>Ga0256824_10000001_pt1 | contig 431381 bp, 579 predicted proteins | sample CV67metaG_FD_191570 | JGI IMG/M metagenome (GOLD analysis project Ga0256824, IMG submission 191570) | Hydrothermal vent microbial communities from East Pacific Rise, Pacific Ocean - CV67 | ecosystem: Environmental > Aquatic > Marine > Hydrothermal vents | place: Pacific Ocean: East Pacific...
TGCTATCATAGGGATCTCCTTTTTTTAAGGAATCATAACACCTAAAGCTTAAAGTAATCTTAAGCCTATTTAGCACTCTCTAAAAATAGCCTTTATTGCCGGTATATCGTCGACCATAGTCAATACCCTATTTCTTTCTATTCCATTTTCATTGATTAAGTATTCATAGAATTTTGTAATTGATTTGTCATTTACTTTTTTCATATCTTTTAAGTATTCATAAACTGAATATGCTATTTCATTATCTGTTTCATGTAGCTCTATACTAAAGTATTTCTCTAGAAAAATATATTGTTTAAACTTTGTGAATACAAATAGTGCTGAGATATGGTTTGGATTTGATTTTCGCCTTACGTATTCTTGTAGCTCTTCAAGTTTTTTTAGAGCGAAGTCTTGATAGTCTTTATCTATACGTTTGTTCTTTGTATGTTTCTTTATAATGTTTTCAAATTTTTTCAAGTTTAATCTTCCTTTCTTAAGTATACCATATGGTGTTCTGTATCATTTGTTTTGTCTCTTTTATTAGATTTGTGTCCGATTACTACTAATGGATCACAAGTTATAGCTCTATGTAGTATAGGGTTATCTACCTGTGCACCAGCACCTACCATTATAACTTTTGGATTTCTATCTACTCTTGCTTTTAAAGTTTTTAAATGTTCTGTACTTCCTGGCATAAGTATCCTTTTTTCTTTTATTATAGCAGGAGTCTTCTTAAAGTCTATTTAACTACATTGTCGTAGCATACAGCAAGGGTATGATTATCTTTCTGCACTCTATAATTCTAAACTACATTGTCGTAGCATACGATTGGGATAGTTGGAGTCCATTTAATACATGATTCTAAACTACATTGTCGTAGCATACTTGAATTGGCTTTTAAAATTGAATCTCAGCAGATTCTAAACTACATTGTCGTAGCATACCATTACTCTCTTTATGACTAATCTTTATAGCTATTCTAAACTACATTGTCGTAGCATACCAGTAATCGGATTCTATGCAACTTCTTACTCAATTCTAAACTACATTGTCGTAGCATACTTGTTATTGTCAATAAAGTTATTTTAGAGGTTATTCTAAACTACATTGTCGTAGCATACCAATATATATAGTTATAGCAGATAGTTATAATATTCTAAACTACATTGTCGTAGCATACTATAGAGAAAATAGTTAAAAGACTGGTACTCTCTTCAATATTAGACATATTAAAGAAAATACCCAAATTTTTATTGCTTTCTTTTTCCTTTTTTTACAAAACCATAAGAATCGACCTTCTCAGCGAGAGAATCGAAGTCTATTATATCAAAATTAGTTCTAGTAAAGAATGTCTTAAAAAAATTTCGGTTTTTATTAGAAGTAAAGGATAGATATGGTCCATTATCCTTCATTTTCTTTTGAATGTCTTTAATCACCATATCTATTTCTTTAAATAGTTTATATGACTTAAATATTTGTTTATGTAGTGGACGTGGATTTGTCCAATTCATTTCTCTCACAAAATCTTGAAAAGAGTTTTCTGATAATTCTTTTTCATTTTTTTGTATAAATTTTAGTAAACTATTTCTATTTAGAGAAGAACCTTTATTTCTTAATAAACACCCTTCTATTTTTTCTACAGCTTCTTCTTTTATATCTCCCTGGTCTAGCATTAATATATAAACAAATGATTCTTTTAATTCTATTAAAAAGTCCTCTTTTACATATATATCTAGTTGTCCACCATGACTTATTCCATTTAGTTTTGGAAGATCTATGAGGTATAAATTTTCTTTTGAAGAATTATGTAACTCTTGTACTATTTGATTTATACCTGTATAGCTTTCTTCTAGTATTTTTATTGATATTTTATATATCATTATTTACCTTTGTTTTGGAAGAGACCGCCTCTTACTAAATTCATATATACATAAAAAAGTTCTTCAGAATTTAATACTGTGCTTATCTCTTTATTTGAGTTTACAGCTTCTAATAGTTTATCTATCATAGGAAAAACTTTTTGTTCGTCACTTCTAAAGTCCTCAAAAAACTTTGTTGAGGTACCAGTCGGTTCTATTGGAATTACTAATGGATTTGCGGTATTAACGTTTAAATCGTAGAACGTGTCCACTGTTCTAATCGCATTTGATATTTTTTCTGGAGATAATCCAAAGACTGGTTCTTTAGTTGATTTTTTAAAAGAAACACATTTATACATTTCTTTTTCTTTATCGTCTTTTTTTGTTGAAAATAATTCTGAAGGATAAATATATGCTCCTCCACCTATCATGAAAGTTGTTGTTATATTTAAAGTTAAAGACTCTATAGAATCTTGTTCTTTAACTATATATTTACTAATCAACCCTGATAATCTTTCAAATGATTCATTTTCAGAATATAAGTCATTTGCTGCTCCTGTTTCTAAAGATAGTGCAAAAGGTGCTTTTTTATATATACGCGCATTTTCATTAAATTCTAGAGATCCTTTTTCTATTTCTCCTATTTCATTTACAACTTCAAAATCTATTTTTGTTGTTATTTTTTTAGCAAGATCTCTATTTCTAAACCCTACTGAACCATTAACTATATTATATGCAATTCCCATACCTACTGCACTTGTAACTATTTCATTTTCTTTAAGTTCTGTTATGATTTTGTTGAAGGCTTCTAAACTTGATACTTTTGATACTTTTATTTTATCTGGGATATTATTTACTCCCAGAATTGTTAATTTGTAATTTAACACAAGATCGTCTTGATCATTATTTAAGAAAACTTTTTCTCTAATAGGTGTTGGATTTGGACCTTCTGTATCTTTCTTATGTTCTATAGCACCTTTGACCCCTACATTTATTAACTTTTCAGAGGAGATCCCTTTATTTATAAATGCACCTTCACTATACTCAATTGCTCTTTTTATACTTAATACTGTTGGTAAATTTTGTAAACCTGTTTTTTCTTTTGCCATTTTTTTATCCTTTATGATTTGTTTCAATAATATATTGATCTTTTATTTTTTTTGTTTTCCATGAGTATTTATCATAGACCTCTTCTGTTAGCTTTTCTTTTAAGAAAGTGAATTTTGTAAATTTTATAATTGGTTCTACATAGTAATGTTCTTTTTTGTAAATAGAATCTTCTGTATTACCTTTTCCTAGAATTAACTCTCCTACACGAGATAAGGCTTTTATTCCTTTTGAACCTTTTTTTATTAAACTAGCTTCATAGATCATGTGATCTATTGAATCGAAGTTTGAATCCATTGAATATTGTGTATAACCTATTGGTCTATATATATTTTTAATGGTCGACTCTATCTGCATTTTATAGTTTATAATATTACCACCTGCAATTCTTAACTTTTTTAATATGTTAAATGCATTTAGTAAATCTTCAATCTCCAAAAATGTATGGTTCAGTTCAAATATTAGACTTACCTCAATATAACCTCTTGGCATATCTACTAAGCCGTCTGAACGTACTGGATCCCTTGATTTCAATGTATGAGTTTTAGATTGTCCCATAAATCCATTTCTTTTATAGGTAATCATAAATCCATTACTTATTGAAAATTCTCCGTCTATTTCTTTAGAATTATTAATCTTTAATTCAATATTTTTTAATAGTGAGTGATAGACAAATGGACTTGGTAAACCATATAAAAACTCTGTTTGATAGAAATTTACATTTACAGCATTTATATCTATTTTTATATAAGTTTTATTCACAACATTCCTCCCTTATTAGTTTATTTAAATCTATATAAAAAAATCTATCCTTTAAGTAAGATTCTTTAAATTGTATTTCTTCTTTTTCACTATTCACACATTTATTCCAGAATTGATTGGTATATAGAACTTCATTTGTAGAAAATAAATCTTCTAATTCCTCTTTTTCATATAGTTCAAAAATAATATTTATCTTATTTCTTAATATATTTTTAACTAATTGCTCTAAAGTTTCTGAAACTAAACGCATGTTTTTTTTGCTATATTGATTTAGTCCACCTATTGATTCATATCTTTTTTGTGCACTACTTAGATTAAAGTGTATACTTTTTAACTCTCTTGTATTCTCCATGCTTGTTAAAATAATGGATATCAATTCTTTTTCTTTTTGTTCTTTTGTTTCTGAATTATCAAATTTATTTATAAAAATATCAATTTCTTTCCCGTGAGTTAGAGAAGGTATAAATCCTTTTAATACCTTTCCTTGAGTTGATAGCATGTCTATGTTTTGTTGGTTATTTTTTAATAAATTTGAACCTTCTAAGGTATTTATCCAAATATTTGAAATATTATTCAAATCTTCTTCTGTAAGATACTTTGATAACATATCAAATGCTTTTTTTGAAAATATATATGTTACTTCTTCAACTGCTATTTTTTTATCTTTGATTAGTTCTAAATCTGTGAATTTATTTTTTTTTGAAAAGTTTTCTATATTTTCTTCAAGATAGTTTTTATTTTTCTTTAATTCATATAAATGATAATTTAGTGCACTTAATAAATTCTTATTATAAAAATATATTGCAAGATTAGGAATTGAGGAAAATGTAACAAAACTATTTTCTGAGTCTATAAAGTATGTATATTGTTTAAAATCAAAACTATTGTAATTTGGAATTGTGAAATCTTTAGTTTCTTCTTTTGATCTTTCTTTACTAAACTTTTCTAATTCATTTCTTCTATTTAAAATATCCTCTTTTTTACTTGTATTATAGAAACCTGCCCACATTCTATTTTTTAATATTGAAAAACTCTCTGATAATTTATGTCCAGATAAAAAGAAATCTTCTGATAGAGAATAACTACCTCTTACCATACTATCTGGCATGCTTTTTAATGGTAGTTTTGAATTACATAATTCTTTACAATCATGGTTATTACTTTTTCCAAAAACATGTCTAAAATTTAACAAAGAATTCTCTAGTAAAAGGAAGGACTCACTGTTATGATTGCTATTTTTTGTTGTGAAATTTAATAAATCTGGATAATAATTATGTATCACATTTAAGTATTTTTTAAAAAGTAAATCATAAGTTATTTTAAATTTAGTATTTGTTTTAGTTATTTCTACTTTAGCTACATTGTCTGGAATGTCTATAAATTCTATATCTTCAATAATTTGATTTAAAATACTTCCTTCATTTGAAGGTATTAACTGACTTTTATTAATAGTTCCTTTATATTTATATTGATTATATTCTTCTGAACTTGTTATTGACAGATCTAATATAAATAATTCTATTGAAAAATTTTTGTCTATGTAGACTCTTTTTTTTAATAGTTTATATTTGGGATCTTGTAAAAATTTTTCTGCAGCTATAAAGAATACTTCTTCTAAATAATTTATAAAGGGTATCTTTTTTTTACTCATTTTTTCTCCTTTGTTAATTTAAATCCTATATTTGTAAATTCAATTTTTAACATGTATTCTTTTTCCTTATTTATATTTATAGAAAATGTATTAAATCTTTTATATCCATTTTCTTTTTTTAGAAATTTATTTTTCCAGGTATTAAAACCTTTAAAAATTTCTCTATTTACATTTTCTATATTCATTCCAATTATTGGACTTTCATTATAAACCGTTTCATATTGAAAGGCATGTTCTTTATTTTTTCCTGATTTTATTTTAGGTTCTATATGCATAATATCATTATTATTATCTATATAGAATTGTTGAGTCCCTTCATTTTGTCTAAAGTCGGTATAAAAACCAAAATTAGATTCTCTTGTATTGTATACTAAAAATCTATTAAAGAAGCTTAACCCTTCAAAATCTTTTATATATGTGTCTGAAAAATTTAACTTCTTCTCTATTGCTAGGTTTTCATGTACTGCTAATAGATTTTTATTTTCGTCTTGCTCAAATATATGTTTGTTTGTTGATAAGAATTCTTCTTCTTTTACTAAATCTGATAAATCATGTAAACCTGTGTGACCAACGAATTCATTTCCTTCTTCAAAACCTGGTTGGGAATAAATTTTAGTTATCCTACCTTGTTGTAAATTAAAGTTTTTATTTAATATTACTATATTTGTATTAGTATTATTTTCTCTATATCTATGTCTATAAACTCTACCACTACTTTGTATAATGCTTCTTGTTGACGAAGGTTCTGTTATATGCCAATCAAAATCATGATCTCTACCAACTTCTTCCACTGGGCTTGCTATTACAATTACTATGTTATTTTTTTGAATATTATCTTTCATAAATTCTTTTTCATATAATTTATCTTTTTTTCTTTCCAGTAATATATCTAATTGTTTTTCTATATAAGAACGTTCAAGTAAAGTAAATTGCGCATGATATACTATGATTTTAATATTATGATTATGTAATTCTGGTTCAATGATTTTGATTAATGAAAATATCTCTTTTACATGTGCAATTCTTATTAACCCTGCTGAAAATTTATTTCCTTTGCTATCTACTTCATTATTGTTTTCATGTAGTTCAAGTGCGCATTGTAATATATCTGTTTTTTTAAGATCTTTTATCTTTGTATTATTTTTTGACACCGTGTTCTTAATCACAATACTAGTAGCTTCTTTCCATGAAATTTCAAAATCCATTATATTTAGTCTTTTATTTGTAAAATCTGAAATATATAAGCAATTGATTTCTTTATATGTATTCTTTGCCTTTATACCATTCATAAATGCCTCATAATAGGCTTTTGCTAGTGCTGGGTATGGTGTCGCAGTACTTAGTATAAGATTGACTCCATAATAGCCTGCTAGAAAGATTAAATTTAAAACTGATTTTTGGTCTTCTAAACCTAGTTCGTCTACTTCGTCAATTATAAGGTCTGAAGTTATCAACCTTATAGTTGGATTAATATGGTTAGACCTTCTATAATCTGTGGCTTTAATCATGTAATCAATTGTTGAAATTAAAATAGGTGTATCTAAAAAGTTCGCGACATTTCTTGAAAAATAGTCCTTATCTTTAAAATTTGACTGCCTGTCTATTGATAATTCTGGCTCGTCTACTTTTTCTTCTTTATTATATGTTTGATATATATCTGTAATTGATTTAGAACCAATTAAAACATTTATATCTTCCTCTTTAAATATCTTTAAATTTGTGTATGCAGTACCTGTTTGTAAAGTTAAAGTTCTTAAACCTTGTATTACTGTTAATCTATTCTTTTTGTTTATTAAACTACTATATTTTAATCCAAACCTTGTTTTCCCTGAACCTGTAGAGGACGATAGAAATGTTAATGTGGGGATATCTTTATTTATATTATCTTTTGCAAACTGTATTGACTTTTCTTGCCATTTAAATTTATCTATTTCAGTGGTTTCATGTATTATAGAGTCTAAATTTGTTTCTGACCATTTACTAAATGGATTTTTATTTTGAAAAAATATTTCTTCTGCAAAGTTTATTTTAGAATTTACTGCTGCAATATGTTCTGAATATTTTTGATAATTATTATTTAAATCTTTTGCACTTAAATCTTTTTTATAATTTTTATGATTATTATTGAATTTCACAGTTGATCCTATATGATCTGCTAGGATTAAAGAATTTCGGAGATCTATAATCTCATTAATTGGGATTGAAATGTTTGCTATTTTTTTTAAATCATTTTTTGCCTTATCGAAAATTTCTTTTGATATGATTCTAAAATCTTTTATTTTATCGTCCGTAAGGTTATGTAAATAAACAAAACTAGTGTTTACAGGTATCGAACCTATATTTGATATTTCTGGAAGTCTATGGTGTGTTCCCATTATATATAGTAAGTTATATATATTTGGAGTATTTTTTCTTATTTCTTCAGAAATATATGCTGTCTTTTTTACTCTATTCTTTATAAATAATAAATAAGATTCCTCATTATATTCTTTATTTTTTATGATATATTCAAAAATTAAAATTGTTAAATAGGAGTGATTTACTATACTTTTATATTTCTTATCTTTAAGTATTTTCTGAAAATGAAATGTATTTTTACCTAAATCATGATACTTAGCTATAAAACTTAATATTTCTTTTCTCAATAAAAATTCCTTTTTGTGTTTTTTTACTACATTGTCGTAGTATACCATGTGAAACATATCAACTTAGCCATAGCTTAATTCTAAACTACATTGTCGTAGTGTTATTTTTAAACAATACTATAATTTTACTTAAAGTATATTTAAAACTAATAGCTAATAATTTAGTATGTAGTAAAAAACAACATATTATTGCATTAAGTTGAATATTATCTTACCTTGACAAACTGTTAGTACAGAAATCAATAAATATATGATATACTTTATTCAAAAAGGATTACCATGATAATGAAGGAATTTATACCTAAACAGGCCAGCTCTACCTCTTTTAAGAAAGGTTATGAAAATGAAAAGGACGCCGCATATTATATTGATTTTTCTTTCAAAAATACTAAAAATTCTATTGTCTTGCATGATCTTAATTTAGAGTTTGAAGGACAAAAAGCTCAAATAGACCATTTACTTATTTCTAGACTTGGAATTTATGTTCTTGAGAGTAAGTTCTTCAGTGGAGATATTATTATTGATTCCCATGGAGCTTGGACTGTTAAATATGGAGACAAGGAATATAGTATCCCTTCTCCTATTGAACAGAATGATCGACATATAATGATTGTTGAAAAAATACTAAAAAAGTCCGGACTGTTTCCTTCCGTCTTAGGTCTATCTATGCTTCCTAAAATACATAATTACATTCTACTGTCTACACAAACTAAACTTCCTGTTGAATGTCCAAAAGAAGTTATTAAACAAGATACTTTACTGAATACTATTATTTCTCGAGGTGAATCTGATATCTTAGGGGCAATTGTTGCAATATCTAAAATTATTAGTTCTGACACTGCCATTGCAGTTGCTAATAAGCTATTATCTTTTAACAGAGAGCCAGTACAAAAAATATCTAAAACTAAGGTAAAAATTAAAGTACCAGAGCCTGACGTATCGATAGTTGAAGAAGTACTTGAACCAGTTACTGTTACAAAGCGTACTTTTGAAGAGCTAAAAGCAATTCGTACGGACTTATCTAAGACTTTTAAGGTTAAGGCTTATTATATCTTCTCAGATAAGACTCTTCAAGAAATATTAGAAAAGGATCCTTTAAATAAAGAAGATATGCTTAAGATACATGGTGTTGGTGAAGTTAAATTTGAAAAATATGGAAAATTCTTTTTAAGATAAGCTGTCTACAAGTATACTTATTGTATAATGCGTACAAAGGAGTCTCATGTCAAAAATTTTAGGAGATTGTCCTATCTGTGACGGTCACATTATTCAACGTGAAAATTCATATGGTTGTACAAATGCTAATTGGCAGCATGACGACCATTTTGACGAACTACAAAATACCGGGTGTCGATATTCTATTCATAAAGAAAGTTTAAAGCGCTATGGCAAGAGAAAGGTCTCTGCTACTGATATTCAGAAACTTTTCAAAAATGGTTTCTTTACTGCAAAGCTGAGAAGTAGATTTAAAAAAGAATACTATAAATATGTCATGGTAAATGACGAGTATGGTATTGAAGTTGATTTCAACACAGAAGTTGAAGAAAAGGATATTAAATGAAAAAAGCATTTATTGCTACACCTATGAGTGCATTCTCCAAAGAAGAGTATGCTGAACTATCAAAAACAATTAAGGAGATTCAACTTGAATCTGATTATGAAATCTTTGCTGAGATAACTACTGTTACTCTGGATACGTTCTTACCACCTTCAGAAGCTTTAGATAACGATTTGGCAGCTATTCGCCAGTCAGACGTATTCATAGCTATATATCCTAAACAAGTCCTTACAAGTCTATTCTTAGAGCTTGGTTATGCTATGGCAAATAAGAAAGAAATATTTATTTTTGTCAAAGATAAAAAAGCACTTCCTTTTCTTCTATTAGATCACCCTGGTGTTATTGAGTATAAAGATAATAAGCAGCTTAACGAATTTATTATGGGAGTACTATCTGTATGAAAATTTTTATAAAAACTCCTATTGCATGTTCAAGTTCTAATGAGTCTACTAAATTATTGAAAAAACTTTTTAAGAGACGAAAGAAAAGTATTTTAGACCTTGAGATAAATAAACCTATTCCACTTCACGATAATACGACTGTTATTGTTTTTTTGCCACAAAATGGAAGCCCTCGTAAAGATTACTTAGAATATATAGAGTTTTTGAATAGTTTTAACTTAAGTCTTATTGTTTTTGCAAAGCATGAGAGAGATATTCCTATTTTCCTTGAAGAACTTCCTACAATCATTTACAAAAATAAAAATTTAAAAGAACTTCTTCAAAGAATTATCTATTAGAGCTTTCTTTTACGTTTAGCTACTTTGCTGGTATCTTTGTGTTTACAGTTTCTGCAGCGTTCTCCTGGGCCAACTAGACAGGCGTCACATGTACAGCACCAGTACATTCCTTTTCTTGGACGTCGTGCCTTATTTCTATTTGTATACGTATATCCACTATTTTCATTGTACTTTTTCATATAGGTCCTTTCTTAGTTTAAAAATAGAGTATATCATAATTATTATTGCAACTATGTCATATATTATCGCTGCAGGTGACAAAAGGTAGATTCCATATATTAGCCATAGTAATAATCCAATTAAATAGATATATTTCATTTTTAAAATATCTGCTTGAATATCTGCATAAATCAATACAAACAAGGCTATCACAGGCATAGATCCAAAGAATCCTTCTGTGTTATAAAAGACAAAGTACAATATTGCTATCACAGGTGTGCTATATTTCACTGGTTTTAGTTGTTCTTGAGTTAGAAACAGTGATAGTATTTTTATACTTACTCCTAATATTGTTACTACGGCCCCAATTATTCCTTGATTTAAATAAACTGATAAACCTATCAGTGAAGAAGAAAGTATTCCAAACTTCCTCATTTTAGTAGTTGACTCGGCAGAAAAAGATATTACTGCAAAAATAATTGCTACATATCCTATAATTTCTGCATAAGTCATGTTAAATCCTACCTTTTTTCAAAATTATATCTAACTTTTATATAATCTATGTTATACTTAAGTCATTAAAACAAAAAGGATTCCAATGGAAGTAATATATACTAGAGATTATAAAGGTAAAGAGGCAGAATCAATTGATACTGTCGCAGACGGGTTTGCACAAAACTTTCTTATCCCAAGAGGAATTGCAATTGTTGCTACAGAGGCTAATATCGAAGCCCTAAAGGTTAAGAAAGATAATGAAACCAAAGAATATAGAGCTGCTATGATTGAACGGACTACAAATAAAAAGATTCTTGAAGAAAAGACTATTTCTATTGTAAGAAAAGGATCTACGTCTTCTGGGCAAATGATCGGTGCTGTTACTCATGCTAATATTGCCGAAGCTATTGAAAATGTAGTTGGTATTCCAGCTAATAAAAAGAAGCTACATGCTGAAACGATCAAAAAGTTTGGTCTTTATAATATTGATTATGACCTTGGTGAAGGTATTGTTGCTGTAGTTAAGCTTCATGTTGCACAAGAGGGAGTTTCTTAATGAGTATTCTAATTAAAAAAGAGATTAAAGCTGCTCGTAAGTCTGGCGCAATTATTATTGAACCATACACTAAAAAAAATGTAAGTGTAAATTCTGTTGACGCTACACTTTCTAAGTATTTACTTACTTATGAACCAGTTGACGTTATGTTTTCTGACGAGTTTGATAGTTATATTGTTGTACGTAAGAAGCCAACTGCATTTATTGATATGAGAAAGAAGAATCCTGTTTATCAACTTGAGATACCTGAAGACGGTATAATTCTTATTCCTGGTATTCTTTATCTTGGTTCTACAGTTGAACAAATTGGTTCTACAGTCTTCGTTCCTATGTATGAGGGTCGTAGTTCTATGGCGCGCCTTGGTATTCAAAGTCATATCTCTGCAGGATTTGGTGATATGGGGTTTGTTTCTAATTGGACTCTTGAAATTACTGTTGTTCACCCAGTTAAATTTTATCCTGGTGTACGTATAGGACAAGTATATTTTCATAAGACTGCAGTTTCTGCTAAGGGCAAAGATCTTTATCATGGAAAATACAATAAACAGAGTGGTCCACAATCTTCAAAGTCTTACAAAGATTTTGAATAAGGGTTAAAATACACAATTTGTTAACGATTGTGTGTTAAAATATAACATAAAGGATAAGCATGGCTACAATTATAGAACCAGAGTTGATTATCACTAAAGATAATTTTTGGAATACTGACCTTGAACAAATAGAAGCTCAAATTTTAAATGGTAAAAAGGTAACTGATTTACCTATTACTTTTGATAATAGAGTTCCTCCTTCTGAGCTTATGATTGAGCAGCTTTCTTTTGAATCTAAAAATTAAGGAATTATAAATGAAAAAAATATTAATATCTGCTATTCTTATGGCAGTTGGTGTAGCAAGTTTGTCTGCTAATACAGCTTCTTGTGTTGGTTGTCATGGATCTAAATTTGAAAAAGTTGCTATGGGTAAAAGTAAGGTTGTTAAAGATATGTCCCTTGAAGATATTCAAGTAGCTCTCAAGGGGTATAAAGACGGTACATATGGCGGTTCTATGAAGGGTCTTATGAAAGGCTTTATTAAGAATGTTTCTGATACTGATACTTTAGCTAAAGAGGTTTATGAAATAAACCATGATAAACCTATCTGTCAAAAAGGTGTTAATAGACCTTCAATTAAGCCTGTTAAAACTAAGTGTTTAGCTAAGCTTAAGAGTATTGAAGCGTGTGTTAATTCAGCTGTTAATGAGTCTGATATGCAGACCTGTAGAAAAAGTGTAGTTGATTTTGCTGAAAAAATTAAAACTATGCATAAAATTAAATAAAGGAGATTACAATGAGAACAATTTTAAAAGACGATTTTTGTAAAGAAGGAGGAGACGCATAATGAAAAAGTTAGTAACAAAAATGCTTATAGCATGTATTAGTGACGGAGGTTCAATATAATGAATAATGAATATTCAGAAGAAGGTGGACACGTTTAAAAACGTGTTTTCTTTCATATAACATGGTATTGACTATTATTTAATTATTTTAGTTCAAAATTATCTACAAGGAGCCACCTATGGCAACACTTACACCCCCAGAGTTTCAAAAACTCTTCAATGCAAAAAATGACGTTTTAAGTCATTTGATTTATGACCTTAAACAGGTTCTACCCGAATTTTCTACAAACCCTCCAGCAGAGAGAGGCGGCTTGTTCTTTCAATCTAATCTTATTGCTTCTAAACTCATTGTTCCAACAATTGAAATTATGAGTGACAGCACTGAAGAGAACATTGATAGACTTATTCTTAATAGTCTTTGGCTATATGTTTTAGATTTTGGTTTTAAGGATACTATTTCTTTTATTGAATCTAGAACTCAATGGTTAGACGTTACAACGGAATATACTGTTGAAGATCTTAATCGACTTATCCTTGAGAACTCTGCAGAACGTATCCAGTTAGAGCTTGGTAATACCACTTGTATTTCTATGAAAAACATTATGGAACTTATTAACGCTTTTGTTTATGTTATTGCAGTTGTTCTTCAGGAGGACGATAATGTTAAGTCATAGAGATATAAAAGAGATTCTTACTGCTAGAGTAAACATGCTTGGTTCTATTCTTCAAATTCTGAAGACAGAGTTTATTTCTGAAGGGCCAAACAATTCTACTCGCAAGAACGCTACTATTAAATCTATTGGATTTGATTTTTGTAAGCTTTCTACCGAACGAATGAATTTTTCTCTTGTTCGAACAATTATTATTGAAAATTTTTCTTTATACTTTGATAAATATGGTTATGACAGCGTCATTTCCTTCTCTAACTCTAGAATTCAATGGCTTAATAGTGATAAAGACTATACCTTAGCTGATTTGGATACATTGTTACTTGAAAATTTTATTGAAGTTTCTCAATATAAGCTTGGTAAGACTCAAAACGTCTCTATGAAAAATATCATGGAACTTATGAATGCTTATTCTTGCTTGGTTTACAAACAATCTCAAGAGTCTTAGTTTATGTATGCACTATATACAGATAGCTTCGGCCCAGAGAATAAATTTTCTAACTTGTTTTTAAAATATGTTGGACCCGGTCGACGTACGTATAAACATATGTTTGTTTTTGGCCTGGATCCTAAATTTAGGAGACTTCATTCTGAAGAGTTTAACTTTGTTAAAAAGTTTCCTGTTTCTAAAGAGGCTGTTGTTGAGTTCTTTAAAACTAAACGTTTCTCTCCAGTAAATTCTTCTGAAAGAGATCAAGTTCTTAAAGTTCTTGACCAATATACTATCCAACCCGTAGAGTAAGCTTTTGCTTGCTTTACCCATTTACTTTCAGGTATACTTATAAAAAAGGAATTTTCCATGTCATATATACAATTAATCCACCTCATTTCATTTATTTTTAGTGATAACGTTTCTGATAGAGAAATTAAAAAGATTGAAGATAATGTTGATAAAAAAGAACTTGATTCTATCGCTAAAGAATTTAATCTAGATTATGGTTCTGTAGTTCTAGAAGACGACTTTGCTGAAAAAATTAATCTTATGAGAGGTTCTATTTCAGACTTTTGTAGAGATTCTTCTAAATAAGGTAACTCTAAGTTATACTCTGTTATAATACAGTTATCTTAAGGAGGCGTACGCTTCTTAAGTGTGAATTATAGCTTTGTCCCAGCCTTTCTTTATTGCAATTTAGAAAGAATAGTATGTCCATTAAATAGATCTTCTTAAGGAAGATAAAATGCTGGTTTTGTCATGTATACTTTCTGAACCTCAGTTTGTATCCTTGGCTTTTTGGTTTAGTAAGTCTCAGCGGTAGAGCGTGTTCCTGTGAGGGAGCGGTCACTGGTTCGAATCCAGTCTAATCCACTACTCGTTAGGTACGTACACGTTAACCTCTGTACCATGATCGGCGAGTTATTATTTATATCCTAGTAAGCCTAGTGCGGTGTAAAAACTGTATGGAGTGCCTTCGCCTTTGAAGCGTGAGGGGATCAGTTCAAATCTGATATAGGAGTAACCTCAGCAAATCTCATTTGAATCCGGATTCACTTGATTTTTGTGTTATCTAATTTCCCTAAAAATATTAAAATTATCCTTTAAAAGTACTGGACATAATATAGAAATTAATCTATATTATGTGGTTTACCTCTTTCTTACAATAGTCTGTTCTGTAGAAAGTGTTGGCAGATCTATTGTTAGTATTTCTACCTTAACAGGTTCTTTTTTAAGAGATCTGCCTTTAGCTTGCATTTCTCTTTTTCTGTCAGAATTAATCTTTTTAAGAGTCTCTGAAGTTTCGTCAAATTCTCTCATGTTAGGCTCCTTTTCTTGCTGCAGCAATCATATTTCTATGATCTTGTTGAATCGCTGCTTCTGTTGAATCCCAAATTAACTCTAGTGCTTCCATTTCTGCCATAGTTGGCTTCGTGTATATTCCGAAGAATCTTAGTATTGCTCTCATGTTTGTTTCCTTTAAAAATAAGTTATCTTCTGTTATAGACCTATTTTAGACCTCTGGTTAATTTTCTCTTAATCTTTTTCTGATATACTCCTATTATTAAAACTAAAGGAATTTATTCTATGAAAAATTTAAAAGCTGACTTTGTTATCGGGCTCCAATTCGGAGACGAAGGTAAAGGTAAAGTGATTGACTCTTTATTGAGTTCAAGTGTTAAGTATGACGGCGTCGTCAGAGGTAATGGTGCTGATAATGCAGGACACCAAATTGTTATTGGAGATAAAAAATTTACTTTACATTCTCTTCCTAGTGGAGTTCTTCAACCTGTCGTTAATATTATCGGCCCCGGTTGTGTTGTTAACCCTAATTCAATAGAAAAAGAAATTGATAATCTTGGTGAACACTTTATTGGTACTCTTGTTATTTCTGAACGTTGCCCTCTTATTATGAAAAGACATGTTACTGAGGATCATGCTTTAGAAGCTCAGAAGGGTGAAAATTCCGTTGGTACTACATTAAAAGGTGTTGGCCCAGCTTATGCCTCTCTTAAGAACAGAACGGCGGTATTCGCCGGTGATTTACATGACATACCTGCTGCTTTAGAACGTTTCTTATATCTTGAAGATAATGAGTTTGAAGATCTGAAAAAAGAGCTTACTATTTATGCGTCTAAAATTGGACAATATGTTAAAAGTATTAAACCTGTATTACGTGAGTTAAAACATATCCTTGTAGAGGGTGCACAAGCTACTATGCTTGATAATCTTTATGGTACTTACCCTTATGTTACGAGTTCTTCAACAACTGTTCCTGGTTTGCTTATGGGAATTGGTTTAAACCATACTCATGTTGGAAAAGTTTATGGTGTTATGAAACCTTACTCCGTCCGTGTTGGTAATGGACCTTTTGTTACTGAAATGGAACCTGATATGGCTCATAGAGTTAGAGTTCTTGGTAATGAAGTTGGCTCTACTACCGGTAGAGATAGACGTTGTGGGTGGACAGATTTTGTGCAATTACAAGAAGCTGTTGTTCTTAATGGTGTTACAGATCTTTGTCTTATGAAATCTGACGTTTTAGATTCTTTTGACGAAGTTCAATTCTGTACTGCATATAAACTAGAACCAGGTGTTACTGAACTAGTCGAATACTTATCTCATGTTCCTTTTAGTTATAAAAATATAGAACCTTATTATGACACTTTTATGGTTTGGGATACTGAACTTTTTGGTAAAACTTTTACTAGAGATACTCTACCTATTCAACTCTCTACTATTATTACTTTTATTGAGCAGAAACTTGACGTTCCTGTTACTTTCTTTTCTACAGGTCCAGAAAGAGACCAGACAAGCTTTCTTTAAGCTTTTTCTGGTATAATATGTATAGTTTTCGATTTATCCGTAGTATCTTTTTACAAAAGAGTAACGGATTAGGTAGAAGTACCGAAAAGAGTTTGGTAGCTCTTCCTAGATATCGCACGTCATGGTGACAAGGGTATTAACTAACTCCTATTGACGAATAGGTCCTCCTTGACATACATAAAGGATAAATTTGAATGGAATTGAGAAATCATTTGTATTTTGTTTGTCCTTTGCTTTTCTAAGAACCCCTTAAGCTATTTCAGTGTATAATATCCTTACAAAGGATACACATGTCGTATAAAACTGCAAAACTATGGTTAATTATTGCTGGATTACTTATATTTTCTCCATACATTTTAAAATATGTTTCTTCATTAAATTTTAATATCTCTAAAACTGAAACTAAAGATATCAGCTATTCTGGTACTGATACTCTTAATGCAGCTATGGGTCTTACTAAGCCTGACTCAAACCCCTCATTTTTTTCTACCATGCTTGAATCTAATGTTAATAAACAATACCAAGAAATTGTTCCTTGCTTGAATGATTCTTCTTGTACTGCTTTTTGTATGGTGATCGATATAAATTATAAATATAGTAATGATAATTATAGTTCTACATATACTAATTTTTATGAAATCTTGACAAAAAGAAATCATATATCTTCAGACTCTAGACCTTTTTTGATTTTAAATGGTAGAGATTATACTTTTGATAATTGCTTCAAGACTTATAATCCTGACGTTCGGAGCGTTGTCCGTAAAATTGCAAAGACAGAACGTCCTAGCTCTAGAACTTCAAAAAAATCTTTTCATTTTGATAAATTGAGATATTTTGAAAATTCTGGAAAGTGTTTATTTGATATCGGTAATGCTATAAGTGAAGGGGCTCCTGTTTATTGTTATGATACTACCTTTAATGTTGTTCTACAAAAATTTATTCCTACTAATAAGTCTAAACTTAATGGTTTGGTTGATTTTTTCTCTGCTAGTACAGAATACTTCATTCAAGACCTTGAACATAATCTTACATTCAATGTTGTAAATTGCTCTTCTGGTTTAGATCCTGAATATGAGTTTCGAAGTAATAAGGTTCTTTCTAATTCAACTATTTTAAATGCTACAAAAAGGTTATCAAATGAAATCAAATAGAACGTACGACCCAAACAAACAATCTAATACTGAAAAGGTTCTTTTATCTTTATCTGGTATCTTTTTTTCCGCTTTACTTATTGGATTGTTTTTTTCAATATTTGCAACCATGAGTGGAATTAAATCTAAGAATTTAAATGAAGCTTATGCCTCTATGACACCTTGTCTTGAGGACCCTAATTGTCAAGCACTATGTATGCCTTATGAAGTTTTTTACTATAGTGTTAATCCTAAAGGTCCTAGTACAATTGTTTTATCATATGCTTATTTCTATGAAGAATTAACTAAAGATAATCATACTTACAAAGAAGGCTCTCATATAGTTAATCTTAATGGTCATGATTATTCTTTTGATAATTGTTATGTTACTGGTTCTCAACCTTTACCTTCTGTGGCTACTGATATCACTGAAAATGGACGTTCTCCTATTAAAGGCGGTACAAATCCATTCCATGGTCATGTTAAAGAACTAACTATTGCTAGGGAACGTTATTTTGATATAAAAAAACTGTATACAAAAGAATCTTCTGAAATAGTATGTCGTTACACTAGAGAGAATCATGATCTTTATTATGGAAATGGGTATGTTAATCTAAGTAAAAATGTTGACTTCTTTGTTAATGGATATGAACATTTTCTATATGATCGTGATCAAAATCTATACTTTAACGTTATGAACTGTTTTGAAGACAGTACTAGAGATTATTCTTCTTTGACGCTTGTGTCTAATGTTCTTGGCCCTGTAAGTACTATTAAACATTCTATTTTAAGTAACGAAACGCCTCATGAATAAGCATTTTAAAAGATATGGAATGTTTCTATTTGTGATAGTCTATGCTATTTTTGGTTATTTTTGGAATGATTATATAACTGAGGTTCGAGACACTGAATTTAATAAGTCTTTCTTAAAAGTTGAACCTTGTATTGAAGAGAATAATTGTACTATTCTTTGTCTTCCATATGAAATTTCAGATTATTTATATTCTGCAAGAGGTGGTCCTACTCCTATACTTGGTTCGGGGTATTTCTATGATATAGTTAATTCCAGTAATTATACTAGAGAAAATAAGTCTGGATCTATCTTTGTAAATAAACATAAATATAGTTTTGGACAATGTCATATTACCTACAGAGAAGATTTTGATAATGTGGTTAAAGAAATATCAGATAATCCAAAGAAAAAGAAAAAGATCTTTTATCTTGAATCTATTTCTGATAAGTTTCAGTACTTTACCAAAAGTAGGAATCGATTAAACAATATCATAGAATCGTATACTAATAGGAATGCAGATATACTATGTTATTCAAAGACTTTTAGAAATGGGATCCCATTTGACCAAGACCTAGGTCTAAGTTATATTAAGCTTGGAAAGGACGTTAAATTCTTCTCTAATAGTGTTGAATACCTTCTTACTGATAATGATACAAATGAAACATTTAACGTTATGAACTGTTTCGCTGCTAATCGTTATCACCCGGGGGATTTAGAATTGGTCTTTAATGTCCTTGATAAAAATGATAAATCGTCTCTTACTGAACTTAGGACTACTAAAATTTATAGTTCTACGTATGAAAATGCGTTAGTTCCTACTGTTCACGACAACTTGAAAGTTCAATACTTTAAGGAGTCTAAGTGAAAAAACGTATTGTCTTATTTATAGTTTTAGTTATTAGTATCTTTGGGTTAATACTTCTCAATCATTTCACTAAGGTCTATGAAGCTAAGCTATCTAGTTTAAAAGAATGTATTGCTGAGAAGGATTGTAAGGTTGCTTGTGCTCCTATGGAGGTCTCTCAAAATATATTATCTAAGAACTTTTATTCTTATGGGTTTTTCTACGAAGAAATGAATGCGTCTAATTATGAAACTACTGGTTCTTTTTATGAAGTACTAGTAAATAAGCATAGATATGTTCTTGATCAATGTTTTGAGGTCTATAAACCTGAGTCTTTCACTAATGTTATTCTTGATCTATCTTTGATAGGTTTTAATCCAGAGTATCGTTACCATATTAACTTGTCTTCACCTTTTTTTGACGCAGCTAAAGAAGAGTTTCAATACTTTACTAAGATTGAAAACCGTGCCTTGCATATTAGACGTAATATTAACTCTAAAAAGGATTTTCATGTTCGTTGTTACTCTAGTAAACCTGAAAAAGGCCTTACTTATGATAAAGGTTTAGAATTGTATTATTTAGATCTCGATAATAACGTTTCTCTTCACTCTAATGCGCTTAATCTATATGCTTATTCTAATGGTATGATTTTGAATGTTATGAACTGTTTCGCAGCTGATAAAAATTCTACTATAGATATTGAATTTAGTGATCTCAAGTATCCTTTTGAAGAGTTAAATAATTCTAAACTATATGATACTTTAATTGAGCCCTCTACATTTAAAAATGTTCTATTTAAAGGTTTTTCTGAATGAAAATAATTAATACTACAACTACTTACTTTGAATATATTGAAAAGTTAATACATTTACTTATATCTATGTTTTTTATCTCCACAGGTATTTCCCTTATTATTTTAGTAAGTCTTCTGCCTGTTCTAATTATAAGTAATATATTCAGGATCCCTTCTATACTATTTATATTTTAAGCACACTCTATGTAAACTCCTGGTATAATATATCAAATATAAAAAGGAGTGACTATGTTCGCTGAATTTGAAAAAGAAGACGCTGGTAAGAAACTTATTGGAACACTAATTAATAAAGAGGTTACCCATGCTAAACTTATGGGTGATAGTATCTCTTACGCTACTGTAGATAACATGGGAGACCTTCCATTTGGAACTCTTATGGTCGCTGTTAAGAACTGGGCTCTACTTCACAAGGGTGTTGTTTTGGATTCTAAAAATTTATTGACTCGTGGTGTTGCTACAATGACTCTACTTGACTGTAATACTCCTGTAGGTGATATCTTTCAAGCTGCTGAAGGTGAAACTATTAGAGATATACTTACTAACGAAGCAGATATTGTTGCAAACGATAAGTTTGGTATCTACAATGAAGCTTTAGCTGTTATTCTTGCTGCATTGACGTTGGTCTAATATGAAACATTTTTTACTTATTTTATCTTTCACTTTCTTTTCATTGCATGCTACTGATTCAAATCTTACAAAAACGACAAATATCTATATTACTGTTGATTGTCCTGATTGTAATGCTACTGGAGTAAAGACTTATCCTACTGCCGCTCTATGGCATAAAGGTGGTATGGCTGCACAAGTTATTACTGAAGGTGTTTGCAACCGTTGTTGGGGCACTGGAGACCTTTCTAGAAAGGGAAAACCTTTAAAGTAATCTTACTATAACAATATATTGCATTTTATTATAAAGTGTTAATTAATTTTGAAAGGATTCAATATGTTCGAATATGATATTATTGAAGGTGGTAAAGTTATCACCAACAGACTGCTCGCTACTTCTATGGAAGAAGCTAACACACTTAGAAAACTCATTTACCCTAACTCTCGAGGAGTTATGGTTTCTGAAAAACAAATGTATGAATTTGAATATGTTCCACCTGCTGCAGGAAAGATTGGTATCTTACCTTCTGAGCCTCCATTAGGTGACACTGTTTTGAATTTAGAATCTCCACTACTTGGTAGATATGTTACTTTTGAACATAGAGGTAGAACTCTTGAAGGTACTATTATTCAAGTTTCCAAAAGAGAACATTCTTGGCGTCATTTAACAGATTGCTCTCTTAGTTGTTATGTTATTAATAATAAAATTGGTTCTTCTGTTAAAGGTATTCGAATGGCTGCTACTGATTTATTTGGAAAGGGCCCTTATGCCTAAACAATATAAAATCAAAGATTTAGTATCTGGTAAGTTTCTTAACAATACTGGTCTAGCTGTTTTCTCTCCTAAAGGTGGTGTCTTCTCTAAGAAGGTTACTGTTCTTGGTAGAATGAGAATGGCTGAAGAATACTTCACTTTACATGGCAATTCAGAATCAATTGACTTAATTGTTGTTGAGGTGGAACTTGTTGAAATTGGTCAAGTTGATCATACAGCTTGGGTTGTTTAATATGGCTAAACAAGAATTTATACCTATTGTTGGTTCTAGCTACAACTTTTTTGTTGAAGGCATGGAATGGGCAGGTACTGTTACAAAAGTAATTGGTGATCAATTTGAATTTGAACTTTCAAGTGATCTTGTACGAGATTGGGAACTTTGTCTTGAAGACGAACCCAAAATTGCAGATATTTCTGCTATACAATAAAAGGAGCATTTATATGCAACTATATTACGTTTATTTACAAAACAACGATCATAGATTGTTAGCTTATTTAGCTGATCCAGAGGATATCAAAGAAATTCTTAAGCAAAAGCCTCATATTGGTGACTTAGATTATATTGAAGTCATTGAAATTAGTGATATGCTTACATTACAAACTGATATCGAATTGATTGAGAAGAAGATTCTTTTTCTTGAGACTGAAATTGCTGCTCTTGAGTTTTCTCTTATTGGACTTAGTTCTGTTAATGAACTTTACTTCTCACCTAATCGTGAAGATAGTGAAGCTATTGTTAGAGTTCTTATCCAGGAAAAACTTACTGAGCTTATGATACTTAGAGGAAATCTTTCTTCTATTGTTTCTAAAAATGCTGTACATACAGCTAATCTTATTACAAAAAATAAAGGAGGCGATAATGCCTAGAAAATACTATTTAGTATATAATCAAAGTGGAACTAGAACGTTAGTTCGTTCTACAGGTTCTTCAGCTGCAGCTGACAAAGTAAACACTGCTCTTCAATACACTGTGGACCGTTATGGTATTAACTCTTCTATTGTTGAGGAAATTAATAAATCTACTGCTAAAAAAGAAATCAAAAAACTTAAAAAGCTTAAGGCTTTAGTTAAATTTGAACTTTATATGCTTGGTGTAGCTCCTATTAGTATCATGGATATAGAAACTGGTAAAAAGATTGTTAAACTCCGTAAGAAAGAGTTTGAGATTCTAAAGACCAAATTGAAACTAGTTTAACTACTATCTCCCTTCGGGGAGCACTTCTTTAGCTAATTCATTTAGCTTCTCTTGATCTAAAACACCAAATTCTTTTTCTATACTAGAAGATACAATAAAGTATGTTGCAAATGCTTTATAATCATTGATATTATCTATTGAGATCCCACTTGCTATTGCTAGGTCACTACTTCCTAATACTCTTTTCATTGTTATGATTTTTTCTACACTTGGCTTATTACCTGTAGAAACTCCACTGGTTGTTACAACACTCATTCTATGTTTTGCTAGTTCTGTAGCTGCTTCTAATGAGATTGGTTGTTCACAACCCTTAAAGGCTACTCCACCAAAATATAAACCTTTGAAATCATTCTCTATCCATGATTTAAAGAGTATTTCTGCTTCTTGTTCTCTATCGTATAGGCCTATGTAAGAGTTGTCTAACCAAATCATGTCTAAGTGAGATATATCACTTTTTAGTTCATTAAATACTACTAGTGAGCTTAAGTCTAGGAAGTTACAACCTACTTTTAACTCTGGGTATTTTTCTTTTACTTCTTTACTAATCTCTAATAATTCTCTATGCTGATATTTTGTATGAGATATTAGAAATACATGGTCCAAACCTGCATTCACTACTTTTTCTATATTTTGAAAGATTAGTTCTTTTGAACCCTCTGCATGTACTACTGGTATTAATATGTTTTTCTTCAAAAATGATCCTTTGTTTTTATATGGTGTATTATAGCATAATAGTTTTCACCTGGCCTTAAGTAAGTTTATGTCATAATACAGAATCTTAAAAAAAAAGGACTTTTATGCCTCTTATCTATAAAATTATGGCTGCATTATTTATTGTTGTCTTCTCTATTCTCTTGTTTCATGTTTCTCTTAACGGATTTTATTCCGGTTGGTTTTGGCTTATTTTAGCTATTGGTATTACGTTTGGACTTCTTACTCTTCCTCGCTCTGATAGTTCTGCATTCTTACATATATTAGCTTCTATATTGTTTTTCTTATTCATTGGTATTCTTCCTGGTTCTGCCATGTTTGGTCATAATGCTGATATCTATAAAAATAGTATTACAGTAAAAGAAGTGTCTTCTAAAGATATCGTTTTTGATTCTCAAAGAGTTATCACTCGAGAAATGGCTGGTATTATTGCTAGTAAAGTTCTTAGTGACGGAAATAGTTCTGATCAAATTAGTTCACAACTTCAACTTGATTTATCTCATGCTTCAGTACAAATGGTAAATAATGAACCTCTATGGGTTATTCCATTAGATTATTCTGGTTTCTCTAAGTGGACGTCGAGAGACTCTATACCTGGTTATGTTACCGTGTCTTCTATCGATCCTGACCAAGAAGCTATTCTTCATACTGGGTATAATATTGACTTGAGTGCTAATGGTTATTTCCATGATAATATTTCTAACTTTACTTATTACTCTACTGGACTTAAAAAAGTAACTAACCACTTTGAGATTAACGATAAAGGTGAACCTTTCTACATTGGATTGGTTTCTAAACCTCTTGTATGGACTGAACTCTTAACTACTTATGAAGTTATGGTTATCAATGCTCAAACTAAAGAAGTCGATACTTTACCTGTATCAGAAGTGCATGCTAAATATCCTTGGATTGATAGAATTGTACATAGTGGCTTCGTTAAAGAGAAAATTCATGCTTATGGAATCTATCAGAGTGGTTGGTTAAATACTGTATGGGGTGAGAATGGTCTTAATAAGCCAACTGAATATCATGGTCAAGAGTTATGGTTTGTTAGAATGAATGGACGTAATGTTTTCTTTACTGGTATGAGTTCTTTAAATAAGAAAAACCAGAGTTTAGTTAAAGGTTTGGCTGTTGATACTATTACTGGTGAGGGTATTTCATTTAATCTATCAGGTATTATGGACGAAGCCGGGGCTATGACTATTCTTAACTCTGCACTTGGTGCAAGTTCTGTTGCTTGGTCTCCTATTTTACCTCAACCGGTTATGGTTAATGGTAACTTCTATTGGGGTGCAGCAATTGTTTCAAATGCTGGTATCTTTGAGAAGATTGGTGTCGTTAAAGGTAATAAGGCTTCAGAGACATTCTTTGGACATTCTTATGAACAAGCTGTTAAAATGGTTAATCGTGGTGTAAACGGTCTTCACGGATCTGACTCGGGGGTTGTTATTGACTCCGTCTTAGGAAATTCTACTCAATATCCTGATATGAACAGAACTGGACAAATCACTATGAGTGTAGAAGAATTTGTTGCTCTTCAAAATCATTTGAATGGTTTGATTAAAATAGTTAATACTCTTGAGTCTAGACTTTATATCAAAAAGTAAAAAGGGCTTTCTTTTTGATAAGCGAGACTAAAGCTATTCAATGATATAATACTTTATATAAACAAAGGAATCTTTTATGAATAATTATACAACTAGCTTTTGTGCTTATGGGCATGACCAACGTAGTTCTTGCTCTCTTCCTGTAGTAACTTTAACTTCTCATGGTACTGATACTACTCTTAAAAGTCATTTTGAATTTATAAAAAAAGAAGTTTATAAAAAAGCTTTAGACCTTTATAATAAAAATGTTCCTACTAGTACTACTTTTACTATTAGTACGACTAAATTCAATGGAATTACTCATGAAGTTTCTTTCTTTAGATTTGAAAGAAGTCTTCTTCATGTCATTCAAAACTACAAGCCAGAAGACAAGGACTCTAACCATGTTAAGTAAATTTTATGCAACTAGTGTTTCAGCTTTTGGATATAATTCAAGAGTAACAACTAATATTCCTGCACTTTTGGTAACTAGCTCTGGTGGTGACACTTCTCTTAAAAAACATTTAAAAGTGGTTCGAGAACTAGTATATAGAAAAGCTCTGGAAGTTTTTGAAGGGAACGGCTCTAGTAACACTTCATTTGACATTATCATGACAATTTACAATCCTGTTACTGAAACAAATTCAACATTTTTCTTTGTTAAGAATCTTCAATATGTATTACAAAATTTTAAACCACAAAAGGACACGAAATAATGAGCAGCTTTAATAAACTTTTTTCTAGAAACAAACCTATCCCTACTATGGACTTATCTGTCTATCAATCAGACTCTTCTGCTGAAATAGTAAATCTATCTCGTAAAGTCAACCTTTCTTGGGATAATACAACTATTTATAAATTCACAGTGCATACTTTTAATCCAGAGTCTAGAACTGTTACTCTAATTGACACTATTACTTACCCTAAAGGTGAATTTAACGAATTATCGAATCAAAATAAAGAGACTATACTTAAGTATTACCAGAGAGAAGAAATTGATAGTCTTATTTCTGAAGAAGACGGGATTCAACATGCCAACATGGTAATTGAATTGTCAAAATTGATTAGAGACTTCTATCAAGACGCTAAGATCAGGTTTTTAACTGATTTCTCTAAGTTTTATGGTGTAAGTGAGGAAGAAACAATTATTCTTACTGACGTTGTCTTTAATACTATGCATTCTCAATGTCTTTTTCAAGAGTCTTTGAATGGCACTAGTGAAAATAATTCTTCATGGGATCTTAGCACTCGTGACATATTCTTTTCTGAATATAATCAAATACCATTCACTCTTTATTCTCAACTTGAATCCCTCATGGTAATACAACTACAAATAAATAGGATATAAATATGGAATTTTTAGAACACAAACCTAATTTTAAAGGAATGAATTTAAAATCATTTTTAACAAACCAAGCACTTGAACCTTTGCAAAAAAAGTTGAATACTTTTATTGAACAATACACTGAATTAACTCTTACTAACTCAAACTTTAATCCACTTCTTAGTGACGAAGTTACTATTATTGATAGAAAGGTTTTTACTAAATCTGATTTTATTCGTCTACCAGAAGAAATTCAAGCTCAGTACAGAAAATTTTATACTTTAAGTAGTGCCCTTCTACCTAGACCTAAAGGTGAACAAAAACAACTTAATCTTGATTTGGAAAAAGCTGCTTTTGATTTTAATATGAATGTTAAAGGTAGATTTCTTAGAGGCTTTTCCGTTCATTATTCTATTACATATAGACAGACTTGCGAATTAGCTTTTCTCGTGATTGATAAGTATCATGTAGAAAATCAATCTAATCCATTTTATAGTTCTCACTTTAGAGATAGTTTTTATGATAATACTCCAGATCATGATTTTACTGATTTTGAAAAGCTTGAGTCTTTAATGGCAATTCAACTTCGTTTAGCCAAATTCTAACTCACCTTCCTCTAAGTTCTTTTTTGTTATACTACATGTATATAAATTAAAGGACTTATCCTATGCGTAAAATCACATTTTTTAATACTGCTCAAAACGAAGAATTTTCTTTTCTTAAAATTGAGAATGAAGACGATCTCAAAGCTTATATTGAATTCGCAATTGAAGATTCAAATAAAGAACAAACTAAATTATGTTCTCAATATAGACCTAGCCATTACTACTCTAAAAGCGGTATTTCAAATCTTGCTAAAACTATTCTTCAATTTAATTTTGGTTGTGTTGACAATCTTAAAAATAAAAATGAAGATATCTTTAAAGGTCTTACTGATCTTGCCTTTAAAAAATCACTTGCACTTTTCTATGATACATTAAAAAGTACTTTTGATAGCCAGGGTTTTGCCTATATTAATACTGTTGGTGGTATTTTTTGTGGAGAACCTACTGAAGACATGTTTACCTCTATTCTTTTAGAAGAAAAGAATCTTACTATGCAAGATCTTCTTAAGAGACCATACCTTACTGTTAATGAGGGCTCAGTTGCCCTTGCTCTTGAGAACGACCCTATTCTTGACCCTTGGTATGCTGAAAACTTTAAAGAGCCTATTTCAAGCGTTACGTTTCTAAAAGAAGCTATGGAAGAAGGTCTACTTGGAGATATTATTAAGGAGTATATCTATGACTATGAGAATCCGCGTGATATCTTTGTTTATACTACTGCGAACGACGTGCAGCAAATGGACGATTATCTAGCTATTATCAAAAAACTTGATATTATGTATCTTTCTGTTGAAATTGTTATTTCTAGCAGAGAACAAGAAGCTGAAAAGATTGCTGTTATTGAAAAATATAACTTTGTTACTTATCGTTTTACTGAGGGAGCTTAATTATGGAAATTTTTGACGGACGTATTATTGCTACTATTTTCTTTTCTTTTGCTCTAATTCTATTTATTGCACGTTTTGCCTTAAAAAGTTTTCTTATGACCTACCCTGATATTGTTATGGACGGTTTAACTATAGGACGTATCATTACTAACCTATTTAAAAAGGATCTTGTAGATAGTCACTTCTATAAAGTAGAGGAAGTCTATGATATCCTTGAAGTCAAGATTGACACTTTCTTTCAAACTAATATCAGCAAGGTCATGCTTGTGTTTTTCATTGCAGGTATTATTTCTACATTATTTTCTTTTGTTACATACTCTGTATGGTTAGACTTGTTAAGTCTATTCATGGCAATTATTATTCCTAAGAAAAAGTAAATCTTCTCACATTCATAAGTTATATTTATCATTATTCTAACTTTAGATTATAAAAAATGTAACTTTTCTAAATAATTAAAACAAATATTAAAATATTATCTCCCTTTAAGTATTCTCTTATGTTTAAAAGAGTATACTCCGCTTCTAAAAAAAATTACTAGGAGTTTATTATGAATAAATTTATTGTTATCTTGTTTTTAATGACTTCTTTTGTGTTCGCAACAGATTTCATTGACGGTAAAGATTTAAGGGAAGTAGGAAAGGATTCTATTTCTATAGGGACTGGAGAAAATATTGAGTATATTTTCATTGATCCAGATTGTAAATACTCACAAAGATTTCTTACTAAGATTGTAAATAACAAAGAAGCTCTTGCCTATACTACATATAAGTTTGTATTAGCTAAGTTGGATAAGTTTAATTCGAATGCTAAAATTAATTACATTCGTTCAGCAAAAGATCCTAAAGAAGCTCTTATCAGTTTTATGGTAAAGAAAGAGTATCCAAGTGACTTTAATTGTTTTGCTTCTAGAACTAGTATTGAATCTGCAAAGATTAATACTTTTTGTGATACTAATAAAATTAAGTCTCGTCCTTTCGCAATGTTGGCTGACGACTTTTAATTGTATTCCTGCTCTTGCAGGAACATTAAGCTTTTAAAAGTATTTTACTCTTTTTTTCTTTTTCTTTTTTCGTCCACATTTTCTCTTCTATCATTATTTTTTCTTCTTTTAATTCTTGATACATTTCTTTGTTATTGCGTTTTAATAGTAAATCATATAGAGTATTATATTCTTCACTTGACATTAACTCTCCATTCTTTTGATAATCTTTTCTTTTTTCTATTGAGTCTTTTATTGTCTTCTTTGTAATAATAGATTCTATTTCTTTGTTTGTATATTTTCTTTTATTCACTTTTATTGAAGGACTTTTCTCACAGACTTTATCTACCATATTATCATAGAGGTTTATTAGGTCTATAATTGTCGATATTACAAAGATCAAAATATATATCACTATTAAGCTTTTTGATAATAACGGAATGCTTTCCCAGGTATTCATTGAGCTTGTTACATTTGCTAGCGCTAAGAATAGAACAAACCATTTTATAATAAAAAACCTTGCTTTATTTAGACTGTATGTTTTATAGACTCCATAATTTATACCTATATCTTTAAACATTAGTAACTCTATTACATAAGACAATCTATAGAACGTCTCTTCTAGATATATTTCAAAAACTTGAGTTTTAAAAGGAATTTCTTTTCTCTTTAACATTTGTCTACTGTATATTAGGACTATTATCAGTGGATATATAAAAAGTACCACTACTGGAAATATGTATATGAGATCTTTATATACATTTGATATTGTTTTTAAAGTATATATTAGAAATTCTGAAGTAGTTCCTATTGTTGTTGTCAGGTAAACTACTATTACTGTTAATAATTCTATTATATATTTCATTTTCTAGCACTCTTGATAATCATATCTATGTCAATGATTTCTTCTTTTTTTAATTTTATGATTTTTTCTTTATGTTTTTTAAACTTTACGACTTTGTCCTTTTTCTTTATAATAATTATTATTAGATACACTACGTATATTCCAATGGCTAATAATGTTGAGTCACTTATCTCTGAAAAAGACTGTACCTTTGGATCCATAGTTCTCACTATATAATTCAATAGTGCTATGATAATACCAATTCTAAACAATCCCATAAATGTAATTGCTGAGGAACCTGCAAATATGAACAATATTTTTGCTGTTTGACTATTTTTTAAATCTGCTACTGCAGCACCTGTTACTAAAGAAGTAAATATAAACAATATTGATAACACACCTGCTACGATATATAGTAATATCAGGATCATTTCAAAGCCATTTATCATTTGTGCACCTAAATTGTTTGTATCTTCAAGTAAAAAACCTAAGACCCATAGTATTAAATATAACATATTATCTCCCGTACTTTTCAGCAAATTCTTTTAATTCGCTATCTGAATAATTCTTTACTTCATGCTGCATTACTTCACCTAGGCTATATTGACTTAACGTCCCTTCTCTATATCCTTTTAACTTATGAAATATTTCTTCCTTATCCATGTCTTTTAGTATTGCTGTTTTTGCAAAGGCTTTCTTTTCATAGTTTTTTCCATGACAACCCTTGCATATTTGTTCTATTACCTCTGCATTTACCATTGTCACTGCTAGTAGTAAACTTAATCCTAATATCTTTTTCATTTTAATCCTTTTTCCACATTATTACATACGTCCAATCCATGTTCTGGAAACTATTATCTTTTACTGAAAACCTTGATTCACTAATCTTTTTCTTTTTAACCATTGAACCTGTTTGACATATTACTTTGTAATGACCGTCTTCCGTTGGTAATTCTGTTTCAATTGAAATAAACTCTTTTGATAGCTCATTGAAGTCTTCTTCTGATAATTCCATTTTTTGACCTTTTTTATAATTTAAAATATTATACCATTTAATCGATATAAAAGCAAATTACTGATATACTTCATAATATAAATTTAAAGGAAAATATTATGTTTAGATTAATTGAAAAAAAGAGTTCTGGTGGTATTAAAGTTATTAATGCTTCTTCTGATAAGAATGATATGATTGATAATTTACTTACTAAAGTTAGTAATAATTTTTTAAAAAGAGGTAAATATTGTTCTACTGTTCTTGGAGAGAGTATTGAATCTTTTGAAACTAGAGTATCCGCTCTTATGTATTACCTTGATAGTGTTGATCAAGTTGTTTTTATGGTCGAGGAATTTAAAGAATTGACTGATCGAGATATTGTTGCTGCAGGTGGCGGTGTTTGTAAATGTTGTGGTTCAGATAATACTGAAGCGTCTATGCCTAAAATGAATGAAGGTTTTATAACACGGAATATCACATGTAATGTTTGTTTTAATGATACTGACGAATACTACCCTTTGGCTGGTATAAACACTTAATTTTAAACTCCTTTCAAGTTAATTTTTAGTATACTATACTATAAATAAAAAGGATACAAAATGTATAGATTATTAAAAACAACAAGAGGACTTCCTGACGGAGTACTTCAAACTAGAGAGACTGAAGACGAAATTGTTGAGGTTGCTATTACTACTGTCTTGGAGCATGCTTCTAATGGAGACGAGTTTAGTGGTTGTGACATTCAGGTCTTAAGAGAGCAACTTAGAGAAGAACAGGAGACTCGAGTTGGGCCGACTGTATATTCTATAGACAATGTTGATCCTATGACTGACGAACAAGTTGTAGCTGCTGGTGGTGGTGTTTGTAAACATTGTCATACTTCTGACGACGTTGAACCTGGTGAACTGGAAATGGGAGACGGATTTGTTTCTAGACTTCTAGAGTGTTCTTTTTGTGGTGGAGAAACTACTGAACAATATTCTCTATCTGGTTCAGAGGAATAATTATGAGTGGAACATTTTTTCAAAATTCAACTAATGCTGATCATTCTGAACATACTGAACCTGTTATGCAACAATTGTTTAGTGCAGACAATTCTACTTCAATAGAACTTTTTCAGGCATTGTCAGCTGGAGCCTCTTTTGCTAAATTCTTACGAAGTATCTCTTTTTCTTGTGACCTGTTTGTCAATAGTCTTGGGCAGTCTAATTTGTTAATGACACATAACAAGCTTAATCCTATTGAGACAAAAGAGTTTGAACTTTTTATTGAGACCATGTCTACGTTTGTTTCTTTTGATCTTATTTACATGAATGAAAGCTCTCCTTATTACAATGCTGACCAGCTTATTGAAAATGGTATCCTGGTAGAAGGTTATTGTTTAAACGACGGAGGATTATAATATGCAGCGGTTATTTATTTTTCACGGTGATAATGGAATACATAGGAATGTTAGGGGAAAGAGAACTAATTCTCCACACCTTGATAGAATGAGTCTTACTTGGTCAATTTGGAATAATAAAAATGATCAAACTACTATTCTTCTTATAAACAAAGAACCTGAAAGTCCTGCAGAAGAACGATCTCTTGAAAGATATCTTAAAAAAATCACCTCTGCAGGTACTTCTGAGCTAATCTATACAAACAATGACTCAATGAAGCCTCATTCTGACTCATTAAAAGGTATTGTCGATACACAATATTTGCCAAAGTGGTGTTTATAACATATAAGCATTATCATTATTGATATGACTTTTTACAAGGAGATATTATGAAATTTAATATCCTAGGATTAAATATCCTAAAATACTACGACGCACAGGAAGAAATGAACTCTCCAAAGCATATTCTTTATATTCAAGATATTAATAGTACTCGCAAGTTTGCTATTACACTTGATACTATTAGTACTATGTGTGGCTCTGGGTATACTACTGCTACTGAGGGTGAATTTGAATTTGAACAAATTTCTTCCTTCCCTGGAATGCAATTCCGCTACTCTAACACTAAAGAAGTTTTTGATAAAGAACTTAATCATGATATTTTTAATATTATGTTAAAAAGTCCTGAAAATTCTACTATTTTTAATGTTCAGTTTGACGGTGGAGATAGTTGTTACCCTCATGGTTCACATTATGTCAATATGAAGCATTTCTTATCTAATGGACGTGACGTCACTGACGAAGATTCTATTAAACGTAAAGTTTGGATCTTTAAAGGTGACTCTATTCTTGGTAAGACTTTCATTTCTGATCATTGTTCTCTTGAGAGCTATGAGACTGATTCTGACGAAAAACTACCTCGAATTCTTTGGCAAGATATTATTGTAATTGGAAACAAGTATGATTTTTCTATTGAAGAAGTTAAAAAGCACATTCCTTGTCATGACGATACGGAAATAATCACAGTCAATTTTACTATCTAAGGAGTATTTTATGGCACAAAAATTAAGCAAATTAGTTATTCGATTTTATACAAAAGGTGGGCACCCACTAGCAGCTGTTGAGACACAACTTACTTTATCAAAAGGGACTACGGTTTTTTATGGTGAAGAAGAATTTACAATTACTAATATTGTTGTTTCTATTCTTCAAAATGAAGAGGTTCAGTCTTTTACAGCTACTGCTGTAAATTAAAACTACTTACACCCTATTGGGTGTAGGCATTAAAGCTATTTATTTAGCTTTTTTTTGTTTTTTAATACCAAGATCTCTCAGTATTCTTTTTACACTTTTTTTCGAACTATCACAATATTCAAAATCTATATCATTATCTGTCATTAACTCTTTCATTTCAATAGAAATTTGTTTTGCTTGTTCTTCTGTCTGATATCTTCCCACTGGATCATAATCATGTTTTCTATTTAGAAAATAGTATGTATTGTCGTATGTACTTATTACGTCTTTAATAAATGGGGCAAACGAAGGTGGTGTTTGTGAATTTTTCAAATACCATAAAGACAATAGAAGTGGACTATCTGTAATTACGTAATCTACTTTACCTTTTAAACGGTATAGTTTTCTACTTTGTTTTGCAAAAATATATTCTTGCTGCTCAAATACATGAGTTCTTTCTTCCCATACAATATCTTTTGCATATTCAGTTACTAGCTCTACGTTTAAGCCTCTTTTTTTCATTGCATAAGCAAGTCCTAGGGCTAATGTACTTTTACCTGCTGACGGCTCACCTAATAGGTTTATTACTTTCATTCTATTTTTCCTTTTTTAATTTATTTCTACTTCTTCTTTAGTTCCACTAAATGGAACAACTATGACAAAGGCGGCACCTTTCATATATATGGCACCTTCTCTAAGATTATACCGCTTTATAATATTTTTAATCCCTTTTTTTGAACTTTTTACAATTAGTTCTTCATTTGAGAAAGATACTTTCACTGGTTCTTGAGCTAATTCTCTCATTTCTTTCACTGATTTATCAAAAAAGATATCACTGATCAATAATTCCATATATACTCCTTCTTTTTATATGTATATTATAGTCAATAATTACTATCATTCTCCTTAAAAATACTATTTAAAAATCTCTCTTTTTTTTAAGTTTAAAATGCTATAATATATCAAAGGATTTAAATATGAAAATTACTGTTATTGGCTCTGGTGGAGCCTTCGACTTACAAACTAACTCTAGCTTCTTGATTAGTCAAGACGATACTATGGAAGATAGTCTTCTATTTGATTGTGGTATTAATGTATTCGCAAAACTAAAAAAACTAGGTGACAAAGTTATTGGAAGTATTTCTAATATCTATATCTCACATTTGGACGACGATCATGTCGGTTCTTTACGTACACTTGTTTATTACAGACATTATGTTCTTGGATTACATACTAATGTTTATTATCCAGATAATATTGCTTTACAAGATTTTATTTGGAGTAATGGAGGTTCTTTAAATAAAAAGTTCTCTGGTGGTAAACTTGTTAAAGCTGACATGATTAGACTTTTTAAAATACCTACTCAAATGAGTCATTTACAGGGAGCTGAAATTGGCGATTTCACTGTCTTACCTGTAATTGGGTATCACCATGTACCTGTTTGTGGCTTATACGTTGAATGTGGGGATTCTGTTTGCTATATCTCTGGTGATACTAAAGCTTATGCACCTATTGAACATTTGGTTAGAGAATTAACTTATACTAAATATAAATTGGACGTCTTCAAAACTAGAGATCCTCGAGTTATGATTTTTCATGATTGGTCTACTTATAATGACGCCTCTGTTAATGGTCATGCATGTTTAGAAGATATCGAAGAACATTATTCTTTTGATTTTATTAGAGCTATGAATGGTTATCACAATGACATTAATGAACTTGAAGATAAAGTTTTTCAGTTTTAGCTCATAAGTAAGCCGGGTAAGAGTACATTATGTACTCCTACATTATGGAAATTGTTCTGCTGCAACTAGTGGAATTGTTCTTCCATTAATCTTATCATTGTTATCCCAAGAGATTGATTTTAAGAACTTGTTAAACGGTTCTATTGCTTCTCCACTTACCAAATTGATAAATTGAGGACAATCTTTTATGAATTTTCTCCATACAACTTTGTTTTTTGTTGTTGGAGGTCTTAGCTTATGTGAATGGCCAATAATATTGACTGTTGTACCACATGAGCACGCGTTTGTCTTTCTACATTTTAAACAAAATGTTTTAGTATGTACTGACATAAAGTATCCTTTAAAATATTAATTTACTTTTTGTTATAAGCAGCAAGCTCTAAGTTATCTTATGTTATTATACAAAATATAAATAACAAAAAAGGAAGACACATGTCTCTATCTAAACAATCACCAAAATTTACTCCTGAAGAAAAGAGGATTTTCTCTTCTATGAAAGGTCTCCGTAGAAACCTATTCCAACGTATTGAACTTACACCAGCTCAAATTATTCTACGTAATCTTTTTATTAGTTCTTATTTCTCTGAAAAAGTACTTAATGGATTTGCCAAATTTAAAGCGCCTAAAGACTGCTGGGATCTAGTTAAGTATTCTAGACTTAAATGGTTCTCAAATTACCTATTTGATATTGGTACTGATCTTGATAAAAATTATCTAGCAAGAGAACTTTTCTCCTTTGAATCTAATGTTTCTGACACTGATTTTAGTTGGTTGAAAGAAGAAGTTCGTAATTACATTAAAGACGCTATCCTTTATGCACCTGCTGCTGAAAAAGAGGCTGCTTTGAATAAAAGATATGAATTTCTTCAAGATAAGTATACTAAATCTGTTAAAGACGACAAAGTTAAATTTAATGATAACGAAATCAAAGAACTTGATAAACTTTGTAATACTATTAAAACTAAAACTTTTCAAGATAAAACTGCAGATAAAGTTATTTTTGAAAGTAAGAAAGTTAAAATCACTGTATCATTCAATAACCTTGAAGTGGGATTACTTGATAAAGAGGTTGAAGGTGACGCCGTCTATTACTCTAAAGATATTGACATTGATTCTCTTGATTTGTTCCCTGCAATTACTGCTCTTAAAAAACAGTAACTTCAGCTTATAACATAGTATCAAATTTTATTTTTAAAGGATCTATATGTTAATTAACTATCAAATCTGGATTGACAGACGTGGTAAAATTATGGAAGTTAAAGACCTTGCAACTAATACTTATGGTATTGTTGGGTCTATTGCTTTTGATATTTCTGATACTACTACTGAAGCTTTTCTTTTTGACTTAAATGTCAATGAAGATTTTCAGGGTGAAGGTTACGCTACTACTTTAAGAAATTTTGCCATTGGTAAGATTCTTTCTGAAGGTGCTACTCAGATCAAAACTACTGCACATTCTTATAATGAAGAATTTCCACAAGAAGATTTAGAAAAATTCTATGTGAAAAACTTTGAAGAAAATGGTGCTCATACTGTTGCAAAGATAGGTCCTAGGATCTTAGCTTCCTTTTAGCCTTTCTTAGGCTAGAGGATTCACCCTACATAAAACATTATTCCTATTGCAGTTAATGATAATAAATAATTACTTGTTATCATTTTTCCTTTTACTCTTGATATTATAGATAATGCTGATACAAATAGTGACAATGATACTGATATCATTAAAGTGTATGTCTCTATCGTTCTATCTATATTCGAAGTATCAGTTTTCAGTACTGCACCAGTACTTATTATATGAATCAATAATAGGAACCAGGTAATTGTTATTAATGCTTTTATAATTTCTTCAATTTTATTCATTTTATTCCTTTGTGTTTTTGCATTATATCTTATTTTTTTTAAAGATTAAGTTTTAAATAAGGTTTCTCCAAGTTAAACTAGTGTATACTTCCTTATATCAAAAACATAAGGATTTTAAAACATGAATAAACAAATACTAATGGCTTTCAACTCAGAATTCCAAAATATCTTCGCACTTATCTCTTCTACTAAAAGTGGAACTCATAAAAATGCACTTCTCAATGCTCTTATCGAAATTACTTTCAAATTTTCTCTTAACTTTGAACCAGGTACAATTGAAAGACGCGAACTTGATACAATGCTTTCTCGTAAGAAGATTAGTCAATCTCAAATTCTTAAAATGTGTGCTGGGGAACCTATTACTCTTCAAGCTTGCCCTCTCTGTGAAGCTATGGACGATTCTATTAATCCACTAATGGAGTTAATGAAAGATCTTAAGGATCAAGGTATTAGTTCAGCTTTCTTGCCACAAGACCTTTCTACATTCACTCAAGGTGCTTATGCTGATACATTTAATGAGGCACCTGCTGAAATTAGACCTGATTTTACTATTATGATTCCTAAAGAATTAATTGAAACTGAAAACGGTATTGATATTCCTTTTGTTCAAAGAATCATTGCTGAGGTTATGGATTCAGTTGCTAAAAAAGATTCTGTTCCTACATATGAAGAAGATCATGCTGAAATTAAGAAAGCTTATGCTCAAGAACTTGATTTTATTGCTGACAAGAGAAAGAAGCTTATGTCTGAATTAGATATGCTTACTGAAGCTGAAGATAATGCAGGTGTTTATTACCAAGAATTATATTTTGAAAATAAGATAGCTCACGGTAAAGTATCATGAGTCAACCTATTATAGGACAAGAAGAAATTGAAAAATATTTCGATATACATAGACAAACATTATTTATGGCTGACCTTATTAAGGCTGACAACACACCTATCTTAGTTATTAATATTTTTGATAAGAAGCTCTCGAAGCATTATAATTCCGAAGAATGTGAGCAAATTATTCTTAATATGAATATTAAAGTTGAACCTTTTGGTGTTAATTTTACTGGGGAACCTTTTTCTGATTTTGATAGTATTCGTAATAGTCAAGAATATATTGAAGAAAAACTTGTTCTTATCGATCCAATTCTTGATAATTTTGTTAACATGGTTGTCAGTACACATAATATTTTTAAAACAAATAAGTATAAAAATCATTTTGAGTTTTTACTTAAAAATGTCTCTATTTGGGACTACACTATATAAGGAGACAATATGTCTGTATCTTCACTTTTTAATCGTAGAAATTATTTTTCTATTCAACAACGTCTTCATGATTTTGATAAAGCTTTGTCTACTGATAATACTTATATTAAAGGTCTTGATCTTTTTAAAAATGCATTAGAAGCAGTTGGTTTTGATCCTAATGAAAGTGAACAACTGCTTGTTGTTGCTGATCTTAGAATTTTGTTATTTGGTGAATCACTTGATCATAGTGAGACTGAAATTCAAGAAATCTTGAAAGAGATAGAACCTATTGCTAAATCTTTTGCGTCAATTTTGCGTAAAACTTTTAATGATTTAAATGCTTCTGGGTATAACTTTAGTTTTGAATTTACACTTAAGTCTGCCTCTCGAATAGATATTCAACTATAAGGAATAAAAATGTCAAATTTACTATTAACCTCTGAAACAGGGAAAACACGAAATTACTTTGAAAAGAGAGAAAAGTATCGTAGAGTTAATGCTATTATATCTAATGATAAAAGTTATACTATGGCTTTTATTATGCTTATTTCTAAATTAGAAAAAGCTGGGTTTGATAATGACGAAGCTATTGATATTACTGCTGCTTTGAATATTAACATGAATCCTCTTGGAGCAGAAGTGCAAAAGAATAAAGAAGAGCTTCATGCTTTTACGAAGGACCTCAATCTATTGCTTGACGATCTTGTCTCTATTATTGTAACCCTAAGTAATGACATTCCTTTTAAGATTCTTCTTTTAGCTGTTCCTACGTTACCTTCTAAATTCTAAGTCTATAACAGTCTGTTACATATTTTCATATGTTTATCTTAAAAGGAGTTATTATGAGTTTTCATAATCCTAACGAAACAGACGGATAGATTGCAGTTTACTGCTTTATTATTATTTAAAAAAGGATTCCACTATGGGCAAAAGAGCTGGATATATTTCCACAAACGAACGCATAGAGCGTTTTTCAGATAGAGCGTATAACGCTAAACAACTTAGACAACTTGATAAGAGTAAGTCTATTGTTATTGCTATGTTCAGAGAAAAATTAGGTAAAACTTACTCTACAGAAGAAATTATCAAAATTTTAATGTGTTTAAACATAAACGTTAAACCATTTCAAACTGTTGACGGCGAAAGACGTGATCAGAAAAAGATTAATAAATCTCTGGATCTTATTTCTAATGCTATTGACGATATTGTCGACACTATCAATTATGAAATGGACCAAATTACTAACGATCCTCATGAACCCAATGCTATTGATTGGTTGATTATTACTATTAAAGGTATGACTTATGACATTTAATCGTGTTCTTACTTCTGGTCCTATTCTATCTCTATTACCTGGTTCTGATTCTTTTAGTCAGCAGCTAGTAGAGATAGACCAACCCTCTCTACAAACAATCGAAGAAGCTATTACTCATTGTGAACCAAAAAAACTTTTTACTACTATTAAGTTTTTTCACCATGTGAATGGTAAAGAACCTGTTCTTACAGGTACTGTTACAATGTTTGCACCAGGTGTTGATATTGATAGAGAAGACTTTCTTGATTTGGCCATGGCCTATGACGGAGACCTTTTTCTTGCTTCTGATTACTATATCGACTTTTCTATTCCATTCCGAAGTTTTTCTGCTTATTTAGAATCTATACAAATTACCCCAGAATATAGAGGTAAGAATATTGGTACTGATATGATCAGATTTCTTCAAGATTACTTTCACATAAGTGATATTGGTTTACTTACTACTCTCGGTAAAGAAGACGAACTTACTGAGTTCTACAAAAAAGCTTTTAAAAGCGGTTGTAAACACTCTTTAAAGAACTTTCTTTACTTTGGTTAGGCCTACATAGGCCTGCCACCATTTTCTTACAGAATACACCCTTTATTTCAACATAAAGGACTATAATGAAATCAACTATACTAATTGGTGCAGAGTGCACTGGAAAAACTAGAACTATTGTCGAGGAACTTATTCCTCAATTGAAAGATAACATGGTGTACGTATTATCTAATAAGCCACAATATAGAGAATGCCAAAATATTACTATTGTTAACGAACAAGACGAATTCTTAAAGATAATGAATGAGACTCATATGTATACTAATGTATGGTATATTGTCGATAATCAGGAAGTTATACACCCGGATCTTTCTGCTAAGTTAGCTGCATATAAAAATGTTATCTTTTCTCGAGAGACTCTCTCTCCAGAATATGACTCTTTATTCGAGCGTATTTTTCTTTTTAAAATTGACAAGGTCGACTTTAATTCTGAGATTTTAACACTCGACTTAAAGGCTTTTGTTCTTAATCAAGGTTTTAGAGAGTTCATTACTTTCTACACTCAACCACAAGTTTAAAACTTTGTTTTTTGATATACTTTATTAAAAATAAAGGATATTTATGAAAAATTATGATTTAATTGCAGCATTACTGCAGGAAGACCTTAATGCTTGTGTTAAGTTTAATGGTCTTGACGTAAAAGGTGTTGAATTTGTGGGGAAGGCTTTGTATTTGACTAGCGATAAAATTGACACACCTTATGTTGAGCATGAAGATACTCACGAACGTATAGAAAAAATTAAACAGATCGCTGCTATTCTAAAATCTTAATCCTGGAGCTGAATTCCTCGCACCCTTGGGTCTGGTTGTTCATTCCTGGAATTTGTTTAGTATATGTACGCTCTAGTTGAGAGAAAGAATAATGCTGCTACGATTATAATCGTTAATCCAGTTGCAATATATAGTAGTTTATCTATTTTTTCAGTCATTAGAATTCCTATTAATATAAAACCTGAACCAGACATTAACCATGAATTCATGTTTCCATAACCAAATATAAACTCTGCAGATAAACCTAGTAAAAAGAAATATAATAATCTATATCTAGCTTCTTTTACTATTATCTGAACGATATTCTTCACAGTATAAATCCTCTTGTTACTTGAAAGTATACTGCAGCACCAATCATAATTCCAAATCCAAACATGAAATCTAATACTTTATCAAACTTCTCTTTTGAAACAAACACTCCTAACACTATGAATGCCATGCCTACTATTACATATGAGAATATGTTTTCATATCCAAACATTTTTTGTGTAATGAATCCTAATATGAAGAATCCTATCAATCTTATGATTTGATTGTTCATTATGTTGTCTTTTTCTACTGTTTTATTTTGTACCATTTTATTTCCTTTTTTTATTTTTTGGTTCAAACTTCTTTAGATCTAATTAAAGTTCTAAGAAACAACTCTTTTCCATTTTCTAATTTATTATATCTTTCAAATTTTTTATCAACTGATAAGGCTTCTATATTATTTATATATTCATAATTTAAATAAGGAACTAAATAACATGCCTCGACTTTGAATTCGTCGTCATATATATGTAGCGCCTCTCCTCTTTTCTTTAGATATATTGTTTGTGGTGGTTTATTGTCTTCACCCTTAAATATTACTCTAAAATTTATGCTATTCATTTTTAGCAGCTCTGTATGTTTTGCTACCAACTGCATAAGTAATTGTAGAAGCGTGTCACTGTGTTTTATACCATGTATTGATACATTCAATTTATCACTCATTATTTATGTGCCTCTATTCCAAATTTTTTTGTTCTTACTATCTCTTCTTTATCTAATGATTCTAGTCCATAGTACAATGGGTTTTTTCTAGCTGACATTTCAACTTCTGCTGGAATATCTGATATTTCTATACTTTTTTCAAAAGATCTCTCTTCTGTTGATATTGTTAACTCATTTCCATATCTAGTAAGGTACATTTCAATGAAGTAATCTTTTAGACCAGGCATTGGGGTTTTTATTTTTATTGTTATATTGTCTATCACTTCATATGAATAAACTATATGCATTACCAGTGTTGCCAGTCTATAAATAGAAAAGTTGTTTTTTGATAATTCTTTTTTATCATAATTCACTGTTAAGCTTGTATTATTGTATTTAAATTTCATTTAACCACCTTTCTTTTTTATATTATACACATTTAAGCTTATATTTAGGTAAAATTTCTTTTTTTTGGTATAATTTGTTAAAAAAGGATTGAATTATGAACGAATTTGACGAATTTGAATTGGAAGATAACTATGCAGAGGTTGAAAAAGAGAAGAAAGAAGCAAAAGCTTTCGAAGAATATAAGCATGATATGTTAGAAGCATACATTGGTACTCCTGAAAAACCTGAAAAAGTTGATTGGTATGAAGAAGCTTTTAGAGATCTCGAATATGGAAAATGGAAATGGAGTTGGTGGGCATTCCTTAGTGGATACCTTTTCTTACTTTACCGTAAACAATATCTATTATCTTTAATGTTACTTCTTCTTTCTATCATTACTGCTATTATACCTGGAGCTGGTTTGGTTCTTGTTATTATGGCCGGTGGTTTTAGTGTGCACTTTATCCGAGCTGACTTTATTGAAAAAGGGAAACTCATTGAAGAGAAGTATTCTACCTCTGAAGAACGTATTGACAAAATGAGAGAGATTGGTGGTAAAAACAATTGGGTTATATGGCTTAGTGCTTTTCTTGCTGTTTCTTTTATTTCTTTATTTGGTATAGTTTTCTTCTTACATGGACAAGCTGTTTAAATGAAACTTCTTGGTCTCGTGGCTTTATTCGTTTTCCTATGGCTATCTTTTAAGAGTTTAGTCTTTGACGCTGAAGTGAAGTTTGAAAAAATACACACAACAGAGCAAACTTCATTGACGGCTCTTGTTAATGAAGCTAAGCCAGACATTGTTAAAAGTATAAAAAAGACTATTTCTGATAGTAGACGTCGAACTAAACAGAAGGAATTCTTTTTAGCTAAGAAAAAATACTTCCCAGGACATGCGTTTTCTCATATGGACGATATCTATTTCTTTGATATGTATATTCAATCTGAAGAATCTTTTATTGTTCTTATGAATGTTGCTGTTATTTTAAAATTAGATCTTGGGGAAATAGTTTATATTGGCTTGAACAAACACCCTACTACAAATAATATTGGTTCCATTACGTATCCTGCACTTCAAAAAAGGTTACCTTTACTCAAAACTCTTTATTCTAAAGATAATAAGTCTAGTTATCATACGTTGCTTAAGTCTATGAAACTTACTTCGTATGAAGACTTTTATCTTAAGTACTTAGAACTTCAAGATTCTTAATATTCGTAAAAGCCGAGTATCCATTTAGCGTCCGGTACGTTTACTTGGTTATTCGTAACTATATCTAGAAGTTCCATAATTTCTGTATAAAACTCTTCGTAATAATCATTTGTCCATTCCATGTGCTCTTCTAGGTCAATCTCTTCTTTTGTCGTTTCTGAATTATCTCCAGCCTCATACTCATTTTTAAATCCAATTAAGGTTGAATGCCCTTCTTTGTGATATTCAGTACCTACTGATATACTTGATACATATTGTAATGTTTCTTTTCTATCTCTTATCAATGATAATAGAAATAGTTCTTCTGATTCTGTTATTTTCAAATATTTTATATCAAAACCTCTAATAAGTTTAGATTCTCTATATGCAGACATAGTAACACCTTTTTGTTTATTCTAACACCTATTATGTTAGATACAGCTTATTTATGTTAGAATACATTAAAAAGGGGCTTATACTATGTTTGACTTTACTCATTTAGATCCATTCAATATCAATGTTCGAGAATTTGTTCTTATGTCTGGTGCAGAAGAACGAGACGCTTATTTAACCTATCTTACTAAAAACAGGAATAAAGCAGCTCGGGTTTCCTAAAATATTCTTATAACAAATGACAAGCATTTGATTTATTTCATTTGTATCTTATTATTTAAAGGAGTTTTTATGAGAACTATTCAAAAACAACTCATTATCAATTCAAATTTCAATGCCAGAGCAATTATTGCAATGGCCAGAGTTAAGTCTTTTTTTGGATTTAACGTATTTTATAATGAAACACTTTACAATGTATCATTTATCGACGTGATACCACCTATTGTAGACGTTTCTCAGGAACTGGCTACTGTTACCCTTAATAAGGTTGCAAACGGTGAGAGAGGTCAGATTAAGATTCCTTTACGTGAACTTTTTCGTAATGGTAAACTTGCTACCGATTTTGAAGCTGCTTATTTAAAGCTTAATCTATTTGAAAGAATAACTTTTTCAATTAAATTTAATCTTAAAAGGATTTTCTAATGATAGTTGATCCTAAAGATTTCAATTTGGAGAGTTTACAAGCTGTAGATAAAGCTGGTAAATTTACACTTGGTTGGTATGTTACTTATCAATGTGTACTTTATATGGCAACGTTCTTTTTTATTGGAAAAGAAGACTCTGTTCTTCTTAATAAGGTTAAAGGTCGACACTCTTCTGAAACATTAACTGTTGAAGAATTCTTGACTAAAGCTAAACCAGCTGAAGAAAGACGTGTTCTTCAAGCTACGTCTACTATGCTTGGTTCAAAAAAATGTTACCAAACAATGACATACTTTTCTCTGGAGAATCCAAATGGCTACTCCTGAATACATGGTGCTTTTCTTATTTCTAGCTATATCAGTAATGACTATAGTTGAAGTACGTAGAGGTTAATCTCCAGGGCTTCGGCCCTCTTTTTCTTTTCAAGTTATTACTTTTCAGCTTACTCTTATCCATTTTTGTATATAATACATTCATAAGCAGCCAAAAGGCTTCTTAAATATAAACATTTACATAAAGGATACACATGTTACTTAAAGCATTTTTACTTATACTTCTCATTGGCGGAGTTGTTCTTTGGTTCACTTCTCGTAAAGAGGTTGCTGAGATTCAAGATATTGCAGATTCTATTGAAAACGAAGGTCCAGAAGATATTGGTCTTAAAGATACAAAGCGTACAGGACGTCAAGTTAGTGGAACTAGCTCTGGCTCTAGAAACTCTGGTCGAAAAGGTACCAATTATGACGACGATTATGACGACGATTGGGACGACGATAATACTATGTTAGCTGTTGCTGCAGCAGTTGTCCTATCTGAAGATTCTGAAAACGACAGCATTGCTCCTAATGAAGACCCTTATGTTCCAGATCCTGTCGAGACTGAGCCTACTCAAGCTGAGATTGATTCTATTACAAGTACTTCTTCATATGAAGATAACTCTACAACTCCTGATACTAGTTATAGTTCAGACTCTAGTTCAGACTCTAGTTCAGATTCTAGTTCAGACTCTAGTGGTGGCTCTGACGACTAATACTCGTCTTTTTATATAGGTTTGTCGCATATAGTTCTTAATATAAGGTATTATATGTGCATGAACCTTTTCTATTTCTCTTAATTCTCACTCAATAAATATCTCAATCTATGTTTTCTTATAATATCTTAATTAAAAACCCTATAACAACCCATAAGCAATTGATTTATTTCTTTTGTTAAATTTATATAAGGAGTCATTATGACTATTTTAAAAAGTTTTTTGGTATTTGCTCTTGCTATTACAGCATTTTTGGGTATGATTGTTTTTGGCATGACTATCCCTTCAGTTTAAAAGGAACGATTATGCGACATAAAAATTTCAGCATTATTACTGATTTCGGTTGTCCGTTTAAGTGTTCTTTCTGTATTACAGATAGTCAGAATACAAAAAAAGACTTTGAGTTCTCTCAAAGAACTATACAAGACATTAAGTCTGTACTTTTAGACGGACGTTATACTCGTTTATCTATTTCTGGTGGAGGAGAACCTTTGTTCTTCCATAACCCAGATATTAGATTATTTTTTGAATCTATTATTTCTTTCTGTAAGGCAAGAGGTATTGAAATTCATGTTCATACAAATATTGACAAACCTATATCTCAAGAATTTTTATCTTCTTTTGATAAAGTTGTTGTCTCTATTAATCATGATAACTATCAGGATAAAATGGCCGCTTGGTCTGTCCTTCCTTCTGTTAGATACGTTCATGTTTCTAATGGTTGTGATATTATTATGGTGTCTAGAATGGCTTCTAATTTACCTACTGGGCACCAACTTACTGTTAAACAGTTAGACGGTACACCAGATAGTGATATGGAGCACTTGAAATTAGCCATGGTTCCTCTTAAAGGCGCATTGTTTTTACCTTCTGGTGATTATAATACGTATTATTCTTTAAGAGATAATCGTGTCTATGACAGATTCAAGGATATCAAATTTGCTTAACGGCCTAAGTCCCTCTTCCGGGGCTTGAAATAGAGGTTCCCAAAACGGGAACTTTTCTTATTGGAGAATCTTATGAAAAAATTATTACCTTTACTTTTGTTATTTACCTCATTTTCTTTTGGCTGCATAGGTGGTCCAGGGATTATTATTATATTGATTGTAATCCCTATCATTCTTTCTATATTGTATATTTTATCAAGCTATTTTTTACTAAAATCAACTAAAATGGAACTTGTTAAAAATAAAGATAAACTTTTTTTGAAAAATATTGGTGAATTCTTTTTTATGGTTGTACTGTTGAATATTTTCTCTGGATCTATAATTTTATTTTTTGTTGATACTGCTGAGTTTAATTTTTTATTCACTATTGTATCTATCTTAACCTATATATCTGGAGTCTATTTATATTGGGGTGTTTTCTTTAAGGAAGCTAAAGTTTTTAAAATTGTTTTTTTTAAATTTGCTTTATTACTTTTACAGATTTTATCATTATTCTTGCTATCTTTAACTCTATAAGAGTCTGGTAAGGGGAACACCCCTTAACCTGTTGGAAAACCATGTGCTCCACATGAACCGTAGCTTCCGCCACCACATGAGTCATATGTTTTCTCTTCTTTTTTCTGAGGTTCTTCACTTGCACCACATGAACCATAATTTACATTAGACCCATTACCACAAGAATTATAATCTTCACTTTCATTTGGATTACCCCCTGCTAGTGTTCTTCCATTCTCCATATCATTTTTCAACTTTATTTTAAGTCTTTCAACTTTATTTTGACATTCAATCATTAGACTTCTTTTTGAAGGAAAATCTTTCATATTTTCAATATCTTTTTCATATGCAATAATTTTTGCTGTCAATGGTAACTTTTTCTTGCTTTTCTTGTTCTTTTTTGCTTCTAATTTAAGTTTTAATCTTCTTATTTCTGAAGATTTTCCTCTCATATCTGCTCGCTGAGGTATTGGATACATTTTGTTTCTTTTGATAATCTTTTCTAGTTTTTTGATTCTAGTTTTGATTTCTTTTTTTGTTTTGTATTTTTTTTTACGTGCCATACTACTCTCCTTGAGTTTTTTCTTCAGGATAATCAAGTAACTCTTGAAAACCTGTTTTTGTGAATGCTGCTTCAAGGTAAACTACCATGAACCATACAACTGCTACTAACAATATAAAAATGAGTACATATCCAATTAATGGCATGCTAATCCTTTCTTGCTAATATAATTTTTTTCGCTTCCCAGTCTCTAGCAAGATCACCTGTTGGGTGTAATACTAGTTCATAAACTTCTCTTTCGTCAAATGCTTTTGACTCTGTAGGTTCATAATCTGAGGAATGAAATTTCAAGTTTACACCAAAATACGTATACTCTGTTGTTAAACACACTGGACATTGACTTCTTCCTGTAGGTTTATATCCTAAGAATTTTAGTCTATCTTCCTGTGGTGAACTTTCATAGTTACCATATTGGTTTCTAAATGTGATAGATTGAACGTTGCAAAATCTTGCAAAATCAACCCACTCACTAAGTGTATCTGTATGTGCTTCCGTTCTAACAGCATTAAAATTAACGTCGATACCAAACTTGTTTACATAATTTACAATTCCTTGCATATGTTTTGCATGTGGAACATTTTTTGTTTTAAAGATCTCTCTATTTACAGAGTCTCTTACCGCGTGTCTTGAGATATTAATATGATCAATACCTGTTAAGTCTTTGTACTTAAGTTTTACTCCATTTGTAGTTAGAACTACTTTATGAAATTTTCCTTTAGCCTTGTACTTATTAATTAGTTCCATTGTCTGTTCGAAAACAGGCGATAGAGTAGGTTCTCCTCCAGATATAGATATCTGTGTGAAGTTGGAAGGAAGACGCTTTAAAACTCTTTTCAGACTCTTTAAAAAAGCACCTTCACTATCTTCTCTTTTCCAGAAACAAAAATCGCAGTTCGCTTGACATGGGCCAGGCAATACTATCGTAAAGTTCGGGTTTGTGTTGTTTGTATATATTTCTAATGTTTTCATAGAAATCCTTGTTATAAATTTACAAATGATAAATCAAATGCATATCCATTGTTATAAGCCTCTTCTAAGTGATTATACTGTATACTTACTTAAAATATGAAAGGTCTATAATGAATAACACCCCTGTTCGCTCTTTTTCTTTGAGCCCTACTCTTTATCTTACTTCGGGAATACTTATCTTTGTTATGCTATTTCTTAGTGTTCTTTCCGTTCAATATCAATTGGGTATTGTAGGTATTGTTGTCTTTATTAGATTCATTATTGTTACTGTCTCTGCCTATCAATATTCTAAAGGTTTCATTTTTCGTGAATATCCTAACCGGTTTGTATATACTAGTGGTGGAAAAGATCCACAAAAGTTTATCATTTTCAAAAAAGATATACTTAGTATCAGTCTTGAAGAATTTGGTTTATTTAATTTACCTAAAATTGTATTCTATTTAAAGAATGGTGGTCGACAATCTATATCTCATATTAAAAATGCTAAAAATATATATTTCATGGACCTTCCATGTAATGTAATTTCAATGAAAAAATAAAGGTCTCTAAATGAATACACATAAACAACCAGAACTTAAACAATTTTTAATTAGTACGTCTTATTGGATCGCGCCTATAGTCTTAATAGTATTATTTATACCTCTTAGTATCGTTGTTAATTTTTTTCCTGCTTCTAGTAATATCTTTATTGATATTTCAGTTTTTATACTTGGTATTATATTATTAGTACTTCTATTTTTAAAATTTTTAAATTTGTATTTCTATAGATTTTATGAAACAGAAGATACATATGTATTATCGGTACGTTTTGTTTCTTTTCGAAGTGAGACTATTATCCCTAAAACTAAAATTGATAGCATGTACGTTAAATATACTTCGATATTGTTGTTTCCTATCCCTATTCTTGTATTTAAAATGAAAGACGGTACTAATATTGAAGTTAAGAATATTAAAGGTCCTGAGATATCTCTTTATTATATTGACCTTACTAAAAATATTTCAACAACAAAGGACTCTAAATGAGTATGTATCAAGAAACAAAAATCGAACCGTCTATTAAAGAATTTAGAGTAAGTCTTACTTATTGGGCTTCTACTCTTGCACTTTATTTACTAACTGTTATTCCCGCAGGTAGCGTATATTACTTTTTAGAGCATGCAAACAAATCTGTCGTTTATAGTCCTGCTATATTTATAGTAACGTATGTTATTACCCTTTTATCTGCTATTTCATTTTTTATTTTACTTATTATTAAAATTAGATATATTGTTAACTATAGGTTCTATGAAACAGAGCATACATATGTTATATCTTATGGTAGGATTAGAGGAATGGGTAGTTCTAACTCTATTATTGTTCTGAGAAAACAAGATATCAGTGGCCTAGCTATGGAATATTATGGTATGTTTAGACAACCTATGCTTGTTTTCTATATGCGAGACGGTAGTCGTGTGCCAATTAAACACATTAAGGGGATTCGAAATATCTCTTTTTTACATTTGTTTGAGGAGGTTGCATAGTGTCTAGTGAAATACTTCCTTCTACAGGACAATTACTTATTATTGGTGACTTTACAGAAGAACTTCTTGAACAAGTCTCTGGACAATTATTACTTATGCAATATGACTACACTCATTTAAATATCTTTATTCATTCTGCTGGTGGATCTCTAACTGTAGGGTTTGCCCTTTATGATTTGATCCGGGAGCTTACGTGCACAACTTCTTGTATCGCCATGGGTGAACTTATGTCTGCTGCGACTCTTCCTTTTTTAGCTGGGGATCATAGATATGTATTTTCTAATACTCGTGTTATGTTGCATGCTGGTTATTTTGAAGAACTTTCTGGAGGACTATCTGTCATGAAAGCTAACATGAAAGAACTTAAGAAGGATAACCAAACTCTTATTAATATCTATCACCATGAGATTGGTCACTCAAAAAAGAAGCTTCGTAGAGATTTGAAAAAGGATTTATTTATGAATGCCAGTCAGGCTATTGCTTATGGACTTGCTTCTGATACCTTTACTAAACAGAACACACTTTAACTTCCTTTACACACTCTGTGCACACACCTGTGCTAGAATGTAATAAAAAAGGAGTTACTATGACAAAAATCATACTACTATCAATTATTACTACTGCAGCATTACTTGCTTCTTCCCCTACACCTCAATCATTTCAAGCTAAACAAGCTAAATGTCTTGGTTTCTTAACTGAGGTTTCTATTTGTGTTGAGAAGTCAACAAATAAAAATGAACTTAAGGTTTGTAAGAAAATGATTCATGATAAAATGAAAGCTAATGAAATGAACCGAGAAAGAGCTGGTAGAAAGTGTAATGGTGGTAAGTGTGGACAAGGTAAGTGTGGGAGTTAAACACTTAACTCCCATATAGTAGATAACTTTTCTTATTTGGTGTATACTCGTTTTACATATATTGCATTATATGAATCTAATTTAAGGCTTCATTATGACTAAAACTATCATATCTACACTACTTCTTTCAACAGTTGTCTTCTCTGCAAACAATAGCGTTGACACAAATAAAACTCATTCACCATTTATTATTATTGGGAAACAAACCGCTTGTTCTCAAACAGGTAAAACTCCTGCTGAAATAGATAAATGTAGAAATGTTGTTCAAAAACAAAAGTCTACTAAAGCGGCTTGTCACACATGTCCTTCATGTAATACTTCTAAATGTAAAACATGTAACAAGTGTCACAAATGTAATTCGAACTCATGTAATTCATGTCCTGGTAAAAAATAATTTACCCTGGACTTAATTGTTCTATGACTTTTCAAATGGGTATTCTATTTTTTTATTTATTAACATAGATACCTTCTCATACAAACTCATTAAAACGCCTATTTTACTCTCAGACACCTCTGCTCTATAACTTAGCCATAAATACAAAGATAAATCCTTATTTAGCCCTTCTAGCTCATTTAAATCATATCCATTCAACTGTCTAATAGAATAATATTCTGAAAAATCTTTTATTTCGTCTAAAGTGTCACTTCTAAAGAAATTTATAAACATATTGAATATTTCTGTTGCTTCTTTTGATTTCTGATTTCTTGGTGCAAATGCTAGTAATTGTTTTGTTTCAAGATCCAGTGCAAAAGATTCACCGGTTTGACAATCATTACTGTCTATAATCAATGCATTGCTGTGAAAGTCATAGATATCATTCATTTTGAATAATCCACTTTTATCTATAAAAAATTTATCATAATCTTCTATTAGTCTAGCTAATGAGTTGTTGTACTCTTTCGCATGTGAAAATTCTATAATATGACTTGATTCAGGGAAAAATATCCCGTGCTCTATACTTTTTAATGGTTGGTTCAATCTGTCACAATATGCTAAGAAGTCTAAGTATTCTTCTTCATACCCTTCTCTACCGAAGTGTTCTTGTAAGAAACATACTTTTCCAAAATCAGTTTTATTATATCTTCCAGCTCTACCAGCTATCTGTTTAAACAATGCGTCCGGTAGTTGAATTTCTTCTACTCCATTATATTTTGTTACTGCACTGAAAACTATTCTTTCTATATTTAAGTTTATTCCGTACCCTATTGCGTCTGTTGCAATTAAGATATCCTTTTCACCTTTATTGAATTGTTCTGCCTGTATTAATCTTGTACTTGGTGGTAGTGCCCCATACACTACAGCAACTGTTTTACCAAAGTTTTCTACCTGTTCTTTTAAACGGTATATTTCTCTTCTTGAAAAACAAACAATTGCGTCACCCTTTCTTAATTCTGATAACCTTACAGGTTTATCTTCTATGTATAGTGGTGATAATCTCTTATGAGGTACTATCTCTAATGTATCTCCACACTTCTCTGCTATCTTTTCTACAATTTCTTTTGAGTTTTCTGAACCTATTACTATCACTATGTCTGCATTTACTCCCATTAGTGCTCTAGACCAGGCAGCTCCTCTTTGATCGTCTTCTATCATTTGTATCTCGTCAATTATAGCAATACTATATTCTCTTGATAGATCAGCCATTTCTACTGTTGAAGATACATGAGTGTTATCTGCTTTTTCTATTACCTCTTCTCCAGTTACTAAAGATATAGGCAGCTCGTCTTTACAATCGTCATAAATCTCTCGAGCTAGTAATCTTAAGGGGGCCAGGTATATTCCTGTCTTTGAATTCTTAAACTTTTGAATAGCTTGGTATGTCTTACCTGAGTTTGTTGGGCCAAAGTGTGCAATTATATGTCTCTTTTGTGCACGCGCTTTATAATAGTAATTTTCTATATTTTCAATAGAAGCCTTTGCTCTTAATACTCTATTCTCTATTTGGATCTCTTTTTCTCTTTCTTCAGAATAGTATTTGAATTCTTTATATATATCACTTAATTCTAATTCTATCTCTAACTTTCCTGTTTCTAGAGCTGCTTTTAATACTTCTTTAGCTCTACTATCCATGGTTCGCTTGTCTATATACTTAGGGTATTCATACCATACATATTTTTCTATTAATAACTCTTGATACATTTTTCTTTTATATTCTTGCATAAAGTATTCTTCGTTATTTAGAATACTTGACATAACAGTGCTTGCTTCAGATAAAATTAGTTGAAAGTTCTCTTCAAATAATGGTTCTAACACTCTATGATTCTTCATGTCTTTTAAATACACCTCGTCAAATAGTGTGTGTGTACGTACACATTGATAGAAGTCTTTTTTACATGCTCTTTTTGAATCTAACTTTTCTATAGCTTTTTTTATCTCTTCACTATTGTCTTTTATATATGCGAAGCATGCTAAACAATCATTTTTCATTTCTTTTTCGTCTGGAGAATCTGTTAGATACTCAGGATATGATAATAAATTTAAAAACTTTTCTCTATTTATATTTGTCTCTTTAAATAGTTTTACTAATGCTTTTTTACATACTCTTTTTGTCATGTAGTGTCCTTTTGGATTATATTACTGTAACTGTAGCATAACATTACTTAGAAAGTAAAGAGTTAAACAAGGGTTAAAGTTAATTATGTTATAATAGAGCAATTATAAAAAAAGGATTTTATCATGTTAGACGCTACAGGAAGACCAATTGAAATTGGTGCAATTTATGGATACTCAAATAGAAGCAATGGTGTTGTTACTGTTACGGTTGGTAAAGCTACAAAAATCAATGAGAAAAGTGTATCACTTGAAATTATTCATTATGGACGTGCTTACTACAATAGTACTATTAAACACATTGAAAATAAAAGAGCTGTTACTTCTGTTGCTGCTAACTCTATCTTCAGATTAGAAAATGATTTCGTCGATTGGGATAATGACTAATGTTTACTGCTGACTATATTAGTGATATACATTCTAATGTTTATTTGAATAGAACTTTTTCTATTGTAGAAGAACTTATTGAACATATCTGGGCTGATCATACTGACGCCGACGTGCTTTTCTTGAACGGTGATATCGCTGAAACTTCTGAAGATATTATTGAATTCCTTGAATGTGTTTCTCGTATGCGTAAATACAAAAAGATATATTATGTTCCCGGGAATCATGATCTCTATTCTGAGGGTTATAGAACTGATCGTTTAGAAGATAAGTATGCTATTTTAAAAGAGCTTGTAAATAAGATCGATAATGTTATTTTTCTTGACGGTCAAATAGTTGAGTACGAGGGTGTTAAAATATCTGGTCTTTCTATGTGGTACTCTACAGCATATTTAGCTAGCCGTTATCCTCATATGTCAGAAGTACAAATAAAAAGTGGTTTTATGAAATTGTGGAGAGAATACATGCTTGATTCTAGAAGAACTATTTCTGATCCTTTAGAATTCTTTGAGTCACAAAGAGTCAAATTTTCTAAAGTATATTTGGAAGCTGAGGTTTTTATTAGTCATATCAACCCTGTCCCTATGGATAGTTATTTTTGTGAAAAGTTTAGGTTTCAAGATTCTAACACATTCTTTTCTTGGAATGGTCTTCCTTATCTTGAGAACACTAGTATTAGACATTATTTCTTTGGACATACACATGAACCACTAGAGGATCAGATTTTTGATACTCTTTTACATTGTAATCCACTTGCATATCCGGGTGAACTTCCTTTTGATAGAAAGCTCATTCAGACTGTCTCTATTGAAAGTTCTTGTTCTAAAGAATAGGTTCTTTTAACAGAACAACCTTTTTACGCTAGTTGTTCTGAATACACTTCTTCTAGTGCAGTATAAAGATCTTCTGATTCTATTAATGCTGCCATTGCTACATTATCTTCTACTTTCTTACCTTCATAGTTCCACTCTTTAATGTACGTACCTTCTTTATATCCATGGTCTTGTCTAAATTGATTTAATACGCTTTTACCGTTGTATAGTTTTACTATATCTAATGAAACTATTTCTGTAGTTATGTGTCTAAACAAAGCAATCACATTAAAGACTAGAGCGTCGTATTCTTCTGGGAAGAACGCATTTGTTTTATTTGATCTTAATCTTGATAACATTACTGATAAAACAGTTAACTCTTCAAACGCTCTGAGTTCTTTATTTATGTTATCTGCATTTGGGTGCATTTTAGCTACTGATTCTTTTGCAAAATTATTATCGTCTTCTGCTTGAAATATATTCAATATGTGATTGGCTGTTGATTCTCTTAATCCTGCATTCCACATTTCTGACGGTGTCATTACTTTTTCCGGGCTATTTACGTCTAGTTCTTTGCTTTCTATTTCTTTATATGCAAGATCAAACATGTTTTCTATTACTAGAGACATAATGAAGTGCCAAATGTCTACTGTCTCAATGTGAACATTTGCCATATCTACTTTTTGATCAATACCTTTCCAGTGCTTCCAAGGATAACTATCCATTAATTCGATAGTTTCCATGTATATTGTTCTTGGCCAATTGATTTGTTTCCCGGACTCTGTCATACCTAGGATCCAATCCTCTCCTGCTATACCTGCATTTAATTTAAATTGTTTATCTAGCATTTCTATTAATATATCTTTTTTCATTTTTATTTCCTATTGTTTTTTTTATGACAATAGTTTACCTTAATTATTATATTTTAGATAGTTTAGTTAAAAAGACTGGTTTCTTCAATTGAATGTGATTCTACCACTTTAATATTTTGATATCCTTCAAAGTCTGCGTCTCTAAGACCTGCTATAGCTAATCTTATTAAATCTTTTTCTTGTATACCTTTCTTTATTTGTATTACACTTCCTATAAAGTGATACTTATCTCCTGGGGAATACTTTTCAAAAATTCTGTACATGCCTTTTTCTGCATTTATAACTTCTGTATATCTGAATAATATACATATAGTCTTTTCATTTATCATTGCTACATGGTCTGTTCTTTTTAAGTTTCTTTTTATCTCTTCGTAAAAGTTTTTTTCATTGGCTTCTTTGTAATGAATTAGACCTAGAGAAAAATTTATATCAAATGTTTTCTTTTTGTATATTTCTAGAGATACTTTCTCATGTGTTATCTCTTCTATCTCTTTGTTTTTTGGGAACATTATTCTTCCTTTGTTTATTTCGTTTATATATATTTTTTTGTAATTTTTCGGAGTATTTTTATTTTTTTAGCTAGAGTTGGGGCCTAAGCGACCCCTTTGTTAGTTTCCTGGTACTGCTGGTGCTGCTGCATTTATAACTAGAGAACCGTCTAGACAGCTATCAAATTCTACTTTTTCACTTGTATATGTTGCATTAGCTAGTGCAACTGTATAACCAGCTGAACCGTCAGTACATGTTTTAGTCGCTACTGTAATTGTATTCCCTTTAGAGAATGCTGTTCTTACATTTCCAGTTGTACATAGACCATTGTTTTTTGTGTCTGAACCTGTTTCTCCACAAGAAATTGCTGTATATGCTTGTGCATTTGCAAATTCAGTTTGTTGTGCAATGATTGCACCTCTTGCGTCACTCTTCATTGAGTTTGCTACCGCTACTTTTGTTGAGTCATTAAGATTTGCGATTGCAAAGCCTGCTAAGATTGAGATAATTGCCATTACGAATAGTAATTCTACTAGGGTAAACCCTTTTTTCATTGTTGATTTCATTTTATTTCCTTGTTTTTTTATTGTGTTCTTCTATATATATAAGTTGCTTCAATAAATCGGAGGATTATCTTAAATTAATAATTTTTTTGATATAATTAATCTATAAAGGAACAATTATGAAAATAAAAGATAGTCGAACACTTAAGGGTCTACAAACACAACTTTCTAAAATAGAGGGTGAAATATCAGCTCTTGAAACTCAAAGACGTAATTTAGATAAAGAAGTTAACCAAAAAAAATCAATCAAGCAATCTTTACAAGCTCAAATTAAAAATCTTGAAAGTTCAGATAAACTAATTGTTTCTGAACATGCAACTCTTAGATATATTGAGAGAGTTATGGGTATTGATATTGAAAAATTAAACAATAAGATTCTTACTGATTCTGTTTCTACTGCTTACTCTTCTATGGGAAATGGAAGTTATCCCATTGAAGGTGGACATGTTGTTGTTAAAAATGGAAAGATCGTCACTATAAAATAAAATTTATGGTCCTATTTATAATGAATACTCTTGCTCTGAAAATAGAATGCCTTATTTAAAAATGAGTGGGACCACCATAAATAAATATCTACTGTTTTACTACATATCTTGAATTAAGCATGCTCTATGCTTATGTCTGATATAATAGTCTTAATAAACAAAAGGAATATTTAATGAAAAAAGTTGAAATGTTTGGTGACGGTAGTGCACTTGGAAATCCTGGACCTGGTGGTTATGGAACTGTTATTAAGTTTGGTAAACACGTAAAGGAGCTATCTGGCGGCTTCCCTGACACCACAAACAATAGAATGGAACTCCTAGCCTTAATTGAAGGTTTAAAAGCCTTAAAGCAGCCTTGTGAGGTTCATTTTACTAGTGACTCTCAATATGTTGTTAAAGCTGTTAACACTTGGCTTGCTAATTGGATCAAGAAAAACTTTGCTAAAGTTAAAAATGTTGATCTTTGGAAAGAATATGTTGAGGTCTCTGCTATTCATACGGTCACCTGTTCTTGGGTGAAAGGTCATGCTGGTCATGTTGAGAATGAACGTTGTGATATCCTTGCTCGTACCGCTGCTGAAGTTGTTCGCGACTCTATGTAAGTCTTGGGCCCCGAGGGGCCATGGTTTAAGACATACGCTCAATTAACTCATACAAACTTCCGTGCATTTGTTTATCTTTACATACTCTCATTACTTTTTGAAGTCTATCTACTGAGATAAGACCTGTGCCTTGGACACCACCACTATGGTTAGCGTCTCTTTTATAATCTGACATTGATTCTACTTTCATGGTTCCTTCTTTTGAAATAAAGAAATCGTGATCGTTTTGTAAGAATCTTGTTAGAGCTGTTTTTACTTTTGAAAAAGCACTCATGTTCTCCATATCACTTTTTAAAGTCGTACTTCTGTATCTACCATTCTTTTCTTCAATCAATGCTTGAATATCTTCTCTAAGCTTTGCATATGCATTTTGATCAAATTCACTGTTTGCTGTTAAGATATATTCATATTCATTTCCCATTACACTTAAAGATAGCTTAAACGCTTCCTCTCCTGTATATTCATTCTCTAGTACATACGTATATTGCATGATTGGTTCTTGTAGATCCTGAATTTGTTGATATTTATAGAATAGACGTGGTAGTACTTTTGCTACTGCAGCTTTAGCTTCTACAGTTAGAGTTTCTAAATCTGCATGATCTATACCTCTTACGAAAAATCTAAATTCTCCTGCATTTGTCATAGTAAAGTTGTGTGCTTGCTGATATCCATAATATAGCGTTTTGTCTACTTCTGAGACATTTCCTAGATTACGAAGTTCCGTTCTTATTTCTTCAGTTAACCAAAGAAGTAGACTCGAATAGTCTTCTTTTACAATGTGAACAATTGGTGCAGCGTATACTAGTCCTTTTAGTAGGGACATGTATTCACTCGCGTATTGATACGTTAGCATTGTTTGAAACTTTTGTAGTTTCCCGGGAAACATTTCTTTAAAATTGATCTCAACAGTAATTATTCCTGTTGAACTCGTTTTTACAGAAACCTTATCTGCAAACTCGTCCGCTTTTATTAAGTACCCTGGTACATTTAGTATTGGTAATTCCATAGGAACCCCTTGTAAAAATTTACTATACTTGAAAAGTAATAGCATGCCATGTTATAAGATTGTTTGGGCCCCGAGGGGCCATGGTACTATACGTATACTTACGATAGTCTTAAAACTAACTCTTTATATTCTTCGAGCATATCTTTTTCTTTACATTTTTCTTCAACTTCTTTAAGTCTCTCTTCTGTAATCATGCCTGTGCCTGGGACACCATGTAATGGTAATTCTTGACCATGTACCACTGTATTCATAATACTTACATGAGTATCTCCTTCTCTTGAAAAAAAGAATTTATGATCTACTTTTAAGAACTGACTAATTGTACTTTTAAAGATATCAATACCTGTATAATAAATATCTCTATTCATATCACTTCTGTTTTTTGCTTTCTCATAGTTTTCATTTCTTTTTTCTGTAAGATTTTTTACTTCTTCGTAGAATTTTGAAATTGCTTCGCTATCAAATTGACCATTTGCAATATTTTCAATTGTCTCGTATTTATCTGCAAATACAGAAAGTTGAAAATTAAAGCCTGTTTGGCCATTATACTCATTTTCAATTTCACATGCATAATACATAATTGGTTCTTGTAAACATTGAATTGCTTCATACTTCATTAGTAAGTGCACTAGTACTCTAGATACAGCTGCTTTAATATCTTCAGTATGTTGTTCTATTTTACTGAGATCCACTTCATTTAGTATGATTTCCATTTCACCACCATTTTGAGTTGTGTAATCATGTGTCATTGTTGATAATACATATGTATTTACATGTCTTCTAATGGGACCTATGTTTAATTTTTCGATCTCTTTGTCTAACTCTGTTTTTAACCATTCAAAGATAGAATAGTTTTTTTCTTTGATCGCATGTACTATTGGTACTGAGTGTACAGATCTTAATAATAAGCCTCTACATTCTACTCCAAACAAATAAGTTAACATTGTTTGAAATTTCTTCAGTTTTCCGGGAAACATTTTTCCAAAGTGCAATTTGATTATTAGTTGATTTTCTGCGCCGGTTGGTCCAATCATTGCTTTATCAGCAAAATCGTCTGTTTTATCCAGATATCCTGGTATATGTAGTATTGGTAATTCCATAGAATAACCCTTTGTATAAAATTTACTATCCTTGAAAAGTAATAGCATGCCATGTTATAAGATTGTTTGGGCCCCGAAGGGCCATGGAGAGTTAAACCGTTCTAGACGATAAACGCATAATAAGATTTTGATATTCAGGTAGCATGTTTTTCTTTTTACATTTTTCTGAAACTTCTTTTAATCTTTCTATAGATATAAAACCTGTACCTGGTACACTGTGTATACCTTCTGACATTAAGCTGTAATTATTTACAACTGTGTTCATAATATTTACAGACAGCTCTCCTTCTTTTGAATAAAAGAATTCGTGATCTGCTTTTAAAAACTTACTGATCAATACTTTAAACATGTTAATACCTGAGTGGTAAAAACCTGTACTTAAGTCTGACTTTGTCTTTGCATTCAAAAAATCAACGTTTCTATTATCTGCAAGTTTAGTTACTTTTTGATAATGTTCTGAAAAGGCTGGAATGTCAAATCTTTTTTCATTTACTGAAATAATGGTCTCATACTTATCTGCCATAATTGACAATTGAAATTTGTAACCTACTTCTTTTGTGTACTCGTCTTCTAACTCATATGAATAAGTTATGATTGGACTAGTTAGGTTTTGAATATATTCATATCTTAATAATAGTGCAACTAAAACATGTGTTACAGCTCCTTTTATTTGAAGTGTAATGTTATCTATATTCTCTAGGTCGACTTTGGAAAGAATAACTTTCAGTGTTCCACCATTTGTCGTATCATAAACAGTTTTTAATGGTTCAACTTTTCCAATGTTTAAACCAGTAAGACCACTTTCTACCTCTTCTTGTAACCAGTCAAATATTGTCCACTTCGTTTCCTTAACATTGTGAACAATAGGGACTGAACATACGAATGAATGATCTAGATTTCTTTTTTCTAAAGCATACAAGTATGATAAAATAGTGTGAAATTGTTTTAATTTACCTGGGAACATATCTCCAAAGTGTAGTTTGACAACTACGAATGGTGAGAGTGTGTTAGTTTCTATCAAGATTTTATCTGCATAGTCTGCAACTTTGTCTAAATATCCTGGTATGTGTAGTATTGGTAATTCCATAGAATAACCCTTTGTATAAAATTTACTTTACTTTTTACAGTGAAAGCATGCCTTGTTATAAGGCTTACTTTTCTTGGCTCTTCAAATGTAGAATGTCAAAGATAAATTTGTCTTCTATTTTTAATTGTTTTGTTAAACCATGGTATTCTCTAGAGTTTTTCTTTCCAAATACTTTTTTTAACTCTCCGGCGTCTAGTTTGTCTTTTAGATATCTCTTAAGTTGTTTTTTACCTGGTTTACCTAGTAGGTAGTACAATAGACTTAATAGAACAGTTCTATTTTCTCTTGTTACTTTATACTCTTTTGTTTTGTATAGAGAAAACACGTCTATTTCTTTTTGTGTTGCAACATACTTAGACAGTATTTCGAATATAATCTTATCTCGACTTGCTTCAGGGATATCTAGTATCGCTGTAAGTCTTGGATCCTGTTCAAATTTTGTTACTCTATCTATATCTGCAATATGACGTCTCTTTAACCATAGGAACTGCATTGTCTTAAAGTTCTTTTCATATCTCTTTTTAAACTTATCAGTATTAATAGCTAAGCAGTCATATATAAATATTACATGACGATATTCTTGCTCAATTGCAATTTGGATTGCATATCTTAGAGCCAGCTCTTCTGCTATCAGAGAACTTTGAATCTTAGTTCTTACTATTTTTTGTTTTGTTCTACCAGTTTTCATATCTTTTACTGCTAATATTGCAGAACGATCTTCTTTAAAACTTGCGTCACTTACAAAAAAAACATTATCTCTGTGGTTTGGGTTTGCCATAATATTTATCCTTCATAACTAATATAATAGCTATATTGTCCTTTATTTGAACTTATAGCTAATATTTTAGCTATAAATCTTTTAATTCATTTTCGTAAATAGGTTCCTTATCTTGATCAACCCTATACTCTATCTCTAAATCGTCTGACTCTGTTTTCTGTCTTTCAATAAACTCTGCTTCAGCTAAAAATTTATCTAATCTAATCGATATTTCTTTTTCTCTTTGTGCTTTTCGTCTATCTTCAGCTCTTTTCATTTTTCTAAATTCTTTTTCTTGAGCTATTCTAATCTTTTTATCTATTGCCGCTTGTCTTTTCTTCTCTGCCACTATTTTAGCTTTTGCTTCTCTTTCTTTTAGCTGTTTATCCAGAAGATCTTGATCTATGAAAACCACTTCTTTTGGTTTCACAATCTCTACTTTTTCTATTTTATAGTTCTTTTTATTGTATCCGTATGGATATGGATCAATTTTAACTACTGGGCTTAAGTTATCGCCTTTTATTTGATCTACATTCATTACATTGTGATTTAAATTCTGGGCCATTACTATTGTACTTAACATTGCGACTGTTGTGATTATCTTTTTCATTTTTATTCCTTATTTTTGATATGTTATCATGTTTTATTTTGATATCTTATCATATTTTAGCTGGAAGTAAAAGGTTTTTGAGGTATTCATATTCCTTTATGGAATATAAACGTTGTTAAGCAGTTAGTTCGAATTGATCTTTGCCATAAATTGCTGACATTCTTTTATATGCTTCTTTTTTTGATTCTGCTGTTAAGATTGCTCTACCACCAGAAAATAATTTAAATATAAAATTCATATTTTTCTCCTTTTGTTTTATTTAATATTGGTATTATACCATTTTTTTACTTAAAAATCAAGGTTCTTCTCTTTGTATCGTCGCTATATAGGGGAGTCTTTTGTTTTTGAGTGGGGGCAGATACTGGATTTGAACCAGTGGAATTTCTTGGGAATGAACCAAGCGAGCGACCTGACTGCTCTAATCTGCTACATTTTTTTGGGTGCGGAGGTTGGACTCGAACCAACGACCTCTGGGCCATGAACCCAACAAGCTAACCAACTGCTCTACTCCGCGTTATATTTTTTGGTTGCAGGTGTTGGATTTGAACCAACGACCTCTGGGTTATGAACCCAACGAGCTGACCGGACTGCTCTAACCTGCGTTAAATTTACTCTTTTATGGTTGCGGATATTGGATTCGAACCAATGACCTCTAGGGTATGAGCCTAGCAAGCTACCAAACTGCTCTAATCCGCGTTATATGTTTTTGTGGTCGGAGAGAAGGGATTCGAACCCTCGTGTTCTTCTTTGTAAGAGAAGTGAATAACCATTCTTCGTCACTCGCCGATCGTTTGTTCATTACTACTGTAATCAACTTTAAACAGCTCACTATTTTATGAACTGTTTAAAACTGACATATTGGCAGGCGCCCAGGGACTCGAACCCTGATCCTTGGGATTTGGAATCCCCTGCTCTATCCAATTGGAGCTAGACACCTAAAAATTTGACATAAAAAAAGGGGGAACCGGGTACTTAAGACCCGATCCCCCCTTTTGTACATATATTACCTTTTAGATAATTTGTACTCCAGAAAAAGAGCCATAAGAATTAGTTACCACAAATGTCTGCCAAGAATTTACTTTTTTCAAAACCATGTCTCCTTTATTTTCTGTATTTTAGAAAGTATATACCAACTAACCTTAAAGTAAGCTTAAATATACTTCCAATGTCTATTTTTTTGTTAAAATATATGAATATATCATATTTTATGAGGTTATAAACGAAACCTCTTCAATTCTACCACCTGTACATTTTTTGTATTCGACACCTCTTTCAACGTTCTTGTATTTCGGATTACTAACACCTATACGATATCCTTTTCCTCCACCCTGAAGTGGTGTACAGTTAAAAGTATTTATTGAAAGATTGTTTCCTTTTGATATTGCTGTTTTAAATCCTGTTTTTTCACATATCCCATTTGTATCGTCGACACCTTCTTTACAGTTTATCTTTACATAATTCCCTGTCTTAGATATAAATTGTTGTTGTGCTAGAATTGCATTTCTTGCGTCACTTTTCATTGAAGTTAAAATTGCTACTTCTGTTGAATCATTTAGATTTGCAATTGCAAATCCTGCTAATATTGAGATTATTGCCATTACGAATAATAGCTCTACTAGGGTAAAACCCTTTTTGATTGTTTGTTTCATTGAAAACTCCTGTTATTTATTTATCTATATATACTATAAAATAAAAATTTCGGAGGTTAACCTAGCTCTAAGTACAGTTTTGGTATAATATATTATATAAATTAAAGGAGACTTCGTGTCTAAAAAACTTATTCTACAAGCATTCAAATTAGGTAATGCTACGTCACACACATATATTGCTCAAATAAAGGTAGGTGAACTCAAAGAGATTCATGCTGAAAAACTTTGTAAAGTTATTCCTGGTTTTGTTGCTGCACTAGAAGTTACTAAGGCTCATGAAATTAAATGGACTGAAGTTGAAATGAAATTTAAAAGAAAAAATTTCTCGGGGTATGGTTTTCTTGAGATTGATATTGCTGAAGACATGAATCTAACTCTTCCTAATGAAGATCCTGACACTATTGTTGAATTTATTATTACTTTAGTATAAGTAGATTTTTGATTATTTTTAAGAATTTATGGATTGAAGTATGAATTGAAGGATTGAACCTGATTCTTCAATATGAAGAACCAAATTCAATGGGTTAGTTTAGCAAAACATTATGGGTTTGCTGCAGCTACACCTGATTGAACAGAACCGTCTAGACAGCTGTCAAATGTTACAGTGTTTGAACTATAAGTACCATTTGCAATTGCAACTGAATAACCAGCTGAACCGTCAGTACATGTTTGAGTTGTTACTGTAATTGTATTCCCTTTAGAGAATGCTGTTCTTACATTACCTGTTGTACATAGACCATTATTTTTGGTGTCTGTTCCAGTTTCTCCACAAGAAATTGCAGCATATGCTTGTGCATTTGCAAATTCAGTTTGTTGTGCAATGATTGCACCTCTAGCGTCACTCTTCATTGAGTTTACTGTTGCTACTTTTGTTGAATCATTAAGGTTTGCAATTGCAAATCCTGCTAAGATCGAGATAATTGCCATTACGAATAGTAATTCTACTAGGGTAAACCCTTTTTTCATTGTTGATTTCATTTTATTTCCTTGTTTTTGTTTTTTTGTTGTACACTAATTTCTTAATGTACAGTTTGTGAACGACTAATCGCTCTTAGCTTGATTGAACAGAACCGTCAAGACAGCTGTCAAATGATACTGCATTTCCAGAATATGTAGCATTTGCTATTGCAACTGCATAACCAGCTGAACCGTCAGTACATGTTTGAGTAGTTACTGTAATAGTATTACCTTTAGAGAACGCTGTTCTTACACTTCCGTCTGTACATAGACCATTGTTTACTGTACCTGATTGACCAGTTGCTGCACAAGTTAAAGCTTGGTATGCTTGAGCATTTGCAAATTCAGTTTGTTGTGCAATGATTGCACCTCTAGCGTCACTCTTCATTGAGTTTACTGTTGCTACTTTTGTTGAATCATTAAGATTTGCAATTGCAAACCCAGCTAAGATTGAGATAATTGCCATTACGAATAATAGTTCTACTAGGGTAAACCCTTTTTTGATTGTTGATTTCATTTATGAAACCTCCTATAATTTATTTTTTTAAAGTTCGCACTAAATTTTTAAACTTTGTCCCTATATATATTTACCTCCCTTTAAAATCGGAGGTTTTCTTTTTTATTCTTCTATAATACTTATATTGCTTCCTTCACAATTATCTAGATATGCTATCTTTTCTGTAAATTTGTTTGATACTCTTATTTCATATCCTTTTCTATTATCACAATCGATCTCATTCACTTCTAATGTATTATCTTTTGATACTACGAATTTATGATCATTGTCTGAATAGCATATCCCATTTTCGTCGTCTTCTCCTTCTTTACAGTAAACAACGTCATATGTCTGAGCACTAATAAAAATTGATTCTTGTTTTATTTTTGCATTTCTTGCGTCATTCTTTAGTGATAGTAGGCTTGCTCCATTCTTATTGTCTTTTAAACTATTATTGAGTCCATTACCTGCTCCTCTCATTGAAAAGTATGTTAGTGCCCCCATTACTACAATCCCTATTAATAGAGATATCATTGTATTTCCTTTTCTGTTTTCCATTTTTTTTCCTTTGTTTTTATGATATACTCGCATTATATCAAAAAAAGGAGAAATCAAACATGGGTTTCACATTTATTATGTCCACTTTTATTATTGGATTGTTATTTGCTTTTATAAAAAGCTATCAGGTTAAGGTATGGGTTATACTAGGGGCTGTTGCTCTTGTTATTGTTTACTATACTTTTATTTCTTACGCAGGACAAGAGTCTATTGATTCTTTTTTTCAAACTACTTTAGATTTTAGGAGATAACATGGGTTTTATTGCATTTTTAATTACTTTACTTACAGGTATCTTTGTTTCATTACTTTTACCTAGAAAAGCTGTTTTTGCTTTAATCCTTATTGGAGCAACTCTTATATCTATGAATCATTTGAATTTAATAGATAAAAATCTTATAGATCTTGAGGAATTCGCTATTTCTATTAATGGTGGTGTTGATAGTGATATTTATAATGAACTTAGTAAGTTTAAGGAGGCTTTTGTTGAGATAAATAGTGCTACTGATAAGGCTATTAATCTTGAAGCTAGCGATTTTGAGAAGAATCCTCCTAAATAACTCACTTTTACTTTCTTTTTGTGGTATACTTTCCTATATCACATAAAGGATTTTATACATGCTATTACGCAACCCTATCATTGATTTTAAATTAATCAAAACACAAATACAAATTATTTCTTCTGAACGAACTACCTCGGAACTATTCTATGAACTCTCTACTAGTATCGCTAAAACTGAAGCTTTTATATTAGAAGACACTTTATCTATTGAATTCTCTGAATCTTTTTCTAAAATTATTGTTGAAACTATTGCACTAATGTGTTCTATTTATGGTATTGAAGATTATTTTGATTATATTGAACATACTTCTCACTATGGTAACGTTAAGCCTGAAGACGACTTTGAAGATCATTACAAGTCTTTAGTTGTTCCTTTTTATAAGTTACGTAGTGATATCTCTATGGTTATGCTACATGAGTCTAAAGGTATCTCAATTAAACCTCTATATCAATTAGCTAAGTTCCTTAATTATATGGAAGCTGAGTCTATTGAACTTAACTATTCTATTTTACGCGAGTTAGGACTGTAGTCTGCTCTTTCTATTCAGAGTTCGGATTATAGTCCTGCTCTGAATTTTAAGTATCCATTTAATAAAGATCTTATTTTCTCTGCTCCAACTGGATTTGCTGAATGCACATTGAATTTAAATCCCTCTGGAATTACTATCTCTCCGTCTAATTCTGAATCTACAATCCATTTTGCAAAATCAAACCCTGACTTTCTTTCTTTACCGTCTACCATACCTAGGTCATGATCAAATGATATGAAGTCTGGCATTCCATGCTCTCTTACATATGCTTGCCCTTCCTCACATGTTCTTACTATTACTGTAAACTCTGTTTTTGGAGTTCTTATGTCGTCTATATATAAAGTTCTTTTCATTTTAAACTCCTTCTTTTTTATTTATTATACCATATCACTCATTAAAGTATACTTGTTTTTTCTTCTTTTTTACGGTATAATCTATATAAAAAGGAATTTTATGTATTTATTTGTATATGGCACATTAAAAAATTATCACCGTAATAACTACCTCTTGGCCCAATCTATACGTATTGGAGAAGCTGTTACTGTAAAAAAGTACAGTTTATATCCATTCCCTGAATATGATTTTCCTTATCTCACTAAAGAAAAAAACTATCAAATTATTGGTGAATTGTATAAAATTAATGAAAGTACTTTAAAAAATGTTGATCATTTAGAAAGTTATCCGGAACTTTATGATAGAGAAGATATTGCAGTTACTGTAAATGGTTTTAACTATATTGCTATTTGTTACTTCATTAAAGAAGCACCTGAAGGACAGTCTGTCCAGGCGTCTAACCATTGGGGTTTAGATATCCCAACTCCTTAATCCGATTTATATGAGAACTCTTATATCTATGTAAAGGAGTTCTTATGAAAACTAAAAATGGATTCACCCTTGTAGAATTATTATTTGTTATGGCAATTGTATCAATTATGGCTGGAGTTGCTATCGCACAAATGAATGGGTCTACTGATAAGGCACATGAATTAGATCTTATTAATGAGGCTAGACTTATTAATACACAACTTTTGGAGCAGCTTAGTCAAAACTCTTCACACCGTTTTACTACTAGCATAAGTACTCCTTTAACTCCGGGACCTATTATTAATACTAAGCTTAGAGAACTTCCCATATCTAGTACTGGACTTACTTTGCGTACTCCATATGATATTGCTTATGTTATTTCCCCTCTTGGTGGTAATTGTTATAAAATTAGAGTTTTTTCAAAATATTTTTATGAACTTGAATATAAATGGGATACCTATGTTGACACTGGTAACTGTTTGTTAAACAACGAAACAGTTTTAGTCAGACCCTAATCGTCTAAACTTCCTTCAAAGAAGTTCAATCTCTTCGCTGCTCTATATTTAATGATCGTTCCTTCCACTATACAGTCCCCTGGACTTGGCAGGAATACAAACTCTTGACCTACATACTTATAGCCCTCTGGTACCGCTCCTGCTGCCACAAACAATAGAACCATGTCAATCCATTTCTGTTCTTTACCTTTATATTCTATGTTATACTGAGTTCCCTCTACGTCATTACTAAATATTGCCTTTTCAAACTCTATCGCACCCGGGTCAAGTACTTCTTGAGCTAATAGTTGAGGTGTTGATATATTTGCTATCACACTTGCTCCACTTGATTCAAAAAGGATCCCGTCTTCTCTTACTTTTTCAGAGATAATACGTAGTTTACTATTTAGTCTATACATTACTGCTACCGCAGAAGAAGAAAAGTCGTCTGATTCTATTTTTAGAGGATCTATTGCTAGTACAACTACTGTGTCTGTATTTTTAATTCCTGCACGTTCTAATATTTCTATTTCTGAAGCCAAACCTTTAATGAAAGTAATATTATAATCACTGAACCATTCCGGGGCTTCTTCTAGACTATTTGATATAACTACAATATTACCTTTTTCATATGTTTCGTCCATACGTACTTCTTCTATGATTGTTTTTACTTTGCTTTCACTTGGATATCCTACTATTAATAGTTTTACTTCATTTCTCATTTTTGATAAACCTTTTCTTTTTCTTGCTATGTTGTTCATTACTAATTCTCCAATTAGACCTAATATAATACCCAGTACTGATATCGATATTACCATGTATATTGGTGTTATTAATTTTCCAATTGTTGTACTTGGTGACAAATCTCCATATCCTACTGTTGTTGCTGTTGTTAGTATAAAGTAGTATGTATTTATTAATGAAAAGTTTTCAATTGTGTACATAAATAAACCAAAGATTAACGATACTATCATAAAAATTGATAATACTAGTCTTATGTTTCTGGTTTTACTTGAAAAAAATATTTTTTTACTTCTTTTTAGCCAAAATATCATTTTTGTCCTTTTTTTTTGTATAATTCTTAGATATTATATCTAAACAATGCTTAAATGCAGTTAAGGAGTTATTCATATGGAACGTAGAAATTTTTTAAAACAGGCAGCTATTATTGTTAGTTCTGTTACACCAGTGGTGAGTAGTGCAGTCTCTCGAGACGAAGCTTTCTTACTTAATTATATAGGGGAGCCTATTCCTAAAGTTAAAAGAAAGAAGATTATCACTTCTTCTAAAGGTCATTTTGATACAAGTGGTACAAAAAAACTACACCTTGTTAATGTTCATACTGAAGAAGAGATTCATATTACCTTTAGAAAAAATGGTCAATTGGTTGCTAGTGCTACTAAAGAATTTAATCATTTTATGAGAGATTTTAGAACTGGTGAAGTTATTAAAATTGATCCTCATGTTCTTGATATGCTTTATGCTGTCTCTGATCGTTTAGATACTGACCGTGCTATTCATGTTCTTTCTGGATACAGATCCAAAGCAACTAATGATAAATTACGTAGACGTATGCATGGTGTTGCTCAAAACAGTCTTCATACTAATGGTAGAGCTATTGATATTGCTATTTCTAATAGAAGTGTTAAGAAGGTTGCTAAAGTAGGTAGATTGCTTAAATATGGTGGTGTAGGACAATATAATAAGTCCCACTTTGTTCATTTAGATACTGGACGTGTTCGTCATTGGTATGGTTAATTTATTTTGAGACCTTTTTTGGTCTCTCTTACTATAAAAATTTTTTATCCCTAACTTCTCTCTTAGTTTAAAGTAATCATTTTTTGATATCTCAAAATCAAAAAACTCTGATTCATATAGACTTATACTATATTTCACTTGCTTATCTCTAAAATTAGAACTGTTGTATGCATTCTTATTCCATATCTTTCTAAAATGCTCTTTATATCTCTGTTCTGAGACCGCCTTTATATTCCCTATATGTACATGTTCTATTGTTACCGAAGATCTACTACCATGAATGATCTTTATAAAATCACTATTTGGTATTATCTCTATCTCTGCACCTATACTTAGTACTGTTAATAGTACCACCATTATTATCTTCTTCATTTTTTTCCTTTAATATGTCTTCCAACTATCTTTTATGTATCTTTGTAATAAAACTGGTCTCATTAACGTATTGATATCTGTATACTTACTTGTTAACTCTCCTCTTCCAAAGAAAAAATTACTTCTAAATTTTGATTCTGTTAAATAGTTTGTATCTGTTTCAAATTCTATATTCTCTATTTTAGCAAAAACTTCTGCTTTTGTCATATCATTCTTATTCCATGCTACCCACCAACCCCAATCTCCAAAGGCTGGTACGTTGTCATGATATGGTAGTGTGTCAAACCCTGCAGCTTCTATTGTTCTTCCTATCGTTAAGAATGATTCTTTCGCATGATATGGACTCGTTGATTGTACTACAAACATTCCACCCTTTTTTAATACCATTTTCACTTTTAAGTAAAACTCTTTTGAATATAATTTTGCTAAGTCTACATTTGAAGGATCCGGGAAGTCTATAATTATGATATCCCACTTCTTTCCTTTCCCTATGATTGAATGAAGAAACTTATCTGCGTCAATATTCACTACATTTACAGTTCCTATCTCTTCACCTTTTCTAAATAGTGTCTTTGTATCATTTGTATCTATTACAAACTCTGGTTTTATAAAATTTACATTTTCAAATGCATTTTCATTTAAATCAGTTAATACTTTTTCTGTTTTGAATAGCTTTATCATACCCTCGTCTAGATCTATCAATGAAATATCTTTTATCATTGGATTTTTCTTTAGGTCTCTTACTGCCATTCCGTCTCCTCCTCCGAAGACCAAGGCGCTCTTTTCTCCCTTTACTAAGGCCATGATAGGACTAACCAGATTATCGTGGTACCTATGCTCGTCTCGTGACGCAAATTGGGTATTTCCATTGATATACAATCTTATTTCACTCATATCTTTATCTTGTGTAACTGTAAGTTTCTGATATTTTGTTTTTTGTGAGTAAATGATCTTATCTGGATATAGTTTTTGTTCTAGAGCTACCGACCAGTCTTTTACTTGTGTATAACCCATTAACATTATTGCTGTTACTATTACTGCAGGTACAACTGTTCTTGTAGAGCGTTCTATTACTAGGATTGTCATTACTGCTATCATTAGGTTTAAACCACTTAATATAAAACTTATCTCTACTAAGTGCACATATGGTAATAGTAAGTATACCCATACATATGCCCCTACTAAACTACCTAAATAGTCTGCCGCTAGTATTAGTGATACATTCCCTTTTAAAGAGTCTGAAAAGTTTTCATTTATTCTTATTAAGAAAGGTATTTCAAAACCAATCAAGAGACCTATACTTATAATAAAGAAATATTGAATTAGTGCGAAGTGTACTGGTAAATAACCAAAGGCTGCATACATTACAATTGGAGCAAACCCACCAAGTAATGCTAATGTTAGTTCTAGTTTTAAAAACTTGTATACAAGATCCTCGTCATTAAAATACTTTTGTATCCAACCACCAGCTCCCATTGCACCTAGCATTAATGCTATTGTTACACTAAATTGTTCAATTGTATTCCCTAGGATATAACTTGATACAGTTGATAATACATATTCGTTAACTAGTCCTGCTGCTCCTGTAAAGAACATAGATAGTGCAAACATTATTCTTATTCGTGTTGTATTTAGTTTTTTTAAATTTGAGTCTTGCATTTTTAGCCTTTCATTTATAGGCCTGTAGTATAACTTAACTTTCCTTAAGTCTTGGTTATTTAAAGGCCAAGTGGCCTTTAACTTTCACTAATTATGGATCAAACGCTTGTATCTTTTTTACTGATTTTTCTGCATTTATTTTACCATATGCATATGTATCATTCCAACCAGTATTATCATAACTTACTTCACCTATCTTTTCTGCTCCTGATCTCAGTGCATTGTATACTGTATCTGGGTTAGCATAATGCCCTGTACTTCTCATTAAACCAACTATCCCTGCTGCTACAGGTGTTGCTGCTGACGTTCCTGCAAAGAATGTATAGTCTTTATTTTTAAGTGTATTTAATTGATCTTTATTAAACCCGTCGTCTCCTATATCGTCTATTGTTATTAAACCATATTCTCCTGCTGGTGCTAAAAAGTCTACATTTTTTCCATAGTTTCCATAACTTGTTATTTTATTCTTTTCTGAACTTGAAGATATTCCTATTACTGAGGTGTCTTCACATTCGTCATTGATTCCTGGTTGGTCCAAACTTGCGCCGTCATTTCCACATGCAAATAGGGTTACTATATCTGCGTCTTTCATTTCTTTTAGAATGTTTTTTGTTACGTCTGTTATATTTTTTGTTCCCCAACTACAAGAGATAACTTTTGCGCCATGTTCTTTTGCATATCTAAATGCATTAATTATTGCTTGTTGATTTGGTGCTAACTTTATAAGTATTAGTCTTGCATTCGGTGCTGAACCCATTACTCCAAATCCATTATCTGAACCTGCTATTAAACCTGCTACTTGTGTACCATGTCTTTGATCACCTGCTTCTAGAGATACGTCTTTTGAACCATTCCCTGCATTATATGTATCGTAAACATTATCTACTAAATCTTCATGATATTGGTCAAATCCTGAATCTATTACTGCTATAATAATTCCATTCCCTTTGTTTGACGCTTTCCATGCTTGATCTACATATGAACCAGCGTCATTATCTGCCCAGCTTGCTGAATGTCTAGAATGTAGGTGCCATTGGTATGGATAGTAATTATTATTTGTATGTCCTGGTGTTGGTCCTGGATCTGGTGTTGGTTCTTCCAAATCAGGATCTTCTTCGACAGGGTCTTCTGGACTTGGTGTTGGTGTTGGACACCCTACACATGGTGCTTCTGTATCTCCGTCTCCTGTACCAGTGTCTGGAGCAGTTGGCTTACCTGGTGCTTCAACTGGATTATCCGGATTTTCTGCTGGTTTATCTGTTCCACTTCCACAAGCACTTAACATTAACATTGCCATTATACTTACTATTAAATATTTTAATTTCATTATATTATCTCCAACTCATTTTTTGTTCTATATCTGGTTGTGCAAACTCTGTTTGATTTGATTCATACAATCTATTTGCTACACTGAGAGCCTCTTCTTCTGAAGATACTGTTATTTTGTACATTTCACCCATGACATGTTCTGTCTTTAGGCCCTTTAGAATACTTTTATCTGCCCCTTCTTTCATTTTGAAGAAAACTCTATTGTTTACTACAGTCTTTGTCACTCTTTCTGATTTATATGCTCTAGTGGTCCCAGATTCTTGTTTCTCTACTTTTAATGGGGTTAGATATACTTTCTTACCATTGTTGTAATAATAACGTTCATTTGATTCTGCTAATGCAGCGGTTGATAGTAGAGCTAGTGTTGCACAGCCTAATATCGTTAGTTTTAGTTTCTTCATTAAATATTCCTTATTTTTTTTTGATAGTGTCATTATACACTTTTTTATATTCAATAAAGCTTATTTTTGATTTAATTTTTTTACGTACGATAATATCGTCGTACGACAGAGTTATCGTACGTTGGTAAATCTATACTCCCGAGAGGGAGATAGTTTGCTTAAGCAATAAGACCTTTTACGTGATTAAACGCTTCTTCTGCTGTAAGTTTATTTCTTCTTGTATCAATGTCTGCTAGAAAGCCACCTGACGCACAAGGGTGTCCTCCACCATTAAAGAATTTTTGACACATTTTATCAACATGCGTTTCTTCTTTTAATGCTCTTAGACTTACTGTTGCTCTATCTGATACATTCATTACAAATTCTGTACCATGTTTCTTCATATACATATGAGAGAATTCTTGAAACTGTCCGTCAATACCAAAAAATAAAACACCTTTTACTCCATTGATTGTGATTTCTGTATAAAGATCTTCTCTTTTTTCAATGATCGGTAGTAGATATTTTGTAATCGCAATGTGTAGTGGCATATTTCTATCATTATCAAAAAGATTTCTTTTGATTACATATATTTGTTCTTCTACGTCGTAAATGAACTTATACTGTACAAATTTTTTACCAACTTCAAACATAAGGTTTAACATATATAGGTTTTCTTCTGCAGCCAGTGCTTTTGGAAAGATACCTTTATTGTCAAACAATGATTGAGAGAATGCGCGTGCTTTATCAAAGTGTTCGTCTTCTTCAATCCACATGTCATTAACATTAATCAAATGTACAATATCTTTAAGATCACTGTTCATTGTTTTAAAGTATTCTAGTGTTAGCATTGTTGCACATTTGGTTGTATCTAGATTATACCATTCAAACTTTTCAGCTGCTGGTTTACCTGTACCATGGTGATCAATTAAAAGTAGAGTGAATCCAATTTCTTTTGATTTTGTGTCAACTGCTGTTGCTTGTTCCATGGTTAAGTTTAGATCTGTGATCAGTAGCATATCGTCTTTTGTAATATCTTTGTAAATTAATTCAAAGTTTTCGTCAATCTTTTTCCCATAATTTGAGTTAAAGAATCTCATACAATTTTCTCCAAATGTTTTTAGTGTCACAATCTGTGCACCGTAACCGTCTAGGTCTGTATGACTTAGGTGGAACATGTTATTGAATTGTTTTGTATCTTGGTTGAATATGTCTTTTTGCATATTATCTCCTGTATTTTTAATGAATTTTCACTTTTTCAAGTAATCTACTGTTATATTACTCTTTTTTTGCTTTATTCCTTCTTATAACAGAGCTGTAAATTTTATACAAAGGTTTTATCATGTTTTACCCTTACATTTTAGTTGCTGTACTTCTTGTACTTGCGTTCTTTAAACTTCGTGCTGCGTCTAAAAGACTCGGTCACGCTGTTCCAGCTGCTCGCTCTAAAGCTACGACTTCTAAGTCTAGCTCTCGTGCCAAAAATTCTATTGTCTACGGACACTAGGATTACCTATTCCCCCTCTCCACCCGGGAATAAGTCTACACTACCCTATTTCTCTCTTTTTCACACTTATAACACTATTCCAAATTTTATTCAAAGGAATCTCCATGAACCAACACAAAACTCTAGTTTTAAGACTAGTAGCATTCATGCTCGCGTTTTCAGCGCTTAAGAACCACGTATCAACGATCAATGATTTAATTGATATAGTTGGTCTTCTGATCGCTTTTGTTATTTTACAAGAGCAGGTTAGAGTTTCTCGTCGACCTCAACCAGGTGACATGACCTTTTTGCAAGCTATGCAGAAGGTTTATGCTAATCTTACAAGAAAGGGTACGTCATGTCAGTAGTAGTTCAGATAGGCCTACTTACAGGCTTAATCGCTTGCTCTTGCGCACTTGTTGCGTATGGGGCTGTTCTATATATGGAACACCAGACTTTAAAAAGAACTATGCAAAAGCACGGTCTCTCTTTCTAAACCGCTATGTCCCTCCTGGGACCAACCTTCTTTTCAATCCTATAACAGTTTTTACATAAAATTTTAAAGGATACATTATGACACTTCTCATTCTTACTAGCTCGTCACTTTTTGTTGCTGCAGCTGTAACTATTGGTGCTATCAGTGCTAAGATTCTAGAATCTATGGCCTGTTAAGCTTCAAACCTCAACCCTCTCGTCCCCTTCAGGGACTAATTTCTTTTCTTAAACTAACCTTTCTCTCAGCTTACCTATGCTAGTATTCGATTATATCAAAAAATAAAAGGATCTATTTATGGCTAAGCTCGTTATCAAAATAAACATTCAATCTAAAAAAATTAATATGAAGGCGTCAGCTGGTATACAGAGATCTTTTTCTGATTTCTTAAATAGATTCCCTGATATTCCTAATACTATTCTTATTGACTATCTGTCTTACACCCTTGTTAAAGTCGTTGAAAATTCTGAGATCTCAAAAGAGACCAAAATTCATTCTGCTAATGATTGGGTACTTATTGTTAAAATTAAAGCTGCAATTGGTGAATTTGATAGTGGATTATCTGAACTTGCTGAAGATATTGAAAATGGCATTCTTAATAGTAAAGTTGGTAAATAATATGATCTCTGTTATTACTAAAGATAATTTTCAGGAAAGACTTCCTGTTCTTGTTCAATGCTACTTGAGCATGTTTGCTGAACCTCCATTTAACAATACTTCTATCACTGAAGAATATGCTCGTGAATTTTTTCGTAAAACATTTGAACATGGACTTATCTTTATTGACACTATGAGTGACTTTGGTAAAATTTATGGTTTTAGAACTGTTATTTCAATTGAACATTTTAAAGACCGGGAGAAATTTCATATGGTCCCTGGCTCTTACTATTTATCAGCTCTTTGGATCAAACCTAGTATCCGGGGCCGTAATCTTGGTTCTGACCTTATGAGGGAATCTCTTCGAATTATTCGTAAGACATTTAAACCGACTAAGCTTTATGTTCGAACAAGAGAAGAAAATCTTCCTATTCAAGGTATTCTAAAAAAATACAAATTTACTAAGCTTGATACATATGAGACCATTATCAACAATGAGCCCCTTAATCTTATTGTCTGGGAGAGGTAGTTTGTCCGAGTTAATTTTATTCTTATATATTTAGTTAAATAAAAAAGGAAAATTTATGAAATTAATAAATAAAAAAGGGTTCACCCTTGTGGAGCTATTATTTGTAATGGCAATTATCTCAATCTTAGCTGGTTTTGCAATTGCAAATCTTAATGATTCAACCCTAGTTGCTGAAGAAGCTTCTAACAAATCCATGTTACGTAGTAATATACCTGTAGTCAATGGTGTTCATAATAAACTATCTGAATTGGGTTATGGTTATGGTGGTGGAGGGGATTCTTTCTCTTGTACTGGTCCTAAATACATTTCTTTACATGCTGACGCACAACTCGCTTCAAATGGGCTATGTACCTTTACTGTAGGTGGTGAAAAAATTAAAATAGCTGTAAATAAACATGGTATTCTTTATTTTGATATTAATCCTGTTGGATTTATTATTCAGACTTTACCAGGCTCTGCTGTTGGTAAGGAAGCTGTTAATTATAAGCGATTTATATATTATTCTAATCAGCATGGTGCTATTGAAGTTGTTCAGAAGTAGGCACTATTTCTCTTATCCCTGTAACAAAGAATACTTCGCAGGCGCCTCCGCCTGTATCATTTCTTGTTAATGAACTATTCCACTTAAAATTATTTCTTCCCTGTATATAAACCAGGTAACCTTCCATATGGACCATGGTCCCTGCTTTTATATCTAGAGCTATATCTTCTATTTTATCATTTGCAGGAATAATATGTGTATTTGCACTTTCTTTTGCTATTATACTTTTACTTATACCTATCAACTCTGTATTCCAACGATATGTATACCAACGACTACCCTGGCTTATGCTTAATTGCTCTAAATTACGTTCGTCTGACATTCTGTTCCAACCTAGGGCAAAATCTACTGGAGATAGTTCTGACGACGCGTCTCTGTAATATCTTTCTTTACGTAGTATTTTTGCTTCAATAATATATTGTGCTTTTGGTGTTACTTGATAATCTTTGAATAGAAAAGGATCCATACTTACTTTCTTTTGAAAAGGTATGGTTTTTAATGATACACCCGGGCCGTATTCTTTTTCACTACCAAACTGGTTATATACTGTGAACAGTATAATTATTGTTATTAGTGCTATTATTTGTTTTGGCATATGTCAGTTCCTTTATTTTTCTATATATAGCTTTGTTTTCTTTAGCTCGGAGATTCTTGAAGAAATTGGCTAAACAGCTTCCATGCACGGAAGTTAACATGGAAGTACTCTACAAGGCGTAGATAAGCTTTTTGCCAATTGAATGTAATAGTATATCATAAATCTATTCTACTTTTAACTTATCCTTTCTTATAACAAGTTATCAACATATTAATACAAAGGATTCAACATGATTGAACATATCGAAACTCAAAGTCAATGTATTTACCTTAAAAAAGGTGAATCAGAAGCAGCTGCTGTCGTATTTAAAGAAAATGGTATTGCTAATGCAATGATATTCTCTTTAAAAGTTGAAGAAGATCGTAAAGATTTTTCTTCTTACTTAACTAAACTAGGGTATAACGTAATTCGTTCGTAATTACCCTCCTCTCCTTTCCATGGAGTTTGGTTCTTCTTTTTAACCTCGTTCTTAGCCACCCCATGGTATAATATTACATATAAAGGAACACACATGACTCACACTTTTTTTCATACTACTTTAGCCTGTAACAAAGATTCTATTTTAACAAATGGACTTGTACCTGCTATTGGTGAACGTTCCGCTGAGCTTGGTGAACCTATTGAAAGGGTTTATCTCTTCAATTCCGAGGAAGATCTTGACAGTGCACTTGGTTCTTGGTTAGGGGATTGTTTTGAGGAGGACGATATTCTCGCTACTTTTAAAGTGATTCTTGATTTGGATACTCCAGGGTTAAAGTACGACCCTGAATTCTACGAAAGCTATTCTGACTTAGTTGTTAAGCCTGAATGCATTTCTTACTTCAAAGAAGATTGAGTTTATAAATCTTAATTTTTTCTTAATTTTTTGTTTTCTGCACGTTTGTGCATGATTACATTGACTCCACTTTTGCTTCTAGCTTTAAAAATGAATCTCGGGCGTCTAATATGCTTTTTGCATACATAGTCTCTGCAATATACGTATAATTCAAACTATCATTGAACTAGTATATATTACATAATCCTGTTATACTAAACAAAAAGGATCCCTTTGAATACACAACTTAAACAAATTACTTATGAACAACTTCTTATCGTCGGAGTTGGACTTAGCCTCATTATATTTTATATTGGGGCATACTTTTTCTTTTCTAATGAGGCTTATGATCGTAATTTTACTCGTGATATGGCTGTTATTGGAATAGTCAGTACTTTTGCTATAGTTCTATCTGCAAAAAAGTATAAACTTATTTGGGGTATTGGTGGTATTATTACCACTATCTTCACTACTAGCACACTTTATTATTCTACTGCCTTTATGAATACTGGTCCAGCTGTTATATTTTAGGGAGTTTAGGGAGGCCCAGGCCTTGGTATTGACCTGGAACTAAAAATGATAAAAATCATAGGATTACTTTTTGTGATACTATGCCTTGCAGTGCATTTAAATCGTATCACTTCTTATTATACTAAAATAAAATATAAATGTCCAGCCCCTGGCAACTTAAGCTGCTCTTCACCTTTTCTTTGCTATAATAATACTATCAAACAAAGGATTTACAATGGCTATATCAGATACACTTAAAACACAACTTCAAAATATTATTAATGAACTTGGAGGTACTTCTATTGAATGTATAGTTGATACTGGGGCAAGTGTCTCTGTTCAACTTAGAAGTCTTGAAATGTCTCCAGGACTTGGTGGTGAACATGACCCTGATATGGAAGAGTACTTCTGTGATAAAGTTACTGCTTTATTTGAAGAATCTGAACTCACTCTGAATCACACTGTTACTGGTGGTGAAAAAGGTTATTGGGACCTTATTATTAAAAACTAAGCTTACTCTAAGCTAATCTATCTTATAATACTCCTATGCGAAAGAGATTTATCGTCCTCTTTCTTTAGGAGTAGGCACCTTACGGCTTTACAACTTCGTTGTACGAGGGTTTAGACCTTAGATAATGACTTAGCTCACATGTAGAGCACCTCATGCTTCTAGGATTTATTCTGAGGAAGTTGAGAAGATCTTACCCTCGAAAGTAAGAGTTCACACGTATGGTACACATACTACCCCCTTACAATTTCAAATTATTATTATCCTCCAAGAATTAAGATTTAGAATCTAACGGAATTACTTTGAGTTGTGCCTTTGGCACTTCTCAATCTATTAACTAACTTTAAGATTTATTATGTTATAATAATCTTTCATTTGAGTTCTTCGTCTAGCGGCCAAGGGCAACCCTATTCCAAGGGGAAACACGGGTTCAAATCCCGTAGAACTCAACCAATTCATTATCTGACTTTAAGGTTTGATATGGTATAATAATTTTATGGTATCTTCGTCTAGTGGCCAAGGACAGACCCCGCTGGGGGGAAAACGTAGGTTCGAATCCTATAGATATCAATTACATTTAATAAGTAAGGCTTTCATAACATTGGTAGAGCCCTTGGCAATAAGCGAAATCAGAAGGTTATGTATCTGAGACGACGGTCAGGAGAACGTGAGGTTCAAAACCCACTATTTTGAGAAATGTAGAACTTTAGAGCTAAATAGTTGCAACTGTTTGGTTTTAATCTTTGTTGAATTAGCTCAGTTTGGAAGAGTATGTCATAAATAAGGTCACTGGTTCGAATCCAGTATTATCCTACGGGGTACTTAGCTCAGTGGTAGAGCGTATTGCAGACAAGGTCAGAGGTTCGATTCCTTTATTTGACACCATTTAACGAAGTGTTGCACGAGAGAAGTGCTTGTCCTTTTTTAGGATATGGGTTAAGTCCCCATTACTTCGACCATAGAGTATCGCACGAGAGAAGTGCTTGTCCTTTTTTAGGATACGGGTTAAATCCCCGTTACTCGTTACAATTTATGTCGACTTAGCTCAGTGGTAGAGCGCGGTGTGGTCACTGGTTCGAATCCAGTAATATCTAACGGGTATTTAGCTCAGCGGTAGAGCACGAAGAGGGTCATTGGTTCGAATCCAATAGTTGGCACCATTTTAACAGCAACCTGTAAGGTTTGTTTTGTTATAATAAAACTTCAAATGGAATTGATTATTCTATTTGTAAAAATGATTAATTTTTGTAACTTTTTGATCATTGACTAAGCTTTCTGAAAGGACTGTTTAGTTATAATATTAAAGTTCAAAACATATGTACGTTTAGCTCAGTCGGTAGAGCATATCCTATTTAAGGATAAGGCCCGTGGTTCGAATCCTCGAGGGTACACCAATTTATGTGAATGTAGTGGAGTCTGGTAACACACTTCCTGTAAGGGAGAGATCGGAGGTTCGAATCCTTCTGTTCGCACAAAAAGTTTTTTACTTTTTTGTAGTAACTAAGTATTGTTTATTTATCACTCGGGAGGCAAAGTGCCTTTTAGTTTTATTTATTTAATCTTGCAAGTTTTTACTTATGTTATTACTTTTTGTTAATTTAGCTGAGTTGGATTAGCTGGCCCACTATGGGTTGTACATTGGTTCGAGTCCAATAGTTAGCACTTGCTGCAAGATCTTAATTGATCTTCAGCCACCTATAGACAATTAGCTCAGTTGGTAGAGTACTTTGACTCTCAGTAGCAAGTTTTGGCCTTTAAACGCCTTAACCCTACTGATTAAGTCTTAGAGGCCAGTGGTTCAAATCCACTATTGTCTGCCACTAATGTTTCAATTGAGGAGATCTTGTCTCTTGAATTGGGCCATTATGGTTCCAAAACAGTTAGTGTCCAAGCGGGTAACCTTATATCAATTGTCCTTCAGTAAAGACTTTTGTTGGTTATATGGGATTAGTGACCCAGAATACACATAATAGAGCGGTGCACACTGAATGTACAGAGGTTCTCTTACTGTTCCGAACGGGATACCAAAGTAGGAAAAATAGATATAAATGGTGACTTTTAGATTTGGGTCATTAGAAACCGTAGGTAAAACTTGTAGGTTTACATTTTTATCAAACCTGTCTGTTTCCACACAACAGGCTTTAAGGTTAGTTATGTTATAATCTTATTATGAAGACGAAAGTTCTTCTTTATGTACGTTTAGCTCAGTCGGTAGAGCATATCCTATTTAAGGATAAGGCCCGTGGTTCGAATCCTCGAGGGTACACCAATTTTGTTTATCATTTACTTATGAGAGGCCATTTAGCAGAGCAGTCTACACTATGACTAGCTTAGCATTATCGGCGCTAATAAAAGAATTGTAGAGGTTAGAATCCTTGGATAAGCACCATACTATGTTGACTACGTTCTACTATCGCATTTGCATTATAAATTGAGTATTCCACTAGATACTTTTCTTTTGCAGGCTTTCTTACTAGAGTTGTAGAGGTTGAAATCCTTGAGTCAGCACCATTTTATGTTTTTGTAGCTCAGTCCGGCAGAGCGGGCCCTTTAGGGCTGCGTCAATGGTTCGAATCCATTCAAAATCAATTAGACTAATATCCTTGAAGCGCTACCTCGGTAGAAATGCACTATTCGGATAAAAACTTTTGTTTTGTCAATTATAGTTATTAGTCTTTTCTCTATGTCGAAGTAGATTACCACGATATCCGGGTTGCTCGATCTAATCGTTCTATCGGTGAGTGTTAAGTTTTGATACTTTTTTCGTCTACCTTTTATGCGGGAGTAGCTCAGTTCGGTAGAGCGCTAAGATACTTACTTTCTTTTTTATGTCCTACGAATTCTAGGGTCGCATGTAAATCTTAGTAAGAAATGGTTTGATTCCGTTTTCTTAGAGGTCACTGGTTCAAATCCAGTCTCCAGGCTCCAAATATCCCCTTTCATTCTTATAACAATTTTAACAACATTTTCATTTATTTGCTTATGTTTAAAACTTATTAAAAGGATCCACCTATGTCAAAAAAAATTCTATTAACTAAATACTATTATGTTATTTCATATATAGTTTCAAAAACAATCTTCAACAAATGTAACATGAAATATGAGGTTTTTATTTCTTGTGATCAGCCTATCTCTAAGAAAAACTTAAAGATCATTGAAGATAATATTTCTGAAATGTTTGACTATCCTAGCAAGGTTCTTCTTACTCCAGACCTATCTAAACCTGAAGTAACTCATTTGAACGACGCTACAGACTTCATGTCTGATTTTGTTGAGGTTCGTATATCAATTTCAAAATCCTCTTCTGAAGTACCTGCTGATTACTTTAATCATGCAGTAGTTATTGAAGATAAAAATTATTTTGTTCTTTGTCCTGAAGCTTTTCAAGACGAAGATTAAATATACTATACCCTTTCGAGGGTAAAGTTTCTACAATTAAAACATAGAAACCATAATTTTTAAATCTCCGATATTTTATAAAACATATATATTTATTTAAGGAGATTATTATGCAAAAAAATACTAAAAAAGGGTTTACCCTTGTGGAGCTGTTATTCGTAATGGCAATTATTTCTGTCCTAGGAGCCTTTGCTATTACTCAATTTAGTAATAGTAGAACTGCTGCTTTAAAAGCACAACTTATGAATTCAGCTAAAGCTAGAATTGCTTATTTATCTTCTTTCTCTTTATCACATGAGTTTAGAGTTAAATCTTCCATTCTTGACATTCAAGCGTCTCATACTAAAAATTCTGATACTACTTACTCTTGGAGAGGTATGAAAATCTTTTCTAAACAACATGAAGTTGGAAAGATTGGTTATGTTGGTACTTATGCATTACCTGGTACGTCAATATCAAGCTGTGTCGGGTTTTATCTTACAAGTACTGAATTACCTAACTATTTCTTATCTGGAGGTACTTGTGCTAATAGTACGGTTATTACAGAATCCAAGATTGCTCCTTCTTATCCATATGTTTTTAAATATTAACTTTTATATCCGAATTTTAGTTTAATCTATTATATATAAATCTAATATTAAAAATAAGGAAAACAAATGAAACAAACAATTAAAAAAGGGTTCACCCTTGTGGAGCTGTTATTCGTAATGGCAATTATCTCGATCTTAGCAGGATTTGCAATAGCAAATCTTAATGACTCAACAAAAGTAGCAACATTGAATTCAATGAAAAGTGACGCAAGAAATGCAATGAGTGCAGAGCAACTTCTATTCTCTAGTACACATAGTTATCAAACTCTTTCTTGTACAGAAGGTGTCGACGATAATAATGGTTTATGTACAAGTGGTGCACTTAAACTAAGTGTTAGTAAAGGTAATAGAGTTGTAACTGTTAAAAGAGCTTCTGGTAATAGTTATCAAGTTTATGTAACTAACCCAGTATTCGCTAACCAAGAATTAGTATTTGATAGTAGATATAATGGTACTTTTATATTACGTGATATAGTACATTCTCTCTAAATTATCATTCCTTTATATAGACATAAAAATTTTAAAGGAAACTTTAAGTTTTCTTTAGCTATAATCTATTTATCGATACGGGGTTAATTCAGTCTGGTAGAAAGCTTGGAATTAAATTTCTTGGCAGTCATAGGTTCAAATCCTATATCCCGTTCCCGATATGTATGCCTTTAGCTCAGTGGTCAGAGTGCTACCAACGTAGTTGGTGGAAGTTCATTGGTTCGAATCCTTTAAGGCATGCCATTTATGTTTACTAATTATCTTTTGAAACAGATCTTGCACCGTTCCAAGTTCCGTTATCCTACACAGTTCTAGGAAGCTCAAATTATTTATTTGTAAAGGTGAAAATCCTTAAGTAGACACCATTTTTATTGGCAATTATCTTCTTTTATAAAGTTGATAATACACCTGCAGAGTTGAGAATGCTTGAATAAACCTAAAAGTATGAAACAGTCTAGGTCCGTAGGGCTACTAGAGTATGTGAGGAAAGTGACTACGGAACAAGCGTATGCTGTATGAAACAAAGCAGGTTGTCCTTCGCATTTCAATTGATAGTGTAATATATATCAGCTCTAGTTATATACTTTTACCCCTTTAACACTTAAATAGGAGTACTTTTGCTCAACAAAAATCATTTAAAATCTTATCATTGGAATGTTATCGAGTTAGATACTATAGAACTCTCAACTTATGGAATTCATATATTTTCTGAGCAAATGCTTACTTTAGAACAAATATCTAATATCTATGCTCTTATTCAAGATAAAAAAATCTCTGTTCCTTTTGTTTCTTTGAAAAATAAAGATTATGTTTCTAGCTATGGTGTTATACCTTTTTCTTCTTTAGATATTTCTAACATATTGAAAGTAAAGTATATAACTAACCCTCGAAAAATAAGAGCTTCTTTACTTAATAGCGCTTATCGTGATCATAGAATATTTAATTTTGTTACATTTGATAAGGATCTTAACCCTTCTCTAACTTTACTTTAATCCTGGAGTGGAAATTTTTGCAACCTTAGGTTGGTCTTCTTCTTTCTAAATAAACTTATCTCTCACATTATATTCTTTAAATAGTTCGTCAAAATATTTATATGCGTTACCTACAAAAACCAGGTCCGCTCTTTTTGTTGTGCTATCTTCTATATATGATATCGCTCTATTATAGATTTCATTCTTTGTATCATTATCTATCTCAAGTGATTTTATCCCCACTAAAATAAAATATAGCCTATATGTAGATATTTGTGCAGTTACTGCTTTTAATGTTTCTACCTCTGTCAGATCCTCTAGGTTCACATTTTCACTATATACACCTAACATATCCTCTATCACTGTGTATTGCTCTGGATACTCTTCCTGGTACGTTCTACGGTATATCTCTGCAGGCGTTACAGTTACTGATTCTATTTTTATTTTCTTTATCTCTTTTTCTTTACTTTTTACTATTTCTAGATCTTGATTATTCTCTATAACCTTCTCTATTTTAATTTCTTTTTTTAAAAGGGACTCTTTACTTTCCTCTTCAGTTAATGAAATATATCCTAGTGTTAAAGTAACTGCGCATGCTATTGCTATTATTTTATTTGTCATATTCTTTTCTTTTCTCCTATTATAATAGAAGTGAGTTAAAAGTATGCTTAAGTTAATTTACCGATATTTTTCTATTCTGTTTATATATATAAAAATATAACAAAAGGAATTACTTATGAAACAATTAAATAAAAAAGGGTTCACCCTTGTCGAACTATTATTCGTAATGGCAATAATATCAATCTTAGCAGGTTTTGCAATCGCAAATCTTAATGATAGTACTCGGGTAGCAACTGTTACCTCTATGAAGAGTGACGTTAAAAATGCTATTACTCAGATAGAACAAGAATATGCTGCCACCGGTGTTTATAGCGATCATTCTACAACTGATATTTGTGTTCAAGGTACTTCTGATACTAATGGTATGTGTACTTTTGGTACAAAGAAAATTCCTATTTCAAAAGGAAATAAAATGTATATCAATTATGTTCAGTTTGTAGGACAGCCTCCAGGGTATACTGTTCTTTTAAGAAATAGTACGTATTCAGACCAGGTCAGATTTATTAAACACGTTGACGGTGCTATTTATACATTCTAATATCGTCTTATAACAAACCCACTACTATTTTTAAATAGTAAATTTTCTACAACGGAGTCTATTATGACTATTCAACCTGAACTTATATACTTTTGGAATGCTATTCGCTTCCATAGTATTGGACCACACGGATACAAGTATTACAAGCTTAATATCCTTACTCAAGAACACTGTTCTCCTACTCAACTGCAAACACTTGCAGATTCTATCATTGCTGGTAAGCAAGACGTCCCTAATGTTATGTTACTAGACGTTAATGACTCAAGTGCTATCTATCATGGACCTCAACTCTATACTGTTTTAGATCAAACTAAAACTTTTATAGATTCTGGTGTGACTGAAATTCTTGGATCTTTACTGCATGAACTTTACGTAGAATGTACTTATCCGGATTCTTATCCTGGTACACGTCTGCCTCTTAAAAAGCAAACTTTCAATGAAGCTATCTTCAGTAAAGAACTTGACAGATTTGTCATTCAACCAATTAATTAAGGATATATTATGTTTAAACCGTATTACTGGAATAGTATTTCAATTACTATTTCTAGACCACGCACGCGCTGCAAAGCTATTCATGTTAAGATTAATATCTTAACTGAAACACATATTACTCAGAATAGACTTCTTCAGCTAGCTGATATGATTATTCAAGGTAAAGAACGTCCTGAAAATGTCCTTAGTATTAAAAAATTCACTAAGAATGATATTCATTCTATTTTTGAAGGTAATTTTAATGATAAAATTTATGAGTTTAAAGAGATTAAGACTAAAACCAGTGTAACTACTGGCATTCTTACTTTTGACCGTGATTTATTAGAAGGTACTTACAATTACGATAATATGCCTGATCATATTCAGCGCCAAACATTTAACGTTGCTACTTTCGACGAAGATCTTGATCGTTATACATTTACTCAAGAAGATTAAGTTCTTCTCTAGACCCTTTCCAGGGCCCTAGATACTAATAATCGTAACTTGCTCCATTATCTTCATTATCTATAACGTCCATAATATTGAATGCTCCATAGTTCTTTCCAAATAGTTTTTCTACTACAGCTATCTCTTCTTGATTAGTTGATATTACTTCATAATCACTCTTATCAATTGTTCCCATAAGATCTGAATGCTTTCCTGCTATCTCACCCGGGTTAATTTCTCTTTCTTCTTCAGCTGCTACTTCTAATCTTTTAAACTCTTCTTCTGTTAAAACTGCAGTTACTTTTCCAAATGCAAATGGGATTCTAAAATCCAATCTTACTAAATACTTCATTTTACTTTCCTTCTATCGCGTCCATAATATTGAACGCCCCATAATTTTTACCTAGTAGTTTTCTGACTACTTCAATTTCAGCTGTATCTGTTGAAAGTATTTTAAAATCAGCTAGCTCAATTGGGCCTGCTACGTTGGAATGCTTCCCTTCTATTTCACCAAGACATATTTGTTGTTTATTTGTTGCAGCTTCTCTTAATTTTTGATACTCTTCTTCTGTTAGAATTGAGAGTGCTTTTCCAAATGCGTCTCTTAATCCAAAATCTACTTCTACTAAATATGTCTTTGCCATACTTTTTCCTTTATTTTATATATTATAGTATACCTATATACTACTTTATATATCCTTAAAGGTAGAACCCAAGTGGGTTCTAGAACTGTTCGTTCGCTTTTTCTTTTTGTTTGATTTTTAGTTCTACAGTTAACTCTTTTAACATTTTACAGGCAACGTCTTCTGAGATTCCTTCAAACATTCGATCTTCTTCTCTTAATCCTGATATTCTAATAACTGGTAGGTCATATAGATATATAAAAATCTGCTTACCACCCATTACTGAAATTTTTAATGGTCCAGAGATATAATCTCCCATAGAAAAAAATCTTTTGAAAACACCGTTATTAAAGGCATTCATAGCCACTCCTGAAAATACAGATACTAATCTTTCAAATTCTACTGTTGTTGTTACTGGTTGTTCATTTTTGTTCATAATTGAACCTTTCTAATAAGTTTTAAACATAAAAAATATATGTTGTTAATATTGTTATAGTAGAGTTTAGACTAATATAGTATTGGTAGATAGGAAAAGTTCCTATCTAGAATGAAATATCTATCCTTGAGTCTTTCCACCCAATTAAGAATAGAATAGACGCGATAGAAAAAGCTGTTATGCATGTATACAATAAGAACTCTAGTTCTTTTCCATTTATAGTTGCTGATTCTATAAATAGAATTCCAACTACAATACTGAATAACATTAATATTGCACCTAGCAACATATTTTCTATTGAATTTGTAATCGTTTCTGATACTAATACAAATGTCATTGCTATTAAAAGCCCTACTAATAGAACCTTTAAGCTTACTACTGATAATAACATTACTGCTATTATTAACATTGTTAATCTTTTTTTACTCATTTTTTTTCCTTTAAAATAGTGTTAACACTGTTATATGAACTAAATTTCTACAAATTTATACTTTTTTTCTATTTTTAATTGAACTTTAAGCATAACTCGTATATAATACTAACATACAAAGAGGGAACACACCTTCTTTAGAGTGCAAGTCTCTATGTTCTTTTAAAATGGGTCATTAACTCAGTTGGTTAGAGTGCTCCGCTCATAACGGAGTTGTCGCTGGTTCGAGTCCAGCATGACCCACCACATTTTATGTTCTCGATTGGGTCAGCTGCCATGAATTTGGCTTGCCATGGGTTCAACTCCCATAGAGTACACTAGTGTTTTTAACTTTTCACAGAAAAGCTAAAAGATATTAAAAATAAGTCTATGATAAGACTGTGATCTTATTTGTGTTGCATAAAAAGTGTGCGGCTTATGGTATCTTTGTTAACATTTCTATTTTGTCCAGTCTTCTAAACATTTTAATCTTGACTTTTTTACAGAGAAGTTAGAAGTATCAATGAGTCTGTAAACTTGTTGCGGTTGCATATGGGGTTTTACCGCGTGTGCGATTCGTAAGAGAATATCTTCGAAAGTTTATTATGGAAGCGTATAGTAAAGTACTGTATCTAGGAGTTAAATCTCTTAGTGGGCACCCTTTATGATAAGTAGCGGATCTATTAGCCGGTTGAGGCGAAATAGACATACATTCCATAACTTCATTTGTTATGGCTATAGGTGAGAATCCTATCCTTGTCACCAATATTGTCGCGGAGTAGAGCAGTTCGGTCAGCTCGCTGGGTTCATAATCCAGAGGTCATTGGTTCAAATCCAATCTCCGCAACCAAACTTTAAGGTTATATTCGCTATAATCTATTTAGAAGCTTTCATAATGTGTACAGATTGTATGTATTCTGAAGACTTTAAATTTATATAATCCCTAGAAAGGTAATGAGACCTGAGTTTCAGGTTAATGGCTCGCTTGTCATTTTATATTCTTTTATTTCTTTTTAAATAACGATCAAACGGATCGGCTCAACCCATTTATTGAGCAAGCTAAGGGAAAATCCCATAGCAGTTATTTAAATTGTGTCTTTACACTTGGTTGTGTAGTTTAGTTGGTTAGAGTGCTCCATTATGGAGAGATAGAGGTTCGAATCCTTTTGCAATCGCCAAAATTTATGATTGTGTAGCTTAATTGGTCAGAATGCTCCCCCGAGGGAGTGACGGAGGTTCGAACCCTTCTGCAACCGCCAGAAATTTTCATAATGTATATATATTGTATATATTATGAAGGTTTCTTTTTTATAATGAAAGATCATTCGGATCGGTTCAACTTTACTGTTGGGCTACGTAAGGGAGCAACGCCTTAATATATTATGAAAATTTAGCCTTCTGTAATCCTTGTTTGAATGCTTCGATTACACAGATAACACTCTTGTTTGAATGTTATCTGTACTATATGCCTTTATAGCTCAGTTGGTAGAGCAGGGGATTCTAAATCCCTTTGTCGCGAGTTCGAGTCTCGTTAAAGTGCACCATTTATTATTTGGCTCTAAGGATTTTCTGAAATCTTTAAAGGCAAGTAAGCTACTTGCACTTGATAGTCATTATGTCGAATAGACTTAGCTATCATTATACGTATGCCCTCTGTTATAGCTTTTTGGTTCATGTGACCTTAAGCGTTATTACGGTATACTATTTCATGTCTTGTTCGTATAGCGGTTAGTACATACAGTTATCGGTCGCCCCTTTAATTGTACAGCGCAGGTTCAAATCCTGTACAGGACACCCTTTTAGCTAAATGAGGATAGTAGGTTTTATAAGCCTTTGGGCTACACTATACCGAAATCGGGAAAACTGCTAAAAGGATCCCCTCGCATGGGGCACTTTTAACTATGAATTGCTTTTCATATGAATAATATGTTATACTAAACAAAAAGGAAACTATAATGACTTAGATTAATAACCACTCACCTCCATAATTATATATTTAGAACAACTACTTTAAACTAGCTCTATTTAACATATATATACATTAAGGAATTAAACAAATGAAACATTTACAAACACTACAATTAAAACTACAAACTACTGCTTCTGAAATCAGAACACTTAAAAACAACATTAAAGCTCACCAAAGAAAATATGGTAACGCACCTGACGCTTTTACTCGAGAACTTTTAAAATTAACTACATACTTTATTAATCACCACATTGCATACACTATTCTTAAAAAGAATGCTGGTCAGTTTGAATATGATTATACTTGGACTATGAAACAAGCTATTTCCACTGGGGCTATTTCTCATGATAAAGAAAATATGCTGCCACCTCTTAATTACACTAAAATAAAAGATATTATCAAATTTGAGTCTGAAGCTGATAAAGCTTGTGATCCTATACTTATTACTAGAAATAGATTAAAAGAGCTTCATGAGGATAATAGACAGTTTAAAATGCACTCTAAGCTTCAAGCTAAAGACAAATCTCATAAAGATAAAGTTTCTTTAAAAAAGTTTGATCCTCAATTTAAAATGAATCATAGTCAGAGTGACGTTCGTTCATTGAATATTGCTCATACTATCTTTAAACGTACTAATGGTAATATTCAATTAGATAGAAAATGGATCCAAGAAAAAATAACTGAATATAAAATAGAAACTCTGCCTTTGATTGAGAATAAGGATCGATATGTTCCTTATGACTTTATTGCTTCTCATTTGGAGCGTATGGCTAGCATGCAGGAACCTACTAGTTCAGAGGGTACTTATATAGCATATACTATATTTGATCGTTCTGGTGGTAAGGTTATGTTTACTAAAGAATGGATTGGTGAAAAAATTAGAGAATATAGAATTGGTACTACTCCTTATAATAGTGATATTCCTATTGACGCACCTTTTGAATCTATTGCTTCTCACCTAAAGAATATGGCACAACAAGCTAAAAAAGAGGAGGCGTAATTATGAGTAGATTATATTGTATTACTAGATCAGATTTAACACCCGGGCAGAAAACTGCCCAAGCATGTCATGCAGCGGCTCAATATCTTCTTGATAATCCTGATACTGAATGGGATAATGGTTATATTATTTGTCTTGAGGCAAAGGACCACGACGCATTGCTTACATTACAAGATAGATTAGAATCTAAAGACAAGTTATTCTCTAAATTCTATGAACCTGATATGGACGACGAGCTTACTGGGATCGCTGCAGTCGACTGTGGTAAGTCTTTTTCTAATTATAAGCTCCTTCGTTAATAATTTTAATAAGTCTTTACCCTTATAACAAGTTACTGTTCATATCTTTTGAACTTTAAATTTATACAAGGAGTCACTTATGAGTGCACTTATTACAAACAAATCCGGAAAATATTTTAGACATACTGAACTGTCTTATTCTAAATTCCCTAAAGCAAAATTCGTTCTTGCTGTTTTCGATCGAGTTATCGATTATTATTTAGACGAATTTCTTGAGTTATATCCTGAGTTTGAAGGAAAACCTGACGAAATTTCAAACTGGTATTCTGCTGGTATTGGACAAGATTCTCAAAGTACATATTATGTTATGGACTTTAAAATGTTCTATATCAACATTCAAACCGGTCAAGTACTTTCTGACCATGATTATAACATTCACACTGGTGGAGCTGCTTTCACTGCAAAGCAAGCTTCTGACGTCATGATTATGATTGACTCTAGTCAACATTCTCACATGGCAAATAAACTATTACCCTCTGCAAAGGAGTTATTATGCAGATAGCTATCGTACCATTTTCAACAGTATCACTTTTTGATAATTGGAGTGCTGAATTTCAAGTTGGCGGTCGTGAGGCTGTTCAATATGTTGAAGATCTCGCACATGAACTTTCATATGAAAAACTTAAACTTAAACTTAAAATTAATCTTTGTATTATTGAGTCTAACGTTATCGCGTCTAAGATTGCTCTTCAAAAATGTAAACCTGTTATTAGTGCTGCCATTGGTGGTGTTTCTAATCAACCTAATAGAGTTAATCTAGAACTTATTGTTTCATACTTAAAAGCTAGTTTAACACCTGGTAAAGGTAGACTTTATGTTTCATTGGCTGTTTCATTTATTTTGATCCATGCTATTAAGAAAAGTGAGGCAGATATTCGTCAGTATATTCAAGAAGAACTTGAAAAAGTTGCTATTCTTGAAGATTCTATCGATAGTATTATGCAGCTTCCTGCTTATACCGTTTAAGACACGAAAGTGTCTTTGGGGTCCTAATCTATTTTAGATCCCCATTATTGAATTTTATATCAAATGATTGATCAAATGTTGTACTCGTGTTTAATACTACATGTGCACTATACTCACCCTCTATGATATCCGGCCAATGATATGGATAACATACATTCATTTCCTTGCCAGGTTTTAACTCATGTGTGAATCCAAAAGAATCAGTACTATAAATTACTGTTTTTAATTTCTCAAAAGATTCCTCTCCTGTTTCTCCCTCTGATAAATATGATTTATTTCTTTTTCCTTTTTCACTCTCTATATAAGCCTTTTCTCTAGCTATTGTTACTGGAGTTATGCTTCTCTTACCTACATTTTTTATTCTTAGGTTTATACATAGAATTGATATTGACTTTCTTTTTTCTTTTTTTATTGTTTCCATATTGTACTCGTGATATGTAAACCTTGGTGTTGTTACTGATACAGGTGTTATCTCTAGGTCTCCTATTTTCATTGTTTTATTGAAGTCCCCTGCTGTTGATAATGTACATACACTTAATAGTGCCAAAATTATGTTTCTCATGATTAATCCATTTCCAGTATTTTTTGACCTGCGTCATATAAACTTCTTTTCTGAATATTTATATCGCTGACTATTTCGTCGTACAAACCAATAACCTCTCCAAGATCTTTTTGATATTCGTCATACATATCACTTTGATCTAAAAATAACTTTAATGGTGTCTCTCCATTTTTGAATAAATTTATTGATTTACCTTGTTTCCCATTTTTGTTGACTAGATATATTACATAGTCAGAATCTAACATATTTATATAATGGTATGCCGCACTGGGATTAGTTTCTATGATTTTTAATGTATTTGGGTTTAATGTTTTTATTTGGATTATTATTTTTGTAGGGGTTTGTAGTCTCATACCACCTTTATTAAATTTTAGACCTTTGTCTTTTTTAAAATAGAGTGCGTATGCATATAGTTCTAGTTTTTTATCTGTAGTATTATCTTCTGCCCATTTTAGTTTATTAATTAGCTCTAAGTATGTCAATGCTGCCATAATATATCCTTTTTATTTGTAATATATTATAGCTAATTAACGCTTAAACGTCCCTTTAATAGGTTGTGTCACATATCCCTGGCACTCCCATTGTCATTTCTCTTATTTTCTCTTTCCCTTCTTTTTCTGGAATTGTATATAGTCCTGCTCCACCTACAAACACTCCCATTCTTACGTATTGTTCTACAAAGTAATTCTTTCCTTCTTCCATATATACGTCTATGTCATTTGGACTAAACTCTGACTCTGTTGATACCATATGTGTTTGATTTCCGTCAACTGTTGTATGGAAAAAGATTCCCACTTTTGTTTCACCTACACATTGTTTATCTACATACATATCTTTTTTCAATAATACACCAAAGTATCCTGGTCTTAATAGATATAAGCCGGCTTTACCTGCTGGTGGTGGATTAAATTCTTTTGCTTTCACTTCTTCTATCATTGACACTGTCGGTACTTTTGCACAACCTGTCAAAACTAAAAATACTGCCATAATTGCTAGTGTAAAAAATTTCTTCATTTTATTTTTCCTTGTGTTATTTTATATACGTAGTATATCACAAGGTTGCTTAGAGTTAGCTGGATCTACAGGGATAGATATTATTGAATCTTTCTATTCTAATTCGAGTATTTCTCTTTTTCTTTGGTGTAGTTTTAAAACATTTCTTTTTAAATTGTTCTGGATCTCTTTTTCTATTGAGTCTATCTCTTTTAAGTCTTTTTCATATGACTTGTATAAATCTTCAACTGTTAGGAATATGTTTAAGTTAAGATTATTTACTCTAAATCTTGACTTTCCTAATTTTAAAACTCCCTTTGGATTGTATAATTGGAGTTGAAATAATTCCGCTTTATGTTCTTTTACAAAGTTATTTAATGTATAGTTGTTATTAGTTTCTTTTTCGTCACCGTGCGTGCAGTTTTTTAGAATGTCTTCTTTTGCTTCCTGATCTATCTCTTTTTTAAACTTTACCAGTATTTTATGAGGGGCAAGTTCTATCTGCTTTTCCTTTGATATTAGTATTCTTGTTTTTGTTTTTGCTAGTGTATATGCATATATTTGAATTTCACCTTTTTCCACTACCTCTTTAAATATCTTTTCGTACATTTTTATACTCCTTAAATTATATTGCTTATTGAATCTGATTGTTTGTATAATAATAGTCTTTGTTCAGCTATGTACTCTTCTGCTTCTTTGAATAATAACTCAACCTTTTCAATCGCTTCGTCATAAGCTTTGTGCATTTCATTTGCGTCGAAGAAGAATCTAGTTTTTACATTACCTTTATTCCATGGCATTTTCTTTGCTGAAATATCACCATTTGCCTTGAATGTCTTTACTTCAAAACACTCTGCTTTTATTGAAGTTATAAATTCTTCAAAGGTGTAATACTTTTTATAGCTCGACATTCCTTTACCAAGATTTTTAAATGACTCGTCTATAATCTCATGTTGTATACCTTCTTTTAATACAAACCTTACTTTTTGTGGTGGAATATTTGTCATTCCATTTCTTGTAGGTTTAAATAAATTAGCTTTATTCGCTGATAAAGAAAATGCAAACAATTCTACAGATTCTTCTGTTTTTAACTTTTCTAATATCTCTGAGTACACATTAAGCCTTGTATAATTCTGCTTTGATTGCTAAATCAATTGCTTTATCATTTGCTTTTACAAACGCAGGACCTTTTTCTTTTAAAACTTTTGATTTAAAATATCCTAACGTTCTATTATCTTCAGTTAGCTCTATACCCTCGAATAGATTCTTTACATAATCTTCTGCTTCAGTTGTTATTTTAAACGCATATAGAGTATCCTCATAAGAGTGTACTAGTGCAAATGAATCTGTTACTATCTCTTTTGCCGCTAAGTTTAATTGTTTACCTAGGAGGTTTAACCCATTCCATTGTGTTGGATCTTCTGCTCTTACGTCGTTGTAATGTAATCCAACTCCCCAAATCTTATCTACTGGTGAAGCTTCTACAAACGTTCTATCTCCAAAAAAGAGTAGATCATTTCTTAGTTCTTTATTCTGACTGAACTTATAAAAAGAACCCAGAAATACAATCTTTTCTCTATGTTCTATCCATAGCTCTTCTGTAAAACCTTTGACGCCGCGTCCTAGTGCTTTTTGTTTTTTAGGATCAGTTGTTGCCATGATTGCTTTTAGTGATTCCGTGTCATTAAATAAGCGCGCCTTGTGATAGAACATAAACTGTTCCGCTGAACTAAATTCTGTTCCGTCACAGTCTTTAAATGTTGCTTTGTGCCACTGTGAGAATATTGAACCCCAGAACATGAAATATTTTGCTGTGAATCTAAAACCTTTTGTCATTATAATTCCTTTATCTTGAATATATGTTTTCTTCAGCTCTTGTAGCTGTGTCTTTATGTGCTGACAGTATATCATTATATACCTTAATAACTTGTATCTTATGTGCTTCTAATTCTAATAACTCTTGCTTGTCTTCTATTTCAACTAGAATATTATTCTCTGAACTTAAAGATAAGTACTCTCTTACATTTTTAAACTCAATTGGATTTTGAGTCATTTGTAAAAATATTGCTAAATACATTATTTCATACATGTTAGTTTCCCATTTATCTTTATCTTGATATTCTGGATCCTCTAACTTTTTTTCTACTTTTAATAAGTCTTTTTCTTCAGAACAGGCCCAGGCTAAATCATATGCAGGCAAATTACCTAGTAGTCTTGCCTTGTGATATAAAGTGAAGTGTCTTGTACTAAAAAATGACATACCTTTCTTATCTTTGAATAATCTATCTTTATTTGGTGAAAGTATTCCTGTTACAAATATTGGTTCTAGCATGGCATGCGCTCCTATTAATTTAGTTCTTTCAAGTCAAAATTTACTTGAGTTGATCCTTCTAACCATTTTACCATACATTCTTTTGTTTCAATCTCTTTATCACCCAAGATTATTACACATTCTGCATTTTCTTTATTTGCATTCTTGATTATTGTACTTGGACCTCTTGATTTGTAATCCAGGAATACTCTCGAGTTCTTCATATTTCTATAATACATTGCTAGTTTCATTAACGTTGGTAATGCCGCTTCTGTCATTACTCCTATATAAATCCCTCTTCTTTTTTCACTTGACTCTAGAGTCATTCTTTCTATCACTCTATCTATTCCAATTGCAAACCCTACTGCAGGTCTTGATTTACCACCCATTTCTTTTACTAGATTATCATATCTACCACCACCCGCTATTGCTTGGCCCTTAGATACAACCTCGAAGACTAACCCATTATAATAGTCTAATCCTCTCACTAGTTTATTGTTTACTCTAAACTTAATTTTTAGTTCATTTAAAATATTTTTTGTACTAGTCAGCATGTCCGAACAACTATCACATAAACATGATTCAATTACTGGGGCCCCTTTTAGTTGGCTTTGACATGTGTCTCTTTTACAGTCTAGCATTCTTAATACATTTGTTTCTTTTCTAACTTCACAATCTTCACACAATTCTAATTCTTCAGTAAATGTTCTTAGTTTTTGCTTATACACTGGTAGACACTCTTTACAACCTAATGAGTTTATCTCTATTCCTACAGGGATATTAAGTCTTTCAAATATCATAGATAGCATTGTGATCATTTGAACGTCTTCTAGGTATGAGGCCTCACCGAAACTTTCTGCACCGAATTGTCTGAATTCTCTATATCTTCCTTTTTGTGGTTGTTCATATCTAAACATTGAACCAAAATAGAATTGTCTTGTAGTGAATGGTTGTCTATCTAGTTTGTTTTGAATATATGAACGAACGACACCTGCAGTGCCCTCTGGTCTTAGTGCTACTTCTTTTCCACCATTATCTGTAAAATCATACATTTCTTTTGTTACCATATCAGAACTGTCTTCTTGATTTCTATTGAATAGAGCTAGCTCTTCTAGTATAGGTGTTTGAACTCTTCCAAAATTACACCCAGACATTACTTCTGTTGCAACTTTAATGAAAGTATCAAATTTTGTTGAATTTTCACCTGTAATATCTTTCATGCCTTTTAAAGTTTGTATTTGTTTCATTTTCATGCCTTTTTCTTTTATTTTACCATTATAATAGTTATATCATGCTTAAACATTATCCGATTTTTTCTTTTATATATTATATATATAAAATTGTTTTACTATAAGGAGGTTAACATGAAAAAAGGATTTACGGTTGTCGAGTTACTGTTTGTTATGGCTATAATCGCTGTTCTTGCTGGTTTTGCAATTACAAGAATTCAATCTACTCAAAAAGAAACTACAAAAATAGCAATGATAAATGACGCGTTGCTTTTAGAAAAAATCGTTGCTGAAAATTATGCAAGGTATGGTTTTTATTTAGATAATGGTAATACTGGTGAGACCATATCATTTAATGGTATTCTTGGGCCAGGTCTTGGAGTTGGTTTGTCTTATGAGGAGAGGCGTTCTAAATTTAAATCTTGGAGTTCTAGCAGTACTAACTCTAACAACTATACTATTTTTCTTAGCCCTGATAGAACTCGTTACTTTGGTAGAATTATGAATTTAGAATATCATGACCTTGAAGTTGATTTTGGTAATTACCAATTTTATAGTACTTTTGGACGTAAAAAAGGTCCTAGAGGTTCTGGGACTACTATTGTTCCAACTAATGGAGCTAGAGTTTGGTAGTTTATTTTTTTTTAGATATCTGGATATAATGTTAACAAAAAAGGTTACACCATGAATACTTCTTTCTATTATGCTCCTGCACTCCTAGTTTATCAATATACTGCTTTCTTTTTTGGAGTGTTTTTATTATTTTCTATACTTTATTATTATTTAAAACAGCAAATACAAGATAATTCAAAAGCTGCAGTTCTTTTTAAGGAAATTGATTTACAACTTCAAGATTACTTAACCTCTGTTTCTGAGACATTACAGGTTCATTATGCTGACAGCGTGCGTTGTGTAACAACATTTTCTCCTCAAGATAGTGGTAATGAACAGACTTTTATTAAAACTACTCAACTATTGATTTCTGATATTAAAAACGTTGAGTCTAATAATAACATGGCTTCTTTATTTAGATCTTTATCTATTTTGTATACTAGTAATCGTGACTTAGCTTTCTCTACAGAGAACTTCTCTAGAGAAACATTATTCAATATTCGTAAGCTTCGTAGAGACTTTTTTGACAATCCTCCATTACTTAAAGGTGAACTATTCAGAAGGTTCTCTGATAATACTGGTCTCTCTAAGGAATCTCTTTCTAAAAATATTTCTTTTTTTCAAGAAAATATTGATAGATTAGTTTTTACTCTTGAAATTGAAAACTATATTATGTCAGAGGAACTTATTTCTGAATACAATAATTTAATTAATCTTCTTGAGAATTATTTATATTTCTTTGAATTATTCGAAATCTCTACAGAAAACGACTTTGTTAATGATCTTTTATTCTATTCTTCTTGTATATATTTCCTTGAAACAAATCTTAGTGCATATAGTGAAGATTCAATATCTAGGTTAAGTTATGGAATCTAATCTTAATCCTGTTTATAACCATACAGGGTTACTGACAGCCTTTATTATTTGCATATTCTTAGTTTATCTTATCTATGACACTTTTTTACTTTATATCAATACTAAAAAAAAGGCTATTATTGTAAAAAAGTCTATTCCTTTTCAAGAAACTTTTGATCGTGAAGCTACTTTTTTTTCATTACAAATTTCTTCTTTAATAGAAACTATCGATACTGAACTTACTCTTTTATCTCGTATTTTTAAAAAATTTAATAGAGACGATTATCTTGATACTAAAAAAGTTTTTAATAATATCTCTCGTGGACTTTTACCTTCTATTGGTATTATTCCCTCTACTAACTATATTCACCCTTTCTCTGATATATTTTATTCTCTTAATTTTCTTTATAAAAGTCCCTCAGAAGTTACTTTGGATAATGATATCCCTTTCGAATTCTTGACTGATATACAAATACTTAGAAATGTATTACCTCGTACTCACCCTGTTAATATACAACGTGTTGCACAGGCTGATCTTATTGACTTCTATCAACTTTTTAAGGATTCTATTGAGGACCTGGTACCTTTACTCGAATTCTCTATTGAAACTTTAAAACTTGAGTTTGAAAATGAATATAATCGGTTTGAATTATGTGAAAATGAAGACCTTTCTTTTCAGTATAAAATGCTTATCCAAGATCTTGAAAATGTTGTTTTCTTGTATAAAAAATTTGAAATTACTAGTATTGATTTTATTGCTGAAGATATTCTTTTTCTTGCCTCTTCTTTATATTTCTTATCTCGCTCACTCTCCGACTAAGTCTATCTAAAGTCTTTTTAGTGTATACTTGTTTTAACTAATCACTTAAGGACTACTTATGTTTGAAATCTTACCATGTGTTGCTATCTTAACCATTCTTATCTCTATAGCTATTGCTATGAATTATTATAAAAAACAAAAATCTAGAAATACTCTTGAGAATTTTGATAAAGAAAATAGAGAGATCTTAAATAACTCTTCTACTAAACTTTGTGTATTCTTTAGAGATATTCAAGGTACTTCTGATATACAGGTTGGTCTCTTGCGTGATTTTGTTGCTTCTTACTCCACTAGCCCTAAATTTGACGCTTCAGAATTATTCTCAGAACTTGCTCGTGAGACTATTGAACTCCTTGATATGAGAGGTAACCGTATTGTTAATACTCGTCTTCTTGAGGAACCTCTTGACGCTTTCAATATATTCTATTATACAGGTAAATTTAACTCTGAATTACGTGAAAAGTTTAAAACTCTTAAGGATTCTTTTTCTTACTCTGATAATGAAGTCTTTTATAAATATCAAGCTGACTTTAATATTTTCTTGGGCCGTTATATTTCTGATATTGAATCTGAATTAAAAACTTTAACTGCACAAGTTTCTGACTCTAATGTTAATGGATATATGCATACTAGAGATCCTGAACTTTATAGAACTTATTGTTTTCTAATTGATAATCTTCGTAATTTAATCACATTGAATTCTACTCATTTTGTTTTTAGAAAAGAAAGTTTACTTGCTGATATTTTATATTATGCATGTGCTGTTAACTTCATTATGGAATCTCTTTATAATTACAATATTAATGTATGTAAAAAAACTCATGCTTAACCAATTCACTACACTCGTAGAATCTAATTCTGAGCCTCTTGGTACTCTTGCTATAGTTATTACCGTTTCTCTTATTGCTGTTGGTTTATACCTGCAATACGCCTTAATAAAAGGCTTTAAAGAATAGTTACTACTAAGCCTTCTTGAAGTTATTCTCTGTTATAATAATATTAATTAACTAACTAAGGAATTTAACATGACTCACGAGTTTGGAACTATTTTTATTATTATCGCTTTTATTGCTATCTTTGGAGCTTTCTTTTTTATTGTACGTATGTACTTAGATATGAAAGATAAAATGCTGGTGCAACATAACCTTACTTTCTTTAAAAATTCTTGTGCTAGCATTAAGCCCTCTTTAGTTATTCTTGAAGATAAAATTGCTGTTGCTCTTTTAAAATTTGATACTATTGTTGATAGCTATTCTAATTATAAACCTAAACATATAGACTCTATTCGTAAAGAAGTCCTTTATTCTGCAGGTGTTGTACCTAACTCCTACTTACAGTTCTCTACACTTGATATTGCTCTTGTTAGTCTTGAGTCTGCTGATCTGTCTTTTTTTGAATCTGACGTCTTTGAACCCTCTTCTGAACTCAGTACTATTCTTCAAGATCTTCATTCAGAACTTCATGAAAACTTAGAACTTAAAATTGAACGACTCAATTCTGTTTTCATTGAACTATCTGGAGAGAAAAGTTTAGCTAACTCTGAATATCAGAACGTGGAACTTTATCGATCTTATGTGGCATTGCTTAGTAATATTGATAGCCTCAAAACATTCCAATCTACTGAGTTCTGTTTTGAAAAAGACTCTATCTTGACTGATATTATATATTACTCTTCAGTTTTACTTTTTTTGAGAGACTCTCTTGCTATTCAAAATTCATTTATTGAATCATTTACTTTTGACATACTGTAAAAACATACAATAACACTATATATTTTTTTAAAGGTCTCGTGTTTTAGACCTTTTTTACTTAAAATTTGGGATCTGTTTTTTTTCTAAAAAGATAACCCTATTTATCTGGATCCTATATATTATATATACTATGTCTAGATTTGAACCCTCTTCCTATTGCCTTTTTTTGCTTTTTATCGTATAATAAATAAAAAAATAAGGAACTATTATGAACGAAAACTTTCCAATTCTAATACTTATTGTTTTGCTTTATCTATTATTTACTTTTTATCTAGAAAACAAAAAATTAAAAGTTGAAAATAAAACATTACGAGAGAATAAATATTTGAACTCTTTAGCTTATCAAGCTCTTCATGTTGTCAATCACTCTATCCCTTCTTTATCAAATAAGTTCTCTGCAATTAATACTCACCTAACGACTCTTCTACAAACTTCTCTTTCTACTAAGTCTATTACTGAAATATCTGACATGGTTTTAAATAAGGTTTCCTTTATTGAAGATAAGTATAAGGCGCGCTTAAAAGAAAATCCTGGTTTCCTTGGCTCTGAATCTGAGTTAAATAGTTTCTTTGCTTCTAGCTCTGAGTACTTGTATTTCTTTGATAGTGAAGCAGTTACTTCTGATAAACACCTTTTAAACATATCTGCTGGTGCTCTTGAAGTTCTTGCTGCTGAGTTCCATTCTTTCGAAAAGAAATTCCGGGAGGATCTTGAAACTCAAATTGGTGAATTAAGAGACTCTGGTAGTGTTATCAATAAGGAACTTTCTTTATTTGTCATGAATAAAGATATTTCTAAAGAAAGTGTTTCTATGTTCTCTAGATATTCTAAAGCTGTCCTTTTAATTCGATCTATTGAATCGTTCCAAGAAGAAATTGAATTGCGTTCTAGTGATAGTCTCTTTCTAGATATCATTAATTTCTCTATTTCTACTCGTATTATTTATAGAAATTTAGAACGTTACAATGAATCTTTAAATGATTAGTCTTTTGGGGCACTCTTAATAAACTCATTTTAAGGTGTCTTTTGCTATAATAAATAAAAAAAGGTATCCATTATGTCCCCTGAATCTACAAATATTATTCTCTTTGTTCTTACCGCTATTATTTCTACAATAGGTATTTTTGCTTATTATGATAATAAGACTGAAACTGCTTTAGCTGTTCGAAAAGAAAAAGAAAGACAGATATGTGTTTTTTGTTCTCCTTTCAGAGAAGTATTCTCTATTGAGTCTTATCATATCAATCATTACCTTTCTATATTTTCAAACTTTTTCTATAAAATGAATTTAAATACATATAATTTTATTCGAAATAAACTTGGTGAAAATTCTTCTTCCTCTTTTATTGCTGCTTATACTGGTATTATCCGCGATCACAACTTGCTTCTGGAATCAGAATATTTTGATATTAAACGTGTTTTTGAATCAGTGTCTTATCTTTATACAGACGTAGCTTCTTTTTCTCATGAGACACAATTAGCTATTAATCAAATGAAAGAAGATTTTGAAAAACTTTCTACAGAAGATAAAGTTTCTTTTTATTTAGATTTTAAATCTAGAAAAGTTGCGTTTATGGACAATATTGTTAAAGAGGTTGAAGCTTTAAACTACTCTTATTCAATTATTGAAGCAAAACTTTTGACTGACTCTGAATTAATACTTGTAGAATATGATCTTGAACTTTCTTTGCGATACATAAAAACCATGTTGTTGCTTCGAAATATTAAAATATTTAATGATCATGATTTCATTAATAATAGTGAACATGTAATTGAAGACATTTTAGCCTTTTCAGTTTCTACTCATTATATTCTTAAAGGTATCGAAAGCTACTATATGAGGAGTCTATAATGTTTAGTTTAGAATCTGCAGCAAACATTTATATCTATATGGAATATATTATTCCTTTATTCTTAGTCCTTTTACTTATCGCTTATATGTATTATGATTCTTTTGTTGATAAAAGAGCTTACGTTAAAGAAGCTAAAGCTCATATGAATAGTTGCGCCTCTTGTAGAAAAAAAGGCTTTCACCAGTATCATGCTACTAGTGCTTTTGACGGACATTCTTATTATCAGACTCGTTGCCAAGCAGGTGGATCTATTATTTCTCTCAAATGGTATGGAAACGGTAAACAGTATATATCTAAAAAATAGATTTAATTACTTTCTATGGTATAATGTAATAAAAAGGATATCCCATGAAAATTAATCATGTTAATCATTTAAAAAGTATAGTAGACACTTCGACTACTCAAAAGGTGTAATCCATGGACTTCTTAGTTATTTGTGTTCTCATTCTATTTATTGCTGTTTTGTCTAGACTCTTCTTTAAGACTTTTCTATTCGCTTCTATTATTGGTATTGTCGGGTACATTGCTGTCCCTCAAGATATGAAAAATACTTTAGATAGTTATGTTTCTATTAAAAAGGTTGAAGGTCTTCTTTCTTCTGGTTTAAGTAGTCTCATGGGTGTATCTAAATCTGCTGCAGTTAAAATTAAAACTGAAACAGATAAACTATAAGGAGGTCACATGTTTAAACAAAATATTCCATTTATCATTGCAATGCTAGTTATAGTTTTTATTATAAGTGTTGTTGGTTTTTTTAGTACTTTGATTCTAGTTGTTATCTTTGGACTTTATTCTAAGTTCATTGATTCTTCTCTTTTGAAAAAAATTAGATTTAAGTCTTAATATTATGTTAGTTAATGGACAACCTCTCGAAGACGTTGTAACCCCACCTTATGATTTATTCTTTTTATTACTGGGTCTCATGATTAGTTTTATCTTATCTTTTTTTCTTTGGAAATACCAAAATAATAAACGTTTAGAGGCTGAACGTGAAGAAAAAGTTAAAAAATATTATGAAGATCTCGAAATTATTGACTCTTGACAAAATTATTTTTGTCTAACTTTTTGACAAATTATTTTTTGTTAAACTACTCTAAAGCTTCTTTTTGCTATACTCTAGCAACTTGAGGCTTCTAACTCCCTATTTAATCTTCTTTAAATACACTTATTACCCTCTTTATTGCTCTTTATGTGTTCTGATTCCTCTTTTCACTTATTGACGCTTATTTCAATACCTAAAGGATCCTTATGGAACACGTCTTTCTTGAAATTGCCTTTCTTACTATGATTGGTATCTTTCTCATTTCTTCTCTTATTCAAAAGTATACTCGTATACCTCTGCCGCACTCTATGATTGTCTTGGCATTTGTTATGCATAACAATTTCCCTGAACTACTTCAACTTGACGCTAAAGAGAACTTCGATCACATTATGTTCTTCTTGATCCCTTTGATTCTTATGTATGACGCTATGCATTTAAAATGGATCGACGTTAAAGCATATAAATGGTCCATTGCTTATCTTGCTATCTTTTCTGTGTCCCTCTCTATTTTAGTTGGTAGTTCACTCTACTTCTTTAATATCTTTGGGACCACTATGACACTTGCTGCATATGTAGTTCTCTTTTCTATGAATATGGCCACTGACGCTATTAGTGTTGGTAATATCTTTTCTCAATTTAAAGGTATCCCTCATAACATTAAAGTGCTCGTTGAAGGTGAATCTCTCGGGAATGACGCTACTGCCATGATTGCCTTTTACTTTATTGGGTTACCGTGGTTACTTGCTGGTTCATTTGACCTGACTTCTATTCCATGGATTGCTATTAAGGTTTTCGCTATCTCAACTGTTATTGGTTTAGCTGTGGCTTATGCAGGTTACTTCTTTTTGAAAATATTTGATTTCATTAAGGAGGAGATTGTTATTATCCTTGCTGTTGCGTACGGTTCTTTTGTCGGGGCTGAACTTATTCATGTCTCTGGTATATTTTCTTTGATTGTTGCTATGATTGCTATTACTGCTCTCATTGATAAAAGCTTAACTATCCCTCTTGATCAAAAGATTAAGGCTAATGATCATAAAGCTCTTCGTAAGTTCCTTAAGAAAGAAGTCTCTAGTAAGGCTAATCAAGATACTATACACCATACCTTGGATATCTTTAGTTTCTTTGCTGTATTATTAGTCTTTACCAGTATGGCTGCCCTTATTAATTTTGATAACCTCTTTTCTTACTGGAAAGAGATCTTGATTATGTTTGCAGTTACCACTTTAATCCGTGCTACTGTTATGGCTAAATTTGTTCTCGTAGGTAAAAAGACAAAGGCTATTGACTATGTCGGGTTTAATGGTTGGGTTATTCTTACTCTAGCTGGTATAAAAGGATCCCTTTCTATTATTATGCTGCATGCTCTACCTAAGACCTTTGAATTCTATGAACTCTTTGAGTCTGTCACTATTGGTGTAATACTTCTATCTACTTTTGTTTATGGATTTGTATTATTGGGATACATGGTTATTCAAGAAAAAAGGAGTGCTGAATGAAATATACTAATGAAGAAGTGAAAAGTGGGAAATTGTTTGGGAAGGAAGTTTTTATTACTGCTTTCTATGCAGAACCATTTCAAATACCTAAATTTGAACTTGAACCTATCGTCGCTATTGTACAATCTGTGGCCCCTGTCCCTTCTGGTTTTGCTAATTTAAGTTATTGTAACTATGAGTTTAAAGTTCTTCAAAACCAGACTGCTGTTCCTTTTTATGCAAATAGACGTGTAGTTCATGTATTCAGCGAACTATCTGAGGCTATAGAATATTATCATAATATCAGAACTACACATTTGGAAAACATGAAAACTCTTCTTCATGCTAATAAAGATAAATTTTCTTGTCATGAGGATTATATCTCTGATTTTGAAAGCTCTTTGAATAAGTTCCATTCTTTGTACTTTAAGAAATAATCTCTTTGTAAGCTCTTTTTGGCTATAATATATTATAAATAAAAAGGATTTACCTATGAAATATAGACTTATTAAAACTTCAAACAATATTATTGTTATCACCGCAGACGGTGGTATTGCTGATATCCATTTTGCTGAAGAACTTGACGCTGGTGACGGTCGTCAATCTACCACTGAATATTACCAAACTAGATTTACAGAAGAAGATCTTCATACTGACGAAAGTGTTTGGGAAGCTGTTGCTGAAGGAAAAGCTTATTACAACTTCTGGAAGACTCCTTTCGACGCTAAAAGTGAGCTTAATGGAATTGACCCTTTTGCTTGGGCACTACCTGCTATTACACATACTCCTTATCACGAGCTTGAACACGTTCAAGACGCATTGGTTTGGTTATCTGACGATATTGAATTTGAGCTAGACGAATCTATCTGGCCAAACTTTAAAGGTTAATGAAATGAAATACAATATTAAAGATATCTTATCTGGAATTGTTGAAGGTAGAACTGTTTATGTCTCTGCTTTTTATGCTAAACCCTTTCATGTGCCTACTCGTAATATTAGACCTGTTGCTGTAACTATTTTAAAAAATAACTTTATAGAAGGCTCTTGTGAAGGTCACTTTTTCCCATTCTACTTTAAACCTGTTGAAGGCACCGTAGATATTCATATGTTCTCTTTCCCTGAAAGACTTGAACTTGGTGTATTTAGTAATATGAAAGACGCTACTTCTTTTTATACTAACTCTAAGTACTTGGTACAAAAAGCAATGGAAGATAGTATTAAACTTGATACAAATCTTCTTGAGGAATTTAAAGCAGGAGATTTTTGTGGATAATTTACATAAAAAAATCTCTCAAACAAAAGAACGACTCTATTTTATTGAAAACCTTTTTGTCTTTTTAATTCTATTTTGGTTTTTACTTATTGCTATGACTGTTCTAAGAGAACACCCTTTTGACTTTTATCTCTTAGCTGTTTTTATTTTTGGTGGTCTTATTAATGTCGCTTACCTTTTTATTACTCGTCGTACAAAGAAACATATTACAGGATTGCTAAAGGAACTTGTTTCTCATGCAAACTGACCCCTCTCCTAATCATATTGGTAAGTATGAGCTAGAGGCTGTTTTGACTTTTTCTCAAGTTAAAGATAAATTTCCTACTTCTTTTAAACGGAAATTTTTGTAACTTATTTAGCTATAATAAGAAAAAGGATCCCTATGAATAATATTGACGTACTACTATTACCAAAGAACTTAATGACTGACTTAAGGTCGTATCTCCCCTTCTCTCAAACACTACAAGCATACCTTCTTCAAGAAAGGTTCTCTGCAGTTAATGGTTTGATTGAAACGTTTAGATTTTACCCTTATCATAAATTTTTTATTACTGAAATATTGAAACAGACTTTTCCATATAGAGATTCTTTACCTTCTTGGGATAAAGCATATGCTTCTGCTAGGGATATTCTAGAAATTAATGAAATTGTAGAATTTTCTAATTAAGCTTAAGTTTAGTTCTCTACGGTATAATATTATATAAAATAAAGGTTTATTATGAATAACTTATCTCTATCTACTCTTGTAAAGCTTAATGCTTTTTCTTTCTTTATTGCTTTCTTACTTATCGTCTGGGGTCTATTTGGTCTTTATTCTAAAGTTGGAGCTGATTTTCTAAGTCTTTCTAATGAAAACATGTTGGCCTTTATTGTTGGCATTCTTTCTCTTGTTTTTGTTCCTCTTTTATTTCTTAAAGCTCATTCTACACTTAGAGAGCAAGCTGCTGACGAAGAAAAGAGTAAGGCTGATTATAAGGCTCGCATGTCTGCTAGACATTAGTTAGCACCTTTAGGTAGGTATTGCAAATTATTCTTTATAAGAATGTTATACTCTTTTTAAAAGGAGCTATACCCACATGTATATACCATTCTTATCTAACTTATTTAAATCTAAAATAGAACCTAAATTCTCTTTTCAAAAAACTCTTGATAATATCAATAAAAGAGCTATCCCTTATAAAAAACTTATTCGTTCTGAAACTAATAAAAATTCTCCAATCTTTCAAGAAATTTCTGAGTCCATTGAAGATACTTTAAATTCCCTTTCTGAGAAAATAACTTCTTCTTATGACGGACTTAATATTAAGACTCACTACTCTGTTCTTTACTGTAATTCTTTGTCTCGTTTAGGTTTACACCCTGTTTCTCTGTACTCTGCACCCTCTTTTAGTAGTGTTGTTGCTACCCTTGAGCTTATTCATGACTCTGATACTTTACCTCAAAGCATTCAATCCATTTTAGAGCCCCTGGCTTCTTTAAAGATTGAGCGTAACCCTAATACTTTTGCTGCTGAAGTCTTGGCCTTGAAAACTAGTATCCTTCCTCATTTACCACTTTTAAAAGAATCCTTAGAGGTTTTAACTGCACAGGTCCGAATAGAAAATAAAGAGTTTGACATGCAAGACATTCCTGCGTTATATCATAGATACAGATCTCTTATTACTAATCTTAATTCTATTGTCTATTTTTGTGAAAATGACTCATTTAGATTTGATAGTGATACTCTTTTTAAAGATATTATTATTTTTAGTGCTGCTATCAACTTTTTAAAGAAGTCTTTAGATAATTATCGCTATTATATACCTAAAGAATATCAAATTTAAAGGATTTCTATATGAAATACACAACCCTTAACCTCAACAATGCTAGAGTTACTCATGTTTTAGGAGATACTGTATTCATTTGCGTATTTCAATGTAACCCATTCGAAGATCCAATCAGAGATATTAAACCTATGCAAGCTGTTATCTGCGAAGATTTTGACGCTCAAGTTGGTACATTCACTGCTTTTGAACCTATTTCCGTTGAGGTCCCTGTCAATGCTCTTTCGACTAATACTGTTCCATTATATGATATTGTAAAGGGTTCTTACACCTTTACTAAACCTATGGCTGCATTTAGTACTATTGAAGAAGCTGAGGCTTTTTACCAATCGGAAAAAGAAGTAGTTCTTTCTGAAATGAAAAATACTATTTCTACATATGAAACTTTCATTGAAAACTTTTAACTACTGAATCTCCTATAACAGCATAAGACATTTCACTCTTGATTTGTTATTTTTTAGAAAGGTTCCAATATGTCATACTTTACACAACCATTCAACGATATTGAACCATTTAATATTATTGAAGATTTTCTCACCACTATCGGTGAAGTTAATCATTTTTTAGACAACAAATTCGTTCTACCTATGGGCACTCTTATTAGTAATGGCAATTATACTGCTGTTATTGAATTAAACCCTGAACATGTTCCTGATTATATTAAATTAGATAACCCTGTTCTTATTGTTTCAATTGAACAAAATAAGTTTCTTCTTATGAAGGAACTTTATCCAGACAAGGTTATTGATATTGATATTGAAGTAGATTCTACTTTAGATTTTAAACTATGGAATACACAATTTAAAGTCTATTCTTTTTTCATGGAAAAAGGTTCTTCTGTTAATAATCCAGAGATTACCTTGGCTTGTTCTATTTTCTCTGATTTTTTTGAGGGTTCAGATTTTAACGTCTGTTCTCCTTACGATTTCTTAGATATCACATTTATGGAACACGTCTCTATTGACTCTATTGAGAAAACTATTATTAGTAGTTGTTCACATAAAAGTGACTCCTCTTTAGTTTACAAATATTTATCTGTTATTGAAAGAGATATATTTAAAATAGCTACTCTCCTATGTCAATCAGATTCTGGTGCATTAGATTTAGATATCCATAATGAACAGTTTTTAGATATTGACGGAGAAGTCTGTTTAATAGATCCTTTTATTATGTAATACTTTCCCCTTTTATGGGGAAGTCATGTCTCCTTATTTTTCAGCACACTCTTATATCCTTTTTGCTATAATATATTATAAATAAAAAAGGATCTATCATGGCCTCTGCATATAAACCAGATATTGAAAAACACATTTTAAAACAAATTAAAGACCAAGCTACTGAACTTGCACAAAGTGACCCTGCCGCATATTGGGCTCAAATTGAAGAATTTGATTGCATGGTTATGTCTTTTGACCCTGATATGCTTTGGGCTCGAGTTAAAACTCTAGGCTCTTATAGAGATAAAGATAATAAGCTTGTTCAACCAGTTGTTTATCGAGTTGGTTATGTTCAAACTATCCACTTGTCTACTGGTAAAGTTAGAGTTGCTTGTTCTCTTGGTGGTTGTTTTGACACGACTAAGTTTGAACTACTAAATCCTGAAGCTTTGTCTTCTGTTCTTGAACGATCCATGTCTGAGGAGGCATAATCATGCCTATATCTAGAACACTTATTGAAGCTGCTCGTGAAGAAATGAATTCATTAGATAATATTGATCCTGCTAATTTTGACGCTTATTGGGCAAATGTACTTGGTATTGAAAAAAGACTTATGGCAGAAGATCCTACTCTTCTTTGGGCTACTTATAAATTCCCTGTATTAACAGGAATAAACAATCCTGGTGGATTAAGATACGTAGAAAGAATTGGGTATATTAAAACTATTCATTTCTTTTCTAAGAAAGCTCTTATCAAAGGTGTCTTGAATAGCGAAAATATTACTTCTCATGAATACAAGCTCTTGAACCCTGAAGTTTTACCTTTTGCTGAGCCTGGTTCTAATTTTTACTTAGATACTATCGAACAAGATACTGAGTTCTTTGAAAAAGAACTTATTGCTTCTGAATATAATCTGCATGCTCCTGTTACTAAGCAGGTAATCTACGAAGAGTTCTTTATTCTTTTTGAACCAAAAAATGGTAAAGAAATCGTATTTGCCAAACCTGTAGATAATAATAAATCTATTGTTTTAACTACTCATTTCTTTTCAGATACATTGGGTATGCGTGAGTTTATTAAATCTCGAACTGCTACAGATTGGAACATTATTTGTAATCATGAATTATCATAGGAATTGAGCATGCATAATAATACTAAAGCCGTTGAAGGTAGACGGCCTATCCCTCTAACTATCCTTGAGCCCGGTAATCATTTCTTCAATAGTGATATTGTTGCTTCTGACTCTGACTCTGTGTCCCCTGTTACTACTCAAACTATCTATGAAGATATTTTTATATCATTTGAACCTGAAAATGGTTTAACTCTTGTTATTGCTAAGCCTATTGAGCATGGTAAACAACAAGTATTGAATGTTTTTACTTTTTCAAACACTCTTCAATTAAGTCAATTTATTCGTAGTAAAAATCTCTTGAATATTGCAAAATCTAAGTCTTAAGTCTTTTTATTTTTGCCCACTTTTTAAGTCTAAATTCAGCCCTTTTTCGCTATAATATAACATATCAAAACTAAAGGATTACACTATGTCTGCCAACATAAACAACTTACCATTTATCCCTCTCGCTGAACTTACAGTCGGCCAATCTTTTCTAGACCCTCAACTTGTGGAATCAGACTCTTCTGACAACCAGGTTGTTCTTGCTATTGTTGAAGACCATGTTTATATTGCTTATCAGCCTGAGAATGGCCGTATCGTTATTATCTCGTCTGACGAAGGCAATGGGAACGGTACTGTTATTCAGAAGCTAGAATTTGATTCTCATGAAGAAATGGTTTCTTTCTTGGATAAGGAACCTGACGATTGGAATGCATATTGTAAAGAGCAAGTTTTTGAAACTTACAATGGTATGATTAAGTTCTAACCAGGGGCCCTGGTACGGAAAAGGGGGTTAAATCCCTTTTAACGTCACTATTTATCAAATACCAGCTCCCTATTCTGCGTTCATTTAAGTAAACAGAACTACCTCATTTTCTAAATTTCATTCACCTGCCATAAAGACATGTTGAGCTATTTTCTTAGATATGTTATTATCGTTTCTATCTCTATATTATCTTTACTATTTAAATTTCTATACTCTATTACATTCACCATGATCTCTTTAAAGAATCTTTTATCTATATCCGCCAATTCTGTGTATGTTTTACCTTCTATTTGAATCTTGTCTTCATAGAATGCTATTATCGCCTTTAAACGTTCTCTACCGTCCATTATTCCATACATATAGTTTTCTGTTAGACTGTTTTTCTCTAAACAAAAAGTTCCTGTTGGATACCCTTTTATTATTGCTGTCATATAACTCACTCTTTTTTCCAATGACCATTTATTCTCGGCGTATCTATTCTCTGACATATCTACACCTCTTTCATAATATCTTTCTATCAAGTATGTAAGACTTATTCTTACTGGTTCTTCTCTCACATTTATTTCTTTTACAATTCTTGAACTTTCTTTTTTAGGATATAAGTTTTTCATGAAGTGTAATCTATGCCATGGTACATACATGCTTAATTTTTCATTCTCTATTAATAGGATCTTGCCACCTTCTTCTATCTCAGATACGTATAATCCTTGATTTTCCATTATTGACTCTGTTCCTACATAGTCACCTATTTTAAATTTTCTAACTGGTTCATTAATCAAGGACAAGTTGTTCATTAGTTCTTTTTTCTGAAAATTTAAATACATTACTCTATCTATGTCTATATAAGTAGACACTTCTTTTACCTGGATCCACTCTGGTCTTTTTGAGCCTGTACAATACTCCATTAGCTGTGTGACTGAACTTGCTCTATATACTTTCTCTTCATTTTCTTTTTTATAAAATTTATATGCCATTAAATGTATCCTTTATTTTACTTATCTTAACATACTTTATATATAATTTGGCTTAGTTTAAATTCAGCTACCTGTAATGCAAAATTAGCTATAATATATTATAAATAAATAAGGATATTACATGCCAAGCATAAAACTTTTTACAACTCTCTCTAGTGAAGAACTTCACTCTATTAAATCTTTAAACTCTTTTACTGCTGCCATGGTTGAATACAATGGTGATTATGATTTTAGTCATTCTACATTAAAAGACCTAGTAAAGTTATTGCTTGCTGACATTGTCTCTCTTGGTCATGCTGTTGATATTTTTGACGTTAAAGCTTTTATTGAAGATAATTGGGCAGCTACTGAATCAGAAATGCTTTTTGATATTATTGAAGTTGACCAAACTGGTGAATCTATTTCTGAACAACGTTGGTTCACTGTAAATAATGATATGATTGAGAATTCTGAGTATCCTATTGTTGAAGATTGGTTAGAATCTGAAGACCTTAATTCTTTCAGCACTAGCTATCTAGCTAGACCCTCTCAACAGTTTGAATTTTGTTTTGTTCATAATATTTCTGCACCCGCTGTAATTATTGGTATTGTTGTCGGTTATATCCCTGGAGACGCTTATGATACATTAAACTCTGATATTCCGTTCTCTGAAGTTTCTATTTACTCGAAAGGGGTTTAATGTGTTAAACCCTTTAAACCTTATCCATGAATTTGGACTTGTTGAAGCAGATCTTGTCAAAATTGAACATTTGAAATCTTTTGCCGCTGCTATCAAAGAATATGACGTTAACCCTAATTTCAAATCTAATGCTCTTAAAGCAGATACCACAGAACTTTCTTATGATATCAAAACTTTAAAACTTGAGCTTTCTTCTACTAATATTGAAGAACTTCTTGAAAGTGTGCACGCGTTTGCTACTTCTAACATTATGTTTGATATCTTTTTAGAGGAACAAGGTGGTAAATATTTCTATCAGAAGAAAAATTTTGAAGTTACTAATGAAATGATTGAAAACAATGAGTATCCGGCTGTTGAGGAATGGTTGAACGCACAAGATCTTGATTATTCTAAAAGTTTTTCTTTTAAACCTTCTACTTTGTATCAATATTGCTTCTTGAATTTAAATGATAACTCTTTGATTGGCGTTGCAGTAGGATATCTTTCTACTGTTGCTTTTAAATCAATTAATACTGAGGTTAAACAAGCTGAGACTCTTGTTTTTAAAAGAGAAATCTCTTTTGAATTCAACTTTGTACCTCGAGAGATTTCTTAGAGGTCTTTTCTTTCATACACGTCCTTAAATCTATTAAATAAATATTTTTGTCTATAACATGTGTATATATCACGTTCGTGAAATAATTTTAAAGGAGCTTACTATGAGTAAGTGGACACAAGAGTTTAACGAAACAGTTTTTCAAGAACCAAAAAACTTCTTCACTAGAAACACAGAATCTAGATATGGCATTTCTCTTACAATAATTGGAGAGGGTTGTTCTACTAGTGTCTGTACAATGAATGGGATCCCAAAAGATATGGTGCTTATCGTAACACGCGAAAAGTCAAAACAAAAATATGCTAAGCAACTTAGCAAAACGTATAAAGGGTTTAAATATAAAAAAGCTTCAAAATACTTAAAGACGAAAAAACAAAAAGAGTTCATTAAGAAATTAAAAGGCTATAATGAAGTCTGTTACTTTGTTTCTAGATTGAAGCCTTTTAGACCGCATGCAGATTCATTTATGTATAAGGTTTTACAACGTTTTAAATATTTTACTGAAGGTGAACCTTTCATATCTAAGAATTTCCCTGAAACAGAATTCACCAAACTCGCTATGAAAGTTATTCATGAGGAGTTTGAACTGTTTGAAGGTGAAATTAGAAAAACAAATATTATTGTTAAGAAAAAACTAAAGAAAAGTTTCATTAAATTTTTAAAGACGATTACGTCGGCAAAGATTACTGAAGAATTTCAATTAGACATTCATTCTGAACAATTTTGTCAAATCGGTGAAGAGATTATCTGTATCGATCCAATATGGTTTGAATTCGACTACTAGCTATGCCCCTCCAGGGGCTAATCCTTTTCCATTTAAATCAAGAGTAGTTGTTTTTTATTCATTTTGATATAATATACAAAAGATTTTAAGTCTTTTTAAATATAAATCAAAAGGATTCACATGGAATTATTATCATATGAAGTACCCAGCTATATAAAACAAAAATTTTGGAAAGAAAAGAGATCGGATCTTACTTCTGTACAAGTTGATTTAGTTTTTGATACATTATTAGAGTATCTAATGTTAGCTTCTAAAGAAAAAGAAGGTCTATATTTGTCTTCATTTATACTTGACGAAGCCTGGCATACATTTATTCTTTTCACTAAGGACTATGCTACGTTCTGTAATGATTATGTAGGTAAGTTTATTCACCACATGCCTTCTGTTGGAGAAGGTGGTTATTTAAATGACCTTTCACTTATTGAAAATTCTTATAAGTCTATTATGAAGTCGAGTCCAAAAAGTCTTATTTATAGTATCGATACTCTTTTAAAGGAAGAAGGCACTTCTATTAAAGGTATTATTACTATCTCTAGTGAGGTCAATAAAAGATCTATCAAGTTGAATGGTCATATCATAGGAGAGTTCCATGTCTGATTTAATTCTTAGCATTTTAAATGCCCCTGATCTTATATATTGGGCATATGGTATTGTTGGTGGTCTTATATTGTCAGCTGTTGTTTATGAAGTTTTTATTAAAAGTGCGTTTAGACATATTGAAAATAAAAAATTTAAAGAACTTCATTCAGAAAACCCTTTTAAGGCATTTCGTGATAAACAAGATATACCTATCTCTAAAGACGTTAAAAAGTTTGGATATGGTGTTGATAACGTATCTATATTTGCTGCTGGAGTTGCTTCTTCTAATATCTTTATACCCACTAAAAGAGGTGGTTGTGGAGGAGGAGTAGGTTGTTCTAGTGGTTGTTCAGGTGGAGGTTGTGGTGGCTGTGGTGGTGGATAAGCCTTAAAGGTCCATTCCTTATTTAGATAAAAATCCTGACGGCTCTGTTGATATTTATTTCGGTCCCACTGCTCCTCATGGGCATGCTAATAATTGGATACAAACTGTACCTGGAAAAGGTTGGTTCCAGATTATTCGAATTTATGGACCATTAGATCCTTGGTTTGATAATGAGTGGAAGCCTGGAGAAGTTGAACTTATTGATAAACCTGTTCATACCGGTCGATTTATTAACTAATATATGAGCCCTATACTTTAGGGCTCTATAAATTTAGATTCTTGTGAGTGTTTTTTATTTCTTCTGATTTACTATTTCTTATACTCTCTTGAAATTCTTCAACTGATATTCTATGATTTAAAAATGCTTGCTTATTTTCGTAAGATAATTCAGAAAACAATCTATTATCACACTTAAACATGTCATTCATATACTCTATAATAGCTATTAATCTTTCTTTACCGTCAATTATTTGATAATTACTTTCTGTTAAAGTGAATTCTTTATCTAATAATGCTATCTGTCCTATTGAATATCTATTTATTATCGATTTTATCAAATTCTTTTTTTGAATTTCATTCCATTTTAATTTATTTTTATAGTATTCTGGATCCATATCGATACCACTTCTATAATATCTTTGTACTAATTCTTTTATAGTGATCTTATATGTATCACTTCTTAAGTTATTATTTACCAGGACTAATCCTGGCTTAAATAGATTATCAAATGGATATACTTCATATGCCTGTCTATATAGTGATATATTTTCATTCTCAAGTTTTAAAATTCGACCCTCTTTTATTAACTCTGTTACATACAAAGCCTCTTCTCTTTTACGTGTAGTTATTATTCCTACTTTATCACCTATTTTAAACTGTTTAAATTCTCCAGTTAATACTGTTAAACTATTTATAGCACTTACTCTTGATTTATTATCTTCCTCTTTTCTTTTTTTACTGATTTCACTTATTCTTGGTCTTAAATCTATAAAGTTCTTCTCTTTCTCCATAAGTTCTACTGCAAATTCTTTTATGGTAATATCGTCTCCTTTACACATAGCTACCTCTAAAATCAACTCTTTACCTACTCCTAGATATAGAGCAACGTCTTCCTTTACATATGATAAATAAAGTGTCTTTTTATTTAGCCTTTTATATACATATAGGTCTCCAACACCTAAATCTTCTTTTGATAAATCTATTATGTCTTTTTTATTTACGTTTAATTCTTTCACATAATCTTCATACGTTTTTAGTTCTACTTTTGAATTTACTACCCTGTTGACTATATTTTTTTCTGTTAATTTTATTACAAACAATTTTTCTTCTACTAATTTACCATGTTTTTCTTTTAGGTATTTTAATACTGCTCTTTTTGTATATGCTATATAGATATTATTATTTTGCTCTGTAACACTTGTGAATGCTTTTAATGCTCTTGTTATTATTTTCATAACTACCTTTCTCTTATAATTCTAGCTCTGACTCCCAAGTACAAAAAATATAATGAGATCACACTCATAAATATTGCTATTGGTAGTGTCAGTAGTTCTAATCCTAGGTGTCTAGCAAGCAATCCTGCGTCGGTTTCTGAAGGAATCGACCAAAGATATGTCTTTACGTCTTCTAATGCTGCAATTGACATAAACAAACCAAACATAAATGAAATGTCTTTCACATACTTACTTCTTAGTACAAAATATATTATCAATCCAACCCATGGTACTAATATAAAAAACTTTAATGAGAATTCTAGATATAGTGCGCTAACTAATAATAGGTATCCCAGTAAAATTATTATAATTACTTTTAGAAAGCCTTCATTTACTTTTGTTCCTATTAACCAGGCACCTAGTGCTGCCGTACCTATATATCCACTTACTGATATTACAGGATACAACCCACCATATGTGCTTATTTTACCCGATAGACCTGATAATGTTATCTCTCCTATTCTACCACCTGTTATTAAAGCTGCCAGCCCATGGAACGATTCATGTATCATTGTTATTAATATTTGTATTGGATACAGAAAGATCGTATCCCATAAAAATACTACTGAGATTAGTACTATTAAAAATTCTATTTTATATTTGTTATTCAATGTCATTTCCTTTCATGGATATGGATAAGAGCCCGGGGCCCTTATACTAAGTCTACTTTTAATGTTGGGCCTAGGCCTGTAATTAGTAGATTTCTATTTTCAGCTTTGATTTGATTTAAGCATTTTGGATTTTGCATTGATAGTGCCCATGATAAGTGTTCTAGAAATTTAAAAGTTTGAATTTCTTTTTTACCGTACATAAACATATCTACTTGTAGTGACTCCAGTGGTGTTTTACCTACTGGTTTTGTTTTATCAGTAAGTATTCGTCTTTCTTTCGCTGATAGTGGATTTCTTTGACTCATAGTAACTCCTTTGTAGTATTAAAGTTCATTAAATGAACAATAACTTGTTATAGAGTTATTATATCTTATATTATATTAGAGCTTGCTTTCTTATTGTCTTATGACTTCGAATACTCTTTTACCTACTATACTGTCACAGGTGTTAAAATAGACTTGACTATTTATATCGTCCCTTCTTATTAATATTTGTGGACGTATTATTGTCGCTGAACATTGTAATGCCGCTACATACATTTTATTTCCTTTCGAGACTGATAATGTTATGTCTTTAAATGGGGCTACATTTGACGTTCTTGTACATTTACCATTTATATCTGTTTTTGAAGTATCTGGATCGTCTGAATAACAAAATGCTCCATTTGCATATGCTCCATATTTACTATTATATAATTCTTGTGCATTATATGCTGCTCTTGCGTCTGACAACATACTTACTTCTAAGGCTACTCTATTTGACTCATTAATATTTGTAATTGCAAATCCTGCTAAGATTGATATTATTGCCATTACAAATAGCAGTTCTACCAGGGTGAATGCTTTTTTCATTTTCTTTTCCTTTTTTTCTATTATTATACATTAGAATCTCTTTTCTGTTCTTTTTTTCACTTTTAAGCTAACGTTTATCTTACTTGTGTTAAAATAAAATAAAAAGGCCTATTTATGACTGTTCTTCTTACCACTTCTAATAATAAATCTTTAACTGTTATTACTACTCTGGAATTCACTGTTATCCCTGGAGATCTTGTTCACCTTGAATTTGATAAATGTCAAAACAATTTTAAAGTTGAATCTATTGATCCTACTACTCAAGAAGTTACTCTTGTTGAATTTGGATACTTCGCTGATAAAATTGGTGCTGATAATAGAGATCTTTCTGAATCTGACTTTACTAATCTTGTTTCTGCAAAGCTTTTGGAATCTTAATTTATGCTTAAATACATTGAAGGTAATATCTTTGACTCCACTTGTCAAACAATTGTTAACCCTGTAAATTGTATTGGCGTTATGGGCGGAGGCCTTGCTTATCAGTTTAAAGTCAGGTTTCCTGAAATGAATAAAACTTATGTTGCTGCATGCAAGTCTAATCTTTTGCGACCTGGTATGCTTTCTTTACATAAAGAATCTACTTCTCGCTGGATTTTAAACTTTCCTACTAAAGACCACTATAAAGATCCTTCTCTTATGTCATATGTTGAGAATGGACTTCTTAAGTTTGTTGATACTTATGAAGCTCGAGGTATTACTTCTATTGCTTTCCCTGGCCTAGGTGCCGGGTTAGGTGGTTTAGACCGAGACGACGTGCACGTACTTTTTGAAAAGTACTTATCTAATTTACCCATAAAGGTTGAAATCTATGTTGCTTAATAAACTTATTAAATTTAATGACAAACACTTTGGAGCTATTATTATAACTATGAACGTTGCTCTTATTCTTTCTCTATTTATTTCTGAGGTGTTTAAATAATGAAAAAATATGAAATATTACTGACTATTATTTGCATTGGTTTTCTTATATATATCGGTATAGTTTATTCTAATTTTCACCCAGATACAGAATATTCTAAAAGAACTATTTACCCTGTTGTTAAAAACAAAGGCTTACCCTCTCAAGCTATATCTTATGAATACAGCCGTTATGGTTTCTTTGGTGATAAAGCTGAAGCACCTTATACTGGTGAATGTGAAAAAGAACTCTTTAATCGTTATGCTGATATCAATAACTCTACTCTTTGTATGAATACTTTCATTTCTCAGATCTCTGACACTAATCAGACTTACCAGCAGTTATTCAATCATAGAAAAGAACTTCTGAGTTGTGTTGAAATTGGTGATACTAATTTTGAAAAGGCTTTAGATTTTAATTACTTTGGTATTGATATACCTATATATACTTTACCTGGGCGTGGTATTCTTTGTCATGAAAATAAGGAATTACTTTCTGCTAAATTACTCCCTTTTAAAGTTGTGTTTGGGCTTCTATTCCTATTTCCTGTTTTCTTACTTATTATCTCAAAAAAAGGACCAAAAAATGACTAAAAACAAATTAACTTCTGAACAAACTCTTGGTATTATACTTCTTATCGGTGTTATTCTTGTTTCTATAATTACATACTCTATTTATCCAGACCATGAATATAAAGATCGGATCGTCTATCCGGTTGTAAAAAATACAAACCTACCTGCACAATATATATCAAGTGAGCTTCAGTATGCATTTGATAAGAATGAAACTATCTCTGCACCTTATACTGGTGAATGCGAGAAGGAGCTTTTTAACCGTTATGCAGAGTCAAATAACTCATTTGCTTGTATGGATACTTTCCTTTTAGATATTAACCAGTCTAAAACTTATGGGCAATTATTTGATAACCGCAAATCTCTTTTAAGTTGTATTACCCGTAAAGACGTTATTTATAGACCTTTAAAAATTAACTTTATGGGTATTGATATTCCTTTGTTTGAACTCCCTACTGTAGGTATTCTTTGTAAAGAAAACAAGACTATGCTTAAAGACGGTGTATTTCCTTTTATGGTTATATTATCTATTGCTGGATTATTAATTATCTTATCTGTATTCAGAACACTTCGAGCTAAATTTGAACAGGAATAACTTCTTATAACATTTTATCGTTCATATTATTTGAACATAATTTTTAGAAAGGAGTTTCTCTTATGAAAACTCAACAATTTTACACGAAAAATGCTGCTAGTTATATCGAAGACTCTATGTCTTTTGATATGACTAAGTTCTATAAAATCCTCGATACATTTATCGATCGACTTAATCACCCCTCTCATACACTTGATATTGGATTTGGTTCCGCTAGAGAAATGCTCTATTTAGAGTTCAAATCTCATAATGTTATCGGTATAGACTCTTGCCCTGAATTCATTCAGAATGCTAGAGATCAAAAGCTGACAGTGTATCCGGGTGTTTTACCTGACATGACTAGTTTACCTTATCATATCAAATATGACCTGGTTTACTCTGTTGGTCTTATTTTCCATTTGAATAAAGAGGATCGTATCCAGTTATTTGAAAATACAATTAAACGTATGAAGCCAGGCGCTGTTTTAGTTTTGTCTTATAATACACTTGATCGTTCTTCTGATACTGATCGTGAGTTCTTTACTCTTGATCAAGACGAAGTTAATGCTGAGGTTGGTTTATTAGTTATTAAAGAAGAAGTCATGAAAGATTCTAAACGGGATTTTGATTGGATTACTGTTGCTTACATGAAAGGTTGTTAATATGATTTCTTTTCTTGAGGCGCACTTGACTGCGATTTTTACAGTTGGTACCATTGCTTTTTCTTATGGTATCTATCAATCTCTATATCCCTTTTATCTGTATTTAACAGTTACTTGGGGTATTACACTTTAGGTAAAGGCTTATGCCTTTCCTACCTAGTTTCCGAAGAAACTATGAATATTGTTTTATTTTTTTTAGTTTTAGATCCATTAATGCTTTGAAAATTGTGTCTTCTTTTACGTCTGCATATTTGCCCATTGAACCTTGTCCAATTACTTCTTTTATTTCTTTAGCCTCTATCAGGGTATCTAAAACTTTTGTTTGATTAGTAGTTAGTGTTATACCTTCTATCTTTTTATGTTCTGCCATTTATAATCCTTTTTTATTTATTATATCAAATATAACCTTTAAGCCTACTTGAGTTTATTTAGAGAGAACCCTTACCATTGTTTATTTAAGTAAAATCTATTCTTTTTATTATAAATATAAAACACTTTACTAGGGTCTTTCCCAAATAATGGAAAACAAGTTTTATTTGGTTTAGACTCTATGTCTTCGTCTAACATTAAATACCTATCTGTTTCAAAATAAGATTTTCCTGCTTTTAATTCACCAAACTCTTGCATTCTACCTATTCTTCCTAAACCAGTATGTCTATCATGCATATATCTATGAGCTTCGTCACACACTAAAATATGTCCGTCACAATGATTTCCTCCTGTGATCATATTCTTAATATAATCCGCATGCCCTGGACAGTCCATGATCAATATAGGTTGAGTAAAGGAATTTTCCTCTGTAATAGACTTTACAAAGTCGTCTTCTCCAAATGAAATCCCAGTATGAAAACAAGGTACTCCTGCTCTTGTGCTTGCTGCTGCTATAGATACCGCAACTTTTTCTCCTATATTCATAATTAATCCTTCTTTAGTTTTCATAGTATATCCAATATAACCTTTAAACCTAGTTATCTTTTAAGTTTTTTTTGATATACTTATCATACTTAAACATAAGGAACATAACATGACTATTTCTGATCAAGAAAAAATTTACCTATTAGACAGTATTAACACTATTAAGGACTTCCCTAAACCAGGTATCGATTTTAAAGATATCTCTAGCCTATTGGCCAATCCTGAGGCTTTAACAGTGTTAATGGACATTCTTGAAAAAGAATTTAAAGACTCTGGAACAAATTATATTGCTGGTTTAGAATCTCGTGGTTTTATTTTTGGTGCTATGCTTGCTGATAGACTTAAGATACCTTTCGTACTTGTACGTAAAGCTGGGAAACTTCCTGGAGAAACAATCTCTCTTTCTTATGAACTTGAATATGGCTCTGATACTATTGAAATTCAAGCTGGTGCTTTTGATAAATACTCTCATGTACTTGTTATTGACGATCTTCTTGCTACTGGTGGTACCGCTGCAGCTGCTATTGAACTTATCAAAAAAGCTACTGACGATAAAGTTGCTATTCATACATGTTTTGTTATGGAACTTATGGACCTCAAGGGACGAGATAAAATCTCAGAAGAAATTTCTACTGTTCTAGAAATCTAGAACTACTTTATAAATTTCTTTACATACGCATATGCTGCTAAGAATAATTCATATTCTTTCAGCGTTATCTTAAACTCATTCTCGTGAGCTATATGGTTTCTTATTTTCACTATTGTCCATAATGAATCTTTTAAAAATTGATTTGTGATTTTTTCTGAGAGTGCTTTTAGTTTTCCACCAAAAGTTAATGTTTTGTCTAATTTTTTGTACTTACGTTGCAAAAGGGTTTCTATTTCTTTTGCCTTTGTCATTATATCCGCTTGCTTCTGTTGTGCTAGTGCCATGGTATTAATCCTTTTTCATAGATTATACCACTTTCTTTAATATTTTTTGTACTTCTGCTGCTGAGTTTACTGTTCCACTTCGATATTGTATAGAAACTTATTTAGATCCGCATATAATGGTCTTTCTTCACCGCTTACCATTTCCATATATTCTAAAACGTCCATTAATAAATTCCGTGCATACGTATCATAAGTGTTGGGTTCATTTTCACTTGTCATTTTACCTTCAACATATGTTAACTTATTATACAGGTCCCTGTCGTCACCATTTGTCATTTCCATGAATCTTATTGATTCTTTAACTAATTCTAATAAATCCATACTTATACCTTCCCTTCTTTTCTAAGTCTTTTTACTGCGCCTGGTTTAAGTAACTTATATTGCCTTAAAAGTTCCCTTTGAATAGTTGCGTCAGTTGCTGTTTCTTTTAACGTTAAAAGAACTGCATTTGATTCGAATGCATATACTGATATTTTATTATCTTCAGCTGCACCAATTGACACATACGTATAGAAGTTACTTTTTTCTACTTCAGTTGTTAAAATCTCTTGTGTTTTTCTGTTTTGAATTCCTATTTCTACTAGCATATTAAATTCTTTCTATTGGAAAAATATATTTTTTATTTTTTAGTTCTCTCACAACTCTTGTTTTTCCTCTTTTTGAAAATAGTTTTGTAAAGTACTTTAGCGAGTCTACTTCTGATTTATCTAAATCTTCTTCTTTTACTGATACCCCTGTTACAGTTTGTACTTCACCAGGATCTGTAATCATATCTCTCATTAAATATAACCCAACTTCTTTTGCATTTTCTTCTATATTTTGAAATCTATTATCTTTCTCTATTAGACTAAATCTAGTATCTATCCCCTCGTTAAACACTTCTATATTCATTACTGAACTAATTGTTTTATCTTTTATATTATAAATAAAAACCCTCTTTCTATTTGCTACTACTGGATCTTTACTTGTAACTGATTTTTTATTTATTTTTATTTTTGTTATCTTGCAAAAAAACTCTCCTAAAAATATAAATTGTTCTGCTATCGTTTCTGGATCAATTGTTGTGAATGTATCACCTGGTTTTACTATTAATTTTGGCATTTTATGTTCCTTTTGTTTATACCTGTATTATAGCATTATTGAGCTGTTTATAACCTTAGGAGCAATGTTGCTCCAGGAAGACGTTTGAATGTCTTATGTTCTTACTAATGGGTAAGTACCTTTGTTTTCTTTTAGTTCTTTTAGGAATTTTGTTTTTCCTTTTTTGAGTAATAGTTCAGTGAAGTAGTTCATATTACTTACCTCTTTTTCTTTTAGATCGTCTTCAGTTACTGATACCGCTGTTACAGCTCTAGAAAACTGCTGTTTAATCAACATATCTCTAATGTGATCAAGTGCAATTTCTATCGCATTTTCTTCTATATTTGAAAACGCAGGATTATTTTCATTATATGCATATCCAAAGTCAAGTGCTGCTGCAAAGTCTTTGAAGCTACGATATGATTGAATGTATCCTTTTTTTACGTCATAGTAAAATGTTAACTCTATAGTATAGTCAACTTCTTTTTTGACAGTTACTGATTTTATGTTTGCTCTTGCTTTTGCTATTCTACAAAAGAATGTTCCTAAGTAAATAACTTTTTGTGTTGGATCCTCTGTTACGAAGGTATCACCTGGTTTGATCTCTGTAAAATCTATATGTTTTAACATAATTTTATCCTTTTAAAATGGGTTTACAGTTAAATAATAACTGATTCTTTTGTTTTAAGAGTCAATCTTAAAGAATAACTGTTGTTTATTTGGCATAATAAAATAAAAAGGATTATATATGGATTTTATTGACAAGGTTAACGAACTTTCTATTCGTGCTAAAAAAATTATAAACTTAGAAAACTCACTTCAAACAGAAGAGGCTACAAAAAACGCATTAGTCATGCCTTTTATTCAAACATTAGGATTTGATATTTTTGATCCTAGTGAAGTTATTCCTGAATATACAGCTGATCATGGTTTAAAGAAAGGTGAAAAAGTTGACTATGCTATAAAAAAAGATAATGAATTAATTATTATTATAGAGTGTAAAAAATTAGGAGCTAATCTTATTGAAAATAATACTGGTCAACTTTTCCGTTATTTTTCTGTTTCTAATTCTAGAGTTGGTATTCTTACTGACGGAATCTATTATTTATTTTTCTCTGATCTTGACAATCCAAATAAAATGGACGAAAAACCTTTTTTTAAATTTAATATAACTGAATTTACTGAAGAAGATATTCTGACATTAAAAAGATTTTCAAAAAATAAATTTGATACAAACAAAATAATCAGTTCTGCAAATAATTTAAAATATCATAATGAACTTTTATTTCTTATTCAATCAGAATTCTTAAATCCTAGTGAAGATTTTTTAAAATATTTTATTCGTAAAGTTTATGAGAGAAAGATCACAAGTTCTGTTCATGAAAAGTTATCTTCAATTACAAAACAAGCTATGAATGATTTTATTAATAAAAAGGTCGAAGAGAGGTTTAAAAATGCATTAGAAGTATCTCCTGTATCACTTCCCACAACAGATAGTGATTCTTTTGTTTCTGAAATCATTACCACTGAAGAAGAAGTTGAAGGGTTCCGTATTATTCAAGCAATTTGTTCTGAATTTGCTGAACCCTCTGATATAATCATGCGTGACGCCAAAAGTTACTGTGCCGTATTGTATAAAGACAATAATCGAAAACCAATTGTACGTATGCATTTTAATGGGAAAGTTAATAAGATTACATTGTTTTCTTCTACTGAGGAAAAACTTGAATTAACAAAACTAAGTGACATTTTTTTATATAGAAGTAAGATTCTTCATACTCTTAATCAGTATATTGAGCTTGAGAACAAATAAGCGCGCCTTAAGTTCTTCTTGATATACTATTCAAAAAAGGATCCCTTCATGACTTTCCACGAACGTAAAGCTAAACGAACTAAATTACTTGGTAAAAAACTTAAAACCTGTCTTGCATGTAATGGCTCTGGATATTATGATCACGACGGTAGTCCTAAGTGTTCTTCTTGTAATGGTACTGGTAAAATCCGAGAATCTTAACCTAAAACCATGTAAATACTTTCTTTAAATCCATGTATATATCTAGTTGTAGTCAAAGTCTAGGGCCCCTTCTTTTCTCCAATACTCTTCAAACTCTTCATATCCAGGCATTTCACTAAATGTTTCTGTCCAGGCTTTTACTTTTTGAAGCTTCTTTACGTAATCTTCCATTGACGTTACATTCAAGAAAAAACTCATTGACGCGTCGTCTATTGTTGACGCATAGAATCTTAGACTTAGTCCATTCTCATATCCAACTAAATATACACTAAAAGGTACACTTGGTTGATCATATGTAAACATTGAACCGGATCTTCTTATTCCGTATAACATTGGTGCCAATGTAGGAATTGTTTTCACCTTACCTTTTCTATTGTCTTTTGAAAATACTGTATATGTCTTTTCGGCTTCGAATGTACAATTTACTAAGTCTTTTGTATACTCATTTGTATATTCACAGGCAGCGTATGCATTATCAACAGGTAAAAATGATTTCTTTAGTTGCTTCTTTGTTAAATAGTATGAAGCGTTTCTATAAACATACATGTTAACAGACCTCTAAGGTGTATATGACAGGGATATATTCAAATCTGATACTCTCTATCGTTATTGGTTCACAATCCTCTAGAGAAGGCATATAGCGCTCTAACATATTCATTATTCCACTGTCTTCTAGTATTTCTGATTTACTTAAACGTTTCGCTTTCTTTAACATTGCTTGATTGTTTTCTATGAAAGAGTATGGGACCGTTGTTCTTTCTGTTTCTATGTCACCGTCGTTAAAGTCTGCTTCTATAATCAATATCACTTGTTCAACATTTTCTTCTGTTGTTGATATGTCATTCATTATTTCTTTTAAATCCATTTAATCGCCTCATTATTTGAGCCGTTTAAACTAATAATCGGCTCATTATTTTAAATAGTATACTGTATATACACTTAGACTCCACTTATTTTAAACACTGAATAGTTTCACTCTCTCATGAATTCTTTTGATTACATGCTCTTCTTCTTTTGTACTTGGTTCTTTGTATGTTAGTATCATATGAAAAGAATTATTTCCCATATCTTCCCCGGCTACTAATGTAATTTCCATTTCACGTCTTATAGCACTGCTACTCCACATTATTTGTTTTAGAACACTTGCTTTTGTAGCTGGTCTACCCATTATGCTTAATTTTAGTTCATGATTTTCTGTAATCATTTTAATCCTTTTACTTATAAGTGTATTATACTATATACAGGCTTATAGCCTACTGAACCCTGCCTTTTAAATATATGAGTTTTTATCATTGGAACTAAGTCGTATCTAAGCGCTTAAACAGTATAATATTAATATACAAAAAGGATAAAAATGAAACAAAGAAAAAATTATGTAATTCATAATAATAATAACAATTTGACTAGCTTTACTTTAGCTCAAGAAACTAATGGTGACTCAGATACTAACTATGAAATAGAAAATGTAACTGGTCAAGATATACAGGCAGAAGACCTTGATATTGTAAAAGAGATTGCTATTGATCTTTTCTCTTTTGGTAAAACAAGAGAATTTGATAGTATTAGAGGTAATACTCTTTATATTGAAGTAGTTAGCACTCTTTAGTTAGTCGCTTAGTTTGATTTTCTGTCTAAGCTATCTATTAGTTTATTCCTGCTATAATTGTTTATATCGATTTAAGGAATACAAATGAAACTTACTAATTCAAACAATAAAAGACATGTTCTTCAAGGACTTGTTAGTGTAGCCTCTATGCTTACTAAGCTCTATGGTTTTGAAACTATAGACAAGCCTAGTGAACACTTTTACTCTGTTGAACCTATCGCTTCTGTACCGGGAATAACTAATGGTTCTATTATTGTTAATGATCGTTCTGGTAATTACCGTCTTACTGTACGGGCCCCTGGTAATGCATGGCTCGTTGCCGTTGAATATGACGAAACTGGTACTTTTTCTGAAAGTCAAGTTTTTTATGAAGACGGTATTCTTCAGTTAACTAAGATTAAAGATCTCGTTGACTCTGAAATACTTAGACTTCTTATTATTGAAGCTAGTGAAAAAGTTCGTGCTAGTAAAACTCCACTTATGGACTTATCCGTTGAATCTTTTGAAAATGTTTTACTTACTGTTGGTGCTAAGCTTTCTGAAAAATATGATTATTCTATCCAAGAAAAACCTGACGACTTAATTTTCTATTCTGTTCAATCTTCTTCTCAAGGACGTGTTGTTATTTCTGACCGGGGTGAGTCTTATTTAATTCTCATTCAAACTCCTAATCTTGAGGCTGCATTTAACATATCTTTTTCTAAGTCTGGTAATTATCTAGATTCAGTTGCTTTCTCTGGAGAAGCAGCTCTTTTACTTGTTGAGGTTAAAGATCTTATCTCTTCTGAACTAAACAAACTTGTTAGTAATACTATCCGTGTACAATACACTTCTATCTGGGAGGCCGGTACTGTTAATACCAATGCTAGTTTAAATCTTCTTACTGGTGAAGTTTTTGATATTGAAAGTACTGATTGTTGCGATTGTGGTAATATGCTTGAATCTGAAGAGATCTATATTAAAGAGGCTGATATATCTTTAGACGTTCTACCTGATTTCAATGGCTTTGAATATGCTATTAATATTGACGATTACGACGAAGAAACTAATATCGCTTATAAAAAATTGTTGGAGGCATAATATGACACCTAAACATACTGAAAAAACACTTATTGAACTCGCTAAAGGATTTTCACTTAAAAACAACTGTTTAGCAATTGACGTTGAACCTTTTCCTGCTCTTCTTTTTAAATCTATACAGGCTCAAAGTATTAGTATTAATCAAGCTGTAGACTCTATTGAGGTTACTTATTATATTGACAGTTTCTTTATCTCTATTTCTGGTAGAAACCTTGTTTGGTCTCTTACTATTAAGTACTCTGTCCATGGTCAATATTTAGATTCAACGGAACAAGGTAATAGCTATTTTTATGCACAGGAGCTTAAAGGTATTATTCTAGAAAAAATGCTTGCTGCCTGTAAAGTTCAAAATGATATTTTAAAGGAAAAACGTTTACATGCCTAAATTTGAAATTAAAGAACTCCAGGTTGGTTTTGAAGAAGTTGCTGTTGACATTGCTTATCAGCTCAATTATACTCAAAAACCTAGATCTGAGATTGCATATAAACATGTCCTTTTTTCTTTTTTTGAAAAAGGTAACCATGGTGGTGAACTTAATGTTCGTCATATTGGTAAAGGCATTAGCTTTGAAGTAAGAGGTCCTTCTAATACTTGGTACGCTTACTTTGAATATAGTTACTCTGGAGAATTCATTCGTGCTACAGTTGATAAGAATGACGGTTTTCCTTGTTTTATCAAAATTAGAGAGGCTCTTGAAAAAGAAATGGATCTACTTATTACAAAAGGACAATAATATGGCTACTTTTACTAAAAAACAAATAAAAAAAAGATTTAAAGAGGTTGCGGCATTTTTTGCTGCTCAAAAGGACCTTTCTAAGTTAGATAAAAAATATATTACAGAGGAAGGTGTCTTATTAAAATATGTCGATCAAAATGGTAATGCCAGTATTGTTGTTCGTCATATTGATAGTAATATTGTTTTTAAAATTGAAGTGCACTCTACTTCTAGTTTTTGGTCTGTTTTAATTGAATATAATCTTTCTACTGAATTTGTATCTTCTACTATTTATGGTGAAGAAGGCGCGGAAGAATTTCCAGAAATTAAAGAGTTGCTTGATAATGAAATGACTCTTTTGAGAAAAGGGATCGTCTAATGAAAGATCGTCCTTTAACTAAAAAGAAGGTTAAGAAGTCTCTTAAGGCTGCAGCTGCTCTTATTGCTAGTGCTCTTGATTTTCATAAAATACCTAAAACTGACGAATCTCTTACTATCTCTATTTATTGTCAAGCTAATTGGAGCGGTATGGTCTCTGTTTTTAAAGCTGAAAAAGCTTTTTCCATTGCAATTAGTCAACCGCAGTTTCATGACGTAACTCTTACATATGATTATAATGGTGTTTTTGTTAATGCTGAGGTGTCTGGTCCAGAGGGAATTGAGCTTTTGAATATTTTTAGTGAGATCGTTGAAACTCAAATAGATAATTTTAGATAGGGTCTGCTGTGTTTTATTCCTTTCCTCTTTTAAAACTATACCTTTCACCTATTATTACGCAAAGTATTGAGTATTTTCCCTTTATTACTCGTGCTCATGATCCTGAACTTATTGAGGCTTTTCACTTTAGATTACTACTATCTATTTTTACTTCTCTGGTCTTTATTTCTTTTTTAAACTCTTTATTTTTAAGTTCAAACTTTATTAACGTCACTCTGTTGTTACTATCTATTATCTTTTTTACTTCATTACTGGCATATCTTTTTCAAAATAAAAGTATTTTTCGAGTTCTTGATTTTGTTGGTTTTAAGATTATTAGTAAGAAGGTAAATAGGTTGTTCTCTGTAGATATTAATGATCCACTTTTTAAGTCTTTTGTTAAAGCACGCTATACACAAATTAAGAATCAGAACTTATCTCATGCAGAGACTGTTGAGGTTTTAAATAATTGGTCTGGATTTGATATTAATGATTTTTATTTTAAGAAGGAACACTAGGTCGGTCACTCTCCGACATTCTACGCTCACGTCAATTAGACTGCTATTACGTAGTACTGTTATGTTATATGACTAGTGCTTACAGCGGCGACCTTAGGTCAATACTTATATTCAACTTCTACGACACGTTGGAACCAATATCCACACTCGAAGTCTTTTTACCTCTGCATAAGTATTATAGCTTAAGCAACCTTAAACTATGCTGCTTTTGATAACTCTGCTAGCTCGAAAGTGTCTGAGTTAATTGCCTCGTCTTCCATGATCTCTTTTGCCAGGCAATAGAATTCTGTTTTGTTATATGCAATTCTCAAATCTTCTTCTCCATTTTTGAAAAATACTACTGGGAATCCAATTTCATTTACTGCTGTTAGTGCAGCGTCTACATTTTCTACTTTTATTTTTACTACACTTTCTACTATTTCTTGCATGTTTTTTCCTTTTGTTTTTGTTATTATATCATAACTATCTATTTAACTCAAATTTCACCTTGATTTAAGCTTCTTCACGATATAGTAATGAATCTAAAACATAGTAAATTTTAGGATCTAAACAATAGTAAACACAAAGGAACTATTTTATGAAAAAAATGAAAGTATATCTTGCAGGTCCAGAGGTCTTTGATACTAAGGCTAAAAAAATTGGTAAAGTACTTGTTAAAGCTTGTAAAAAGAAAGGTCTCCGTGGTTTATATCCTCTCGATAATAAAATTACGGGTTGTACTTCTAAAGCTGAACTCTCCCGGGCTATCTATCTTGCTAACAAGAAAATGATTGACGACGCTGACTATGTTATTGCTAACATTAACCAATGGAGAGGTCAAGAACCTGATTCCGGCACTGTTTGGGAGATTGGGTATGCTGTTGCATTAGGAAAGCCTGTTTATGCTTATATTGACGATCCTAAGAAATCTTATCTTGATAGAATGGATAGCAATGACGTGTTTTACTCTGATCATAGAAATCCTGACGAATACTTAGACTCTAATGATAAAATCATTGAACACTTTGATAACCCTGTCAATCTTATGATCTTTGAATCTATCACTATCCTTGGCTCTTTTGAAGCGTGTCTTCATGAAATTGCTAAGCGTGCCAAAAATCCTAGAAAAGAACTCCTTAAACATATCCTAGAAAATGAAAAGAATTTCTCTATAATGAAAAGGAATTCTCATAATGTTTGATCCTACATATAAAAAAACACTTATTTTCTCTTTTTTAGTCACCTCTTTAGCTACAGGTGCTACTATTTACTCTTCTTTCAACTTTTTGTTTTAAATAGCGGTTGCTTCTTTGTTTTTATTAAGGTATAATCTTTTATCTTAATAAAAAAGGATCCCTTATGGATTTTAAAAATGGTTTATGGTTTGTATTTACTTCATTCTTTATTGTTGCACTTTTAGCAGTCTTTGCTATTCCTGGTGCTGAAAAAATTGCTGTGGATAAGCATGTTGTTGCAGGTGTTACTTATAACTGTCCGGTTAAATCTACTTTTAATGAACAGAATCTTACTTGTACTCAAGTGTACAATGCTATCAAGGTTAACGACTAGTCCTTTTGGACTATGTCATTAGCACTCCTCTTCCTGTCGCATATATCGCTTCTTTGTTTTTCATTAACTGTTGTAATATATCAATTGACATATCTAGAACTTCATTCTCCGACTTATAATTTTCAAATAGAACTTCGTCTTCGTCAAATGTTGATATACATAATCCAACTTTATAATCAGAAATTACATTACCTGCCTCTTTTAGTTCTTCTTCTGTTGGGGCTCTATATGTTACCATTTTTACTTCTAGATCAAAATATGAATTTGTTGGCATTCTATCTTTAGGATCTTCATTTGATAACCATTCTTTAAGAGTTGACTCTACTTCTGGATATTCTTTTGATAGTTCTATCTCAAATGGTAGTTCTCCAAAGTCACTTTCAATTTCTTCATTGTATATTTTTACTTCTGATAATCTCCATTCATTATAATCATTGAACATTGGAGTACCATATACGAATCCAACTAATCTAGTTCCCATTTTATAAAAGACCTCTCCATTTAAAGCACCTAGGTGCATTCCTACTAGTTTCATATTTGTTCCTTTAATTTTGTTTATATATATATTATATCTAAATATTTTTAAAGTGAGGTTAGTTGGAAATATATTCTGAGATAGATATAATTGAGTTAACAACCTCAGAAGTAAAATAAATTGGCTCTTTAATGAATTCATTTTGAGTGAAAAAAGTCTTAGATATTTGAGTAGCTAGTTCTGGAGATAATAACATTGCTTCATTACGTTCTTTTTTAGAGATAGCTTGTTTGTCAGCAAAATCTTCGACAATGTAGATATTACCAAAAGAAGACATGGCATAAATAGGCATATCAGATAGAGTTAGATCTGGAGAGGTGTAAATAATATCTTTAGCCCAAAAAGATTTAGGTTTAGATAAATTACTTAAAATAAACTTAATAAAAGGCGTATGATTTTTAGCTTGTAACTCATGGATTCTAATAGATTTATCTTTTTTAACTATATCAATAAAGCTGTTAGTATAGTATCTACCTTCATAAGAGAATCCTAATTTGCGAAGAGTTTTCGTATCTGAAGTAAAAGAGTATTTAATCATAGAAAAGCCTTTTGTTTTTGTATATATATTATATCAAACAATGCCTTAGTTGTTACTTATATTAATCCAATCTGTCTGTGGCCCCAGAATTATTCATTTTACTTTAAGTTTATTCTGTTATGCTATTATAAAAATAAAGGCTTTATTGTGAAAAAAATATTTCTATCTGATCTTTCTCAAATTATATCTTCTTTCTCTTGTACTGAGGATTCTTTTAGAGAACGTCTTCTTCAGTATCGACTTATGGGTATTCTTCCTTTTGCAGATAAAGCTGGTAAATTTTCAACCAATAATGCTATTATCTCTCAATCTGATTATCTTTTTGGGTTTTTTGACCCTGAAGACATGCAATCTGTTTGGAATTTTTCTTTTGCTGTTCAAAACAATATCCCTGTTTTTGCTTTTTATCCTGATATTACAAATATCCGTAACTTGGATCCTTTTGTTTTTGATCGCTTACAGACAATACATGTTTATTCAACTGCAGAGGGTGCTTTTAAGAGTCTTATGACTGAACTTCAGACTGAACTTGCTGAATCTGAAACTGTTTTACCAGAATTATCATTCATGCTACTTTAAGTCTCTTCTGATATACTTCATTAAAAACAAAGGATTTACTATGCACAAAATATTTTTATCTGGTGTTGACCAAATTAACTCTTGCTTCTGTTGTAATCTAGCAGCTCTGTCTGACAAGCTTTCTGAAAAAAACTTTAAAGCTATTATACCTACTGAACTTGATAGGGTTTTAGCTATTCAAAATTTTTCTGAAAACAATGAACTTATTCTTGCTTCTGATTTTGTACTTGCTTACTTTGACCCTTCTAAAATAGAGTCTGTCTGGGAAATCTTATTTGCTATTGAAAATGATATTTCTGTCTTTCTCTTTAACTTCGATATTTCTGAGTGTCAAACCTCTGTTAAAGATCCCTTTTTACTTAAAATACTTAAAAGTATCCCGGTTTATTCTTCTGCTGAAGAAGCTTTTTGTAAGCTGCAGGTTGAATTTCAGAATAGAATGATTAATGAGCTTGCTAAAGCTGAAGCTGTTATTCTTGAAAAAGAAAATCTTGAATCTAATTGTTCTGTTTTTATTCCTAATGAAAAATTTGCTAAAGAAATCCTTGATTCTCAAAACTTTATAAAAGACTTTCCTTCTATTCAAGCTAAGTTTATTTAACTTTACACCCCATGAAAGGGTGTAGGTATTCTTAGCAGCCTGTGCCAAGTCGACTTTTCTCTTTAGCTGATTCCTCTGCTTCTCTGATCTTCATTTCTTGAATATCTTGGAAAAATTTTTGTCTTGTAAATAATGCTTTTGCTGTTGCAACATTATTATCCGCGTCTATCACCATTAAGTGATATAAAAAACCCGGATCGTTATGTGTTGTGCATTCACCTTGTTTATAATAGTACACTGTACTACCTGGTTCACAATATGGAACTATATCTTTTAGTTCATAAATTTTTGCTATTCCTGAAAATCTTCTACCATTTTTTGATTCACCCTCTTCAGAGATATTGTTTTTTGATAACAATTCTTCTCTTTCTTTGGGACTAAATTCTCTTTGTAGATTTACCAGCTTTACACCTTTTGCTCTTTTCCAAGCATTGTTACAGGCGTCACCTAGTACATTTAAATTTCCGTCGGTTGTTGCAATATATGCTGCTAAATATGCTCCACTTAAAATAATTGCTATTACTAATAGAAGTAGTGAGCCCTTACTTGGACCATTTACTGCCATTATTGTAAATGCGATTATTGCTAACACTTTAATTAGCTCTGCTAATCCTTTGATTAAGTTTTCTAAATTCATTCTTTTTCCTTTATAGTGCTTTAATGCACAATTGTAGAAGCTCCGTTATGGCGCTCATTTCTTCCCACTCACTTACATAGTTACTTCTTTTTCTACTAAACAAAATGAAATTACTTACGCCTTTCGCGTCAACTAATTCTGCTTTAATTCTTTCATAGTCTGATAAAGTATTGCATTTTGTTCTTGAATAAGTCATGTCTTCTATGGTCAGTAGTTCTTTTTCAATATCAATAAAGAAGTAGTTTGATTTATCTATCACTTCTTTTGGAATTTCCACTCCACTGACAAATAAACTTCCTTCTATGTTCTCAATTACAACCTCTGTTTCAAGATTGATAATATCTTCAATTTTTTGAATCTGACGATATGCTTTTATCCAAGCTTTAATTGGACTAACGTCCACTCTTCTAATTAAGCCTTCTTTTGTTGTATGTACTTTGAACGACCTTCCATGAATAAAGATAAACTCTTCTTTCATGTTTGTAAAGGTTATATCTAGATTCAATGCTCTTGTTTCTAGATTCAATGTTCCCATTGTATCTGTGTAGTTTCCATTCTTCTCAATACCTATGTATTTTACTACTGGTACACTAAATGGATCTGTTTCACCTGGCTTGTATACACCGTCTTTTTTTAACTCATATTTTTCAATGAATTTTGTGACAATGTTTTCGTCCCAGTATTTGTCTTCAATGTTTTCTGAACATATCAAACCTTCACTATCTCTGATCTCTACAAAAATATCATACTCTATACCCCAATTTGTATTCACTCTATGTTTTCTAATGTTTTTTAGAATTAGTGAAATTTTAAAACCGGCATATTCAAATACAATGTATTCTGAATCTGATTCTTTTGCTATCTGATCTAAAGTTTCTTGATCGTAATATTGAGAACCATAGCATGGTTTAATTCTAAATAAAAACCTTCTTTTTGTTCCATTATGATCAATTGCTTCTTTCATTCCAAACTTACCAACTGTACAATGTTCAGCTTTACCTTCATAGGAAACGCTTGCATGCACTCTGGTTAGTTTATCGTCGTCTATTTTTGGTATTTCTCCATAGAAAGATATTCTTCTAAATACTTCCTTTACTTTTTCTATTGCCTCGTAAGCTGTCTGTCTCGTTGTTCTAACATTGTAGAACCCTTTTCTATCATATGGATACATGATAATCCTTTGTATAATTTTCTGTATTTTTAACGTACAGTTAAACTTGTTATAGGATTATTAACTACTTTATTGCTGTTATCTGTTGTATTACTCCACCTCTATTTAGGCAGTTTGATATCCAATATCCTTGATATTTAGACCCGTCCAATGTTAATAAGTCTTTATCAAATATATATATTGATTGGCACTTTTCTTGTAATGCTGTGCTTCTTGAGGAAAAATACAATATTTTATCTTTTGATATATTTATATTTATCCCTGTATTGCTCGCATTTTTACATGCACCATTTATTGCATTTACCTGGTATCCAAATACATTCCCTGGCACGTCTGTGCAACTACCTGTTAGATTTGCTCCTGTTAATTTCGTATGCTCCTGAAATATTGATATTGAAGCTAACTTAATATCGTTTTTCATTGCTGTTATCTTTGCTGCTCTAGTTGAATCATTAAGCTTTGAAATAGCAAAGCCTGCTAAGATTGAGATAATTGCCATTACAAATAATAACTCTACTAATGTGAACGCCTTTCTTTTCATGTTTACTCCTAATTTTCTTTTCTCTTATTTTGACATATTTATCATTATTATTTTGTTATACTGAAATAAAAGAGGTTAATTATGAAAAATAGAAAAGGACTTACTTTAGCAGAAGCTATTGTATATATTTGTATCATTAGTTTTATTGCTGGAAAGTTTACTGAAAACTCCACTACTTTAAACACTGAAACCTCTGTTAAATCTAGCACACCTATTATAAAATCTAATGCTGCTGTAACAAAACCTAAAGCAATTGAAAAAGTAATATCTATTGAAAGTTCTGATAGTTATGAACTTCGTCTTTTCATGGAAAGAAAGGTTTCTCAATTATTTGATAGTAGCGAAGAACCCACTACATTTTATACTCACTGGTTGAATAAAGAGGGACATGCTATCCTTGCTTTAATGGTTGCTGACGACGGCTCTAGAAGAGAAGGTTATGCAGGTTATGTTTGCTTAACTATTAACGAACCAGAGTTTAAAGGTGTTTTTGGTAACTCTTCTGAAATTGTTATTGCTATTCTTGATATTAATGAACCTAGTCGAATTTTAGGTCAAATAGATTGTATTCCTCAAACTCCTACAGAAGTTAAACTTGTAAATGGAAAATTTGTTGAGGTTAGATAAGCAACCTCTAAGCAAACCCCTGTTATAATTCTCTTATCCTGTAGTTAGGATTCAAACCTAACTACCGGTTTGTCTTTTTCCTATAGAGAAAACAAACCAAGGAAACCTGCAATGAACACTTTTCAACAACTTGATACCTTTCTTATCAATAAATTTAACCCTTCGACATATGACTTTGAGTCATGTGTTCTAGATAATCTTGATATCTCTTTTTTTCAATTTCAAGATTTCTTAGCTGACGAGGACGAATCTCTTTCTATTATCTCTTTTCTATTTTACAATGGTCGTGAGTTCAATAAACTTGCACCAGCTTTAAAAGAATTCTTTGATAACTTATCTTTAAAAGACGCTGCAGTACTTTCTGCTGAAGAAGCTTATTCTATTCTTAATATCTTTTACTATGGCATTCGAGACCTTTTCCCTGATATATTTGATCTCTTTGATTATGAATTTACTGTAAATGTATATGGTCGTAATGTTGCTTCTGATTTTAAGCTTAAAGATCCTTTTTATACTTTTCCTGAACTAGACAGAGCTAGACAATTACAAAAACTATTTAAACTATCTAATAATCAACTTCTTTTGGCCCTAGAAGCCGACTTTAGTGATTTCGCGACATATGCCATAGGTGATTGGAACGGAGACCTTCAAGAGGAATATATGGAGTATTTTGAAGATTTTCTTAAACCTGCTATTTTAGCTGGTGAAAAAGATTTAGATATTTACAACCAGATCGTAGAATTAGAAAGTTTTGCTCGTACAGTTACTGAATGTTCTCAGTCTCTCTCTGATCTTGATCAAATTGATTGTACAAGCAGCTCGTCTATGCAGCGTACTGTTTCTTCTATGAAGCATGAAATTGAATCAAAATTGAATAATATTCCGTCTAAATATAGAGACACTACTGTTATTCATGATAAAATTAACTCTTTGAGATTAGATATTGTTTCTATTCACTCAGTAGTACAAAAAATTTAAAGTATAGATAGATATACTTTAACATATCAATAATGCTATTAGGGATAATATATTATCCCTTAGTTTCATAAGTACAAAAAAATAAAGGATTTACATGTTACTTAAATATTACTGCAGCGCATGCCAACATATGCATATCCAAAACTTTAAACAAGGGCAATATATGCTTCAAGGGGCTCATGAAATTGATTGTCCTTATACTGGTAGAGAGGTTTGTGAGGAATTAGTTATTGCTACTGATACTGAATATGAAGTTTACCAGTCTCTACTTCTTGAGAAAGAAGCTATCATGAAGAAGCTAGAGTCTATTTAGTTATTCTGCGAAAATAAGGTGTCCATAACTTGAATTGAAAAATGCTCTTGGTGCATAAAAACCTGTTGAGGCACCTTTTACTTCACTATTATAAACATTTACGTTAAATACTTTTTCCGGAGGAGTACCTAATGTTTGTGAACTCATTGCTATTTTATTTCCTTTTGACATTGGAATTTTATAATTTGTTCCATTTACTGTTACCGTTACTATACCATTCGCGTCTGGACTTACTATTCCATATAATGTTGCATATGTATTGTGATCTAAATGTATCTGATTTTGAATATTTATTGCTGTTCTCGCGTCTTGTTTCATTGAGGCAATTAATGCTATTCTTGTTGAATCATTAAGATTTGCAATTGCAAATCCTGCCAAGATTGAGATAATTGCCATTACAAATAGTAATTCTACTAATGTGAAGGCTTTTTTGATTGTTCTTTTCATAAAAACTCCTTTATCTTAAATATAAAGAGTTTAAAAAAAATCGGATATTAAACAGAGACCGGGCCTAGATTATATGGTTTTTCTTTTTTCTTTGAGTTCTTTTTATCTTCATAGTATTTTACGGTAAATTTAAACGTTAGTACTACCCAAATAATAAAAAGGATCCCTGTTACTATCATTACCTGTAAACTAAATATTTTTATATCGTATTTTGGAAATATACTCATTGCTGAAATCCAACCTATCATTATAAAGTTCATTGTGTGAAATAGTATTTTTAAAAGTTTGTAGGACATGTTTTCTCCTGAAGTTAGTTACCCTCATACTTATTACATAATACAGGATATGCTCCTGTGGTGCAAAAAGCTTTTGGGTAATTTAGTGCTTAATAATGGACTCGAACCACTGACCAACCTATAAAGGCGCGCTCTACCAACTGAGCTAATTAAACATATTTACATAATCTTAACTTAGTACTTCGAAATTCGCCGTTTCTTCCTAAATTAAGACCATTAGAGGTATTTCAATGGATATTGAATTTTGGTGCCGGTTACTGGACTTGAACCAATGACCTTCCAGAGTCACCCCTGGCTGCTCTATTCGCTGAGCTAAACCGGCATTCGTGCTACAACATTACATTATCTAACCCTGTACAGTGCTAGATACGTAATTTTGCCTATGACCTAGTTCAGTAGGTTCATAGGTCCTTATTTCATAAAGTCTGAACACATGAAGCTGTAGCTATAAACTATCCAATGATAACTTATAGCTAAAGTCTCTGTTTTTTTTGCCTGGAAAGGGATTCGAACCCCTGACCTGTATCCTTTCATTAAGCTACTTTATTCACTTAACTCCTGGCTCCGCTCTCCCGCTGAGCTATCGCAGACATATTTGAGTTACAACTAACCTTGATTAATCTCAGTTTATTTAGACTGTAAAATAAGTAAGTATATTACCGTCTTTTATTTCGTATATAGGTCTTACTCCTATTGAATTATCATTCTACGAAGCTGTAACAATAAAGTATCCAATGATAACTTATTGTTAAAGCCTATACTGTTACAGTCAATCCAGATTTTGCTCCTCCAGATTAAACTTTTGTCCGAATGTAAATAAGTACACTCTTTTGAAGACTTAAGATCCTTTTATAGTCTTATTCCTATTTTAGAAACTGTAACAGTAAACTATCCTATGATAACTTAATGTTAGAGTCTTTTGTACAACTAACCTAGATTTTGCTGGTCTAGGTTTATACAAGATACGAATGCAATTAAGTACACCCTAATAATATCTTGTACCTCATATATAGGCTTAATCCTACTATCACGAAGTTGTAACAATAAACTATCCAATGATAACTTATTGTTAAAGCTTAGTGTGCCAAGTGAGAGATTCGAACTCCCGACGCGACCTTAAAGGTCCGCTCTACCAACTGAGCTAACTTGACTTCGTAAGTGCATATAGGGTTTTGCTAGGTTACTGCAGTACCGCATACCTATGTTTTACCATATTCTTTCATGGTCTGTCTTCGCTAGACGAATACACTTAACATATTATATCTAAAGTTTCCTTTAGGTTTGCTGATTAAGGGACTCGAACCCTTGACATACCCTTTCAGATAAACTCTCTCCCGCCTGAGTTAAATCAACTTATATAGTATATCTAAAGTTGCCTTTGATATACCTTACCGTACTTAGGGTTGGATTTGAACCAACCTTTGCAATTTATTGCTTACCCATTTCATTGTATATAGCGATTATGTGGAATCGAACCACGTCAGCCCGTGTCTTTCACGACCTTTTTGCCTGTTCCCGCTGTATATACAACCTAAATACAAGAATATTATAACATACTTACCCTTAAGTTCTGTTTACTAATAGTAACATACTCTTTTGAATAATATCCTCTACCTCTAGTATATGCTGTCTATATCTCAAAGTAAACAGTTTCATATTATTTCTTAAGACGTTGTCTGGATCCATTAATACTTTTTGATATAACCCTACACTATCCTCCATTCTATATTCATGTGTACTCGTTAATATTCTTTTGAAGAATAATGGTTGTTGGATTTTACTTAAATTAAAAACCTCCTCCATGTAGCAGTAGTCAAAAACCTTAAACAGCTCATTTACTATAAACATGTTTTGTGTACCCTTTATTAACTCTTCTTTTGCCGTTCCTGCTTTCCATATCATATCAAACATTATATCTGCAAAATCATAATCAATATTTTCTGGGATAATCAACTTCTTAAAGTCTTTTTGTAATAAATTTTTATTACCTTTATCTGTTTGTACTTGACCAAATCTTGTTCTACTTACAAGTAACATATACTTTGCTGCTGTACTTAAAAATATAGCATTTGGACTAAATAGCTCTCTTTGATATCCCGTTAGATATTTGAATATTTCTTGACGTAATGTAGAGCCTGTTTTATTTGTTGTTCTTAGCATTTAATGATCCTTTTACTTATTAATTATATTATACCTTACTTAAACACAGACCTTGCTTAATCCAATCTGTCCGTGGCCCCAGAATTTTCAAACTTTCCACACCTAGGTGTCTCATAAGAATTTTTGTTCCTATCTTTTACATACTTTTCATAATCTTCTTTTACTTTTTCTTTTGTTGATATCCAAAAGTAGTTAGTATATAAATCAGTATCCTTTGTTGATACCGTATATCCACCACCTAGGGCTAGATCTTTCATTTCTTTACCTTCTTTTGATACATATATGTCGTACGTCGGAATATAGTAACCTTCTGGTGAGTAATTATTTGGCTTATTTGACATTTTTACTACTCCATTGCTTGGTATCTCTATTCTTAAGAAGTCTTTGTAAAAATTCCCTTCTTCTTTTTTTAACTCTGTTGCATTACTATCTTCATATGTAATACATATCCAACCCCGGTAACCTTTTTCTATTACGTATAGGTTTCCTTCACTTGCTCTGAATGCATACCAAATTAATCCCATGTACATTAATAACAATGCTGCTACTACTATTACTATTCTTTTTATTATTTTCAAAATCATTCCTTTTTTTACTATTATATCATTTTTAATCTGTCTGTGGCCCCAGAATTATATTCTCTAAGGAAAGCTTTATCTTATTTACTGTATACTAAATAAAAAAGGTTTTACTATGTTTCAAACAAAAGAATCTATTGCCGAAGAACGAAAAATGCAAATTTTTCTCATTTTATCATTTTCTGCCGGTCTTATTGTTACTTCTCTTATGGGATATTTTATTTCATTTGGTTTTCAGCTTGTAGCTTTAGCCCTGTCTATTACTTTTCTTATTATGTCTATTATGTTTACTACTTATGAAGATTCACCTGCTATTCTTTTTGCACTGCTTCTTTTATTACTGATTGTCCTAGGTATAACTATTGGAAATATTACTTATGCTTTTAACTCTTCTGGAATGTCTTTTGCTCCTTTACTTCGGTAGTTGATATGAAATTAACTATACCTTCTGATCCTATTTATATCTTCTATTATGTTGTTCTAGAGTATTGGATCTTTGCTAGCTTTCCTTTCTTTATGACCATTCCTTCACAGTTTCTTGTGGTTGTAATTTCTTTGTCAATTACTTTCTATTTTATATATAGAATTGTTAAAGATCAGACTAATTTTAATATATTCTTTGCTTTTACATTTTTAATCGCTGCTATGGGTCTATTCTCTGGTAATCTATTCTATTTTACACGTACCCTTATACTCGATAAAATATAGTATTTTTCAGCGGCTTATAAGTACTTTTGCGCTATAATATACTATATTAAGATAAGGAACTGACATGTCAGATAACAATAAAACAAACCCCGTAAAAGAAATGCTCGAAGGTGCTTATTACTATGAAAACACGAGTGTTGGACGTACACGTAAAGATAAGACTTGTGATATCTGTTCTTCTACTATTCCCACTGGTAGTTCACATAATGGTGCGACTATCTTTAATAGTGAATTTACAAATGTTATTTTTTGTGAAGCTTGTGAAATGAAATATTCTACTGAATTAGCTGAAATGGAGAATGGTGAGTATGACGATTTTTAATCACTTTTCGTGATATGGTGGCTATAAGAGGAAAATCCTCTTATTACCAATTGTCTTGGAATCTGATATCTTCATGACAATAGTCATAAAAATCGTCGCCTTCCGGTATTAACGCGTCTTGAACCTCTATATCTGTAGACTTACTATCTATTCCACCGATATGATCAAATCCAAATACTAAATCACTTCCTACTACTTTTTCAATGTAGACGTCAGGATAGTACTGTGGATATTCAGACAACATGTCTTCATAACTATCGCATTCACCATATTCATTAAGTTCACCATAATCATAACCATACCAATACCCTTTAGATATATAATAGTCTTCTAGTGAATCCCATGAATTTGCAATTTTAGAAAGTTGTTTTCCTAAGATATTTCTATCTCTTTTATTCCAATCGTCTTTTTCACCATTAATTACTTTTCCGTTTGAAAAAATTATGCCTTTACGACTACTCAAATTTAATTGTCTTCCGTAAAAAATTACGTTTAGATCGTCTCTTGAGTTTACACTTCTCCATACGTGATCATAACCAGTTCTGATTTTTACTTTTTCTAAATCTGGACGTTTAAGTACTTCCATATCTAGAATGTTGTCTTTTCTGATTTCTGTAATAAGTAAGGTACTTCTACCTTGCCAATCTGTCACTTTATTTCTTCTTGATTGAAATTTTAAGTGAGTTGGTTTATTGCTTGGTAAAAAGATACCTTGATCTTCTAATGTGGCTGGTCCCACTTTCTGTGCTTTCCAGCTCGTGAAAGAAGTTCTAATCTCCTTGATATAGTCAATTTTTACTTGAGCTATCTCATATTCATGTACTTTCGCTTCTGATATCACTTCACTTAAAATCAAGTTTTCAATTTGAATAGAAGCCATTGGTTTTAGATCCATTAAAGATTTTCTAGATAATCTCATTGCTAAGAATTTACCCTTTTCTTTTGATTGATACTTCATTGCAGCCATATACTTACGATTAGTACGTTTTTCTGCATGTAATAGCATTGCTGCTTCAAGCATTTCTTCGTCTTCGATCATACTTTCCATATAGTTGTCATGGTAAGCTTCTAAATCGTCAGATTCTTCTTGTGGTACTTCTCGTGCCGCTAAAATCTCTTCAAACTCGTCGTCTCTTCCAAACATACTCCAAACCGCTTTATTGTTCATGTGGTCCAAGAATAGTTGATCTTCGGTTGTAAATGTATCTGTAGTCATAATGACTCCTTTAATTAATTTGATTGACTTGGTTTTAAATAAGTCGTAGACTTGTTATAGTACTCTATTCTCACCTGAAACTGCTAAAACCTGTTAAATCCAGCATTTATCAGTTTTTTCTTTCTTTAACAGGAACTATTGTATCATTTTCATTATTCTCATTGCAAGAAATTTCAAAAAATTATTTATTTTTCTTTTCTCCTGTTAACTTTTGGGCTTTTATCGTGTTTACGCGCCTTCTTTTCACAAAACAGGATCTAGCAGTTTCAGCTCTACATTCGTTTTTTTTGATATAATAAATAAAAAGGAAACTTATGCCTTACTTTCTTGAAGCTACTATTCCTCATACTAATGGATATACTGATCTCTCTAAATTTCCGAAAACTTTCAAAGAACCTGACTCTTGGATTTCTAGAACTTATGATAAAAAGGATCGGCTTATCAAATATGAAAATTCTTGGGGCGCCTGGATCGATTATTTCTATCATGGGGCTTGTCTTGTTAAGGAAATTCACTCTTGTGGTTATGTTAAAATTCACAGTAAGTCTATAACTAATCTCTTCTAAAGCTTTCTTATGTTATTATATACTTAACATATAAAAGGCTTTACATGCAATACTCTCTTTCTAAATTCAATTTCGAACAAAATCATATATCTGATATCAAACTTGGCTCTATGAATTTTGATTTTATCTGTATTAATAAACATACTGGTAAACTTATGATTTTTGAATACCTTAAGAGAGGCGAGAATCAGCCTGATTACATTACTCCTCTCACTAGCCATATCAACCTATACATTAGACAAAACAAAGGTAAATTTGAGTCATACAAGCAAGCGCAAGAGATACTTGGGGCTGACGTGTACTATATTAATTATGCTTTTGAAAACACTCCTATCAAAAATAAGGATAATGTTACTATTGACGCCGGTGAACTTGTTAAGGTTATGAAACAAAAAAGTATTGTTTGGGGCCGTAACTCTACTAAGAAAGACTTCTATACTAAAGAGGTTAAAACTGTCCCTGGTGATATGGACTTCTCTGTTATTGGACGTTTCTCTACTTTTGAACAGTTTGGTGATTGGTTCTATAACTTCCTTTCTAAAAATGCTATGTCTATTGACGCTTACGTGGATCCTATCGAAAACGACCCACATATGATATCTCATGAAGAAGCTATCGCTTTCTTGAAAGATAAAAATAAAGAATACCAGGCTCAACAAGATAAGTCTCGTGCTGGTATCTCTCATAGACGCCGTCTTATTATGCCAGACCTTGGCGGTGATATCCTTGAAAATAGATTGAAATTTGAACTTAATGAATTTAGACTTCAGGTCGATAAAAACTTTTATCTTCCTACTCTTAATAAATATATCTTTTTAAATTATATTGAAGTTGACGGAGACCCTCATGCTATAAACGACCCTTATCCTATTGTTGAGCCTATTTATAAAAAAATGGGCCCTTTATTACCTCACTTTGCTGTCTTTGTTCTTTATAATTCAGCTAGTGATAACCTTACTTATGTTAAAATCTTTAATAATAAGATTACAACTACTAAAATGTCTATTGAAGACTTTCGTACAGTTATGTTTTCTGTTTCTAAATTACAATATGGAGGTAAATAATGTCTTACTTTTTAGTATCTTTACATGGTGAAGATATAACCAAAATTGATAGAGAACCCGAGGAATGGGAAGTTCAATACATGGTGATCTTCTCTAGTGAACTTGACGCATATAAGCATGCACACAAAGAACAGGCCGAACACTTGGTTGAACAAGAACGATTGTCTGAATCTGTAATTACTCAGTGGAGACATAAAGCTTTTGAACTTCTTTTTCAATTTGATAAGGAGAAGCTTAAGAGATACCCTGATTATTATGGTAATGAAATTTTTAAAATCACTAAGGGTGAAATTGCTTTAACTGCTCAGTCTAAAGAAGTCGTTTTATCTGAGACCTAACCCCTTGTTCGGGGTTTGGTGAATTAGAACACTTTATTAAAAGCATTTAATTCAAAGTTGTTTTTCAACTCCACATTCTTAATTTCTCCATAGATATTCAACTCCAGCCATACTGTTTCTTTTGTACGACCTAGAACTTTATATCTCGAAATCATTGGGATCTTAATATCTTCTTTTACTGAGGTAAGTAAACTTACTCCTGAATTGTCTTTGAATTGATTTTTAAAAACAAAGAATAAAGAATCTATATCTTTTACGTCGTTAATGAAATCTTTGAATAGTCTCATATAACTTTTTTCTGTATTCAGTTCTTTAAGTGCAACTTCTAACATTTCTTTCTCTTCTGTAGTAATTGTCTGGTCTTCTAAAAACACTTCAAATTTACTTTTCCATTTTTTTGAAAAGTATCCTATTGTATAGTTATCAGTCTCTCCTAAACTTACTACAATTCCTATCCCTGGTGCTACTAATAGTAAAACCATATCACCGCCGTTTTCTTTATATAATCCTGGTATAAATGACATATTTTCTCCATTCAAAATTTCTAGTATTAAAAATAAATACTGATATCATGTTATAGACATTCTTTTACCCTTTTAGACTCTTTCTAGACCTGACCCCTTACTTGGGGTTTGGTAGATTAAAACACTTCTTTAAATGCCTTTAGCGCATATAAAGTGTCTAATTCTAATTCTCTTTTTTCTCCATATATATTTACTTCGATCCAAGTCGTTTCTTTATATGAACCTAATATCTCATATCTTGATATTGAAGATACCTTTATGGCTTCTTTATCTGAAACTAGAACTTTTTCTTTTCTATGATTTGTTCTTAACTCAAATATTTCTGTTTTTCCAGATAGATAGAAAAGTAATTTAAACTTTTCTTTATCTGTCATAATTTTATCTTCTTTTACTATATTTTGAAGTTTTTGTGTTAACTCAGCCTCTAGATATTTGTTATCTAGCCTTGTGTTAAAGTCTCTATGCCATGTACTTGAATATCTCCCTAATACTGGCTCTGTTTCGGTTGTATTCACTGTTATTCCAGTCTTTTCTTTGACTAAAAATAACATTGATTGGCTTCCTTCTCTGGTGTATAGTCCAGGTTTGAAATCTGTCATATTGTTGTCCTTGTATAATAGTCTAGTATTCTTTTGAAATACTGATTCTATGTTATAAGACAAGTTGGACCATTCTGTTTGGTCCGGGCTGCTACAAGTGTAGCTGCAGCATTATGGTGCGTTAAAGCCTTCAAATTCTTTCTTTAAGTTATTGAAACCTTGTAGTTCTGTTAATAATCTTTTGAATACTTCTAACTTTACTTCTATTTGAGACAGCTCTCCATAAACAAGCACTTCCAGTATGACTGTTGTCTCTGAAGTTTTTAATTTCTTATATCTATTGATATCTAATACATTTATATGTTCAGAATCACTTATGATAAAATGTCTATCGTCGCTTACTTTATGAAAGCTTTTAAACACTTGATCTTTTCCTAACAATTGTAAAAACTGGCGTTTCTCTGTTGTTGGGATTTTAGTACTTAAGCTAATTAAATCTAACAAGTCTAATGAATCTCTCAGTGACGCGTCAAAGTCAACTTTCTCTGAATAATGCAGTAGACCCGTCTCGTCTGTGTAATAACCTTCAATTACTTGAGAATTTTCTTCTTCTGTATAGACACAAACACCCTCTGTTGGTGTAATCTTTGCAAAGATCTGCTTTGCTTCTGTGGTTAGGGCATAAAAGCCTGGTTGAAATGTTGTCATTTAAGACTCCTTAAAAAATAAATTTGTAATATGTTATGGGACTTTAGTCCCCCTAAGCTGCTGTGTAATCTTCTTTAAATTTTTCTAAATTTGCATGGAATGTATCTATTCTTATTTTTATTACTTCCCCGTTTAAACTCACTTCTAAAACCGCATTGAATGGATTCCTATTCTCCATTACTCTATATCTTGATATATCTTTTAACCGGATAACCTCTCCCGCTTCATTTGATAGTATCCCTTGAATTAGCTTGAATGTTATGCTTTTCCCACTTAGATATTCTAACATTAACATTTTCTCATTGTAGTGAATTGAGTTGTTTAACTCTATCAATTCTATAAACTCTTCTCTCTTGTTTTTATCTAGATCCAGCTCCATTTTCTTTGAATCATTTATTCCTATCTCTTTAGTTATGTCTTCTTCCCAATCTTCTGCATATTTACCTATATCTTTTTCTACACCACCAGTTAATAATATTCCAACCCCTGGTCTTACTAGTAATAGTACTGCAGTCTTCCATTTCTCTCTGTATATTCCAACTTTAAACATTTTCTACTCCTAGGTCTTCTACTTTTAAATCACTTAAAAATTTTAAATCTTTTTTTTCATTTTTGAATAATATTTCTATACTATATCCCGTTGACTGAGTCTTTAATGCATTTTCTATAAATACTGGTACTGCATTTATATATCTTACCAAATTTTCTTTTATTTCATTTTCCTTCTCATAGTGTAACAATGAGGGACCCACTTCTAAAGCTCTTAGATATGCTGCATTCTTTACATTGTATGTCACTTCTTTATATGTACAGTCATATAAGGTTCTTTTTCCTTGGAGTCTTATCATTGAAGGTGCAATACTATTTTCTTTCAAGAAAAATAGCACCAGCTTAAATAAAAGCTTTCTATTACTCATATTAATATTACCTTCATTGAATGCAAAGAACTTTCTTTCAAAGTCCATTATCAATGCTATTAAATATCCATTTTCTTTTGTTTTTGGGGTGATTTTAGTTTCTTTACTTGTTAGAAGGTTTTGTAGGCGCCCTGACTCTGTCAGCTCTTTAATATAGCTTGCTTTTACATAGAGTAGTTTCTCACTATTAAAAAATATATCTGTAGGAATATTGTAGCTAGCTGCACCCTCATTCTTGTCAAGGATCTTTTCAAATACTACTTTTATCTCTTCGTCGCTTCTTGTTAATGAACTTTTTAGATCGTTCATTGCGCACTCTCTTATCATTTTGATTAGCATTTCATAGTTATAGCTTGTTTTACCATGGTCATATCTATTGAAGAACGACGCTTTTGTTACTGTTAAATCCATGATTTAGACCTTTTGTTTTATTACTTCTATTATACCAGAGTAACACTTAAGGTCTATTTAAATCTCTAAGTTATCCAAGTCTTCTCTTGTTAATTCATATACTCTTTTTGCCTGGTCTTTATTATAGTATGAATAGTCGTAGTCGTCTTGTTTCTCTACATAAGCTTTTATCGTTTTTAAAAACTCATATAACTTATCTTTTATCTCTTCTTCCTGATCTTTATCTAATTGATACGGGCCCGCTTTTTCTGCATTTAAATATGTCTGGGCTTTATCTGCAAGAACTGATAAATAACCTTCTGAGTTTTTACTTAATGAAGGTGCAAATCTATTTTCCCATATACCTATTGAATTTATGTATGTTAATAATATCTTAAAGAATGGATCTGAATTTACTTTGTCTGTTGGTTCAATATCCTTGATTAAGTTTTCTATTGATAGAAGTAACCCTAGTTTATACCCATTTTCTTTTGTCTTCTTTGTTACTCTTCCCTCTTTGTCTGTGATTAGAGTTCCTATTCTACCTATCTTTACTAAATGCTCTATATAACTCTTTTTTACGTATCTAAGCTCTTCTATGTTTGCTAAGAATGTTAATGGTGTCTCATACCCTTCTGGGCCACCGTCTTCGTCTGTTATCATATCTATCGCTGCTGATATACCCTCTCTATTCTTTATTGCATTCATTATATCTAGCAATGCCGCTTCTCTAATTCTTTTTTTCAACTCTGAGTAATCATAACTTGTTTTATTTGTATCATAATTATGAAAGAAACTTGCTTTTCCTATTGATAAATCTATATACTTACTCATACTATCTCCAATTTATCTAGATCTTCTCTTGTTAGATCAAATATAATTTTTGCTTGTGCTTCATTGTGATATTTATATTTATATGAATTGTTTAATTTGATATACGCTTTTAAGTCACAGAAAAAACTATGTAAGAAGTCTTTTATCTCTGCTTCTTCGAATGAATCTAAAAGATTTGGGCCTGCCTGTTCTGCTGTTTTTGCTGTTGCCTTCTTTGTTTCTAGCTCACCTATGACTGTTTCACCCATTACTGTTCTTTCTTTTGAGTTTATTAGTGAGGCCGCAAACTTATTGTTTCTATCTGCATTCAAAAAATTTAAAAAGATCCCAAAGAAACTTCTATTTCTATGTGACTCAGCTGATTCAACGCCTTCTATTAGTTTTCCAATTGCTTTCAACAGACCTAGCTTGTATCCATTCTCTTTGGTTTTTTTAGTGTACTCATTACTTTTGTCTGTAATTAGTAGACCAATTCTACCATTTGCTACCAAGCTATCGATATAACTTCTATTCACATAGATTAAATCTGTTGGTTTATACATTGCTGTTAATGGTGTTCTATAAGCTTCAGCACCTGCTGCAGGATCTGTTATCATTGTAAAAGTTTTTTCTTCGTCTACTTTTGTTTTTAAGGCTTCCAACATATCATGTTGTGCACATTCCCTGATTGTTCTTATCAGCTCATTATAATCATAACTTGTTTTTGTTGGTGCATAGTTATTGAAAAAACTTGCTTTCTTTACTGATATATCTATGATTTTACTCATGTAGGGCCTTTAGTTTTATTATTTATATTATACAGTACTCTTGCTTAAAGAAGCTTTAGTCTATCAAGCTATCTAAATCTTCTCTTTTTAAGGAATAAATTATGTTTGCTTGATCTTTATTAAGGTTATCGTAATTAAATCCACTTTTTGATTTTATAAACTCTTCTATTTTTTCTATATATGTAAACAGTTTGTCTTTAATCTCTTTTTTCTCTAAATCGTCTAATTCATGGGGTCCCGCATTTTCTGCGGCCTTATATGTTGCAGTTGTTCTTGCTAATCTCGCAGAACTATGGTTAAATTGTTTTGTCATTATTAGAGACGCTGCAAACTTATCCTCTTTATTTAAATTCAAGTAATTTAAAAATAGTGGTATAAAGTCTCTTTTAGTGAAGTTTTGTGATTTTTTCTGACGGAGCTTATTTTCTAATACTAGCAATAGACCCAACTTGTATCCATTTTCTTTTGTCTTTTTTGTTAACTTAGTTCCTTTATCTGTCATTAATAAACCAATTCTCCCACTTTTAACTAATTTATCTATGTATGATTTGTATATGTATAATAATGCACTTGGATCATATAGTGACTTTAAAGTTGTTTGATAGTCACCCTGGGTTAAACCCTCTGGTACAATATCTAGTATCTTTGAGGCTACGTCTACTTTTGAGTTTATTGCTTTTAACATATCATGTTGTGCACATTCTCTAATTGTTTTTATTAATTCATTATAATTATAACTTGTTTTACTTGAATCATAATTATTAAAAAATGTTGCCTTTAGTACTGATAATCCTATAATATGCATTGTGTGCCCTTTTATTCTTTATATAGTACATTGTATCCAATATTGACTTAAAGACTGGTTAAACCCTATTCTAGACCCTCTAATGAGTGTTTTTCTATCGCTTCTATTTGCTTCCTGCTTATGTTTTTGTAAATGTCTAATTCTTCACCATATCTTTCTACCATGCCTCTAAAGTTATTCATTAGAAACTTGAATTCTTCTTTTATTTCAATCCTCATTTCTAAACTTATATTTTCTATATCTATTTTTTTAGCTCTTTTGTAAACCATGGTTGAGGTTGCTATCTTTGATCTAATACTATTTCTTGGATCTAGGTATACTTCACCTAACTGTTTGATAAAGTCTCCTTTTTCATTTGACTTCAGGTAGTATAAAAAGAAGGACCCTGCATTTTCTTTTCCTTTTTCCTTGTAATACTCTATATGCTCTAATATTTTTTCAATCAAATATAGCTTATATGCATATTCTTTAGAGAGTCTATTGTTATTTTCTCTTTTCAAATGTATCAAGCTTTTTAGCGCACCTGTCTTTTCTAGTTTTTCTATATAACTCTTTTTTACCTCAACGATCTTCTCTATATCATATATCGTTTCAAAGTTAACTTCTGTTTCAAATATTTCTTCATAGAGACTTCTATCTTCTACAGCTCTTTTTAGATCTGTTTGCGCATGCACTCTTATTACTTCTATCAATTGTTCATAGTTCGAAGAAGTCTTTGTTAAGTCATAATTATTGAAAAATGATTCTTTTTTTACTGTTAATTTCATAACGTATCCAATTTTTCTATAGTATATTCTGTTAAGTATTTTACTTCATTGAAATTTACATAACTAAAGCTATCTACATAGTTTTTTTGCATTACTACTACGTAGTCCTTAAATCCACTCATGATTCTTAATAGTCTTTCTTTTACTGCCTTTTCTTCTAACTCAGTTAATAAGTTACCACCTGCGTCTGAAGCTCTTTTGTATGTGGGTGTACTCTCTGCAAAACAAGTGCTGCTTGCCCAGTCTTCTCTAGCGGTTGCTTTAATTAATGACGGTGCAAATTTGTCAATTGTTTCAATGGATCCTCTTTTAAAGTAGTGTAATAGTAAATGGAATGCTGGTCCACTTGCATGTGATTGTTGTGGTTTTATTTCTTTTTCTCTTATATCCTGCTCAATACCTTTTAATAGTCTAAGCATGTACCCATTTTCTTTTGTTCTTTTTACTATTGTTCCTGTTTTTTCTTCTATAAGATCACTTAGTCTACCTGTATCTTCTAGTTCTTGAATGTATTTTTTATTTATCATTTTTAATTCTTCTGGATCTGCCATTCCAAATATTGATATCTCCTGGACACCTGTAATATCTAGGATATGATAAAACGTTTCATATGGATTTTTCTCATGTTGTATTGCACTCAATAAGTCTATATGTGCACAGCCCTGTATCATTTTAATAAGGAGTTCAAATCTTGTCGTTGTTTTTTTTGAATTGTATTTTGTAAAGAATGTTTCTTTTCTTACTGATATATCCATGAATGATCCTTTTATTTATGCTATATTATATTCTAATTATGCTTATAGGCTGTTTAATTTTAATATATATCCGATTATTATTATGTATAGTTATATATGCTCAAATATAAACACAAGGAAAACAAATGAAACAAAGAATTAATAAAGGATTTACACTAGTGGAGCTATTATTCGTAATGGCCATTATTTCTATCTTAGCAACTTTCGCTATTACTCACCTAGGTGACTCTACAAAACTGGCAGCTGTTACTGCTATGAAACATGATATGAAAATGATCATAACTAAACAATATCAAATCTTGTCTAAAACGGGTCATTTTATGATATCTAAAGGATATGGAGACAGTAAAGGTAAAATAGGTACTTTATGGGGTAATCCTGCTACGGGATTTACTCCGGGTGAATCATTAGTATTAAGTAAAGACGTTGGTGTTTGGACATGGGAGTATTCTGAATCTCCTCGAGTTTTAGTTGTTCTTGTTCGTCATAGAAAAATATCTCCTACTGAAGGCTTCTTATGGTATAAAACTGATCTATCTGGTGGTATTCCTGATAACTTGGTTTTAAGTAGTACTTATACTGGTGTTAAATTGGGTAGTGATCCTTTTCCTGGAGAATAGGATTTTATTTTGAAGTTTCGCAGTTTGAATATCGGTTCCATATTTACTATCATTAGGCTTAACACCCTAAATATATATAAATTCAGTTTCTTTTAAGTTAAAGTATCCCAACTAAAACTATGATTAACCATACAGGATTTGAACCTGTGACCTTTCGAACTATCCTCGAACGCTCTCACCAGACTACAGCTAATGGTGCAATACCTAGATATTCTTACTACTATGTGTATGTATTGAAATGATCTGTTTCAATAATACTTTATCGATCAAGAGGTAAACCCACAGGATTTAATTACTTTCAGAAACTTGCATTACGTTAGAGTCAAAGCCCCTATTAATCCGAAAAACTCTTTTACAGTTATTATTATAACTGACTCTAGCTTATAACTTCCTTAACTTTAAAGATTTATATCTAGTTCTTCTGTCATTGTTGCCCCTGTACATGTATTTAATACATATTTTATACCTGACACATTTTTTGACTTCACTGTTATTGCTAAACCTTTTGGTTCTCCTGATAAGAAGCATGTTCCATATGATATATATGCTGCATTTCCTTCTGCTATCTCTATATTTAGCCCTGTTATACCTGCAAAGTCTCTACATACACCTTTTACTGCTGTTTGTTGTCTATTTAAACCACTTGTCCCATATGTTACACATGAGTTTCCAAGACTTGATAATTGTGTTTGTTCTTGTATTCTTACTTTATTCACTATATTTCTAATATCAGCTTTCATTGACGTTATTGACGCTACTCTTGTTGAGTCATTAAGATTTGCTATTGCAAACCCAGCTAAGATTGATATTATTGCCATAACAAATAATAATTCTACTAATGTAAATCCTTTTTTCATTTTTATATCCTTAAATTTATTTTCTATATATATATAGTTCTGTTATTAATCGGACTTTAAGTTCTTTTTTGTTATACTATATCAATTAAACAAAAGGATTCTTTATGAAAATTCACTCTTGTTCCTCTAATGGAAAAAAACTTTCTCTTGCAGCTGTTCTTAATATAGCTCTATACCCTGGTGACTTTATCGCATTCACTCCTGGTAATGATATTGAAACAATTATGAAAGTTTCTGACGTTAACTTTGTTACTGGTGTTGTTCTTTTTGAAGAGGTTGGAATTTATTCTGAATTTACAGGTGTCTCTATTGGCTCTTCTACTTGTTTTTTGAAAACCATGGAACTAGAAAAATCTACTGCTCGAGTAATCATTAATCAACCTGAACTTGATCAAATTAGAGCTTTTGATATTGAATTATTAAGTCAGGAATCGTAACATGGAAATCAAAGCATGTAAAACTAATGGTTCTAAAATCACAATGTCTTGTATTATTAATCATGAAATAGACGTCTTTCCTGAAGATATTGTTGAATTTACTTTTGGTAGTGGTACTGCAGCGGTCTCTTCTTTTTTTCGAATTAAAGAATTTGATTTTATTACGCAAGAATTTCTCTGTATTGAAATGACTGATAAAATTGGTGGGAATAAAAGTCTTCTTGGGAAAATCGATTTTAATGTTCTTTCTGGCCGTACAGTTACTGATTCTCAAGAAATTCGTAAAATTGAGAAGCAAAGTCGTCTTATTTAATTTTTTAGTGCTATAACAGGCCTAATTTTTTATACAAAGGAGTCTTAAATGACTAAATTACTTAGACCACTGTTTTTCGCAGCTTTTTTCGCACTTGTTGCGTTTTCTGTCTCGCCTTTATTGGCTAACCATACTTACACTGCTGCTCCCTTTGTGGAGAAAAGTGGTGGAAGTGTTTCTGGCTTTACAGCTAGCGGTACAAAATTGACATTCATTGGCTCTGCCTCTGCGTGTCATGCTTGGGCTGCTTCTATAGACCAAAAGTAAGGATTCGTTCCTGCTTTCGGCACCTGTTCTATTTTCGAATAAACCTATGACGACCTAAAAGTCGTCTCCAAACTCTAATGAACCTTTCGCATATCCTGCACCTTTTGATTCAAAGAAATTTGATTTTGTTTCATTTATCTGTGCAAACTTATCTGCCCATTTTAGTGGATTCTCCACATTGTAAATCTTTTTAAGACCAACTTCACGTACACCATATATCATTGTATCCGCTCTAAACTTGATAAAGTCTGTTATGATATTATCTGTTAAACCTAGTATTTTACCGTCTGTAATGTATTTTCCCCATTCTGACTCTGTCTCTACTGCTTCTTTTATCATTACATTTACTGTATCCAGTAATTCTGGTGTAAAGATCTCTGGCTTTTCTTCATACGTTGAATTGATCAAGTCTCTGAATAATGCCAGGTGAGTTACTTCGTCTCTTTGAATGAATCTTATCATTTGAGCTGTACCTAGCATTTTACCTGATCGTGCCAATGTATATAAGTATATAAACCCACTATAAAAATAAATACCTTCTAGGATCTGGTTTGCAAACATTGCTAAAACCATATTTTCGTCTGTTGGGTTTTCTGATAGCTCTAGATATACTGCAGCTATCTTACTGTTTTTCAATTTAAGTTTTTGATCTTCTCTCCATAATTCATATATCTCTGCAGTGTTTTGACTTATTGTGTCTACCATTACTGCATAACTTTGTGAATGTAGCGCTTCTTCAAATGCTTGTCTTACCAGGATTAAGTTTATCTCTGGGGCCGTTATAAATGGATTTACATTATCCATAATGTTATTTGTTTGTAGGGAATCCATGAATATTAGTTGTGCAAGCACTTTGTCGTAAGCTGATTTTTCTTCTTTTGAAAAGTTTTTATAATCTTGAATATCTCTGGTCATGTCCACTTCTTTTGGAAACCATGTGTTATTTAGCATTTGTTCCCATAGATTGTAGGCCCATTGGTATTTAATGTCATTTAAATTAAACATACCTGTTGGATCTCCTCCAAATATTTTTCTATCTTGAAGTTTTCTTTCTGTTGACTCTGGATTGTAAATCTTTTTTTTCTTGATTATTGACATTTTTATATCCTTATTTTTTTATTAGACTTGGATTATATCTAAATATCTTTTTTTAAAAAATCGACTCTTGTCTAAAATTACACTTCCTGCTATAATTAAAACAAAAAAGGCTCCAACCTATGGAAACAAAAATTGTAAATAAACCTGAAGACGCTCCTCTTAATAGTATCTCTTATGATATTGACCATGGTATTGAATTACTTCTTGAATTTAATCGTCAAACTACTCGTTTTGAAAAAGACTTTAAAAAACTTACTAAAAAATTTAAAGGTGCTGATCCTGAATATCAGAAAAAACAAGTTTTCAAATTTGTTCAAGCTAAACTTTTACCGTTTTGGAATACTATTGTTCAACCTAAATTCTGGAAAGGTAGTGAGCTAGATTCTCTATCTTCTGACACTTTAAGTACTTATATCTTTGGTGTTTTTGTTATTGGTCACTCTAAAGCATTACAACAAGACATGCAAGAAGGTTTCGCTCGCACATTAAAAGAAATGACTGATCGCGCATTTGCTGCAAAACTTGATCCTTCTAAGGCTTAACCTTTGAAGTTTGGTATTTTCTTATCTGACGCTAGCTTTGATCATAAGACTCGAGTCTCTGTTATTGGTATTACCGAAACTATCTCTGGTAAAACATACCAATTCTTATATGAAAATCCTAAAAATCCTACTGACGCTGAAAAATTTGGTGTTCAAAAGGCTATTGAAATTGCTCTAAATGAAAAGTTTGATAATGTTGTCTTTATTTGTGATAATAAATCCGCTATTAATATGACTCGTAAAAAATTCTTCTCTAAAGAAGAGTTGAGGTCTCTATTCTGGTATACTCAATTTGTTTGGTTACCTAGGGAATTTATGGGCTCTGCTGATTTCTTGAGTAAACATGTCGACAAAGAACTAGAAGCTAAGATTCTTCAATCTAAAGAAAAGAACACTGCAGATAAATATGAATCTTTTGAAGCTAAACATAGAACTAAACACATTAATGCTATTAACGTCGATAAAACTAACGTTCATGAATCTATTATTCAAAAAAGGATCCAGCAGTTTATTGCTCTTAAAGAGGGGGAATTTAAATCTAAACTTTTTTCTGAGATTGAGACATTGTCTACTTCTGACATGTCAACACTTATTTTTGACGAGATCGAACTTATTGAAACTGATATTAAAGAGATTGAGGACCCTTTTCTTAAGGCCATTGGTCAAACTCTTCTTGATATGCTTATCTCTTTTTAGTTATCTCCCTCGTCCACTTCCTCTTCTGCAACTCTTGTTTGGTTAATTATTCTACCTTGTAGATTTACATAATATATTTTTGGTGTAAACTCTGAACCCTCTGGATTTGCTCCACTTAAAGTTTCATTATATCGTTACACCAAAATCTTTTCCTTCGTTATTATTTGCATATAAATAAACTGTATTCCCTTTTGATAGTGTGAATTCTACAGTATGCTATGTCGCCTTTCCTGCGTCAACCGGAATCTCTGCTTTTGATTTATTCCCATTTTGTACTGCTATCGGTCCCTGCGTTGTTGATAAATAACTTCCATATTTTGAAAAATGTTCTTGTTGTTTTGCTATTGCAAAGCCTGCCATAATTGATATTATTGCCATTACGAATAAAAGCTCCACCAGGGTGAATCCTTTCTTTATCGTTTTTTTTATTTATTTACCTCTCTTTTATGTACTTTAGTTTTTATACTTCCATACCTTCTTCGCCGCCTTCTTCGCCGCCTTCTTCGCCGCCTTCTTCGCCGCCACCTTGTTCACCCATACCATTTGTATAGTCCATTATTCTTCCAGTGCTTGTACCATAATAGATTGTAGGTGTGAACTCTGATCCTGCTGGACTTGCACCACTTATATCGTTGTTGAATACTCTTATGTGAAATGTCTGTCTGTTTGCTGTATCTGATAATATTTCTGCAGAATTACCCTCTGATAAACTTACTGAAACCGTTGTTGTTGTTCCGTTTAGTAATGTGTTTGTAAAAGAAACTCTACCGGTTGAAGTTTCTCCTCTACTTATTATTACTGGCTCACCTACTGACCTTGTCAATAAGCTAGATAAGTGAAAATATTCTCCATACTTCGAATAATACGTTGCCTGTGAACTAACTAATAATCTCATGTCATTCTTCATTGAAGTAATTTTAGCTACTCTTGTTGAACTATTCATATTTGCTATTGCAAATCCTGCTAATATTGATATAATTGCCATTACGAATAATAGCTCTACTAATGTGAATCCTTTTTTCATTGTTTTTTTCATTTTTATTCCTTGTTTTTCTTTATTTGCACCTATATAGGTATTCTTTTTATTTCTCGGTACTTTATGTTCTATAACAAACTATTCATTCTCATAAAATGAAAAAAACTTACTTAAGGATCCATTATGAAAAAAAACTTTATACTTGCAGTTCTTGCTGCCCTAACACTCACCTTCACAGGTTGTGACACTCTCAATGACTACATTGAAGAACACTTACCAGAAGATAACTCTACTGAAGTTGTTCGTCACAATCCTCCAGCTACGGTTGAAAATACTCAACCTACTCAACCTACTCAACCTGTGGTTGAAGACGACACTCCTGTTGAAGACACTCCTGTAGACTCTAATTCTATCTCACTTACAAATAGTGACGGTACTGTTATTACTAGTTCTACAAATGATAGATTTGCTTATCTAGCTGCTTTTTGGTCTTATCCTGAAAGTAATACTGGTCAACTTGAATCTGTTGCTGACGGTGACACTGTCACAATTTCTGGGATCCGTCTCAGACTTGAAGGTATCGATACCCCGGAAAAATACCAATCTAGTAAACTTGACGCAGACGTCGCTTATTGTGACACTACTAAAGAGCTTATGATTGCTATGGGTGAAGAAGCTACTCACTTTGCAAGATCTTATTTACGTATTGATCGTAAGTATAGATTTGCCATTAGTCGTACTCAAAATACTCATGGTCGTAATGTTGGTAGAATTTATCCTGCTGGTATTACTTCTGACGTCGCCAGAAGAGATTCTGACGGTAACTATCGTGTTTCACTTAATCTTCTCTTAGTTGAGAAAGGTTATGCTGTCCCTATGATTTTTGACGAGACGCAAAATGAGGACCCTCTTTGGTCTGCTAAACTTCAAGCTGCTGCTACTTCTGCGGAAGACAATGGTTTAGGTTTGTGGGCTGAATATGGTGAACTTATGAGCTGCTTACAAAGTAAGGCTCAGTAATATACTTGACAGTGGAGATTATTCTCCCTGTCCTTTTTCTATTTCAGAACATTCTATCAGTTCCAGCTCTTCTTCTATGAATGCATACTCTTCATTCTCTCTTACATATAACAACGTTCCATTATTCTTACCTTTCAGGAAAAACATTGGTTCACCATTCTCTATCTCTTTTGCTACTACATATTCTGTATCTAGACACTCTACATTTCCGCCGTTACTTTCTACTGCTTCAATAACTACTTTTACTGTATCATTTACTTTAACTGCCATTTTATATCCTTTTTTATTTGTAATATATTATATCTATAATCTGATAAAACCATGCTTAACATTGATAAAATTTTTGATTTGTTTTTAGTTTTTGAAGTTACAACTCATGTAAGATATACCACTCTTATATTTGTTGCTTTCTTCGAAGATTTACATGCTATTTAATATTACACCTACAGTTGCGCTCCGTTGTGTACTGGCTTTCTTAGTCCATATACTAAATCTCACTTTTAAAATTTTATATATAAAATTCTCACACGAAATGAATATTAGCGTATAGGCGCACACCATTGCTTATGGACCTTCTTCTGATCCTATACTCGATTTCTCTCATTTAAATATATAATTTAATGAACGTTAAGCCTGCTTTGGGAACCACTTAGTACTATTACGATACTAAACGGTGCAGTTTCCTTTCGCACATAACATATTATACTCTCTAATACCTTAAACTACCCTTATATCTATTGATTGTATCTTTTAGTCCCCATAAGAGTCCTACTACTGTGCCACCTGCATGCGCATACCATGCTAATGGCATTCCTAATAACACTAGGCCCACATTCATTACTAACCATAGTATCCCAAATTGTTTTAGATTATTATCCTTGACTGACATATATGCCCATAATCCAAATATTGCCCCTGAAAACCCTACTACATTCACATTACTATTCATTACGAACGGTATTGACATTAACGAGCCTCCTAGGCCTGATAAAAATAGGATCCCTACATACTTTAATCCACTTATTCTTCTTTCTATATCATTTCCTAAATCATAGAGTGCATACATGTTGAATGCCAGGTGTATTAATCCCGCATGTAAAAACATTGACGTGAATATTCCTATCCCTTCATATGTTTCACTATTTAATCCGTACGCAGCCATTGAGTCTAATGGTATTCTTACTATCCAGGTATATACAAATATCAATGATATGATCACTATGATTATATTTGTTATTGATAAAAGACTCTTTTTCTTCATTAACTTTAACATTTACTTACCCCATTTATTACTTTGTTTATTCTACCTACTGTGTGTAAAAAGGCTACAGCATATGCTATTGTTAGAATCGTTCCTATAAACATTAATGCTACTAGCACTCCCTTTTCACTTAATATTGATTGTAACCATGGTACTAGTATATTGTCAAATACATGTGGTAATAATACTAGATATGATAATATAAATGCGTCTAAAACACCCTTCCAAAAACTTAACATGAACCCACTCCGTCACAACCACCTGCTCCACAATCTCCTGCTCCAGCTCCACAGTCTGAACAACCTGACGCTGCTCCTGATCCTGCTTCTGCTATATCACAACCCATGACAGTCGCACTTCCTAAAGAATTACAATGTTTATTCCCACAGTTACTTTCGTCACACTGATCACAATTCTCATTTTTTCTATTGTTATTCGCACGTCTATCTAACTCTACTTTCGCGTCTCTACACTCTGACGTAGACTTTGAATATTCTCTCATTCCTGCAAAGAAACCTTCTTCCTTCATTACTTTCTTCACTGAACTTGAACATGTCCCATTCTCATGCAGCACACCTTTCGCACACTTGTAACCTTTTTTAGGTGATAAATACTTCTGATATAACTCTATCGCCCATATACCTAACTCTTTTGATATTGACATTAGTGCTATCATTATGAAAATTAGGATCTCCCACCAGGTACCGCTTGTAGTCTCTACTACTTTTCCGTTTTTTAATTCTAATCCTGTTACAAAATAATTACCTGTTCTATATACTTCTATCTTATTGAAATTTTCTTGGATTTTACTTAGGTCGTACGTTGAATCTATCACACTTCCAAAAGTCTTTTTAAAGAAACCTTTTTCTGACTCTGTCTTTTTTACTTCTTTTTCTTTCATATACTTTAGATTCATTACTAATATATCTGTTGAACCTATTTTTATTAATTCTGAATCATATTTTGCTGTTATCTTCAAATTTAATATATCACCTGTTTCTTCTACTACTAAAAAATCTAGCTCGGCGTCTTTATCTGCCACCTTTAGTGCTTGTAGTCTATAGTCGACTCCACTTATGTTCTTACTGTAATCTGTAAGATCAAAATCTATACTTTGTTCACTTGTGTAATCTTGGAAAGACATGTATATTACGAATATTGCACCTATAAACATTATATATCTTAAAATTGTTGTGATTGGGTTTGACATGGGAAAGCCTTTTTTTTCTTACTTTACCATGTTTTTTCTTTTGTTGAGCTTAATTGCTCTAAATCCCGAGAGGGATCTAGCTAGAACTTATGACATTGCCATAAATTCCTCTTCTGTTAGTACTGTTACACCTAACGTCGTTGCCTTTTCAAGTTTTGATCCAGCTTTATCGCCAGCTAACAAGTAGTCTGTTTTTTTAGAAACTGACTTTCCTGCTTTACCGCCTGCTTTCTCAATGATATCTTCATAGAAACCTCTTGATTGACTTAGTGTACCTGTTACCACTATTGTTTTACCTGTTAACCCAGACTCTACTATTTCTAGTTTCTCTGGTACTACCGGTTTTAGTGTTTCAAATACTTTCACTGTTGCTTCTCTGTTGGCTTCAACTTCAAAGAACTCTACGTACTTTGTTGCCATTGCCTCTCCAATATCTTCTACTGCTACTAACTCGTCAAAGCTAATAGGATTATTTACTGGATCAAAAATTCTTGCACCAAACTCTGCTGCTAGTTTTTTCGAAGCTGTTTCTCCGATTGATTCAATATCAATTGCATTTAACAGACGATAAATATCTTTCTGTCCTACTACTTTTGCTATTGCGTCTACCATTTTTTGTGCTTTACGCTCTTTGAACCCTTCTAATGTTAAGAATTGCTCTGTTGTTACTGACCACAAATCTACCAGTTCTACTACTAGCCCGCTTTCAACTAAATCGTTGATCGCACTAATACTTAAACCACCTATGTCAAGTGCTTTTTTACCAACTGCATATGCAAATCTCTGTTTAATGATATCTGGACATACTCTGTTGCTACACTTGATCACTGTTGCGTCTTCTTCTGAGTTAAACTTCTTGTCTCTTTTTGTAGCTGAACCACATGTTGGACATTCTGTCGGTACTTCAATTACAATCTCAGTTCCGTCTCTTCTATCTGGGAATGAATATAGAATCTTTGGAATTACGTCTCCTGATCTAATGATCACGACGCTATCTCCAATTCTTAAATCTTTCGTTTCGATTTCTGAGAAGTTGTGTAGTGTTGCTCTTGATACTGTTGCACCGTCTAACTCTGTTGGTGTAATCACAGCCACTGGTGTGATCGCCCCTGTTTTTCCTACTTGAAGAATGATATCTTCAATTTTTGTCACCTTTTCAAGTGCTGGAAATTTAAAGGCTGTTGCCCAACGCGGATATTTATTAGTTTCACCTAAATCTTCTTGCTGCGAGATAGAGTTGATTTTAATAACCATTCCGTCTAGCAGCATTGGATAGTTATCTCTGTTCTCTACCATTTTGTGGTATAGCGCAATGATATCTTCAATATCTGTATATGTTTGTGCCGTCTCTATCGTTCCCCAGTTTTGAAAACCTTGGTCCATGATAAATTGGTACTGCTCTGTCTGTAGTTCCCATGTCATATCTGCATACCCAACTCCATATGGCACAAAGTGTAACTTTGCCATTTGAACTTTCACTGGATCCTCATTTCTAAGGGCTCCTGCTGCTGCATTACGCTCATTTTTGAATGCTTTATCTCCCGCTGCTACACGTTCAACATTGATCCCTTCAAAATCTGCTTTCATGATAACTACTTCACCACGAATTTCTATCGTTCCTTCATAAGGTATTGTTAATGGTACACCAGCAATGTATTGCATTTGGCTTGTCAGATCTTCTCCTATATAACCGTCTCCTCTCGAAGTTGCTGATACAAGTTTACCTTTTTCAAATAACATATTACAAGAAGCTCCGTCAAACTTAGGCTCTTCTTCATAAACTGTTCCTTTTGGGTGACTCGCTGCCCACTCACGAACTTCTTCGTCTGAAAAAGTATCGTCTAGAGAATACATTTTCTTTTTGTGCTCTCTTTTTACTTTATCCTCAGAACCTGTCACTCCACCTACTCTTTGAGTTGGTGACTCTTCAGAAATATCTGACTCATTCTCTTTCTCAAAATCTACGATTTCAAAATAAAGCTTATCATACTCTTCGTCTGTTGCAATTTGATTGTCGTTATCGTAATACTCAGTTGCCCAAGTGTTAATAAGTGTTATCGCTGCTAAGTACTGCTCTGTTGTTGCGTTGTTTTCTAGTGTCATAATGACCCCTTGTTATTAAGATAGTTCTTTATACTTAAATAAAGATACTCACTGTTATAAGATTATATATTATACAATATCTATACTTAATACTTTCTTTTTAAAATCAACTCTCTTTAAGTTCTTTACTGCTATACTTTACCAAATACATTAAGGACTTATTATGAAACTTTCTATTATGCTTAGAAACATTATATCTACACTTCAACAAACATTTAAAGATCATTCTCCTCAGCTTATTTCTCAATTTTCTCTTATCTATCACTATCTTTATACGCAACCAGATAACCATTCTGATCATTGTATCGACGAAAATGGTAGCCATGCCTCTATTATCCATAAATTCATTAAGAACTCTGACTTAGTACAAGAAGCTATTGCCTTTTACTCTAATCAAAGAGCTTTTCTTCTTTTACATTTAGTATTCCCTGATTCGAAAGAATCTCTTCAGTTTATTGAATTTAACCCTAGTCCAGAATTGCATTCTCCTCGTGGCCTACCTACTCTAAAAGAACTTGCTCTTGATCGTAAACTTGGTAATATCGCTACTATCTCCTCTATTCATGGTTTTCAATCTGGTGATATTGATACTTCTATTTTCTCTTCTGAAAATGATCTCATTACTTTTCTTGAACTTATTGAGGACACTTTCTTGACCATAGAGGGTTTTGATAAGGTTTACGTTTAAAAAGCTCTTCTTAAGCACCTTAATGCTATAATATTCAAAATACATTAAGGATCTACTATGACTCTATCTCAAACTTTAGAAAACTTTCTTTCTTCTCTACATGACACCTTTAAAGATAACTCTAGACAATTAATTACCCAATTTTCTGATATTATTTCTTATCTAAATACTCAACCCTCTACTCAAAACTGGCCTAACTCTTCTGATATTCAAGTTTCTACTTTACATAACTTCTTTAAAAATATTGAGTTTTCTCATGAAGCTATTATATTCCGTACTTCCAAGCAGCGCGCTTTTCTTATTCTTCATGCTTATCCCGCTGCCGGTTATAATTCTAAAGAATCGTTAACCTTTATTGAATTTAACCCTAATCCTGAACTTACTCTTATCCCTCTACCTACTCTTAATGAACTTAAGAACAATAGATATCTTGGTAACTTAGCTACTATCTCTTCTTTGACTAAATTTTCCTCTAGTGATACTCTTCATTCTGAAATTAACCCTCATAGAGAACAGGACCTTATACTTCTTATTAAACTTATTGAACAAACTCACTCTAGAATAACTTCTAAATAAAAGGATCTCTTATTAAAACTTCTTTCTCTGAATTATCAACTTATCTTCAACATGTTACCCCAGACTATAATTCTTTTGTAGCTGGATTTAAAAGAAACTTCAATCTTCATGTGCCTCTTATTCTAGATCTTTTAAAAACTGTTCTACCTACTGTAGGTAATTGCTCTATTGTTCTTGAACATGTTTGTCCTGCTGCTTTTGATCTTGAAGAACATAATTCTACTGTCTCTTTCATAATAAGAAGTAACCAAGCTGATTTCCTTTTTGTCGCTCAAGATTTTTCTAACGGTAATGTCTCTTATCATGCATTCGCTGTTGTTGATAACATTTCCTGTTCTCCAGATTCTCAAAATGACTCTATCGACTTACCTTACTTGGATACTCTTATTCAGTCTGACGCCTCTTTATCTGAACTACCCGGGCTCTTGTTTTCTATTAATGCTAATAACTCTTTTGTTTTGGCTACTGTTCAAAGTGGTCGAGAAACTAATGCTTTGAAATCTTTGGAAGCTTTATTGCTTGCTTCTACTATTCAAGGTGTTATTTAACCTTACTCTAAGTTCTTTTACTGTATAATATATTATATATAAATAAAGGACTCTTTATGATCAAAACTTTTCACACTAATGCTGGCATTAAAATAAATCAAAATTTTCAATCTCTATTGGACTATATTGAAACTCATGACTCTAAATATACTGCTTTTGATTCTGGTTTTAAAAGACTCTTTAATCTTCAAGTTTCTTATATCGAAGACCTTTTTAATGTTATTGCACCTGCTACTGCTGGTGATATCGCTGAAACCTCTTCTTTTATTGTCCGTTATAAAAAACAAAACTTCTTTTTTATTCTTCATAGACTTGATTCCTCTCATTTTGGTAGAATATTCTTTCGTGCTTTTTCTCTTTCTGATAAAGATCTTGAAACTTCTGCCATTACTGATTCTATTATTAATAAACTTGCATGGGCCTCTTCTTTGAAGGATATTCCTAATTTATTGTTTTCTGTTGAATATAGTCCTAACTCTATTGGTGATACTCTTGTTACTGTTGGCTCTGAACAAACTATTATCGAAGCTCTTGATTCTCTTTTCCTCGGTGCTATTATAGCCTCTAAAAGACAAGCTAGCTCTAAAGCTACAGAACAATCTTCTCAATTTATAGACGTTATCTGCAAAGCTGTTGATCTTCCTTGGTTAAAAAATCATTTTCTTCACTATGATTATCGTACTAAAGCTGTTGTCTCTATTATTAATCATGATCTCTCTGAGTCTCAACTTAAAACTCTTATCCCTGTCTGTAAAGCTTTACTATTAACTACTTCTTTACTCCCGGACTCTGTTGTTAATCCTAATGCTCTTGAATTTATTACGTATATTTCTTCTATGGATATCCCTACATTTCAATTCCCTTTACCTGGACAGGATTAATCTTGTCTCTTTATCAACTTCTTACTCGTGACCCGGATCCTGTAAAGTCTATCTCTGATATTGTCCCTTTACTTATTGAACTCGTTGACAAAACTTTCTCTTTAGTTCAGGGCCCCGGAACTATCTCTTCTAATGGTTTTACTTTAAAAACTATTGCTGGTTCTGATTTATTATTTTCTTCTGACGCCACCACTTCTTCTGTTTTTCAAATTATCACTCCTGCAAATGAACAATTTATTTTTACTCTTAGTCGTGCTAATTTTGTTAACTCTTTTGCTTTGACTGTTTTTTACCTTGAAAAGAAACTCCCGGACGAACATGTCTTCATGTCGCTTGATCATGAATCTGATATCCTTAAGATTGATAACTCTAACACTTCTACTTTTAATGTCAATCTTCGATCTACTGAAAATGATCTTGCTATTGACTCTCTTTTAGCTCTTACTGTCTTTAACTAGTCTTAAGCAGTTATATTATATAATTATTAAAATAAAAGGTTTTAAATATGAAACAAATTACTCAATTACAAGACGAAGCTTATTATCTAGGTGTTACTGCTGGACTTAATAATGAACCACAAACTCTTTCTAAGAATGTCCCTTATCAACGTTTCGTTTCTTCTAACTCTAAAGACTTAAATGATAATCCTGACCTAGGCTCTCTTTTACGAAGCTCTTTTTATAATGGTTACCATGGTTATGATAAAAACTATATCTCTATTGATCATGCTATCGATAACGACGGTCTTCCTGTTAATGCTCTTGAACTTCTTGCTCTTTACTCTGATCAACTCTCTCAAGTTCTTGCTGCTGGGGCTCCTAATGTTGTTCTTGATATCCAAACTGTTTTAAAGCAGGCCTCTGATCTCACTGTTCAGCATAGAAATTATCACCGTGTCGAATTTATCTCTGATTTTAGAGTTCGAAGTACTGACTCTATCTTTTCTAATTCTCATGGTTTTGCTATTCATACTCCTCGAAACAATCATGGATTTAATTTTCTTTTTGTTTGTGAACCTATTCAAGACAGCTTATCTGTTCATATTTTTTATTTTACCAATGACGCTTCTATTACTCGTTCTGGTATTATCGCTTCTAAGGCGCCTGTTACTTTGACACCTGGTTTCTTGTGCTCTTTTACACCTATTGCTGGCCAACATAATGAATTTACTGCAAGATCGTCTACAAAACCTCATGATTTATATTCTAAGGCTTTTGCTGCTTTAAAGTTTATTGCGCACGGTTGATTATCTTCCTCTAAGGTCTGTTATGCTATAATTGTATATATTAAACATAAAAGGTCTTCCCTATGGATAACACACAAATTTCTCTTTTACAAGAAGCTTATGAACTTGGCATTCTCTCTGCTAAAAATAATGAACCTCAGGCTGTTGAACATAATCAACGATATATAGATTTCTCTATTAAGAATAAGACTGCTGTTCATTTATCTAATGATATGGAATTTGACTCTGCTGTTATGGGCGCTTATCATAATGGTTATGAAGGGCACGCTATTGACTATGTTTCTCCTATTCTTCAAATGATTCAAGACGCTACTCCTAAAAATGCTGTAGATCTTTTTGAAGCTTACCACGAACAATTGAATACTGTTGTTGCACAGGGCTCATATAATATCATGGAAAATGTTAAAATCATTCTTGATCAACTAATGAACTCTCCTATTAATAATGACTCTTTCTCTGCTGAATTCTTACCTACTATCAATGGAAAAGCTTTTGACTCTAGATCTTATGGTTTTGTTATTTACACTCCTATTGGTGGACCTGGTCGTAATTTCCTATTTACGCTTAACCCTTCTTCTGAAGACTTGAATAATATTGTTCTTCGTATTTTTGTTTTTGATAACTTTGCTGACTCTCCTTTACCACCTTTAGAAGGTATTCTAAACGCTAGTCCTCAACGTATCCCTGGTCTTCTTTGTTCTATTTATCCTAATACTGTTCCAGGTGAATCTGATTTGTTTAATGTCGCTGCAGTACATTCTAAACAAGATTTCCTTTTTGAAGCTATTATTGCTTTGGAAACTGTCTCTGAGTTTAATTAAATGAATCCTTTGCAACTTATCTCTATTGTTCGACTTATTGACTCTTTGTTAAATTCTAGACCTATTGCTGCAGACGGTCATTTTATTATTTCTCCTTCTGACTCTCCTGAACCTAGGGATAATTCTATTTTCTTTTTTGATAAAGATCCTTTACATAGAAACCTTACCTCTTATGCAGCTGTCATTTCTTTTGCCTCTTTTGATTCTTTTGAAGTTAAGTTCTTTGATACTCGTCTTATTTGTTCTCCTTCCCGGAATGATTTATTCAATCTACTCTTAGACACCACTCTTAACCATGGTCATATTGCTACTGTCCGCTTTACCCCAGAATCTGGTTACTCTGAAAATATTTCTGATCACTACTCTTATTATGAAGTTCTTTCAGTACTCTATAAGATTATTTAATGTATACTAAAATAAAAAGGAAATAATATGTTTACTCTTACTTGGACCTGTGATCAATGTGGTCATAAAATTCAATCTGTTGAACAACCTGAAGAATATGACTGTGTTTGTTTTATTGAATCTAAAGAAGAAGAATCTCTTATTCCTAACCCTCCTCATACTGTTAAAACTTTTGTTGGTGGTGAACGTGAGGATCGATATCGAAAGCAATATGAACTTAATGGCTATAAATGGGACGGACAACCTTTCATGTTTACGGGGGCTTTTGCTAATTATCCTGCAATGGTCTATTATGACCAGTAGCCTTTAAGGTTACTTTTGCTATAATGTATTATAATAAAAAAAGGAACTTTATATGAAACATATTTTAATTTTACTCTCGGTTCTTGTTCTTTCTGCTTCTGCCTTTGAAGGTGGTCTCTTTAAGTGCCCTAACCCTCCTTTAGTTTCTAGCACCCCTGGACCTAAAACTACTCTTATTGTTCGCTCTATTCACGCTCAAACTATTGACGCTTATTTTCTTGGTAATGATATTACTTGTGAGCTTCATAATTATTGTGCTTTAATTGATATTGATACATGGGATTATGATCTTATCAAAGGCGTCTTTACTAAACTGTCTGACTCTAATATTTCTGTGGAGATCTCTCATTGTTCTCCTATTCAAACTAAACAAAAGGTTTCATTATGAAAAAACTATTTCTATCTCTAATTTTCGCTTTATCTACAGTCTTTGCTTTTGCTCAGTCTGTCTCTTGTGATCAAGCTCTTGAATTTATTCAAGATAATCCTAAAACTGTTGTTATGAATATGCAAAATAATCATTCTCTTTGTATGTTTGGTTTTGAGATTATTCTTGCTGATACTCTTAAATATCCTACTGACTGTCATGACCCTGAACTTAACTTTTATGTTGTCTTAGATTCTTTATGTTCTAATGACTTTACTCAATCTATTTAAGTTTAGTTTACTTTCTTTGATATAATACTCTTACTTTACACAAAGGAGGTCTTCAATGACTCACAACTTAACTTTAGACGACAGAAGTCGTATTCTCGCTGTCTATCAACTTATCGCTTATAGCTTACTAATCGCTACTGCAGGTGCCTTTATTGGTTTACATAATTTAGAATTTCTTACTGGTGCTACTTACTTTGTATTAGTTGCTGTTGAATTTGCTCTTATCTTTGCTCTTATTCTCTCTAAAAAAATTCTTGAGAGTACTAACTTGTCTATGATCATGTTATTCTTATTTACTTTTATATCCGGGCTTACTCTTGCTCCTACTATTGCACGATATCTTTCTTCCTCTTCTGGTGTTGAAACTTTGGTTACTGCACTTTTAGCTACTGGTGTTGTTGTCGGATCCCTTTCATTCTTTGCTGCTTATACTAAAAAGGACTTTTCAGTTTATCGACAAGTTTTATTTATTGCTTTGATCGGTGTTATTGTTCTTGCTCTTCTTAATTTGTTTTTGTCTATATCCTGGTTCGGATTACTTATTTCTTATTTAGTACTTATTGTTTTTTCTTTCTATATGATTATGGATACTCAAACTCTAATTAAAGGTGAATATAAATACCCTGTTGTTATGGCCCTTAGCATTTACCTTGATATTTTGAATATCTTTTCTTCACTACTTAGTATTCTTGGTTCTCGTGACTAACACTCTATAGGAAACTTCAAAACTTTCCTATATTTTCAGCTCTCTCTTATTTCTTTTACTATATAATATATTATATAAATAAAGGACACTCTTATGACTCAATCTACTACACTTCAAAATTTTAAAGAAAACCTTTTTACTGATATTCAAGACGAACTTGAAATTGATAGTCCTATTGAAGTTAGACTTCTCTCTTATAATGTGCACATTCCTGACGAAAGACCTTCTTTTATCTCCGGATTTATTTATGAAGATATGGATACTGCTGTTGATATGATTGCTGAGGCCTTACCTGATTCTTATGCGTACACTTTTTCTACAAATGGTCTTATTATTTCTTACAATAAAGATAAAAGATATCTCTTGACTTTTGAAAACGTTACTATTAAACTTTCTGATTCTTTTGACTTTGGAGATTCTTAATGAACTCTTTATATTCTTTTAGAGCTAATTCTTTGGATACTTTTCAAGCTACTGTTTCTAAATATCTTCTTGATAATGGTATAGATCCTGACTCTACTATACAAGTGCATTTATTCAATCGTACTGAATTATCCTTTTCACTTAGACCTATCGACTCTTATTTTTTTAAAAATCTTAATTCTGCATTGTCTTCTATATTCAATAAAATTCCTACTTCTGCTGAAGTTAACTTTATTGATATACCTTCTAAGGTGCAATTTTCCTCTAACACTTTAATTTCTTTTGAATATCATATTCCTTGGACTGGTTTGGAAAATAAATATTATCTATACTTTTCTAATTTTAATATTGAATTTTGTACTGAATTTATTCTTCCTGATTAAATTATTATTTTCAGCAAGCTCTTAACTTTTTTGCTGTATAATATTATACATAAACAAAGGAACTACTTATGAATAAAATCTGTCCCGCCTCTTTACTGGAATTTAAAGATACTTTGAAAACATTTCTTTTTGATAAGGGTATAGATTTATCTGCTCCTATTGAAGTTAAACTTTTGGTTAAGCAAAATGGGACTGCATTTTTTACTCAAGTTGATTCTTTTATTTACAAAGATTTTAATTCTGCTGCTGCTTTGATTTATGAAACTTTACCTATCTCTGTTGAACTTACTTTAGGTGATTGTATTTCTTTTCCTTTTTCCTTTGAAACTGAGTTTGACCTTGAGCCTTCTTTCCACCTTAATATTAATAATGCTACTATTGAATATTCTAAAACTTTTAAGTTGCCTTCGACCTTGTAGAATGTTGACCTTTTTGATATAATAAAATAAAAAGGTTCCCATGTACAATGTCACTACTGAACTCAAAAAAAATAAAAAGCTTAGAACTACGATCCTCGACAATATCAATTTTAAAGCTTTTAACACTTCCGATCACAATTCTTATTATTCTTCTTCCAATCCTTCTCATTCTTTTCTTGGAACTGTTTATGAAGTTTGTCTCTTTATTCAAAAAATAAAATTTGAAAAAGACTCCTATCGTATTTCTCAACTCAACTCTAATCGTGGTTATTCTATTTTAAGGTCGGTAGATCTTTCTTCAGTTGACAAGAAGACTTCTAGGAAGGTTCGTGCATGGATAAAACAATATAATTCCTCTATTCGCATTCTCGTAGATCTAGTTCGTGGATATTCTGTTTCTTCTAAGAAGGTTGTTAATGCTATTCTCTTTATATCTTTTATTTCATTATTCCGGGAACCTAAGCAAATCTTTTATTTTAAACCTAAGTATAATAGTTCTGATTTTTCTGAAACAAAAAAGTTTTTAAAGTCTATTGATAAAAAGTTTGTAAAATCTCTTTTTAAGAATGAACGTAAAGTTTCTTTTAATCAATTAATTACTGCTGGTTATCTTGCTGGTGAAATTGATATCCTTTCCTCTTCTAGAATCATTGATATTAAAACTGTTAATTCTTCTAGGTTTACTAATGATATGATTATTCAATTAGTGCTCTATTATTTCCTTGCAAGACAAAACGAAATATATATTAAAGATCTCTCTATTCTATTTTCTAAGTTTGGTCACTTGGAAACTATTAACACTAAGAAACTTTTTAAAAAGAAAGGTAAGAAAAAAATACTTAAAAGACTTGAGAAAGATTATTATATTTAAAATACTTTCTTTTATTAAGTTGTATGATAGGTTACATTTGATATAATATGTAAAGGACTTATTATGCTTAACTTTGATTTAATTAATACGGATTACTCTGTTGCTACTAGAATGTTTTACCAAGGTAAGATTTCTATCCAGGATCTTACTCAATTATCTTTTATTAAAATGGGATTAGTTAGAAGTGGTTGTGAAAGAATGGTTTCTGATCAGATCACTCCTGATAATAAAATTGCCTTCTCTTATGCTTTTGAATTAAATTACTTTGATCTTCTTGTAATTGAAAATATTTTGTTTGGACCTATTCAAGTTCGCTTTGTTAGTTCTGTCTCTAAGGAGAGTTTACGTAAAGAATTAGATTCCATACTTGAACTCCTAAAAAAGATTGAGGCTAAGATTTAGTTTCTTTCTCTTTTATATAGTCTACGATTTCTACTAGTGCATTTTCTATTAGGTCATAGGACTCTAACATATTATGTTTTGCTTCTTTCGATTTTTCTATATCTTCTTTCAATTGTCTTATTATAAATATTGCATTATCAAATAGGATCTGTATAGACTCTACATTTGATATATACTTTAACTTATCTACTTTTTCAAGTAGTTGACCTCTTTCATTTTCTGAAATTATTCTTTTTATTTTTTTGTTTATCTCTTTCGAAACTGTTTTTGCTTTCCCTTTTTGTTCTTGAAGGATCTTCACTGCAAATGCTATTGCATTGTACATAAACATTTCTTCTGCTTCAAAGTCAAAGACGAATATCAATGTTTTATTCTTTATATCTATTTTCATTTTTTTTTGCTCCTAAATGTCCGGACTCTTATATATACTATATATTAGGCCGGTTGTAAGTAGATAAAAGTATAGCAGAAATATGTGTTTATTTGCAAGATTTTTAGTATATTTATATACAATTTGTAAAAAGATTTAGAGAAATAAGTGGTAATTAAGGTTAGATAGTATATAATACAATTAGAAAGAAAGGATATACTTTCTAACAAATTTAATAAACTTAAAAGACTTTAAGCTTATTTTAAGGTTAGTTGGTATATACTTCGTCATATCAAAACTAAAAATAAAGGAAATACTATGAGAAAAGTTAACACGAATAACATTATTATCACTAATAGCATTACGAGCAATCGTAATATTAATAGGAATACCAATGCTTCGTGCTCAATTCTCATGGGAATAGATATTATCTAGAAATAGAAAAGATCACTCCTTTAAAGGGGAATGAGAGGCGAAGCTGAAAGGTTTTGTTTTTCATTCCCCTTTTTTTTTGGTTTTTTTTTAGGTAAAAAATAAAAACTATATCTGCCGAGATCGTCTAATGGCTAGGACACTCACCTGATTAGTGGGTTATCTAGGTTCAAATCCTAGTCACGGCACCAACAAACATATGCTCCAATGGCGCAACTGGATAGCGCATGCGACTTCTAATCGCATGGTTCTAGGTTCGAATCCTAGTTGGAGTACCAGAATAAAAAGAATGCGAAGTAGCTCAGTAGGTAGAGTAGTCGACTGTTAATCGAAATGTCGCGGGTTCGAGCCCCGCCTTTGCAGCCAAAAAAAGTAAACGTGCTATAGCTCAGCGGTAGAGCAATCCCCCGATAAGGGATCGGTCCTTGGTTCAAATCCGAGTAGCACGACCAGAAAAAATATGCTAGATTAGCTCCAACAGGATAGAGCGTCTGTTTTGTACTCAGAAGGTTAAGGGTTCGAGTCCCTTATCTAGCTCCAAAAGTAAAACGTATGATAGCTCAGTGGTAGAGCGTTCCCTATATAAGGGAGAAGTCCTTGGTTCAATTCCAAGAAATACGACCAGAAAAAATATGCTAAATTAGCTCCAATTGGATAGAGCGTCTGTTTTGTAATCAGAAGGTTAAGGGTTCGAGTCCCTTATTTAGCTCCAAAAATATATACTCTTATGGCGCAATTGGATAGCGCATGCGACTTCTAATCGCAGGGTTGTAGGTTCGAGTCCTACTAGGAGTACCAAATAATATGTTGTGAAGTAGCTCAGTAGGTAGAGTAGCTCCCTGTTAAGGAGAATGTCGCGGGTTCGAGCCCCGCCTTTACAGCCAAAAATAAACGTGCTATAGCTCAGTGGTAGAGCAATCCCCTGATAAGGGATAGGCCCTTGGTTCAAGTCCAAGTAGCACGACCAAACTAATGCGAAGTAGCTCAGCAGGTAGAGTAGTCGACTGTTAATCGAAATGTCGCGGGTTCGAGCCCCGCCTTCGCAGCCAAAACAAATGGTTCTATAGCTCAGTGGTAGAGCAATCCCCCGATAAGGGATCGGTCCTTGGTTCGAATCCAAGTAGTACCACCAAAAATAACAATGCTGAATTAGCTCCAACAGGATAGAGCGTCTCTTTTGTAATGAGAAAGTTAAGGGTTCGAGTCCCTTATTCAGCCCCAAGTAAATGTTGCATTGTAGCTCAGTGGTAGAGTAGTCGACTGTTAATCGAAATGTCGTGGGTTCGAATCCCGCCTATGCAGCCAAAAATAAAATATGCTAGATTAGCTCCAACAGGATAGAGCGTCTGTTTTGTACTCAGAAGGTTAAGGGTTCGAGTCCCTTATCTAGCTCCAAAAAAAGTACGTGCTATAACTCAGTGGTAGAGTAATTCCTTTACATGGAAAAGGTCCTTGGTTCAAATCCGAGTAGCACGACCAAACTAATGCAAAGTAGCTCAGTAGGTAGAGTAGTCGACTGTTAATCGAAATGTCGCGGGTTCGAGCCCCGCCTTTGCAGCCAAAAATAATAAGTGTCCTCATAGTTCAATTGGATAGAATGTCAGGTTTCGACCCTGTTGGTTGTAGGTTCGAGTCCTACTGAGGATACCACTTAAATGCTAAATTATATCAGCTGGTTAGATTACTTCTGTGGTATAGAAGAGACTCCGGTTCAAGCCCGGAATTTAGCTCCAAAATACTTCTTATAACAAATCACAAAATTATATTTTTAAAGGATAAAGTATGTACCAAATTATACAAGGTTTAGTGAGTAATACAGGTTCTGTAAAGGCAAATAAGATAAGTTTATTTAGAGATAAAGACGAGTCTTTTTCTGCATACATGAGAATGGATACACCTAAAGAAAAAGGATTAGTTGTAATTCTTATTGAAATTGCTACTAAGCATTTTCTGAGTAAGGGAGACAAGTTTACGTCTTACAAAAGTAAGGACGTTTCAATCTAAAACTATACCCCAGTTGGGGTTAGTATCTCGCTAGAGATAATTATACAAACAACTCCACTTCATTTGAAATCAAGTAACTTTGCATGCGATTAAAATGTTCCATTGAATCTTCTGGGATCTTTTTACTTTCAATTAATGTAGTAATTAAATCTCTGAATGGTTCAAGTAGTTCAACTTTTTCGTCTTGTGTTAGATAGTTTTGAAAGTATCTTGAATATCCAAGATCTTCAGCAACTCTATATGATTGAGATAAAGAATTTGAATCTAATGAACAGGTAATACTATTTGTAGTAAAGTGAGTATATCCTTCAATTGGGTTAGCAAGTAATACTTTAACTAAGACATGAGACAAGAAGTCAGATTGAAACATTGTGTAAATAGCTGTTCCTATAAATCCTCTTTTTACCTTAGCCATTTCACCTCTAGTGAAGTGTTCTGGGTTTATAGTAATCTCAGTAATTTCTGGATCTTTAAGCAAGGCTTTTATGTCTTCAGATTCATTAATTTCTTTATTAACATAACCTAAGTTATAACCTTTATTTTGAATAAGCTCAACAAGATTTTCTACTTGAGCTGGTCTAACCATAAAACCTAAAAATGCTAAGTTTCCTTTTGTTGTTTGTTTACTATCATGTAGATAGAAGTAACGGGTAAATCCGTCTGTATTTACGAACATATTGTTATCCTTGGAAAATTTATTTGAATCTATTTAAAATAGAGACATGGAATGTTATAAGGGGAATAGAGACCAGAAAAGGTCTCTAAATGTTAGACGGCGTCTAATTTTTTATAAAGGATAAGAGAATCAACACTTGATAATATCATTTGGTCTACTTGAACATTATTTGGCATGAAACCCCAGCTATCAGATTCTTCACTTATTTTCAATGAAGGAGTATTGTATGTACAAATAATTTCACCTGGAATATCACCTTTTGAAAGTTGTGCAAGATAGTTACTTAATATAGCTTTTTTACTTGCTTTTTCGTCAGGATTTTCTTTGCTGAAATTAAGATTTACAAATGATTTAACAAGGTTGGAAAAAGGACTTTTTGAGTCGTCTTTTGCTGCTGTCATAAAAGCATGAGTAAGAAGCAAGTTAAATGAAGGTTGAATAATAAATCTAAATCTAGGGTTTGCATTAACAAAGTCTTTAAGATTATTTAAAGCTTCAATGAATTTATCTGCGTCTTCTGCTCCAACTTCTTTTTTCTTTTGAAGATCAGTTATTGCTTTTACTAGTGGCATTGCGTCTGTACCTTTTGTTTTATCATAGTCATATTGAACACTTGGTAGGTATGCTTTACCTTCTTCTTTTATGGCTTTGTTAATACTTCTAATCATGTGTTCTATGATATGGTTATAATGTGCCATATTAGCTAATTTAGATAGTGCTACACTAAATAGATTAAGTGATTGCTTCTCTTTATTAAAGATAGGTTTTATTGATATAGGCATAATGTTTTTTCTTTGTGCATAATAGTAAAAACCACTTGTTGAAGGTAATCCCTCTTGATCAAATATAATACTTCTTGAACGTACCAAATTATATGCATTATTTTTAAACGTGTATTTTTTTACTGCTCCTGTATTAGGTAAATCGATTACAACTCTAATAACAGATCCTGGTCCAATATGATTTATTTCTCTGACAATTTCCAGAGCCTTCTCATTCTTGAATTCTTTTTTGAAAGCTACAAGTGCAGCTCTTTCATGTTCAGGATTTTCTTCTTTGAATTTTTCAATTGCTTCGTCCAACTCAATCTCAAATGATTCAATATATTCTAGTTCACCAGCTACAGAGTCTAGTTCTTTTTTCTTAATTACACTATCTCTTTTATTTGTTAAAAAAAGTTCCATTTCTGCAAGAGTTATATCTTTTTTGTTAGAGGTTAGGTTTAATACAAGTGGATTACCTTTATCAGAGTAACAGAATACTTTTCCACCTTGTTGAATATTCTTTTCTATAGTTTGAGTTTGTTCATTTATGAAGCCAATTATTTGGAATGTTGTTGCGGGTATAATCATTTGAAAGTCCTTAGTTTATTTTCATATATTATACCTGAATATTTCTTAAAAAGCAAGGGTTTATCGATTAAAATTACAAATCCCCGAAGGGATCTAGAGTCTATTCAAGTAAGTCTGTCGTAGCAGCAAATTTAAACTCTACACCAGGTGTAATCGTTTGTAAAAGTAATGCTTCGTCAAGTATGAGTAGAATCTGATTTGAAAGATCTTTTGCACCAGTATGTTCAGTAAACTGATCAATAGTCCAAGTGTCTTGAGCAAAAACATGCTCATTAATAAAATCTTTTGTAAGTTCTGAAATAATGTTAGTCAAAGACTTGTTAACCTTATCTTTTGACCATTCTGTTTTTTGTCTTTCGTCTAAGTTGTCATATATAGCATTTACAAGAGAGTCTCTTTGTCCTTCAAGTGCACTAATGCAAGCAGTAGATACATTTTCAAGATTTATGATATCTCTTGTTGTAATATGATTAGCTTCGTAGTAATCAACAGTTTCAGAATCAAATGGTGAAGGTTCCATATCTGGAGGAGTTAAAAAGAAATCTTCTTCTATAGCTCCTTCCGCTGTGTCAAAATATGTTGAACCGTCTCGACCATTTATTTGTGTTAACTCGTCCATTTCCATAGCCTCTTGCATTCTTCGATATTGATTAGCTTTTAACTTATCAATTTTAGAAGGTTTGCTTTTCTTTTTAGCTTTTCTTTTTAATTGGTTCTTTTCGAACTTTTCAAAAGAGTTAAACTTCAAAGCAGAGTCTATGCTACCATGTTTGATATCATGACCTGTATAATTAAGGTCAGCCTCATTTAATAGCCATTTAAGACCGTTGAGGTATGGTTCCAAGTTTTCAGTCTTAGTGAAGTTAGCCCAACTATGAATATTCTTCTTTGTTGGAACACAGTAACTAAAACCTTTTTTTGTATGTTCCATAATAATATCTAAATCGTCACATTCTCTATCGTCAGTAAAACCAGCGTTAAAGGTGTCTTTAATTTGTCTACATATGTACCAATTAGGTTTATCAAACTCTACTGAAATATGATTGTTCCATGCTTCATGAGTTACGTCCATGTTGATATAAAATATCTGTTTATCATGTCTATTTCTCGTATATGACTTTATCCCGCAAAAATTAGTTTCTTCACCTTCTGTAAAAATAAATTCTACATTTGGATTAGTATTAGTTAGTGCGTTCATAATAGCCACAGCATTTGTCAATGTGTTATCAAGAGCCCCAGTTAATGTTTCAACTGAGTTACCTTTTTTATCTAGGATTGTTCCTATCTTATAACTCTTACCCGCTGCAAAACCTTTATTAAAAGTAGGCATTAGGTCTATATGAGAAACAACAGAAATTTGTGTGTCTTTACGTGCTGGAACAAGAATACCCATTCCAACTTCATATTTAGCTTCAATTCCAGCTAGTTCAAAAACTTTAAGGATAATATCCTCTTTTAAACCAAAACCTTCGTTGAATGGAGCAGATATGCTATCAAAAACTTTAATAACACTATCTTTATTCCATTGTTTTGTTGCCTTAATTACAGCTTCAGCTCTTTTTAGAATTGCTTCTTTTGAAGAGTCTATAACCTTTTTGGGCGTGCTTTGCTTTTTTTCAATTGCAACTGTTCTATTTGGGTGTAGTTCTACAAAAAAGTAAAATTCTTCACCTATTTCCCAGTTGTCATTATCAAAAAATTCTAATCTTTTAGAGTGATCTAGTTTGTAAAACTGTCTCTCTCTAGTAGAAAAATCTTTAATTACATATCTATTTTCTAGAAGTCCTTTTAGAAATTCCTCTGAAACTAAACCATGAGCTTCTTGTTCAGATTGATATTCCGTAAAAAACTTCTTGTAGTTAGAAGCTTTGTTCTTACTATACTCCCTATTTATAAAATTGAGCATAAAGTAGTCGAAAGCTTTTTTTGTTTGTTCAGTCATTACGACTCCTTTTTTGCTATAATCATGATACCTTTCATATCTAATTCAGCGTCTTCGTCTGCATTTATATCCGTATAGCAAGCATTAAAAGGTTCTTCAAGATCGTCATAGACTGTATCAAATGTTGGTAACAAGTCATTGTCTTCAACATATTGTAAGTCTTTTAATTCACCTAAATCTCTAAATCCTGCTGGCATTCTATACCCGTCAATAGCACAATATACTAAATCGTATCCATGATCATTAACTAGAGTATTTGCAACGTCTTTATATGCTTTTAAAACACTTTTTGATTTTTCAAGGTCTCTACCAAGAACTTCCACTGAATCAAAACAGATAACTCTTTTATCAGGCCCATTTTCTTGAGGAATAGTTTTTTCCCACACCCAAGATTGTGCCATAATAGTATTACCTCTTGTAACAGCAAAGAACGTAGATTCTTCTTCTATATATCCGATCTTCATACAGATTTCACCATTGTCTCCAATAGTTTGACAACAATCAGTAGCATATCCTAAGAGTAGCCCCAATTTATTATCTTTTCTTAAAAGCTCGTATTTGTATTTCCCGATATTACCTTCTACATGAGGAATAACACAGTTATTATCTTTGTTTTCTTCATATAGTTCTAACATTTTGAAAATATCATTACGTTCACGAACGCGATATCTCTTTAATGTTTTCCAGTAGTTTAGTTCAAGTTGAAGTAAAGTGTCTTTATCTTCCTGACAATTTGCACCGTTAATCATTTTGTGCATATAAAAATATAGCTCAATATCATTGATTGTGATTTCGTCTTTCTTTTTGAACATGTCATAATAGTCTCTATTCATTTTGAACATATCAATTGCTTGGTATATTTCAACTAGAGAGAGTTTTTTAACTTTTTCAAACTTATTTAGAACAGGTCTGAAGTCTTTTATGATTTTATCATTTGTATTGAAAGCTTTTAACTTTTCAATATCAGACTTCAATAACTCAGGGTTAATAATTGTAACATTTACACCAAACAAGTTGATCATAATGTTAATTTTATCTTGAGAATCTTTATCTAAAGAAGTCATATCTTTTGTCCCAAAAACTTGTTCAATTTTATTTAACACTTCTTTCCCAAAATTATAAGGATTAGCATTTAATAAAGCTCTTGAACGTGGTACAAATTTCTTTACTTCTTTCCAAACTTTAGCTCTTCTTTGATAGAAAGCTATTGGTGAAATATTGACTTCATTTATTTCAGTCGTAATTAGCCCAGATCTGATACTATCTTCTATTTGAGAGAGGATAGTTAAATCTTTGCCTACTTTTGCATATACACCTTTGGTTTTTGTATACTGATAAAAGGTGTTAGACATTTCCTGGAAATATAAATAACCAATCATTTCTTCAATAGATACGACTTCTGAGTCTTTTTTCAAAAACTTAGGAGAAATCATGTTATCAAAGATATTTGACCAAGATACAAATCCGTCAGACATATGATTGAGAATTACTTGGTTGTTTTGGATTGACATTGTATTTAAGAATACAAGTAGTTTTTCCAGGTCCTCAAGTGAATACTTCTTCAGAAACTTTTTTATGTGACTTGGTTCAACACCTTCAGTGTCGTCCCATTTGTCAGTCTCAGGGTGTACAATCTGGTTAGTCTCTTTCATGTACTTTGTAAGAGTAGTTCTTCCCCATTCTTTTTCTGTTAGTGGAGTTGCATTCATAAAAGCAGTCCATATATTTTTAATCTCTTCGTCAGAGAAAACTTTTTTCCATATATTCTTCGGTTTAACGAAAGTATATTTTTGTGCCATAGGTGGCTCCTTTGAATTAATTTGTAGTACTAGTTTCTAATGTGTCTAGTAGCTAATATGTTATAGTAACATTTATGGTCTTAAATGCTGGTTAATTGCTATAACATAGTACACGTTTTTAATTTTAACATTGAAAACAAAATAAAATTTTATAAAGGATATTTATGTATCAAAAAAAAGTGAAACCAATTGAAAGATTGGTAATAGCATGGGACCTCGACGGGACACTTATTGACTCTAGTCATAGAGCAACATTTATTGACGGAGAATTTTGTCTTAAGTCTTGGATTAAAGATTGTACAGAAGAGAATATAATGAATGATTCGTTATTACCTTTGTATGAAGTGTACCAGGAGTACAAAAAGACTGGTTTTACACAGATTTGTGTAACAGCTAGAGCTATGAATAAAGAGGACTTTGATTACCTTGCTAAGCATGGTATAGAGTTCGATTTAATTCTTCATAGAAAGGATTCTCAGGAGCTAGACGAGGTATTAAAAGATCGAAAGCTTAAAGAATATTTTTCTGACACTGGTCGAATTCCATTTATGGCATATGACGACAAAGAAGAAAATCTTGAGATTTTTGATCAATACGGATTTCGAACATTTCAAGCGAAATATTTGAATGAAATAATGAAGAAAGACTCTTACTCAGAGATCAATTTCAAACCAGGTGAGTGTTAAACTTACCTCTTCTTCCTATTTAAGGAATGAAGCTCTTTGCTTCTCTATTAAGATACTTTTAGCTATTGATAGTTTTAACTCTTCTTTTTTAGTTTTACCTTCTTTTTGGCTTAATTTTCTTACAAATGCAGCGACTGTGTCAAATGTCATTTTTTCTAAAATTCTTCTAATTTCTCTTTCTATTTCTTTATCGTCATTTTTATCATATATACCTTTTGAACCTGAAGTAATTAGGATAGCTTTCTTTTCTATAGTTGTACTGTCCTGTTGGTCTAAAAGGTTTTGTTCTTCTAGCTCTTGGTCTGTAATATAGTTTTTTGTTGTTGATCTTGGGCTAAAATTACTTTTTGCTTCTTCATTATTAGCTTCTTGCTCTTCCTTGCTACTATCTGTGACATAGTATACTTTATTTAACTTTTCTTCTCTTTTCTTATCTGATTCTTCTTTTTTTACTTGCGCTTCTTCTTTTTCTATTTGTTCTTTTGATTTAGAGTATTTACCTAGTATTCCAGTATTTTCTTCTTCCTCTTCACCTTGTTTTCCAAAAGGAGAACTTTTTTGAGTAGGATTTTTTCCAAAAGGAGAACTTTTTTGTGAGGAATTTTTTTCAAAAGGAGAATTTTTTTGTGTATCTTCTTTTTTTGTACTTTTATCAAAAGGAGATAGAGTTTTATTATTTTCTTTTTCATTGGTTTTATTTTGATTGTTATCAAAAGCTGAACGCTTCTCTTCTTTATTGTTTGAAGTGCTCTTATCAAAAGGAGAGACTCCTCTATCAATTGGTGAATCAAGCTCTTTTGGGGAGTTAATTTTATTAGATTCTTCATATCTAGATTCTGGGCTTTCAGGTAAGAAGTGTTTAGCTATAGCATGCCCACCAATAACAGTTCCACTTCCAAAACCACTATTACTAGCAATACCAGTATCTGCGTCTACATGAGAACTTTCTTTTTCAACTACCATACCGTCAGTATGTAATCCATAAAATGCTTCAAATTTTGTTCTATCTGAATATATATCTGTAATTGTTACATTATACATTCCACCCATAACTCTTGTATCTAGAGAAGAGTCTCCATAAGCTTCTTCTAAGGTTACTTCTCCAGAATCAGCATTTAATCTATTAGCCTGAACACCTCTCATTTTATCTAATACGTTTAGAGACCCATAGTTACTACCTCTAACGTTAAAACTAGTCTGTGCTCCACCTTGTGCTGATTGATCTACTCTATATGCAGCAGGTCCAGTAAATCTAGATTCTTGAGATTGGGGTGCTTCTGCTTGGTTTGAAAATATAGATCCACCACCACCAGCTGCAGGGTTGTCATTACCAAGTACGTCAAATACACTTCCACCAAACATAAGAACTCCTTTTCTTTTTATTTTACCTTAATATGGCTAAAAAATATCAAAAAAGAAGATTAATTTATAATTATTTGAGTATAATATATGGTTAAATCACTAATACTTTTAATAAGTAAAATAAAATAAGGAGTTTTTAAATGAAAACTAAATCAAAAATATCACCTAGATTAGTAGGTAGACCAAATGTATCAGAGTACGGGGATACAGTAAAAACATTAGCTGCAGTAGCAGAAAAATTATCACCAGACGGAAAACTTGTAGTTGTTCTTATGGAGCAGAGTGAAGCATATCTTACTGAAGGTAAAGTTTTGACAGACATTGTGGATATGGAAAGTATCTATAGTAGAAGAGCATTACAAATGGATCCTGAACTTGGAGTAGAATACGCTGAGATTATAGGTCTATTAAAGACTGCTAGTAATATTATTAAAAAACGTAGAGATAGAGTTTATAAAAGAAAGAAAGCAAATTATGAAAAAAGAGTTGCTTCGCAAAAAGCAAAAGAATCTGTAGTAAAAGCTAAAGAAGTTGATTCTGAAGCAGGTGCAGAATGATTAAGGGCTTTGATTTATTGAATGAGGTAAAAGGATCCTCTGTTTTAGTTAATAAGTTTGAAGATATTGTAAAAAATGCCGATATAATCTATTTTAATGAAAATCATATAGAGATTCCTGGTATTGTTGTTTTTGCTTTAGAAAAGAAAGGTTTTGCTTTTCAAGTAATGAATCCAGGATTGGATATATTTATTGTTTCTAAAGAAGATTTCGATAGAATGATTTCTTTATTAAAGGTAGAAGAGCAAGGTGTTGTGTTTTTTGAAACAAAGTCAAACCCAATATCAACTGTTAGAGTTAACGTGCTTAAAATAAAAAGTAAGTTGATTTTAGCTAGAGTTTCTGAAGATACATTGATTTTAAATAAAGACTTGTTTACAACTAATGAATTTGAGTATCAAGGTTCAGGAATGTTTTCTGGTAGAAAAAATGTATTCTTTATTAGTAAAGAAATGTTTAAAACTATAAAAGATATTATTATCGATTAATAGTAGAGAAAGGGTTTTAACCCTTTCTACTTAAATCTTTTCTTGGAACCAGTTTGCTATTTCTGAACGAATTGTTTCCGTTAGTTGTATAGCAGCTAGCATATCGTCTTTCTTAGCTACTTGTAGTAAAGAAACTAAAGCATTTCTATTCTTACTTAAGTAAGGGTGGTCAACTTGTCTAAAATCTCCCATTAATACCATTCTACTGTGTTTACCCATTCTAGTACCAATCAATTTCATTGTATCATTTGAAGCATTTTGTGTTTCGTCAAAAAGTACAAATTTATTATTAATTGTAATACCTCTTGCATGTGCAATATCCATTATTTCTATATTGTATTGTTTCATAAATGACTCAGTATGATCTTCTTTTACTGTAGTATTTTTTTGTGACTCTTTTACTATTGGTATGTCTTTTTCAAAATCTTTCTGAGAATCTTTTCTTGAACCTTTCTTTTTTTCTATTTTTGATTTTTGTTCTAGGATAAAGTTTATTGCACCATATAGAGGATAAGCAAAATATCCTAACTTTTGATCTTGATCACCTTTTCTAAAACCTAACTCTGCTTGTGAATCATTTGAAGTAACTGTGTTTCTCATATACACAATACCGTCTATAGGATCATTTGGATCTTCTACTCTTCTTAGTCCTTCCTGTAGTGCAAGTAAAGTTTTACCTGAACCTGTTGAACCTGTTGCTACCATTACTTGGAAGTTGCTTGCTAGCATTTTTGCATAACTTTTTTGCTCAACATTTAATGGTTTTACGGTAAATCTTTTAAATTCACCCTCTTCAACTTTTGATATTCCAGAAGGTAATTTAACATAATATGATCTTATTCCTGTTTCTGAACCTTCCTTAGTTTCAATTAAGTCTATTTGAGTCCATGTCTTAACATAATCTTCATGAGTTGGATCATTCATATGTTTTAACATTTGCTCTAGAAGTCCATTCTCGTATTTCTTTTTCACTCTGAACGTAATATTTTCTGGAGCGTCTACAGAACCTCTTTTCATTGATTCAGCATGTATACTTCTTGACAGTGCTATTATTTTTAATGCGATATCATTTGTAATAACGTCAAGGGAATAGTCTTTTGCTATTTCAAGAATTTTCATATCATTTATAACATTGGGTTGTTTATATTTATCTCTATGAATAACATTAATAGTTATTCCGTCTAAAGCTCCAGACATAATACATTCAAACTCTTGTACAGTATCACCCGTTATGCTCGTTTTTTGATATTGTTTATGATTTTCTTTTTTCTTTTTTTCTATTCTTCTAGATTTGTTTTTACTGACAACTTTAGTACCTTCGTCTAGAGCAGTAATGAATTCTCTAGCAAAAAAACCAATTTCTGTACCACCTTCGTCTTTTTTCTTATTTAGCTCCATTAAAATGACGTCAGAGATATATATGTTATTTTCTCCGTTCTGATAAAGTGAAATAATATGTTGAGGTGAGTCTAGTATAACAGACGTATCTATTAGAAAGTTTTTACCTTTTTGTTTTTGTGGCATTTAAGCTCCTTATTGTAGTGTTATTGATTTTACCTTAAAAACAAATCAAAATCTTTTGAAAATAATCTATATCAAAGTCTGTTTATGTTAAAATGCATTTATAACAAGATATTCATTTATAAAAAAATGATCATTTAAATTAAAACAAATTAAAAAAGGAACAATTATGAAAAAAATAATAATTTTAGCAGTACTTTCAATTTCAGCATTAATGGCTGACTATACTACATTTGATACAAGAACAATTCAATATTCAGGAGGAGTCGAAAAAGAAGTTTTCTTTGGTACACTTTCTGATTACAATCAAGCTACAATGGAGATAGCAAAGTCTATCCAAGCTCATGGTACCTTAGGTGCTATAAATGGCCTTGGTGTCTCTGCACAGGCCCTTTCTAGAGGATTTTATTCTAGTGGAATGAAGGCAATCTCTTCTGGAGCTGTAATTGGAGTTGTAATTGGATTTTCATATCCATATCTTATGCAATTTTATGCGGATCAAGAATACGTATTAATAAAAGCAGTAAAATTGAAAAACGGAAAGAGTGCTCTTAGAGCTATTACATTTATCGGGAATAAACACCCGTCATTATCTGAATCACAGATTCATACTATATTACAAGGAAAATAAAATGAAAAAAATATACTTAATGTTAACATTAGTATTGGCTATTATGTTCACTGGTTGTGGACCTGTTTTGCCAAGAGTACCAACAAATAACAATAATATTATTATTGAAGTAGAAAAGAAAAATCATATAACTGTTTGTTATCAAAAAAGTTATCACAGAAAAGGTGTACCTCAAATGAAAAGTATTTTACAAGAGACTGCACTTTATGGTTTAAAAAATGATTATTCATATGTGGCTATCGTTAATAGCGGTGTTAATAATTTATCTGGGTTTCCAATAAATGATTGGGCAAATATGAAAAAGTATTTAAAACTTTTAGATAAAGAAGATTATAGAATAGCTTTTAAGTTTTCTGAGGAAAATGGAAGAGTTTTAGTTAATGATCGTATTTATTTAGAGGTTGTCTACTTTAAGAAAAGTATACCAGAGTTATTTATCTGGAATCTAAGAAAACTTCGTAGAGATACGAAGTAATCTTCCGAACGCCACATTGGCAGTTCGAAATTATTGAGGTATTGGTTCTATCTGATCACTCATGTCATTGAAAATCATATCAAAATCTCCAAAATCTATATCTTGACTAAATGTTGCTTCTAGGTGTTCTTTGAACTCCTCTAAATCTATACACTTCTTTTTATATTGAAATGAACCTGACCAGTCTGCTGGGTTTTGTAAATCTCCGTCAACATTATACATTGAGACAACTTTTGTTCCGTCAAATCCAGAAGTTTTATCTGCTGCGGTACATTGTCTGAATGACACTGCACCTAGGTCTTTTAATGTTATACCAGTACAGTGTGCCCAATCTCTACCAAGTTGTGCTTTAATTTGACCTACCAATATTTTTGTTAGTAACTGGTCATAACAACAATAGAAGTATCCGTCTAATCCACAGCCACTTCCCCAAAACTCTCTTTGTGCACATACCTCTCGTGTAGGTTGACATAAATCATAAGGTAATGTCTGTTGTGTCTTTTGGTGTCTACTTCCTGCTTCTTGTGCGTCTTCTTCATTAAAACATGTATTTATATCTTTGAAAGAAGAGAAAAATTCTAAAGCTACAACTAGTGCTGCTTTTATAAGTGCACCGTATGGTCCAAGTAGATTAGCAGGAAGAGCATTTAGAGCCATTCCTATTCCGTCTTTCACAGAGAATCTATCACTTTGTTGATTACCATAATTTGAAGAACCACCAATTGAACCTGTTGTTGCTGCACATGTTGCCATTTTTGCTGCAGTGAATGCTGAACTTATTAGGAATTGAATGTCTTTCATTTTTTGAAGCATTTCTTCCATTTCTTCTTCGGCTGCCTCGTCAAAACCTTCCATTTCATTTGGCATTTTAAATCTAACTGTCATAATTCCATTTTCTTCACCAAGAACTGTAATGTAATCTACTGCTTCTGGAAATTTAGTGATAATATCTTCATATTGAACACTGTCAATTGTTAAAATGTCACTTTCTTCAGTTTGTTCGTCTTCTCCACCACAAAATTCGTCAATAGGGTCACATGCTACGTCGTCTTCTTCTGCAAAGTAGTTGTATGTAGAGGAAGCTATATCTACACCTGCTGCCACTAAACATTTACCAAAATTTTCTGACAACTGCATTCCAATAGTTTCACCTAATCCTTTCCATGCACTACCTGCTGCTGCTTCAACTCCAACGAAGTCAACTATAGTACCGTCTAGAAAACCACCTTGTTGACTACCTTCCATAACTGTAGAAAGTGCTAATGAAGCCCAAAACATTGGATCTGAAGCCCAATCAAAGTTTGTTTTTGTACCTATTTCACAGTATCCTTTCCAACCAGACCATAAATGACCTATTTGGTCATATGCACCTAATGTTGCTAGCATTTCAGCTAGAGAATCTTCATTATTTTTACTTCTATAAGTGTTGTAATCAGAAGGATCCAGGAAGTAGTTCTCAACTTTATCTTCCCATTTTATACAAGGTCCTTGTACTGTCATTGATATGTTACAATCTCTAACAATCTCCATTTGGATAAAAAGAGAGTGATCTCTTTCGTCACCAACCGGGAAAAATTGTGTTTCTCCTGATACAGTACAAGTCTGTACAACCGAAGTTGCATTTGCTTTTGTTCCTAATGACATGAATGGTATTATGTTAATGTTAAGTAAACTTAATATTAATACTACTTTAATTATGTTATTCATTTTATTGTTCTCCTTCTGTTGTAAAGTCAGCGTCTGCACACTCACCAAAGTCTTCATAACAACGATACTTTCTTATTTCTTTCTCACCTAGAGTTACTAGGAATGTTCTATTTGCCCAAGGCATTGGTCGCTCTAGATAAATTTTAAACTCTTTGTTTTCGTCTAATGAACGTACTGTTAACATTCTTGCTGAGTGTGAAGATACATATGGGTCACTACTTTTTGAACAACCCTCATATAATCCAGTATCGTCATTTTCATAGTAAATACCAGAAACTCCGCCACCCCATTCAGCCATTAGCTCATATCTACAAGCTTTGTCTACAGTCCCTTCTGGTACTGCTATGTTCATATTTAGACCAAACATTACTTGCGCGTTCGCTGCTTTGTCTGCTGCGGAAGCTAGGAATTCAGATTCGTATACTGTTACTACACCTAATAGTCCTCCTCCACCGTCAAATGCTTTAACTTCATAATCTCCAATGTATGGAACAAATATTACTGCTGTATTTACAGCACCTTGATATGTATTTGCCATTGTTTTGAAATAAGGGTCAATATATGGACTGTGAGTTTGTTCTTTTCTCTTATCACATGTCCAATTGTACCATTTACATTTTGGATATTTCACATGAATACCTGTTTCAAAAGGATCTTGAGGTACACTCTCTTTCGCCCAACCAAAACACATAAATAATTGTTGTTTTTGTTTAAACCAATTGTTTATCATTATTTTAAAATCTTCTGGCTCTAAAGTACCTGTGAAGCTGGTTAATTCGTCTGTATGTCCACCATTTTCTCTAGGATCTTCACCATATTGCATATACAATAATTTAAAGTTCTCTTCATTTTGTGCAGTTTGATAGACTTTTGCATTATTAAACTTATCAGTAACAAGGATTCTGTAGTCGTAATTATATATGTTTATAATATATCTTTCTTTTGGTACATACTTATATACACTCCAATAGTTCCATTGTTCATTATATTTTTTCTTTGGACCAAATATTAGTGCTACTAATACAAACACTACTACAACTACCATTCCTATACCAAATGTTGTGGTCACTAATCCAAGTATTGCTGGTGAAGCTACAAAACCTGAGACTGCACCACTTACTGCTCCTAGTAATATTGCTGGTTTCTTTGTCAGTATTGAAACTTGTTTGAATATACCTTCGTATACTAAGGCGTCTTTGATTGTTGGTACCTTCTTGATAGGCAATAACTCTAGTCCTTGATATGTAACGACATTGTTAACATATGGCCATGTTGTATGGTTTGAATAGTACCCAAATTGTCCGTCTACTACTTCTTGAATTGAAAACACGTCTTCATTACCGTCAAATTCTGTTGCTGCTGCTCCTGCTCCTGCTGGCGGATAACACCTTTCTGGATCTGGACCAGGTGGTAGTGTTGGTTCAGCTGTTGGTGCTGCATACTCCTCTCCAGCTTTTAGTTTACAATATCCATTACCACCTGCAAGTTCGTCTTCATTATATGCTGCTCCAATACATTGTGCATATCGATTACACTCTTGTGTTGATATTGGATATTCAGATAAGAAATCTGTTGGTTGTTCTTCTGAACCTATTCCTTGAATTAATTGAAACTTCGCGTCTTCTTGAGATTTAGGGTAGAATACTTTACACGAATGTTCTCCTGTAGAGTTGTTTTCTTCATAGATATGAGTTCCATTCCCAAATTGATTATCTCTTTCTTCACAAGCGTCTTCTGATAAACCTATATATTCCATTTGCATTTGTCCTGCTGGAATTAATGGGTCTTGTGCTGAGGATTTAATATTTAAAACACCAGAATTTAATCTTGCACCTTGAGCTGCTGCCCATGTACCTGTGATATCAGAACAATCTATACTTGTAGCTGTAACAGTTACTGTGAAGTCAACACTATCTTCTACAGGAAAAACTTCATTTGGACTTCTTACGTAACTTCCTGAACCATGATTTACCATTAATTGTTCAGTACCATTAATGTATGACTTTTTAATTACAGTTCTAGCAAAACCTGCTGTTGCATAATTTAAAGTTAGTTCTTGTATTGGTCTTGCTTCAAATAAGTTATTTGTTCTTACACACATAGGATCGTCTTCATAAATATCTACACCGGTTAATGACATATGTACAACATGGTCAGTATAAGGTCTTTCTAATGTACAATTCTGATTTATTCTTTCTGTAATTGTATATTCTGAATATTCTAAACATACTCTTTCATTTCTGTTTTGAACATTTGCTGGAAAATGTAAGACTGTACCGTCTTCACATATACCAAGTAATTCAATTAATTCACCTCCACCATTAAATACAGGGCTATCTGGTGAACCATATATTTTATTACAATTATAGTCTAAATAACATTGGTTTTTAACGTCTTGATTAACTGCACCGTATATACATTGTTTTAATGCATGACATTGTGAACCAGGACATTCTTTAGGATATATTACTACTTGACTTTTTTCTAAACATGTGTCTGCTGAAGGTGGACTTGGTGGGCAATCATAGATTTGTGTTCTAATCATGTCTTTTCCTCTTATCCATGTCATAGTTCCATTTACCATAGCTTGTACTTTTGTATAATCCTTAAACGGAGTTAATTCTTCTTTATGTGTACATGCATTCTTAACATATCCTTCACATTCGTCTACAAAACATATTGGTTGTAGTGGATCTTTTAGACATTCTGGTGCTGAAGTAGCGTCATAATAAGTTGTACATGAAACTTCTCTTCTTGGTTTTTCTTCTGCGTCAGCAATTGCTTCTGCTGCATGTCTTACACATATGTTGAATTGTTGAGGGATATCTGCTTGGTTAATTCTGTAGATATTTATACCTGAGTATTCCACTTCCGTTTCATTTTTATAATCTCTTTCAATTCTCCACCATGGTGCACATACTTTTACTGGTCTAGTTATGTCTTCTGAATCTGTTTCAAGTACACAATAATTTGTTTCGTTTCCAGTTTGTTGTACCCATTTTCCATAAGCATTTTGCTTTACTTGAAGTTGACCAGGTAAACATGCTTCGTCTTGAGACATACTCCAATCAAAATATTTTTGAGAACTTCCTTCTTGGTTTACATAGTCTGTTGTACAACTACCTCTTTCTACACCTAACCACTTATCTCCACCAAATTTAGAGCCTAGGAATCCACTTTCTGCAACACTAGTCGGACTTGCCATGTATCCACCAAATTTATTCACCTTGTTCATACATTCAGAAAAACTCATTGGATCTATTGATATAGCATACTGGTGTTGGTTAAAGCTTGATATATTTGTAAAGTAAGTATCTACTCTATCTGAAGCTTGTCCATTAGGATCTAAGCCTGGTTGTTCTATATATTTACAGTATTTTTGATCTTGATCATACACTCCATACCCAATATATACTTGTTTTCCTTGAAAAGAAGATAGGTTAAATCTTTTTAATGGTTGTGTGTGGTCAAATACAAACTTTTCCATATAATCTACAAAAGGTATATCAGACGGTTCTGAGGTTTTCATAAATTCATTGATTTGATTTATAGTTTGTTCTTGAGCCCCAATGTCAGGGTTTGCTGCATAGGCTATTGTTTGTCCAAATATTAATTGTAGGACTACTGTTGATAATAAGAAATTTTTGATAAATGATTGAAACATTTTGACCTCCGTGATTCTTTAATGTATATATTAGCATATTTTAGGGAAATTCTTTAATAAGTTACAAATAAGAATTTGAATTCCTATCTTTCTATTAAAAGTAGAATGTTTTTCTTTGAACGAAAGATTACAAAACCATAAAAACCCTCTGCTACAATGAACTTTGATTTCTTTGTTAACGTTTTACTATTTAATTTAAATAAACTAATAAGTCTTGAATCGAAATTAATAAGTATATCGTCCGTCTCTGTATTCTCAGTTATGTTATTATAAGTATTCTCTACTTGGAATAAAGTATCTTTTATCTTTAATTCCTTTTTAGTGAATATAATTTTAAAGATTCTCTGTATTGGAGTTTCTACTAATTTATTATATATGTCAATTATAGGTTCTATTGCAGAGAATGTTAATACTTTGAGTTTATTCTCAGACTCTATGTTCGTTTCTGTTAGTACATATATATTATGATACTTATTACCTTTAAAATTATTCCCTAGGAAATTGAATGAGTACTCTGTAGGTTCATGTATTTTTTTAAGCGCATTTTCTATGTATTTTATTTGCTCGTGGTACGAGTAGTTAGAAGTAAAGAAAACTTTTCTTAGATTAATGTGATTTTTTGTTTTCATTCAGTTTCCTTATTTCTTTTTTTGATAATATTTGAATATTTTCTTTAGCTCTCTTAATCCACTTGTTTTTATGTTTTTTTGTTTTTGAATGGTATACACCAATAGCTTTCCATGAATACCCTCTGCTTATTATCAGTTTAGATATTATATAAGCTGCTGTATCAATGTTCACTTCTATGTCCATTAATTTATCTTTAGTTAATTTTAATTCAGAAAGCTCTTCTATCTGAATCGTATTGATTTGCATTAAGCCTATATCGATAGTACCATTTTTATTATATTTTATTATATCATGATTAAAAAAAATATTTTCAGTCATAGCAACAGTTTTCAGTACTAAGTATGGTATATTATATTTTTTTGCACTTTGATAGAAAAACTTATCATACTTATGATAATCAATTGTTTTCGCTTCTAAATTTAAACAAAATAAAGTAGCTATGCTTATTAATACTATTTTAAACATTATAATTTTAACTCTAATTGTTTTAATTCTACAAACATGTCAAACACAATTAAGTTATTATTCTCTACTAATCCAGTGAAACTACCTATATATGAAGAAATTTCATTTGGGTATAAACAAAGAATTGTGAATTCATGTTGCTTCTGTTGTTCAATAATACAATTTGTTATTGTTTCAGGTCTCTTTAAGTACTTGTTTTTATTAAAATAGATATAGTTGCCTTCAGTATGTATTTCTACTTTTTGGTCATTAAAAGCTATCATTTTTGAATTTATTGTATTTGTATATCCAAAAATAGATAAGAGTATGCTTAATATTACGTATTTCATGTTAATTCCTTAGTTTATGAGTAAAGACAGGTATAATGTCATTGATACAAAGAATGCCTCTAAAATCGATTTTAAGGCGTTTTTGTTTAAATCGTATTCTTTGTATAATTCCGAGAACACTTGTGATAGAGCAATGTCTATTGTGTCTATGTAGATTTTGTCTCCTATACGATATAAATCTCTGTAATCTCCATTGATTGAAACTATTCTATTCCCTTCTTCTTCTTTTAGTCCATACTTTATTAGATTTCTATTTTTAATATCTGTATACCCAGGTAAATGTTTCTCTATGAACTCTGGAGTTATTGGTCCCTCATGTTTTATTTTTTTTACTGTAGATCTTAAGATAGTCCATTCTCTTTCTTCTATTGCTTCTTTTATTGAGATTCCTTTTGTTTCAACTGTTAGTGCAGTTTTTATAATGAACGAATAATTTAACATGTTTTGAATTACAAGTAAAATCACCATTGTTGAAAATATCCATTTATTTCCAATGTCTTTAAATATAAACATTGAGAGCATTGATATTATAATTAAAATCCACATTGCTGGGAAGAAAAATAGTTTTGCATTTTTTGGATCTTGCAACATGTATTTTACTTCTCCATGGATAATGTCTACATTGAGATATTCTTTTTTTTTCTTTTCTAAGATTGATACTGTGTTAAAATATTGATATATGTATGAAACGTATATTAATATAGAGATTAGAAAAAACCAATAATAATGATATTGTGACAACTGTATAACTTTGAATGAATTAAATATAGCTTCCATAAATGTCCTTTTATTAGATATATCCGATATTTTAGTATATATATTAATAATAAACAATATAGGATTAAAAACTTAAGTTTAATTTTAGTTTATTTTCAAGTATATGTAAGCAAAAAAAATGTATGGGAAAATGGTTCTAAAATAGGTAAATCACAACAAAACTTAGATAAAGTTTAACTTTTTTGATAAAAAACATGAAATTACCGCTGTTTTTCGTAAAAATTAAGCTAACTTTAAGTAAAAATATGTATAATTGGGTTATAAAACGAATTTAAGCTAAATTTAAAGATAATTTAATTAGTTTTTAAGCTTAAATAAAATAAGGAAATAAAATGATAGATTTAACAATATTTGATAATACTTTTACAATGTCAATATTAGCTGCTCAAAGTTTTGAAATGCTTATACTAGCAATAGTTACAATATTTATGGCATTAATTACCACTGAAAAAGAAACTGTAAATACATTTATGTATGTGTTCTTTCAATTAATTATTGTATCGGCTGGTTATGTTTGGTTAGTCGGTGATACACCAAATACATTATATGCAACTTATAATGAAATAATGGCAACAGGGAAATCTGAATTTGTGCCAGAAATGTTTAAATATATGGGAGTTGCTTTTGCTTTGAATCTTATTATCAAGGGTCAAGTAACTCTTTTTAGTACATTTATTATATTTACTATGTTTAACATGATTGTTGCAAAGGGTGCACTAGGAGTTGAGTATTTTGTTTATTTATTTATAGCTCTTTATGGTGTTTATTTCATTATGAGCTTTTTAACTTCTGATCCAGAGCCTTTATATGGTAAAGGTAGATACGAATAGTATTTACCTTATTTTACTTGCATTATCCCAAAATCCATTTTTTATATTTACTCCAACGTCATAGATATCTACTACTACGCCTGGAGTAGCTTCTGCAATGTTATATGTTACTTGTGCAACGTCTCTTGCAAATTCTTGACCAGCAGCTAATGTATCCACTGTATCATTCTTTATTTGAATTATATCATTCCCTATATCGTCAATACTGTGTGAAGAATAATATCTATATGTATCAATAGCAGTATCATGTATGGCCTCTTCAAAGTAGTCTCCACTATCTAAAATAGCTCCACCAACAACACCAGCAACACCAGTCACTGTATCCCAGAAAGATTTGTCTCCATAATCTTTTTCAAATGCGTCTATAATATGGTCTACAGAATTAGAAACTGTTCCATTTTCTCCAAGTAGATCATTGGTATTTTCTAGTTCACTTTGTATTCTCATAACTTCTTTATCATTTCCAATGTAACTATAATAAGATAGTTGATATCCTCTTGCTGCCTCTTTTACAAGTTCAATACCTACAGTTCCAAAGGCGTCTATAAATGTACTTGTTACTTGTGCTTCTCTAGTATCTACATGACTTAAAGCTTCTCCTGTCGCTGCTATAGCTATCCCTACACCTGTTCTTCTTAATGCTACTGCACCGGATCCAGCCGTGGCACCTAATTTAACTGCTTTTGCGGTATCTTTAACTGCTCTTTCTTTATTTTTAAGGCTTTTTTGAGCTTGAACTAGTTTATCAGAATCAATTCTTTTAATTTCCTTCATTTTATTTATTAAAATTTGATTTTCTTTTAATTCTGCTATAGCTCTTTCTACTTTTTCTATTTTTCTTCTACTTTTTAGTCCTTGTTTTTTTCTTTCTAATCGTTCTATTGCATTATCATTTCTCATATTCGTTTCTAATTTAAATTTCTCTTTTATATTTTTATTTCTGTTTTGATTTTCAGTAACTCTCTCTTCTGCCTTTTTCTTTGCTTTTTCTATTTCCTCTTTTAGTTCTTGTTCAGATAATTCACTAAATCTTTCTGGAGATAATCCTAAAGAAGCTAAAAACTTATTCTTTAGTAGTTTTTCTTTTGTCGCACTTAGTTTTGTTGTAGCTTTTTCATGTGCTTTTATTTTTTTCTTTGTTGTCTTTTTATCGTCTTTTTTATTTTTATGTTTTTTTGCTTTTTTTCTTAATTTGCTTGCAAATTTTATAGCACCTATCATTGTTAACATTTCATTTAAAAAATCTGCACTTTTAAGAATATTATCTCCAGTGTCTGTTAATTCCTCACTTTCTTTTTCTGGATTTTTTAATTTATTCTGTACACCTTGACTCATGTCAGTTATTGAATTTAATCCACCAATTTCATTTCTCATACTTTGTTCATAAGTAACACCAAAGGAACTAACTTTACCATTCTTTAACTCACCATTACTATTGAATATTCCTGTTTCAAGAACACCATTCCTTACAACAGATACTTCTGCTGAGTTGTATGCCCCTTCAAAATCAGACTGCCCTGCAGAGTTGTAGACCTCTGTTGTTCTATTTATTTTTCCTAATCTTTGTAATTCATTTCTAGCTGATAGATTACCATGTTCACTTGCTGTTAATGTTTTACTTAGTTTATTTACTTTTGAAATTCTTGATAATGTTTCATAGTTTTCTGTTACAGCTTCTGCTTCTACTCTTTTTACTCCAGCTTTAGCTGTTTTGATAGTTTGTTTGTTTGCTTTGGCACCTGTCTTTAATTCTATTTCTTTATCTGTTTTACTAGCTTTTATAGATTTATCAACTCCTTCTATCGTTGAAATATGTTTGGCTGCACCAACTCTACCTTTACCTGTACTTTTCATAGTTTGTTCAATTGCTGCAGAAGATTTATTAAACTTTTGTGCTCTTCTATGTGATTCGGCATTATCTGTTATTCTTTCTGATAGATTATTTTCTACTTTAGCTTTTTGCTCTGACTTTATTACTTGTGCGTCTTGTTGAACTACAGTTTCACCTCTTTTTGATAAAGTTCCGTCACTATTAGTTAATGGTGCTGCTCCTTTCGCATTTGTTATTGTTCTAATAGCTTCACCTTGTCCAGTTATTGTCCCTGCTGTTATTGCACCTCCACCTAACCCTTTTATTGTTGAATCTGTTTCAGCTAATTCTTTTGAAGTTTTAAACATTGCTGCATTAGTTGTTTTTTCTAACCCTAAATTAGATTCAACTGCTAGTGTACCACCAGACTCTGCTCCCATTTTAAGTGCTTCAAAATGTTGTGATTCAGCAACAGAGAACTCTTCCCCTGTTCTACTTTGTATTACTGCTGCTTTTTTTACTTCAGTAACGTCTTTGTTTATACTTTCTGTTTTAATGTTCTTTTGCATGTTTTTAGCTATATCGTCTCCGAATTTTGTTAACATAAACTCTGAACCAGTTAAGAATAACCAGGTTAATCCAGGTACAGAAGCATATAAATATCCAGCTGTACCTGCTAACGTACTACCTGTAGTTAAATAGTCTACACTATTCACTATACTTAATCCATTACTAGTGTATTCACCTGTCATTTTGTTTTCTGCTTGAGTCAATACTAGCATATTTAATACTGCAGCTGTTGGTGTCCATAATTCAATCCATAATACACTGCGTAGGTATTCTCCTATAATTCTCAGACCTCCAGGTAATAGTGCTATTACAAACATGAAAGGTAGCATTGCATATAGAAGTGCTCTTAGAGTTGATTGTAGTTGTGGTAGAAATTCAGCCTGGAATGCTCCCTCTGCCATTTTTGTTTGTACAAATTCTGATTTTGATTTTCCATTTGCATAAGCTAAACCACTAATTCCAGTACCTAATTTACTTGCTGAATTTTGTGCTTCAGAAATTAATCCTGACTGTATACTTACACTTTGCATTACACCAGGAGGTGGGTTTTGATTTCCTGTTATTAGTCTTATTGCACCTGCATTTACACCAGGGTAATTACATGCGACATTTGTTCCGAATATTGTTAGATTAGGTTCAATTTGATCCCATAATTCTCCACATTTCCAAACTTCTCCACTAAATTTTGCTGTATAATCTCTAGGGCTTAATCCACCTATTTCAGCATGGGAACCACTGTATAAATCTGTTAAATAAGTTCTTAGATTTCTAGAAGCTTTTATTTTTGTAATTTCGTCTTGACCTGATATACCTTTTGAAGAAAATGGTATAAATATACATTGAGAAAATATTGTTTGGATAGATCCTTGTAAATCATATGCTGTTAATGTATTTCCATTACCATTATTCCCCGTATTCATTGAAGTCGATAAATCCATACCTAATACTGACATGCTTTGCTTTAATGCACCCATGTATCCTTCATTATTTTGAATAGAGAGGTCCCCATATATATTATTTGGTGGAATAAATCCTATTTCAGTTAACCTTGTTAGTTCTGACCCTACTCTATTAAAAAAATTAAATGTAAATGCGACCATTTGAGGAACATTATCAACTGCTGCTCCAGATATAGAAGAATTATTATTTGTACAATATGTAGGTAAATTATCTGTTTTAACAACAACAGTGTCTGTTGCTGCAAATATAATAGTTAATAAACCTGTTCCAATTATTATAAATCTAAAATAAGCACTTAATGGTTTACTTGGTGTAGAACCCCATGAAGTTATTAGTCCTGATATAAATACAAAAAATCCACCAAATAGAAAAACTAATTTAAGTAATCCTAGATAATCGTTTGATCCAAAGATTTTGGCGATTCCATTGAATATATTTACATAGCTATCAACTTCTTCTGGTGATTGTACATGGAAGTATATTGTGTCAGCAAAAATCAGTGTTGATAACAATATAAATGTATATATTATTTTTTTCATTTTATTTTCCTATTTTGCTTTATATACTGAACTCATAGAGAATCTATTTTCCTCTATTGTGCTTTTTCCTGCATTTGTATTTGAAATTCTTGGACCATAATCTGTTCCGTTTGAATGTAATGCATTCTTTGAGCTTGTATCCATATAATCTTGTACTTTAGTAGAAAGTGTGTCTCCTGCACTCATACCATTCATTCCTGTCATAATAGCTTTCCTTGCTGACATGAATCTATTTAATAATTGAGTGTTTCCTGTTTTTGCAGCTTGAGCTGCTATTTTAGCATATTGTTTTGAACCAACTTTTATACCCATGGCTGCAATACCACCTGTTATTCCTATAGCAGCTAAAGCTCCTCTAGATAAAGATAGGAAGTCATTTAAACCGTCAATTTGTTTCATGATTTTACGACCTGTTTCTGTTTCTTGAATTGAATGTCTTGCTTGTTGTTCATGTACTATACCTGCAGATTTATCTGCTCCATTAGCTAAAACAAGTTTACCATTTTTGTCTTTTATCCAAATACCTGATTCTGTAGAACCGTCTGGTCTTGCTCTTGATACTACTGCTGAATCAGCAGAGGCTGTGTAATCTTTTCCATTCAAAACTTGACTTGTTATACTTACTTTACCAAGATTTTGAAGTTCTCCTGCAGCAGTAATTTTACCATGTGTACCTGGGTCCAATGTACCTTCTAATTTAGTAACTTTAGAAATTCCTGATAGTGTATTATAGTTTTCCGCAACAGCTTCAGCTTCCACTCTTTTTACTCCAGCTTTGGCTGTTTTACTTGTCTGATTATCTGAACGAGAACCTGTTTTAAGTTCTGTTCCTTTATCTATTTTAGCAGCAGTCATGGATTGATTCACTCCTTCTATCTTTGCCATGTATTTTGCTGCACCAACTCTATTCTTACCCGTACTTTTCATAGTCTGTTCAACTGCTGCCGAAGCTTTGTTAAATTTTTGTGATCTATCTAATGCTGCAGCATTATCTGTTGTTTCTTCAGTTAATGGATTCTCTACTTTTGCTTTTTGTTCTGATTGTAGTACTTGTGCGTCTTGTTGTACTACTTTTTTACCTCTTTTTGATAATGTACCGTCAGTATTAGTCATTGGTGCTGCACCTTTTGCGCTAGTAATAGTATTAACTGCTTCACCTTGTCCTGACATGACACCTGCACCCATTGGACCACCACCAAGTCCTTTAATAGCAGTATCTGCACTCGCTAGTTCTTTCGCTTTAGAAAAGGCTGCTGCGTTTGCTACATTTTCTAGTCCTGCTGTTTTTTCTGCAGCTAATGTACCACCAGAGCTTGCACCCATTTTTAATGCTTCAAAGTGTTGAGTTTCTGCAATAGAAAATTCTTCGCCTGTTCTGTTTTTAAAGACTTGGTTTTGTTTTACAGTCTGTGCGTCTTGATTCATAGATTGTGTTTGAATGTTTTGACCCATTCCTGCTGCAACTGCTCCACCAATTCCTGCTAGCATATGTGCTGAACCTTTAAGTATTAACCATGTTAATGCTGGTACTGACGCATATAGATATCCTGCAACACCGGCTATTGTTGAGCCGGTAGAGAGCATATCTATTGCGTTGGTAACGGTTATACCGTTGGAGGCGTACTCACTTGAAATTCTGTATTCTGCTTGTTGAGTTATAAACATGTTTAATATTGCTGCTGTTGGTGACCATAGTTCTACCCAAATAATAGTCTGTAAGTATTGTGTAATAACTTTTATTCCACCTGGAAGTAATACTATTACGAATACAAATGGTAGGAATGCATATAATACTGCTCTAATTGTCATTTGAAGGTATGGTAACATTTCTGCCATATATTCACCTGTAGCCATATTTGATTGAACAAATTCTGCTCTAGTTTTACCAGAGGCATAAGACATACCTGATACACCTACACCAAGTTGTGAAGCTGTGTTTGCAAGTTCAGAAACTAGTCCTGCTTGAATAGCTACGTCTTGAAAATCTGAAACTGGCGGTGAACCAGCACCTGTAATTAAGGTCACTGCTGCAGCACCAATTCCTTTTTGACATACAGCGTCTTGTCTAAACTGTGTGTAGTATGGTTTTACATAATTCCATAAGTCACCACATTTCCAAACTTCTCCACCCATTACAGCTGTGTATTCTGCTGCTGCTAGGCCACCAATAGATCTATTTGTTGTATATAGTTCGTTTAGATACTTGAAGATATCTCCACTTGATTTTAAAGTTGTTATTTCGTCTTGACCTGATATTCCTTTTGCTGAGAATGGTACTAGAATACATTGAGAAAAGATTGTTCTACTTAATCTTCCTAAATCATATGGTGGTCTATTCACTGCATAAGTACTTCCGGCTGGTTCTTCAGAGTTTTTTCTTTCAGATAATGTAACTTTATTAATATCAATCGATAATAGGTTTAATGATTGTTTTAGTGCACCTATATATCCGTCTGAATCATGCATACTATTCGAACCATTTGCATTTGGTGTTATGTATGCTAACTCTGCTAATCTTGTCATTTCTCTACCAAATCTGTTTGTAAAGTTAAATGCATAAGCTAGAACTTCTGGAATGTTATCAATTACTGTTCCAGCAGTAGTCGAGGTACCTGGTGTACAGTAACTTGGTATATTATCTACTTTTATTACCATTGTTGTGTTATGAGAAAACATTATAGATAAAACAGCTACTCCACCTATAAGGTATTTAAAGTAACCTGAAACTGCTCCACCTGCTGATTTACCCCAAGAATCTATGACTCCTGCAATAAACACAAAGAAACCACCAAATAGGAATACTAATCTAAGTAATCCTAGATAATCTTCTGAGCCAAATATTTTGGCAATACCATTGAATATATTAAAGTAGCTATCAGCTATCTCTGGACTCTCTACGTGGAAGTAGTATACTGGTGCGGCCATACTTATACCTGTTAGTACTAACATTAGTATTAGTATTTTTGAAATTGCTGACATATTTTTCATATTTTTATCCTATTTGTTGGTTTTCTTTATTGATTTTGAACTACAAAATTCAATAACTTTCTTTGTTTTGTTTTTATTCGTACACGCTTTTGTTATTAGCATTTGAGCTAGCATTTTATCTTGTTTCACTTCAAATCCATTTTTGTCTTTGTTTACACCCCAATTATATATTATCGCTAGCATTAGTTGTGCTCCAGAAATTCCATTTTCTGCTCCAACAATTAATATGTCTATCCCTTTTTGAGGTTTATCTAGGTAATTCATATAAATATCTGCTAGGATAGTAGTTCCTTCATAGGAACCGTTTTCTATAGATAATTTTAAAAATCTTTCTGCCTTTAGTATATTATCACTTTCTGTTATGAAGTCTTCATGGTATACGTATAAGGATCCTAAAACTTGTGCTGCGTTATAATACCCAAGTTCTATAGATTTATTAAAGAAAAGTAACGCTTTCCCTTTATCTTTTTCTACAGTATCGCCAACAGAGTCTGGTTCGCTCATTCCGTTTGTATAAATAATAGCAAGATAAAAGGCATATTCACCATTAGGTGCAATTTCTAATGCAGAAATAAGCTCTTTATATGTTTTATTTTTTGTTTTCTCCATAATCTTTGAACCGTTAAGTCCTGCAAGATTACCTTCTAATGAAAGTGCCCCTGCAAATATGAAATTTGTTAGTAGTAAGATTGAAATTAATATAGTTTTCATTGTTATCCTTTTTTAGATAGTACTTTTCATACCTCTAGTTCTGTTTTTAAGATCTTGTGCTTCGAATATACCTCTTACTTCTTTTAGGTTATCAAAGGTACCTGCATATTCACTAATCTCTTGTCTAGCAGAGTATATCATATCTGAGACTTTTTTAACATAGGCAAGTTGTGCTGCTGCTGCTGCTTTCATAAATTCAGGAGTTTCTCCTTTTGTTGTTGATTCTGTTGTGCCAGTACCTGAAGTAACTGTAAATGATTTATTGAAACCACCAAGATCATTTAAAGATTCTTGCATTGCATTTATCATTGCATATGAAGCCATAACCATGTTATAGTTCTCTAATGCTTCTATTAATCTGTATTTATCTCCTACTGGTGAATTGTGAATAGTATTTACGAAAAAATCTATATCTTCAAATAATACTGGAACTGTTTGTGTATTTCCACAAGACGCACTCGTCCAGGCTGAACCTTCAACTAATTTCATTACTGTACAGTGAGAACCTTTTTTTGTTCCTTCATAGTCGTCAATAGGGAAGTCTCCTGTATTAGTGTTTGAAGGTGTAGCAAGTAGTGTTACATGTGCTACATTTGAAGACTCTTTCTCTTCCATTGATATAGTATGGAATACTGGCGCTTTAAGCTTATTAGTGTTGCTTCCATTTGAATTACCTTCTATTATAAATCTTGCAAATATTTTACCTGCTGATTCTGCACTTACTGCTGAACCCATTCCACCTAAGAAAACTTGTGGTGAAAACTTTTTAATATTTTCAAAATCTTGTAGTGCTGCTTGTTCTTTAGACGGGTCTGCTGTGAATTTACCTAAAGCTGACTCTATTGCTGCGTCAGTATTCGCAGTTACAATGTCACCTGCAAAGTTATAAAGAAGAACATAACTAAATAGTTTTATTTTTGTTCTGGTTTTTTCTGATTCAGAAGGCATGTATCCTGCAATTGTATCTATCCCTATTGTGTCATATGGTGACCCAGCTGCTGGTGTTGACAAGCCTGGTACTAGTACAATTTTTTTACTTACATAGGCTTTACCTGACGGTTGGTTTGACATAGCTCTTAGCATAGCTCCACTAGTGTCTAGTCTCATAACATTACTTATTACTTTTCCACCTAGTGACATGTCTGCTTCAAATATTCCTCTGAATAGAGCTGATATTGAATCTTTTTTATCTTTATCTTGCATTTCGTCTATTTCTCCACCAAAAGTAAATACTCCATTTTTATCAAAGTAATCTCCAAGTCCTAATGCTTCAACTAAACAGATTTCACCTTTTTGTTGACATTCTGGAATAATCTCTTGCATTTTATTTTCAACAGTTTCACGAACACCTTGCATTCCTAAACCTTTATCTGCTAAAGCTCTTCCTAAGACTATACCAGATTGACAAGCATTACCTAAAATCTTTTGTAGGTCTTTTGCCCATTGATTAATCATTTTGAATGCAGAAGCTACTCCTGGTAGTGAATATATTAACCCAATCGCAACACCCCATGCAAGTGAAGCTCCGGCATTTTGTAGCATAGCTCCTAGTTGATCTAACCCAAGTAGTGAAATAAACATACCTTTTATATTTATTCCATTACAACCAGCTTCTATAGAAGGTGGTGATACACTGAATAGTGGTGGTGGAAAAGAGCTATCAAAACTATAAGAAACTCCTCCAGAGTAGAAATCTGTTGAAATTACATTTCCTGAGCTATCTACTTCTTCATATATACCTGGTTTTGTTACGTTTATCATTGCGCTATCAAGTATACTACCTACTGCAAATATTTGTGTAGGAACAGCAGCTAGTGCTACTGAAGTTGCTACTGATAAGTTTGTTAATTTTCTTTTTGTCATATTAATTCTCCTTGTCTTCCGACTCTAGTTTATCTAGTCTTTGTTTTTCTTTTTTAAAGTCGAATGGACTTTTTGGTGTTGGTATTTTAATAAGGTCCTTAATAACAGGATCTTCTGGTGAATTCCAGTTTTTGTCAGCACTCATTTCTTCAGCACTTACAATTTCATTGTATTTCAAGAAGTTCATAGTTCCTTTTCTTATTTTAGAAACAGATACTTTCCCTGCTACAATTGTTTGTGATATTTTTTTCTTGTTCTTTTTATCTTCATAGAATATTACCGTACTTGGAGTCATTCTTATGTTATATGTCTTATAAAGATCTGGTCTTACAACTTTTTTTGTAGAATTGAAAAAGTCTACAGCTTGTTTGTATCCTTTAGATTTTAGTTCATGATTTACATATTGAGTTATTTTTCTTAATGATTTATCAGAAGGGAACACAATAACTCTAGTCATTTGCTTCATAAATGTTTTATCATAGTTATGGAAGTTTTGATATGTTTTTGTTAGTTTCTCATAAACTTCATTCTGACCAAGGAATATTAGGTAAGCTAATTTATCTTTCATTTTTACAATAATTTGTGCTTCTCTACCACCTTTCGCGTTTTCTGCCTGACCAAAGTATAAGTTATCTCCATATGCGTAATCTGTTGAGGTTTTATATGCGTCTCCACCGTCTTTTAAGAATGCAAATCTTAAACCATTACTGATTTTGTTTACATGGTTAAAGTATTTTGCTTGCCATTTTAACCATTCTTTAGACTCTGTTGGACCTGGGTTTCTCATGAAGTTTTTTAATACTGGGACATGTTGACCCTCAGCAATAACTGGCATAATAAAGCAATCTGAACTTGAATTAGTTTTACACTTTTCCCCTTTTGAGTTTACTGAGTATATAGGAGTGTTGTTTGGAAAAGCATAGTTCAATCTTTCTAGTATTTTACTATTAAGTTTTTTGTTTTCTTTTTGTTCAATTACTATCATTTGTAGCAATTTATTTGTTTTTTCTTCTCTTTCAATTTTCTTCTTTTCTTCTGGTGAAACCTTGTATTTTATTTTAGTTTCTTTCTTTGTCGTAGGGTCTTCTACTGTTTCTTCATACCACCACCAGCCTTTGTCATACACTGCTTTACTCTCTCTTAAATCTGCACTTCCTGCAGCAATAGCTGAGTATGTAAAAGCCATAGTTAATAGTATTGCTTTTTTAAATAATCTCATTAAATACCGTCCTTTTCTTTTGATCTGTTTTTAACATTTAGGTCACCTTCTTCATATTTTTTATCTTTCCAAAGTTTTATTCCACAAAATCTAGCTCCTTCGCTACATGCCGGGTTTATTCCATTTCTTGAACGGGATACACATGGTGGAACTAAGTAGTCTATTTCTTCTAGGTTTTCTTTGTCTAGCTGTTTTATTATATCTTCTGTAAGGTCTCTTATTTCTTCTTGGGCGTTTAAGCAAGTTCTTAATTTTGCTTTATGACTGAAATTACTGATATCATTTTTTTCAATAACTTCTATTTGAAATGCGTTTGGAAGGAAGTATGGAATGTCTTTAGGGTTACATTCTTTTGATATATCGTCAATGAATGTGAATGCCTCTTCTATAGCTCCCATATATATTTCATGTAGTTCTTCATTTTGTAGAATTATATCTGGAATGTAACACTTGTCTTCTGGAGTTTTGCCTGTATTGTTGTACATAGTAACAAGTAGTGGCTCTCTAAGACCTAAGCTAGTTCTATGTCTCTGGTTTTGTGCGTCAGCTGAGAGAGATAGTCTCATTCTTATAGTGAAAGAACTTAATGTTTCAGTTGGATAGAATAATGCATTCATGTTTAATCCATTCGCATAATTTTCACTATCTGGTAATCCATGTCCTGTTGTTATATCAAACACCTTAGTATCTTCTCCAATATCTAATGCAGGGAATCTTGAAAAATCCATATTAGGAAAAGAAGCATTTTGTTTCTTTGCTATGAGGATTATTTCTTCGTAGGCAGGGTCTGCAGCAATTAGAGTATCTTCTATAATTTTTGCAAATTCTTTTGCTTCAGTATCTGCTTCTGGAATAATATCTGCTGCTTTTATATATCTTAATGCAGTAATAAAGTTGATAGAGTGGAATAAATGTGCTTTTGTTGCTTGAGGTAATACGTATCTAGCCATTTCCATAGCTTTTTTATTTGCTATTTTTTGAATAACTTTATTTTCGTCTTTTTCATATATCGCGGTTAACTTCTCTGTTAATTGAGTGTAAGCTTTGTGAAGTTTTGCAAAAAGTACTTGTGTTTTATCTTTGTCTACAGATTCAGGGTAATAATAAGTAGATTCGTCTAGTCCAATTTTTGCATATCTTTGGCTTACTTGATCACTATTGTAATGTGCATGTGAATGGAGTAGTCTCCATATTAAAAGTCTTGACATACCTTCTATTTCGAATGTAAAGGTTGTGTGTTGCATTGTTGTGTGGTGACCACTTTTAAATAGGTCTTTTAGTAATGGAACTTTCTTTTCCCAGTTTTCTACTTTCTCTGGAGTTACGATTGTTGAGCTATAGCAACTTCTTGCACTAGCAGCAGCGACATTTGTCGGTAAATTTTTTGATAATTTAGCTTTCATTAGGATCCTTTATTATTTTTGTTATTTTAGCAGCAATTTTAGGAAAAGTATATACAATAATTTCCTTATCTTCATTTTCTTCTGAATCAAAGTATTCTGTTCTTATTTTTATTCTGAAATTATCTGTAAACTTATCAAAGTCTATTTCTATATTTCTATGAAGTAAATGTTGTAATAACTTGTGTGATTCTTTTTTGTTTAAATACTTTGAGACTGTTCTTTTTATTTTTTTGTCTGTTTTATGGTTTGTATCTAGGTATGGTGTGTCTTCCTCTTTCTCTGTAGTTTCTTTTTTTGTTAAGAAATTTTTAAGGTTGTGTTTACCTGTTATTAATAGCCATAATTTTATACTTATTAGGCAAGTAAAATATACTATGCTCCTAATTATAGAAATAATAGGTGTCTTCGCTTCTAATATCTTAGGATATATGTCTATGATCTCGTAATGTGTTATTTTAGACTCCATTGTCTTCCCTCCATTCATGTAATACCATTAGCGCTGCGTCTATTGGATAACCTTTTATGATTTCTTCTCTTTTTAATTCTGCCTCAACACCTTCTTTTCTCTCTGTATACGATTGTCTTTCAAAAATAAATATTGTTGCAATTGTCATTGAAAAGACTAGTGTTACTGAAAAGTATGTGTTAGACAAAATTCTAGAAAACAAATCGTCTCCGGTTGTTGATACTAAGTCTACCATAAAATTATACACTTTTATTGAATAGTGTTTTACACCTTGACTTACCATATCGTCTGGTGCTTCCATTGTTAATATGATTTTATAAAGTAACTCTGCTAAATCTTCCATTATAGACATTACAAAGGTGAAGGCAATGGTTAGTGAACCAAATATGGCAAAAAATGTCGAATAAAAGGTGTCAGCTGTGAATTTTGCACATTTTATTGTTACTGGACCAACTGTCTGAGCTTTTATTTTAGCATAGAATAGAAAGTGATATGCTAAATATATTAACCACGGTAAGTAGAATGCCATACCTACTAGTAACCCCCATATATCTGGACTTATTTTTAACTTTATAACGACGAAGATTAATCCTAGAGTAGTTGGTATCGCATACTTGGACGCGTCGTTTATGCTTTTCCACATATATGCATTAAGTAAAGAGTCTGGTACTGTACTATTATCTATTTCAACTCTTTTTTCGAGCATGTACTGGGTATTGTGCCATGCCTGGAATTCTTTTGGTAGTGAGTGAAACGTATGTTGATCACCACTAATGTCTTCCTGTCTTACACTGGTGTTTTTGCTTTCCATTGCTTCAAATAAATCCATTAGTTATCTCCTTTTGGAATTATGTCTTTTTTTATCTTTAAAAACAATATAGGGAAGAACGTTAATGTCCAAGCAATGGATATGTTTAATGGTGATATCTCGAAGTTATGAGCTATTATTGAAAAAATAAAGAATCCGAATATTATAAAAAAGTAGAATAGTATGTCGATTGATATTAATTTTAGTGTTTTTTTTGTAATTGTTTTTCGTAGAGATATTGTATCTACTTCTATTTTGTTTATTTTCATTCTTTCTCCTGTAAAATATGTTAAGTATTATATCTTAAAAAGAATCTTGAATCTTTTCTTCCCCGGAAAGGGAAGAGGTTTATCTAATAGCTATACTTTTCTTTAAAAGCAGTATAATTTTTAGACGAGCTATAATCATTGTGAAAATCAATAAAGTCATAACCTTGCTTTACATTCTCTCTAGGAAAAAATGTCCACTTGGTTACTCTACCTTCTATTGGTGCATGAAAATCTTCTGATTTATATATTTTAATTTGAGCTGCAATAAGGTCTTTAAGTCCTATTTTTTTACCAGTCTTATCGTCAGTAAAAGTTTTAGCCCACCAATATACTCTGTATCTAATTCTATCTTCTGGTTCATGTTCAGCATTGAATGCTTCAATCTCCATAATTTTAGTAGACACACCTTTCATTCCAGGAATATCACAGTCTGGGTAGAAATGTAATTCTCTACCTTTTAGTGATTCTAGGCCTTCTTTGCCAATCTTTGTTGTTGACGAACCACTTGTTACTGATTGCATGCTTTTAGCATTGTTAACAATTGTATCTGAATGTCCTTCGTTGAAAAGTATTGGTTTCATAATATCAAAGAATGGAATTAAGTGAGAACCAAATAAAACTCTTACCGATTTACCTCTAATAAGGCCTTTTGGCTTTAATTCTCTATTGTATCTGTATGAACCATATGGAATGTTTTTTTCATTGAACTCAGGAATAAAGAGTCTATATAAAGTCTCCTTTGTTTCTTTATCTTCATATGAATTTAGCCCTATTCTAAATCTTTTGACAGCAATACGCATTTCCTCAATAGAACAAGTTCTACATAGTCCGTCTAAAATAGTTTTAAATAGTTTAGGGTTTTTAAACGAGTCCTCTACCATTTTTTTAAGATACCCCTCTTTGTATGGAGCTACCTTTGTTTCTTCTTCAAAAACTAGAGGTTTAAACTCTGTTGTTGAATCTAAAGGTACGTCTTCCCATTCAGCAAGCATTTTTACTGCTTCTTGAAATGTAGCTCTGTACTTTTCTTGAATCAGGTGAATGATATCATGTTGCTTTCCTTCATTACCAAAGTCACAATATTTTAAATATTTAGTAACAGTGGTTGAAGGGGTTTTTTCACCTCTCAGGTCAATCATTTTTCGACCTGTGTCTGCGTTTAGAATTCCTAATCGCTCAGCATTTCGCATATAAAATTCAAAGGAAGCTTTATCGCTAGCATATCTTGATTTTATGCTATTAATAATACCCTTAAGGTCAATCTTTGCTTTTGGCATAAATGACTCCTTTTTTTGTAAAATAAATTTTCTTGAAGTTTAGAACAAGAATATTTTGTTATAAGAGTGAGGTTAATATTAAGTTGATTTATATTCGTTTAAGGTTAAATGTGTATTATTTTACTTAAGAAAGCTTTTTTTGAAATTTTTTAAAAGAGTATTTAGGAAGATTAAGGACACCAGACCCCTTCACGAACTTGGTGTTCTTGCTATAATTATAGCCAAAACCATTATCATTGTCAAGTTCTTCCTATATAAATACAAAAAAAATCTCCTCTTTTTAAGAGTGTCCGTCTTTGCCTTCGCTTATTGCATGGTAAAAAGAAACAATAGTCGGGAAAATAGATAACTGCTGCATTCAGAATGCCGTGCTTTTATGTGTTCGTTTGGGGTGACATAAACTAAAGAACATTAGAGAAGGAAACTTCTATTTTCGGATAAGGGGCACCGTCCAGAAATCAATAATTAATTACTACTGTTTTATACAAATGCAATATGTATAATAACTTTAAAAACCTAGAGACTGAAGTTCTCTATTTTTTTTGTCAAAATATTTTTTTGGCTAAAGTCCTAAAAATTTAAACTAACCTCAAACATTTTAAATAAGTAAAAAGATTCTAAAATTACTATTCCACTAAATATCATTAACCATATACTCTCTACGAATGAACCTGTTTTAAAGCGCATTGGCTTTGGTAAAAACCATATAGTAGATTTAGACAATGGATAATAAAATCTTCTTAAGCCTCCTTTTGTAAAACCGTCTCCAATTAAATGAGCAGTGTATGCAATCCAGGAAAAATATATGAGTATCATGTAGCTATCTAGCTTATTTATGCTGTATAGCAGTCCATACATTAAGATTGGTGCTGTTATCGTCGCTATTAGCCTGTGAGTTACACCTCTATGCACAGTGAACTTACTTATTATCAATGAAAAAATAATCCAAGGCATTCTCTTTGAGAGATAGGAATTTGGTTCGTCTAGATCCGGGAATAAAGAAAATAGGAATATCGTTAATAAGATAAATGGTAATTGTTCGATTGTTATGTTTTGAAGTATATTGAAGTTGTTTGGTAGTAGTACTGGGCTAAAAGATAGAGCCATTGCAAATGTTACATGGGTTTTATATATCATTTGTTTTTTCTTCTATCTCTTTTTATGCATGATAATTCAAAAAATGTTCTGAATATGTTGTTTAATTGAATTTCTAATTCTATTTTATCTTCTTTAAATTTATGGAAAATAGCTAAGGTCGCATTTTTCTGTAATTTAGTATAGACGTCATTGTTTTTTTCTAAAGGAATGTCTGCCATAGTTTTTGGTCGTATTTTCTTTTTTGTTTCTGTTACTGAAGACCAGTAAACTGCTTCAAATAGGAAATATTCAATATTCTCTTTTTTTGTCTCGAAATATAGATTCATTTTGAAGCATTTCATTACAAAATAGTAAATAAGTTCGTTCATTTCATATCTATGCTTTCTAGAGAGGAGTATTAGCTCCTCTAGTATGTCTTCCTTATTTCTATTTGTTACAATTAGACGTTTAATAAAAATATCTGGAATTCTTATTGGTTGAGAAAAATCGTCTTCCACTGAATATCCTTTAGTCTAGCAATTGATTCATAATGTTTACAACTAGTGCATACGGTTTGTAGTCAGATCTCGTGAATCTTATTTTTTTACCGTCATTGGTTGTAAACCATTCTTTTCTTAGTTCTGGCTTACCCATTCCTTCGAATTTCATGTATGGAGAATATACGACAGTTAATATTCTATCTACTGTTTTTTCAATCTCAACTGAAGATACTACCTCTGATAGATTTATGCCGTGTTTAGACTCTAGTTCATATAAAGCAGATTCTAACTCTTTCGCATTGCTATCATGCATAGTTAAATATATGTATTTATACATGTCTTGTACATTTTTGTAGCCATACTTTTGTGCTTTTGCTTCTGCGTTATTCCACATTTGATCTTCTAATATGAAGTAAATATGATTTTTTACACCAAAGTTAGGGTATAGCAATGCCGTTTTACTGCTCTTAGCAAGCTCATACTCGGCTTTAGTGAGCAAAGGGTTAGCTCCCATATCAGAAGGCAGAGTATAACCCTTAAATAGGCCCATATCTTCCATTTTGAAAGCTTGGGTATTATCTATTCTTTTAATTTGACGTACAGCAGACTTTATATAGCTATTTGAAGCTTTGAACTCAGGTGGTTTTACCTCTGGTGTGCTATTGAATGAACAGCCTTGTATTGCTATCATTGATACGAGTATTATAGATAAATTAATTTTGTTCATTTTGAATCCTTCTTATTTAATAAAGTAATCTATTAGAGATTCTACTTTCTTGTCCGCTTTAGGTGCACAGTTTCCGTTCTCTTTACCTTTTACACATTTAGATTTTTTAATTACATATGTATTTTTAGCTTTCAGACCTCTTTTACTTCTTACAAGTTTTTCAAGTTTTGCAAATCTAGACTCAAGTGTTGAGATTCTTTTGTTTGCTTTCTTAAGTTTAGACTCTAGTGACTTAATACTTTTCTTGTTAGTTTTAGCTGCTTTAGATATCTTGCTAGAACCTTTTTTTAATGCTTGTTTTATATCTGATAGATCTTCTTTTATATCTTTTTGAGATTTAATTAGCTTAACTGTCGCTTTTGTTATTGTTGTTGTGTCTGAAGCGTTAGCTCCAGAAAAACCTAATGTCATTGCTGCTACTAGTAGTAGTATTTTGTTTATCTTTTTCATTTATTACTCCTTAATGAAACTATTTATTTCTGTCATGTTAGTTCTTCTAACTTTTTCTTTACGAGGGTCGTTTTCTATATCATGTAGTAACGCTCCAGAATTGCCTGAATTGTAATCTTGCATGATTAACTCTTCATTTTTATCAATTCTATTTTGCTTTCCTAACATGTTCTTAGAAATTGGTGTTGGTAAGTTTTTCATTCTTTTCTTTGTTGCTTTAGGTGTTCTTTCACCAATGATCCATTTTGGTTCATGTATTACAGCATAGATTTCATGTGCACTTATTAAGTCACCTCTTCTATCAACTACAGGTGCAATCCAAATTCTCTGAATTAACCCAGAGTCTCTAATCATATCTCCTACGTTTGTTCTAGTCTGTAGGATTCTTCCTTGAGACTTATATTTTACAGAAAGATCTGTTCCGTTTGTAACTGGAGTATCTACACTGTAGTAGTCTAGTTTGTCACTAGTGGCATTTGATCTCGTGCTTTTGTTTGAAGAGCTTGGGTAAACTCTAGCATTGATTTCTTTTGCCCATTCTGATTTGTCATATTCTTGCCATTTTTCAGTACGGCCGTCTTTAACTATCATTTTACCATTGTGTCCAATACCAAAGAATAACTCGGTATCTAAACCACTTTTAAGGTAATCGTTCTGAGTTTTTCTAATAACGTCTCTGTTATTGTAAATATCCTCAGGAGAACCACACACTCCAAAGCTAGAAGAAGCTTCACAAGCACTATGCTCATATCCTACACCAAATGGATTTTCTGTAGAACAACCACTTAGTGAAAGTATTGCTATTGCAGAGAGTCCAGTTATCATTATGTTTTTTAAATTTTTCATGTTTATACCTTATTTCCTTATTTAGTTTCAAAAATAGAAGGAGTTGATTTTTTATTATAATCTATTTCTTCAGTTTCTTCAAGTTTTTTTAGTTCTTTTTCGCTATATGTCTCTTCAATTGCGCCAATATCTAGTTTATGGAAGTCTTTTACGTCAAAGTCTTCTCCACCTTTTAAGATTATGTTTACAGTTCTTCCACCTTTAACTTCGATTACTGGGAATATCTGTTCTGCCATTTTTAAGTAATAGTCACCTAGCTGTCCAAATACTGTTGATAATCCACCACCTGCTGCTGCTGCTGCATTATCAGTTACTGCGTCACCAAATGGAACTTGTTGGTTCCCATTGTTTCCGCCATATGATATTTGTGTAGTACCTGAGTTAGCAAGTGCGTCAGAGAATGTTTGCATAAACCCTGCTACAAATGTTTGTGCTAACCAAGCTCCATTTTTGTGAAGAAGTTCTCCACCAATTCCTGGAATACCATTTTCTCCAATTACCCAACCAGATATCTTACCTTCAATCATTTGTTTACCTTCATTTAGTGAACAACTTATTTTAACAAGTCTAATATCTGCAGTTCTACTATTCATGTTACCTTTTGCACTACCAATTAATAGACAACGGTCAACACTTTGTGAGTCGTCATTAGCAATAATGATATCTCCTTCAGCTTGAAGTAATACTGGTAATGGTTCTTCTTCTGCATTCGTGAAAGTTGGTGCGTAAGCTCCTGTTATCATATAGGCTCTTGCAAGACCTAACATAATATGATAAGTACCTCCAGAACCATTTGTAGCTTCCATTCTTAGCATAGCTTTTTCTTCTTCCATTATCATAGCTTTATTTCCCTCTGTATCAATATTGAATAGAGAAACTCTTGTTCTTTTTACTACAGGATTTTTACTTTCTCCATTTGAAGTAAATACTTTTGTACCATTTTCGTCAGTTACAATAGTGTTTCCATGTTTTATATTGTTTCCACCAATGATATCTTCAAGAGTTTCTTCTGAACCTCTATCTACTCCATTTGTTTTATCTATACCAGGTAATGGTGGTAAAAGGTCTTTGCCTAGAACAAAGTTTTTATCTGGATCCTGAGAAGAAATATTTATGTTTCCACCGTCTTTCATTATTGAAATTTCTTCAATTCTGTTTTCTTGTTTCTCAAGTTTGTCTTCTAAATAAGATTGAATGTCTAACAATTTCTGATCATTATGTGTTGCTGTTTTTTCTAACATGTCTTTTTGGTCAGCAATAGAATCTATAATCATATCTTTTAGGTCATTCTTAGTATTGTTTAATTCGTCTGTTGTATGTTCCATGAAATCAACTAGCGCGTTGTTCTGCTTTTCTAGTGTATTTTCCATTGAAATAGCCCAGTTTTCTTTAAAATCTTGAACAGGGATTAATGTTACTTCTTTTTTGTTAAGAAGTTTATCTGTTCTTTCTTTGAAAACTCTTTCTTTATCAACTGACATGAATTGTAGTCCAATACTAATTGCAAGGAATGTAAATATCCCTACAACTACGGCCGTGATTAAAAAGTCTTTTTTCTTTTTAGCCTTTTCTCCAATAGTCTCTACTTTTATTTTTTTTGAGTTTCCTGTTTTCATTAGTTACCTCTTTCTGCTTCTATTGTTGACTTGTTTACAATTAGATACATAACACCAATTTTGTGGCTAGGTATAGTAGCTGGTTCAAATGATATTCCAATAATACCTTTTGTATAAATGTTAGCTTCGTCAAGTTTAATAGTCATGTTTGTTTTGTTTTTAAGGAACCATTTTTCAACTCTGTATTTAGAACCGTCAAAAATGTAATCTTTTTGCATTAAAAGGTCTTCAGTATTAAATTGTCTTTTTACTTTAACTTTTTTATATCCTGGGATATTGTTTTTTGTCATTACTTTTTTGATTAATTTTTTAATATCAGTATCTACTTTACCTGATTCGAATTTAGCTGTTTTTTTAGTACTTCTCTTAACTCTGTTTGAGGTGAAGTCATAGAATTGGTGTGCTCCTTTTACGTCTACTTTAAATAAGTAAGTGTATCCGTCTTTACTCCAGATAATAAGATCTCCTCTAGTTGAAGGAGAAGTTACACTAGGAATGATTACAATAGAGTCTCCTTTCGCTTTTATCGAGAAATCTTTTTCGTCAGCTGTTGCAATCTTAGCTTCGGCTACAGTAAATGGAAAGTTTAAAACATTCGCTTTATTGTTTTTTATTGATATACTAAGTTCTCCTGAATCTAAATTCATTACCTTTTTAGCATATGATCCTGTTACTAGCAGAGATACTGCTAGTAATACTTTTATTAGATTATTTTTTATCTTCATTTAATAGTCCTTTTTCTCTTAATCTTTCTTTTCTTTCTTTAATATCTTTTGCTTTTGCAGCTTTTCTCTTAATCTCTTGTTCTCTAAGTCTGTCTCTTTTTAACTTTCTAGGGTCTTTTCTCATTACAGAAGCGTCTTCAACAAGTTCTTTATAGTTTACACTATCTATCTTGATAAGCTTTTTTCTTGTGTTAGGATCAGCTGGATCAGACAAGAATGATACAATACTATTTATAAATATTTGTCCATTTCTAACAAATAATATCAACTCATATGAGAATGGTAAACCATTTAGATTATCATTCTTCTTACCAATAGTTCTTTTAATGAACCCTTGTGCAGTAAGCTTTTTATATCCATTTGGTAGGTCTTCTATAAAGATATCAATTATTTCGAAATCTTGTGTAATAAAGTTTGTTTCAACAAAGTCTACAAATTTAAGAATCTTACTTTTGTTTTCAAATGCTGTTTGAGGGTCTAAGAAAGGAATAATCCCGTCAGCTCTTTTTCTTACATTTTTATATGAGAAGTTACCAATGTTCTGGAACCATACTCTACCCCACATTTTATAAACATTGTTATTCGCAAATGTATTACCTATTACATATTCACCACTTTCTAGGAATTGTGGTACCTGTATTACTATCGTCTTGTTAGAGGCAATAGATATAATAGCTTTAAAGGCTAGTAAATTTACTAGTATTAACGCGATTATAATCGATAGAAATATTTTATTTCTACCTTTTTGCTCTTCTATTTTGTCAAAGAAACTGCTCATTTTTTATCTCCTGTGTTTAGTTGTATAGTTCTTTTGTAAAGCCAAAAGGAACTGTTCTGTTTTTATTTAAATAAGGATACTTTAATATCGCAGCCTTATTATCTTGCGGGTGGTAGATTCCTTTTCTATAAAAGAAGTGAGGAGTATACCCATTAGGTCTGTTTTGCTTAAATTTCTTATAAGCATATCCAGTACCACCACCTGAACCAATAGCTGTCAACATAACAGGTAGTGAACCTACTGTTGGGAAAGCTAGTGAAGCAGTGATTATACCGGCAATTATGCCAAACCCAAGCATAAATTCGTCTATTTCAAATATACCTATTAATCTAGGTCTATCTATAAATCTGGGGAAGAATCCTTCCTGTAGTGGTTCCTGGTCCATGTCTTACTCCTTTAATCTTTTGTATTATAGTTGAAAACTAAATTTAAATCTATTCATTTGTTAAAATTCGTCTGCTGTTCTTACCAATCTCTTAAGCATTGGTAAATGTTCTTCTTCAATTCTCTTTAATCCATTGTTTAGCAAGACTTTAGTATCTTGAAAAGCGTCAGTAAAAATGAAGTAGTTCGCGTCATTCCAGCCTTCTAGTTCAGCACTAGCAATTGTTCTATCAGAGTCTAGTAAAAGTGCTCGAAGGTCCTCTTCAAGTGCTTTTAGTTTTCGACTTATGTTAGCAACTGCGGCGGTGTTTATCGTAATTTGATCTGCCATATTATTTTTCTCCTTTGTGAAATATTTCTTGGAAATTTAAGAATATTAATGGAATCATAAATTGAGACTTAAATAACGTTTGACCTTCTTTAACTATATAATAGTTTGTTTGAAAGAAGTGGAAAGAATTTGGAATGTTATATTTTTTATCCACCTTTGTTTTTGTTTTATTAAATAGTAGTATGAACAATAGTGGGTATAGGGCTGTTAGGGCTAAGGTAATTGGAATTGAAAGTGTTCCAGTTAAACTTAGTAAAGCAGTTCCTAATCCAAGAATTGAGAGTACTATAAAATATGCATTTGTTGTTCTTTCGAAATCTTTCATTGATTCAATGTGCTCGTCTTTTACTTGCATTTGCTCTTGTATGAATTCTTTTTTGAATATTCCTTTTGTTGGGAAGTTTTCTATATATACAAATCTTTCTAGTTTAGTATAGATAGGATCCTCAATATCAATATCAGAGGCATTTAAAATTAATGAATCTGTTATTTTGAATCCAAAACTTTCTATTTTTCCCTCTTTGTTTGTAATCTTATAAATTCTACAACGTTTTTCTGTTAATTCTGATTCTTTTTTTAATCTATCCACATTTTCTTTAATTGTTCTAGAGAACTCTGTAATTTCTGATAAAGTTGACGTTAGATATGTTTCTTTTTCAAAACTCTCAATTTGTTTCTTCAATTCAAATGCTTCAGTTCCAATGAAGAAATTTTCTTCAATAATCAAATTAAGGTCACTTATCATTGATACTGATCTTTCGACTTTTGTTTTAGTCGTTTCTATTCTTGACTCAAGTCTACTAAGGTCTATTAGTTTAACTTCTTTTATCTCATTCTCAATTTCAGACAACTCTTTATCTATGTCTTTTGCAAATATTGCGTCTTTGTTTATATTGTGTTTCTTTACTGCATATTTTTCCCAAAAGTTTTTTACATATAGGAATTTTTGAGAGACTTCATTCAAGTCATGTTGAATTGATTCAAGGTATGCAACACTACTGTATACTAGTTCTGTATTTTGAGGAATATTCTCCACATTAAATACTTTTAATGTATTTAGGAAGTGTTCGGTCTCCGACTCAAATAAATCAAAGTTTATTTCATTCTTTTTTGTTTCTAAATCAGACAAAGCGTCTTCATACTTTTGCATGTTATCTTCTTTACCTTTAAAGACTTCAAGTATATCTTGCTTTTCTTGGTTTATGTTTTTGAATTCATTGATATAAATATCGTAGAAAATATTTATATCTAATTCTTCTTTTTTTGCTTTTTCTGACATTTTATGCTCCTTTCTCTGTTTGCTCATAAATATATGGTTTAAACTTTGCCGGTTCTCTACTTGTTACTCCAGTATCTACAATTGATATACTTACTGACTTGTCAGATTTTGAGAATGCAATACTACTTTCCGTACCAAATACTTTTGTAGAATTTCCACCTTTAAGAGCAATCTTTTTCTTAAATTTACTAAGGTCTCTAGACATGTCATTATCTGTTAGTGTCGAGTAATCATTTGCATATGTTACTAAGTGAATTCCATATTCAGGTCCATTTTTAAGTATTTCTTCTAACATTTTTATATTTTTGTTTGAGAAACTTGCTCCTGAATACAATTTACTACTTTCAATATAGAATAAGAATATGAAAATCTTACTATTAACTACTTTGTCATTTTCCTTTCTCTCTGTAAACTCTTTATAGAGATCAGCTAATGTTGCTTCAGAAGTTTTATTTTCTAGTATCTCTACTTTTTTGTTTTTTACTGGTTCTGCTAATGAATCTTCAAAGAAATCCTGTAAGTGATTATTGAAGTTAAATAGTTTAACTGTCGAATTTTCTTGGTTTGCAATTTGCTTGATCATATATGTAAATATTGAAGAAGCTTTTTCTTGGTCTGGTCCAACCATTATCATGTTTTCTCCAAAGTCATTCTCAAATTTTAGATACATATGTTCTTTAGAAAGTCCAGCTGGTTCACCAATATATATTTTTTCTGGGTCAATACCTACGTGTTCATTTTTTTCAAATTTACCAGGTATTTCTCCATTATATACAAATCTATCTTCATATAATTTTTCTATTTCTGGAATACTTAGGTTTTTGTTCATATGGTCAATAACAATCTTCATTGTTTCTTCAACTGAGCTACCTATTGCTTTAAATGCTTGAAATGGAACATTTGATTTACTATTCCCTTTGTTTCCATTGTAAATACCTTCACCCGGGTCATTTAGAAATTTTGCTACAGTATTATCTTCACTGAATATTTTTGCTGCGTCTTTTTGGTCCATACTTAAGCCAATTCTAATTGGTATGTTTGACATAATAGCTGGTTCTAAATCTACACCTTTAAGTGTTTGTGTTGCTAGAATCATGTTTACACCAAATGAACGACCTCTTCTTGCAAGGTCTTCAAGTCTTTCATTCGTTTTTGTTGCAGTTTTCTGATCTTTTGGTAGTAGTACTTGGAATTCGTCAATAATAATGATAATACGAGGAATCTTCTTATCCTCACTTACTAGGCTATTATATGAAACTAAGTTTGTAGCTCCTACTTCTTTGAATAGATCTCCTCTTTCTTCTATTACTTTAATTGCTTTATCTAGAACTTCATGTCCAAACTCTACTTCACTTTTCATAGAAAGAATATTTACATATGGATAGTCTTTATATAGTGCAAATTCTGTACCTTCTTTGTAGTCAAGTAGGTAAAATTGTATCTCTTTTGGAGAATATAACATTGACAGTAAAAGAATGATATCGTGAATTAATACTGTTTTACCTGAACCTGTAGCACCACCAATCATAACATGGTGAGTACCCTGGTCTTCTCCATATTCATTTATACCAAGTGATAAGTAAACATTTTCAATACCTTTCTTACCTATCGGAACAACAACACCTTTTGAGGAATCTTTCGACCAGAAGTCTTCTTCTTTTGGGTATGCTTTTTCAATATTAATTACAGGCTTTAAGTTTAAGTCTTTTATAATATTATTTAGGTAAGAAACTCTATCTTTTAATGCCGAAGATCTGAATTCTTTTATAATGATTTTATACTTATTATTTACTAGTATTTTGAATTCTTCTTCATTTCTTAAAGGAAACTTAAGAACCTCAATATTCTCAGGAATTATTTTTTTAGTTAGTAATTCATGTGGTCTATCTGGGTATTCAAATGTAGTCATTTGTTTAATGATTTGGTTTAAAGGAATACTATTTATTTGTTGCCCTAGTCCATATGCTGGGTCATATGTAATTGTCATAAATACATAAATACCTGATTTACTACCACTTTCAATTAATGACATTAAGTTTTCTGTTGCTTTTTTGTTAAATCCTGTTGGAAACCCATTTACAAATACATAGTTGTATTGTTGAGGCACTTCGTTTGTATTTAAGTTATATTCTTCAATAGATTCAAATCCATTTGCTGATATACTTTGAGCAATAGCTGACATAGAGTTTTTAATGTTTTCTAGTTCATTTTCAATTTCTAGATCTTCTGATAAAACCTTTCCGTCAACAAATTTTTCATGTAGACCTGAAAGTATAGGGAAGTTACTACCAGCACCTGACTTGTCAATTAACGTTACTTTACATAGTCCGTCTGGAATTGCAGTAATAGCTTCAATACCAATCTGTTGAATAATTTCATTTATTCTTTCTTTGTATTTATGGTTTATCATTATAGCAACCCCTGTTCTCTGTAGAGGGATAAGGAAAGGAATTTCTGTTATGAAACTATTTTCTGGCATAATTTTTGAATAGATATGTTTTTCATTTACTATTGTTCCAATATTCACTAAGTCAGGGAAATGATAGTTTTCTTTAGACATTTGAGTTCTTTTTTCTCTAATTTCTTTTTCAGAAAACTCATGCTCTAGCATATTCACAGGATTACCTAATTCAAATAATTTACTTTTCATTTGATTTACAACCGTATCTTTTTCTTCTTCTATACTCTCTACTGATTGAAACAAATCTTTTTTAAGAGTACTTGTTGCATTTGTGTATAGTAATTTTTTAAAATTTAATCTTTTTTTCATTTTTTTTCCTCTTATATAGAATCTAGTTCTTTTTCTAGTTTTTCTTCATTTTCAATATCTTCATATTCGTCGTCTGTTTCACCTATGTGTAGTAAACCTTCTCTTAATCTATTGTTGAATTCTTCTTCTACAGTAGTTTTGTTCTTTTCAGAATACCCTTTTATGAGTTTTGCGTCAAGTTGTGAAATTTCAAATTCTTGAGATATACGTCTAACTTCTTGCATATCGTCCGGGTGGTTCGTATATATCCAGTGAGATAGTTTGTCTGCAATTAATCTTCCTACAAAGAATGCACCACTATCTTGTTTTATTAATAACTCCGAATATAGTGGGAACTTAGCTGAAACAGTTTTCATTACCTCAACAATACCTTGGTCAATACTTAGCTCACCTTTAGTTTGAGCAGCAGTAATCGATTCTGGAGATTGTTTTAGGAATATCTTTGTAGCCGAAGAATCAAAAATTGCTCTGGTAGCAGCATTCTTATGGAAATCACCAATAGTTTGAGTAATAACACCTGAAGCACCATTGTACTTTCTAATTCTACGAGCCATAGTTTCCAAGAATCTAACTACTACTTTATTATCCATTATAGACCATGCTTCGTCAATCGCTAATATTTTTCTTTGTGACTTGTCACCTAGGAAGAACTCCGTATTAATAATGTGAGATATCGCTGCAAGAACAACTGACTTCAAGTGTGCATTTGAATCAATTTCTTCTAGTTCTATTACAACAAAATCACTTTCGAATTTAAGATTGTTAATGCCGTTGAAGTATTTATAGTATTGGCCTTTTGGATCTCCAAAAGGGAATAGTGCCGTAATCAAACTATGTAATAGTTTATCAGTATCACCACTGTCATTTTTTTGGTCACTTTTTATTTTTTTAAGTGCATAAATAACGTCTTGCATACCAGCATTTCTATGTCTTGATTCAAAAGCTACTGAAACTGCTTCTGATATATAACCACCAATAACTGGGATATCTATATTGTTATTAGCGTCTTCAGGGTCTAATGATTGCATAGCCATTAATCCAATAAGTGGAACAATTGTTTCTAGCTCTTCTTCATGTATATGTCCGTCTTCATTTAGTTGAACGTGAGTAAAGAAGTTTAGACACATAGCTGCTTCTTCTGTAAATTCTATGTATTGTCCACCTATTAGTTTACATAGAGAACGATATGATCTACCTACGTCGATAACTCTTATCTTAGCACCATTCATTAGGTAGTTAATAAAGAAATCCGCCATAGTATATGATTTACCTGAACCAGTCGAACCAATAACTACAAAGTTATAGTTTGTACTGTTTGAAAAGATATCCATACCACTTAACTGGCCGGCTCTATCTATGTATGTTAATATAGGTAGTCCAAAACCTTTTTCACCTGTCATTAGAGGAGTAATCGCTGCACAGTTTCTTGTAAATAGTGTATTCATTCTTTTAGAATGATTTACTACAATTGTTTCTTCAAACTGAAGTGGTAATGAATATAGGAATACCCAGTGTGGAATCATTGTTTCTTCTTGTAGGATCCAGTTACTTTCTTTAAACTTTTTCTTAATTCTCTCACCGTATTTTTGTACGTTTACTAGAGAATCGTCCATTATGACTAAAGACCACATTGCACTCATAGGAACTTCCCCTATATTTAACATTTGTGTAATAGCTTCTGCTTCATGCGCTCTGTCTCTGATTTCCGGGAAGTATTTATCTTGATCTCCTAATGCTCTTGTTTGCCATATATCCCATTGGGCTTTTGAAAGTACTTCTTTTTTAGATTTGTCTTTGTCTTCTACATATACTGTTAGACTTGCAAAGAAGTTTGCTGGTATTTCTGTTTCAATTTGGTTTCCATAAAAATCAACAAACTTAGAGAGCATTTCAAATAAGTTAACTGAGGAAGGGTATGTTTTTGTTGTGTACGCTTTTGCATGCCAATTAGTGAAGGCTTCTCTCGTTTCGTCTTCTTTTTTTACATTGTTAGAAAACATTCTTTTAAATGCATTCATTACACCTGGTTCGTCTTCATATTCATTTTCGTCTTCAGTTATATCTTCTTTTTCTTGATTTTGTCTTTTGTCAAAGGCTTCTTTAGAAATCATTCTACCTATTCCCATTGTTCCTTCTTCTTCTAGAACTAGTACACTGTCATTATCAACAACTTGAGTGTTTAAATAAGTCATGTGGTCTTCGTCTACATTCCATGTGTCTGAATCTGGTACAAGAATTTCTCTCATTAAAGCAACATATTCTTTTTGAGCAAATTTTCTAGGTGAAAAATCTGATAATCCAGTATGAACTCTGGAGAACATGTTTATAATTTCACTTCTAGAGATATCATTTCCTTGTTTATTTTTTTTAGGGATTGTTACTGTACATAAATTTATGTAGTTTCTTATTCTGAAATCAAGACCTTTCTCTTTATAAAGACTTTCTTTTGAATACTTGTCAAACCATTCAAGTCTGTTGTTTTTAAGCTCTTTTAATACTTCTGTTTTTTGTATTAAACCAGGAGTACTATGTAGTGCGTCATAATTTTGTTTGTATAGCTCTATATTTCTACTAGTGTGCATAAAGAATTGAATACTAGATCTTTCTGGTAAGTTAATACCAAAGAAGGTACTTAATTTTAATTCTGTTTGTCTTGAGGCGTAAAAAGGTGGAAATATTTGAAAAACTACACCCCAACGATCGTTAGCTAATTCGTATAGACCTATTTCTGTCCCTTCTATATCTTCCCATGAGCGGGACCATATAAAGTCCATTACGCCTTCTCTCTCTATTAGTGCTTGTAGTTCTGTTTTTTTTATTGACATGTACTCTCCTGTGTAATAAATGTTATTTTATATGAATTCTTCCAAATAATCTATAACGTTTTTCTCTATCTTGTTGAAGTTTAGCTATTTTTAAATAGAATCTAACTCTTCTTCTAGAATTCTCTCTGCTGTTATTTCTCTATATTCTTCTTCAATTTCATTTTCTTTTAATATTTTTAGACGACCACTTTTTAACCTAATGTTAAATTCTTCTTCTAAAGTTCTTTTATTTTTTTCAGAGTAACCTTTTATAAGTCTAGCTTCTATGTGAGAAATCTTAAAGTCTGTTGATATGTGTTGAATTTCTTTTATGTCTGACATATGGTCAGTATAGAACCAGTGAGATAATTTGTCTGTAATTAATCTTGCTATAAAAAAGTCTCCAGTATCTCTATGTATTAATACTTCTGAATACAATGGGAATTTAGCTGTTACATTTAGCATTCTATTTATGATTGCTGGTTCAATGTCTAATAATTCTTCTGACTGAAGCACATGAATAGTATCTGCTAATTGTTTCAGGTACATTTTTGTAGCAAATGAATTAAATATTTCTTTTGATTCTTCATTATGAGTAAAATCTAGAATGGAGTCACTCATTATTCCAAATGAGCCATTATATTTTTTTACTCTTCTGCTCATTATCTTAATTAGCTTTAATAGAGACGTGTTTTCTCTAACATGGTCATAGTTGTTTATCATTACAATATTCTTTTCTAATTTCTTTCTAGAGAGGAATTCTGTATTTATATTGTATAGAACCGCTGCACAAACTATATCTTTTAGATCTTGGTCATGTATAAGTTCACCTAAGTCAAATATTGTAAAGTCATTTTCTATTTTTAAAGTATTCTTACCATTGAAGTAATTATAATATTTTCCATTTTTATCTGCAAATTCATTAAGTGCTGAAATTGTTAGTATAATATCCGTATTATCGCTTTTAAGAGTTTCTAGTGCCGTAACGACCTCTTTCATGCCTGCCTTTCTATTTTTGGATTTAAAGGCACTTTTAATAGCTTTAATGATATCTTCTGATATAGAGTCTGTATCGATTGCGTTTTCTTTATCAGTAGTTTCAATCATTGTTTTTATTAGAGGTGCTATTATATCAATTTCGTCTTCATGTATATTTCCCTCTTCATTAAGTTGAATGTGAGTGAAAAAGTTTAAAGAAACTTCTTCAGTTGGTTTAATCTCTATAAAATCTCCTCCAATTAATTTACAAATTGAGTAGTAAGAATTACTGTCGTCAATAACTCTTATTTTTGCACCATTCATTAAGTAATTTGTAAAGAAATCTGACATTGAATATGCTTTACCTGAACCTGTAGAACCAATTACTAGAAAATTGTAGTCTGTTGAACTAGAGAATATATCTAAAGCACTTAATTGTCCTGCTCTATCTACATATGTTAATACTGGGTCTCCATATCCTTTTTCACCTGTCATTACTGGTGTAATACCAGCATGTTCTCTTTTGAAAATAGTGTTAAATCTTTTTGAATGAGAAATCATAATTGATTCTTCGAATTGTAAAGGTAAAGAATATAGGAATATCCAATGTGGGATTATAGTTTCTTCTTGTAGAGTCCATTTTCCTTCTTTGAATTTATCTTTTATTCTTTTTCCATACTTTTGAACATTATCTACTGATTCGTCCATAATTACTAGAGACCACATTGCACTCATGTTGTAATTATCTGAATTTACTTTCTTGTTTTCTTTTTTTGTTTCAGTTGGAAAGAAATTATCTTCTTCTCCTACTTTTCTAGTACTCCATGTGTCCCATTGTGCTTTTGATATAACTTCTTTTTTTGTTCTATCTTTTTCTTCTACATAAGCGGTTAGGCTGGCAAAGAAGTTTGAAGGTATTTCTGTTTCAATTTGTGAACCTTGAAAATCAACAAAGTTTGATAGCAACTCAAACAAGTTTATATTTGACGGATACGTTTTTGTTGTGTATGCTTTTGCATGCCAGTTTATTTTAGTAACTTCTACTTCTGATTTTTTGTCACTTGAAAACATGCCTTTTATTTTTCCTAAAATACCAGTGTCTTCTTTATTCTCGTTATCTTCTGGTTCATTTTCAAGTTCAATCTTACCAATTCCTATCGTTCCATTATGTGGATCTAAAGTTATTGTACTATTCATATCTGCAACTTGATTATGTAGATACCTTGAATCGTCTTCTGGAGTATTCCAGATATCTGAATCTGGTACAAGGATTTCTCGCATTAACGATATATATTCTTTTTGATTGAATTTTCTAGGATTAAAGTCTAATAGGCCTGAATATACTCTTGAGAATATATTTATGACTTCACTTTTTGGAATATCATTTCCTTGTTTACTTTTTTTAGGGATTGTTACTGTACATAGATTTACGTAATTTCTTAGTCTCAAATCGAGACCTTTACTTTTATACAAACTTTCTTTAGTATGTGTTTCAAACCATTCTAGTTTATTTTCTTTTAACTCTTTTAATACGTCAAGTCTTTTGACATTAGAATTTGCAGTATGTACTTCGTCATAATTATTTTTAAAATTATCAATATTTCTACTTGCATGCATAAAAAACTGAATACTAGATCTTTCAGGTAGATTAATCCCATAAAAATCACTTATCTTTGACTCTGTTATTGTTGAGGCATAAAATGGAGGGTCTATTTTGAAAACAACACCCCAGCGATCATTAGCTAACTCGTAAAGACCTATTTCAGTGCCTTCTATATCTTCCCATGATCTTGACCATATAAAGTCCATTACACCTTCTCTTTCTATTATGGACTCTAGTTCTTGTTTTATTATTGACATGTGTACTCCTGTATAATTTATGTTATTCTATATAAATTAAGAGAAATAATCTATCTTCTTTCGACTTGTTGTTTAATTTTTTTCATTTCGTCTTTTCGAGCGTCCATGTCTGCTGCGATAACATATGAGATCATTGTGTCAGATTTTTGACTTTTGTGACTTGGGTGGTGATCTTTAACTACTTTTGCTAATTGTTCTATAGCTTCCATTGAATGCTCTGTAAATTTCTGGTGATATTTTATAGCTAGAACTTCTCTTATGTACATTTGTGAGACCTCAGCATGTGCTCTATAGCCCTTCCCTATACCTTCTCCGACTAATTCTACTCTGATTTCTGTACTCTTACCAAAATCGTGATATAAACATGCTATCATGGGTAGTGCTGTTTGCATAACTCTACCTTTCTTTTCACCACTTTCAATACCTTTTTCTAGAACATTTAAAGTGTGTTCTTCTAGATTAACTCTAGCTAGAGCAGAGTATGTTGAACCAAATGCTTGTGACAAGTGAGCTGTATCTTGATTCGCTGAGGTAACGACTGACGGATCTTTTGAAAAGTTGTATTTATACATATCTTCTAATCCCGTACTCATTAAAAACAAGAACGTTGGACTATAATTCACTAGTCCACAAAATCTTTCATATAATTCTTGGTATCTTTTTATAGGTACATTTAGTTTAGGTACACTATCTTTTGCTAATTTCTTTATTGAGGTATTTCTCTCACCTCTAATCTCAATTATACATTCTGCAACAATATAGCTGGCTAATAATTGTTCTATAGAGTGTATATCTTTAAGTTCCATGAATGGATTTGGTGTTTTTTTAGAATCGTGGGAGTCTGTCATTGTTTTTACCTCTCTTTACTAGATTGTATGTAAAATAAAAAACCTCTTTAAAATTAAGAGAGGACATTATTTTTCTTCCTGTTGAATTATCTTTTAGAGCCAAAGGAGTTCTGAGATATAGGAAAAATTCTTTTTTCCATAATCTTGTCTCGAAACCTTTTACTACTCCATATTTTATAATCACCTTTTCTGTCTTTGTTAGGTTCTTTGTAAAGTTTACAATTTTATTTATTTCTCCAATTAACTTTTCTTTACGATCAGTTTTTTCCATAAATATAAAGTGAAACATTATTGTTTGTTTAAGTGCATTTATACTCATGGCATTTGGTAAAACTGTCGCATTCATTATTTCAAGAAGTTGTTTATCAGAAAAGCCTTCTAAATGTTTTAGATTTTTTTCTGATATTTGATTTTTAAATAAGGTTAGCCTTAGTTTCTCTGGATATTTATTTGTCATAAATGTTCCTTTTAGTTTGAGGTTCCAAAGTACAGTTTAACTGCCCAGTCAAGACCTTTTTCTTCTTCTTCTAAATTTACCTCACCAAAAATGTCTGGCATATACCCGTCTTGTCCTATTGATATCTTGTCTCCTACAAAGGGAATCCAATAACCATTTAATATTCTAAAATAAGAAGAAATATTTATTAGTTCTGTATCTTGAAATCTCAATTTAGTATATGTGTTTGGAGTTGAAAAGTTACCAAATAGAGTGTCTTCTCCATGTTTTTTTATACCAAACTCTACTTCTTTTCCTTTTTTTACGTCTTTTACTGTTTTAAAGCTTTTAAACTGAAATTGCATTAAGTCTTTTGTAGAAAGTGGAACTAAAAAATCAATATTTTCAACGTCTTGTGCTGCTGACAATATGATTGATATAAGCTGGTAGATATATTTCTTAAACAAAGGTTGTCTATATCTTGATTCAAAGAACTCTCCGTCCTTCTTAATACGAATTTTATCAATTGTTAGTACAGCTGGTGCTTTGTTATTTGGATCCGAGTAGATTTTAAATTGAAATTTATATCTACCCATTGGTGTTTGGTTTATAACAAAGAATTTTAATGTATTAATATCTCTTTTACTTCTATACTCTTGAGTATACGCCATAGATAGACCTTTTATTAATTTAGGCCATTGATCTCTCATGTCTATCTCTATGTCTTTTAGTACAGGGACTAGTATCTCTACGTCGTCTTTATACATTTTCATGTAATCTGGTACATACTCGTCTAGTTCATTGATTGCTGAGAATTGACCGTCTTTAACTTTTGCTATTAATGATATCTTGGATTGATCTGGGTGTTTTCTTCTTTCATTGATTGCAATACCAATTAAACTTTCTTTCATTGAAATATGATATTTTACACCTTTCCCTAGGTAAGTTTTTGTAGAACCTAATACTTCTGTATTATCGTCCATATCGTCTTCGAAATCTGCATGTCTTAAAATATTTATATCTAAGTATAGGTGAAAAATTGACATTAAGTAACTTGAAAATGGAATTCTTATAATACATTCTTGTTCTTCGTCTTCAGAAAAAATATATTCGTGATTACTGCTCATTTTTGAAAGCTCTAGATAGACAATCTCGTTTTCTGTTGTAAATTTGACTTGTCTGTAAAATGAATTAAGTATGGATATGTTATCTTCTATGTTCAATTTGTATATAAGTTCTTGTACAGTATACATTATGTTCATTAGTTCTTGTCCATGTAGCCATACTTGGTCAATTACTATAGAGTTATCTACTTTTGCTATCATACAGTGTTTATCTGAAACAAGCTCTCTAGTCTCATTGTTTATAAAGGTACCAATTACAGAAGTTGCACTATCTCTATGATAAGAAGATATCATTCTTTTTAATACAGAGGTTAGGACTATTATGTCTCTTTTCGTGTAACTAATGTTTACAATTTCAGAATCTTCAATTCCGTCTGTACCTTTTTTTATTATAGCAATTGAGATTTTGTATCTACCTTTTTCTTCTTCTCTAAAGAAATATCTTGATACTCTGACTTTTATATATTTGTCGTCGTCTATCTTTGAATTTATTATTTCAATAAGGTCTCTATCTGAAATCTTTTTTCTCAAATTAAATAGATATGAAGATAGTGTTTCTAACAATAGTGCATTTAACTCTATTACACTTTTCATATCTAGACTAATATTCAAATCAATTGGAAAGAAGCCTACTGGTTTACCATTTGTTTTGTTGTATATTTTATCTTCGTGGATAGGTTTAAATTTAAAGTTTACACCTTCTAATCTACCATTCTCTTGATTTTCAATAGAATCTAGGTCCATAATTATCGTTTTTAAATGCAGATCATTGAATTCACTTAGTACCATTTTGTTCTCCTGTTTAAACGTTTAGTTAATCTCAACTTCATTGATTGAAGAGATTAGTTTTGGCAATTTATCGGAAATATCTATATTCCCTTTTAGTTTGTAATCGTTATTATAGGGGAAGCTTCTGAAAAAATCAAATTCTTTTTGTGAAAGTCCCGTTTTAAATGCATTTGTTTGGAATGTAAAACCAAATGAATAGAAGTTTTCACCCTCTTTTTCTAGTATCTCTTTCGAGCTACCTTTTGTTTCACTCCTTAAGTCTGAAAGATATAATTCTAAAACATGTGCAATTGTTTTATTTAATTCTTGAATTTCTTTTAGTTTAAGTTCTTTAAACTTATTTATATATTTTTTTGAATCTAATCCAAATATTTTTGAGATTGCAAAATATACATTATATTGGTCAACGAAAGCTACTTCTTTATTATCTGAAAATATAATTGGTTTAGTCTTTGCTAAATTCTTAAAGAAAACTGAAACAACTTCTTCATTTGACAGTAATTTTGTTATCGATTCACTAATGTTTTCAAAGTTAAGAGGGATTGACTTAGCTGTCTTGTACTCTAATAACTTATAGAATGAAAGAATGTCAGTATTTTCGTCTTCTTGTTCGAAATCTAATTCTGATAATTCTTCTTCTAGTAAGGTATTCAAGTCACTCATGTCCATAGTATCATTTTCTTCAAAAGGATCACCAAATGGGTCACCGAATGGGTCGTCTTCTACAGTGTCTGTCTCTATAACTGGTTTTGGTTTCTTTATCTCTTCTTTTTTTACAGGTTCAGCTTTCTTAACAAATTCTTCTGGTGGAAAGTCGTTTTGCTCTGGTAATATAATATCTTCAATCTCTTTTTTTATTATATTGTTTTGTTCTTCTTCTGGTGGAAAGTGTTCTTGTACAGGGATTAGTTCGTCTAAGTCTGTACTTGTGTTATTTACAACAACTCTATTATCTGGTCTATTAGGTTCTTCTTTTTTATCTCTTTCTCTTTTGTCTACTATTTTAGAAGAATCTAGAATTGTTTTGATTGAATCTATAAGTTCCTTTTCGTCACTGTATATTACTTCTCCCTTCCCTTTTAATACAAACATTACTTCTTTTAATTGTTCTGTAAGCTTCTTTTCTTTTGCAACAATTTGAATATCTCCTTGCTCACTTACTAGTGGGTTTAGTGACTTTGTTAAGAATAATGTTGCTTCTAGTGGAACAATTAGTTTTTCCATACCACCGTCAATCATGACACTTTTTCTTTTCTTTAGAATCATTAATATTTTTTCTCTTAATATCATGTCTTCTTTAGACTGTTCGTCTGTAAAGCAGATATCAAATGGATATCCTGTTGGTTCTTTACAGTCTCCGTCTACCTCTTTTAGAGAAGTTTCTATTTTTGTTGTCAATTCTTTACCTATTTTTTCTTGCATATCTTTTTTATTTTTTATACAACAATTTGAAAAAATACCTTTAATGTCTTTTATAGTTTCATTGAATGACATGTTGTTTTTTACAAACTTGTAAAGAAAAAAACCTGTTATTGATAAATAAAGTACTGTTGTTATCACTATTCCTAAATTCATTTTGACTCCTCTAATTCTATTCTATATTTTTCTAATTCTTCTTTTGTTAATTCCGGAAACTGTTCATGTAGTTCGTCGGCAATTACTTCGTTATCTGTTAACACACTTGTAGCAAAATTGGACCCATATCTTTGATAAAGATCTTCTGCTTCTGTTGTTGGCATTTCTACCCATATTCCAGGATCAAATTGTGTTGGGGCACAGCATAGGTAAAAACCTTCTTTACATTGAAGTAAAAATTCTTGTTTCTGTAGCTTTGCTATATGAGCTGGTGTTAATAACACTTTTTCTGCGTCACCTGTTGATATTCTCATATCTAGTTTTGAACCCATGTATTTACCTTCAGAATCAAGAATCGTACCGAACGTATCTGATATTTCCTGCCTTGAGCTTGAATCATTCATTTTCATGTATATCTTTGTATTCGTGTTATCGTTTACAATTTTTGTAAGTTCTGGACCTAGTTCTGCGTCATAATCGGCAAAGGATTGTGTAAATATCATAATCCTTAGTCCTAGACCCCCGGCTTTGTTGAATAGTGATTCAACTCCACTATATAGAACTGAGCCTCCTTCGTCAATAAACAGGGCTATTTCTCTTGGAAATAATCTACCTGCTGCTCCCAAGTCTCCAAATGCTGCGGTAAACATACCAAAGAAAACTCTAACAAATGCGTCAGAAGCTTTCTTATATTTTAATGGGTAAGGTTGTACAACTACTATTTGTCCATGATTTTCATTTTTGTACCCGTCCATGATTGGATTTACTTTTGTTGAACATAGTATTTCACCAAGGTCACCTGTAGATAACTGTTGAATTGTAATATTGAAAGACGAACCAACTTTACTGAAGTATCCACTATCCTTCTCTGCTTGCTCTCTAAGGGCTCTTATGGACTCTATCTTTGATCTCTTTAGGTCTTCTATCTCTGAGGCTATATTTGTGTTAAATTGCTCTGTAGTGATTTTTTCAACATGAGATAGGATTGCTTTTAGTCCTTCTTGTGTTGAATAAGTTGCAATATCCGAGAATGTTATTAAACTTCTATATGGTGGATCCAAGTCTTCTAGAGATTGATTCGCTTGTGGCATGATAACTCTTGTTGCTAGGTCTGGGTCAGAAATGTGATCTATTTCATTTATAATATTTGCATTTCCAGAGGATACTCTTTTGTATTCTGTCTCTATTAATTTACCTACATATTCTGGACCTTCTGCTTTTTCCAAAAACTCTAGACCTTTTAATATTGCAAATGTAATTGTATACCCCATAGTGATATAGAAATCGTCTTTTGCTGGAATTAGTGTTGATACTAATGACGCAATTTCTTCATTTGATAGAGACCATAGAGGGTTGAATGGGATTGATAGGTTTTTGAACATTGGTGAGATATATTTGTAATCTCTCAGTCGTCCAGCTTCAGCACAAAATTCTAAAATCCATGCTATTGTTTCTTGACCTTTTGAACCTTTGGGTTCTATGACTAGAATATCCATTCCTCTCATTATACATTGTCTAATTAAGGATACCATTAGTCTGGTTTTACCAACTCTTGTTGTCCCAAAAACTGCAAAGTGTCCTGCAAGGTCACCCCATTCAATATAAAGAGGTTCAACTTCAGGTGTATACCCTTTTTCTTTTTTTAATTCAGTACCTGCACCAACATATAAACCTCTTTCTATGTTTATATCAAAGACGTTTTCCGTTTTCTCTTCTGTTGATTTTTTAAAAATGTTTATACTCTTCATTAAATCTCCTGTGTATTTAAATATTATTAGATTTTATCTTATTTTTTGCCAAGAATGTTATTAGGTTGAGGAGTTTAAATCATTAAATTTTTATTAACATATATTGATATTGTTTTAGTTTTTTTAGGTCTTTGAGTTTTTTATCGATTTTATCGTTAATTTTATTATATGAGTTCATTGAAATTAACTATATAAGATTGCTTTTACATTTAAACATGATTATTGTTAAAGGTATAAATTTTTAAGTTATTTAAAGAGTCTTTATTAATTAACCGACTCTCCCATTGAGGGTGTGGTTGTTTATCTTACTAATTAAAAGCTAGTAATATATGTTGAAAAAGTTGTTGTTATTAGTGCATTTATTATATTTGTAAAGAAACCAAGTAGTGAACCTATTGCTAAGACAATAAATACATTATATACTTTAGTTTTACCTTTGGAAGTTGATACGTTTATATCTTTGTATATAGGTAGTATTTTCTTTATATATGAGTACATTATGAATATAAAAAACAAGTATACTGCAAAAAATGCAAATGCTGGTAGTTCAGAAAAAACTTCACTAAGACCTTGAACTTGATTTTGGTCAACTACAAAAAGTAAGTAAGAAAGAAATATTAATATAATTTTAAATTTTTCTTTTAGTATTGACTGTTTGAATGTTATTGGATTGTTATTTTCGATTTTCATAGATATTTCCTTTATTTTTACTATTATAGCATAAATAAAATAATAAACCTTAATGATTATGGGTCGATAGGAGAGTACAATTACTCTCCTAGGACTTTTTTTAACTTTGCAGAAACAGAATCTTTGTAGTCGTCTGAAATATCTAAGACTAATGTCTCGTCAATATATTCAGAAGAGAAACCTTCTTCTTGCATTTTTTTAAGCATATATAGTTCTTCTAGTAGCTTGTTGAAAATGTTGTTAGAAGAAAACCCTTGACAATATTCTGTCATGATTCCCTCAACAATACCAATAAAGTTGTCAAAATTGATTTCTTTTATGATATTAGTATTTCCAGTCTTCTCTGCTTCAGAAAGATCCTTTTGGATTTTAGATATGTATCTAGTGTCCTTTTTGAAGTCTTTACCGTAAAATAAAGAAAACAATTTTATTAAACGTTCCACTGCAATTGGTGAAACTCTTTTACATACAGTATCTGTATAGTTTTTATACAATTTGTCCATTTCAACCTGAACATTAACGTTGAAGTCAATATTTAGCTCATTATCAATACAATATTGAATGAACATGCCAAACGCTGCTGGAGTTGTATGAATATTTTTGTCTTCCGCTATGTTATTAAGCGTAGTTTCAAACAATGCCTTCACGTTACCATGATCAGGTCTTAAAAATATATCAACAATAGGGTTAATATTTCTTAGCTCTGACTTGAATAAGTTACGCTCTGGGTTAAGAAGGATCATTTCCTTCACTCTGTCTGGAGCTTTTAACACTCCAAATTTATCAAAACTTCTTACTAAGAAAGAATTTACAAGTAAACTCGGTTCTAGTAAAATACCGTCGTGACCTTTTTTTTCTTTTAACGCTGTTAAAGCGTCACTATGTACAGTTAATGTAACCATTACTATACTCCTTTTAATATTGTCTAAGCAACCATTGTTTTCTAGCGTCAGTGTATCTGAGCGTAGAAGGTATAGCTGCTTTTAATGGGTCTCCACTTTCAAGTTTTGAAATACAAATCTCTTTAAGTGGGATATTTGAGTACTGAGTACCAACTGTTATCGCCTTGATTTTGAACATTCTACAATAGAATTCCATTTTATCTCCGAAATCTTTGTATGCATTTTTAACACTGTCACGTAGTTCGCTACCTGCAACCTCGATATTATCAAGAACCATTATTCTATAGCCTTGAGTATCTGGTACAGATAACCACATGAATGATTGTGCAACTGTTCTACCTTTTTGAGCAATTCTAAGAATGCCCGAAGTTGAATAATTAGCTGCTGCATATTCTAAACATACACCACCAACATTTGTTGGGTGCATACAACAATAGGTTTCTAAACCTACTGGCCATGCTCTAGGAGTTGTCATATCTAACATTTCCCATTCAAAGTCTTTCTCGTAATCATTGCTGATTGTAGGGTAAGATTTCGGTGCACGTAAACCACGTTGTAAGTTTTTCAAAAACTGTTTTTCAAAATCAACATATTCAGTTGCTGACACAGAGGCTTTTCCACAAACTTTTGCAAGTTCTTCACAGCCTGGTGTAACGTTATCATATCTGATTTCTTTAAGCCATTTCTCAATAGCTGCCCAGTTTTTGTTTTTAATGTTTTGAGAGTGTTCTCTTAATAGTGACTCGAAGTTACCTATCAAAGGATAGATTAATTTCTTTTTGTCATGATATTTGTCATATAGAGTTTTAAATGTTCTCTTAATGGCTTCTTTTTCATTTTTATCTTTTGCAAGACGTAGAAGGATATTTATCCCTCTTAATGAAGCAGTATGCCATAGATCAAGTTTGTTCATAATGATATCTTTGTTTTCTAAACCAAGGATCTCGAACGCTCTAACTAAACCTTTCTGGTGGTCTTTACCTAAGCTAGTGATAGCTTCTGGTCCACCTATGGCTTTAACAAAAGTAACCCAATTTTTTAAGTTGAATCCTTTAATGTCTCCTATAGAATATAGAGCTTCCATTTTTGGAACTCTTCCATTGTGAAAAGTGAAGTATTCATGTTTTACATGGGAAATCTCTACCAATTCTTGAATGGTTTCAATTTGTGGTAGAGATAGTACATATCCTTCGTAAGGGACTGAACCAAAAGATTCTAGTTTTTCAAATTTAGGATATATTCCTTGCCAAAAGTACTCTTCCCAGTCTGTATCGAGTGGTAATGGTAATTTTTGCATATTCTTTTCGAAGAACACTTTTTTGAGTGCTGCTTCTTTGTCTTCTTCATTTTTTCTAATAAGAAAGAATTGCGTATCAAGAGTTGCACTCTTAGTTGAGGCTTTACCCGATACTAGTACCGTTTGAAAACCTTTGTAAGCATTGTCAACTCTTCTTTCTGAATCAATAAAACTATTTGAAAGGTTCACTTTAGCAACAACTGTAGTACCTTCTTGAATTACAACTAGTTTTGATTCTTTAATTATTTTCTTCAATTCGTTTCTAGCTTTTTCTGGACATAAAATAGTTCCAAATACAAGCTCCTCTTTGTGCACAATTGCACCATGTACTCCAAGTACTCCTGTAACGCTTAGTATTAATTTCATAATAACCCTTTGTATAAATTTGCAAATCCGTGGAAATGCTACTGCTTGTTATAAGGGCTATTATACTTAAAAAGTACTTTTATCTTGTTTAAATTAATCTTCTTTTTCTGTTTCTAATCGATATTGCATATCTTTTTTATCTGTTGCAAGTCTTAAGGCTTCTCTTTCTGATATGATTCCTTCTTTATAGTAGTTTATTAATGTTTGGCTATATGATTGAGAATTTGGAGTGTTATCTAGAGAACCTGCTATTTGTTGATCTTGTCCACCTTCTTTTAGCACATTTAACAATGCACCTGTAAAAGTTAGCATTTCATAATTAAGTATTCTAGCTCCTCTTTCTTTTCTTCCCGTTTTCATAGCTTCTTCTTTACTTATTGGTTGAATAGGTTCAAGTCTTTGAGCTATAACTCCTAATAGAGAAGAACTTAATCTATCTCTTGTGAGTTTTTCATTATCAGTCATAGAAGTAATTCTTTTTATAGTTGAAACCGTATTGTCTGTATGTAGAGTTGAAAATACTAGGTGTCCTGTTTCAGCAGCTTTCAATGCTAGTCCGAGTGTTTCAGCGTCTCTTATTTCCCCAATTAGAATTACGTCTGGGTCTTCTCTCAATGCTGCCTTTAGACCTTCTAAAAAACTGCTCATATCTCTTCCCAACTCTTTTTGTATTATATTGGATTTTAATTCTGTATGAGTATATTCTACAGGATCTTCTAGTGTAATAATGTTTTTTTCAAATGATTGATTAATTTGCTTTATCATTGCGGATAGTGTTGTGGATTTACCTGAACCTGTTGGTCCAACTACAAGAAATAGCCCAGCTTTTTTATTTGCAATCATTGAAAGGCCTTTGAATATTGAGTCACTAAATCCAAGTGTATCTAAATCAGCTGGCTCTGCAGTTAATGTTCTTAATACTATGTAGAAACCACCTTTATAATTTGCTGCATTTATTCTGAATCTATGGGTGTCGTCTACCAAGATAGAGAATGCCGAATGGCCATTTTCTTCTAATTGTTTTTTTACAAATATTTGTGCACTTTCTTGCAAGAACTCTTGTGTTATATTAAAAAACTCTATAGTATCTTCAATTGTCATTTGTCCATATTTTTCTTGTTTTTTTAACCGACCCATTATTCTTAGTCCAATTTTATTATCTGCACTGATATGTATATCACTTCCAGACTCTTTTTCATTTAGTTTGATTATTTCTTTAAATAGTTCTTTTGTCATTAGTTCACCATATCCTCGTTAGTATCATATATTGAATCTTTCTTTACAACTCTTTCTAACTCAGCTATAGATAATTCACCTCTTTCAACTTTTTTAATACCATTCTTCCATAAATTTACAAAGCCTTCCGATTGTGCAATCTTCTTTAGGTCAATTTCTGTTTTGTTATCAGCTAGTGCAGTTTTTATTTTTTCAGTAATAATCATTACTTCAATTATCGCTCCTCTATCGCTAAACCCTGAGTTGTTACATAAGTGGCAGCCATTTGCTTCATAGATAGTGTCAACTTTAATGTTATACTCTTTTCTTATGAAATCACTCACTTTTACTTCTTTTTTACATTTGCATAATCTACGTACAAGTCTTTGTGAGAGAACACATGAAACAGTAGAAGATATTTGTTGTGGTGAAATACCAATATCTTTTAATCTTGGAAATGCATTCGACGCGTCTGTTGCATGTAGTGTAGCCAAAACTAAGTGACCTGTCATTGCTGCTTTAATAGCTATAGCTGCGGTTTCTTCGTCTCTAATCTCTCCAATAAGGATAATGTCTGGATCTTGTCTTAATAAAGCCTTTAATACTACACTGAACGTTAATTCTCTTTTTTCATTTACTTCAAATTGAACTGCGTTCTCAAATTGTATTTCTACAGGATCCTCAACCGTACTAATGTTTTTATCTGGATATATTTCAAACAATTCGTTAATTGTTAGGTAAAATGTTGTAGTTTTACCTTGTCCTGTCGCACCAACATTTAGTATCATTCCATATGGATTTGTAAAGCTTTTTCTGTAAGCTTTTAACTCGTCTTCTTCAAATCCTAAACTGTCTAGTGATATGCTGAATAGTGACGTTGTTTGTTGAACTCTAAGCACTGCATTTTCACCAAAAATAGTGTTTGCTGTACTCACACGTATTTCTAAAGTTTCTTTATCTACAACTGCTCTGAATTTTCCGTCTTGTGGAGTTTGTTGATTCGTTATGTTTAAATCAGCTTTTGTCTTTATTCTGTTTATTAGGTATTTTGAGTAGTTCTTGTTAAATTCTTTATATGTAACTAATGAACCATTCTCTCTAAATTTGATTATAGTTTTCTTGTCTTTAGGTAGGATATGTATATCTGAAGCACCTCTTACTTTTGCAGAAAACAAAATATCATAAAGTAGTTTATCCGCGTCACTTGTGTCAAAATTATCCTCTTCCTCTTCTTCAGCATGATCTATTATTCTAATGTCTTCAGCGCCTTTCTTTATTATCTCATTTTTATATCTTGAAAATAGAGCTGAATTTAATATATATATATTGTTTGAATTTAATTCTGATTTTACTTTTAGTATTGAGGGAGTCATAGAATCTTTTACGTTGTTGAGCATTTTTATAACAAGAGCATTGCTATTTAGAACTATTACACTCTCTTGATTATATTTTGTTGTCACAGCGACATTAATATCTTTCACATTAATATCGTCTATTATTTCTGCACCAAGTGCTTTTAGTACTTTCTTTTCTTGTTCAGTTATCATTGTTTTCCCTTATTTTGTTGAATTTTTATCTTTCTCAGGTATTATTATTTTTTCTTTACTTATTATGGCACCTTCAGATATTAATGACATACCCATTTTATTATGACCAATTTTAGAAACTGACTCACTATACATTCCCATACCTGCAGGCATACCCATAGGCATACCCATGTTTTGACCTTGTCCAACTCTTGGAGCTTTCTTTCCTCTATATAGACTTAAATTTATTGAATATAATTTGTCACCCTGTACAACTTTACTATCTTCGTTGTTTTTAATAAAGATATCAAATGTATAAGTGTTATCATATTTTATGTATTCTAGAAAACTTAATAAATCAGTTTTATTCATTGCTTTATTTATAATTAGTCTATTACCTTCTTTGAAACCTCTATCATTGTGTTTTAGAAATAATTCATTTATATTTATTTTTTTCAATTCTTTATATGATTTTACAGTTTCTTTTTTATCTAATGTGCCTTCTACATAGAATAAGCTCTTACTCATTTTCAAAACTCTAGTGTATTTATTAGACAAATTAATATCATAAATATAAGTGGTGTATGAATTCTTTTTTAATGAAAATATAGGTGATTTTGCTTGATCGGTATATTTCTTTATTAGCTCTACCTTTTGCACATTCATATTTGCAATTGAAAAATCTGGTTTTTGTTTTTGAGCTTTAAGTCTGGCTATTCTTTGTGCTTCTAAGACTTGTTGTTCTTTGTAGTCTAAGTAATAATAGTATCCACCACCAGCAACAATCAATATTAATAAAAGGGTGATAACTTCATTTCTATATTTAAAAGATTTTTTATCTTTATTTTTACTCTTCTTTTTGTCTTTGTCTTTGTTTTTTGAATCTTGATCTCCAAACATATTTTTTATTTTTTCACTGTAATCCAATGTTGCTACTTGAACTTCAAGATCTTCCATTGTCTTTTTATCATTTATTTCTTCAAAGATATCTTCTTCTATCTCATAAACTTCTTTTAGTGAAGTAATTATACTGTTTAGTTCTGGTGAAGGTATAGCAAATAAAGTCATTGATTCAGAATATCTCTCATAATATACTAATAGAGACGATAGGTCTAATGATAAATTCTCTTCTACCGTAATATTGTCATTTTCTTTTATGAATATGCTTAGCTTGTTATTTACTTCCATTACTACTAGAAACGAATGTATTCCCTTATAGTTACTTTTTACAAAAGATAAGCCCGTTGCTGTTCTATCGAGATCCTCTTTTAATGTGACTGTATCGTCACCCATTATATAGACAAGGTTTTTGTTTACAGTAAAGAAAGTTGGATTTTTTAAGTCCAAGTTTTTTGAGTCTAGCGCATTTTTTATATCAGCAGAAACATACTTCTTGTTTGTGCTGTCTTGAACTTTTAAAAACATTTAAGCTCCTTATATTTTTTTAAGATTTAAATTTTTGTATATTTTGGTTTTATTCTTTGCAGCTTTCATGATTTTTTTCATATTTTTTTTGTATTCTGCATTTTCTTTAGCTTCTGCTCTTTCTTCTTTTAATCTATCTTTCTCTTCAACAAATTTTATAAGTCTTGGCATTGCTACGATCATGAATTCACTTTTAATTTTTCTTTTTAAGTCTTTTGTTGTTAATGACATTTGTGAACCCATATTATCTTCCGTTTTACTACTTTTAATACCACCTAGGATAATGATATCACCTGGCTTGATTCTAAATGTAGTATTTAGTTTCTTTGGTGCTTGCATTGGTAGGTTAAACGTTCCAACAACACCTGCATTGATAACTTTATCACCTAAGTATTGATTTAGGTTTAATCCTAGAGATAAAAATATTGTATTGTCAGATAATACTGTTGGTAGAACTGTTAAGTCTATACCTTCTTCAACATTTTTTATTTCATAAGAAATACTGTTCCCAGCTGCTCCTGTTAATTGGCTAGGCTCAATGTATGGATAGTATTTTGTATCTTTTAGTCTTGCTGGAACATTTGGCATAGTTACAATCTTAGGTTCAGAAAGTATTTGACCTCTTGAGTTACCTATGAAGTATTTTAATACACCCGATAGTATACTTCCTGAAGTAGGCGTACCAGATACTGCTTCTGTTAATGAGTCTCTACCAAATTTCATTTCTGCATTTGCTATTGAAATCGCAGATTTTACAAATCCATTTTGTACCATAGCTCCAAATTCCAGTGAGTAGTCTTTCATTTTTTCTGAATCTACAGCTAAAATATAAGTATCAATTACAATTAGATTAGAAAATCTCTTTTGGATAATCTTTTTGATAATAGTATTTGCTCTTCTAGACTCTGAAGGTGTTAGTTTTGTAAATACAGAGCCCATTTCTTTTGAAATTGATATTTTAGATTCTCCACCACCATAAGTTGTTTTAAAGTCAAGCTCTCTAGTTCTTGTGTTTTCTCTATCTTTTTTGTTACTTGCTAAAACTGCATTTTCTTTGCTACTTTTTGTATTTGTATTATTTTTAACTGAATTCGATTTAGCTTTTGAGTTTTCTCTTTTACTATCTGAATTATCAACTAATTTAGTTGACTTGTTATCTTTAGTATCAGTTTTGTCAGAATCTTTTAGAGTTGGTTGTATTTTCATTCCGTCAGTATTGGCACCCTTTCCTCTTTTATTTTGAGATACGATTCTTGAACCAGTATCATTACTTACAATCTTAGTATCTGTATGAGAAGAATCAGAGTCCTCTGATTTTGCAAAGTTTTCAATAATTGAATTGTTTTCTATTGAACTTTTATCTGTGCCATTTGAAAAATCTTTGTTTTTAAGAGCTTTATCATTTGATTCATTTGAACTAGTATCACCTATTTTCTCGGTCCATTTTTCAGTTACTGTACCTGTAAAGATTACTTCGTCTAAAGAAGTTTGTAGTGCTATTTCTAGTTCGTCAAAAACGTCCTTAGTTACTTCAACATTTGTTTCTCCGCTATCTTCTTGATTTCCTGTATTATAGATATCTTGTAATCTTTCCATAGAAAAGAATGGAAAAGTAAATACTGAATTTTTTGTTCTTGTAAATTTAACTACTCCGTCTTCATATGACCAAAAAGTGTCTGTAATAGAAGCTATAGTGTTGTAAACTTTAGAACGAGAACCTCTAATAGTTCCTTTATAGCTTATTTTTCTTTGAGATATAGAGTGTTCAACTACAGTTGGTATGTTCATTTTAGTTGAAAACTCTTGAAGAGTCATTCCTCTATATATTTTTACAGAGACTTTCTTATAAGGGATATTATGATTTATACTATCTTTTTCATATACAAAGTTGTCAACATATATTCTTTCTATTGGTTTAGTGTGATTTGTTTTATTTTTAATTGAGTTGATTTTATGCTTTATAATTCTTTCATTTTTTGTATCCTTAATGTCGGGATCACTAGGGTTGTTCACTGAACAAGCAGTTGTTGAAAATGCTAAGATTGTAGCTAAAGATAAATTCATTATATTCTTTTGTAGCGTAGTTAAATTCATAAGGTTTCCTTTTCCTATTTTGTTTTGCACAAGTTTATTATAATTTTTTTTAAAAAACAACCGTATAACATAGTATTACTAAAAAATTTAAAAGGATTTAATATGAGTAGAGCTACATTCTCATTTAACAGTGGTAAAATTAATACGACTGTTGTAGAAAAAGAGGTGTCCCAAAAGGACATATTTAAAGGGGTTGATTATATTCAGTGTGGAAGTATGAGAACATATATATTCACACATATAGGAAAACCACCATTTAAGATCGTTAGAATAGACATGACACATGTCTAACCGATCTTCTATGTCTTATTAAGGCAATAGTATTGGTTTTATATATAAATGCCTTTAAAGTGTTCTTATCTTTTTATTCTCATTATTCTATTTGTTTCTTCTATTGTTGTCAATGCTGTATCTCTATCATTTATTTGAACTAATTGTCTTACATATTCTAAACCAGATTTTCTTAAAATTCTTTTTAATTCAATTACTGTTTTATAGTATTTTTTATAATCTAGAGAAACGCCTCTCACTATTCCATATTTTGAGTTTAACCATGCACTTTTAAAGTTATTTGCTTTATAATCATAGTATGCTCCTACTGTTAATATAGCAAACATTTCAATATCTATATCTTTATATGTATCAACTTTTTCTAAGTATGACAAATATTCTATTGCTGTATTATATTCCTTGTACTGAAGGTTATACTGGTACATTTGGTAATAGTAATATGAATGTGGTTTTGACGGATTTATGCTTTTAGATACTTTTGCATATTTAGCTATTAGTTCTTCAGCATTTGGATCGTTTAGTTTAGAGTACATGAAAGAACCCATTGCTGCAATATAACTATGGTATACATTTCTTAAGTTTATTACTTTCACTTCTTTTTCTTGGAAACTTCTTCTAACTCTTTTTCCTTTTTGGTTCTTTTTCTTTTGCTTATTTTTTTCTAACTGTTGAGTAACTCTTTTCATTGAGCCATTTAATTCTCTTTCTATTGTTGAAAAAGTGTATTCTGTTTCACTTAAATCACCTATTGATAAGTAATATGCCATTTTATAGTAAATTAAGTCTTCTTTTCTGGGGTTGAAAGATTTTGGATTTCTTTCTAGTGATTTTCTTAATTCTTTTTCTTTTTCAACGTCACCATTTATTCTATAAAATAGTAGAGTTTGATAGCTTTTTGAAAACTTAGATCTGTATTTTGCTAGTTCTTTTTCTTTATTTAGGAGTTTTAAACCTCTGAAACCTTGTTTCTTATGTCTAAGTTCCATAATTTTGTCTATTTCAGCTTTAGTTTGTATTGTTGGATTCCATATAGCTTCTTTTAATTCTTCAATAAGGTCTTTTGACTTAGTGTTTGTTAGTAGAAACATTAATAATGATTTCATTTCTTTGTCTTTGTATGCAGAAGTATGTATTCTTTCATTGAATTTTAACAATACTCTAACTAGATCTGAGTTGTATGGTCTAAACATTAACTGTTCTCTTAAGTCATTAAAGGCTAGCTTCTTTTCCTCAGGTATTTTAAACCTTACGTCTCTTGCATTTAGTGTTGTTAGACCTATCAATATTAATGATAAGACTAGTATGTATTTTTTAATCATTGTGTACTCCACGTATTTTTGTGGAATATTATATCACATGGTTTTTTTTTAATCCATTTTTTTTTGGATATAGACTACGGAAATCTAGTCTTTTTCTTTATAGACTTCCATATATCTTTTAATAAGTTCCTTTGAAGGGACAATTAAGCTGTGGGAAAAGTATGTATATACTCTGTTTGGATATGTTCTGCTGTTTCTAGCTTGAACCCATTTAAATCCATTTTCTTCATTAATAGCTTTTTCTATCCATTCAGGACCATGTAATTCGTATGTCTTTTGAAATATTTTCCAATCAAACATGAATAATCGATCTTGTTGCATGAAATAAAAAGCTATCAAATTACACTCTAACTCTTTTTTTATCCAACCTATATTTTTAACAGTACCCATTGGATATGTATCATTAGACACAACTTCTAGTAGAATATCATTATAGAAATTTCTTCGTATCTTTTCTTCTATTGTAATAGCGTCTAGTTTTGTACCCTTACGGACAAATAGTCGTCTATCAATTCCTTTGTACTGTTGTTCTTTACTTGTCTCTTCTATACATTTTACAACCTTGTTTCCATTCTTATTCATTTTACGAATATAGTGGGATTCTAGTTTTTCTGCAATTGCATTTGAAGACGCTAATTGGTGATCTTTCTTGTAGTCATTGTTTTTTACCATTTTTTTTATCCTTTCTAGTAAGTAGATTTCCTTTATATAGAAAACTTATATTGTTTTAGAACTAAATTCTCTCTTATTTTTACTTAAAGGTTGCTTTACTATTTTTATTTACTATTGTATAATCTAATAAAAAAAGGAATTATTATGGGAAATGAAACACTTATGGATAAAATATCTAGAGGAATAGCTAGTTTAGCTTTAGGAAAAAAGGATATAGATATTAAATTATTTATTAAAAAGGCAAAGTTTAAGCTTAAGGGTATAAAAGAAGATTCTAAAGTTTCAGTGGGTGTTGGAAATGAAGGTAAAATTTTTGACTCAATTATTGTTGGTAAAAATGTAACTGGTGATAAAATTGTCGTACTTGTTAAGAAAAGTAAAGAGTTTTACGTTTTATTGGATTCAACTAATAGTGAGCTTGAAGACATTGTTGATAAAATCAACTTAAAGGAACACCCAGAGTTGAAAAACAAGTCTATGGAGATTTCTTTTCTTGAGTCACAAGTTATTTCTATCTTAGAGAAATAATCGCAGCAACAGCAATTAACGCTATTAGTATGGGATATGAAGCTGTAAAAGCTAATTTGAAGTCAGTTGTAGAAGGAATACTTCCTTCTATTAAATTAGCAATTAAGTAGCTATAAACTGATAGCATTACTATAGACTGTTCTTCTACCATTAACAATTTTAATCCTAAATATGCTATTGGTAATAATAGTAGTGGAGCTAATCCAACTAAAAATCCATTATACCATGTAATATTATATGAGGACACCGAGCCAAGTACATAACCACCATTCTCTCCTTTTCTAGGTATTACAGAAAAACCTCTTGGCATACCACCAGTTATCAACGATATAATGAAGTGTGTTAGTTCATGAAAAAAAGTTGCGGGTAGTGTTATTAATGCAAACCATAGAACCTTACCCTTGAATAAAGAGAATACATATAATAGTATTGTTGTTGTTATGATCAATATTAGAAAAGTGTTATCTATATTGTTTTTGAAAAAATCTATCTCTTTTATTATGAATTCATGCATTTTATTTTCCTTTATTTACATTTAAGCTTTAATCTGCTATAATAATAACATAATTTACGGGGGTGACTTGGTTTTCGATCTTGTCTTTCCGAATAAGTTTTGTGGAAACCTTGAGAGGTTTTAAAATATACTTAAAAAAGCTTAAACGCAAACAACACAAACTACAAAGCTAAGGCTTTGGTAGCCTAATGGCTACATGGGTTATTCAGATACCTAGAAACAGAACTGAATACAAACAACGTTAAACCATTTTTTTTTACCAAAAGAAATTTAGCTCGTCAATATCCTTGACAATTATAGTAGTCTTTATGGCTACTGATTTTCATTTATTTGAAATTCAAAAACACTTCAACCCACACATAAGAAACTTGTTTAGAACTCAAGAGATTCCGGTTCGACTCCGGACACCTCCACCAAATAATATTTTAATAAGAATTTTTAAAAAAAACTTTTATTCAAGTATTAAAAAGGATATTTATGAATATATGTGCAATAGATCAAAGTCTAACTTCTACAGGAGTTACGATTTTTGATATTTCTACTGAAGAAATACTTTATATGGGGCTTATTAAAACAACTCCTAGAGATAAATTTAGTGGCGTTGAGAATAGTGAAGAAGAACGTATCTTTTCTATTAGAAAGGATCTTATTAAGTTGATTGATAAATATGATTGTAAATTTGCTTTCATGGAGGGTTTATCCTTTAATAATAGAAATTCAATCTCCGCAAGGATATTAGCTGGAATCTATTATACTATGCTAACAACATTTATGGATAGGTTTCTAAGTTATCAAACTTTTCCACCAACTACAGTTAAAGCTTTTGCAGTAAAAGGTAATGCTTCTAAGGAAGAAATGTTTGAGGCTTTACCTGAAGAGGTGAAGAATAGAATTAATGAAATGAATGCAAAAAAAACTACAGGTATGTTTGACTTAACTGATTCCTATTTCATTGGTAAACTTGCTATCAAGCTCATTAAAGAGGAAAAAATTCAATTGAGTTAATTCTATTAGTTCCTTCTTTTTACACTCTGTACCATTGAATAGTAAGATAAATACATTTTGAAAGAAAGAGTCTTTATCTTCTATGTTAAAAAATAATTCAAATTTCATTACTTCTTTTATTATTTCCTTTGTGCTTAGGTCTTTTATATCAATCACTTTCACTATGTTCTTATTATTTATTATAAAGTCTATACCATTATTACTATTACCTAATGTAAATGGTATTTTTAATTCAGAGAATCTACTTATTGTCTTTTTTTTCAATAATTTCTTCTAATTTATTTACTGTATTTTCAAATTTACATTTTTTACATACATACTTAAATCCATTTTCTTCTTCTTGTATTTCTTCTAATTTTGTATTACAGTTTTGGCATAGATATGTTTGTTTTGTATAATATGTTTTTGAGTTTTTTTTGTAGGCGTAGTATAAAGCATAAAGGGTTATTCCTAATGCTATTATGTATAGTTTATTGTAGTCCATTCAAATCCTTTTTGTTTATTATAACATTGAATTTAAATGGAATTTTATTTTAGAGGGTAATCCCTCGCTTTGAGTCGTTATATCGTAGCTAATTGTAAAAATTTAACTAGATAAACAGCACCAATAATGATTATAGCAGCAACAACGTCTTTAGAAAATCTTCTAAAGACATTTGAATTGAAAAAGCATACATTATTTGTATTTTGAATTCTATTTGTTTTGGCAGACATTTGTAGATCCTTTCTTTTTATTTGTATATAAATTATAGCGTTTTTACCCTTAGATTAAGCTTTAATAATTGTAAAATAATAGTTAAATTTCATTATCTAACTTTAAGCTTTTAAATGGTATAATCTATCTATATTAAATAAGGAGGATATCATGAAATATCCAAGAACTTTTCATTTTTCTTGTAGTCAAGAGATATTCTCTGACGATAAAATGCTTCAATTCAGTATTGAGCAAAGATTTTATAATACAGAAGTTATTGTTACTGAAAAAATGGACGGAGGAAACTGTTGTCTACATGAAGGATTAGTTTATTCTAGGACTCATGGAACAGAAACATTCCATAAAAGCTTTTCTAAGACTAAAGCAATGTACAAGTCTATCTATTACACTTATGGCTCTAATTTTGATTTTAAGAGGTTTATGTTGTTTGGTGAGAATGTTTATGCTATTCATTCAATTGAATATAATCTTCTTGATAGTCCATTCTATTTGTTTGCTGTATTTGATACTGTTACTAAGGAATGGTTGTCTTGGAGTGATTTGGTTAAAGTCTCTATTGAACTTGCTATACCTCTTGTTCCTTTAATAGGCAAAATGGAGTTTAGGGACTCAAAAGATCTTAATGAATTTGTGTCTAAGGTACTTAAAGGTAAATCAAAGTATGGACCTACTATTGAAGGTGTTGTTCTTCGAAATCCAGGATCTATAAAAGAAGCTGAATTTTCAGAAAATGTTGCTAAGTATGTTAGAAAAGGACATGTTCAGAGTGGAGAACATTGGGATAAGAACTGGAAACCTCAAAAGTTCCTTAAATAGGGAACTTTAGGTGGATCTTTAAAACGTTACCACTATCTTGAGCAATATATAAAGTGTTGTCTTTTATAAAAATACCCTCTTGATCTTCACCAGGTAGTTCATATTCTTCAATCTGTTCCATTGTATTTTCTTTATAAACTAACAATTTATCATTGTCGTCAGAGATAACATATAAATAGCCTCGCTTATAAAATAAACCACTTATATCTGTATACTGCATGTTATAAACATTTTCTATTCTAGCTGTAGATCTGAACTTTGTTTGTTTTGCAGGTATAGAAATTTTAATTATAGTGCTTCCGTCTTCAGTGTCTATATAATCAGACTGATTTGATATTATAAAAAATTTCCTATTGGCTTTTGTATACAAATAAGTTAAAGCTTCTATTCCGTCTCCACCCTTTTTAAGTATTATTCTTCCATTGTACTCTCTAGGTACTTTGTATTTCGCACTAATTTCAAGATTCTCAGATAATTTAAGTAGCTTGTCTTTACCTTCTTGTGCTACATACATTACATTGTTATTATCAAATGTTATGCCTTCCATATCGATCTTCTTCTTTAGCTTTACACACGAGTCAATAGATATATTACATATTCTTCCATTATCACTAATTACATAAGTGATACCATTGTTTATAGCAATTCCTGAAGGTTCAATTTTGTTTTGTGTGGTGATTGTTTCTATATAGTCTATAGGTAGCTCGGTTGCAAAAATGCTTGACACCAGTACTGGTATAAGTAAAAATTTCATTTTAATCCTTTGTTGCGGAGGAAAGAATCCTCTGCTAAAGCTTATTAAATGTGTTTATTTTAAGCTCTATTTCTTTTTGAAGGCTCTCTAAAGTAGGAGCCTCAGTAGCATATCTGAAGTTTGAAAACTTTTTATCACCCGTGATTTCAAAAATGTTTATAGCATTTAAATAATCTGGGAAAACTTTATAAGCTTCTTTTTCTGAAGTAAATTCAATCTCAAAAGAAACTACACCATTAAGGTAATAATCTACTTCAATCTTGTAGTTGTCTATTAAGTAAACAAGTCTTGTTTTATCAATAGTACCCATACCAATTGGTAAGTGAGCATTATACTCTGATTGAGGTATTTCTCTTTCGATTTCTTCTCTAGAAACTCCGAATCCAATCTTTTTTGTGAAAGTATAGGTTGTTATACCGGTTTCTATACAATGAGAAGATCTTACTCTTTCTTCATTCTCTTTCCCCATAACTAAATAGGTTTGAGATATAACTAGGGTTTCTGAAGGTAAAATACCTTTTTGAAGTTCTAGTACTGAGTGAATAAGATTTTTTGTGGTCCAGAATTTACGTTCTATCTCCATATTTTTTTCCATATTATACTCCTAAGATAATATCTTTTCGATAATTTTTAACGTATGCATTCATGAATACTTTATTCTTCAATTCTTGCTCTTCGTCTGACGTTAGATTTGTTCTATCTTGTTCCATATACTCTTCAAATTTCTTTTCTGAGGTTGTGATCAAGAATTGTCTAAAATTGTCTTTTTGTTTAAGCATTGCAAGTGCTAGAGATATTTGTTCATTATTGAATACGTACATAATGCCCCAGTATAGCAAAGACTGGTGTTTCTCTTTGTAATCAACGTCTCCACAAATTAATGCTTCTGACATTGCTTTTTTGATAGTATATTCTCTATCTAAAGACATGCCCATATTCTCTACAGCCCAATCAAGGTAATCAAAACCTCTTTTAGTTTTTCCGTATTGAGAATATGTTGCTCTTACAACTTCGTCATAAGACATTGTACCTTTTTCAAAGATATTACCAAAGTTAAGCTTCTTTTCAATAACAGGTGTACTTGTTAATTGAACCATTTGCTCATTACTAAGATTAAAATCTGATCTAATTTTAGCATAAAATAGCCATAATACAAAGATATCTGACATTGCTGTATGGGGTTTAATCTCTGTTAATCCTACAATATCCATTGCTTCTTTGAAGTATGGTTTATCGTCGAATTCAAAAAGATATCTAAAATACTGTAGCTTATACATTTCAACTTCGTCAAGATCTTGATAAAGGTGTTGTGCAATACGTAGAGTATCAATGACATGTGTCATATCCCAGTTTATGCCTTCTTTTTGCAACATATTTAAGTCGAATGGACTATTATGTGCAATATAAAAGGTTTTACCGTCATTACTTTTCTTATCTAGAAACTTTGAGCCTTTAGTCTTTTCAAAAGGACCTAAGTCTTCAACCATAGAGTTTGTGTACCCATGAGTCATGGCTGCAGCAGGTTTAATAGCTATAGGAGCTTTATTTAACTCTTCTAAGTAAGAAAGTTTACCTCTTGGTGCAAAATAAATATATGCACTTTCGATAATTCTGTCTTCAGGAGCAACACCAGTTGTTTCTGTGTCATGAATTAGGAGGTTTTGAAATTTCATGGAACTTAAATCTAGAGGTAGTCTCATAGACTGTTCAAATGTTACGAAGGGTACTGTAATTTCCCCAAAACTCATTGTTTGTTTTTCTTCTTCTACATGAAGTTCTTCTTGTGGAAGTTCTTCTGTGTTCTCTTCTTCAAGAGGATTATTTGTTTCTGTCATAATGTAACCTTTAAGTAAATTTTTTCACAAATGATAGTTCAAATGTGTTGACTTTGTTATAGACTTATAAATAAGCTTCCTTCCCCATGAGAGGGAAGAGTTATTTAGAATATTTCAATAACTACTCTTTTGGACAAATTTGTCCTAATAGCCAGAATTGAAGTACCTACGACAAATATCGCCTGTATCATGAAGAAGTACATACTATTGTCGTATGCAATCGATATATACATAATATCTGCAATTAAAAAGAACATATAAGCAGTAAGCTCAACGTCTCTATCTTTAGACATTAGTAGATATGCACCTAATACAGCAATCATTGCTGTTAAAATTTCTATTAATGGTGGCATAGAATAGTCTAGTTCTGCATTATACAAGTATAAACTTAAACTAACGAATAGCGTTGAGAAAAGAAGAATAAATATTCTCTTTACTTTTTCTTTTTCTTCAGTAAAAGAATATATCATTAATGCTGAAGAACTAAAGAATAATACCATTTGTACTACCATTGGTAATAGATTATGGTAAAACGCAACAGCTAGCATGAATATGTTAGCAGACATGAATGTCATTCCTGACATTAGCTTTGTAGTAGGATATTTTTCTGTATCTCTACCCATAAAAAAAGCACCAAGTACGGTTAATACCATACCAATTGCTTCTAGGATTGTAAAAATTAATTCCATATGAACCTTTCTTTGTTATTGTGTTCATTTTGTAAGTCTATATAATAGACAGTAGCCATTTTAAAAATAATAAAACATATTTCTATGTTATATATTGTTATAGAGTTCTAATGAATATTTATTTGTTTGTTAGTAAAGTTTATTTTATGAGTGAAATTAGTTTTGTGAAAGTTTAGTTATGAAGAATGAGGAGCCGAAGCCCCTCAGTGTTTTTAGTCCTACAACTTCACGATTATTGGTGAGTTGTAAACGCTTGACTACCTGCGTTGAAGAATGTTTCTGAGATTCCAACCATACCACCAGCAACTAGTGAAATAACGATCCCAATGAAAAGTACTGACCCTCTGTGAGTCATCATGTAGATAATGAATGTACCTGCAAATCCAAGTAATGCTAAAAGCTTACCAAGGTTACCACTTAACCAGTCTCCGAAAGTTGTGAAAAGGTCTCCAAAAGAGTCTCCACTTGCGAAAGTACTTGTTGTTGCCAACGCAACTCCTGCTGCAGCTACAGCCATTTTGTTCATTTTAAGTTCGCTAGCTACTGCGTCTTTTTTTATCATTTTAGTCATGTTAGACTCCTTGTTTTTTATATTGTTAATTTACTAAAAAGTAAACATATCAGTTTTATATTTCCAGATATTAGTCTAATAAAAACCCTTATATCCTTTTTAGTTAAATGGACTGAAATCTAAGATATCAATCCTTCCTAACTTGCCTTATATATATGATATTTTTGAAAAAACCGGACGTTTTTGATATATTAATCGGACGTTTTGATAAAAATAGTCGGACGTTTTTAAGTTATCCTATTAATCTGTCTTTTTTAAAAATTGAGACATGTCTATTTTTTTATCGTTTAAGATAATTGTATTTTTACATGGATTCTGTTCTATGTTGTATCTTGTTGGCACTACATAAGTTATTTCTGCACTCTTATAAATAATACCGTTTTCATTATTAAAGTCTAATGGTTTATTCACTATTGCTAGCACACCTGATAATAAAAGTTCTGCACATATTTCTGTCATTGTATTCTCCTGTTTTGTTTATTGTTTATAAAACCTATTATACCTTTACTTTTTATACTAATCCATTTTTTTATAATATTCTATACTTTAAGTTTAAATTAGATACAATATATTAATTAGAAAGGCTTCTTTTTTTTACAATGAAATCTTATAACAAGTTAGCACTTCATATTTATATATGGTGACTTTATTTTTACAAGGAGATACTATGTTAATGTATCTTAACAATCCAGAAACAAAAAGCCTTATGGCTGAGTTTCTTATAAACATGCGAACCGAAACAACGGTCCTAACTTCAAATGAAGAATTCTATAGGGATTCACAAGCAGACGATAGTTTGGTAAAAGTTCTATATGGACAATCATTAGGTGCAGTACCAAATAAATCATTCGGTATTGCTTGTGTTGAGCAATTTGCGGTGACACAAGATATTAATCTCATGAAACTGTTCTTAGTGGTTAAGCATGGTGTTTTATTCGAACACACATTACCTTGGCCTGTTGAAAAGTTTATCAGTAATGTTGAACTTCAACGTGTAACTCTTAAAGACCATGACAAGGTTACGGTTAAAAGAGATAAATTAAAAGCTACTTACCAAGCAGAACGAGCTGTTTACAGAGATAAAAAGTCTAAAATTAAGGCTGCTAATAAAGCTTTGAAGAAAGATTATGAAAAAAGTCTAAAAACTGCTGAAAAGGAGGGCCTAGATACTTTTATCAAGGAACCAGTTTACGCTGAACTTCCTAGTAAGCCTAACGAGCCTTCTTACCCAGAGTATCCAAAAGGATATTCTTTACATATGGATAGAGCTGACCAATCATTTGGTTGGAAACTTTTTTCTAGATTTGAATTTTATAAAGTTAAAGATTCAAAAGTCTCTTTCTTGAAAAGACGAAAAGAATTTCTTAAGTTTTCTTCAAAGGTAGCCGTTGAGGTTGCTGAAATTAAAGAGATTACTAAGGAAGAACTTGCTGTCGTTATTGCGAAGTCTGACTATGATTCACCTGCTTCTAAAGATATTAAACAATCTTTTATAACTACTGAATCTTTAGAATTGGCTTCTCAGTTTGACAAAACTTTTGACGAATTATTCTTTAGTGAAGAAGCACATGACATTGAGGAAGAAGTACTTCCTCCTTTAGCACCTGTTAAACCAATGCATGCAGCTTCTATGCTTGCTGGTGGAATGGGGAGTCTCTGTAAAGAGATTCAGCTAGAGGGTCAGCCTCACTTATTAAAATCTGCTATTATTAAACAAACTCAAACACGAACTGTTATCGAAGGTAACAAAGAAAAGGTTGAGACTGTTGAATTTTTTGAACCTAAAATGGGTGTTTACAACAAGGCGCGAAGAGAACTTCGTATCTTGGGGTAGATCTCCCATACTTTACCTAGATTTAGGTAAAGTGCTATATTATTATTACTATTTTTATCTCTTTTTAAGTTTATTTATGAAAGTACCATTCTTTTTAAGAAAAATTTAAGCTTAGTTACACTACAATAAGAAACCTTAAAACAAACTAAAAAAAGGATTTCTTTATATGAAACACACAATACAAATATTTTTATCAACAATACTCGCGTCTTCTTTGCTGACAGCTGCTCAACCTTATGTTGAAGGTACTTATCAAAATATGACTGCTCAATCGGAAAATGTTCTTGGTGTACAACCACAATCAGAACTTATAGGTAAAGAACTTAATATTTTTAAATTAAGTGCTGGTCTTGAAGCTAATAACCCAGAGGGTGAATGGACTACATTAAATGGTAGTAAAGCAGGGTTTTATCTAGGTTTATCTAATGATTATGAATCTGATATTGCTTTTGGTATTGATTTTACACTAACCTCTCCTAAATTTAAGTGGGGAATTATTGCACCATATTTTGGTGGTGGTATTGGTTTTGGTACAAGATCAGACGGTGGTAGTAATAAAGCTGTTTCTACAAGTGTAAATAAAGTAAGTTTTATCACTGAGGATCATAATACATTAGGTACTCCTACTATTGCTCACTTTAATAAAGATACTAGTTATATCCAAACATTCTTTTCTATTGGAGTTCAAGCTCAAATTAGTCAAAATGTAAAATTTAAAGGTGGTTATGTTTATAATAAAAACAGCTATGAGTTAAATTATACTTTAGCTAATTCTCCAGGTGTTGAAAATGCTATCGATAGTGACGCTAGATATAATGGTTTTGAAGTTTCTTTAGAACTAGTTTTTTAATAACTTTCTCCCCAGGTGGGGAGTCGGAATGTTACCATTCAAATGCAAGTTGAGATCTACCAGTTTTTGTTAAAATTTTAACAACTGATATTTCCTCTTCTTTTTTACCAACGATCGGTTCAAGATCAATCTCTTCTTCCTCAAATTTAGCTTCAACTGTTTTACTTTCAACAGCTAGAGCTTCGTCTTCGTCAAATAGAGGTTGTTCCTCAAGTACTGTACCTTTTACTTCCGCAATAATTCTGTCGTATTCGACTTCCATTACTGTTGCTGGACGTAATTTACCTTCTTCAACTTTCGAAGAAGAAAAATCTGGTTTGTACTCTTTGGCCAATTCATTTTCAATGTCATTCAACGCTGCAGTAAAGTCTGGATCGTCGTCAAAGATCGAAGCTAATTGCTGACCTTGAACTTTACTTCCTTCAATTACAGCAGCAGATTTCATTTTCTTTGCCATGATCTCAAGAATACTTGCTTGGATACCATTATAAGCCATAAATACGACCTTTACTGGTTTACTTTGACCAACAGCTCTCCAAGATCTTCTAGCAGCTTGTTGAGCTGTTCTAAGATTGATACCACTTTCATAGAAAATGATTGTTGGAAACTGTACAAGGTCAATTCCTGTTGCAAGTTTAAGAGGTGACGCAATTAAAACGTCACAAGGGTTAGCTGCAATCCATGGTAAAATTCTTTCCGAACCTACATGGTCTGGCATAAATTTGATTACCACGTCTTCACCTAATTCTCTCTTTAAGAGTTCTTCAAGTCTAGGACCAATAAGAGCAGCTGTATTGTAAATAGAGTAAAGTAAAACTTTTCTATCTTCAGACAGTTCTTTTTTGATTCTATTGACAAGGACTTCTTCTTTTGAAAACGTTCGATCTGCTTCAAAAGGTTGAAATTCTTGCATAAAATTCTCTTTCGTTATGATAGGATCTGCACCTTCGATATCAGACTTCGTAACAACTTCTCCCTCAAACTCATATCTAAATGGGAAAGCTGGATTGTTTTGAAGATACATGAATCTTTGTGCAAAAGATTTGACAAGTGTTGGATTGTGAGCTTTAAGAAGAGCCAATGTCTCGTCTCTAAACTTCCCTAATCTTTCACCAACGTCAGGATCTAATTCCATAATAACAGACTCTTCTGAATATGCAGGCATTTTCAGATTTAAGTCAGACATTTTTAACCAAGCTGTAAATGGAGCAAGTAGACTTACAATTCTATCAGAGATTCTAGGAAGCTCTTGTATCTTTGTAGTCGTCTTACTACCAACAGTTTTGATAATATCTTTTGACTTTGTGCTTTTTCGTGCACCGTAATGGTCCACAAACTTTCCAACGTCATTAAACTCATAACCCATGCTTTTAAAGTATCTTGGCATAATAGTATGCAAGATATAAAAGATAGAAGAAGGATACCCGTTTGAAAGAGTTCCTGTCATAATAAGTGTTGTACTTGAGACTTTCACTAGATCTCTATATGCTTGAGACTGTAATGATACTGCATTCTGCATTTCATGTACTTCGTCCACAATAAGCATTCCAAATAGTTGCTCTCTTTTGTTTTGTTTTGAAATTCTTCTAAACTTTTCTCCTACGGAAATCTTTCTAGTTCCTTTCTTCTTGTTTTTCTTTGTACTGAAAATACCCTTACCTTGTTCAAGGTTTTTTGAGAATACTGTTTCTAAAGAAGCATTACAGCTTGGATTAGGACAATTATAAGGATTATTTTTAATCTTTGAATAGTATTTATCAGCCTCTTTCCACCATTTAGCTGGAAATTTCTTTACTTTAGCTTTCCACCCTTTTGGTAGGATCTTGTTGTGACATGACGGACAATTGTCACCCCATGTAAAAGCAAGTTCTACACCAAGTGTTATTTTTGCCGTATCTTTACTTAGTATAAATACTAAAAATCTACCTTTTTCAGGCACCATTGCGTACACGTCTTCAACGCGTAGCTGTTTTTTTGTTATTTTTTCGTCTGGACGCTTGTTTACAATTGTATAAACGTCTGCCATATCACCGAACACAGCTTTCGCTTCGTCGATCATTTTAGGGATATGTTTACCACCTGACGTTAGAAAAAGGATCTTTCTTTCTTTTGCTGGTTTATCCTTTAGATATAGGTATGCTGTAGAAAATGACATAATTGTCTTACCTGTACCCATGTCTGCATTGAGTAATACATTCTTGTATTCTTCTAAACTTTTTAGGATAGGTAAAATACCATTTTCGACCTGTGAACCAAACGGAACACGATCAAGTTTTGCTAGAGCGTACATTTTCTCTGTATTTTCTTTGTCATTTGGTGACCAAAGAGTTTTCTTGAGAGTCTGCTCGATTATCTCTCCAGCATATTTAGCTTGGAATTGAAGTAGTTCTAAATTCATAATGAATCCTTGTAATAATAAAGTCATACTACAGAGTAGTAATGCTAGTTTGTTATAGAAGTGTTTTGATTGTTTTGATTAGTTGTTTAATCTTAGAAAGATTTTATTTGAAAGAGATATTCCCCGAAGTAGGGGAATAGAGTTTATGACCATTAAAAAGGAATTTCGTCCTCATTAATATCGATATCTGGCGTACCTGCTGCTGGTGTTGCTGCTGGTGTTGCTGCTGCTGGTGTTGGTGTTGCTGCGTCTGGAGCTGGCACTGTGTTAGCTGCTGTTCCTTCTTTTTTACCACCAATCAATTGAATACTTCCATTGATTATTTCTAGGACAAGCTTCGAGCGCTTTTCACCCTCTGGTGTTTCCCAGTTTTCTTGGATTAAATCTGCAGAAATACCAACTTGTTGACCTTTTTTCAAATAGTCAGGTAGTTTTGAATTTACATGTAACCATGCTTTAATGGTCACAAATGTTGCTTTCTCTACCCATTCTTCTTTCACTTTAACACTTCTATTTGAAGCTCCTCTAAATTCAATGAGTTTTGAAGTCTCATTTTTAAAAGCTATATCTACGTCTGCCACTAGTGTGACTATTCCTGTTACTTTTAACATAATTTGTTCCTTTGTTGTTTAAAAATTTTATGGATCAGAATTTGTAATAATGATACCAATACTCAGTTATAAGAAGCAAAAAACCTTTTATTTCTTAACTTCTATATTATATAGAAAATAGGCTTAATATACCCTTAAATTTGGTCTTTTTTTGCCTCTTTTTTTAATCTTCTAATTTCTTGTTCACCTCTTAATAGATTACCAATAGAATTGTAATATTCTGGATTTGGTAAAACTTCAATGATTCCAGAAGTATCTGCACTTAAGTCTATATAATGTGCTCCACCACCTACAAAATATATTTTTCTATATTTCTTAAATTCTCTTTGAAATCTACTTTTCAAAGTATTTATAGTTATCTCGGTGTAACGTCTTGAAAATTCAGCTACTTCTTGTGACAAATCATGCTCTTTGCCTTCTAGAAAATAGACTTTTGTCTCAAGTATCTCTTTTACTTCTTTTAGTGATACATGTTCTTTAAATCTTTCTGCAATTAAATCTTGGATATTTCTACCTATTCTAATAATACCTTCGTCTTTATAACCATGTACATTCTCTGGTCTTACTTGACCATTTACGATATCAGCAACGTCGATAGTAGACTGTCCTATATCTACAACTAAATATGTAGAAGGGCCGTCAGGATAAAAGTGATCTATAGCATACTTCGCACTTGCTGCTTGAGGAACAATTAACACTCTGTCTTTGAAATCAAATAATTCATTGTTTACTCTGAATTTTGAGATTCTTTTTTTAAAATCTCTACCTTTACTCATTTGAGAAAATGATAGTCCTGATACAATATACTTCAATCTATCTTTATTTATATTATGATCTTTTAGACTTTTCCATACAAATATAGGTTGAAACTTTTCTAAGTATAAGTATTCTGTTATTTCTATAATATCAGAAGAACTTCTCATTAAAGCGTCCTCACCAGTAAAATAGCGGACTTTCTCAAAGATAGGCATATCTATTGCTGTTGACGGAGCTTCTGCTACTAGAGACGAATATTTAAAGTTTACTATTTTACCACTTTCGTCTCTGAATGAGTTTTTAATATCTCCATATCCAGGGTCATGACCTATTACGTCTATCTCTTTCATTTTTATCCTTTTTATCTTTTAATATCACACTTAGTAACATTTTCATAAGTGGGTGCTTTAACTGAAGCATTTTTCTTTACTTTTATTTGAGTAAATGCTGGAGAAAGTTTGTATCCTTTTACCCAACCAATTCCTACTGCATGAATCCAACCTGCATGAGTCCATTTATCTGCCATGAAAGTTTGACCTGACGTAATTGCTATATTTGTTGAATAAGGTGAGCTTACAGCTGGAATATCAAAAGCGTATAGATCCATTGCAGCGGTGTATTCTATTTGATTCTCAAACTTAACATATGAACCTTTAACTGCTTTTAATGTTTTCTCGTCTGGAACAAGTGTTTTTGTACATGACTTATCACCTTTTATATCTTTGAATAGATTCGCAGTTTTGAATTTTGAATTTTTTTGGCCTTTATTAATTAGCTTTGCAACTGCAAGCTTTAACTTGTTAATGTCACATTCATTTGACTCTATCTTGTATTTAAGAGCTTTTTTTTCTGCACTAAGGATTGTAATCACTTTATTCAGAGCTTCATTTGTAGCTTTTTTTTGTGCTACGAAATTTGCTTTCATTGTATTGATTGCAAGTTCTTTATTTTTTTGTTCTGTTGCTTTATATTCATTGAAAGCTTTGTATGAAATAAATGAATCTGTATTAGGAGTTGTGTCTATAGAAATTTCTTCTACTTTTGTTTCAACTATAGCAACATTTTCTTTGATTTCTGCTTTTATTTTTGTGACCTCTATTTTACCTAAGTCTTTTGTGTATTTAACTACGTCAATTTCTTCCACCACTTTTGTTACTTTTTCGTTTGGTAGTTCTATTGTTATACTTGCATTAAGTATACCTGTCAATGCAATTAGACTAATCGCTATTAATTTGTTTTTCTTCATAATTTCTCCTGTTTTTTTTTGAATACTTATTTATACCGTATTTTAGATAAAAAATCTTACTTTAATAAGTGAATTCACTTTTATCTTTTTCATGTTGGTGCTCTCTTTTTGTTTTTGTTTCTGAAACTAATGTTTCTGTTCCTCTACTCATTACTTTCTTGGGCGTGATTTCTTCACTTTTATTATTGTTAAAGTTTTTTTTAAATTCGATAAATTCTTCTGTTGTTAAAAACATTTCAACCTCTTTAAATAATTCACCATTCTTTGCACTCTTTGCAATTATTGCATTTAATATGATTTCAGCATATTGTTTTGGTAAAAGTGTAAAAATTTCTTCTGTTCTATTAAATAGCTTTATTTTTGTCATATATAGCTCCTTTTACTTTTTGAATAAATGTTGGTTTCTTTTCAAGCGGAATATTTATTTTATCCAGTCTGTTTCTTATTAGTTTAATACTTCCTGCACCTGTCATAACAGAACTTCTTACTTTGTTTTGATTAAAATAATATGTAACTGGTGCTGTTCTTATTTGAAACTTGGAAATTAAGTTTGGACTATCTTCTGATTTTACAAAAAAAATCTCTATCATTGGATATTCATTTTGTATCATATCAAAATAATTTTCAACTGTTCTGCAATAAGGACACACTTTTCTTGAAAACACCATTACAAAAGGTCTATCTATCTGTATCACTTTTTGATTATAATTTTTATCAGTTATGTGGGTTTTTGTGATAGGCATATAAACAGTTCCTTTTATTTTATTAAAAGTATATCAAATTCTTCTATTTTATTCTAATATATTTTATCTATATTTAATGTCTATTTTGCTATAATTAGACTTATAACAAGTAGAAGCATTTCCACGGATTTGCAAATTACTATAAAGGTTTATTATGGATAACATTCAAGCTCTGACATATACCGCAGGTATTATGTCTAATAAAGCATTTCTACGTTTAGCAGAAAAAACACAAGTTGTTTTTCCTCAAAATGGAAGAATTGAAACTGTACAGAATCGTTTAACTCATTCATTTGAAGTTGGCAATTCTGCACGTATGGCAGCTTTGTCTCTGGATCTCCCAGGAATTAAAGTTGATTACCAACATGCTCTTTACAATACCTGTCTTCTTCATGATCCTGGACACCCGTCTTTTGGTCACGAAGGAACAAGTCTTTTAGATCGTCGCTTTAAAGCACTAGGTTTGGAAGAAGGGTTTTGTGATAATAATAATAACTTTGTTGTTATTGAAAAAAATCAGATTGAAGTCTGTGATTATACTGTCGCTTCAATTATTAAGTATCCTGAAAATTTATATCCTAGTCAAAAAGACGAACTTATTCGTAAGTTGGATATAGCTATCGCTCAAGATATTAGGCAATTTGAAAAGACTCTTAAAATATTTGAGAGACCAACTAGAACAATTGCTTGTGAAGTTATGGACGAGGTGGATCGTAATTCTTATGTTACGTCTGACCTTGCTGACTGTTTCTCACTCAAGCTTGGTAATTCAAACTCTTTGTCTGAACTTCTTGAATCTAATCAATTTACAGATAATAAGATTATAGAGTTTCTAATTATTGCTATTAATGCAATCGATAGACATGACAAGACACTTATTAAAAAAGTGTTTAATGATCTTAAGGTTCGATTAAATCTAAATTATTATTTAGGTGACAATATTCAACTTATTGCTGAAAATACTGAACTTATTGAGTTGAGAGAATTTTTATTCAAAATTGAAAAAGAACTCTTTATTGATAGCGAAAGTGTTGTTAAGCAGAGAGTTGAACATATGGCCTATTTAAACAATTATATCGATTGGGTATTAGAGGGAAATTATCCTTCAAGTACATATAAGAGATTAATTGAAAATTCTTCTTCTGAAGTTGAACGATTACGTGCTATTAGAGACATGATCGGTGAAACTACAGATTGGTACGTTATTAACCATAACGTAAATAAATAAGCTTAATCGCTTAAGAAAAACATTATATTAAAAGGATATAAAAATGAAAAAAGTTACAATTAATCTAGACGAAATGAATGCTAATCTTGTTTTAACAATTACTGACAAGAGTGTTAGAATTAGTAAGAATAACAAAGCAAAAAAAGTTTTCTCTAGAAATTATGGACATGATTTATCTTTAATTAAAGAGCTTAAAAAGTTAGGGCTTGAAAATGGTTCTACTGAACTATCAACTTCTGAATTTTTCAAACTTATTGAAAATGTACCTACCTTAACAGAGATTACACTGAAAAAGGTTATGGGAAATGAATTTCTTGAGACTTGTACTGTTACTGTCGCTGAATCTGACTTTATTTTAAAGAAAGATAAGAAAAAGAAGAAAAAATTTAAAGATATAGACTTTAATGAAAAAAAGACATTAGATATGTCAAAAAAAGCTCGTAGATTTTACTGTGCTAATATTAAAAGTACTCTATCTAAAGAACAACAAGAGTTACATTGTTTCATTGAGAAAGAGAATAGTGAGTTTAAAAACCTATCTATTTCAACGTCTCCTATTGTCGCACAGGAAGCAGGTAATTCTGGTATTTCTGACGACGACTTAGAAGGGCTCTATTAAGAGTCCCTCTAGTATCTCCTTTTATAGGAGTTACTACTACAATTCTCTTCTTTTTTAAGGAACTATAAAGCTTACTTCTTGTATAATGAATATACATAAAAATAAGGAGATTTTCTATGATAGAAAACAACGAAGCAAACACAAAAGCACTTGATTTAGCTCTTAAACAAATTCAAAAAAACTTTGGTAAGGGTTCAATTATGCGTATGGGTGATCAACCTTTAGAAAAAATTGACGCAATTTCAACTGGTTCACTTGGTCTTGACATTGGACTTGGTATTGGTGGTATTCCTCAAGGGCGTATTGTTGAAATTTATGGTCCAGAAAGTTCTGGTAAGACAACTCTAACTCTACACCTAGCAGCAGAAGTACAGAAAGCTGGTGGTACTGTTGCATTTATTGACGCAGAGCATGCTTTAGATCCTTTGTATGCTAATAATATCGGTGTTGATACTGATAGTATGATTTTGTCACAACCTGATTATGGTGAGCAGGCTCTTGATATTGTCGAAACTTTAACAGATAGTGGAGCAGTTAGTCTTATTATTATAGATTCTGTTGCAGCATTAACTCCTAAAACAGAACTTGAAGGTGAAATGGGTGATAGACATGTTGGTCTTCAAGCTCGTCTTATGTCACAAGCACTTCGAAAATTAACTGCTAAAGTACACAAAACAAAAACTACAATTGTATTTATTAACCAAATTAGAATGAAAATTGGTACTATGGGGTACGGTAGTCCAGAAACTACAACTGGTGGTAATGCATTGAAATTCTATTCTTCTGTTCGTATTGATATTAGACGTATCGCGTCTCTTAAGCAAGGTGAAGAAGTTATCGGAAATAGAACAAAAGTTAAAGTTGTTAAAAATAAAGTTGCACCACCTTTTAAAGTTGTAGAATTTGATATTCTTTTTGGAAAAGGTATTTCTAAAGTTGGAGAGCTTATTGATTATGGTATTAAATATGACATTATTGATAAAGCTGGTGCTTGGTTTTCTTATGGGACTGAAAAAATTGGTCAAGGTAAAGAAAAGACTAGAGATTGGTTACTTCAAAATCCAGATAAAGCTGCTGAGATTGAGCTTAAAATCATGGAACATTTGAACGGTAGTACAGATATTAAAGTTGAGCCGGGAGAGGAAGCATAAGCTTCCTTATCACAATATGAAGCACTTTATACTCCTTTTATTTCTTAGTACATTATCTTTCTCTGATTATGGTCTTTTCCTTAAAGGTGATCAAATCGGTACTATAAAAAATTTAGACGGTATTTATAAAGGATATCTTTTAAGTAAGCTGACTTTCTCTGCAAGATTATATGCTGGGGAAGAATTTGTTATTTTTTATGAAAAAGGGTTTAAACCAGAAGTTACTAATTCTGTTTATAAAGAGGACAAGGGTGGCTTATTGATTATTGGTCGATTACTTAAAAGTATGAAACTTAAAAGACATATCGAAGTTGATAATGAAAAGCAGTTTATAAAAGTTATTTGTAAGTATAAAAACTCTAAAAATTACTCTTGTAAGTTTGCAAGGCAAAACAAAGGAGACATGTTTATCTATCGAGGTAATTTAGTTGTTAAAAATAGCAAATTAGATTATATCTGTGAAAATAGAACAAATATGTGTCTACGAAAATTAAAATAAGGGATATTATATGAAATTAAAAACAGGACGTAGTAAGAGTCTTCTTATTACTAAAGAAATTGAGGATAAGATAAAGGAATTGTATAATCCTGATATTTTACGTCTTTGTCATGAAACTAGAATCTCTGCTACTCATTTTGAGTTAGAGATACATTTTGAAAAATCTGGATTTCCAGTTGTAACACCAGTAACTATTACAGAAGAACAAATTATAGAAATAGCTTCTGACATATTAGTTGATAAAAATATTGACTTTGAGAAGGATAATTTAAACATTGTTAATATACAAGATCCTGACGCAGAAAGCTACTCTTTACTATTTAAAGGAGTTTCTTTTGTCTGGACTGATATTGAAATTGAAGAGGCTTTAAGTTTAGCTAAAGAAAAGGCTTAAGAAAAAACTAAGAATTTTTTAAGTTTTTTCTCAGAAACACTTTCTAATATATGAAAGTTGTCTAGCTTCTCAGCTAGACGTTATACAAATTATTGACAACCACTACATTCTTGACTTCTATCTACTGCTTTTGGTGCAGTTTCTTTATTCTCTTCTGGAGATTCAGACCTTAGATAGTAGTTTGATTTTAATCCAAACTTCCATGCTGCCATATAGATATCATTCAACACTTTTCCACTTGCTTTCTTTAATGACATAAAGATATTAAGACTTTGACCTTGATCTAGCCATTTTTGTCTAATTGCACCAGCTTTAATTAAGTTTAACTGGTCCATTTCAAATGCAGGTTCATAATAAACCCAAGTATCTGGATTTAAGTTAGGTGCACATACCGGGATAAGACCTGATAGGTTTTCTTCAAACCATTTTCTTTTGTATACTGGCTCAATTGCTTGAGTTGTACCAACTAGAATAGATATTGAGCTAGTAGGCGCGATAGCCATTAAATAACCATTTCTCATACCATTCTTAGCAACACTATCTTTAAGGGCTTTCCAGTCACAAGATAATGGTCTATCTGTTAACTCTAAAGTTTTTTCATTTGCATGATCCATAGGGAATATACCTTTACTCCAATCAGAACCCTCAAAGTTAGGATAAGAACCTTTTTCTTTTGCAATTTCTGAAGAAGACTTAATCATTTCGTAAGAGAATGTCTCCATGATTTCGTCAATCTTATTCATGTGTGCTTTTGTTCCCCAATGAATAGCTGATTCTGCAAGTAATTGTGCTTCACCCATTACACCTAGACCAACTGCTCTTGATTTCAAGTTTGTTGTTTTTGTTTTACGTGTTGGGTAGAAGTTAATATCAATTACATTGTCTAACAGTCTATTTGCAATAGGTATAACTCTTTTAAAGTCGTCTCTTGTGTTTATTTTACTTAAATTTACACTAGCAAGGTTACATACTGCAGTTTCTCCGTCTTGAGAAACTTTCTCAATAAAGAATATGCTCTTACCACCAAGAGTATCTAGAGCTGTTATTTTCTTAGCAAATTTAACAACACCTACGTCAGTAGTTACCATTTCATGCTCTTCAAAATCTTGTAATGAACCGTCTGTAAACTCAACTCTAACAACATAATGGTTAGGTTTTGTATTTTGGAATATCTCTGTACATAAATTAGTACTTCTGATAAAACCAACATGCTTATTTGGGTTCGCTCTATTTGCTGCGTCTTTATTACAAAGGAATGGGTTACCTGTTTCAAAGTATTGAGTTAAGATTTGTTTCCAAATTTCTTTTGCCATTACAGTTTCTTTGAATTCTAAAGACTCGTCTTTTTCATACTCTTCATATCTCTTAGTAAACTCTTCACCATAAAGATTTGCAAGGTCTGGAACTTCAGCTGGATCCATTAGAGTCCACTCCGCATTATCTTCAACTCTTTGCATAAATATATCATTTAACCATAGTGCAGGGAATAAGTCATGTGCTCTTCTTCTTTCTTCACCTGAATTCTTTTTAAGGTCAAGGAAATCTCTTAGGTCAGAATGCCATGGTTCAATATATATTGCTATTGCACCTTTTCTTGTACCTAATTGATCAACTGCTACAGCTACGTCATTATCTATCTTTAAGAATGGAATAAGTCCACCAGCTGCATTTTTATTGTTATCAATATAACCACCCATACCTCTAATCAAGTTCCAGTCAGAACCAATACCACCACCAAATTTAGATAGAAGTGCATGCTCTTTTAATGTATCAAAGATACCTTCTATATTATCTGGTGTTGAGGTAATGTAACATGAACTTAATTGGTGTCTAGGAGTTCTTGCATTTGAAAGTGTTGGCGTCGCTGCCATTACTTCAAATTTAGACATGATTTCATAGAATAGTTTTGCCCAAATTGTTCTTACTTCTCTTTTAAGTTCTTCACCTTCATACTTTTCAAGTAATTCTTTCTCTGTTGGTACAGATACTGCTTCTAGAGGATTCCCTGCCAAATCTTTCCAGGCATTATGAACATAGTTCATAGAAGAAGCTTCTGTTTCATTTTGAGCAATAAACATAGAAACACCCATGAATAAGAATTGAGGTAATTCAATTGCTTCACCAGCTTTGTTTTTTAAGATATATCTATCATATAGAGTCTTAATACCTAAGTAAGTGAATAAACTATCTCTTTCTGTATCGATACTATCGTTCAATTTTTCTATGTTAAATTTCTCTTTTAATCCTGGTAAAAATCTACCTTCTTCTTCTGTTATTTTCAGATAACTATTCATATGAGGATAAGTAACACCTCTTGTTCCACCTAGTCTTCTTGCAACCGAGTGATACATATCGTCTAAGAATCCTCTAGCTGCAACGTATGTCCAGTTAGGTCTATCTATATCGATTTTATCTACTGCTGTTTGAATAATAATGTGTTGAATATCGTCTGTTCTAATTCCGTCTTGGAATTGAATTCTTGCGTCAACTTCAAGTTCACTTTGTGAAGTACCAGGAAGATCTTTTGTATACTTCTCTGTTTTCTTTTGTATCTCTCCAATATCTAAATTATCTAGCTTTCCACTTCTTTTAGTTACTTTTATCATTGTTTGTCCTTTGTTCTTTATTTTATTTATTATATCTTTTTGTTTTGAATTTATTTATTCAAAAAGAGCATTGTCGAATCTATTTTGTCTTTTTCAATTAAATAGTCAATTATAGACGGAGCTTTATATTTTTTGTCTTCTTTTGTAAAAATTTTAAGTATTCTTTTCAAGAGATACCTCCTATATTAGTATAATTATACTCTTTTTTTGAGGATTGTTATAGGTCTGATTTTATATAATGTTTTAATTGATTTTATTTTATACAGCCCAAGTGGGCCATATTATGAACTTATAGAGTAGTTCTTCCTAATTTTTTTCTTTTTAATAGCTTTGCTTCATTTAGGAACATAGAAGGGGCCCATAGTTCACCTCGACTTCTTTGTATGTATGATATATGTAGAAATCTTTTTGCTCTTGTAATCGCAACATATGCAAGTCTTCTTTCTTCTTCAATAAGTGCTTTACTTGCTAAACTTCTTGTAGAGGGTAAGATTCCTTGATTCATTCTTAGTAGGAATACGTAATCAAATTCTAAACCTTTACTTGAGTGAACTGTCATTAAATTTACTTTATTTTCTTCTTCTTTATCTTCTGTACCGTCTAGAGTAATGGCTTCTAGGAACTCGTCTAATGTTTGATATGACATTATTATTGAGTTAATTGTACTTATATCTTCTAATGCTTTACCTGCCGCTTCTCTAGTCGTTTCACTTGTTGTTTCTTGAACTATTCTTTCATACTCTTTTATTAATAGGAAATTCTTATAAAACTCATTTAGAAACTCTTCATTTACTAGTCCTTCTTTTATTTTTAGTCTCATAGAATCTGTTTGTGCTAAAAATGAAGTTAATTTATCTGTTTGAGGTTTGTTTAGTTTCACTTTTTTTATATCTTCACTATGTAGAAAAGTATTTAAATCTACATTTTTTTCTACAGCCTTTTGTTTAATGAAATCCATTTTCTTTTGAGACATTATCTTTGAAGTTGATACTATACAAAACTCAAGAACAACATTATTTGTAGGATTTAAAAACAATGCTATATGATTCATTAATTCTTGTACGGCTTTCTTTTGTAGTAATGACCTTCCTTTATGAATTCTGTATGGTATTCTATTCTTTATGAGTTCTTTTTCTATTGAAATTGATATAAAATTATTTCTATATAGGATCGCAATGTCTTTTGGTTCAACTTTCTTTTCTATAATCTGTTTAATATAGAAAGCAACCACTCTAGATTCGTCATATTCTGTTTCTAATGATCTACAGGTAACTTTACCCTTATCCTGTCTAAAAGCTTCTAGAGCCTCTTTAAATTCATGTTTTTGCTCAGCATTTCCAATGAGTTTATTTGCTATACCAACAATCTCTTCTGTTGAACGGTAGTTTTTTGTTAGATTTATCTTTAGCACCTCTTTGTATTCTTTGTGAAAGGATAATATGTTTTCAATATCTGCACCTCTCCAACCATATATGGATTGACTATCGTCACCTACTACACATATATTTTGATTTTCGTTTAAGATTAAATTAAGTAATCTAATTTGTGAATAGTTTGTATCTTGAAATTCGTCTACCATTAAGTAGTTGTATTTTCTTTTAATGAATTTTCTTGCAACTTCGTCATGATCCAGAATATCTATTGGTAGATTAATAAGATCGTCAAAATCTGCCATATTGTTTTCTCTTAATGTTTTCTTATATGTAATAAATAACTCTGAGAACATTCTAATATCTCTATTGTTAGAAAGTTTATTATCAGTGAATACATTTACTGATTTCCCTTCGTTTTTCATTTTAGATATAAGTTCTTGAATTGCGTCATATGTTTCTTTAACGTCTTCATATGGTAATAAATTGTTTTGTAGTATAGTAGCTATTCCAAAGAAATGTTTCTCTTTAAATTCCATATGATTTTTAAATATCTCTTTTATTAGAGGTTTGATTATTTTCTTTTGAACATTTTCGTCAGCTATCGTGAAATTTAATTTTAATGCATGATATTCATAATTATAATTTACATAGCTTTTTAAAAAGTTTAATCCCCATGAGTGAAAAGTAGTAAATGTTGGTTGCACACCCTCATACCCTATTTTATTTAAAAGTTTTACACCTCTTTCTTTCATTTCTCTTGCTGCTTTATTTGTAAATGTTAGAATAAGTATGTTCTCTGGATTAATGTTATTGGCAATCATATTTGCAGTTCTTGATACTAATGTTTTTGTCTTTCCTGAGCCTGCACCAGCTAGTATAAGTAATGGACCATTAAAAGTTGTTGCTGCTAAGTATTGTTCTTTATTCAGCTCTTTTAAAAAAGGTAGTTTCATAAGGTGTCCTTGTTGTTTAATTGCTTCATTTTATCTAAAATAGAATTAAGAAAGGCTTAATATGTAAGATAACCTTTAAAAGAGCTGGAGAAAAGAGGAAAATTATTTCATTTTCTTCTTTAACTTTTGTAGGTCAAGAGTAAGATTCATGATTTCTTTACGAACGTCTTCATATCTTCTAATCTTTTTATCTTTGATATTATATAATGGAATTCTGTACATTTTTAAATTATTGCGTAATGCATATTTATTTTTTACATAATCTCTCCATTTGGTTTGTGCTAATGCTCTCATTCCACCAAATCTTTCGATTGGTATACAGTGTTGAGCACCGTCTATCTCAATAATAAGATCCATTGAAGGTATAAATATATCATATCTTAAGTGGTAATCTGTAAACGGATTCCTTAAGTTATCAAACATTTTTTCTTCTTCAAATTCTAATCCTATTTGTCTTAGCATTTGTTTAAGTATTTGTGCTGCTTTCGATTCTGTACTTTTTGAGGCACAATGTGGGCAACGTTTACCTAATTGGAAATTAGAATAAGTTATAGGGAATACTGTTTTACATGTTTTATGTAATACGTCTAACTTTGAGGTTCTAGAATTTTCATATCCTTCTGCAGAAATTAGTTTATATTCTCTTTGACTTAAAATAGAAATAGATTTTTTAATATCTCCTTCTGATAACATTTGTGATTCAGTATCACATTTTGAACATTTAAAGGAGCCTTCATTTTTCTTAAAGTTTCTTTCTATGCTGTTGTGTGCCATTGTTAACTCATGTCCACATGTTGGTTTAATAGTGTAAGAATCTTTCCAGCTTCCTTCTACTATAATGCTTATATTGTTTTTTATTAGTTTTTCTTTGAGCGTCTCTTTCATAAAGGCTCCTTTCAAAAATTTCTCTTCAAATATTGAAAAGTTATCTTGTTATAAGAAAAGAAATAATGAATGTAGTAATAACAGGTGAATTGGATAAAACAGATAAAATAGATACTTATTAACTCTTCTTATTTTGAATTTCATTTTTTTAGATAACAATATTAATGGTAGGCTTAATATCCCCACAGGTGCAAGACTTAATCTTGGTAGATTCGATAGTAATATAAGCACAATAGAAACAGGTATTAAATTATTATTCTTTAGTTTAAATCCAGTATACATAGAAATAATAAGAAATATTCCAAAAAAGACATATTCTACAAAATATCCCATAACTATTATAAATACAAATAACACAATCATTGAGTTAATAAAATGTATCCTGTCTAGTTTTTCTTTAAGGTTTTCATAGAGATTTATACTTAAGAGCCCCGCAAATAATGTAAACATTATGTTTAATATATTACTATCAAAAACATATACATATATAGGTTGAGAAATTATAGCTATAGCTAGTATAGATAGTAATTGTTTATTTTTGTTTTTTGTAAAGAAAAAATAATTATGAGCAAGTATATATGCAAAAAGAGGAAAGGCTATTCTACCTAATGCAATTAAATATTCATTATCATTAAATAAAATTCTACCCGAGTGATCCATAACCATTAATATAATAGCGATCCACTTTAATAATTCTATTTGACTTGATTCTAATTTGTTAAACATTATATTGTCCTCTTTATGATACTTTAAGGGATAATATTGTATTCTATACTTATAACAAAAACAAGTACTGTTATTTTATATAGCATGCTAAAATTTATAAAAGGAGTCCTTATGGATTTTTTAAACGAGTATAAAAAGATTGAGTTAGCCTCAATTTCAAAGAGTTTTGCCGAGAATTACGATAAATGTAAAGCTTGGGCATATAAGAAAAAAAGAAATAACCGTGATAGCGAAAATAAGTTTATGCTTATAGGTAAAGCTGCACACGAGTTATTCGCTGCACGCATAGCATTTCACTTAGGTGAGACGTATAATATGCAAAAAATTACAGACCCTACTGTTAAGTACGAAGCCGAAGACATTATTAAACGTGTTTGGTTCGATAAACTACTTTCTGGTGGTGAAGTTATTGGTTATGAAGCAAAAGCAGAAGCAATCCTTTCAAATGGAATGTCTCTTGTTGGTGTTTTTGACCTTGTTCTACTTGTAGACGATCCTATCTTGGGTCGATACATTCATGTTATTGACTTTAAAACTTCTTATGTTGTTTCAAAAGAGGTTGATAATGAAGTATTGTTTTATGTACACTTAATTGCAAAGAAGTATGGTATGGCTGTAACCTTTACTCGTTATTCTGGTAGAACAGGTGACGAGTTCGGTAAATTCTTTACATATGAAGACGCTATGGCATTGGATTCAACTATTGCTCCTTACGCTGAAGAGATAAAGAAAGTTATCGAATCAGACGAAGAGCCTTTTATTGAACCCGGTCCTCAATGTCTACAATGTCCATTCTTAGACGAATGTGCTGCAAAAGACCTTGACGAGACAGACCCTAAACAATTGACTGCTAAGTTAATTGTGGCGGAAGCTGTTGCAAAAGACCTTAAAGAAAAGGTTAAAGCTATGAGACTTGAAAATGATACAGAAATTGATACGGGTGACTATATCGTTGATATGAAAGAATCAAAGTCAAATGGTATTGCTACAAAAGGTGTTAAGAAAAATGATTTTGTTGTTCTTCTTGCAAAGAATAATAAGCTTGCTGAATTGCTTGAGTTTGTTGATATTAAGATCACTCCAGAAGTTATTGCCGTTGGTAAAACGTTAGGAATTGACTTTAAAGAAACTACTCGACGTAATCTTTCTATAGAACTAAAGGAGGTGACTAATGAAAGTTAATCACCTTTATATTCAAATTGGAGGATCTTCCTCTGCTAAAACTACTATTGAAGACGAAGCGATTATTCGCTGTCCTCTTCGTAGATATGTTACAGATACTACACGGGATATTCGTGAAGGTGAGCAAGAAGGTATTGATTACAATTTTGTTACACTTGAAAAATTTAAATCTCGTGTTTATGCTAATGTGATTACTATTACAGACGATTGGCTTTATGGAGCACCTGTTCAAGCTTTGCTTGACCTTGTTGCCTCAGAAGAGTCTTCTATCTATTCTGTTATTAATATTGAGCCTGCTCTTAAAATCAAGAAGTATGTTGAGGATAATGATATTCCATTGAATGTTCATATCCTTTACTATGATATTGATTATGATCTTAGAATGGAGCTTCTACTTGCTAGAGGTGATTCTGAAGAAAGTATTAAGATTAGACTTGCTAGAGAAGATAAATTGGAAGATTTTGAATCTATGGCTATTGAAAACGGATTTAGTGGAGAAGATCTTACTCCTGACATTGTACTTACTGACTTCTACAAAAACAAAGATATTGTACTTAAGTATATTTATGATTCTTGGTTAGAAGGTGTTGAAAAAGGAATGGATCTTGTTGAAAATCATTCATTTGATTACAAGAGTCCAGGACTTGAAGTAGACGAAATTATTGAAAAACTAGAGAAGGAAAAATCATGGAAGTAAATTCTCCAACAACCGTCCCTACACCGGAACAGAAAGAAGCATTTGCTCTTGAGTTCCCTGAAGCTTTGCAACCATTTATCAGAGAGCATTTTAAATTGCTATTTGTTGATTCTAATGGATTGCATTTTGTGCCACCTGCTGACAGAGCAACAATGACTGCAAATAAAGAACATTTCGTAGCTAGAAGCATTCTTGCTAAAGTTGAAAAAGTGTTTGGTATTGCTAAAATTGTTCCTGTTAAGGTGGAAGAAGAACAAGCTCTTTTCTTAGAAAAGGCGCTTGCATTAGTTAAAGCAAAAGAGATTAATTTCTCTATTGCTTAATACTCTGAAGTCTATTTAGGCTTTCAGTTAGTTTAATAAAGTGCTAACGATATCTTTATCGTTAGTTAGATAGTCATTATTCTTTTTTACTTTTACCTCTTCTTTTTTCTCTTCTATGTAACATTGTATGTCTGCTGCCATTTCATTTACTTTACCTATTATCTGTCTTTTATATTTTTTTGTTGAGTGAGGTTCTATTCCCATGTGATATCTAGTATGTTTTGTTTCTATAAGTTCATTCCCTTTATCTAACACACTACAAGATACTTTTAGGTCTTCATTTAAATCTATTCCAGATTTATTTGTTACAGAAAAATCAATCATAAGTACATTTTTTTGTGTTCCTCTTAGGGTCCATTTATCTAAACTAACTTCAAGTCTGTTATCTTTACTGTAGTCGTATTCTATTTCCTTTTCCATATTATCAAGAATTGAATCAGTAGTTTCATTGTCTTTTATTACTTCGTCTTCTTGATCTAAAAGTATATCAATTGTTGGTACGTCATTTTTAATAGAGTTTTTACTTGAGCTATTTTTTATTTTTTCTCTAATAAGTTCTTGTTGTGCATTGATCTTGTTATTCTTTTTTGCTAATTCAACATAATCTACTTCATAGTTTTCTGAGGTGTCTGTTCCCTCTTTCACTTTTTTCTTTTTATTTGTTGGTTTTTCACTTTTATCATTTTGTGTAAATTCTTTCTTCAGAGTATCTTGATCTGAACCGCTTATTTGACTTGTTACGAACCATAGGCTACCTAGTATAAATGCTACTACTAATATTATTATTGACATTGCTTTCATTATTTAATTCCTTTTGTTTTCTATTTTTTCTATTTTATCTTATTTTAAAATAAAAATATAACTTTTATGCTTTTTGTAAGTTTTATTTTTGTATAATATATATACTTTCTATCTTATAACAAGGTAGTGCATTTCAATTGACTTGCTACAAATTACTATAAGGATAAAAAAATGATATTTAAATCTAGTGGAACTATTCTCGGATCTTCATTGAAGATTAAAGATACTGTTCTTAAAATTAAAGAGTTCGGTTATAAAGCTGCTTTGCTTTGTGATACTGAGTTTTTCTCCGCGCTAGATTTCTTCTACGCGTGTACTAAAGACGAAGACACAGCAATACTCCCTATCCTCTCAATTGAGAAGGTAGTCGAAGGTGTTACATATATCTTCGTTGCTAAAAATGGAATTGGTTTCCATGAAATTTCAGAAATGAACGCAACCAAAAACTATGTAAAGAGTGATAATATCTTTGTTGTCTTGAAAGACTTCGAAGATATTATGTATCTCGACATTGCACTAGACTTTATTGACTATGTTGCAATTGACAATCTTCCAAAAAACACCGGTCAAAAAATGCATGAACTTGTATTACTTGAATATGCTAAAACCAATAATCTTGGTTTAATGCCATTTCAAGCTGCTGATCACATGGAAAGAGAAGACTATCGAGTGACTAATGCTTTAAAAGCAATTGGTCAAAAAACACAGCTAGATACTATCGCTATTAGTGGTGGTTCTATTCCTGAAAACTACTTGTTACCAAAAGAAGAATTTCTATCGTCTTATTCAAAAGAGGCTATGGATAATTTCTTCAGTATGGTTAAGGCATGTTCTATCGAAGGTTATAACTTCGGTGATCCAATTCCTCCACATTTTCAATTTAGAGAAGAATTAGCTGTATTAGAGGGACTTTCCCCTGATATTAGTGAACCTGAACTATTTGCACATATGTCAAGAGTTGGATTAGATAAAAGACTTTTAAAAATCAATAAATCTGATCATGCAATGTATAAAAAAAGACTTGAATTTGAAATCAATGTAATCAATGAAATGAAGTTTCCTGGTTATATGTTGATTGTACAAGATTTTGTTATCGCTGCTAAAGAGCGTAACATTCCTGTTGGTCCAGGTAGAGGTTCTGCTGCTGGTTCACTAGTAGCTTATTCTCTTGAGATTACAGATATTGACCCTATGCCTTACGGACTCTTGTTTGAGCGTTTCCTTAATCCGGAACGTATTTCTATGCCAGATATTGACATGGATTTTGCTCAAGATCGTCGTCAAGAAATTATTGACTATGTTATTGAGAGATATGGAAAAGAAAAAGTTGCTCAAATTGCTACTTTCACTGGCTTAAAAGCTAAGGGTAGTATCAAGGACGCAGCTCGTATCTTATCTTATGACTTAAAGAAAACTGAAGCTTTGGCTAAATTAATTCCTGAGGGAGCTACTTTGTCTGAAGCTTTGGAGCTTGAGCCTGAAGCAATCAATGCGGCTATTAGTAGTCCTGACGCTGCTAGAGTATGGAAATATGCTCTTAAGCTTGAAGGACTCACTAGAGGCCTTGGTGTTCATGCTGCTGGTCTTGTTATTACTGACGTGCCTGTTTACTTGAAATGTCCGCTTGCGGACGTTAATGGTACTCAAGTTGTTCAGTTTGACGGGAACTATCTTGAAGACGTAGACTTAATTAAGTTTGACTTCCTTGGACTGAAAACACTTACTATCATACAGGAAACTATTGATAGAGTGTATAGAAATCATGGTATCAAAATTGATTTTAGTAATATGCCTTATGAAGATAAAGCTACTTATGATATGATTGCTACTGGACACACTTCAGGAGTATTTCAAATCGAAAGTGACGGTATGCAACAATTGTGTAAGCGATTGAAGCCTGACTGTTTTGAAGATATTACAGCTGTACTAGCTTTATTTAGACCAGGTCCTATGGAATCTGGAATGCTTGAAGACTTTGTACTTCGTAAAACTGGTGTTAAGAAAGTTAAATACTTTTTTGACGACTTTGAAGAGGTTCTTAAACCTATTCTTAAAGCAACATACGGAGTAATCGTATATCAAGAACAAGTTATGCAGATCGTCCAAGAAGTTGGTGGTTTCTCACTTGGTGAAGCAGACGTTATTCGTCGTGCCATGGGTAAGAAAGATATTACTTACATGGAACAAATGGCTGAAAAATTTGCTGACGGAGCTGAAAAAAAAGGTTTAAATCGTACTAATGCTGTTGAACTTTTTAATAAAATTCGTGAATTTGCAGGATATGGCTTTAACAAGTCTCACTCTGCAGGTTATGCAGTTATTACTTTTTATACTGGTTATTTAAAGGCTAACTTTCCAGGTGAATTCCTGGCAAGTGTCTTAAACATGGGTATGAAAGAAGACGAAAAATTGTCTAAATATATTTCAGAAGTCAAAAGACTTAAGATTGAAGTTTCTCCTATTGATATTAACACGTCAACTGAGGAATTTGATTTTTCTGGTAACACACTTTCTTTTGCACTTAGTGCTATTAAAGGTGTTGGTGCTGGATCTGCAGTATGTATTTCTGCAAGAGAGCAAGAATTGTTCTCTTCATTTAGTGATTTTGTAGTTCGTTGTCGAATTGCTGGTCATAAAGTGAATAAGAGAGTTTTTGAAGGTTTAGCAAATTCTGGAGCACTTGATCAATTCGGTTTAACAAGAAAAGCTATGTTTGAAAATTCAGAAGCCATTCTTAAAGCTGGTGATAAACAAGATCCTAACGCTCAAATCTTTCAAGACTTACCTCTTATAAAAGACGAGTACACTTCGGCTGAGATTATTCTTCTTGGTAAAAAACTTGTTGGTATGTATTTAATTGACCCTTTTGAAAAGGCTAAGTCAATTTTAGACCCTTATGTAATTCCCCATATTGCGGAGTTACCTAAAGGAAAACACCATTTAGTTATTTATCCTGAAACAATCACATATAAAACTTCTGCAAAGAAGAAGAAATATGCTACTATGGTTGGTTATTTTAGAGAAGAAACTATCAATATTCTTGCATTTAATAATGCGTTCGAAGAATTGAAAGTTGCTAATCCACATAGACCAATGATTGTTGAAATTAATATAAATGACGAAGGTACAGCCTTTTTGAATTCAGTAATTGAGTTTAAGAAGTCTACACTTGAATTATTTTTCTCTTTAAATCCAAATTTTAATGCTGTTGAAGATTCTACTCCTGTAGTAGTTCCTGATACTGTTGTTGAAGAAATTGCTCCGGTAGTTACTTCTAATGATTGTGTTGAAATTAAAACTGGTGATTATGAAGGTCTTGTTGGAAACATGTTTTCTGGACAAGATTTGAAAGTTATTGGTGGTACTGTAGAGTACACTTTAGTTAGATAGATTAACTACTTCTTCCCCTTGGGGAAGTCGCTTACAAGTTATTATACACGTCTGTTAATTTTATTATACAATCTTGACTATCTTTACAGAATATTTTTTCTACTGTATCTACAACGCTTACAACGTCCACTCCTGAACCAGAAGTAGAATTAGTTAAGTCTATCCATTCAATTGAACTAATTTGCGTATTTGGGTTTGTTGACGTGTCCACAGTATTACAAAAATTAAGACCACTGAAATTTATATCAATAGTATTTGCATAGAATACACCTATCATATACGTATCTCCTATTACAGGTAACATACCTACTTTATTAAAGGTTATTTCTTTTGCTAGTATGTTTGCTATAGTTTTTGAACTTTGGTTTATTATTACATTTTCAATATTCATTTTTGATTGAAGTAAATTACCTGTATTAAACTCAGCATTTTCACCAATTAATAGGTTTTCTACATTGTACGTTGTGAATTTATTACTTGATTGTTGAATCATGTTTAATTTTGTATTCTTAACTACATTTAGTGTACCTAGGTTTATGATTGTGTCACCTTCTTGGTATTGAGCTAGTATTGCCTTATTATTAAATTTGTTTTCAGTAGTTATACTTCTTATACTATATTCTTTACCTAGGAAATATATTTCACAGCCGCTTTCTAGCTTTATATTATTATACGCACCTTGTTGTAAATATACTATGTCGTCTTTTGTACAATTTATATCAATAGAACTAAATTGCATTGAATCTATATTTCTTATTGGCCTAAAGTCAGGATAAGTCATTGAACCATTCTCTGTTATGTTTATGGCTTGTGCCGAACCTGTTTGAGTAAGGATCCCATTTGTATACGCTGTTTCTACATACGTATTATCATACATGTTTATATCTTTTATACTAAATATCATTTCATAATCTTGGTAAACAGAATATTCTAATGGGTTTAGTTCTGTATATAATTCACTATATGTTTTTGAGTTTGGATTTGTTATAAATGACTTATTGTATAAATCACTTTGATTTGCATTCACGTATTGAGTCACTGTAGGGTCTGTAAGCCCTTCAAAAGTACTATAGGTTAAATCATACGAGTAAGAGCATAAATGTATATTATCTGTCGTTGTGAAGTTCTTCGCGTGTACATTTGGAACTTGATTTCTAGCAGATACAAATCCTTGTTGGACTAATTCCGCAAAAATAGTTGTTCCGCTTGGACTTTTTGTTTTTGACATTAATATACCAGTTGTTGCGTCTAGTGGTTGAAAGTTTACAGTATTTGAGTTTTTACCTTCAATAATATCTTCCATTGGGTTCTCTATAATTGTTGAGTAGATAGGAAAATATGTTGTATCATAAGAATTACATAGTCTATCAGCACCTGTACAATCTAGCCAGTCACTATCTTTTTTTAATTCATTTTTTGCCATAATCATATTGTTTTGAGTATATGATAGTTGAATTTTTTTATGTGAAAAATTAATTATTTTTTTGTTTGAAATTGTTGTGTTATCTGCAAGCTTGTCATAGGTTAGTCCAACTAATACAAGTATTGCTAATAATGGTAGTGTTAAATTCATTTTATATCCTTAAAATGCAAAAGAATGCATGTATTTATTATCTGTTGTGTTTATATCCATAAATATTGTATTTCTACTTTTTCTAATAGAGCTACCTTCTATATGGTCTAGTATCATTTTTGAATCGATTTCTAAGACTTCTTGTGGAGTACATTCTAAATCTTTTTTTATCTGTTTATCTTCTTCTACAAAAGTATACGTTGTTTTGCAAGTAGGGCTTCTTTCTAGAGTTAAAATAGTACCACTACCTGTAACTATTGATCTTTGAGCATACATTTTATTTTTTTGTATATCATAAGCTAGTTTATATATATCTCCGCTTGTAATGTCTTCAGATTTATTAGAGAGTGTTACAAATGGATTTAACGTCATTACTACTGCTGTTATGATTATTGTTATTACAGTCATTCCTATTAGTAATTCTAATATAGCCATTCCTTTTTTAGATTTTAACATATCTAGTCCCCGTTTTACAGTGTTTTTCTTCAAAGTTAGGAGTGTTAGTCGATACAAACCCTGTTTTTCTTTCTGCACCATTTGGATCTACTAATGGATATATACATTGGTTATATACTACGTCATATACATTTGAGTCATTTATATTTTTTGTACAAGAAGCATTGTAGAAAATTTCATAATTTGACATTATTGTAAATTTATCATTTAATCCTATCGACATGTTTGGATTGTGATATGTTCTACAATCTTCGCTTACTTTTGTTATCATGCTATCAAAAAATGTCTTCTTCTGAGCAATAAAATCTATCTTCGAATTATTAAATTGCATTTGTGCACCACTTAGGTACATTGCTGATATTGCGGATAGCATAACGGCGGCTACTCCTAGATCAGCAAGTATCATTCCTTTTCTGTTTTTTAATTTCATTACATTGTCTCCATTACTTGTCCTACCATGCTGAATATAGGCATATATACAGCTAAGACAATTATTCCTACTAACATACTAACAAAAATACTTGTTATTTTTGAAAAAGAGGAAATAATTAATTCTGCTGTTTCATTAAATTCTTTTTCTGCAAAGGTTTTTGCTTTATGTAATTCTTCAACCATTTTACCTGTAGTTTCACCTTGTTTGATCATATCTTTATAAATTCTTGGAATATATGAAGAGTAAGACATTGATTCTTCCAGCGAGTTACCTTCTTTTAATGAATCTCTAATTTCTTTAATATCTTTTTTAAATTCTTCATTTTTTTGAGAATCTGAGATCATTTTAAATGATTGAGCAACTGGCATACCAGATCTTTGTAGAATATATAGGTTTAGTAATGTTACATATACTGCTAGAGCTTTTTTAAATCTACCAATAATAGGGAATGCAAAAATAAATCCGTCCCAACGTTCTTTAAATGCAAAGTTAGTTTTATAAAAATATTTCTGTGCAATTATTGAACCTATTATTAAGGTTAGTACTATCCACCAATAATGTGTTAATACATTTGTTACACCCATTACAATTTGAGTTATCATAGGTAATCCACCTTTTGTATCAAATTGAGCTTGTACTGATTTTATTGGCTCAAGCATTATTGGTACAATGAAAATAAGGATAGCAAATGCAAATGAAATTAAACCTATTGGCTTATATGTTGCTTTCTTTATAGCTTTTTTTATTCTGGCTTGTTCATTATATAGTTTTGAAATTTCTCTGAAAATATCAACAACTTTACCTGTTTTTTCTCCAATATCTATTAAAGAGATAATATCTTTAGGGAGTACACCTGGAAAGCTCATTGAGTCTTTTATTGAGTGTCCTTTGTTTAGTTCTTCTTTGACATTGTATATAAATAGTAATGTGTTGTATTTGAATCCTTCAGACATGAAGTTTTGTAAACTTCTACTTGGTGTTATACCAACTTCCATTTGAGACGCTAGTTTTTCAAAGAAATTTGCTATCTCAGTATCTTTAACATTAGTTGTTAGTGATTCATATTGTGCTTCAAATGGAGTTTTATCTTTAAGTATAACACCATTTATATTCAGTTTTGATAATTCTGCCAAAGCTACATTCTTATTTTCTGCTGCTAAGATACCTTTTATTTTTTTTTGTCTTTTCCCTACAAGGCCTGTATACTTATATAAACTTATTTTTAATTTTTTTGCCATAAACTACTCTCTTTTGTTAAAATTATTTTCAATATTGTATCATAGTCTATTTTAAAAATTTATTTTATTGTTTCGGAGCATATAAAGCCCCCGTAGAAACTTAGGCTGCAATATTGCAACCTAGTTTCTAGTTTTTAATGGGGCCTGCAATGACTGCTGCTTTTAGCTCCCATAATTTTATGATAGTACGCTCTGGTAATGTATTTAAGTTTTTACTATTCTTAAATGATTTTAAGAACATGACTTCTGAATCTGTAAATGCATTTTTCTTTAATACATATTGCTCTCTTAGAAACTTTACCACTTCTAATACTTCTGTTTTTAAATTCTTTTTTGAACTAATAAACACTTCTTTTGGATAAAAATATTTATTTCTAATATCAATTACAATTTTTTGTGTTTGCATAGTATGTTCAATTGAAATTAATTTCGCTATTATTTCATAATCTTCGTCAGACATAATAGAACTTCCTAGTAATCTATCAATCACTTCTTCTGTCTCTATAGATAGAATATCTGTTTTTTTCATGTTAATAACTACTTTTTTGTAGTCCTTTTTATGATAACAGTTTATATCTTTTGGTGCAGCTGTTTTTGTTTCTACTATAGCTGGTGCTTTAGTAGTATTATCTTCTTGAATATATTCGTCATAATATTCAGTTGGAACTTGAAAGTTGTCTTGATCGTCAAAGACTGGAATATCCATATCTTCGTATTGTTTTCTATCAGCCATAGGTGGCTCCTTGTAATAAATTTTAAATTAAAAACACTAGGTGTTAATAATTATTCCCTTGTTATAAGAATAAGTTAAGGCAAATATGCTATACTGTCTATATTAAAAACAAAGGAATTAAATATGAGTCAAAAAGTAGACATGATTGAAGGCGCAAAACTATCAGAGGGGTATCAAACCCTACTTACAGCTAAAGAAGAAGTACTTATTATCTCTTCTGACAAAAAAGAGGCAGAAGATAAAATTAAAGACGAAATTTGTTTATTAAAACAATATTACAAGAAAGACGATAAAACTCTTGATACTGCTAAAGTTAAAATCGCTGTATTTAAAGGTTCTATGGATATGCTTCTTAATGGTGGTCCAGATAAGCTTGAAGAAAAAATAGAACTTCAAGAAGAATATATTCAGCTTATGAAAAGTGATTCTAATGTTATGGCTAGAGCTAAGACTCTTGATCGTAAAACTAGTCAAGAAAAAGAATCTAAAGGTTTAGAAAAAGACGCTAAAGAAGGTTTAAAGACTTTTATTGATTCTGACGTAGTCGAAGCTTTAGATATTCTTGCTAACTTAGAAATTTCACATAAGAAAGATCTTTTAGACGCTGAAAATGGTAAGAGTAAAAAAACAAAGAAAGATAATTCTGAACTTTTAGAATTGGTTAAAGCACTTAAAGCTAAACTTGGTTTAAAGTAATCTTTGGTATACTCCTGTAAATAATAAACAGGAGTTACATTATGGTCACAATCTCACATATCCCTATAGATAAGTATCTCATACCTATCATGGTTATAAAATTATCCACACATACTATTATTAATGTACCTACACAAATAGGTTGTCCTATTCGTTGTACCTTCTGTATATCTTCTAAAAGCAAATTTGTTAGAAATCTTACAACTGCTGAAATATCTTCTCTTATTGATACTGTTGATACCTCTAGACCTTTTGTAATTTCATTTACTGGTGAGGGTGAACCTTTGTTAAATTTAAGAGCAGTTAATGCTGTTATGAATCGTTATGATAATTTTGAAAACCTTCTTTCTTATAGAATTTGTTTCTCTGGATTTGAATCTGTTAAATTAAAAAGTATTAGGATCCCAAAAAGGACGAAAGTTGACCTTCAGTTCTCAATGCATTCCACTTGTGATACAAAACGCTCTGAACTTGTTCATAATACTGACTCTTTAAAAAATATAATATTTAACATACATAAGAATTCTAGCAAGTTTAATGAAATAGCTATAAATTATGTTTTAATTAAGGGTTTTAATGATTCTGTCTATGATAGAAATAATCTAATCACAATGCTTGACCATAGTTGGATTATAAAGCTTAATCCACTGATTACAGAAAATGGTTCTATTGAAGAGAGTCCGCATAAAAAATCTTTTGAATTTGGGTTAAAGGCTTTTTTCGAGAATGTTAAGTCTTTTTCTAAAATAGGTAGCTCTATTAGTAATGGGTTTTATGAAGAACTTACTTATAAGCTGCAGCCGACTTTAAGTTAATCTCGATATAATAAGAATAAAAAAGGAACTATTATGAAAGATATTATTTATGATTTTAATTATTTTCAAAACAAATATCCTAACATTGTAAAGCTATACTCTTTCACTAAACAAGATAAAGAATGGCATGCTGAAGGAAACGTCGCTATTCATACAGAAATGGTGCTTAAAGAGCTTTTATCTAACCCTTACTATGAAACTATTAGTGAGGACTCAAAGAAGATTGTAGCTTATGCTTGCTTCTTTCATGATTTAGGTAAGCCTTATACAACTAAAGAAGAAAATGGCAGAATAGTTTCACCAAATCACTCTAAAGTTGGTGAAAAAGAATTTAGAAAATTATTTTTTGATATTGACTTTGAATTTAGAGAAAGTGTAGCTATGCTAATTCGATACCATGGATATCCTATTCATTATTATGATAAAAAAGAACATGATATTGTTCGTTTAGCAGAAATAGTAAACTTGAAACTTTTATATTTGCTTGCTATGTCTGATATGAAGGGTAGGATTAGTGATCCAGAGGAACAAGAGCAACATATTTATTCTGTAGATTATTTTAAAGACTGTTCTAGATATTATGGTTGTTATTCTTCTCCTAAAGAGTTTGAAACTCCTGAACACAAGCTTAGGTATATTAGAACTGGTGAAGAGTATGCCCCATTTGTCGAAAAAAGAAGTAATGTTTATCTTATGGTTGGAATACCTGGCTCTGGTAAAGATTATTATGTTAATAACAACCTTTCAGATATAGAGTCTATTTCTTATGATAAGTTCCGTCATGATCTAGGTATCAAACATGGTGATAAAAAGGGTACTGGTCAAATCATTCAAGCCTCTAAAAAAAGAGCTAAAGAATTAATGGCCAAGGATACTGATTTTGTATGGAATGCCACTAATCTTATGAAGGATCGTCGTGGTGAGTTAATTGACTTGTTTATGTCTTATGGTGCAACAGTTCATATAGTATATGTAGAAAGACCATTAAAGACTATTCTAGTACAAAATAAAGACAGAGAGTATTCACTACCTTCTGATAAGATTCTAGACTACTTAGCTAAAGTTGATATCCCTACTAATGAAGAAGCTCACACTTTAACATTGGTTATTGGCTAAGTTAATCAAAAAGAGATATAATAAATAAAAAAGGAGCATTCCATGCTTAAAAAAATATTACTACTTGGACTATTTAGTTCGTTCTTATTTTCTGGAACTATAAATTGGACAGGTTATGCTGAAGCACTTAGATTATCTGACGGTACAAAACCTATGTTTATTTTCGTATCTAGTTCTAATTGTAGTTACTGTAAAAAAGAAATGAATTTAATGGAGTCTAATCCACAATTTGTGAAGTTTTTAAATACTAGATTTGTACCAGTGTACATTAATCAAAGTGAGGATTATATACCTCAACATTTAATATCTCAGGTTACACCCACTTTTTATTTAACTAATGAAGAGGGTGTAGAACTTGGTTCTAAGATTATTGGGGCTCAACCTCTGCCTGTTCTTATTAAAGAAATGAATAAAGCTGAATTTAAGCTTAAGGGTATGTAATGAAGAGTATCATTATTTTTTGTATGTTATTGGTTTCTGTTTCTTTTTCTGAGACTTTAGAAGAATTAATTATTATGGCAAAGAGTGCCCCTACGCAAGAGGCCGCTGCTGAAAAGTTACTTGCTTTATCCTTAGAAGGTGAACCTCGTGCTATGACTGCTCTTGGTAGAATCTATTTATATGGAAAAGGTGTCCCTCAAAACTGTAAAAAAGGTACATATTTCTTATTAAATGCTGTTTCTAAGAGTAAATTAAATGATCCAGATCCTGAAGCTATGAAAGAATTGGGATTAATGTTTAGACGTGGACTTTGTGTTGATAAAAGTGAGGAAAAATATGAAAAGTATTTTAAAAAGTACGTTAAAATGAAAGAAGATCTAGAGGCAAAGAATGCTTTAAATAGCACTCTTAAACCATTTAAGGGTCTTAACCCTTAAAGTTTACTTTAATACCATACTTATCGTCTGGAATCATTGGCTTTTGATTTGTTAGTGTTACCATTACTTGACCTGTTTCTAGCATAGTTTTAACTTCTTCAGCAGTAATTTCAGGTTTCCCAAATTTAGCAAGACCTTGTTTATAGATACTATATTGACAGCCAGCATTTTCCCATTTAGCACCCTCTTCGTCACCTTTTGACCAAGCAGCTTTATCACATGCAAAATTCTTTTCTTTCTCTATAATGTCACCCTCTTTACATACTGGGCACTTTCCTAATGATACTACTTCTGGTTTTTCTTCTGGTTTTACTTCGTCTGACATGATATTGTCTCCTTTATTTTTTATGTAATATTATATTATCATTTATTTTATATAAAATCTAATCTTTTATGCTCTATGTAGCCTATTTATATACGTAATAAGATCTGTTTTTTTAGTAAATGCTGCAAAATTACGTCTTTTATGTATAAAGTCTGCTTTATTGCACTCTATTAATTCTTTTCCATGCATTTTAAAAGTGTTATCATTTTTTGGTAACACTTGTATAATATGTTGGTTTTCAGAGTCTATCCATATTGCATGCTCAATACCTGGAGTATCCAAACCGTTTAATTTACTTTTCCATGTACTCATAAACTTTGGTAATTCTATAACTTTTCCTTTACAATGATACTTTGCTTCTTTTAGCACTTGATTCATTTTATTAACTTCTTTATCTTCTTTTACAATGTTTTTAACTATATCTTCAATTATGGTTAAAGCTTTTTTAAAATTTTTGTTTGGATTTTTAAAGTTATTGTATCCAAGGATAATAGAACTTATTGAAAACTTGGAGGGCATTCTTTGACCTGTATCAGCTAAAGAGGCTTCTTCTATGAACTCCTCTAGTTTTATAAAAGTAGTCAAGTTTAAATCTTCTTTTATGTGATTCCATATAAGCATACATGCTGCAGGTAGTTCAATTGATTGGTGGTGATCAAATCTTCTTTTGTAATCTAATTTTAAACCAACGTCTAGGACAACCGAATCTTTCTCTGTATTCAAAGTAAACTCAATTAAAGAATTGTCTCTTGTTCGTATTATTTTTGGATTTATTGAGTAAAAATACTTAATAAGTGCAATAGATAATAATTCGTCTAAATGAAATGTTCCGTCATGTACCAATATTATTTTTGTTTTTTTCATGTATGCTCCTGTATTAAGGGTAGTATTATATCTTTAATCTTCTTAAAAGTTACTTTATGATAATATAACAAGATATGTTTTTACACAATAAAACGTAATTTGAAAGGATTGATATGAATAAGAGTCAACAAAATGACTTTTTTAATAGAGTTATTATGAAAGGTAGTAAGAAAAAATTTCTTACTGTTGGAGGTGCTGCTAGAGATATGTATAGAGGTTTAGAATCTAATGATATCGATAAAGTAGCTATTGGTTATACAGCTGAAGATCTATTAAGTATGGGACTAGAAATGACAGGGAAAGACTTTCCTGTTTTTAGAGGTTCTCATATAGAAGAAAATGCAGAAATTGCATTGTTAAGAACTGAGCGTGCAAATGGCAAAGGTGGTTATGGCGGTTTCACTTGTGAGACTGAGAATGTTACTATTGATCAAGATCTTCTAAGAAGAGACTTGACCATTAATGCTATGATTATTAATGAAGACGGTGTTTTTTATGACCCTCTTAATGGTCGAGCTGATATTGACAATAAAGTATTGAGACATACTAGTCCTGCTTTTGCTGAAGACCCTGTTAGAGTTCTTAGGTTAGCTAGATTTAAAGCTAGGTTCTCTGATTTTTCTATTGCACCAGAAACATATGAGTTAGTTTTATCTATGAGAAATGATTTACACTCATTAACAAAAGAACGAGTATTTAAAGAGGTTAAGAAAGCTTTATCTGAGGATAAGCCGCATTTATTTTTTATTACTCTTCATGAATTAGGTGTGTTGGATATTCTTTTTCCGGAAATTTATCAAATGACACTGGTAAACCATGGGAATAAATATCATATGGAAGGTTCTATTTTTAATCATGTTATGCTAGTTTTAGCTTCTGTTGCTAAAATCACTACGAATTTAGTTTCTAGATATGCTAGCTTGTATCATGATATTGGGAAGGTTACCTCATTTATTGAGACGGGTACATTCCATGAACATTCTAGTGAAGACCTTGTTATGGAATTATTGTATGAAGTCAAAACTAGATACAAGGTTCCAAATGATTATTATAAAATGACAAAATTTGTAGCAATAAATCACCATAGAGTCCTAGACTTTAAGGAGAAAATGACTATGAAAAAAATCATTAAAACTTTTAACTCTTCGTTTTTTCCTAAAAATGAATCTGATTTACGTTGCATGTTAGACGCTATTGTAGCTGATACACATGGTCGTATAATCCTAAAAAAGGGTCCATTTGTTACTCTTGATTTATTTGAGAGTTTGGACGCATTGGAGAGTTCTGAGTATGAACGCATTTCCTCAACACATAAAATTTCTTATGTTTCAGGTAAATTTCTTCGTAAAGACTTTATTGATATTGAAGAGATAGTTAAAATGTTTAATGCATATAAAGCTGTTTCTGGAGATCCTTACTTAGTTGATCACCCTGTTCCTAAAGGTGAAGGCAAAGAAGTAATGGATTTACATATTGTTAATATAAACCAGTATTTACATAAAGAGCGTATTAAAGCTGCCCTTGCTGCAAGAAAATCTCATAGAGAGGCCTTGTAAGCATTTTTATATATAAGTGCAATGATTCCTATAAGAAAATGATTTATCGTTTGTTTTGTAGTGTTATTGTGCTTTTAATAGCTATTCCCTTGTGGGGAAAAGCAAAGACTATGACGTCTTTGAGTTTTTCTTGAGATATGCAATCCCTTCTTCTGTTATGGAAAGAATAAAACCTCTTTGATTCTCAATCTGAGAGTAAGCTACTAATCTTTTATCTTTAACAACTTTATCAAATTTTCTGTGTGAAACAAGATTATACACTACTTGATCAAAATTTGAGGTCTCTCTTTCTAGAGAAACTTGTTCTTTGTCATAAGGGTATTGGTGTACAATTTTTTTGAGTTGTGACGCTAAGTCTTTAACTTTGATAGGACCTGTGAGTCCTAGAATAGTAAGTACTGGTAGTACGAGATTATTTTCTTTTGTTCTTTTTGGGTTTTTACGTGCCATTTTTGAGCCTTTGTATTTTAAATTACTATAAGCTAAAGCGAATAGTTGTATTGTGTTATACGAGTTAGATTTATGAAAGTAAGAGAATTGAATATTTTTCCAAAATGGATATAAATGTGTAGCACTAGTTCCAAGGGAGGAATAGGACGCATACATAAATGTATACGATTTAGCAAAGCACAACTACTGCATTTTACAGTACCCTTGTGTGACCTCAAATAGAGGAACAAACAATACTAGCCTTATGCTAGCGTTAGTTGTTTCTTACATAAAAAATTAGATATCAATCTAACATAACAGGGCGTAAGTGCTGTTATTAACTAAAGTATCCTATCCTGACAGGGATAGCTTCTTGAGGGAGAAGGTTATGTTTTGCAACGAAAGAGGTCAAAGTCTTAAGTTAATTTACCGCTAAGTAAATTCAAAGTATGTTGTTCACATTAAACACCTTTTATAAAAAAATTCTGACATGTTATAAGACCTCAAGTAAAAAACGCACAAAATATGTATAAAATCATAAATATAGTAATAAATACGCAATAAACATGTATATATAATTCTTTTCACTAAAAATATAAATTCTTTAAAATATATTCAGAACTAATCAGTCTCCATATTCTCATAGATTTAAATATCATTAGTTCAGTCTATACTTATATCCGGGTCTATCTGTCTATATTAACTGTAATATGTAATATGGTACACCCTTCTTTTGAAGCCTACTGGGGCGTTGCTGGCTTTTATTACGAAACTTAGGGGGTGTATTACGAAACTTAGGGGGTGTATTACGAAACTTAGGGGGTGTTTATTACGAAACTTAGGGGGTCATAGTGTTAACTATCTACGATACGTCTTGACATGTTATCGTAATAAGGATATAATTGGCTTAAATAAAGAAGGAATTTAATGTCTCAACAAATTATTATTGATAAAAATAGTGTGGTGAAAAAGTCAGAAAGACTTATACAGGCTAGATTTAAGCTTAATCCTATTGCTCTAAAATTAGTTAGTTCTTTGATATCTACACTTAAAGAAACTGACGAGCCCCATAAAGAATATGTTTTCAGTATAAAAAACTTTGGTGAGCTAATGGGATATTCTTCTCATAAGTTATATCAATTGCTTGACGAGGCTACTGAAGAACTTTTATCAAAACCTTTGAAATTCCCTACAGAAAATGGGAAGGGCTTTAGAAAGTTTAACTGGGTCAGTAAAGCTGAATACAAATATGGTGAGGGTGCTATTGTTTTTAGAATAGACGAAGATCTTAAACCATTCTTATTTGCTGCTAAAGAAAAATATCTCAAATATCAAATTCATAATATATTAAAGCTTAAGTCAACTTACTCTATTCGATTATATGAGATTTTCAAAGACTGGTTTAATAGAAATGAACGTTATAAAAAAACCACAAAACTATGTAAAGAAGTTGAGCTTGAATGGTTAAGAACAACGTTAGATATTCCTGAAAGCTATCGTTTTAATGATATTAAAAGATTGTTTATAAAGGCTCAAGAACAATTCGAACAATACACTGATTTAACATTTGAGTTTAATGAAGTTAAGATTGGGAAAAAAGTTAACTCTATTAATTTTGTTATTACAGACAATTCTAGGAAGAAACTTTATTCTAGTGTAGAAGAATTTGTATCATTTTTAAAAGAGAAAATTATTAATGAACGTATACCTGGTACAGATTATTTTATATCTGATACAGGACTGTTATTAGATCCAGAGGGTATAGAGTATTCAGCTGAAGAGGCATTAATTATATTTCGTGAACTTTTTAATCAATATTCAGGAGACATTAAGTTTAAGGAAATGTTTATATAAAATTAGATATAATAAATACAAAAAAGGAATTAAATATGAAAAAAGAAGAAGATCTTAGCCGAGTTGAGCTAACAAAAGAGGAATTGAGTGCAATTTCTATTGAAGAATTTAAGTCTATGAACCTTGCAACTATAATGTATACACTAGATTTAAATAAAGAAAAAGAACCTGGTTCTATGTTTCACATAATGAGATTAAAAGAGTTGATTCCAAGTCTTATTGTTGGTGGTATAAAAGGTGACACTCTTGAGGCCGAAAAGGTTAACTTGGTTATATTTGGTGCTCTATCTTATAATGTCTCTTTAGATAGTGTTTCTTCTGTAGTTAGTAGAATGGCTGAGCTAGAAGAGGAGTATCTAAGTAGCAATACTAAACCTGAAGAATTAAATCTTATTGATTTTTATAAATCTTTATCTAAAATTGATATTATTGTTTCTGAATTAGTTTTATCTAGTTTGGATAGCGCTGACATGACACCTATTGATATGGACCTTATCATGAATTTAATGTCGATTTTACATTCAATGATTTTCTTTATTCAAAAACAATCAATAGCCGTTGAGGAAAAAGAGGTAAAATAATGAGACCATATGAAGAATTAGATTCCGAAATGAAGCAGCTCCTTGAAATGGGTGCAAATAATAATACGTCTATTCAATCTATTGCTGCTTCACGGTATATGGATTACGGTACTTCTATTATTCTATCTCGTGCTTTACCTGATATTAGAGACGGATTAAAACCAGTACATAGAAGAATTTTACAATCTATGAAGGATCTCCATTTGAGTCCTACTGGTGCACCTAAAAAATCAGCTCGTATTGTTGGTAATTGTATTGGTATATATCACCCACATGGTGACACTTCTGTATATGACGCTATGGTTGCTCTTGCGCAAGACTGGACTAAACATATTCCTCTTGTTATTGGACAAGGTAACTTTGGTTCTATCGATAAAGATAATCCTGCTGCAATGAGATATACCGAGTCTAAACTTTCTAAGGGTGGGGCATTGTTTTTTCAAGATATAGACAAGTCTACTGTAGATTATCAAGATAATTATGATTCTACTGAATTAGAGCCGACTGTTCTACCTGTTCCTTTTCCAAATCTTTTGATAAATGGTGGGTTTGGTGTTGCTGTTGGTATGGCGTCTAATATTCCTAGTCACAATCCTAAAGAAATAATGGATTCTTTACTTTATGTTATCAGACAAAAGAAAGCAGGGCGCAATGTTTCTATTGATAAGCTCGCTACTATTATACAAGGTCCAGACTTTCCAACTGGTGGAATTATACATTCATTAACCTCTGTGAAAGAGATTATAGAAAATGGTAACGGTAAATTTAAGCTTCGAGCTAAACATAGAATTGTTGATCTTAAGAGAGGTAAAAAGGCAATTATTGTATATGAAATACCTTATCAAACTGTTAAGTCAAAAATTGTTAAAGAAATCGCTGATCTTGTTAATTTAAAAGCAATTGACGGAATTGTTGAAGTACGTGACGATAGTAATAAGGAAGGGCTTGAGGTGTATATTGAGCTGAAGGCCAATATTGACCCTGTCCCTATTTGGAATATTTTAGTTAAAAAAACTGATCTTGAGACTGACTTTAAATATAACTTTACTGTTATTAAAGATATGCAACCTGTTGAGAGTGGTATATTAGAGGCTTTAGAGGCTTTTGTTGATTTTAGAATGGATATTCAAAATAGAAAGTACACTCATATTTTAAAGATTGATACAGATAGACTTGAAATTGTTAATGGTCTTTTAATTGCTTTAGCTGATATAGATAATGTTCTTAAGATATTACGAACTTCTGAAGACGAACCAGCTGCTATGGCAAACTTGAAGAGTAAGCTTAAAGTTACTGATAGGCAAGCTAAATCTATTTTAGCAATGAGAATGCAGAGGTTGATTGGTTTAGAAAAGATAAAATTAGAGAAAGAATTTACTGAACTTAGTGAAGCTATAACTTTTTCTCAAAGTATTATTGATTCAGATATTTTGAAATATGATATTTTAATATCTGAGTCTAAAGCTGTTTCTAAGGAAATATCATTTCCAAGAAAAACTATAATTGATAATGATATTGTTATTATGGAAATTACTGACACTGTTGCAAATGAAGATTCTATGGTTTATATATCTGATAAGGGATATTTTAGACGAGTTCCTTATACTTCTGTATCTAAAGGCTTAAAAGGCTCTGAAGGTATTGAATTACAGGAAGGAGACGTGCTTACGCATTCAATAAGACTTATGTCTCATGATATGCTGCTTTTTGTTTCTAAAAAAGGTAAGGTCTACTCCATTAAAGTTCATACTTTATCAGATACCATAAAAGGGAGATATATTGAGAATATTTTAACTCTTGACCATGGTGACGAAATAATTCGTGTATTTAATATCGAGTCTTTTTCTGATAACTTTGTTTTAGCTACAATGAGTAAACAAGGTTACATTAAAAGTACTTTACTTACTCAATATGAAGGTTCATTGAGACAGGGTGGTGTTATTGGTACTAAGGTTACTGAAGGTGATAGTATTGTGTCTGCTTATATAAGAGACGTTTCAGACGAAAACAATACATTAGTTATATCTAGTAAAGGAAAGTTTTTGAATTTTAATAGTTCAGAGATTCCGGTTGTAGGTAGAAATTCTAGAGGTGTCATTGGGATTAGAATGGACGAGGGTGATTATGTAGTTTCTACAGTTCAAGCTTTATCTTCTGATCGAGTATTGATTATCTTTGATAGTGGTCAAGTTCAGTCCAATGATATTGAGTTATTTGATACAAAGAGAAGAGCTGGTAAAGGAGTCTTTATCGCTAAACCTTCTAAGAAACATGGTTCTATAGCTAAGGCTATTATTATTAAAAATTCTACAGAAAATGAATTGTTATTAACGTCAGATAGCGAATTCGCTTCTGAGGAACTATCTTTAGTATTTAAAAAGTCAAATCGACTTTCAGGTTTTCAGTTTTTTAAGACTGATTTAGTAAAAAATGTCTATATTAGACAAAGAAAGGAATCGTAATGAACGATAAACAAGAAGTATATATTGAAGAAAATGGACCTGGCGTACTCGCTAATGGAGAGTTGTTTCATGAGCTGTATTCTAGAGAAGAATTAGCAAAGTTTAAAAGAATGCCAGGGTTTAAAGTTATTTTGTTTACTGCACCTTGGTTAGAGGCTGGTATTTTACAGAAAAACATGTTGCTGGATTTATTTGAACAAAGAAAAGAAAATTGTTCATTTGCGTCAACTAATTTAGACATTGGTGATATTCAAGAATATCTTATTGATAATGGGTTTGCCTCATTCCCTTTAACGTTAATATTTAAAGACAGTGAACTTGTTGGATCTTCAAATGGTGCTACGTCTATACATGAAATAGAAAATAAAATAGTTTAAGGAATTAGTATGTATAGATTATTTTTGTATATCCCGGTTTTAATGTCAATTTTTATAGTTGGTGTTTTATTGAACTTTATGTTTACAGGTTCAGCATGTAATTGTAGTGGAGTTATTGACATGTCTGGAGAAGACAGTATGACTTTAGTCTCAATGTTTGCTGAAATACTTTCTTTAACTTTGTATGTATTTATTATCATTAGCTATTACTCAAGAGTAAAGTATGCTCAAAAATTTAAGAAAGATAGAATTAATGGTAAGGGTGAGACGTATAAGGTTTTAAAACTTAATGAAGAATATTCATTTACTTTAGAACTAGGAACTTTCTATTCTATCGTTATTTTGATATTTCATTTTAATATCAAGGCAATGTGTTTAAGTTCGTTTATCATATTTGTTTCTATTCCACTACTATACTTAATTTATTTATATCTTAAGAGGAAACAATCTGTATTTTTTATGAAGATTTAATTCTTCTAGCTACGCTTCTTCTAGCGTAGTCTCAATCATATCAAAAATATCTTCCAATTCAATATCTTTATCATAAGTACCATTATTTTTTAAGTCATTAAATAATGTAAATTCACAAATTTTCTCTGGATATTCATTAAAATATAAGTAAGCTTTTAATAGGTATGTATTTATTTTGATTGATTTTAATGTATCTGTTGCTGCTTCAATATCTTTTACTTTTAAATTCATAAATGCAGGAAGATCTGGATTATGTTCTGTATTGTATTCAATCATTTCTCTAAAGTCAGTTGTTAGGTACGTATCTAATTCTACAGAACAGTTTGTTTCACCTTTATAGAGTGAAACTAGGTCAAACATATATTTAAAGTTGGTTTTAATATGAATTGAAACATTCTTTTTCTTTAGTAGTGATATAAGAGTTGTGAATGGGTCACTAAGCTCTTCTTTACTAGTTGCAAAGCCCTGAACCTCTTTTTCATAAGGCTTCTCGTTTATGACTGTTTTGAGGACTATTTTCCATAGTACTTTTTTTTCTTCTTTTTTCATATATATATTCGCTGTTAACATTTTATCCCTTTATTATTTTATGTACGGTAGATAAAGTTTCTTCATAGTTTTTAACTTTAGTTACTAATTCATTTGTGTAGTTTTTTGACCAACCATAATCTCTGTCCATAATGATTGCTGGTAATTTATGAGTTTCAATATGACAATCTATATTATGAGGACCGTCGTCTATAAGAATGGAGTTTCCTGTTACTTCTGACTTGTGTTTTGTATGTATAACTCTTATATCACCATAACGTTCATAAATCATTAAATCTTTTTCTTCAGAAATACTTTCTGCTGAAGCTGTAACTATTTGAACTTCTAAACCAGTATCTTTTAATGCTTGAATGAATTTTATATCACCTTCAAAAAATTTACCTTGTGAATATTTTGCAAAGTCAAACCATATTTTTGTTACTTCTGGGAAGTGGTCATAGTAATAATCCCAATATGCAATCTCTCTAGTTTTTAAATCATAATCATAGATATCTTTAACTTCTTTTATATTTCTACCTTCTAAGTCGAATACAATGTTATCAAAATCTACACTAAGTTTAGTTATTTTCATAAAACCCCCGTTATTGGTGGAAGAAGATTCTCAAAAGAGAACCTTAATCTTTTCTTAAAGACTTTCCATTGACGCTAATTCTAGCATTTGGAAGTATCCTATCTTTTCTGTTTTTTTAGCTGGGACATTTGTCTCAACTTTTTTTTCTGTTTTTTTTGCCATTGAAAATCCTTATTTCATTGCTGGAAACGCGATAACGTCTCTAATTGAAGATTGGTTTGTAGCCAACATAACTAGTCTGTCAATACCAATACCTGCTCCTGCAGTTGGTGGTAGTGCATACATAAGAGCCTCAATATAATCAGAATCCATATGCATTGCTTCGTCGTCAGAATCTTTATCTGCAACTTGCGCCATGAATCTTTCATACTGTTCTTGAGGATCGTTTAATTCATTAAACCCATTTGCTATTTCTTTACCACCAATGAAGAGTTCAAATCTTTCCGCAATTTCCGGATTAGAATCTGATCTTCTTGCTAGAGGAGATATCTCAATTGGATAGTCAGTAATATACGTTGGGTCAATTAACTTATCTTCTACAAATGTATCAAATAGTTTTTCCCAAAGTTTACCTTTGTTAAGTGTTGGATCTACTTTAACGTCATTCTCTTTCAAGTATTCAATCATAGCAGGAATGTCATTAAGATAAGCTGAAGGTACGTCACCAATAACGATAAGTGCGTCTTCATATGAAATTCTTTTCCAAGTACCATAAAAATTAAAATCAATTTCTTGATCTTCACCAAATGGAATTTTACCCATATGAACAGCTTCTCCTGGCATATTGGTGTTTGTTCTTTTAATGACTTCTTTAATCATTCTCTCAATTTCATTCATTAGCACTTCATAATTTGAATATGCTGCATAGTATTCTAAAGAGGTGAACTCTGGATTATGTGTTGCGTCAACACCTTCATTTCTGAAGTTTTTTGAAATCTCAAAGACTCTATCCATACCACCAACAACTAAACGTTTAAGGTAAAGTTCTGGTGCGATACGTAAATATCTTTCTGCACCTAGTGCATTGTGATAAGTTTCAAATGGTCTAGCATTTGCTCCACCAGGAATTTCCATGAGTACAGGTGTCTCAACTTCTAAATATTCTTCTTTTTGTAGAAGTTCTCTAAGAGTATTGATAGTCACTGCTCTTGCTTTAAGAGTATTTGTAATCTCTGGGTTAACAATCATATCTAAGTATCTTTTACGATATCTAGTTTCTTTGTCTTCTAATCCATTGAACTTTTCTGGTAAAGGGTTTAATGCCTTTGCGATAATTTCAATATGATTAGCTTTAATAGTTAGTTCTCCAGAGTCTGTAACATATGGTGCACCTTTGATATATACATGATCACCTATGTCTAGCATAGATTTGTATACATTGAAAATATCACCCATTTCAGCTCTAACAAGAATAACCTGTTGTCTTTCATTATTGCTTTGTAGTGTAAGAAAGCCCATTTTGTTTCCAAATTTACGTTGAAGAACAACTCTTCCTGCTATTTCCCAGTTAGAAAATTGTTCAACACCATTTTCAATATCAGACTTTAGTCTTTGAATATCTGGATAGTTACCTCTAAATTCTTTTAGAGTATGAAGAGTCATGCCTTTTTCTCCCATAGTAGGGTAAGGCATTAATCCGGCTGCTTTCATTCTTTCAATCTTCTCTAGACGTGCTTTTGTGTAAACATTTACTTTCTTTTTGTTTGTGAACATAATGTGTTCTCCTTTAATGTAATGTTCTTAATCGTTAAATATAAGATACGACTTGTTATAAGCTTAAATACTCATTAATAATATCTAGAGGGATCTCATAATCAAATGCGTCTTTATGAAACATGATTAATTCTGCTTTAAAAAATACAGGATCAATATCTTTTGAGTTGTCAATCATAAGACCATACTCTTCATAGATTTCATTGACCATTATAGCTATCTTCTCTACTTCAATATCGTCTCTTTCTAATCCAAGGTTTTCAATTAAAACATATTTTCCAAAGGTGTCTAATTCTCCTATTGATAAATGCTTTGAGACCATATCAAATTCTGTTTCTGGTTTTAATATATTTGGCAGTTTTGCAAAGTCTGAAAGAAAGAACGGCCATTGTCTACCTTTATCCATTGATATCATTAATCCTTGTCCTATCCCCGATATAAATACGATAGATTTATTAAAACATTCTATTGAAGAATCACTATAATCAATAAAGTATTTAAATCCCATAAACTCTTTTATATATTTTTTATCTGTAAATTCAATCTCAGTAATGTCTCTAAAAAACACACCTTCTTTTTCTACAGTGTCTTGACCCATAAATTTTGAGAATAGATTTTTACCAGGTTTTAATATTTGTTGACATAAAACTGTATACAACGCATTATGTTTTTCAAAGTTTAGATTTTTTATCATATGTTAATATCCTTTTGTTTATTATTTATATTATACATGATTGTACCTTTTGTTTTACTTAAAAATAAGGTTTAATTAAGGTTGTTTATGATAATATGTATATAAAAATACAGGAGTCTTATTTGTTAAAAGACATATACGAAAATTATTCATTAGATACGCCTCATGAAGTTATTACTGATATTACACCTAAAGGATACAATGCTTCTGCTCTTATGATCAGTATTTCTGGTGTCTCTGAATATCCAGATAAAACTGTTGTTACTCTGTTTGGTTATATTGATAAGTACGAGGCTGTAAACATGGGCCCTTCTCTTATGAGAATAAAGGCTAAGCTTTATAAAGACGGAGAATCTATTTCTTTATTTTGGATCACTTCAAAAAAAGTTTATAGAAAAATGCTATTTGCTCTTGAAAAGCAAACACCTAAAGATCAACTTATGCAGGTTGTGGGTAAAGTTAGTGGGTTTATTCCTCCTAATGGCGGGCGTATTATGCAGATTGAGCAACCAAAGTTGAATGTTATTGGTGAAAATGCTTCTTCTGATCAAAAGAGTGCAGGTGTCCTTGTACCAGAGCCTTTGTATGTTCTTAAAAAGAAGACTACTTTTTTTCAGATAAAAGCTGCATTCAAAGATATTATTACTAATTTAGATTCATATACTAATAAATACTTCTTGCCTGAAACTCTTGCAAAAGAAATGAAACTTCAACCATTGAAGCAAAGTCTTAAATTTATGCATGGATTTTTACCTGTAACAGTTCCTAAGTATAATGACTTTGTTGCTTATCCTGGTTTTGCACAAAGAATGGCTCTTGAGAAGATTTGGGAAGTTATTTTAAGAAGTTCTCTATCTGTTGAGGAAAAAGCTATTCCTAGTTTAAAAATACAAAACTCAGATATTGAAAATTTGAAAGAATTGTCTAGTAGAATCCCTTTTGAATTAACTTCTGATCAGAAAAAAACTATGTGGGATATGCTTACTGTGTTTTCAGAAAAAACAGGTTCTAAGTCATTAGTATTTGGTGACGTTGGTTCAGGTAAAACTATGGTTGCTTTATTTATAGCTTATATTCTTATGCAAAAAGGTGGTCAAGTCGCTATTATTACTCCTACTTCTATTTTATCTGCACAACATTTTGAAGAAGCAGTAAAGTATCTACAATTAGAAAACATATTTTTAGTTCATTCTAAAACTAAAGCTAGTGAAAAGAAGCGAATTAACGCGATTTTGGCTTCAGGTGCACCAGCTATTGTAATTGGGACTACCTCTGTTAATTCACTCACTTTTATTAACTTAAAGGCTATATTTATAGACGAAGAACAAAAAATGGGTGTTAATGCAAAAGAAAAGCTATTTAAGCAGTTTCAAGAAGAGCCTCATATTATATATATGACAGCAACACCTATTCCTAGAACTCTTGCTGCCTCTATATTTACTAACTTTAATGTTTTTCAAATTAAGGTAAAGCCTTCTACCCAAAAACCTAGATTTACTGAAGTATTTCATTTTCCTGAAAAGAAGAACCAAGAACTTATGAATGTTGAAGCTAGAATGAAGAATGGTGAACAGACCTTAGTTATTGTTCCTTCTATTGATAGTAATGATTTAGTTAATGTTAAAGGTTCCGTTGAAAAGTATCAAAGGTTTTTCCCAGACGCAAAGATTGACTATATTCATGGTAGAATGAAAAAGGCTAGAGTTGAAAAAACTATTCTATCTTATATGAATGGAGAATTCGATATTCTTGTAGCAACTGTTATGGTTGATTCAGGGTTCTCAAATAAGCTTATATCAAGTGTTTTTATTGAGAATGCAGATAGATTCGGAATATCTCAATTGCACCAAATTAGAGGGCGTTGTGGACGTGGATCCTTACAGGGTTATTGTTATTTAGTTCCAGGTAAGAAAAATTTGAAAGAACTAACTCAGCAGCGATTAGATTATGTAGCTGAATCAGAAGACGGTTTTAAACTATCTGAAAAAGATATTGAGCTTAGAGGTTCTGGTGATTTTGGAGATAAACAGAGTGGACTTGAAATGAATTTTATTGATTGGGTTAAAGAAATTGATATTATGAGAGAATATATAAATGAAAATTTTGAGGAGTTGTTGAATGCAAAATAGTGTACTTACAAGAGAGGATATCGACAAGGCTGTTATTGATTTTCGTAATTTTTTACAATATGAAAATGATTTAGTCCAGGCTATTTATGATAAAGGTTTGGAGTCTAGAACTTTATCAAACTTATATACAATGTTTGGTCCTAATAGAGTTGTTGTCTTTATTCAAAGTGTTAACGGTGACTCTGAGATTATTTGTAAGGACAGTAAATATGAGGCTTTGAAAGAATTAAATCATATACATAAGCTAATTGATACTTCTATTGAGAATAAGTTACGAAGAAATAGGGACCTATTTGAAGTTAAACTATCTGAAGATATTCTTGCTTTAGGTTTTAAGCGTAATAGGCTTTCTTCATTGGTGACAGTGCAAAATCCAGATAATACAACCTCTTTTATTTCAACTGGTGGATTGAATGATAATGACTATTATGTTTCTGATTCAAAATTAGAGTCATTAAGGGCACTCCAACGTGGAATAGCATTAAAAGTTTATTTGGGAAGATATTAGTTATCTAAACTCCCCCTTAATTGGGAAGTAGAGGAGTGTACTAGTTGTACATTCTCTTTGTAAGCGTAAGCCATTCATGCACACTAAGTGGCAAGTTTTTAGATAGCTTACCAATTGTTAGGATTGATTCTTTTTCAAGTTCACTCTCCATTGCTTTTTTGAAGTCAATATCAATAGTTCCTCTTTCGAGTCTTGTGTTCATATCTTCAAGTGCTGTTTCTAATTCTCTTTCAAGTTTAGCAACCTTCTTCTCTGCATGTGCAGGGTCAGGAGCTTTATTTGCTTTCGAAATAAGTTCATTGTATTTTCTATCAATCTCTTTTGTAAGATTTTGTTTTCTAACTTTAAGAGGGATATTAAGAAATACATAATGGATTTTAACTGGTAGAGAATGTTCTTCTACAAAGTTTTTAATTTGAATTGCTCCACCTGTCTCAGCTACTACAATAGTATCTTTTGTTGAGTGGATTTGATCCAAAGGTAATCCATAGTTATTACCAGCATATACAACATTTTCTAACATTTCAGTTGGATCAAATGTAGGTAAACCTCTATTTTCTCCTTCTTGTTGCTTGTAAAAGTATTGTACACCTTCTTTTTCTCCTTCACGCATAGGGCGTGTTGTTGCTGAAATAGCTTTGTAATATGTATTACTTGCTAGTTCAACCAGTGCATTTTCAAGTGTACTTTTCCCTGAACCGTCTGGTCCAATAATAATTACTATTGAGCGCATGATTTATCTCCAATTGGCATTTTAAAATGCTCTCTTTTATTCTTTCTTGATTCTGTTGTATCTTGTACAACTCTTAGTGGTGTTGCTGCTACTGCTGCTGCTACCAAACTCGCTGAACCAGTTGCACCGCAACCGATTACCATTCTTCTTCTTTTTGTCATAATGACTCCTTTTATTATTGCTTCTATATTTAAAATAGGGAGAAGTTATTTTGTTATAGGTTGAACTAGACGTTAATTTCTAGTTCTTCCAATTCTTTTTTGATTGCATAGAAAATATCATGAGTATAAAACTCAAACATACTTAGATCAACGTCTACCGCAAGGTAGTCATGAATTCTAGATAGTTTAACGGATACATATGCATTTTCTTTTGACGCAATTACATTTTCTTTCAGAGAAGGTGTCAGATTATCAACATTGTTGTAAACACCGTCTATTGTTTTGTACTTTTCAATTAAAGTCTTTGCTTTACCATTTCCAACTCTGAATATACCAGGGATACAGTCACTTGTGTCACCCGCTAGGGCTAACATTAATTCAATATCTTTTGGTGGTAAGCCGAACTTTTCTTCACATTCTTTTGGTCCAATATAAGCTTTCTTATTTTTATCGTAAATTGTTACGTTTTCAGAAAGTAGTGCAAACATATCTTTATCACCTGTGTGAATTTCAACAGTTGCACCTAGCTTTTCAAAGTATCTTGAATAAGAACCAATAATATCGTCACCTTCATATCCATTTTCATAGATAATAGGAAAACCCATTTTTCTAAGAAGTAGATTTGTTAGTTTGATTTGTGAAGACAAAATCTCCGGTGTCGGATCTCTTGTACTCTTGTACTTATCATATGTTCTATATCTAATTGAATTCTTTAGACCAGCTGGGTCTTCAGAAGCAAATACAATATAATCTGGTGAGTCTTGTTGAAGTTTCACTAGATAAGACATAATTGATTTAGGTATTGTAGTATAAACCCCTTTGCTATTAGCAAGAGAAGGCATACCATGGTAGTTAGTATGATAAAGATTATGAGTATCAACGATAATCACTTTTTTACCTTTTAAACTCTTTTGTACTGGTGCTACTTGCTTAATAATAGCTTCTTGAATTGGATTGAAGATTCCTTTTTCATACCCTGCAATTAAACAATTGAAGTCAGTTGTTAGGATTCTTTTTGCTTCTTCTAGAGATTTTTTAGCAAATAGCATTTCTTTAATGCTACTCATAAATAATGTCATAACAAAGTTGTTATTCATTTCCTCTGATTCATTTGCTGCTGCAAAGAATGACAGGTATGTTGCATTTAAAACCGGTTGAGACATAAACGCAACTTTAATCTTGTTTGTACCTTTCTTAATTGAAAGTAGGTACTCAATTAGTGACGTATACGCGTCTGTAAAAGAGTCAAGATCAATATGCTGTTTTGGTTCAATGTTTTTGTCAAGGTATAAACCTTTTATGAGAAATTCATATTTGGCTTGACCTGGTTTGTTTTGAGGGTTAATATCTTTTTTAGAGATAAGCTTGTCATGGATAATTTCATATCCTTGTACATTTACGTCTGTAACCATTGTTACTAAAACGTGTTGTCCAATTTGGTCTGGTGGACATAGTCTAAGTTGTGTCATAATGACTCCTTGTAAGATTTATGATTCTTGTAAGTAAGAATACATAAAGTGTTATAAGACATTATGACAGGATAATTCTTAAAAAGAGTTTATTAACGGTGATTATATGCACTACTTAATGCAGCTTCTACTAGGTTTCCACTACCGTTACTTCCACTTCCTGAATCTGATAGACAATTATTTATTGAAAATGATTTGTAATTATTTTTGTATCTTGATTCTCCACCAACTTTTAAGTCTTTTGATATAATAACTGCAAAAGAACAAAATTCTCCGTCTTTCGGGGCAGGTTTTCTTAGTAATTGAATATATATGAGATTATTTTCACTTAATTTAAAGTCAACTCCGTTTAGTAAACATTTTCCCTTGTATGTATTATTTTCTGAACTAAATGGATTTGGAGAATATGTTGCACATTGAGAATCTATTTCTGTTGGTTCATTATAAGTTTTTTCCAATAGTAGTAAGTTAGCTGCCTTTATGTCATGCTTCATTGAAGCAATTGTTGCTATTCTTGCAGAGTCTTGTATTTTAGTGATTGCAACTGTCGATATTACTACCATTACGGCCATTATAAAGAGCATTTCTACTAACGTATACCCTTTTTTTGTTAATTGTTTCATTTCTGAACTCCTTTAGTTTTGTTTTATTTAGTATTATATATAATATTGTATCTAAAATCGGAGGATAATTATATCCAAATCCCGTAATGGGATCTAGAGATTAAGGTAACTTTTCGTTATCTTTAATGCTAGTGTGTCTAAAAATGGTACATTTAAAGTCTGTGGAAGACTACTTTGTTCCGCTTCTTTTATTAACTCTTCATATTTATTTTCTAGAAAGTTAGAAGTTTCATTAATATCTACTTCTCCTAGTTTTATACGCTTTAAAAGATCTTTGTCTTTTAGAGGAAATATAATTAGCCCTGTTTTTTGAAGTTCAATTCCTTCAAGCACAGCTCTTACTGCATGTGCTATAGATTTATTTTCTACTCCAGTTTTAGACTCTTTTATCTTTTGTACTCTTGAACCATATGCACTTAATTTTCCATTCATTATTTTTAACGTATTCGTTACTGAATTTCTAACATTGTGTAATGACTCTAATACTGATAGGTATATACCTTCTTTTTTATTTACTAATGAAATATATTTATAATCATTTTCTTTTAAGTGTACTCTTATCGGCTCTAAAATATCGTCTACTTTTAATCTTTCTCTTTTCCGTCTAGTATCTTGTTCTTCTAGCTTGCTCTTTATGAAAATATAAATATCTTCAATTTCTTTTAACCTTTCACCTTTTACGGTGTATTTCACTGCTTGTTGCATAGCAAAATTTGTAAAAGCCATAACTTTATTGACTATTAGATTTTGAATATTCTTTTCTATTTCATTTGACTGATCAGTTTTTACAATCCAATATTCAGATTTCATAGATAGTAACAATTCAATTGCATTTATATCTCCCCTATTTAGGATTCTTAAGAATTCCTTAATTGAGAATAAAGTTATATCAATATCATTGTTATCATTTCTTGTCTTTGTATTACTTTTCAACTCTAGTACAGAATGATCTTTTCCTAAAATCATATCTTCAAGAGACGGTATAAATATACCTTTTAGGTCTGTATCACTACATGGAGTATCTGTTCCGTGTAGCTTTGAACCACTTAAGGCAAGATAGATCACAGTATATCCAGGATATTCTTTTAATCTTTCTTCTAGATAGGCTCTTTCTTTTTTAGTTTGAGCCATTCTTTTTTTATTTTCTTCCATTATTACTCCTTTTAGCAATTAATGATTGAGTTGAAGAATCGTAAGCTATTCCTAGCTTTTTAAATTGTCCAGACTCCATTTCTTTATATCTTAATGACACACCAGTTCTAGAATGAGAACCCATTGTAATCAAATCAATTTTTGTTCCTGTAGAAAGTATCTTTTGTGCACAGTCTTCATAACAATCCAGTACAAACTCTCCATAGTCGTGAGATAAACATTCTACACTATCAAATGTTAATTGCTTACCCTTTGTCCATATCCATGATTGAGCTACGAACTTTCCTTTTTTTGTAATCATTATAACCGTTGAATCATTATGCGTTGCATAATACTCAACAAATTCATTGTCGTCAGAACCTACTGTTTGACAGCAATTTGACATATCTCCAACAAGTAGAGATCTGATATCACTTTTTGGAAGAATTTCATATTCATAGTCACCTACACTTCCACTAACTAAAGGGAATTTTGTGATTTCTATATCTTTTGTTTCTTCGTAAAGTTCAATCATTCTTTCTAACTTGTAATCGTCTAATTCAATCTTTGTAATCCAAGAAATATCTTTAAATGAGAATTTCTCAAATAATTGTGTTGCACTTGGAGTTTGTAAGATTAATTTACCTGTATCGATATAAGAATCTATATCTCTAATTGTAAACTGTTTTTTTGAACTTATTGATTCAATATCATGGTTCATTGTTGAAAATGTAATCATGATTTTATACAAATCTGCAATTGATATAAGTTGATCAATCCCTTTTCTTGAATCTGCAATTATTTTAGCAAAAACATTTAATGGACCGTTATCTGTTTTATATAGTTCGTATATCCAGTTTTTTGGTATTTCTTTGAACTTTGTTCTTTTTAATGTTGAAGCTACTATTTGCAGGTTTGAACCGAATAGCTTATATAATTTTACAAATAAAGTAATTTCTTCATTTGTTAGATTATTTATCTGTCTTGTATTGAAAATATCATTCATTGAATTTAGAAACTGATCTTTTACCCAGTACTTAGGTTCAATCGCTAGAACTTTTTCTATTTTAGGAGTGAATCCGTGAATAGTTTGCCATTCTTTAGCTCTTTGTTCAAAGAATTTATCAATATCATAATTGTCATAATCAACAACCACATTAATTTCATATGGTTGAATGTCTGCAATTTTTTCTAGATAGCTAATGTCTATTTCACCTGAATAAATGTCTATTTTTAAGTCACTATTCAAGCTATGTCTAAATTTGTTACAGTATGCTCTTTTCTCTGTAACTTCTTTTCCTGATTTTACACCAAGAACAATATCTTCTTTCAATTGAACTAACTTTTTATTAGCTGTTTGATTGATATAGTAGAAGTGAGTTGTTTTACCTAGCACCTGACTTACTGTATCTATGAGTGTTTGTCTATCTTTTAAGTTTATCTTAAAAAACTTTTTCCATGATAAGTAGTTTTCTTCATTGTCAAAATATTTTGCATTTAATGAAATTAGACCTGGAGTGTTTGCTCCTAATATTTCAAACATGCTGTATACTTCTTTCATAGTGAACAGTTCTAATAACCGTTTCATTTGTTCTGGTTGTATTCCTTGAGTATTATCCCAGTTATCTGTTTCAGGAAAAACAGGAATTCTATTTCTACCTTGAATGATATGATTTAACTCTCTTTGGGTCCAATCTATCGTAATCCCTTTTACGGTATCCGTAGTTTTGAGGAACATTTCCCATATTTTAGTTAGTTCTTCTTCTGAGAACACCTTTTTCCAAATTTTCTTTGCTTTTATATAGCTTTTTGCCATAGTAAATCCTTTTTATAATTTATGATTCTTTTTATCGAAGTCATATAATGTTATAGTGACTATATTATACTAATATTTATATTAGATATTGCTTAGTTTTACTGATTATATTTATACATGGATTTACGTGTATATAGTGGGTTTAGTTTATTTGTATATTATTTCTTGCGGATCTTTTTGCTGAACTTTTATTCTTTTTATTTAAAATTTAATTTTTTATGGTATACTGAAGAATGACTTTAAAAATAAATTGTTTAGTCATACAATTCAACACAAGGAAACGTAATGTTTAAAAAATCAATAATCGTTGCTATTAAAGCTAACGGAAAAGTCCTTTCAGAAGGCAAAAACGGGGAAGTCTCACTTCCATTTGGAACAGAGTATTCTTTACTCGTAAAAAATCAATCAGAATTTTCAGGAATAGTTTCTATTCATATAGACGGTGATACTATTTTCAATCCAAGTTCATATGAATTTGTTATGGCTGCTGGTTCTACTATAGAGTTTTCAAGACCAGAACTTAATGATAATGCATTTAAGTTTATCGAAAAGAATAAACATGTAGAACAGTATAGAGGTTCTAGACTTAGTGACGGTATTATTAGGGTAAAGTTTACTACGTTTGATAGACCTATGAAGCGAGATTCTTTCCCTATACATGAGCCAGTACCAATGTTCCCTGGAGTTGGTGTATCTCCTATCTTTGATCAAGTTTTTAAAGGTCCTTCTGTTTATGATATGGGTCCAACTTCTGTAGTTGGTATGACTAAGAGTTCTGAATCATTAACTGAAATGGCACTTAATTTAGATACTGATACATTTGCAGAGACTAATTCTATAGTTATTGGAGAAGATAAATCTAAAACTCATATATTTGACAAAATATTGGATAAGGGCCTTGGTGAACTTTCAAAATGTTTAGGTGACACTCCTAGAAGTGGAATTACTACTCATGGAAAGCCTACTGGCAAGCCTTTCCCTCAACGAGGTAATTTACAATTTAGTATGGCAAAGGGTGAGGAGATAGACTTTATATTCAGATTAAAAGAGGGAGAATTAGTATTAAGCCAGGATAAAAAAGTATGTCCTCTTTGTAAGCATAAATTTAAACTATCATATACTTATTGTCCTTATGATAGTTCTTACTTAACAAAAATTAAAGATTAGAAATAAATTCAGGAATAAATGTACTTATTTCTGAAAAAAAAGGAAAAAAATGTTATCACTTATATTTGCCGTTCTCGGTGTTATTGGACTCGTTATTGGTTATAAGTTATCTGTATCTCATTACTTTAGGGTGCTTGGAAAAGTACCTTTTAAGTTAGATAGAGCTGGTTTTAGAACTATTACTGAAAATGGAAAATCTAGATACTATATTTTATTAAATTCTGAGAATGATTATGTGGAAAATTTTATAGTACGCATGGAACCTTCTTTGTCTTTAAAAGAATTTATGTCTATTCGTCGAAAGAGGATCTTTCATGTTTTATTGGATACTGAAAACAAGTTTATCTATAACTCTAAACCTTATGAGTTTATAATTGGCGCCGTTTTATTTATTTTTGGAGCTTTATTTGTAGGGTATTCTTTTTAAAGGTACTTTTCTGAAAAAAACATGGTATAATCTATAAAAAAAATAAAACAAAGGAATTAAATTGGATTTTCATATTATAAAAGAGGGACCTAATTTAGATTATGTTGGTATTCTTATCGAATGTATATATAATGACTTTAGTTCTCATTCATTCTATTTAGAGGGTGTAGACACCGAAGACGTCGAAGATAAAATAAAAGAAGAGTGTTTTAAACTTCCTAACGAAGACAAATTCTATTTTGTTTCAATATCTTATGTTTATGAAATAAAAAATAAAAAAACTCATTTCCTTGGTGAAAATATACAAGTTTTGAATCATTTAGATTTTCCTTATCTTACTAAAGAAGGTTTTGAGTGCAAAATAGAAACACCTGAATCTAATATTCCTGAAGCTTTTAAATTACTTGAGAGATTCAATACATTTAAAGACGTTATTGTTGATACTAATGGAAATTATATACCTGAGCATGGGAACGAGTGTATCCGTTTAATTCAGCTTATTGCTAAGGAACATACTAGGGCTTCTAAGTGAGTTTAAACATGAATAGGTCCGTTAAGCAAGTTATTATAGTTAGAAGAGATCTTTTGGAGCCTTATGGAGGTCCAGTTGGTTTTGGTAAGTTTGGTGGACAAGTTGCTCATGCTTCTGGTGCACCATTGTTAGAAATGTTAAAAGGTCCAAGAGATAAGAATATACCCTGTGTTAATGGGAAATACGTTTTATCTTGTGAACTTGACGAGTCTGACGCTTTGAAATTATGGATTGAAGATTCTTTTACTAAAGTAGTCTTATCTGTAAAGAGTGAAGAAGCTTTAATTAATCTTCATAATAAAATACTTGCTGCTGGATTTATATCTTGCTTGATAACGGATAACGCAAAGACAGTCTTTTCTGAACCCACTATTACTTGTCTAGGTGTTGAGCCCTTATATGCTGAACAGATAGATCCTCTTACAAAAAAATTACAACTACTAAAGGTTTAAAATGTTCAAAAAAATAACTGATACTATTGAAAATGCACTCAATGATTCTCTAGAATGTGCAAAGGGAACTTTTATTCCTGATATTTCATTTATTCAACGATCACTTGAGGAGTTAGGTTTCGTTATTTCTGAAGTCGAGATAGCTTTATCTATTCCTCCACGATTTTCACTCACTATAGATTTAGATAATTCAAATGTTTCTGATAACCTTGAAGACGAATTAACAGTACTTTTAGAAAAGATTGAAGAGAGTGAAGACGAAGAATTGTCAACTGTTACTCGTATTCTATTTAAGAGTATAGTAAAAGGACTTGAGGAGGCTTTGGAAAGACGTTCTAATTTTCAAATTTTTGAGAAACGATTATCAGAAATAATTATTGAGGGCTCTATTATACCTTCTGTTCGTTTAGTCTACCGTACTACATAATATAGAGGGATTCACTCCTCTATTTGCTCTATATCTAATTCGATACCCTCTGAAGTCTGTTTGAATCCATTTATTTTTAATTTTCCGTCATGTATCTTATCGTGGCATGTTTCACATAAAGGTAATAAATTGAACTTGTGATTTTTCCTTACATGTTCATGCATACCTTTATCGTTTGCGTCTTTTTGCTCTTTTATGTGGTGTGTTTCAATTGCTTGCTCTTCACATATTGCACACTTTGTCATAAATACTTTTTTATTATAGTTACTTCTTTTATCTTTTCCTAGTAATTTTGCTTTTGATAAATCTGGTGCTATTTCGTCTCTAAATTTATACGCTCTATCTAAGAAAGATTTTGGTAGTTTTAGTGACTTTGCAAACTCTAGGCCATAAACTGAGCTACCTGAACCAGATTTTAAAGTTCTATCATATGTCAACTTTTCAGAGTCTTCATTATAAATAATGCTCAAATGCGCGTTTGTAACCGTTTTTAAGTCTCTGACAGCAGATATGTCCTCTAACTGGTGTAAGTGCGTAGAAAGGACAAATAGAGTGTTTAAATCAACTAATTCTAATACTGTTGAGGCTACGATTGACATTCCAGATATAGTTTCTGTTCCATGACTTATTTCGTCACCTAAAACTAAGCTGTTTTCTGTTGCTCTGTTGAATATATTTTTAAGCTCAAGCATTTCAATAGCAAACGTTGATAATCCCTTTTGAATATTGTCATGACCAGATATTCTTGTGAATATAGAATCTCTTAATGTGTATTCCATACTTGTAGCTGGAACAAAGAAACCTGCTTGTGCTAATATAATTGAGATCCCTATACTTTTAGTAAGCACTGTTTTCCCTGCACTGTTTATCCCATATAGTAGGAAACCATTTAAGAAGTCAGTATCGTCTCCATACAATGCATTAGTATTGTTAGTTGTTAGGGACTTATCTCCTAGTGTAATTGTATTAGGAATATAAACACCTGTTTCTTCTATTGATTCTACAATTGGGTGTCTTAATTTCTCTATTGATATAAAGTTTTTATCAGTATCAATGATTTGTGGTATGCAATATGCTTTTTCTTCATATAATTTTACATTATTCAAATAGAAATCTATTTTTGAGATATATAGTACGTATTCAGAGTATACGTCTTTAAAAGAATAAAGTTCTTTAGCAAAAGTGAAAAACACCTCTTTTACTTCAGCTAATAGATTAGACCATGCTAATGTTTCTTTTTTTGACAACTCTGTTAGATTCGTTATATATATTTTTACTGAATTTTTTAAATTTTTTGTTTTTAGTTCTTCTTCAACCAAGAAGTTTAAAATACTAAATTCTTTTTCTTTAAAGATTTTTGCTGTTACTTCTAAGTAATAACCTTCTGTATCTGTTTTATTTAAAACAACTTTTGAACCTATCTCGTCTTCTAAAGACTGTCTATATGATTCTATATCTGAATGAATAATATCATGGGCTGCAGTTAAGCTATCTAAATTCGTAGAGTATCCTTTGTTTATAAAACTTTCAGTAATGTTTTGTAGATTAAACATACATAACTTAGACGCGTCAAATATTTTACTAGTTTTGTTTATTAGATCTGTTGCACGAAGAGACATTGATTTAGATATTGTTAAGCAATCTTCTTTTGACATGTTGTCTATAACATTTACTTCAGCAATTGACTCTATTAAGTTAAATACTTCAAATGGACTTATTGTTTCTAACTCGACTTTTCTCCATATACGTTCAATGTCATATATCTTTTTTAAAGAGGTTCTAATTTCTTCATTATTTTCGTTGTGTAAGAAATCCATAGAGTTGTTAATTCTTTCTACAATTTCATTTTTATCACATAATGGGTTTAATAATTGTTCTGTTATGTATCTTCTACCTATTGCTGTACAACCTTTATTTATTATCTTAGATACTGACAGTTCATTTGCTGAATGAATGTTTAATTGCTCTATGGGGTTATTACCAAGGTACATAAATTTTTTACTTTTAATGTTTTCTGGTTTTGGAAGGTTGTCTACTATGTTTTTATTATGTTCAATTACAAATGTTAATAGTACTGATAACGCAGCTGTTGCAAGTGGCATTCTTTCAAGATCTAAATCTTCTATAGCTGAGTAAAAACCTTTTGCATTAAATATTTCTGAAAACAATTCATTTTGATATGTAACATTAAAAGCTTTCTTATAATCTTTTTCTATGTTAGAGGTATATGGTATACCTTTTGGATTTATGGCATTTAATACTTTTTGTTCAATTTCTTTTTCAAATGTAAATACTATTTCCTTTACATTGTGAGTTCTTAGTATTTGTTCAATCTCGTCAATAGGCAATTCTTTATCTTCAGTTGTTCCAAAGTTTTCATATACATAGCTTTTACCAATAGAAAGGTCTATCATGCTAAGTGCACCATAATAAATATCTTGTTTGTTTTTACCAATATAAACAGAAGCTAAGAAATTATATTCGTCAGAGGTTAGATAATCAACGTTTGTACCAGGTGAATATATTTTATCAATTGATCTTGTAATATTTGGTGGTGTACCATTTTGTTTAACTAATACGATTGTCCATTTATCTTCTGATATTAATCTTTCCATATATTTGTCTAGAGTTACAGAAGGAATTCCACACATGAATGGATTTGTTTCAGTCACTTCTTTTATCTTTTTATTTTTCTTTGTTAAGAGAATATTTAGAACTTTACTCATTTCTTGAGCTTTACCAAAATTATCACTTTGGTAAATTTCAAAGAAGCTACCTATCTCTATAATAACAACAGTATTTTGACCATATTTTTTTTCTGCAGCTTCTTGTAATTTAAAATAGTTCTGGATAATAAGTGAGTTAGGGGTATTTAGGATATCATTAAGTTTTTCCATTAAAATCTCTTTTTTATTTATTTTAACAGAAAAGTACTTAAATGTAGCTTTGTTTGTCTTGAACTATAATATATACTATATTATGTCTAGATTTAAATCTAAATATTCTTCACAAAAAGCTTAGTTTATTATGACTTCTGGTGTAGAGTCTAACATATACTTAGTAAGATTTTTAATAGTATAAGTTTTTATAGAATTATCATTTTTAATAACAGTAGGCTCACTTGATATATCTAATTGTGGAAATTCTTTTTCTAATTCTCTTATGTCTGTAAAAGTATGAGCTTTAGCACTTTCTTTTGAGTAACCTAGGTTTCTAAATATTTTTATTCTTTTTTTTATAGATTTTAGAATATCTTTTTCAGTACTAGTTATCTTTATTTTATGTTTCTTTTCTTTTATTGAGAATTTAAATTCAATCATATTATTATCCTTATTTTTTAGATAATAACATTTTTTTGTCATTTATTAAAGCTTTTTCTTCATTTGATATTGGTTTGAATGCTTCTTTAAATGCTTTTTCAATATTTTTTGTATCATATTCTGTTGCTGCACGTAATTTATTCCAACCACCTGCTGCTTCTATAGCGGCTTCTACATTATCTTGATATCTTGGTTTTTTGTCTCCGTACATAGTTATATCTCTACGAACATAACCTAAAACGTCCATGGCTTCACTATTGGAACCCATTGCTTTGTTTATGTATTTTATAATTGTTGCTGGAGAGGGTGTACCATAATGTAATTCTTCTTCTTTTAATAGAAGTATAACACCATTTAAATAGTCCTCATTTGTAAATTCACCTAGAAGCATATAGTATAAATTTACTTCTGTATCTTCTTCTATTTGGTTATCTTCTTTAGATAGAGAATTTATCATTTGTAAACCTCTACCAAATGTTTCTGCGCTTAATATTTTTTCTTTATTCATTTAATGGCTTCTTGTGTTTTGTTCATTTTTGTTCCTCACATTGGTATTCTATTCTGTGATTTTTTGTTATCTTCCCATTCAATGTTTTCTTATCTATAAAAAAATTGGTGCTCATAAATCCAGAGACAGTATCCAATTTTATGCTTTTTCGAGCTTCGGGTGTGTATCTAATAACACCATATTTTATTGTTGGTTCTTCTGTTGGATCTTCTTCAGGTGGTGTTATGTATCTTTCTACCTCAGTTATTTCTTGAGTGGGTGTGTAATATCTAACAACTTTCAGCAAAGGAAAGTCAAAGGTTAGTTGAACTTGATATTTAGAATCTTTAATGGGCCAACCTTGTACAACTTTATTGTCAATAAGGTCTCCTGACCCAATCTCCACGCAGGTGTAAACTGTCTTAGCTTGTAGTGTAATTGTTAGTGCTAGTGCTAGTGCTAGTGCATTTTTTTTCATATATTATCCTTTTAAATATTATAACTTAAACAACCTTACACAAAGATTAAACCTAGTTTCCACCATTTTGTTTGTTTATCCAGTTTTCTACTTTTGAAACACCAGATTTTTTTGGTTTAGATTTCTTTTCTAAAAGTCTACCTACTACTTTTATTCTGTCTGGAAATTTTTGATCTAATATTTTAGACACTGATATGTGCTTTCTTAGTTCTGCTTTTTTAGCCCATTCAATTTCTGTCATTTCAATGGTAGTTATTATATCTTTTATTTTATAACCTTGTTTCAACCAATGTACTATAGAGAGTTTTAAATTTAAAGGCATTTCGTCACAGAAATCTACTACTTGTTCTGTCTCTGCAGCAAGTAGTTTATCTTTAGGGTAGATCTCCATTGCAATCATTTGTCCAAATTTTGAACAAAGTAATTGTATTTCATTCTTATATTTTTCTATTTCAGCAAAAAACATGTCAGCTTCTTCTAATCTAGTATCAAAAGTACCATTATATAAAGTTGTTGGTCTTAGATAAACGGCCATTTTAGGCTCTACACCCCATTTACGGGTAAAGTATAGATTAACTCTTTTAAAGTCACTTACGGTGTATTTCTTGCTCATTAATAGGGTCTTTATTCTTGTTTCTGAAGTCTTGTTTACTCTAAAGTTTCTTCCTGTTACTCTATTTAGGTGAACAAGCACTTCTTCTACTTCTGTGGTAAAGTTTTTAACAGCTGTTTTTGATTTTTTACCAATTTTAGCAATAAATTTAATATCGTCAGCTGATAGAAATTCTTCTTTTCCTAATATTTCAATATACATTTTTAATTCGTCTTCTTTAAAAGATAACTCTTTAAGTAATGCATTTGCTGAGGTTATTTTTTTTGCTTGAATTGCCATTGCTAGAATAAGAAGTTTATTATAGTTAAAATATGTGTTTCCTTCTGTTTTCTGTTCTTTTTGAATAGAAACAAGTTTAGAAATTAATTGGGCATTTATGTTCAATGGATACTCCTGATTTATATTAATCATATTGTATCAAGAGTTTGTTTAAAGTTAGATTAAAGCTTATTTATTTTTACAAACCTTCTGTTTTAACTATTGTGCCATGTGTACAAGAATTAAATCCAACTCTAAGAGTATGATTCCTTTTAAAATAGTTTTTATTTGTTATATTAAAAGCATATCCCATTTTACCGTCACTACATGTGGTAGTTCCAAAAACAATTCTGTTATCTTTTGACACTCTGACTTTTAAACCAGGAGTATGATCACATTGACCATTATTGTCCTGTATTCCTTCATTACAATGTTGCATACGTAAAGAAGGATTGTCTTTATTACTTAAGTATTGAGTGAATGAATTTTGCATATTTCTTGCGTCATTTTTCATTGAAGTTAATGTCGCTGCTTTTGTTGAGTTATTTATTTTTGCAATCGCAAAACCTGCCATGATTGATATTACTGCCATAACAAAAAGTAATTCTACTAGTGTAAATCCTTGTCTCTTTTTATTTCTCATTTTGAAATCCTTTATTATAATTATATAAGCATTTATGTATAAAACCGGAGGTTAAAAGTTGTGTTTGTGTAAAATATGTATATTATGGTATAATCCTAATATGAGTCATTTGACTCCAACTAACGCTAAACCTCTATTTAAAAGCATTACGCTATTATTCAACGTTTAGCTTTTATTCACCTTCCCCTAAGCAAAACTATGTTAAACTTCATTAAATAAAACAAGGAAACATAATGAAAAATAATTTAACACAAACCTCTATGGAACTTCTTTTTGAACTAATTAATACTCTTAAAGAATCAAAATTCTATGAATATGCCGATCCAATATCTCTTGAGGAACTATTTCTTATATCTAAAAAACAAAGTTTGGGAAAAGCTATTTTACATTTTGAAAAAGTATATGAGAATGCTGAGGATAAGTTTACTAAACTTTCATGTAGAACAACCTTGGACGATATTTTTGTTAATAATGATTTTGAAGACTCTAATTTAGGTAAGGCTCAATTCTTTGTTCAAACAGAAGATAGTAACAATCAATGGCTTCTTCATTCTAAAGGTGGTGGTTTAAATGGTGAGTTTTCTAAAATGGATAGAAAGCTTGACTGGGAACAGATTAGCAGTGGGATTTCTATTACTATAGATAGAACCACCACTATCCAATTTAGTTTTTATAAGATCGAGGGTATTGTTGTTGGATTTTATACACCTTGTAGTTCTGTAGTTGATTATAATGCAGTTGATAGTTGGATTAAGGAAGTTCTTTTTTCTGATAGATTATCTTACCAAAATCAACATACTGAAGATTTTAGAGATTTTTATAGATACCTAAAAGATTTAAATTCAGCTAGTGTTGTTACAGACTAGGGTTAGTCTGTACCTTTTATTCTTTCTTCTCTTTTTAATTGCTTTCTTTTTGTTTTCCATTTACTTATAGTAAGAAATCCTCGGAACACAAGTCCAAAGAAAGCTCCTATCGCAAACATTTTTAATAAACCTATTATACCACTTGTATCACCTATAAAGTCCATGATATTTCTCCTTTTTTATTATTTTACTTTAAAAGACAGTAAAAATCTACTGTCTATGAGTCGTATTTGACTCTCTTTTAAATGGATCTTTTGCGTCTGCGTCAAATAGGAATAGGAATTTAAACACTGCATTTCCTTCTTCTGTAAACTTCGGATACATTTCTACGTCCAATGTTGTGTTATTAGGCGCACCTACTATTAGAGGATTGATATTATCTGTTATAACTCCGTCGTCTTTTATGCTTGAAGCATATTGACCCGGGTTAGCTAATTCCCATATAGTATTTTCCTCTGTTAGGTAGTCATTAATTAATTGACCATAACTTAATCTTGACTCTGTATAGAAACTGTATAAGAATACATTTGCTGGATATCCTCTTTGTCTACCGTTGAATGGACCTGTATATACTTTTCCAAAAGAAGCACCATGTAATGCTTCTACTTGAGAATGTATAACCGCTCCTGGAACAGCTTCTAATAGTCCCATAAGGTCGTTTGTTACAAGGAACTTACTCTTAACTATATCTGAGTTAAATGGTTGAGATTTAAAGATATCTGCTGTTTGTCCATTACCGTAATGTGCATGTTCTGCACCTGTAAAGAATACATTTCTTTCTGTCTTTCTAGAAGGCATGTCAGACCAAACAACTCTAGTTTGTTGCTTACAGTTACTTGGTGCTTTTTGACCTTCTGCTAGCTCATAAGAACCACTACCACAGATTGCATAATCTTTCTTTATTCTAACTCTTGAGAATTGAATTTGTTTAAATACTCTCCATGCTCCTGCACTATTTCTGATTATAAACATTTCGTCTTTTAACATTACGTCTTGATATTTAGCGTCAACACTGTGTCCGTCTACTTGGAATATACCAAATGCTGGTCTATAGGACTGTTCAAATCTTATTACAGAGTAAACATTATACGTTTTCCCATTTTCAAAGTGATATGAATCTGGTTTAAGTATTGTTTCTAGAGTTGTCTTATCTCCAATAACTGATTTATTATATGCATTTTTTGCTGGTGAAGGAGTACCTATTAAGTATTCTACTTTATCAAAAGTTTGATTTTCAACCATTGCTTTCATTGCACCGTCTTTCATTTCTGTTTGGAATATTGAACCATAATCTGGATTTATTGTATTAATCTCTTCGTCGTAATCAATTTTAGGTCTAGGCTCTCCAGTTAATGCTTTTTGTTTAATTGTATAAACTCTAACTTTATCATTTTGTATAACAAGTTCATTTATAGGTCTTATTTCAGGATCTGCAAAGAAGTCTTTACATTTCTGTTCTGTACATGCACCATTTTCTTTTGAATCAACACACCCTATCTTTGCTTTAAACAGTGAATCTAAAGGTTGCTCTGCATAATGCTTATATGTTACTTGACATTTTTTATATTCTTTACATGCTACTTGACATGCGTCTTCAGAATAAAAACCTCCATTTACAGGGTCAGGTCCAATTTTATGAGAAGCATTAGTACACATATGATAAACTGCTGATTCTGTTGCTAAATCAATAACCTCACCATTTCTACATTCACTATTTGTATCTATCATTTGTCTAAAAGGACAAAAATATAAATCAGTATTAGCATAAGTCCCTTGAATATTAGTTATTTTTATAGAACTAATCATTTTCATGAAAGGTCTCTCTTTGTATTTCTGTGTTGCTTTATCATAGATAAAAGGTTTGAAGAACTTAACATTAAATTCTCCTGCTGCTCTACCTATTCTAAATACTTTATGCATACGAGAACCTTTAAATTGAGTATTTTCTGTTTTGTATATAACTTCTGTATCTAAAACACCTGTTGGATCGTCTTTAGTTATGGTAGTTCTAAATGTTAGAGGTCTTGGTAATCGTTGTATAAATTCATTAAATTCAGTTTCATTTCCTTCAAAACTTGCACTTGGTTCAACTTCAATATCAAACTCAATAACGTCTAATTGCATTTCTGGATTTGCATTTACTTTTGCATAAGAAGCTGCTGCATTATATGGATAGATTGTTTTAGGTCCAAGGCTTGGGTCTAATTCTACACTGTCTAATACATTATAGTTAAGACAAGTTCTATCTTTTTTACAAAGACCATTACATGTTTTTTCTGCGAATTCAGAAGAAACTTTTAAAGGATCTCCACCTGCTACACTGAAGTCTGGATATGCTACATTTGTCATATCTGGATATGTACAGAAGAAAGCCGGGATAAGTTCTCTAGATATGTAACACATAATTATTCCAGAGTTTAATTTCCCATTTACTTGTTCTTCATGTTTATCAACAAGCTCTTTACCTGTCTTAAATGAATCTACATTCGAATCTTCAACTCTTTCTGTATGTGCACTATCTGGTAACACAGAATAGTGTGTTCTATAGAATATAGTCGCATTCATATCTTTTATTTCTTGATCACTTTGTTGATCTTCAGGGTTTACTCTTAGAAAAGTGTTATTTACTACAGCTTGTCCACCCGCAGCCGGATCAACTTCTTCTTGTAGTGATTTTTCCATAGTTTTTAAGTTAAATCCATGATTAAAAGTTTCGTCTTTAGCTGCTAATTTAGCTGCTGCTAGTTTAGCTCTTTGAGTTTCTATTGGTTCCTTGTTGGCAACTGAATCAAAGTAAGCTTGTCTTTTATTTGTATAATTTGCTGATTTATCTTGTTCTCTATGTTCTTCAATAACTTTACCAGTTGTAGTGTTTGTAATTAGTGTTGTACCTTCTTCATTTACACTTAGAGTAGTTCTGTTTACTCCTGTTTCATTTGAGTATACAAATGCACCCTCTACATGGTCTTCTGGTAGTTGATCACTACCTACCATAGAAGTTGTGTCTGAAGCAGACGTAGGGTTACCATGATCAAATCCTATAGTCTCCTGGTTAGGGAAATATTGGTCATTATTTACATTTGGTGGAGCTTGTCCTTCTCCTGGTACTTCTGCGTATATTAATGCTGTTAAGCATATCATTATTAGTATTTTTTTCATTCTAATTTACCGTCCTTATCAAATTTATTTGCTAATAGATAATCATAATATTTTTCATATCTTACATTCTTATCTTTTATTTTATCGAAAAAAGTAAGCAAGCTGGCGTCTCCATGCAATAAGTATTTAAATTCACAGTTTTCTATTGTTGGATTTAAACCTATACATTCGGCAAGAGCTATCGCTGGAACCTTCTTTATTTTGAAAAATTCAAACAAGTTAGGGTCTACTTTTATTTTAGAATTTCTAACAATTTTTTCTTTTTCTTGAAAAGTTTTTTTTGCAACTTCGTCTTTCATGTTAAACATATAGTCCTTGAAGTTGTCTCCAAAGCCTATATAATATTGTTTTGTAATAATATCTACTCCATTATCTTGCAATATACCTGTTTGATACATTATGTTAAACATGGTACTTGAAGGTACAGTTTGAGAGGTGAAAAACATAATAAACTCTCTTTTTTTATTTGCTAGTTTTGTAGCATACTGTACTTTCTTATTAATTGATTTAAATTCACTTTTTGTTATGAATTTTGAACCGGTGTAAATTTTTTCTGTTGAATCTAGCTGTTTTTCTATTTTTGGTTTCTTTTTTATCAAATGAGAATAATCTTCACCTTTTACATTTAGTAAGTGTGCATAGTTATCTACATTTGCTTTATTTTGTTCAAGTGCTTTGTAGTCAATGTCTACAGCACTAGAGAAAGTTAATATCGATAATGTTATCAATAACGTTTTAATCATTAATCGCCTCCTGGGCAAAAATATGCAAATGCATAATAATCTCTTCTTTGCCATACTACGTTGACAAAGCTATCTTTTGAACCTGGTACATTCGCTGCACTAGTTGTTGTTATACCTGACGCACCTAATTCATGTGCCGCACCTACTGTTGGAAATGCTCTTTGTGGAACATATTGTGATTCTATACCCATTGGGTATTTTGTTGGTGCACACATAGTATCTTCAACTTGGATACCATTGTTTGTTCCCCCATTCATACCAAAGTTTGTTTGCTTAAGTAAAAATGGTGCTGGTAGTACTGTTGAAGCTCCATGTAATAGGTTTATTGATTGATACATTAATAATTCAGTATCAGTTCCTGGATCTTGACTTTCTACATATCCACCTACTGGTGCAAAACCTAGACAACCTACTGAAAAATACATAGAATTTCTAACAAACTTAAGGTATTCGTCACCTTTCTCTGCTAATCCTTCTTGATTAATAGTATCTGTTACAATTGGTGCTTTCGTATCAATTGTTGTTCCGTTTGGTTGAGTCCCACCATTATTTAATATTTCTCCTCCTTCTGTTGCTGCACAGTTAAGAACTGTTGATAACAATCCTTGTGGAGTAAACATAAATGTCATTTGTCCTATCATATTCTTAAACATTATATCTTTTGAATATGGAGGCATAAACTCATTTATCAATGGTAAAGCTAAGTCACCTCTTGCAAAACAAAAGACTGGCATTTTCTTCTTGAATATTATACCGAATAATGGGAAATATATAAAGTGACTCCATACAAATTCGTCACGACCTGCCTCACTTGTTATTGTTCCTCTTGTATGTCCAGATTTAATAATGTTTCCACCCAAATCTAAATCAGCAAAAGGAAAATATAATGGTTTTTTATTATTTTCAAAATAACCAACAGGTTCAATCATGTGAGCTTTTAGACCTACTGCTTTATCTAAGCCTTCTCCACAGAAGCCTAATGAGAATGAAATTTGAAATTCTCTTAAGAATACTGGCCAGTCTGTTGTCTTGAATAGATTGTATAGTGGAGCTTTTAGTTTTGTTCTTTCTTCTGCTGGTATCGAATTTGCATTTGCCCCATAATCTGCAGACAATGCGAATATCGTTACTGACATTAACGTTAATATGATTTTTTTCATTATTTTACCTCTCTATTGTGTTTGAAATAACCCATATGGACTTCAAATCTGTATCTTTTATCGTCTTGTAAATGGATTAGTGTTGGATAACATGATACATTAAAAACTTCTTCATATCCTGCTCCGGTCGGATAAAACATTCTAGGGTAGAACTCTTTATCCAATTCTAATACAGTTCTATCTTTTACCATATACGTACATTCTGCATTTGGACCTGATAGTGTTTTTACTACCTCGTCATAATATTTAATTTGTTTTAATGCTTCTTTTTTATTTGTTGCGTCTATAAAGCAAATATCAAATCCTACTTTATTTTCTACAATTAGAGAATCACCTTTTTGTTTATATAGTCTTCCCTCTGGATTATAAATATCTGTTTTTAATATAAAGTAATTTGGTTCTACATTATTGTGATTTGCACTACATTGAGGTAATTCTGAGTGTCCTACTGATTGTTTCATGATTTCTTTTTTTATCTTCTTTGTAATTTTGTCTCTAGTTAAAGTTTTTTGTAACTCCATTACTCCGTCTTCTAATTCTGTCATGAAGTTTGGTTCAGATATATCATAAGTAGCGCCCTCTTTACCTAAATCTACAAACTTTGCTTGAGTATATGTTATGATAATTAGTGTTATTAATAAAAGTTTTTTCATTTTATTACCTTGCTCTTGTTACTTTCTTCATAACTTTAGCTTTCCCTAAATATCTTAATACACCTTTTGAATAGTATTCTGGAGTATTCTCTTTTATACATTGTTTTTTACCTTGTTCAAATATTCTTATTGCAAAATCATATTTTGGACTGTTTGAAAACTCTTGCATGTAAGATCTTCCATAAAACAGGTATCCTATACAGCTATCTGCTTTTGCTAATGTATGAGAAAAAATTCGTGTATATTTTTTTGCTAATGACGTTGGTCCAGTGTTCATATAGTTTAAAAGTATGATATTCATGCCTTGATATGCAGCCAGTGGATTTTTTGTTTCTTTTACAATGATTGACAATTGTTCTAAAGCTTCTGGATATTGTGGAAAATATACTTTTTTAGAACTTTTTGCTGAATACATAATCATTTTATCATTTGTTGCAAAATACATGTAGTAAGTTGCTCTTTTCCAGTTTTCATTTTTATATAGCTCTCTTAGATATTCGTAGTAGTGTTCTTTAGTATCTCCTGTATCTTTGACATACTCTAATATGCTTGGTACTTTCTTTGCTTTTGCAAATTTGAAGTGCTTTTTAAAATCTTTGTACTCTAGTCTCTTTTCTGACACTTCTCTTTTATCTTTTGCTTGTTGAGTTTCTTTTGGTTGAGCAAGCACGGATACACTCACTAGTACTATTCCTAGAATTATTTTCTTTATTGTTTTCATTTATGTTTCTCCTTTTTTATTATTAGTTCGGCTTCTTTAAAGTAGTTTTGAGCAATATTTAACTCTAATTTGTAGTCTAACCCTAGTCTATACTTCGCAACCCCTTTAACATAGTAACATTGCTCTCTAAATGGGTGTTTAAAGAATTGGCAACTTCTTACTGGAAAGAGTTTTAAAATTAACTTATCATTTTTTTGACGAAGCAACCAATCTGAAACATATAAACCCTCTATTGTTTCTTTTAGTCTATTTGGATATCTTCTTGTTAGTTTTTTATAGTATGTATTTGCCATGTTTTTATCTACATTTTTATAATCATAATACAATGCAAATAACATATTTTTTGTAAATGTATCATTCTTTGAATTTAAGTGGTTTTGAATTGTATCTTCTTTGTACCCTTTTTTTTCAATTAAGTATTTGATATAACCTAGGTACATGTCTTTTTCTTTATCATAAACTCTATATATTTTTTCTTTGATTGGTACTGGTGCTCTATAGAATGAGATTGTTAATTCTAGGATTGGTGTTTCTTGTAAAAAAGGAGTTAATCTTAGTTTTTTACTATTAGTAAGAAAGTTTCTTAAATGATCAATAAATTTTTTGTTTCCTTCTTTTTTATATACCATGTATGTTAAGACTCTACCAGAGTTAGTATCTAGCACAAACTTAACTCTTGCGTTACCTTCTATCCCTTCCACCTTTCCCCAAGACCTATTTATCACTCTTTTGAATTTTTTTACAAATTCTTTATTGTCTTGATTTATCTTATCTATTTTATTTCCATTTCTTTCTAATTGTACGGCTTTATCTAATGAAATATTATCTTTCATTGGATTTGCAAGGAGAAAAGCTGTTGCTAAAAGTGCGGTTACGATCTTTTTCATGTGGATTCCTTCATATTTTTTTATGATTATACCATTTTTTTTGTTAAATATACTATAACATATACGTAAAGTACATTATTTGAAATAATTCTTATAGTGCCTTTCCCAAAATACTAAATTTTTAAACAAAGGAGTCAAATTGTTGAATTCATTACTAAATTCATTAACCTATAGCCAGTTCGCAGTTACTCTGAAATCAGAGTTAATTCCAGCAGGAAACCTACCTTATAGAGATACAACAGTATCTAATGCTTTAAATCTAGACGTTATTCATGCTACACATATATCTTATTAATTATAAACCTTAAGGAAAACCAATTCCTTCGGACCCCCTCGGGGTACGGGGCTATACCTATGCTGTTTTTTGTTGTGCAAAAACAGGATCTTCTAGTGAAAATTCATACCCTATTTTTTTAAAGGAGGTGATTGAGTTTTCAATATTTAACATATTTAAAAACATTTTTCTTAATGAGGAGATTGAGGAGTCAATTATTGAATTTTTTACAATTTCTGGTTCTTGACATGTCGCATTTAATATTCTTGACATATGTAGAGTTTCTTTATAATGTCTCATGAAGTATAAGAATACATAAAAATCTATTTTTTTCTTAAATTTAATTTGTATATATTCGTCTTCTTTCTTTACCCAAACTGTTTTTTCAGATACATTTACTTTTATATATTCTGTTTCAATTATGTTTTCTAGATTTAGAGTGTCTTCTACTAATTCTATTGACCAGCTATCTTCCATATGAATATCTAAGTTATACTTTTTGAAGAAAGTATCGTCTTTTAATGAAGAGACTACTATTTTTGTATAGACTTCGTCTGAGCGAACTGCTTTAAATAGATTTAATGAAGGGGCTTTTATCTTATCATTCATGTCTATGAAAATAGTCTCATATTTTCTTATGTAGGCACAGTATTCTGCTTCTTCATAATCATTTGTAAAGTCTATCTGTATTTTGTATTTTTCTTTTAATTCGAGCAACTCCTTACTAAAGTTGCTTCTTGGTTGATTAGTGTAAACTAAAATTCTCATTTCTATGTCCTTATTTAAGCTCTAGCGTGCTTGATTTTATATTGGCTAGGTTTATGTCGATACTTGCATTTAAAGGGAATAACCCACCTTTCTTGTCTTCTCCTATTTTATAGAAGATTGTGTCTTTTCCGTATTTTTTTCTCATATCTTTTTTTACTTGGTGGTAACTTGATATTTTATCAACTAAGATTCCTTTAATTCTAGGATCATTTGCTATAAAGATAGTTCCTTCAGCATATTCTGATATTTTCTCGTATGTCATGCCTCTGTTATCTGCTACAGACTGAACAAAGTTCTTATATGTAGGTTTTAACATGTTTGTCATTAGATACTCTTTGTTTTCTGCGTCTAACTCTTTTAGTAGTGATACTGGTTTCTTGAATTTACCTGCTGCCAAGTAATCTTCTTTTACACCAATTGTATCAGCTAACTTACCAAAGCTATAGTGAGGCATGATTACACCAATAGAACCAACAATTGCATTTTTGTTAGCTACAATAGGTCTTACAGCTGAAGCTATATAGTATGCACCACTTGCGGCTAATGATTCTAAGTAAACTGAAACAGGCTTTTTCTTTTGAATGTCTTTTAAGTATTCTGACATTTCTTCACTTGCTGAAGGTGAACCACCTGGTGAGTTAAATACAATTAGAATTTCTTTTACATTATCTTTCTCAATTTCTTTATCTATCGCAACCATTAACTGGTGCACATAATCTACTGTAACTTCTTTGTTGAAGTTTACTACTGCTACTTGACTCTCTTTATCTGGAATTGGATTAGGTGCTAATCCTGATTTGATTGCAAATATTCCAATAAATGCTAACTCCATTGCTAGTAATATAAACAACATTACTGTTTTTATACTTGTGTTAAAATGTCGTCTTTTATAGTCTTTAATCTCTAGTTTCATTGCTTCTTTTGATTGTTCCATTTTTATTTACTCCTTATTGTAAAATTAAAGTTATCTTCAATAACTTGTTCTTTCTTATCTTTGAAAATCATATTTGTTAATACTAAATACTCTTCTATAGAAATTCCTGTTTTGTTAACTAGTGATATTTGTAATTCTGTTGTCTCCTCTTTTATTAGCTTGATTGCTTCCGTGGTTACTTGCTTAGCTACTATCATTGGATTTGTTTTTTTGTAATCTTCTAATCTATCAGTAAACACTTTTTTAAATTCCTTCTCTAATAGCACTTTATTACTTTGTACTCCTAGAAAATTTTCATTTATATATGTTCTGTTTCCTTTATATTCATACATGTTAATAAGATACATTTTATATATTAATTTTATAGACTTTTTGTTTTTAGACGAGAAGTCTAGTCTATTCATTTTTGTAAAGTATTTTTGTCCCATTTTAAACTCAGCTACTTTTATGTTTGTTATATTCTTGTCTCTCATTAGTGTTCCATTGGAATCTAATAGAACAGAAAAGGGTTCCAATGTTTCTGTAACGAATATGTTAGCTTTTCCCTTTATTGTCATGGCTTTATTATCTATACTAACAGTAATATCACCTTTACCTCTGCTTAGGTAATCCTTAGCACCAATCTTTATATCGATATCAATCTCTGCATTGATTGGAAATAATTGATTATAAGCCCATGCTGACAACTCTTTTGCTTTTTCATTTTTAAGTTGCTTATTTGACAATATCTCACGTACTTTACCTATAGGTCTAAATTCATTAATTTTCAAGTTGAATCTAATTTCTCTTCTTGGTTTTTGAACAATACTTTCTATGTTTGTTAGGACTACATTTTTTACATTGAAGTAATCTTCACTTATATTTCCGTCACCATGAACAACTACATTGTTTAGTGTACATTTTGTATCAGAGAAGATCCCTTTACACTCAACGTTATTGAATCTAACTTGTAAGCCTCTTAGAAATGTTCCTTGCGGGGCTTCTATGTTATTATATGATTCTAACACCTCTTTTATTTTGTTATTTTTAATGGTCCCAGTTATAATGACACCAGATAATAAAAGTAAAACACCTAGTGTTAGTGCAGCTAACCCTATCTTTATACTTTTTATTTTGTTATTTTTTTTCTCCAAAATCTACTTTCCCTCCCCATTTTTTATCAATGATAAACATTTTCTTGTATCCACCATTTGTTCTTGGTGAAACCAAGTCTACTTCTACTTTTTTATTTTTAAGTAGTAATTTGACCTGCAATTTACTAAATGTTTTTCCACCTAATTTCTCTAAAGTGTTTTTCCATATAGCATAGTTACAACCGTCATTAACCCACTTATCGTCTTTTTCTTTACCTTTACTCCATGCCGCATTTGTACATATGTAAGCTTTAGGCTTCTCATATATTTGACCAGAACAGACAGGACAATCTCCTAAAGAATCTATTTCTTTTTCTGGAACAGATAACCAGTTGTTAGGATCTTTACCCTTTTCTGTAATAATTGCAATATTGTTTTCAATATCTTTTTTATAATGAGCCATAAACTGTTCAAGAGTAATTTCACCTGTTTCAACTTTTTTTAGGTATTTATTCATTACAGCTCTTTTGATTGGAGAAACTATATCTTCAGGAACAACTTTTATCATTTCTCTAGCTCTTGCTGTTGATATGATTTTTTTACCTTTCATTTTGAACCAAGGTTCTAAGTCTTCCTTGTCTTTTCTCTTTTCAGCTGTCATTAACTGTTTCAATATCTCTGACCTTGTAGCTGGAGTTCCAATTCCATTTTCTCCTAGGTATTCTTTTATAAGAGGATCGTCTGGATATAGTGAAGCAATGTTTTTCATTGCATTCATTAATGTCTCTATGGTAAATTGTGCTTTTGGCTTTGTTTCGCCTTCACCAATAGATAATTGCCCTAGAGAAACACTGTCTCCTTTTTTTAGTTCTTTTGGTATCTCTAAAACATAAGAGGTAATTGTTTCTTCTATTTCTGGATTTTTTAAAGCTTTATAACCAGCTTTTAAAGGTATATTCTCAGAGAAAGACATGTAGTAGTTATCAAATAAGTGTATACGTCCATAAACTGCACTATATTCATAACTAGGCATAAAGTTTTCAATATATCTCTCCGCTGAAATAGCAAATACTTTTTTATTTATTTCTGCCATACTTCCCCAAGATTCATTAGGGTCTTTTTTCGTTGGAACCAAAGCACCATGGGCTACAACTTTCTTTGAATTAAAGACTGTTGAGCGTTTAGGGATAGTTCCTTCTAGGATTTTATCAATATGAGATTTATGCATTACATTTGAAAGATTTTTTAATATAAGTTCCACGTCTAGAAATTCTTTTTCTTTTAAGTATTTTATTTCTGTTCTTGGATAAGTTTGTATTTTTGTTCTATCATATAGGCCTTGAGCTATTTCTAATGTTTGTTCTGGTGTTAAATTGTATAATCTTGAAACAGTTGCTTGCAGTGAGTTTAGATCATATAGTTGAGGTGCATTTTCTGTTTTTACTCTTCTTGAAAATTCAGAAATACTTAAGTCACCTAGTGCTTCTATTTGACTTTGGATCTTTTCTGCTATTTCTTTTGTTTCTATTTCTCTTTTATTTACAATTTTCTTTGTTTCTACACCTTTTTTAGAGGTTGTTATTTCTTCTTCTTCTCTAGTTACCTTCATAGAGAATTCTTTGTCTCCATGTTTTAATGTTCCTGTTAAATAGTAGTATTTTATTGATTTATGTGCTTCAAATTGAATATCTCTATCTACTACCATTTTTATAAGTGGTGACTTAACTCCACCAAAGACAATAACTGACTTTTTTCTTGCTAATTGAAGTGTTAAGGCTCTACTTAATGACATACCTTCTGCCCAATCAATTCTAGCTCTTGCATATCCTGCAGCTGCCATACTTTTATATGGTATATCAATAGGATTATCAATTGCGTCTCTTAGCTCGTCTTCATTCATACTACCCATTTCAAGCATATGAGATACTCTATCTGCAGCACCTGCATACTCAATTACTTCCATAGCTAGTGCAGCACCTTCATTATCGAAGTCACTCGCGATAATAATCGTTTTTGCTTGTTTTATGTGCTCTACAGCTCTATTTAGTATCTCTATTGTTCTTTGTTTTGGTTTAGTTTTGAAAGGTTCTGGAAAACAGAAAGTAGTTTCTTCTGTCCAAGCTTTGTATTTAATATCATAGTCTTGAGGGAACTTAAGTAGTTCCATTAAGTGCCCTTGTAAAGGGATAAGTACTACACTATTGTCATTATTGTATGCGGGATACCACTTTCTTACGTAATTACATGATAGTACAGGAGCTAATCCTTCTACTTGGCTATCTTTTTCTGTTAAATATAGTTCGTCATATTTGTATTCTAGCATTTATACTCCATATGTTTTGTTAAAGTTATCAAAATAATAACTTCTTTTTGCTTAATTTATTCTTAAGGCTACAGTTTTAGGTGGGTTATACCAGTTATTTTGAGAAAACTAAGACAAGATTTTTTTCTTCTCTTTTTAAAGGTTCTGCTTCGTTTACAAAGTCACATGTTGCACAACCTTTTTCTTTTATAAAATCTGATACATATATAACAAGGGCTCTTTTTGATTTATCTGATTCTATAAAAGCTAGACTTGTTACAATCATGGCATTCTTTTCTTCAGCGATTCTCAGTATTTCTTTTCTTTTCTCATAAAGTTCTGATTCTGTTTTTATATCTACTCTATTTGATTTTCGTGTCTTTTTATTTATAACGAGTGTTCTTGAGTTGATAAATTTGGGATTTTTGAATAGTGCTTTGATATCAGTATTTAGAGATTCTAAGCTGTCATTTGTTACCTTGCTTATATTTACTGAGACTAGTTTATTGTTATTATAAAGAATATATTCTCCACTTGGGGCTCTGTAGTATTTTAGATTTTTAGTTGTTTTTACTGGAAAATTCTCAACTTCTTTTTGAGTTGCTATCTTATACTCTTTCTTTACTGGTGTATCTGTTGTAAAGTTTTTATATAGATTAGTTCCTGCCATTGCTGACACTGAGGCACAAATAGCAAGTGCTGATATTGTTTTTTTCATAATAGTCCTTTGTTTTAAGTGATTTTACGATATTATATCACAGAATTCTTAATTGGATATAAAATGACAATAAGAAGTACTATAACAACAAGTATCATTTTATTACTAAATGAACTTATTTTACAAGGATAAAAAATGAATGAAAAAATGAATGAATTGAAATTAGCAGCTGGAAAGCTGTATATACTATCTGGTTTACAAGCTAGTGGTAAGAGTACTATTTTAAAAAATAGTATAGAATTTGGAAATGTTACACCTGAAATGGTGTTAAGTACAGACTCAATTAGAGAATCTGTTGTCGGTAAGCTACTTACCTTTAGTGGTAATAGAGTTAAAGATAGAGTTTATGAAGGTAATCATGCAATTTTTGAAGTACTTGAGACAATTCTTAAGGAAAAATTAAGAGAAAAGCTTACTATCTTTGTAGACGCTACCTCAATTTCAGATATAGAACGTGGTGTTTTTGTTCGTTTGGCAGAATCTTTTGGTGTTGAATCAGAAATTCTTATTATGAATGAAGACCTTGATTCTTGTCTTGAAAGAAACAAAGATAGAGAAGTTGTTGTTAGAGAGTCCACAATTAGTGAGTTTTCTACAAGGTTTGAATTAGAAAGTGAATATCCTTACAGACATATTACATGTAACGATTATTTCACTTTAGAGGCCAACTCTTTACCTTTTGAACATGATCGCATAGACGTTATTGGTGACGTTCATGGTCTTTATGATAAGTTTATTCAATTAATTGAAGAAGCTGGTTATAGAGTTAATGACAAAACCAACGTTATTGAATATATTCGTCCTGGTTTAGAACGTAAAATTCTTTTACTGGGAGATATTGTTGATAGAGGTTATGATTCTTTAAAAATGCTTAAACTAGTTAAAAACTCAGTTGAAGCTGGAACTGTTTATATGGTTGCTGGTAATCATGAGGCTAAGTTATTGTTAAATTTAACTCGTCCTATTGAAAAAGTTACTGGATCCTTTGCAGTTTTAGAAACTTTTCTAGAATTTTATCAAAGAGTGAAAAACTTCGAACCTTATGTAAACTTTCTAAGAAAGTTACCTGGTTACGTTGTTCATAAAGATTTCGTTTTTGCTCATGCAAACATTGGACATTTTGATTTCAGAAAGACTCCGTTTAGTGAACTCATTTATGGGGCTTACAAAGATAGAGTTGATTCTGATAAAGAATATCAAGAACTTTATGATTTCGGTCATAATGATAAGACATTAATTAGAGGTCATATGTTAAAAACGTCTGATCAACATAATGTGTTTTCTCTTGAGACTGATTGTTGTGACGGAGGTTACATTTCTATGTTACCTTTAGATAGATTTATAGATTTACAAGATAGTGTTGGAAATCAAGAAGCATTTGCTGATAGCATTGTTCAAGTTAGAACAGGGTTCTTCTTTTCTAGAAAGTTAAGAGAGTCCATGCTTACTCAAATGAGACAATTGATTAAACAGAAGTTTGCAATCTCTAAGACAGATAGCAGCGGTATGTTAAAACTTTATAAATACTCTAAAAAAGTGTTCTATAAAGATTTATGGGAAAGAGGTGGAGAACCACTTCTTAAGGCTCGTGGTATTGTATTGGATTTATCTGGTAGAATTGTGCAGCACCCATTTGACAAAATCTTTAATTATAAAGAAAGAGGGACAGGTGAAGAAATCTTAGACTCTGAGGTCGTTCAATATATTCAAAAATTGAATGGTTTTCTTGGTAACATTGGTTTTGATCCTATTAACAAAAAGCTTCTATATACAACAACAGGTTCTTTCGAGGGCGAGTTTGTTGATTATATTAAAGAGTATATTACTCCAGAAAAAGAGCTTGAGTTGATTCGTTTTCTTACTCAACAACATAAAGGAACACTTTCATTTGAGGTTATACACCCGGAAGACCCACATATTGTGGATTATCCAGATCACATGTATGGACTTCACTTGATCGGTTTTAGAGGACTTCAAAAGACTGATAAATCGTGGTATGAAGACGACGTAGATAATATTGCTAAGCAATTGAATTTTAGACGTGCTACATGGGACTTTGCTACATTTGGTGAAGTTAAAGAAAAACTTAAAGGTTATCTTGACGAAGGATTTATGATCCGTCGTAAAAAGCCAAAAGTTCATGGTTATGACTTTTATATGAAAATGAAGTCACCATACTATCTTACGTCTAAGTTTATTTCTAGAATGAGTAAAGGAAATGTTAAATTTTTGTTTAATAATCCTGAAGCATTCAAAGAAAAAATGGAAGACGAAGAGTTTTATCCATTAGTTGATATTATCACTACTGAAAAAACCTTTGAAGAATTTTCAACTATGGACAGTACGTCCAAGGTTGATTATGTTAGAGCTATCGTTCTTAAACTTCTTTAATCTTATATGCAGGGCCATTGGCCTTGTGTGTACTATATTCTTTGAGAGTAAATGTGTATACTCAAATACATAAAAACAAAAAGGATAAATATGAAACAAAATAATCAAAATGTAGTTTTATCAGTTGTTAAGTCACCTGAGGATAATTTAGTTGAAGGTTTAGTTGACCGTACGATTGCAGAGAGATATAAATATGGATTATCTGGTTTAGAGGTGAAGAAAGTAAATGAATTCCTCAAGTCAATTACTAAAAAGCTACCTAATTTAACTCACGCTAAATTTCAACTAACGTCTAAAGGTAATACCTTTTATCATATTTATCTTGACGATAACAAAGATAGAGTTAATAAAAAAGTCTCTGATATCCATATTCTTATCAATACATGGAAAAAAGATAAAGCTTTTGTTGAACTTTATGGAATGAATCCTAAGGAGTTGGCTTATACTCATGACTTGTTTTCTAAGTTCTTTCTTACTGAAGAGGATTATTTTGTATCTCTACATTCTTATTATTTTCAAGACCATTTGACTTTTGACGGAAGCGTTGTTTCTGCTGAAGATTTGAAAGTCATTTCTCCTGATTACTATCCTGACTTTGAGGATACTGATTTATTTTTTACTGAGTTTCTTGCTGCTAAAGAAAATATTGTTGTTTTAGCTGGTGACTCTGGAATTGGTAAATCCAAATTTTCTTCATTAGCTTTAAAACATATGATAGAGAACCCGGACGAGGTCTTAGACCTTAGTGGTGATAATGACGAGGGAAATAGTTTCCCTGTTGCCTATATAAAGAATGAAAAAATACTATCTATGGACACTCTATGGGTTAACTTAAAAAAATATGCTTATAAATACGTAATATTGGACGATTTAGACTTCTTTTTATCTCCTAGGAGTCAAACTGTAGGTAGTGATATTGAGGAGCTTAAAAATCAATTTGTATCGAATTTATTATCTTTTTCTGACGGCATGTTTATTAACAATACTAAATTCATAATTACTACTAATAGAAAGATCGACGATATTGATAATGCTTTACTTAGAGAAGGTAGAATGTTTGGTGTTTTCGAATTTTCTAGACTTAGTTATGAGAATGGTTTAGAGATCTGGTTAAAGAATAAATTAAAGAAGAAGTATTTTGAAAATGAATTTGTTGAAGGAGAAGAAATTCTTCAATCTAAGTTGGGTTCTACTATTCACAGTTATTTAGAAAATAAAGGTAAAAAAAGAAAGAACTTCTTAAAGAAAGAATCTAAAGCAGATATCTCCAGTAAATATTCTGAAGATAAAAAAATGGGGTTTAACTTAAAGTAGTTTAAACCTCTCCATTTTGAATAAATGCTTTCATAAAGACACCTTTATCTAATGCTTTCGTATTTATTTCTTCTTTTAGTCCAGTATTAATATCTGATCTATCGATAGTATACGTATCTCTATGAGATTTTGGGCTGCTATCTTGATAGGTTCTATCCCCTACTTCTAACTTATTTTTATTTGGAACTACACTAAACATTAGTTCGTCCTTTGTTAGAGCAATCCACATACATGCTTTTGAGTTTTGTTTTGTTAGTAGACATACTTTTCTAACTTGATTTTCTGCAACAGTAAATCTACCTGGTTTAATAAACTCTCCACCAGCCACACCGTCTTTAATGTCTATAATGACATATGTTAACACTTCTTCTTTTGCATTCTCTTTTATCTCTTGAGTGCTATTACTGTCTATATCTATTGGTTCTGGTATTTCTGGACCAGAACCCATTGAACATGCTGATAGCATTAATGCTGCCATTAGCCCTATAATTGAAAGTTTTGTTTTGTTCATAATTATCCTTTTTTGTATTTTACACTAAAAGACCTTAAAGTTTCTTTAGAAATTTAAAGAATCTATTGAAGACTGATTATCTTTCATTAATCCTGTCATTCTACCTATATAGTTACCTGTCTCTTTTCCTGATAATTTTTCATAATCACCAACGACAATAAATAGCTCTTTTGCTCTTGATATTGATACGTTAACCATTGAAGGGTCTTTATTTATAAACATTAGAGAGTCTTCTTCTGAGGATACTACTGTTGAGAATATCATTACTTTAAATTCAACTCCTTGGAATTTATGAATTGTTCCAATCTTTTTAGTTTCTTTACTATGACCTATTTTATCTCCAAATGCTGCTATTAACTCTGACTCTTGTTTTTTATATGGAGTTATTATTGCTAGATCCTCTTTTATGTTAAAGTTTTCTGACTTGTCCATAATGTTAATTATTTCTCTTATGGTCTCTATTTCTTTTATGTTTATATGTCTATCTTTTTTATCTCTATCAATTGTATTGAAAAATACTTTTCTGGATACAAACGGTTTGATATTGTTGATATTTGTTTTTTCTGTACATATATCTATTCCGTCATATTCTGCTACTTTTATAAACATGTCTGCTATTTCTTTTTGACAACGTCTATGCTCATTTAACATAACACCATAGCCTGTTGAACTATGTCTTCCATTTTGTGTTCCTGCTGCTCTATGGTAACCTGAAACCTCTGTTGGTGAAAACATTGCAAAAAGTTCGTCGTCATTTGTTTTATTTTTTAAGTATTTATTGAATAATGTATGCATAGTTACTATTGGTGGTAATTGCTTAGGGTCACCTACTATTATACCTCTTTTTGAACGAGATAATGGTGTTAACAAGTCTTGTACTTTTATCATTCCTGCTTCGTCAGCTAGTACTGATTCATATATAATCTCTTGATTTAGATTTCTAAACATATATTTAAACCCTGCTAGTGTAGAAGTAACAACTGGATACATTAATGATATGTTCTCTAAGAATCCTTGTGGATCTCTCACTGAATACATGTCTCCAGATACTAATGTTTCTAATGCTTCAATAGAACTAAATTTGTTTTTTATTGCTTTTTGCTCTAAATATCTTTTGGATAATTTAAATAATTTGAAGTTTACCTTATAGTAGACTTTTGAGAAAAATTCTCCAAATGTTTCATTCTGCAGAATACTTTTCATGTAATCTTGATCCATGTCTAGTAAGTCTCTCTTTTTATTATCTTCATTGATTCTCTCTAGAGAAACTGTTATGTCTTTCTTGTATTTTTTTAGTGTTATTAATAGGCTACCCATATTTATATAGTTTTCTTTTGTTCCTGTATAAAATTTACACTTCTTTTCTTCTGCTTTTTTGAGAATATGTTTATGATAACCTATCATGTCAAGCACTACATTTAAATTACCAAGACTTTTTGCTGTTTTAATTACATATTCAGAATCTTTAGTTTGTATGTATTCCATGTAATCTTCTATTGTGAGATTCTTATCAGCTATTGTATTTAGCTCAGTTACAATTTCTGTTATCTCTTCTAATAATTCTTTTTCTGAGGTAATGGAATTTCTTTTTATTTTTAAGAAATCTAAGTGTTGAATACTTGTTATCCCATATTCTTCTGCAAGTATTTTTCTGGTTGAAAGGTATCTTTTTTGTGCTGCTTGCATTGACGTATGAATTTTCATTATTTGTAATTCAATCTCTTCCATACTCCCTTCTCTGTATTCATTATCTTTTAAGTAAGAAACATATTCACGAACTTCTTCACCAGAGACCTTTTTATTTTCATAATTTCCACCTACATAGCAAAATCCTAGTCTATATCTTTCTTTTAATGAGGTATATACATTTTCTACTGCCTTGTTACTGGTTGAGGTTATTATCATTAAGTTATTGTAATCTTTTTTATCAATAATATTACTTAGTGCTCTCTTAACTACATTATTTGCAATAATCGATAAAAACAATGTTGTCTTCCCTGTACCTGGAGGTCCAATAACTGAAGTTAATTGTTGATTTTCTTGATTCTTTTGCATTACTATCGCTTGACCTTTAGCTAACGGAAATTTATCAGTCATTGAACCATAATATATTTCGTCAGATAGCTCATATGTATGATTCTTATCAGTTTTAGTCGTTAAATATTCTTCTAAAACTTTTGATTTTGATTTTTTTAATTTAATGAAATCTTTATCTATTTCAATAGTGTTTTCTTGGTTAAAAAATAATCCAACAGGCTCTCCATTTCTTTTGAATTTTGGAAATGAGATTGTGAAAGTTTCATTGTTTATGTTTTCTTCTAGGTGTGTCTCTATATTTTCATATATCTTTTCAAACACCTCAGCTGTAGAATCAATTGAATCAGAGTTTGCTATATATAATATTGAATTTTGAATTTCTTTAAATGTATCTTTCATGAAAATATCTGTTGCAAAGTTATTATAAAGGAATTCAATATCTTGATTCATATCTATTGTTAGGATTAGTTCTCCATTAGCATAAGAGTGTCTATCTATCAATTCTTTGTATTGAGTTATGTTAAAAGTTATAATCGGAATGAAGACTTCAGATTCTTCTTCTATGAAGTTTACTTTTATATATACTGGTGAAAAGATTAAATTATTCTTTTCTATTTTTATACCCTTTTCTACTTCTAGTAGTAGCTTCTTATATTCATATTCTTTAGAACCTTTCTTCTCTCCACTTTCAAACAATTCCTGTTCTATGATATCTAGTAATTCTGCACGTTCTTCACCTATAATCTCTTTATTCTTCATATAATTTATTGGTGATATACCTTTGTTTTTACCAGTTTGGTTTAATAAGAACATTTGTAATTGCTTATTTATTTTTAATATAATTTTTGATTCTTTTATTTCTATTGAATTTAAAGGCAGATAATCAAAGAAATATCTTTTTGTTGAACCTCTTTTTTCATATGACAGTGTTGTTAGTCTTTCATATAGTATTGAATTTTTGTAGAAATCTAGTATTTGTTCCATGTAGCATTCCTTATGTAGTTTTAACTATTATAAAATATTTATTAACTTTAATGTTTTATTTCCAACCTAGATTCAGTAAAAATAAAGTTTTTTTCAGTATAATGAAACAAAAAAGGAGATTTCATGCCAATGGATTTTGATAAAATTGAATTTAAGGGACATTTACGGTTTCTAAGTAATATGTGGGAAACTCCTGTCCTATTTGATTCTAAGTACCAAAAGGAATATCCAGAGATTGAATTTGACGATAAAACTTATATGAGTTCTGAACATATTTATCAAATGTTGAAAAGTAAGGATCCTCGCTGGATTAAAATGATTCAAGACTGTGCAAAACCTACTAAGACAAAAACTCTTGCTAGAAAATATTTAACTAAACAACCAACACTCTTCGAGACTGAGCAATCTATTATTAGAGAAGATTGGGACGATATCAAATATAGAGTTATGAAAATTATTTTATTTTTGAAATTTTCACAAAATGAAGAACTTATGGTTAGACTTATGTTGCTTGAAGGTCCTATTGAAGAAAGAAACTGTTGGGGTGACACGTATTGGGGTACTGTAGACGGTATTGGTGAAAACAATCTTGGGAAACTTTTAATGGAACTCAGAGATTATTTTATTGCAGGCAAGGAGCACTTATGTTGGCATATTTAGATAGATTGAGAGAAGGCAAAAACCTTTTGGCTTTTTCTGGAGGGACAGACTCGTCTTTATTATTTCATTTACTTGTAAAAGAGGGTATTGAATTTGATATTGCTATTGTTAATTATAATACTAGAGGAATGTCTGAACTTGAAGAGTTGTATGCTAGAGACTTGTCTTCTCAATATGATAAAAAATGTTATATTAAATCTGTTAAATTAAAAGGAACCTCAAATTTTGAGAAGGTTGCTAGAGATATTAGATTTGAGTTTTTTGAGGAAGTTATTTCTGAGGGTGGTTACACTAATCTTATTACTGGGCACAATCTTAATGATAAGCTTGAATGGTTCCTTATGCAACTCACCAAAGGTGCCGGATTAAAAGAATTGTTTGGTATGGAGGGTGTTTATGACAAAGGGGCTTACTTTATTGTTCGCCCTATGATTAAAATGGACAAAGAATCGATTCTTACACAATTAAAGGAATGTGACGTAAAGTTTTTTGAAGACGAATCTAATAAAGAGGATATTCACTTAAGAAATACTTTTAGAAGTAAGTATTCTAATGACTTAATGATTTCTTATTCTAAAGGTATTAGAAAAACATTTGACATTTTGGAAACAGAGCTTGAAGGTACTAATATTGAAATTTTATATGAAGATAGTGAATCTATGATTTCTACTATCGCTTCTGGTAATCAAGTATCTTCTGCAGATCAATTGTCTAAGAAATTTGGTTATCTATTTAGTGGTGCACAGCGTAGAGAATTTGAGGCTAGAAAGACCATTGTTTTTACAAAGGGATTAGGGCAATACTGTATTAGTTTGTTTATGGATAAGTTCTTAATTTTAACACCTTATAGAAATGCTGTTGTTATGAGTAAGGATTTTAAAGAGTTGTCTCGGAAGTATGGTCTCCCTGCTAATAATAGACCATACATGTTTTTGCATAAAGCATTTCTTGAACATGTGAAAAATTTAAATGAAGGAGGTCTATCATGACCAAAAGAAGATACGCTATGAATGTTATAAAGTCACTTTCTCCTGCTGAAGTAAAATTACTTAGGGATAGTACTAAACAATTGAATATTAAATCTATGAATGAAAGTGTTGAGTTGTATTCAAGGTTATTAGAGTTTTTAAAAGAAAGTAAATCGAAATTAGTTAAATCTAAAGGACGTGAATTTGTTATTGACATGTTGGATCTAGTTAATATCGACACTTACCTTCAAGAAGTTGAAAAAGGATCTGTATATTTTATTGCAGGTTTCCCAAGTGACGTTGTTCTTGTACCTGCAAAGTGGGGTGATTTAATTGAAGAATATAAAACCCAAAAAAAATAAAAAATTTGAAAAATCAGTTTTCAAAAAAATGAAGTTAAAAGGGAAGTCTTTTGAAGAACTTTCTGTTGAAGAGGTTTATAGATACAACTCTATTGCTCAGAAGAAAAGAGGTTTAAAAATTTTTGATTATTTTACTTTTTTTGAGTTTGGTATGGAAAATGATATTGTAATGTCTCATAAACATTTGTTAGAATGGGATAAAGAGTCTTATATCTTTCAGAAAGAGCATGAGACTATGGTTCGTGATAATTATGATTGTCTGTATATGCCAGGTGATTTTTTTAGAGCTTTACCTATTAGTGAATTTAGTGACGGGAAGAAGCGTGAATTAGTTTATGGTATGGTTATTTCGGCTCAAGCTTATGTTTTTGAAAAGGTGATAAACAAGCTAGAGAATGTTATTGATTTAAGGTTCCCGTCTTTTTTTGGAAAACCATATGGAGAGTCTATGTTCAAAGATATTCCTGGAAAGAAAGGTTATAGTACTTTAGATCTTAGTGATAAGAGAAGTGCTGGAAATGAGGTGCATAGGAAGGTTTTAGACACCGTTTTAATGGCTTATCGACCACTTATTGAGGAATCTATTATTAAAGCTCTTAAACCGTATTCTGGTTATACGTTTAGATATATTGACGATTTGCCTCAAAATGATAACTTTGTTAAATTTATTATTGGCGGTAAAAAAATTGCAAAGAAAATGACATTTAGAACTTTCTTTATTGATTTTTTTAAATATCAGCAACCGGTTGGATATCTTGAACAAGTTATCGATAAAGTTTTCAATGAGTACTGTGGGAAACTTGAAGACTAAAAGTCTCAAGTGGATATGTTTGATTTCTAATCAACCCCAATATCCAAAAAATTTAAAAGAAGCGTAAACAATCTTATTTGAATAGATCGTATTATCATAATGTTCCGTTCTTAAGGGAATCTCTTTTTTTAATATTTTTTTTGTTTTTTTATTCTCTCTTAATTTTTCGGCTGCAAATTTTTTAGCTGCAGTCCTTTTATTTTGGAGATCATTTTTTTTCATTTCTTTTTTATTAATTTTGTCAGATTTAGTTTTTTGAATAACAATTTCTTTTGCATTTGATTTATGTTCTTTTGTATTCACTTTAATTAGGTTAAGCTCAACAAGAAGGTTCATATCTATAGCAAGATCTTCATTCCAAAGAATATAAGGAATTATTCTATCTTTATTGGTAAAAGACTTTTGTTCACCTAAGTAAGCAAAATCTTCAGCAATAAAATATCCATTTTTTTCTGGACTTTTATACTGATAACCAATATTAATAAGTGCTTCAGTTACTATCTTTTTGTTTACTTTTAGATTTTTTGCTAATACTTTTACACTAATTAAATTAGTAGTATTCTCTTCAATCTCTATAACTTCTTTTGGTTTCTCTACTTTTTCTGAATTTAATTCTGAAAGTAAAACATTGTCAGTAAGAATAGACTCATTCCAAACTACGTAAGGAATTGTAGAGTTATCTTTTTTATTAACAAAAGATTTTTGTTCACCGAGGTATTCAAAATCTTCTGAAAGGAAATAACCATTCTTTTCTGGACTTTTATATTGATATCCAATAGCAACTAGTGCTGCTGTTATCAATTTTTTATTAATCTCTAGCTTGTCAGCTATTTTTGAGACACTTAATAAAACTTTCGACTTTTTAGGTTCTTTAGTTTTTTCTTTTGGTTGCTCTTCCTTTTTTGAATTTAATTCAGAAAGGAGAGCATTATTAGTAATAATAGATTCATTCCAAATTACGTATGGAACTTCTATTTTATCTTTTTTGTTATAAAAAGATTTTTGTTCACCTAAATGAGTGAAATCTTCGCCAATAAAAAATCCAGAACCTTCTGGGCTTTTGTATTGGTAACCTATAGTAACAAGTGCTTTAGTTACTGCCGTCTTTTTCATTTCTAGCTTTTTAGCTAAATTTGTGACATTATACATAATGTCTCCTTTCTAAAAAAAATTTGTTTTAATTTTTAAGTTAAAACGTATGAAGTGTTATAAGATCGGATTAATGTAGAAGGTAAGACTTGAAGACTAAAAGTCTCAAGTGGAAATTGGGTTAAACGAATTTAACACCAAAGTCCAAAAGTTTTAAAGGCAACATATCGTCTATATTCTCTATATCAGATTTACCTAACCATATTACATTTACGCCATGTTCTTTGTATAGAGCTTCTTTAACCTTTCTACGGGCAATATAATCACCATGAGTAGTATTATTGTCGAATTCAGCATACTCAATGTAAATATTACCTTCAGGAAGATAAAAATCACAATAAAGCTCTTCTTTTATAGGAAGACGTTTTTCTATAGCATGCATGACCTTGTTGTTATATAACCAGTCGTCTATCACAACTTCAGCTCTTGAACGTACAAAATGTCCGTCAGAAGTTCTAAAGTTTGAGTCAAACTGCTTTCTGTCGAACTTGAAAGTCTTTTTTATTTTAGTCTCTTTCATTTTCTCTAGATCAGCTTTAGATTTTCCTCTTGAACGTCTAAACTTTGAATCATTTGTTTTTTGAATATTCAGTTCTTTTAGTAGACCTGAGTCCTCTATAAGAGAATCATTCCATAAAACATACGGTACTTTAATACTATTTTTCTTATCATTGAAGAACTTTTGTTTTCCTAGGTTCTCAAATAGGCTTTCAATAAAATAGCCAGAACCTTTTGTACTTTTATATTGGTAACCTAAAGCAATAAGTGCTTTTGTTACGACCTCTTTTTTTTGTCCTAGCTTTTTAGCTATTTTTGCTGTACTTAACATGTATAATCCTTTGTAATTAGTTAATTTCAAGTTTAAATTTGAAATTTATACCTTGTTATAGGTTTATTCTGTTATATAAAATGTTTTTCTTTAAATCTTGAGGTATAATAATAAAAAAACAAGGATATACCATGAAAAAATTACTTCTTTCAATATTTGCCGTAGCTATGCTATCGGTTTCAACATTATCGGCTTATGACGAGTCTGAATTCTATTATACACCTAAGAGATATACAACCTCTTATCTTTTTGCTTTTGAAATGGGAGGTAAGCATACTTCTAATTATGACATGTCTTTTTATGGTGGAATGAGTTCTAGATATATTGCCTTTTTTGGGCAATCTGATTTCAACTGGGGTTTTAAAGGGCAGTTAGATTATTCTCAAATTGAAAATGACGACATTGAAGATAGAATTGACGTAATCACTTTGGATCTTGGTCCAACAATAGCTTGGAACCCAAGTCGTAAATCAAATCTTTATATAAGTGCTGGATTATCTTCAGAATATTTATTTAATGACGATCATAGTTCATTCTTTGGTACACCTTTTGGTGCAACTGGTTTAGAATACTTTATGAATGACGACATTGTTCTTGCTCTAGAGTATAAATTTAAAGAATTTGATAAAGATAATAGTTTCCGTTTAGATACTAATCAAGATCAATTTACTTTTTCTTTAAAAATGACTTACCGTTAAAGTCTGTTTTAACCTCTATTTTGATATAATATACTTATAACAAGCTAGGACTTTTTTTTAAAGTTACTTTTTTAATGGAGGTCATTATGGCTAACCAACTACAAACCGAAAAGAATTTTATTTCTTTTCATTACACAAATACATTTCTGCCATATATGGCCAAACAAATTAACCTCTTGAAAGGAGATTATTATGCCTAAAAAGCAAGATACAAATAGGCTTAGAGTATTACTCGAGAAAAAGCTTAAAAAACAGAGAAAAGGTAGAGTTATGGGTTTAACCCTTCAAGACTTACCTTCTCCAGACAAGCTTCTACATTGTGAAGCAATGGCAAAAGCTATTGTAGATCGTCTTATGAACGGGGAATCTTTAGAGATTATCGGTGACTATGACGTTGACGGAATTATGGCAACTGTCATTCTTATGTCGGTTCTTCTTGAGCTTGGCTTTTCCGAAGAACAAGTTGCTTACCATATTCCTTCTCGTTTAAAAGACGGATATGGTGTTTCGCCTAATGTTGTTGAATATGTTAAGGACAAAGGTTCAGATTTTATCTTAACCTGTGATAACGGAATTGCAGCTGTTGAAGCTGTCGCTTTAGCTAACAGTTATAATATTCCTGTTTACATATCAGATCACCACACTGCACCTGAAACACTTCCTGCTGCAGAAATGATTGTCAATCCTAAACAAAAAGGGGAAACGTTTCCTTTTGTAGATATTAGTGGCGCAACTGTTGCTTGGTATCTTGGTATTGCAATGCATAAATATTTCAGAGAAAAATATGATAAAAACATGATTATTGATATGCGTAAGTATCTTGATTATTGTGCGATTACTGTTATTTCTGACGTTATGCCTCTTGATCATATCAATCTAGCAATTTTAGATTATGGTATGAGAAAGATAAAGTCTCAATTTGACGAGACAAAAAAGGTACAAGGTCGTCACATATACAACTGTGTATGGAATGACTGGACTGCACCTGTTATTAACACCAAGTCGATATCATTTGGTTTAGTGCCAATGATTAATGCTTCTGGACGTATTGACGACGCTAATACAGCTGTTCGTATGTTCTTAAGTAAAAACAAGACTGAAATCACTCAACTGTATAAAGAATTAGTTGAAGTAAATGAAGTTCGTAAAAATATGAATCTTGTTTATAAAAAACAAGCTAAAGAAATTATTCAGAAGCTTGATATTGCAGACGATCCCGTGATTATTATTCGTAATGACGATTTTCATGAAGGTCTTATCGGTATTATTGCTGGTAAAGTTGCTGAGGAATATAAAAAACCTGCATTTGTATTTGCATACAATGAGGAAAAAGGTATTCTAAAAGCTTCTGTTCGTACATACGGTAACATTCACTTGTACAATCTTATTCATAATGCATTACCTGCATTACTTGGATTCGGTGGTCACAAGGGGGCTGCTGGACTTTCAATGAAACCTGAAAATATGGAACTCTTTAAAGAGCTTATATTCAAGGCAGCTAGAAAGCTACCTCCTGAAGATTTTATTGACGACAACCTTATCCCTATTCCTTGTGAATTAGGTGAACTTGAGGGTGTCTTTGATATTCTTAACGAATACGGTCCATTTGGTCAGGCAAATCCTGAGCCAATCTTTGAGACTACGGTTTCAATGAAAAGAGTGGATAGAGAAATGAAAGGTGGACTTCACTATAAATTAGATATAGAAGACGGTACTGCACAGTATACGAGCTTATTCTTTTATGTTGAGAAGGAGGAATTTTTAGAAACTATAAAAAGTGACTTTAAAATCAATTACTATCCTGGATTATCGTTCAATCCTCGTAAGAACATTTTTACGAGTGAACTTTTCTGTAACGTTGTAGAGTAATCTACCTTGGCCCCTTGTGGGCCTAATCTATATACAAATAATAGTAATCTTCTTTATTATTCAAAAATAATACTAAATTTTTTCCGTCACTCTTTTTTATCATTAAACTCTTATTAGCTAATGCTTCTAATGTTTGGTCTACAGATATTTTAGGAATACCAAAACTTTTAAGGTTGATTCTATTAAATTTAAATCTGCAACCTCTATAACCACAGAATATCTTTTGTGGAGTTGGTTTGTATCTTCCGTCACCACAAACAGGACAAGAGAACTCAATATATTCTGTTGTTATTGGATCAATAGTATTTGAAAATAAGTAATCTTTGTTTTCATATATCTCTTTCCATATACTTTTATTTAACCATGCTGCATTTTGTTTAGGTTTTAGTTTCTTTTTTAGTTCTTCTTCTATTGAAAGTACCATTCTATTGCTTTGTATCTTGCCTAATTTCAATAATATCTTTAATGTTAATACTAAGTCCTTAAGTGGCATAATATGGCTTAAAATTGGTTCTAGCAACATTATATTTGGATACTCTAGATTACATACTAATTGCTTTTGTTCAAAATACTCTTCTGACTGAAGCATATAGTAATTATTTATTTCTTCACTTGCTTTTGACTGTCTTATTATTATTTTTTTATCTTGACCTTTTTTTGTTTTATATGTTAATTCTTTTACTTGCACTTCTATTTCTTTATTTACAATCTCTTTGTATGTTTCATAAATATCAGAATCTTCTTCTTCTAAAAATATGAATCCAGATTCATTAAATGGATCTGTTATTTTTAGCTCAGAATAGGCTTTGAATAAGAAGGAAGATATATCGTCAAAAGAGTAGTTATATTTTTTGTTTAGAACATATATAAAATTAAGTAGTTTTACTTTCTTTGTATTTACTTTTATTATTTTCAATGTGGTGATTTTATCTATTGAAATATCTTCTTTATGAAATAGGTTATCACTTATAAAAGAGTTACCTAAAGATACTGTACTTAACATTAATATATATTGTTCTACTCTTTTTAGCCCTATATTTCTTAAATGATCATAATTTAGAAAGGATAAATAGCTTCGTTTCAATGAATTTTCAAATAGTTGATTAATTTTATTTTTATCTATATTTAATTCAACTCTCTTTCCAAATGCAAAATCTTCTGGCTTATAGAATTTTGCATTTTTATCTACTTGAAGTATGTCGTAAATAAGTTTGTAGTTTGTTGGAGATACTATGCCTTTTATTTTTTCTGAAAATAATTTCTTTTTAGCTATATATCTTCTTGCTGTATCAATATACCCTTCACTATTCTCTTTTAAGGTCCAGCGATATAATTCATTTGTGAATATGAAGTCTGTATATTTTTTTCTTACTTTTATTGAATCAGTTATGAAGTTTGTCATATTCTTCTTTCTCTTTTAGTAGAATTTCAAGATATGGTTTTAAATATGGTGAAGGTTCTTCATTATTGATTAGTGTTTCTCTCAATTCGATAAATAAATCTTCTGCTATTGCACCTTTTAGTTTTGAATGATTTAAAAGATTGTCTATATCTATATCATTTATAGTTTTTTCACTTTTATCTTCTGTTACAACTTCATTACTTGTTGATTCCAGTGCATTAAGCTGTTTTTCCATATAATTCAATGTATTAAAAAACACTAATGTTTGCATATATTTTATGATATATGTATTCTCACCTTCTGGTTTGAATTTTTTATTATCGGTTATTAATCCTAATGCGTCATATATTGAATCTCTAACAATGTCTTGAAATTCTTCTTCTAGATTATCATAATATCTAACTAGTCTATTGTACAATGCTTCATATTTTTTTTCCAATGGTGATTTAGAGTTGTAATTCTCTCTCATTTTATAAAATACACCTTTTAACATGTATTGAGTAAAACTTTCTACTCCTTTATACATTAAGGCTTCTTTTTCTTGTGGTAGCTTATGATCAAGAACTTCTAGGAACAGTGGTTCGTATTCTTCTGTCAGTTTTACAATTAATTGCTTATTCTGTCCTTCATACGTTTCTGTATAGCTATACTTGGCAAACTTAAACAATCCCATTTAGACCTCTTCTGTTGAATCTTCAGGTACTACTGTCTTGATATCTACTTCTTTTAGATTATGTTCTCTTCTTATCTCATTTTTTTCTTCTTCGTCTAAGTGATTACTTCTTAGAACTCTTTTGAATATTAATGATAGTGCATGATTTCTTATTCTCGAAATTTCAGCCACTGAGACACTTTCTTCTGCTGCAAGGTCTTGTAGTTTCATTTTACTAATAACAATTCTATTTAAGATATTCTGAGAATACAATGGTATACCACTAAATGCCATTCTAAATGCCTGCATTTTTCTTCTATAGATATCGTCTGCTATCATTTTATCTTCAGTGCTTTCCAAATCTATTTTTTCTAGAGTTGAGGTTTGAGATTCTTTATCAAAAGTTTTTGAATAATCTTCTTCACCTGAATTCGCAAGCTTATGAATTTTATTTGTCATAGACGCTCTTTTGTTTCTGTAGTCTGATACTTCTCCTCTTAGTTTACTTGTATAGTAGGTTAGTAGGTTTGTACCTTCTTCTGACTTATATCCTCTCATAGTTTTTACAATAGCAAAGTTTACTACTAGGCTTTGATCTCCAAAAGGTATATCTGGTGCTTTTTGACTTAAATTCTTTTTTCCATATAGAAGTAATTTTTCATATGAATCACTATCTGTTCCAGAAAGTAGTTCTAGAAATCTATTACTATTTTTTACATTTAGACGTCCATTTTTACCTTCATAGATATCTTCTCTATTTTCGCCTTTCTGTAAGTCTTTTTTTTCTATTTCTGCCATAAATTTATCCTTTTTTGGTCTGTATTTAAAATGATACTATTTTATTGTCTTTTAATTTTATTTTTCACTCTTTTTTTTGGCTTCTTCCCAGCTTTTTTCAAATTCTTCAACTATGTATTCTTTTGCTTCATTTGCGTATTCTTTACCTTTAACCTTAGAGTATTCGTATCCCTCTACAGCTTTTTTTCTTGAATATTCATAACCTTCTAATGCTTTCGCTTTTGAATAATTAAAGTATTCCTCTGTTTTATTTGAGAACGAGTCTTTTATTTCTTGAGCACTATTTGAATCGATATCTGTATCTATAGTATTTGATATTGAAATATTTTTATCTGATATGTTAGATTTTGTTTTTGAGGATAGTGACATTGCGTCTGTTGATAATGTTGTTTCTGATTCTGTTGAGAAGTTACAGCCTGTAAACAGTAAAGCTGACACTAGTATTAATAAATATTTTTTCATAAAATCTCCTTATTTAAAAGAAATTATATCTTTATTTTTATTTTTAGTCTAAATATAAAGATAACTATGTTATACTTTCTAAATATTTAAGGATATATATGCAAATTTTAAATTTAACAATTCACAACACTACAGAGTTAGAATCTCTATCTGGTCTTTATGACTGTTCCCAAAAAGATATTATTATTGAATCAAACATGTTTGAAGAAATGCCTGATAATGAAGAATTGCACGTTCGTGCTTATATGTTACTATACATTGCAGAGACAGAAAGTTCTAATGTCAAGACTGTTCTTATTGGTGGATCTGCTTATTTTATACCGATAGTTAAATCAATTTTTGAGACAAATGGCTTCAAGGTTATATATAAACTGTCAGAACTAGATTAGCTCTGATAGATATGTGCTGGGCCATATAATTCGTCTAGCTCGGCTTCTGTCTCGTCAATTATTTGTCCAAAAACTGTATTCTTTTTAGTAAAATGAGTTTTTACTATTCCTGTTGGACCATTTCTTTGTTTACCAACTATAATTTCTGCGTCTGTATAATCTCTTTTTCCTAATGCGTCTAATTGTCTCATGAGCCCTGGATCATTTGGTTTATTCTTTAATGCTTCAGCTATTTCTTTTTCTAAATACACGTCTGCTCTATATACAAACATAATTATGTCAGCGTCTTGCTCTAATGAACCTGAATCTCTAAGGTCACTCATTTGAGGTCTTTTATCTTGTCTTTTCTCTAGATCTCTATTTAGTTGTGACAATGCTATTACTGGACAACCATATTTTCTACCTAATGACTTCACTTGACTTGATATGCTAGTCATTCTTTCATTTGCACCAAGTATTCTTGAATTAGAAGGGCTTAGTAACTGTATAAAGTCAATGAATATTGCTTTTATTTTCCCATGCTTCTTTTTCATTTCTGCTAGCTTTTGATCTATATCACTAGGAGTTATATTTAGTTGTCTTGAACCAGTCTCTGAACTGAAGTCTTCAATGTAATATTCATGAGAATCAAAAAATTCTAAAGCTTGTTCTATACTAGCACTTGCTTTGTCTCTATCTCTACCAAATATTGTTTGACCAAGGTCTATATCGTCTTTTACTTGAGCAACCATTCTACCCATGATTTGTTCTGTTTCCATTTCTATTGAAAAGAATGCTGGAACTCCCTCTTCATTTGTATCTGCTACACATTCTATAAACATTTGTGAAGCTAATGAAGTTTTACCCATAGAAGGTCTTGCTGCAAGTAATACATATTCTATATTCTTTAATCCAATTATTTTTTCATTTAACTCTGGAATACCAGTACTTATACCAATTACACCGTCATTTTCTTCATACGCTTTTTGTGCACTTTCTATATATTCTCTGTATTTTGAGGTACAACTTTTATTATCTGAGAGTGTTGAACCTGTTGACTTAATATCTATTTTTTCTTGAAGAGTCTCAAACTTCTCAAATTTTTCTGTTGCATTTGTTTCTTCAATAACAGCTTTCAAACCTTTATCAAGTTCTATATTCTTATAATACTCAATGAAGAATTCTTTGATATCTTCCATTGAGTTAATTATTTCTGATTCATAAAGAGTTTCTACTTCACCTGCCGATAAGCCTGCTTTCATTAATAATAATTCTTTATTTACTGGAATAGCTGTGAATAGTGCTTCTTGAAGTGTATTAAATATTATCTTATACATTTTATTTTGAAAGAATTCGTCTGTAATATCTTTTAATAAATATTCGTAGTTAGGATCTTCTTTTATTATGGAACTAATGACAATTGACTCTATACTGCTTGTTGTCATTATTAATACGTCATTCATTTATGGAATCCTTTTTGTAGTTGATTGAATTATACACTACTTAACTTTAAATTAACTTTAAACGAGATTATTTTTATATATTTTTCTTCATTTAAAAGACTTCAGCTTATATTAAGTTTATAAATGTATAATTTTATAAAAAGGACGATTATATCAATGAATAATTCAAAAGAAGAGCACCGTCTTATCAGTAAAAAAAATAAAAAAATATTATTAGATAATTTTATATTTGGAGTTATTATAGTTATTTTTATATATGTAATATCTATGTTTGTACTTAGTACTATAGAAAAAAATGAAAATATTGATAGTGTTACAAAATCTTTATCTAAAAACTCTAAAATAGAGTCTTTCTCTAGTGTAGATTGTATTCTTATTAGAGAAGGTTTGTGTTATGAATCTTATACACTTTGTACTGTTGGTGGTATTCTTTTGAAAGATAAAACGTATATTAAAAGTTTGTATATTAAAAATCATAAAGCTGTTTTTTTAGGTGAAGACGACGATTATAAAATTGTTGCAATTGGTGTAACCTCTGATCCCAGTTTTTTTGATTTATTATCTGCTCAATATATTGTAAATATATTTAAACAAGGCAATTCTATGAATCGTTTGTTTAATAGCTCTGAAAAAATATACTCTTCTAGAGTTAAAGACTTTGTTATTAATACCTTTAAAGAAGGCAAACTTTGATTAAACATTCTGTAATATCTTATTTTAGTTATATATTTTTTGCCTTATTATCTATTGTCTTGTATTTATTGGTAATGAATAATATGGAAGCTAATGTTAATCTTCATAAGAATTTTATTAACAATTCAAGTATAAAAAGTTTTACTACTGTTGAGTGTAAATCCATGGTCATTTATAAATATGGGAATAGCATGTCTTGTTCTGTTTATGACTTGTCTTTTGAAAATGGACTGCATATTGACAAATTAAATATTATTAATCCTGGTAATATTTTATGGGGTAGTCAAGGTCTATTTGGGTTAGAGGGTTTTGGATTGAGTTCTGTTGAGGAAAACACTACTGTAGTTCTTCTTGATATACTTTCTAACTCTAAAGTGAAGAACATGAAGTCTTTTTCTACTACTAAGATAGATATTGACAATAAAATTTTTAATTTGTATATAAATAATTTAAAGGAGTTTCTATGAGTATTGAACAATATAAAAATGATTATGAGCCTGAAAAGAAAGATTCTGTTGGTAAAGCTACATTTTATTTAGTTATTCTATCTTTAATTCTATTGAATGTTTTTTTGGTTATGAATACATACCCATATAATGATTTTCCTGGTGAGATTAAGTCTAACTTGGTCAAAAATAAGAATTTTAGTAAATTTAGTGAGATTAAATGTATTCCTTTTACGTCTAATTGTTATGTTAGTGAGTTAGTTCTTACTGACGGAAAATATGAAATAGTAATTGAAAGTTTAGGTATTGAAATTTACAATAAAAAGTATGTTGGGTTCGATACAGTTCGAATAAAAGATAACAATATTTATGAAATATTGAAAAATAAGCCAGTCAATTATCAATTGAAGGATTATGCCCTAGATCTTTTTCTTCAGAAAAACTAATACTTTATCTGTAGAAAACAAAAAGAAATTAAATAAAGAGTGTATAATGCATTCTATAAAAAATCAAAATAAGGAAGAAAAATGAGTAAAGAAAAAATTGAAGGTCAAGTACCTGGAGCAAAGAGTAAGAAGAAGATACTGTTAGTACTTCTTGGATCGTTAGTGATTACTGCAGTGGCAAGTATTTTTGTCGTAAATGGTATTAAAGAAAAAAAGACTGAAGTTGCAATAGTTGACTATCTTAAGTCAAATGAAGAAATTAAATCTTTTGGTAAGGTGTCTTGTTTGAAAGCTAGTGATATGGTTTGTTCTATAGGAACTTTGGAATTTACTGATAAAGACGCTGTAGAAGATAGTCTTACAATTAGAAAAGCTATTATCACTAATCCTGAGAATTTTCTTGCGACAAAAGCACTTCTTACATATGGTTCTAAGTCAAATGGTTATATTGGTTCTTATGGTTTATCTCTTAGAGGAATCGTTATGAACAATCAAACTTTTTACGAGAGAATGGTAAAAGAACAAATTAAAAGAGGTAGAGCTTTACCAGATAGCTTGTTAGCTCTTCTTAAAGAGAACATTGACGGTAGCGTTAACTTTTCTTTAGTTGAAAAGTCAACAATTGGTAAAGGTGGAATTGTTAGATTGAAAGAGCTAATTAGATTAGATCTTGGGAAAGCTTCTATTGTTCTAGACTCTGCATTTGCTGTTGATAAGTCTAAGATTACAGAAGTAGAGGTTACTCCTGGTGTTATTGTTGATACATTTAGAATGGCTATTGTTAATAAAGACAAAAAGTTTATTTCTAAGGTTGTTGATTTGGCTATTTTAGATTCTAAAAAATCACACCCAGGCGCACCAGAACTAGACCCTGAAAAACTTAAATTGAAAATCAGTCAAGATCTTGTTATCGCTATTGCTGATTCAAAAGTTATTAGTATGGAAAATGCTAAAGTATTGTCTAAAAAGGTTGGATTTATTATTAGTGGTAAAACTTCTGACATATCTCTTGAGCTTGTGAACCTTACTGGTGAAACACTAAATAAAAGTGTTATGTCTTTTGGTGGAGCTTATATGTTCCAAAGATTAGACTCTTTATCTAAAAAATACAAATTTATTGTTAAATAATTATCTAAGCTACCCTTCTTGGGTAGTTTATCTATCCCCCTAATTCAAATTTAAGCTTTCTACTGTATAATATTTAACATTATCTTTAATAAGCTATTATTTTCTTAAAAAATCTGATATAATCGATTTATTAAATAAAAAACTAAGGAAAAACTATGAAAAAAATCATTTTATCATTAATCGCTATCTCTACAATATCAACTGCTCTTATGGCAGACGGTGATATTGCCACTGAATACTCTATGACGCCTTACTCGTCTGAAGAATATAAAAACTATGCTGAGGCTAAGGACTCTGAACGAATTATTTCTATTCCTTACGTTTATCTTGGTGTTTCTCAATACAAGGCTTTTGAAGAAAGTGACAATGCTTTTGTCTTCGGTGCAGGTATAGAAGCTCGATTCCCTAGCAATATTATCGCTGGTTTCGGTATTGGTGGTTCTTATGCTAAGGTGTATCAATCTTCTTTTACAGATTTTACTATCGATACAAAATTAGGTTATAGATTTACTAAAAACTTCGATACTTATATTATTGGGGCTTACAAATCAACAAATATTGACCCAGATAGAAGTATTGGTAATAGTGATACTTTCGCTTATGGTTTCGGTGCTGGTTTAGGTGCTGAGTTTGATATTACTCCAAGTATTGCTGTTTCAGTAGAATATACTGCTTTTGCTATGGATCCTGACGATACTTATGGTAACTACGATAATAATAATCTTGGTCTTAAATTCAAATACATGTTTGGTCAGTAAGACTTAATTCATAGCCTATTGGCTATTTAAACTAAAAGGTTTTTTATGATAACTACTTTTGAGCAAAAAGAAATTATTTTTGCTGAACATAAAGAAATTTACATTAAAGCCTTTGCCGGTGTTGGTAAAACCAGCACACTTCTTGAATATGTAAAAGCTAGAAAATTTGACTCTTTCTTATACATTGTTTACAACTCTTCTTTGCGTGAAGAAGCTATCTCTAAATTCCCTGCTTATGTTGACATTCATACTATACATTCTTATGCTTATGAAAAGATTGGTCACTTATACCGTCCTAAATTAAAAAATGATTTAACTGCTGACGATATTTATATTGGTTTACCTTACTTTTCAGAAAAAGATATTAATGACGAAGAAGTTTTTAAATTAGCTAGTTCTATAGCTTCTGTTATTAATGGATTCTGCAGCTCTTCTTTAATGGATTTTGATAACTGTCCTGGTGAACGTTATATAGTTAAAATGGCGCATGACTATTGGTTACGTATGATTGATCTTAAGGATTTATCCACACCTATCACGCATGACGGCTATTTAAAAATATTTCAACTAAGTTCCCCTAAACTTGATTATGATTATATCCTTGTTGACGAAGCTCAAGATTCAAATGAAGTCATGTTAGATTTAATTTATTCTCAAGAAGCTAACCGTATATTTGTTGGTGACTCTCACCAAGGTATTTATTCGTTTAGAGGTTCTATTGATATCTTCTCTGCTGCTAATCGTTATTTTAATGCCGCTACTGATTATATCTTTCTATCCTTAACTAAGAGTTTTAGATTTGGTCACGCCGTTGCTAACGTAGCTAATAAAATTTTAACTACATATAAATATGAAGACGTTCCTCTTATTGGTAATGAGGATATTGAATCTGAGATAGGTGAACTTGATAAAAGTGTACAATACACTATCTTGGCTCGTACAAATTCTAAAATATTTGACTTAGCTGTCAAACACTCTACGGAAGGAAAGACTATTCATATCGTTGGCGGTTTGGATTTTTTAATTGACAAAGTTTTGGACGGTTATTATCTTTACACTAACCAGCATGATAAAATAAAAAATAAATCACTTAAGAAGTTTAAGAATTATAGACATTTAAAAACTATAGCTGAAAATCTAAGGTATCCAGAGTACTTGTTTCTCGTAAAGATTATAGATTTATATGGGGATACACTAGAAGACCGTATTCTGCTTATAAAAAGACACCATACAGGGCTTAAAACAGCTGACGTTATACTTAGTACTGTTCATAAGGCAAAAGGGCTAGAATTCGTTTCTGTATTAATATCAGACGACTTTATTCCTCTTTATGATAAAAACGGTTTATTTAATAATCCAGCTCACTTAGATCCTGAAGAAATTAATCTATTATATGTTGCTATTACCCGGGCTACGTACTATTTAGAATTAAATGCTGATTTATTCCAGCTTATGAACGAATAATTGTGATATACTAAAAAAAAAGGAAAAACATGTTTACAAAAAATACAAATAATAATATAAAAAAAATTGTTTCTGAAAATGAAACGTTGATCGAATTTATAAAAGGTAATAGAGAATCATTAAATGATAAAGACAAAGACGAGTTTTTATTATCTTGTATTGGTTCTGATAATTTATCTAAAAAATTTGAATATCAAGATCATATTGTTCTTCAAAAAGAGTTAATATCATTTAGAAATAAAATTATGTATGGAACTGAAGAAGAAAAAATGGAGTATTTGTCTATAGACTGTTCCCTTTAGAGGGTACAGTGGAAGATTAAGAGTAAAACTTAACGTATAACTCTCTCTTCTCTTTATTAGACATGTCTTGAAACTGTTGTTTCGTAATGCCTAACGCTTTTGACTTATCACCCATAGACTCACGCACTCCGCGTAAACCACAAGATATAAAGTCCACTTGACGTTTCTCTTGAATCCAGTTTTTCACAACCATAAAAGACTTATCTGAATAGACTTCTTCTCTGTTATTCATAACTGTCTTAACTAGATAGCGTTTCTTTGTGCCTTCAAGTAAGTACTCTAAAGAAGCCAGAGTGATTGACTTGACTTCTTCCATAGACATAGCACTTTGTGCTAGTCTAAGAACTACATGTGGAGACACTTTTAAAGTAACTCGACCACATTTACGTTTTGACGTAACATGAGGCATAGCCTTAGACATGTCATTGAAAAAATTGCTTAATTCAACAAGTTTATCTAAATTAACTCTTCTTTCGAAGAACTCCCAAAAACCGCTATATTTTGCGATAATTTGTTCATTTGTCATTATTACTGTTGCCATTTCTGACTCCTTTTTAAAATTTTAGAATACTATGTTCTAGGATTATAAATCTAAATTTGCCTTTGTTGCATACTTCATTAGAAATTTCTTTCTAAAGTCTACTTTTTTACCGCCAAGTACTTCAAATATTTCGTCTGCTGTAATAGGAAAATCTTTATCTATGGATACTTGAATCATATTTCTAGTTTTTGGATCCATTGTTGTTTCCCATAATTGTTCAGGGTCCATTTCACCCAGTCCCTTAAATCGTGAGATAGTCCAACCTTCTTCTGACTCTTTTGTTTTAAATAATTGAGAACGTTTCTTTTTATCTTGAATATAGAAATCTTCTTTTCCATTATTCTTTTTTGCTCTGTACAATGGAGGAAGTGCGACATATACATGTCCTTTCTCAACAAGGTCTCTAAAATATTTGAATAGAAATAATAGGTTTAGGAATTGAATATGACCACCGTCAATATCGGCGTCAGACATAATAATGATTTTATTATATCTTAGTTTACTATAGTCATAATCTTTCCCTACTCCTGTACCTATTGCTGTAACAAGTGCTTTAATTTCTTCATTTGTTATGATCTTTGTAAAAGGTAATTCTTGTACATTTAAAATCTTTCCTTTTAGTGGTAGAATAGCTTGTGTCACTCTATCTCGTCCTAGTTTACTTGTACCGCCTGCTGAGTCACCTTCAACTAAATATAGTTCTGCTAATGACCTGTCTTTTGTTTGGCAGTCTGATAGTTTACCTGGTAATGTTGATACATTTGGCCCACTATCTTTCATAACTAATTCTCTACTTCTTTTTGCCGCGTCTCTTGCTTTTCTTGCAGTTTGAAATTTTTTCAAAAGAACTTTAAATATCTTTGGATTTTCTTCTACCCATGTCTCCATAAATTTCTTTACAATTTTATATGTAGCTGTTTTTGCTTCAGTATTATTGAGTTTACCTTTTGTTTGGCCACCAAATTCAGGTTCACCTATTCTTATTGATATGACAGCTAATAAACCTTCTTTTATATCGTCACTTGTTATTTTAGCACTATCTTTTATATTATCTCGTTTCATTTTTTCAATAAAGGCTCTAGTAAAAGCATTCATTGTACCTGTTTCATGAGTTCCGCCTTCTGGAGTATAAACATTGTTTGTATAACTGAATACTGTTTTTGTAAAACCTTTTTCATATACAAATGCAAAGTCTAATTCTATACCGTCTTCTTTCCCTATCACTTCAACCGGTTCTATTAATTGGTGTTCTTTATCTTTTAATTCATTAATGAAATCTATTAATCCATTTTCAGAGTAATATTCTACTTTTGTATCGTCTATTTCATTTGTAAATATAACCTTTAAACCTTTGTTCAAATATATCAAACTTTTTATCTTTTCAATAATTCTTTCAGGTTCATATTCTAAGGTGTCTTTGAATATAAGTGGATCTGGTTTGAAGTGAACCATAGTACCAGTTCTTTTTGATTTGACTTTTTGATCAATTAAATCAGTAACTGGATCACCCTTTTCAAACGTTTGTTTATAGACTGTTCCATTTCTAGATATTGTTAACTCTAGTTTTTCTGATAATGCATTTACTACTGAAGCACCAACTCCATGTAGTCCACCAGAGGTTTTATATGAGTCAGAATCAAATTTTCCACCTGCATGTAAAACTGTCATAATAACTGTTGCTGCTGAAATACCTTCTGTAGGGTGAATATCTGTAGGGATACCTCTACCAAAGTCTTTAATTCTTATTGAATTATCTTTATGAAGAGTTAATTCGATTGTATCTCCATAACCAGCTAGAACTTCGTCTATTGAATTATCAAAGACTTCCCATATTAAATGGTGCAATCCATTTGTTTGAGTATCTCCAATATACATACCTGGTCTTTTTCTAACTGCTTCTAATCCTTTTAGGACTTTAATATTCGACGCGTCATAATTTTCTTCTGTTGCCATTGGTCTACCTTTTGTTTTATTATAGTTATTATACCATGTTTTTACTCTATGATTTTGTTTCTTTATTTTCTTTATTTCTACCTACATGATACCCACTACAATATAGACATTTATAATTAGAAAAGTGTACACCCTTTTTCTTTCCCATACTTAGTGCTGCTTTCTCTGCCGATTTCTTAGTATTGTACATTACTTTTGGATTTCCAGAACGAAATGAAATATGAGAATTCTTATGGAATATTCCCCATGCATTTCTTGTTATGAAAAAATTTTTAATAAATCTCTTCAGAGGAAATTGATCTTTTATCATTAGCCATATATATTTTATTTTCATATGTTGTCCTTTATTGTATAGATTGTATCTAAGAAAAGCTTATAACTTATTTAAATTCACCATATCTTAAGTTAAAATAGGTTATACTATCTAAAATAATTAAGGATAATTAAATGGCTATTAAAAAGAGATATATATTTCAGAAGTATGATAAATCTGAGATTGGACTTGGTGTATTGAAAAGACTTTATAAGCGCCACTCTAAACATAGACATGCTTTATTTTTTGCTTTTTCTACAACTCGTGGGAATTATAGTGACCCGTTACCTAATGATTCTGTTTATGTAACTTTTTCATGGAATGAACCTACTTCTAAGCAACAAGAAAATGCTATTGATTATTTCTTTAATAAAGTTTACGCGATTGGTGAGCTTACTCCTATTGGTTTAGAATAAATGCGAATTTCTAAAAGCTATATTTTCACTTCTAACGACTTATCTCCCGTATCTTATACTGTATACCATTTATCTAGAAATAGACGGTATAGACGCTTTGCTAAGGGATTAAAACGGTTATCTATTATTACCTCTACCACTAGGGGAAATAGTTTAAATAAGTTGTCTGAAAGTTCTATATATTTCACAATAGAATATAATACACCTATATCAAAAGAACAACAATTAGCATTAATTTATTTCTTTTCTATGATAAACAAAAATGGTTCCTTGACTTCTATATCTTCTTTTTAACTTTCTATTTCTATAACACATGAATAAGATAGATTAATATTACTTTAATCTAATTCTCTAAATCTAAAATATACCTAAGGAGGTATTCATGTTAGTTTCATTAACAAAATTTTTTAAAAACTCACCAGAAGTAGTAGCTGCACTTGGAAGATCAAGTTCGTTAACTAGTTCTTCTTCTGAAATTATATTTACTATATCTCAAGAAGACAAGTCATTATTAATAAAAAACAAAACGGATAAATTGGTTCAAATTATATAGATATTCTTTTAGGATTTTAACCTATATATAAGTTAATTGTTTGTATAATATATTATCTAAACAATTAAAGGATCTGCCAATGTTACACGATATTTATAAACTATTCAAAACCGCTAATCAAGTTATACTTCCTAGTATTAAGGAAGCTCTTGCTCAATCAACTATCTATTCTAAAGACAGTACAGGAAAAGTTTCTATTGTTACTGCGTCGAATGAAGATAGAGACCTACTTTCTAATAGTATTACTGACGATTCAGTACAAATAGTATAACTCAACTACTTTTAAGTTCTTCTCTTGTATAATATATAAAAAAAAAGGACTTAATATGTTATTACCTAAACCTAATCTATTTTTAGATTTAGAACTCACTCTTATTAAAGATTGGTACGACCATACTCTAATTCCTCATAATATAAAACTTATTAAAAAATTCATTTTAGATAATAATATTGAAAATGCTACACTATTTTCTGCAGCAGTTTGGACTCAAAAAGAAGCTGATTCTTTTAATGATAATTTAAAAGATTTCTTAGAAGAAAAACTTGGAATTACTTTGGACATTCTATTACTTACAGAAGCACATAAGTTGATTCTTGATAAGAATAATCTTAGTGGTGAAAGTACTGCATTCTTTTGTGATACTTTTTTATTCGATCAAAAAGAAAACTTTTTTAAAGAATGGTTGCTAGCTTCTGAAGCTGAAGGTCATTTTGTTCTATTTGACGATACAGTTGAAGATTCTATGTACCATAGAGGTAAGTTAACAATAGAAATGAGAAAGGTTATTCCATGAATTTAGGAAAAATTACTTTTAGAGTTGAGCGTATTAATAGTAGTTGGTTGTACTGTCGTCCAGTTAGTTATGCTGACGGGTCACAATTCCAAAATATTATAGGTGTATGTCATGTAGTTTATATCAAGAAAGGGTTAATGACTGAAGATATGGTACGTGGTGGTATTTATACTACTTATGGAGTCTTTAATCAATTTCCTAATGATTCTGATCCTGTTGGTTATTTAAATAGTCGTGTAACACCAATAACTTTTGACGCTTATCGTGAATTACTAAATGTTTATCCACAAGACCATTCTTTCATTGAGTAGATTCTTATAACAGGGTTACACTCTTAATTTATTAAGAGAATCTTATTTCAAGGATCTATTATGTTAAAACAAATCACGGCTCTTACGCCTAAACAAATGCAACCTGCTTTTTTTCTTGCCAACCATGTTGAAGAGGAATATCGTGAAGAATTTAAGAGACAATTCAATGAATGGTCTCAAGACGAAATTGGTTTTAGAATGGCTTTCTATGACGTAGATATTATGCAAAAGATATATTATCAAGTTCGTGACGATATGAAAGTATCTGCATGAGAGTAGTATTTAATACTCATGCTAAAGCTGAAGCTGCTACGGAGTTCTTTTTAATTGGACTTATCACTCTTGTTTCAGTAATATTTATTGTAATTTCAATGTATGTAAATTTAATTGCTGGAGGAATTTTTCTTTTTGTAGTTTTATGTATTGAATTCATAAGTATATTTTGGGAATCTATGAAAGTTAGACAATTTGGAGCTTCTACAGAGGTTTCTTTCTCTAGATATCCTAGACTAACTCACCCTTTTGGGAATGAAGTTGTGTTCCTTGAGTGGAATAATTGGCTTTATCAAATGGTTAGAGAACCAATTTCTTAGCGAATTTAGGCTAAATTTAAGTTTTTTTACTTAAATTTTCCCTTTTTTGCTCTTTTTCTTCATTTAAGGTCATTTTTTTTAATTAGGGGTATATAACATAGAATAATTATTCTATAAAGGTTTCAAATGAAAATTTAACCCCGCCGTTATTCTTATATCGGTTACAAACTCAGCTTCTGCTGTTTATAAAACGTCTTTCATATATCACATATGAATTATAACCCCTCCCTTAATTACTGGAAGACGTTCTATAATTCTTATTATTTCAACATTTTTTTCAATTCCTTTATTTGTATTCTCGCTGATTTTTGTACTTCAATTGCATTACTAAGCAATTGTTCTTGATAATCTATAGTCATTTTTATAATTTCACTCCATATATTGTCTTTACTAGAAAATTCTATATGATCTTTTAGGTCTGGATACTTTTCAATCAAATCATTTAGATCTTGGTCTAATGCTATAGCTTTAGAACCTTTATGCATTATATGAATATCTAAGATATTTATGTCTAAATTTATTTCTTTCATTTGCATAATAAACCCTACTATATGCTGGTTTCTTATATTTGGTAAACTTGAAAGTAATTCATAGTTATTATCTTCTGTTTTGTTGACCTCTAGATACATTTCTTGCGTATCATTTAATGATATCCCAATGTATAACAATAGTGTTTCTTCTGATAGTGAATCTATGATTTCTTGTCTTGCGAGTATTTCTTCTTTTGTAGCTATGTCAAAATGACAACTACATAAAAATGTATCTTTTACATTCATAGTATATTTCCTTAAATTTTTGTATTAAGTAATTATATCAGATATAAGCATAGAGCATGCTTAGTTTAAGCTATCTAGTGAAATAGTGAATACTTATTTGTGGGTGGTCCCACTCATTTTTTAATGAGTGTTTCTATTTTCAGGGGAAGAATTACATTCAATCTGTCTGTGGCCCCAGAATTTTAGTTAAAGATAATAGGGTCAATACAGATTAGATAATCATTGTAACGCATATATTGATTCTCATGGAGATCTATTGTAAAGTTCTCTATAGACATATAAGATATTATTGCAAATGCCATTTGTGTAGCTTCTAATAGTTCTTGAGGTAAGTCATGTTTAACTTGAGGAATATTATTTCCATATTTTATACCTGTGTGTCCTAACATTTCTTTAAGTAGTATTTTCTTTTCTTTTTCTGTAAATTTGTTTTTTTGTAGTTTTGTCATTGTATATGAATACCAACGACCAATGGAAGGTTCTTCTTTATATTCTAAGCCAAACATTTTAGATATTAGTCTAACATATTCTAGTTTTTCTTTATCTAATGTAAAAGCTCTAACTAATTTACCTTGGTCTAAAACAACTGTTGTTAAACCGTAATCTAAGAGCTTCCCATACGTAAGAGGATCAAAGTCATGCATAATCTCTTTAAAGGCGTTATCTCTCATTCTTAAGCCTTGTACATTATAGTTCGTCTTCTTGTATTCTAAATCCATTTGGATCTTCAAAATATTCACAACAAGTATATTCATTTCCATTCTCGTCAAACGGGACAATTATATAATGCATTAGAGAAGCAGTATCTGCTAGAGCAGCTTCAATCTCTTTTGAATCTTTGATTGTTCTAATCTCTTTTCCACTACACATTTGTCTTTTACCATAATCAATTAAATAGAATCTACCCAGTTGTTCTAATTGTTTTTGTGCTTGTACTTCAAGAGTATCATATGCGTCTTCTCCGTCATAGAATGATTCATTATTACATGAACAACCTTTTGATACACAATCATAACATTGAAATGGATTATTATCGTCTGTATCTGGACCATATAAGAATGTAGCCATTTTTCCACAATCACATTTATGAACAGCATTTTTCTTTCTTTGTACTTGATATAGGTATACTAGGTACATAGTTAATATGAAAGTTAGAAGTAGAACCCATTCTGACTCTGTAACTAGTGGTGGTGCTATATATTCTACTGGATCTGTTGTCATTTTATTCTCCTAAAAAGTTATTGTTTTCTTTTCTAGTTCTTGTGTACCATTGAATTCATACTCAAGCTTTTGAGGTCTATATAACCCTTTATATACATGAGTCATATCAAAGTCATATCGATTGATAAATATCCGTGCAAAGTCATTTAACATTTCTTCTGCAACTGATACGACGGGTTTGTCTGTTCCCAACTCTTTTAAAGAGTAATCTAGTAAGTGAAGACCTAGACCTTTTTTTTGAAATTTCTCATTTATTCTAAGGGCTCGTATCTTTTTCTCTGGACCATTTTTTATAATTGATATACCAACTAATTCATTTCTTTGTTCAGCAATAATAATCTTGTCATTACCTAGAATAATACCTGGCGCGACTTTATCCCAATACCAATCAGAAAATCCTGGATATAGTTTTGAAATAGGGTTTAGGGTTTCGAATGCCATATATAAGTCTGGAATTGAGTTTGGAGATCGATATGTCATAACATGTCCTTTAATTTAGACACATTATAACGAAGATAAGCTTTTAGTAAGCTTATGCTGTTGGAAGAGCAATTGCTTCTGCTTTTTCCATTTTGATTACTTTAGTCTCAACGATTTCATTAAGACCTCTTAGTTCTGCAATAGATTTTTTCATATCTGGTAGAGCTTCTTGTTTGAATTTCTCTACGTCTTCAACTGCGTCAATTGCATTTCTTACTGCTTCTTGAAGAATACTAAGGTCAAGTGTTGAAGAAGCAGCTTCTTTTTGAATTTCTGCACCTTGTTCTTTCAGCATTTTTGAAGTACTAAGAATCATATTGTTAGTAGCGTCATTTACTGCTTTAGTTTTTTCCATAACTTTTTTCTGATTAGTAAGACCAATCATAATTGTTGCACCAATTGAAAGTGCTGACACTGTTACGTTAATTGCTCTATCTACACCACGAATAAGTTCATTGTTGTTCTTTACTAGCATACCAATCGCAATGACCCCTTGTCCTGTAACAACAAGTGTTTGTTCTAGGTCAATTAGGTGTTGTCTAATAGAGAACAATACTTCTTCTTTCAAGAATTTAATTTCTTCTTGGTCTTTTGACGTTTCAATGTCTTGCTCAATAAGTCTCTCGAGTTCTGTAAGTACATAAATTTTATTTTGAAGATCTTTACTTGTAAGTCTATAGTTCCCTTTATCTTGTTCAAAGATAATATTGTCTTCTTCAAGAATTACTTTACCTTGCTCAAGTGAACGTACAATTGAATCAATTACTGAACGAGTTGTTTGGAATTTTGTAAAGTATTTATTTACCGCACTTGAACCAGTAATCATTTGCATAAATCTACCCCACATACCAGGACTCATATCTACTTGACCAGGATCAATACCTTCTACTTGTACTTTTAGATCAATAAGTGTATTTGATACAGAACCTTCTTTTGTGTCTGGTGCTGTCATGTTAGAGATAGGTGTGTCTAGTGCTTTTGAAAGTGTTTTTAGTCTATTTAGTTCTTCTTTACCTACACTTGTAATATATTTATGTGGATTTACACGATTTCCACTTGTTAGATTTTTTCTAAGTTCTTGAGCATGTGCTTGCATTTCCGGTGTAAGAGATACACTTGGATTATCACCCTCTACTGTTGCTTCAACAAGTTCTGTTGCTGGAACTACTGCTGTTGCAGTAGCTGCTTCTACTTCCGCTACCTCTGGTAGTGTTGTTGCTTCTGCTGTTACAGGTGCTTCGTTAGCTGTTGTTGCTGCTGGTGCTGGATTTTTATTATCGTTAGTTGTACTCATGTTTATGTCCTTTGGGTTTTATTTACTGTAGTATAGCCTAGTTTATCTTAAAGTAAATTTAAGATTTGTTATTTTCTTTCATTTTAACGTAACTTTTGAAAAATTTAGAATCTTCTGTTTCAGATAAATCTCGTATTACTTCTTTATTATCTATATCAATTATGAACCATGATATAAATAATAAGTTGTTCATTTTGCCTTTTGAAATATAGAAGGAAAACCCATTTTGTGAATATTTTTTTTCAGACTGTTCTATTAAATTAAGTATCCAATGAATCTTTAGCCTTTTTATTTCTTTTAAATAAGAATCTTCAATTGCATATCCTATATGTTCTCTACTACCATAATTCATGAAAAATGAAATAGAAGACATTTTATTCATTTGCACTGGTTCCAGCATTAAATTTATTTTATGTAAATCGAGTACACTCTCTTTTAAAATATCTAATAATTTATCTGGTAACTTTGAATGATTTAATTCCTCTTGTGCTTCAACTAGTTCTTCTAGAAAACTTGAATAGTCTTCATATAAATCTTCTTTTAATTTCTTCCAAATGTTGTTTATAAAATATCTTAATGTACTCATGGTTATCCCTTTAGTAGTAAATAATCTTTAAACATATCCTCTATAGAGGTGCTATGCTGCTCTAATACAAATACTGAACTTGGAAAATATGCTAACAATTTTTGAACAAAGGTTATTATTTTTTTATTGTTATCAGTTGATATAGGATTATGTTGATCTTGTATACCATTGTTATCATGTATATGAAAATGTATTCCTCTTCCTTGAAATGCTAATCTTTTTAAGAATAAAGTCCATTCCATTTGACTCTGATTTGGACTATGGATCTTTAAGTGTCCAATATCACAAACAAAATTCATGTCTAGTGGAGCATTTTTAAACAACTTCTCATAAAAGTACAAGTCTTCATATGTATTCTCTACATATATTGGTACTGGAATTATTTCACTTAAAACCTTAAAGTTTCTATGTATAATTTCTATTTGTTCGTCTTCTGGTATAACCTTTGATTCATTACTTGTTGCATGTACTACCACGTAGTCTACGTATAAAGGATTTAGGATTTCTGCTTGCTTAGTCCATTTTTCGATCCATTCTTCTTCAGTAAAATTTTCTTTATTCAAAACTTTAGCTTCTAATGACAAGTGTACTATATTCTTTAGTTCAGGTGTATCTTCTTTTCTTCTTTTGAATTCTTTAAATATTTTTTCTAAAAGCTTGGAATTCAATTCACAGGTTCTTTTTTTCCCATAACATTCAATACCTACTTCTAGATTTGTAAATTTTGAAATATCTTTTAATCTTTTCCAGTATTTTTTATTTGATTTTGTCGAACAGTTATCTATTTTTAATCCTATTTGCATTAAATATCCTTTTGTATAATTATATCTTTTTAAAATTAATACTTCCTTAACTGAATTTAAATTATATTTAAGGTTATTTATAGTAGAATATTTTAATTCAGGAGTTAATATGAAAACTATCCAAGGTAAGTATGAAATCATATCTGTTGTTCTTAGTCCAAAGCCTATGACACAGCAAGTAGATAATAGAAATACTATTGTAGTTGTTACTGATACTGAAAAGAATATAACTATAGCTGTTGATTATATGCGTAGTGCACATAAGAATAAATTAGAAGCAATTCGTTTGCTAGAAAGTAAAAAAAAATAGGAAATTTTGCATGATTACTAAGACACAATTAAAAAAACTTGAAGAGACTGACTTTGATCAGTATATAGAGATTCAAAAAACACTAAGAGACGAATTTTTAGAACTAGATACCGAAAGTGAAATATTATGGGCTAGAATTGAAGTTAATGTTGTTGTCCCTGGGCAAGATTCTGTTAGAATTAAAATTCCAGTACATGTTACAGCTGCAGATTTTAGTTCTAAAAATATTACCTATAAAGATCCTTTTAACTGGTTCTTCTCTACTAAAACCTCAGACTTTGAAATTATCAATCATGAATTTTTAAATAAAATGTTTGACTAGAGAGTTTAAAACTCTCTCTTCATGGCTCTACTCATATCTCTCTTTTGATCTTTCTCTTTTAATTTAGCTCTTTTATCATAATTCTTTAAACCTTTTGCCAGACCAATTTTAATCTTAAACTTATTTGTCTTACTTTTATATATTTCCAAAGGAACAATAGTGTACCCTTTTGTTTTGACTGCTGCAGATAGTTTCGCTATTTCTTTTTTATTTAAAAGTAGTTTTCTATCTCTCTTTGGATCTGGTCTGTCGTAAAGAATATTGCTGTCTAATGTGATTTGAGCATTTTTTAGGAATACTTCTCCATTTAAAATACTTACAAAACTTTCATTTAGAGAAATGTGTCCATTGGTAATTGGTTTTACCTCAGCACCTTTTAATACGAGCCCCGCTTCGTATTCTTCAAGTATTTCATAGTCATGATATGCTTTTTTGTTTTTAATTTTTTTCATTTTATTACCTTTTATTATAATTTAATGCATTTTAACATAAGGTAGCTTAGGTGTAGTTGAATGTTCGTTAGAACTTCTCCACCGTAGTGGAAAGGAAGTTGACTAGCAATCGTAGTCGAAAGCTTCAAGCTCTGCTATCTCTTTATCAGATAGTACAGCAGTTGAATCAATGTTATCGAAACTCATATCTTCTTCGTCAAAAGAAGGCATGTGTAGTGCTTGTGGTGGAGTTGTCGCTAGAACAGTAGGTTCTTCTTGAACTTCAACGATTGGTGCTATTGTAGCTTTAGGAGCTGTAATAGCTGCCTGTATATTAGTATCGTCTATAAAATCAAACAGTGACTGTGTCATAATGGATCCTTTAAAAGTTTTGTGCAAATCAATTCGAAATGCGTTAACTTGTTATAGAGTCTAAAAGCTCTAAAGTTTTTTTACTTTCATGTCTTCTCGCTAATTTTCTAAAAATATCAATCATGTATGTTCTATGATTATCATTCTTTGCAAAAACTAATGCTCTATTTATCTTCTTAGGGATATCAAAAATTGCACCGTAGACACCTCTTTTCATAAATGCGTCTTTTAGTTTCTTTTCTTTTGTATAGTCTCTTAAGTATCTAAATTTTCTTTTTCTTGTCATAGTGTATTCCTTGTATTTAATATATGTAATATTATACAGTGTTATAGCTTAGATATTGGTTAGTTTTTGAATTGTTACTGAGGGAGTTGGGTGCAGATATGCACCCGAGGAGATTATACGTATTTAACTTTGTTATCTACGTCTTTTAGGAATGCCACAAAGTGGAATGCACTTCTATGAACTTTAATATCCATTGCTGTGATAACTTTGTAAAATGTTTGACCCATTGCTGTTACACGATTAAGTTCTTTTTTACTTAGTTTAGCAAGTTTTTTGTTGATTCTTTCTCTATTATAAAGATTCCAATCTCCACTATGTTTACGATCTACATTTTGGTTTACCATTTTTGTGATTTCCATTTCAATTGCTGCTGCTGCTTCGTCTTCTACGATCATTACTGTTTTTCTCATTTTATTTCCTTATTTGATTTCTAAGATATATCTTAGTTTAATTTGATTAGTATCAAAAACGATCATTTCGTTATTGCGTACACCTGATAGATTTGCCTTTGCAAAGTAACTATCTTTACCTTGTGAAGGTTTTCTACTTGTAGGCCCGCTAGGCACCTCATAATCTCCCATTGCAACGTCTGCAAGAAACATGTATACTCTACTTTGTTTAGAGCTACTATTCCAGAGCATACCGTCACAGTAACCAAGAGATTTAGTTGATTGATCACTAAAGTAGAGACCGTCTGAGAACATTGCTCCCGTTGTTTGACCTGGAGTACTTCTAGGCATTAATAAACCTGACTTCAAAATTGAAAGTAAGTTTACAACTCTTGTTCCATGCCAAAGTTCCCAAACATTATCTAGATCATTTCTAAACTGTTTTTCTTCTTTACCTAGACTAACCTCATAGATATTCTCTATTGTTAAAGAGTTTGTTGAATGACCATGCATTGAATTCTTTGAATCATTAAACTTCTCATTGATACGTTTAATAGTCTTAGGATCTTCTACAAGGCTCATTTTAACCTCAAACACTTCTTCTTCGGGCTCGTCTTTAGCTTTAGGCTTTTTCGTCTTAGCTTCCGTTTTCATAAGTTCCATGGTTTGGATCAAAGTATCACAGATTGCGAATTGCTCATTAATTCTATCTTGAGATATAAGCATGTAGTTCTTTGCGATTCTTAGATTAGCAATCTTTGTTGGAATAATTTTGAAATACGTCTCATTATAAGTTATAAATCTTCTCTTTGTAAGAATTACGTCTGCATTTTCATTATTGTTAACAACAATAGCTGCAATCTTACTTAATGCTTCTTTCGCCTTATTAATCCCAGCTATAGTAACCGGACCAAGTGGAGTCATAAACATACCGCTATCTTTATTAAATGAAATCTTTGTTGCAGTAGTAATATTATGAATATTCTTTTCAACAAGTCTTTTAATCAGATCTTTTACTTTTGAATCTGAATGTTTAATCTGAGACATGGCAAGCTTTAACAAGTCTGGACTTTTTGAAGTATTCTCAGTTTTGTTTTCTAGCGCAATTTCTGAACGTTCATAACCTTTTTTCAGCTTAGCATTAAGAGTCGTATTATACGTTCTTTCTCCGCCAGTCTTTTTAGTTTTTTGAGGGTTATTCCCTACTCGTCCGTACTCAATATCAATCTGTCCATTTTCATGTAAAACCATGTGATAGAACTTATTATTATTGTTTCCACTATCTACAAAAATTAGCATATCTTCTTTAATAGGTTTGCTCATTTTAATCCTTTCGTTTTGTAGTTATATTATAGCGTTTTATACTTAAAATACACCTTAAAAGGACTTAAATATTTACAAAAAAACAATAACCTTTCTTTAAGCAAACTTATGTTATTATCTGTATAACATAAAGGATATAAATGACCTATTTAGACATATATTACGCTTCATTAACTCAAAGACAAATTGATTATTTAGAGGGTAATAATATTTCAGGCTCTATGTATAGAAAACTTGGCTCAATTGTATTAGGTGAGTATAATGAAGAATTAGTTTTAAAACATGCTGCTGAATTTATAAAGGCTTTGGAGGCTGTAACTGATAGTGATCTCTCTTCTGCTATATCTGAGGTTAAGGGATTTATTGAAAAAAAAGAATTGGTTTATATAATTTCTTATTTTGATTTTTTTAAGAGAATATACACTCCCTCCGAGTCACCTTAAGTTCTTATAACAGTTTGTAACAAAAATTATTAAAAGGAGCATGATATGCTTAAAGATTACATGACAGAGTTTAACTCTGATCAATTAAAAAGATTCTTTCATTTGGAAGAAGAACATTTAACTCAAGAAGGAGTTTGGTGTTTTGCTGCAAGAGGTATTAGTGATTACGTAGATAAGAAAAATCTAGAACTTGCTTTTATTACTGACTTTGATATGGAAGCTTATAATAAGGATTCTGTTAATATGAAAATATTTAATGGGTATCCTTTTGAATATTTAGGTGAGTTGCTTTTAAACGGATATAACCACTCTATGTCTAAAGTAGGATATAGAGGTATATATCCTTTAACTAACTCTGAGAAAGAGAGACTATTGTCTTTTCCTTGTGGTATGCCTAGAGATAAGAAAATTATTGATACAGATAGTGCTGGTGATACAATTGGACTTGAAGAAGTTTTTTCTATAAATTATTCAGGTGGAAGTTCTTATGCTACACTTGGTTTATCACTTTCTAGACGTACTGACGATACTTCAGGACGTTTTTTTAAATTTGGTTATTTGAATCCTAAAAGATTTAATGTACTAGTTTCAGATAAAGATAGAGGGTTTGAGACTAAAGAAGCACATTATACAAGTTATGAGTATATACAGACATATCTATCAAAAGTAGATTTTACTCTTCTGACTAAAATGATTATGGACTCAGAATATTTAGCGAGCAGATATCCAAAGCTTGCTATTCTAGAACCTTATGATTTTAGTAAAGTTAAAGCTCCTAAGATTAGTGAAAGTATTGCTGTTAAAGAGTTTAAGAGTGGTGTTGAGTATGACAAAGCTGCTGTCAAAGTTGCTTTAGATAATAAGCTTATTGCTAAACTCGAACCACATAAAGGTACTCATGTTTTTATTAGGAATGATAAAGGTCAACTTCGCGGTAGATTCTTTAAACCTAATGAAAAGGGTACTTTTTTAGAGTTAAATAATATGGAAGAAGTTTTTTCTTTTATTGACGCACATTTAGCCGCATAGCAGTTCTTCTGCATGTGGTACCATATATTTTTAATGTTAAATTTTTGATTTTTTTTTGGAAGAGGAAGTGGGATTTGAACCCACGGACCGTTTCAAGGATCGCTTGTTTTCAAAACAAGTGCAATAAGCCGCTCTGCCATTCCTCCATAATTATAAGTGTTGGTGCCAAAAGAGGGATTTGAACCCTCACGCTACATGCGCAATACTTACTCAAAGTACCGTGTCTACCGTTCCACCATTTTGGCATATATTTGGTACTGGAAGTGGGATTTGAACCCACACGCAACTAGTGCACTAGATTCTAAGTCTAGCGTGTCTACCATTTCACCATTCCAGCATGTTTGGAGGAGTTGAAGGGATTCGAACCCTCGGACCGATTAAGACCTCTTGATTAGCAATCAAGCGCGTTAAGCCACTCTGCCACAACTCCATATTCTTTTGTTTGGTACTTCTACCCGGAGTTGAACCGGGACGTCAATTAAGACAGTAGGTTTTGAACCTACCGTGTCTACCTATTCCACCATAGAAGCACAGTGTTTGGAAGAGAAAGTGGGATTTGAACCCACGGACCGTTTGAAGGATCGCTTGCTTTCAAGGCAAGTATAATAAGCCACTCTATCATTTCTCCACATTTGGTACTGGAAAAGGGAGTCGAACCCTCACGCTCTTTCAAGCACTAGATCCTAAGTCTAGCGTGTATACCAATTTCACCATTCCAGCATATTTTTGTTTGGTGCCCCCACCCGGATTTGAACCGGGACTCCACAATTGGAAGTGGATTTTAAGTCCACCGCGTCTACCTATTTCACCATAAGGGCATATATTTTGGAGGAGTTGAAGGGATTCGAACCCTTGGACCGCTAAAAAACGATCGCTTGGTTAGCAACCAAGTGCATTAAGCCACTCTGCCACAACTCCATATTCTTTTGTTTGGTACTTCTACTCGGACTCGAACCGAGACGTCACTTAAGACAGTGGAACTTAAACCCACCGTGTCTACCTGTTTCCACCATAGAAGCACATATTTGGTACTGGAAGTGGGATTTGAACCCACACGCAACTAGTGCACTAGATTCTTAGTCTAGCGTGTCTACCTTTTCACCATTCCAGCATGTTTTGGTGCCCCTACCCGGATTTGAACCGGGACTCCTATTGGAAATGGATTCTAAATCCACCGCGTCTACCTATTTCACCATAGGGGCATATATTTTGGAGGAGTTGAAGGGATTCGAACCCTCGGACCGATTAAGATCTCTTGATTAGCAATCAAGCGCGTTAAGCCACTCTGCCACAACTCCATATTTATTCTTTTTGGTACTTCTACTCGGACTCGAACCGAGACGTCACAAGGACAGTGGGTCTTAAACCCACCGTGTCTACCTATTCCACCATAGAAGCACATATTTTTGGAAGAGAAAGTGGGATTTGAACCCACGGACCGCTATGAACGATCGCTTGCTTTCAAGGCAAGTATAATAAGCCACTCTATCATTTCTCCATGTTTTGGTACTGAAGAAGGGAGTCGAACCCTTACGCTTTTTCAAGCACTAGATCCTAAGTCTAGCGTGGCTACCGTTACACCACTTCAGCACATATTTGGCGGATAGTATAGGGATTGAACCTATGCATGTTTGACCAAGACTCTCATTTCCAATGAGGCACATTACCGCTCTGTCAACTATCCGTATATTTTAAATGTTATTTTTTTGATTTTAATTTTTTGTAGAAAAAAAGGCATAAAAAAAGGGAAGCCAAAAAACGATTGCTCGTATTCTGACGTCCCTTTCGGTTTCAAGTTACTAGTTTAAACCAGTAAAACTCTAATTGGGTTTTAACACCCTATAGAGGTAACTTGAGAAGGAGAGTCAGAAGACATTAACAGACTACTACTCAGCGAACTAAGTAACGATAAACTGGATAATGATAATGTTTTCATATTGACTTTCCTTATTTTATTTTTTTGTTGGCTAGAATTTAATCTAGCTAGTTGCATGGTCTAGGACTTTGTCTCCAAAATCTTTTGATTTGCTTTGGCTAAAGTCTTTTTAGGAATTGCTTCTTAATAGTGTCTTTAGTGACTTTCTCTTTATTCAAAAGAAAGTGTCTATCGTAGTTGCTGAATTGCTTCAGTACTATTTATAGAGCTTAATTTGTCCAAATGCTTGCCAAGAATTGCTTCCTGATAGTTCATTTGGGAACTTTTACTTTATTCAAGAAAAAGTGTCTTTATTAGTTGCTGAATTGCTTCAGTACTATTTAAAGAGCTTGATTTGTCCAAATGCTTGTCAAGAATTGCTTCCTGGTAGTTCATTTGGGACTTCAACTTTATTCAAGAAGAAGTGTCTATCGTAGTTTCTGAATTGCTTCAGTACTATTTATAGAACTTGATTTGTCCAAATGCTTGTCAAGAATTGCTTCCTGGTAGTTCATTTGGGACTTCAACTTTATTCAAGAAGAAGTGTCTATCGTAGTTTCTGAATTGCTTCAGTACTATTTATAGAACTTGTTTATTCAAATGCTTGTCAAGAATTTCTTCCTGATAGTTCATTTGTTTAACTTTTACCTTATTCAGGTGAAAGTGCCTAAAGTAGTTTATGTAGGTTTAACCCTGCACTTGCTTTAGATCTTTCTAATCTTTATTAAGTATTGCTACTTAACTGATTAGTTTGTTATGCTTTCGCATAACCTTATGTAACTTTACCCGAAGGCATGTTTTTCATAAGAAATCTTTCAGATAGTTGCTGGTTTTCGTTTCCCGAAGGTTAGAACCCGTTGCTTCTATTACTAAAAGTAAACCTTTCCGAAGTTTTGAACTCAAACTTAATTGAGTAACTCTGGAGGGTGGATAATTGGCAAGCCACTTATCTCTTCTATAATTTTTCAGAGGGAGAAAGCTGTTACAGATATCTTCCGAAGAAGTATTCTGAGGTCATGGGACTTTAAGTTTATAAAGCCTACTTTTTCCATGTTTATTTTTAAGGTTTTTTTCATTTTACTTAAATATTTATCTTCATTAGTCTCTAAATAAATTTAAAGTGAAGTACTAAACAAGAATTATTTAACTTATTTAGATTATCCGTTCTAGTTCATTTAACAACTTTTGACAGTCGTTATTTGTTTCGAACAGGGTAATTATAGTGTAAGTAACCTTAAAGTAAGCTTAAACGTGAAAGAAAATGCAAAAAAAAATAAAGAATTTTATAAATTTGTAAAAAAACACGGTAACATGGAGTATTTTAAGTGTTAAAATGTTACAATATATTTATATAAAAAACAAAAGGTAAATAATGGACTCTCAAAATAAAGAAGAACAGTGTTTAAAAGACTTAAATAGCTTCATAGAAAAAACTAAACTTACAGATAATTATTCTTTAGAAGAACTATCTTTAGTCTTTAATTTAGATATGGCACTTTTTTATGATTTTATTGTCCGTGGTAATATCTCTGATAAACATTCTGTTCCTGTTATTATGAGTGTTATGAAAAAACTATTTATAGAAAATGAGCAACAAATTGAACTTATTCATGTTTATAGGATCTTATCTCGTAGGTATTTATATTCAATTATGAATATTGAAGGTAATTTTATGCAAGTCGATTATGCAGAAAATGAACATATTTCTAGTATGTTGAAAACAATTATAACTAATGAGGATATGCCAATTGATAAAATCTCTCGTTGGTTTGGTTTTATCCAAGGTGTTCTTACTGTTAATAAAGTTATCACAGTTGAAGAAGAACGTCAGTTTACTAGAATGTTTTTTTCTTATATCTATCGTAGAAACAATGAACCACATACTACTATCTCTCTTAAAAGAACATAACCACTTAAATATGTCTATTTAAAAGATATATCTATACTCTTTCTTATAACACATTCAATACATTGTTTTATTACTTTGTAAATTTTTGTAAGGAGGAATTATGTTAATTCCTATTATTTTCGCGTTATTTTTCGTTTTAAGTGCTGCTACTGCAGCTAGTTTTGGAGTCTCTTTATACTCTGGTCTCAATGCCATTATGGTAACTTACTATATGGTACTTGTATTTTTTATTATTGCTTTTATCAATATATTCTTTAAAACAAAGATTTTCTTTGTTGCTAAAGAGAAACAGATTTATAGAAATTTGATTTCAATTTCAGCTTATTTAGTTCTTTTGAATTTGATTTTGAAAAATCTTCGTGAGATTGATTTAAATGAAGTTATTTCTTTTGGTATGTTGTCTTATGATATTAGAACTTATATATTTATTTTTATTGGTTTGATTTTAATTCATTCAGCTTTTCTAACATTTGAGGCTACTATGAGAACCTTGACACCTAGAGCACCCAAACCTACCAAGTAGGTTTCCTGACCTCCTTGGAGGTTATTGGTTTTGTAAAGTACTGAGAACTAGTGCTTTTTCAAACTCTACTTCATATAAAGCAATGTTTCTTTGTGGGTATGCTTTATCTGCCCATTCCATTAGTTTGTTTTTATCCTGGCTCTTTTCTCTTAGATCCCAACCATATTTAACTCTTTCCTCTTCATTATACAGGAACGCTTTACAACGTTCTTTTTCTTTAGATAATTGTTCTTGAGCATATTTATCTTGATTACGCATAAATTGCATGATATGTTCCATAGTTACATTCTCTGCTGATAAATAGAACTTTCTTAAAAGACCTTTTTTTGCTCTTTTTTCTTCTGAATTCATTGCTTTCATGAGATCTTTTAATTCTAGTAGTGATAGGTGTGATAGCATTGTTATACCTTTTTTTGTTTAGTATACAGTATCTAAGCTTTCAGTATGTTTAAATTATTTTTTTAGGAGGGATAGAAAAGTAAACCTTATTTAAAGAAAATAAGGTTTAGAAGAAAAGGCCATAAAAGGCCAATCTTAGAATGAGTAAGTTGCAACTACTCTAAAGTTGTTTTGGTTGTCTAGGATTGAGTTATCTGTATAACCATAAATCCCTTTAACTTCAATGTCAGCATTGTAGTCAAAACTTGCACCAATTTCATAAGCGTCAATATCAGCTACTCTTGCAGAAATATTTGCATATGCTACAGTTACTTTTGTTGTACCTGTTTCAATATCACTTGATACTTTAAATGTATCAACGTCAGTTAAACCATAAGAATTAACAAATGTCATAGAAGTGTATAGTGGATCTGCTCCATATTCAAAACCTGTTGCATAAGAGTCATTAGTTTTGTTGTATGCAAATGCAATGTCTACACCTTTAATTACTTCATATGCAGCTTTTAGACCAAGTACGTCTGCTGAAACGTTTGAAGTTTCTGCTTCATAGTTAATGTATTGTTGAGAAAGAGTTAGACCTTTCATTACTTTTACATTTAGCTCTTGTAGGTATGTTGTTGCATATTTATCTACGATAAGTGCTTCTAAACTGATATCACCTAGGCTTTCATAAGCATAAGCAAGTTTAGCAAAATAAAGACCATTTGAATCTTTCATTCCTTCTGCTGGGTTATATCCCTGTGCAATATCTTGTACTGACATGAAGTCTGTATTATCAAGACCATTATCTTGTCCAGACATTTTATCAATCCATGCAAAAGAAACTGTTATACCACTTGCTACTGATACTTCTGTTGAAATACCTTGAAATGAATTTGGCACTGGGTAGTCATAATTTGTATCTTCTTGAGAATTGATTAGACCTTCGTCCATGTGGAATCTACCTGCTGTAAGATTTGATTTGAATCCTGAACCACTTTTGTTTAAAGCAATGTACGCTTCATTCATAATAGCAAAATCTGTTCCATTGTCTAGGAACCCTGGCATTCTGTCTTTATCAGAGATCATATCGAAACCTGATACTCCATAAAAGTTAAATCCTACACTAAGTAATGCTGATTGGTTTGATTTGTAGTTAACATTTGCTACACCTGCGAAAAATTCATTGAAATTGTCTGAATCGTTGTATCTATATTGAGTTGATACTTCACCTGTTACATAACCTTTATCAAAGTTGATAATGTCATTTGCCATAATACTTGTTGAGAGGATAGCAATTGCTGCTAGAGATAGTTTTAATTTAGTCATATTGACTCCTTTTTTTGTTTTATGAAAGGAGTATATCATAATTTCATTAATTATTCATTAACTTTTTAGTTTTTTATGAAAAATTAGTGTTTTAGTGCATAAACATACCTTTTTTCTTGTCTTTGTGGAATATTTTATATGCTTTTGGTATTTTATCTTTACATATTCTAAAATAGTTATTTCTATTGTTCCCTGTTTTTAAGTATGATTCAACACCTAGATAGTAAAAACATTTTTTACCAAGCTTAAAACTTGACATACAATCAGAGTTTTTTATCACTGTTGATATTTGATCTGGTCTTCCTGTTCTTAGTAAATAGTCTGCAAATTTTATTTTATCCAAGATACTTAGTTTACCATTTTCTATACCTACTCTGTAAAAGTTTTCTGCTAAGTCAGGTCTTTGGTATACGTAATCATATCCATACGCAGATAGTGAAACTGCTAGTGCACTATTAGTTCTACCAAACATTCTCTTTAGAGTAAAATTCTCTATATCATTTAATTTCATATATTTCTTATAAGAATTCTTATCTGTCTCTAATATAGAAAATGATTTTAAAGATCTATCATATCTTATCTTGTATTGAACTAACTTTAGTTTTTTGTTTTGTTCTTTTTCGTCTTTTACATGTGTGATTTTTTCTGTTTTTTCTGAATCTGATTTATTGTAATCTTCTTCTACTGCTATCTTTTTTAACTTTGCACTTGCCATTGTTGTTAATAGTAATAGTGTTAATCCTGCTGTTATTATTTTTTTCATTTTTATCTCCCTGAGTCTTTAAACATACTTATGTATATTGTTGGTGTTATTTCTTCTAAAATTTTTATGACATTATCATAACCGATATCACCTGCTAGTATTCTTAGGTGGTGAGTTGTATTCATTATTGTTTTTAACTCTTCTTCAAACTGTTTTGTATCTTCATTTTCATATGCTTTCTTCAACAATTTTGCTTCAGCTGTTAGTATCATAAATAATCCTTTTTCTTATTATATCAAAATTAATTAAATAAAGGTTATTTTAATGTTCTTTTTGTTATAATTTTATTAAAAATATACAGGATTTATATGACGCTTAGTTTTGAACAATCAACTATTGTAGGTACTAGTAATGAAAACATGGTTATTCAAGCGTCTGCAGGTACAGGTAAAACAACTGTTCTTTATGAGTACACTAAGTCTAGACCTTTTGAAATATTTCTGTATTTGGCTTATAGTAGTTCTATTCGTGACGAGGCTTATAAGAAGTTTGGTGGTAACACTGTTACACATACTATACATTCTCTTGCTTATGAAGCTCTTGGACATTATTATGAAGAAAAACTAACTAACAATATAAAAATCTTTGATATTATAAATGGTGTCCCTGAATTTAAAGAACAGAATAAATCCTCTGCTGATAAATCAGAGCTTTATATACAAGCAAATCGCGTACTTTCCCTTCTCACAACTTTTTTTAATTCTAAATTTAAAAAGCTTACTGCTTTTGGTTTTGACGCTCTTACTTTAGACTATGCTATTTATTACTTTGAAGCAATGCAGGACTTAACTAACTTTGAAGTAAAAATGACTCATGACGGATATTTAAAGCTATATCAAATGTCTAATCCAGTTCTTAAGTTTGATTATATATTGATTGACGAGGCACAAGATTCAAATGAAGTTATGCTAGATATTATTTCTTCACAAGATACGTATAAAATCTTTGTAGGAGATCAATTCCAATCTATTTTCGCATTTAGGAATATTGTAAATATTTTCGAACGTAATGATATTGGTATGAAGTTTTTTCTTACTGAGAGTTTTAGATATGGTGAAAACATAGCAGGCGTCGCTAATAAGCTTCTTGGTTACTATAAGACTACATTTAAAGATATCATTGGTTTGAACCCTCAAGACTCTATTGTAGGAATCCCTTATAATGAACAGTATACTCATATTACTAGGACCAATTCTTATTTGTTTGATTTGGCAGCTATCTCTGCATTATCTGGACTAAAAATACATATTATTGGTTCGGAAAAATTTCTATTTAATGAAATGTTAGACGCTATGCATTTGTTTAATGGTGATATCTATAAAATAAAGTCTAAGAATATTCGAGATTTGAAATCTTTTAATAATTTGCGTAAGATTGTTGAGGACACTATGGATCCTGAGTTAACTTTCTTATATAAAATTACTGAAAAGTATGGGGCAGAGATAGAAGCTTTGATTGGTATGATTAAATTACAACTTGTAGGTAAGAGAAATGCTGATATTATTTATACTACAGTACATAAGTCTAAGGGATTAGAATTTTTTAATGTTAAACTAGGTGAGGATTTTTATCCTTTATTTAGTAAGGCTGGTTTATTAGTTAGTCCATTGAGAATTGAGCAAGAAGAAGTTAATATTTATTATGTAGCTATCACTCGCGCCATTAATTATTTAGAACTTAATGACGAAATGATTAAATTTCTTAGAAATGTTCCTATTTAGTGGTTTTAAAAAACTGACTATATGGTTTAAAAAATAGACCGTCTCTTTCTGCCACGTTTACTTTTTCAGCTATTCCTGGAACTTTTATCGCTTTAGCTGATTTCTTTCCAACATTTACTATACCGATTCCTTCAATTTTTACTGAACCATGTTTTTTTAAGCCGTCAATATTTATTTTATTTACTGTGTCAAATATATATTCAGCTTCTGCATAAGACTTTAATCTTAGTTTTTTTTGAACTGTTTTTATTTTGGATTGTTTTCTTTCCATTTGAAGCTCCTTAATCTACAGACAATTCAATCTTGTCACCTTTTTGGTATCCATTTTTCATGTACATATCTTGATCTGCAATTATCTTTGTACCATTTTCTAAAGTAATATGTACTCTTTGTTGTACACATTCAAATGTTTTTGTACTTTTATGTATACATTTTACTGCTGTAACAATTCCTACTTTGTTTGGATATTTTATACATTTACCATTTTCAAAATATTCATTTGTCTCACAAGATTCTGGTGTTGGTGTGAAAGAGGTTGCACACCCTGATAGTAATGCTACCGCTGCTACTGCTATAATTGCTGTTAATTTTGTTTTCATTTTGAAAAACTCCTTTTGTTTTATTTTTGTATTATAATCAATTTTTTTCTAAAAGTATAGGTATTTTCTACTTTTTTCTTAAATATAGCTTATTTTAAGTTAATTTTATTCTATTTGGCTATAATTCAATAACTTAAACCTTAGGAGGCATTTATGTCATATATTCAACAAGCGTTAGGAAGAGACGAGGAAATTCTTCATTTATTTAATCTTAATAAGTATACACTAGCTATACCTTATTTTTTATTCACTATTGCATTTGGTGTACTTATTCTCGGGGCAATATCTCCTGGTGATATTTCTCCACTTATTTATCTTGGAGTTGCTGTTATTACTTTTATAGCTGGGATCGTTAATGTTTTTCAATTGAAAAGCCTTGAATACGGTGTAACTACTGTAAAGATTATTTTCAAGAAAGGTATTATTGCTCGTGATTCTGACGAAATACATAATGTTGCTGTTGAAACTATTGAGTTGGACCAAGGTATCTTTGGTCGTTTATTTGGTTTTGGTAATGTTATTATTCGTGGTCGTGGTAATTCTACTATTACTATGGAAAATCTTGACGAACCTCTTAAAGTTAAAATAGCTCTTGAAGAAGCTGTTTTTAATAATCGATAAAAGGATTTTTATGTATAAATTTTTATTTTTACTTCTACCTATATTTTCTTGGTCTTATCTTTTTAATTATGGTGATTCCTCTACTGATTCTAATCCTACTGATTTATTGAATCAAGAAAAGATTGCCTTATATCATGCTCGTTCAGATATTGTTAGAGATTATTCTAAATGTATGATCTCTTCTGATTCTAATGAAGAACGAAAAGAATGTTCTAAAGAACGTAATCTTAAGAATAAAGAAAATAAAAAGCAGTTCAAAGCTATTTATAAGAAGCAGAAGGACCAACGTTTATCTAAAATGAAGTCTTCTCAAGAAGATTTTGTTAAAAATTCTAAAATTAAATCTACTAAACCACATACTAAAAATGAAGGGATTAACTATGACAATTGATTTAATATTATATATCCTGGCCGCTACACTCGGAATTTCTTTTGGTTCTTTTATGAATGTTCTTGTATATAGAATGCCTCTTGAAATGAATATCGCTAATCCTCCTTCAGCATGCCCTATATGTAAAAATGAACTTAAGTGGTATCACAACATACCTGTCTTATCTTGGATTGTATTAGGAGCTAAGTGTGGCTTCTGTAAGACTAAGATCCCAGTTATATATCCAGCTCTTGAACTTTTAACTGGTATTCTTGCTGTCTTCTTACTTTGGTTAGGATTAGAATACAATGGACAAGCTTATTGGCAAATTGGTCTAACCTTCTTTTTCTTTTACTTATATTTGACAATGGCTATTATTGATTATAAAACTCATTTAGTTTCTGATTATCTAAACTTACCTGCAGCGGTTCTTTCTATCTTTTTAGTTGGGACTACTATGTCTGACTTTTTCCACAACTTTTTGATTGGTGGTTCTGTAGCGTTATTCTTCTATGTATTTATTATAAAAATTTATCCTAAGATAAGAGGTATTGAAGTTATGGGTGAAGGCGATATTCCTATACTTTTTGGTATGGCAGCTGTATTAGGTTATTATGACTTTATATTAGGTATGTTAATTGCTTCTTTATTGGGTATTCTTTTTTATGTATTTAAAAGAGATAATGAGTTACCTTTTATTCCACTTCTTGCTCTAGCTACATTTATACTATTCATAGTTAAATCTGTAGATCCTATATCTAATCCTATCTTCCAGCAAATAACAGTTATGTTCAGCTAAAGTTAAGTTTCTCATGTTATAATGTCTTAGACATTATACATAAGGAGCCTAGTATGGTTATAAACCCTCACACTTTTAAATTTTCTATCATTACATTGTTTTGGAAGCAGAATAAATGGCATAAACATGGAGTTTTGGTTCATACACTTAAAGTGGCTTATCATGTTATTGCTAGTAAAAATTATAAAATGATCCCTGCTGCATTCTTACATGATATTGGAAAGCCTGGTGTCTCTTATCAAGACGAAGAAGACATTGAATTAAACACATATAGTTTTACAGACCATGAAGAAAGAAGTTATCAATTGATCAAAAATTTTTCATTTATTTCTGACTATACAAAAAACCTTGTTCGTTATCACTATTTGATTAGAGATATGAGTAACTGTAAACGTAAAGGCATGTTTGAGCGTTATGCTCAAAAAAAGGACGCTTGGGATAGCTTAACTCCTGAGTTTCAAAAAGATTTAGAGATCTTTATAAAATTAGACGATAAAGGAAAGCAATGAGTAAAAATGTATATGGGTTTAAACAATATGTCAGAGACGTCATTTCTGACTTAAGGTGGTTTCATTTTCTATTTGCAATTATTTTTTTCGGATATTTAATTGGTTTATCTAAAGTTTTTGATTATGAAGCTCAAAAAAGTTTAGAACGTAATGCTTATAAAAGTGAAATATATTGTGATAAAAATATTACATTTATACAGTTCTCTGAAAATGGGAAAAGTTGGGGGAACTTCTTGCCTAACTCTCAAGGTAAACCTATTCCTTGCTCTGATAATAGGTAGTGATACAGTAACTGTACTGGTAGGATAGGTTGTGAAACCTAATCCTAATTATTCGAAGAACCTTAGTAAAGCTCTAGTCTCTGGTGGAGACAGCATTAAACTAACTCCACAGCTCGAAATAGAAACACTCTTAAGTGTATCATGCTTTTCAGCAATTAAACCTTCAATCTCTCTCTGTTGCTCTTCTGATATTTTACTATCGTATGTTGAGGACAATAAAGTATGTACTGTGTAACAAACCTCTTCGTCTGGTTTGTTATTCATTGATCTTTTTAGACCTCTAATGATCTCTCTGGTAGCTTCTTCTACTCTTGCTGTTGTTGTTGTATTAAACATTTTTTTCCTTTGTAATAATTAAATGTATATTGTTATAGATTGATTTTTTATATTTGTAGATTGGAGCGGACAACGGGACTCGAACCCGCAACTAAAGTCTGGCAAACTTTTGTTTTATCCAATTGAAACTATATCCGCATATTGTGGTACCTATGGAGAGACTTGAACTCTCGACCTTATGGATATGAACCATACACTCTAACCAACTGAGCTACACAGGCTTGAATTTGTTCTGGTACACGTAGAAGGATTCGAACCTTCGACTTTCACTTTGTAAGAGTGACACTCTACCGCTGAGTTATACGTGCTTATACTTTGGTGGACATGACCGGGTTCGAACCGGCTACCTTCGCATTGCTAGTGCGACGCTCTCCCTGCTGAGCTACACGCCCAAATTTATTATTTGGAATCTATGGAGGGACTTGAACCCTCGACCTTTTGGATATGAACCAAGCGCTCTAACCAACTGAGCTACACAGACATGAATTATTTATTTTGGTGGAGTATATCGGACTCGAACCGACTACCTTTACATTGCAAGTGTAACGCTCTCCCTGGTGAGCTAATACCCCATTTTTGGTAGTCCCACTCGGATTTGAACCGAGGTCTGCTCCCTTATGAGGGGAGTATTCTAACCGCTAAACTACAGGACTATCTATTTTAATATGGTGGACATAGTCGGTTTCGAACCGACGACCTTCGCATTGCAAACGCGACGCTCTCCCAGCTGAGCTATACGCCCATATTATTTTGTTTGGAGCTATGAACAGGATTCGAACCTGCGATCTTCGGATTTGCAATCCACTGCCTTACCACTTGGCTACCATAGCATATATTTTGGAGCGGGTAACGGGACTCGAACCCGTAACTTAAGTTTGGAAGACTTTTATTTTATCCAATTGAAACTATACCCGCATTCTTTTTGGTGGAACATATCGGACTCGAACCGATTACCTCTACATTGCAAGTGTAGCGCTCTACCCAGGTGAGCTAATATCCCATTTGGTCGTCCCACTGGGATTTGAACCCAGATCTGTTCGCTTATGAGGCGAATATTCTAACCGTTAAACTACAGGACGAACTGTTTTTCTAATATGGTGGACATAGTCGGGATCGAACCGACGACCTTCGCAGTGCAAATGCAATGCTCTCCCAGCTGAGCTATACGCCCATATTATTTTGTTTGGAGCTATGAACAGGATTCGAACCTGCGATCTTCGGATTTGCAATCCACTGCCTTACCACTTGGCTACCATAGCATGTTTTTGGAGCGGGTAACGGGACTCGAACCCGTAACTTAAGTTTGGAAGACTTGTGTTTTATCCAATTGAAACTACACCCGCAAATTTATTTTTTCTAAAAAAAAAGCAAAAAAAAAGGGGAGAAAAGACTAAAACCGAATGGCTAGTCTTTTCTCCCCTTTAGGATTATTGATTATAAACTTAAATTAACAATCATTATCCTGAGAAAGACTAGTGCGTGAGCATATCCCGGCGCCGGCCGCAGAGCACATTATACAAGCTGATATTGATATGTTGATTGTGTTAGTAAATGTGTTCATGTCTTTCTCCTGTTTTAATTTTTTATTAAGCGTAGTATATCAGGTCTAACCTTAAAGTTTCCTTAAAGATTAGCCTAATTTTACAAAATTTATATTTTCTCTTATTGTTTCTATCTTCTTTGTCTCAAAGTTCACTATTAAAGTCCCTGTATTGGGCTTGTAAACTTTTCTTTCTATTTTTCCATAACCTAGGACAGGTGCATAGCTTAAATGCCTTACAAACCATTTGTAGGCATGTTTATTACCTGTTGAGTTATAGAATAGGTCTTTTCCTTCAGATAATAACTTGTCTATCTCTTTCTTAAGCTTTTGCATTTGGTTCAATGATTTTTTCTAAAGACTTGTAGTACATTGCTCCAATGAAAATATCTTTAATAAAGAAGATCCCTAGGACTTTTAACAATGTTGAATCATTTACAAACCATAACATGTATGAAGCTACAGTTAACGCTATCATATTAAATGTTCTAGATTTCGTCATATCATTTGTTATATTTGCTGAACGAGCTGTAATAGCTAACCAGCGTCTACCTAAACCTTTTTTCTTTTGATCAATCATATTGTATAAGCTGAATGTAAGAATTTGTGTGTATAATGATACTAAGATAACAGCTACTGATAACAATTCAAATAGTTGATAATTTTCTTTTGGTGGTATTGCAATAAATACAGCTAACAATAATAATGTACTAAATTTTTCACACTGTATCCATAATCTTGATAATTTCATAGCTTCTCTTTTTTATTTTAATCTTAAGTAAAACTTAAGTATTCAAATACTAGCATAGTTTAGCTTTGAGTTAGCTTTAAAGTTGATAAAAATTTGATTTTTTTTTGAAAATTTGCTTCTTTTAAGGCCAGGCGGCCCTAAATTAGTTCATTGCGTAGATATAAACTGTGTGATTGTCTTCTTTTTTATAGTTTTCTTTGAATGGTGTTTCAACTCTTACTATCCCGTCTTCTCCAAATGTCACTCTTGACTTTGAAATATCTGCTGACTCCGGATATCTTGCTTCAAAAAGAGGAACATTCCCGCTTACTCTCATATCAATAACTGCACCTTGGTGTGCTAATTTTGTTGATTTATAAATAACAATTTTATTCTCTTTTTTGAAAATCTTTACTGATAAATCTTTTTTCTTTAGATTTACTGGTACTGCTATATTTAATTTTTCACTTGTTTCTTCTTCAAATTCTTTCTCTATGTCTCTTGCAAAATCTTCTGCTGCTTTTTGTAAGTCAGACATAACGTCTGTTATTGGACCTGTAATATTTTCTTTATAATAAGCTGGACCGTCTTCAGTAACTGAATCTATAGTTTTACCTACTTCTTCTATAACTTCGTCCAATGCTTTACCTGCTTTTGCGAATAATTTTTTAAATGATTTACTCATAGTAATCTCCTTGATTTTATATATTGATTATATCTTTTTTTTGTGTATTAATTGTTGAAGGGAATTTAGATCCCCCTAGAAATAGGGGGACTTTGAAAGTGTAAGGTTATATTGAAGGAATCAACCTCCACCACAACCACCGCCACAACCACTACCACAGCTACTTGTAGAACAAGAAGAACATGCTGAACCACATGAGGATCCACCATTTTTCTTTTTATCTTTAGCTACTGTTGTAGTATATGTTTTTTTACCTGTTTCATTTTTGAAATATGCTTTTTTCATTTTCATAATAACTCCTTATTAATCTGAACCACAGCTTGAACAGCTTGAACATGAAGAACAGCTTGAACATGAAGAACAGCCTGAACCGCCTCCTGAACCACCTTTTCTTTTTTTCTTTGCTGCAGTCTCTGTATAATTTTTTTGACCTGACTCATTTTGGAAAAATGGCTTAGCCATTATTTTTGATTTCATGAATTTCACCAATTAGCTTGAACAGCTTGAACATGAAGAACAGCTTGAACATGAAGAACAGCCTGAACCGCCACCTCTTTTTTTCTTAGCCGCAGACTCTGTATAGTCTTTTTGACCAGATTCATTCTGGAAGAATGGTTGAGCCATTACTGTTAGATTTGTTTTTTTTGCCATTGTTAATCCTTATTTATTTTATTTCGAATTTGATTGAAGAGCTTATTATCATATCTATAGTGACCGTCTGTCAACTCGATAAGATCATTTTCTTCTCTGTACAGTATAACATAATTTACAATCTTTGTCGCAAGGTCTTCTACTTCACTATCTGAAAGTGGTTTGTCTGATTCATATGGATAGTGTTCAATGAACTTTCCTAGATACTTATTACAGAACTCTCTGTAATCTTTTGTTGCAAGTAAAAATACATGCCATAGTTCGTCTGCTTCTTTATCTAACATGTCTAGTGGTTCTTTAGCTGCAGCAACAAAAAAGTCAAATAATCTTTTCTCAACAATTTTATAATCTGTATCATTATCGATCTCTAATTTTTCTTTAGTTCTTTTTACAACTACCGCCGGCATTTCAAATGTATAAATGTTTTCTTTCATAGTTTTTACCTTTCCCAAGAGCTTTCGCTCTTAGTTTTTACCTTTTTGTTCTTGATTTTTTTGTTTTGGTTTCGTTTGAGTTACTTTTTTCTCAACAATTGGTGCTGCTACTACTGCAGTTGTTACATTGTTTGGTACCATTTCTGTTAGTGGAGCAGTCATTCCCTCAATTGAATTAAGGTTTAATCCTACTTCTCCTAATAGATTGTCTAACACTGGCATATGAGTTTTGTATTTCATTGCTGCGTCTACAATATCATTTGATAAAGAACCTGTCCCTGCTGTTGCGTTTCCGCCTGCTACTGAACCACCTTGTGCCATACCACCCATTTCAACAATTTTGATACTATCAATGTTTTCCATTGGTTTAACAACTTGAGCTACGATTTGTGGTAAGTTTGAAATAAGTGCTTCTTTGATTCTCATGTTAATGATTTCGTCTGAAAGAACATTTTCTGCCGCGTTAAGATCTGTTTTACCTTTTGCGTCAACTTCATAATCTTTTGCTTTTGCGTCAGCTTTAATTTGGATTGATTTTGCTTCACCCTCTGCTTGAAGAATTTTAGCGTCTGCTTTATCTCCTGCTGCAATCTTTTCAGCTTGTGCGCTTACTTTGATTTCAATTGCTCTTTCTTCTGCTTCTTTATTTGCATTAATAAGTGCTAATGATTTTTCTCTTTCTGCATACTCTGTTTCTTGAGCTGTTTTAATAGCTTCTAAAGATTTAGCTTCTTCTGCTTTGGCTTCATTCGCTTGAGATTTTGCTTGGTACTCAGCTTCTTGTTTATTTGAAATTTCAATTGACTTTTGAATCTCTGCCGCTTTTACTGCTTTTTCTTTATCAATATTAGCTTCTTCAATTCTTTTTTCTTTATCAATTTGTGCTGCTTCAAGTGTTTTTTCTTTTTCAATTTGAGCTACTTCAACTGCTTTCTCTGAAGAAATACGAGCTTCTTCTGATTCTCTACGTCTTTCAGCTTGTTCTTTTAAAACGATTGCTTTTTGTTGTGCTGTAGCTTCTGCTTCTTGTTGCTCAAGTGCTAGTGACTCTTTTCTTGTCTGAAGATCTTTCTCTTGAATTTGTAGAGCATTATCTCTTTCAATATCATTTCTGATTTTCTTTCTTTCTTCAGTTTTTCTTGTAAGTACAGTAAGTCCCTCTGCGTCAAATGCGTTGTTTGGATCAAAATACTCTGCTGGAGTTTGGTCTAAACTAGTAAGAGATACTGATTCTAGTTCAAGTCCATTTTTAAGTAGGTCTTCTGCAACTGTCGCTTGTACTTCTTGTACAAAGTCAGTTCTTTTCTCATGTAGGTCTTCCATATCCATTGAAGCTGCAACTGCACGTAATGCGTCAACAAATTTTGCTTCAATTAATGTTTTTAATTCATTAATTTCTAATGTCTTGTTACCTAGTGTTTGTGCTGCTCTTGAAATTGAGGCTGTTTCTGTTTTTACTCTTACATAGAAATCTGCTGTAATATCAATACGCATTCTATCTTTAGTAATAAGTGAATCTTTTTTCTCTCTAATAACATTTAGTTTAAGTGTTTTCATGTTTACTAATATCATATCATGTAGTACTGGCAATACAATTGCTCCACCATTGATAATTACTTTTTCTCCACCAAAACCTGTTCTAATAAATGAAAGCTCTTTTGTCGCTCTCTTGTAAAGTCTTGTAAAAATTAATCCTACTATTACGAGTGCAAATATAAGTACCCCTGCTGCTAAGCCAATTGAGGCAAATGAATCTAGTGTTTCTGTCATGTTTTTTCCTTTGTGTTTTATTAACATGTCTATTATATACATAAAATCCTTATTTTAAACTTAAAGTATTCTTTTTTGTATGGTACTATCTTATTTTTTCTTATTTGGATACAATAAAAAAAAAGGATATCTATGTATTTTCAATTTAATATTAATTTAACAAAACAAACTGTTGAGGGAAAAGAACCTATATCTATAGGACTTGTAGAAACCATAAAAGGCAAAATGAAAGATAAATCTCATATCTCTTCTGTATTTATGCTTATGCAGCACACTATTGAGAATGAAGCTTTACATGATAATGAAATCATTCTTGCTTTTGAATCATTAACTGAAGATCCGGGAGAGTTCATTCTTGAAGCCACTGAGCTTATTGAAAAGCTAGGACTTTAAAATCCTAACTGGTGAGGACTTGTAATGAGAAAAGAATTTCCCTTCTGTTGAGGTTGTCTTGTGTACATGTCCAAAATGCCATTCTTCAAATTCGTTATTCTCTGCTATTTCATTAAAATACTCTGCAAGAGGGTCCTCTAGTTTATTCGAATCTTCGTCTAGTATCTTATCTATAATACGTAATGGTCCAGTGTGAGTTAATATTGCATGTACTTTATTCCCATGCTTCTTCAGATTATCCCTACCATATTGTTTTTCAGCTTCCGTTGGTTCTTCTTGTGACCAGTATGATACCATTGATAGTTTCATATTCTTATATATTTTTCTCTCCCTGGTATTTGTTACTCTTACTCTTTCTTTTCCTAAATATTGTTCATAGCTAAATTGTTCATTTCTTGTTCTATTACTTTTTGCTCCACCAAATGTAAAAAACTTTTTACCATTTATTGTGTATATTTCACCTCGTTCTGCAAATAGTATTTCTCTATCTTCTATTTCCATGTATCTTACTTTTCCACCATTCCATTCTTTTATAGGTAGTGTATTAATAATATCATAATTCTCATGGTTACCAAGTATTACAAACCATTGGAACTTTTTCTTTGATATGTTAACTAGTTTTTTATATTCTTCTTTGTGTAATGCTGCTGTTTTTATACTAGGATAATAGAATATATAACCAAAGTCTCCCAGTTGAAAAACTATATCTTCTGGACTAATATCTATTTTCATTTTTCTGTTGTTTAAATAAAATTCTTCTTGAGAGTCATTTCCATGTAGGTCACCTACTGTAAAAAAATTCATTATTAGTCCTTTTGTTTATTTTATACATTATACTATAAACTCTTTTAAGTGTTCCTTAATCATTTACATGCTATACTAAATAAAAAAGGAGTTCTCATGAATAAAATTATGAAAAACTATACTATTATGTTTTTAATTGGGTATATCGTCACTAGATTAGCTTATAACCCACAAATGACTGAGGCTAAATTATTTATAGGTGTATTACTTATATCTTTTATTGTAGGTGTTTACTTGTTCTTTTTTAATCAAAAACCTTCTGAAACGGACGGATAATGATTCTTACCTCTTATTTCGCTAATTATCGAAAGTTCCCTATTGGCCGTAAAAAGGTTTCTATCTCTAGATTCCCACCTAAGTGGTTTGAGGCTGATATACAAGCTTCTGAACTTGCTCCCTCTTCTACTCTTCTTATGGATTATAAAAATGGAAAAGTAACTGACGAAGAATATGAAGTAATTTACAGACGGGAAACTTTATCTAAATTAGATCCAGCTGTTATCTATGCTAAATATAAGGACGCAGTTTTCCTTTGTTATGAGTCAGATTCTGATTTCTGTCATAGACAGATTGTTACTGACTGGTTAAGAGAACATGGTTATTTTTCTATGGAGCTTCCTGATATACCTGTAAACATTGCTATTGTTGGTAGTCGTAATTTTGAAGATTACATTGTTTTCTCAAATATTATAGATAAATTGATTGAACGGTATGGAAAGGTTAGGTTTGTTAGTGGTGGGGCGTATGGCGCGGACAAGCTTGCAGAGAGATATGCTAAAGAACATGATATTGAAATTAAGATTTTCCCTTATGAAAAGAAACTTGGTAAAGCTGGTGGATATTCTCGTAATGTTAAGATTTGGGAATACGCTGACTTAGGTATTGCATTCTGGGACGGAGAAAGTAAAGGTACCACACATTCTTTTTCTATTTCTAAAGCACAAAAAAAAGAAATATTTGTATTTAATTATGTCATTTCTAAGTGGCATGACCCTTATAACACTTAATCTTCACTTTTATAAGTAAGAAAAATTAATCCCAAGGATATTGTATGAAACGAATTACGTTATTAATACTCACTGCCTCTTTATTGAGTGCTTCCCCTATTGACACTTATGTGTCTAAAACCTCTTGTGACAAGATTATCAATAAACAAGTTGTTGATATTTGTTATGACTATTCTGTTAAAGGTGCTAAATACGTTAGGTATTCAGTTCTTAAAGAGAATGTTAATGTTTTAAATATTAGAAAGAGACCGCGTTTCTATTCTGAAAAGAATTTACCCTCTAAATATAGAACTAAATATGCCGACTATACGTATGCTATTGGTTCTGAAGATTGTGACGGTTTAGTTGATCAACATTGTGAGTTATCTTATGATCGTGGACATTTAGCTCCCGACGCTGACTTTGATTATGATAAGAAGGTTCTTCGAAAGATTTATACCATGGCAAATATTATTCCACAAGTCTCAGTTGTTAATCAAAAGACTTGGACTAAAGTTGAAATGTATGAACGAAAACTTGCTTCTAGTCTTGGTTATATAGACGTTATTACTGGTGTTGATTATGAAAACAAGAATAATTTCCTCGTGAAAAAACCTCTATTTATGATTAACACTTCAAAATGGAAAGCTAAAAAGTTTAAAAAGTTTGAAAAACAACGAAGAGCTTTAGCTAAGAAAAAGATTCTGATCCCTAGTGGATATTGGAAAGCTTATTCACACCCAGAGACTGGTTTCTTAAAATGTTTTTATTATGAAAATGTTTTAGTTAACCCTAAACAAGATAAATTACGTGATCATGAAATTGATTGCGGGAAGGTTCTATAATGAACAACACACTTACTCCAGCACTTATTAGCAATCTAGATATAGTTGCACTTTTTTCTAGATTGAATCTACCATATGTAGATAGAGACGGTGGCCAGAAGCTACCACAAATGCTTAAAGAGCTTGAAACTGTAACTTATACAAAAACCTTTACCCCTGGTCTTGGTTTAGTTGTTAACAAACAAGAAAATCCACGTATGGTGATTATGTCTCATATGGATCTTGTTACTCCTTTTAATAGAGGGTTTGAAAACAAACGTAGTTATGAGCTTTATGAAAAAACTCTTACTGGTGCACTTGATAACACTATTACTAATACCATGCTTATTCTTCTCATTAGAGAACTTGAAAGTCTTGGTATTCATGATATTGAATATGTATTCTCTGAAGGAGAAGAAAGTGGTTTATGGGGCTGTACTGAGTATATGAAACAAAATAAAGATCATGCTGAAAATGCATTATTTATTAATTTGGACGTAACTCATGACGGTTTTGGTACTTGTGGTTCTATTGAATTTGATTCTCCTTTGAAAAGTGAGTTGAAAGATATCTGTGCTGCATTGGTTCCACTTCATAAAAGTTATCACATTCAAAATGTTCGAGATTTCGACGATATGAATGCTATTCTACGTTATGGCGGAAAAGGTTTTGGTTATTGTCTTCCTACTGAAGGTAATATGCACTCTTTTGCTAACAGTTGTGATTTTTTTAAATTGTATGATTACTATACTGGTCTTTTTGCTTTTGCAACGACTATGAGTCTTAGTGATTCTCAACAAGAAATTGATTCGGAAAAGTTTCATAAGATTGTTGAAAAACACTATACTAAAAAGATATGGTACTAATTTAAAATTATCTAAAGATTAATTTCTTTACTCTACCCTTTTATGGGTAGAACTTATAAAAAAACACCCTTTGTTCTACTTAAAAGTCAATTCTTTAATAAAACTTAAAGAAAACTTGGCTATAATAGTAGAAAAAAAGGATATCCCTCATGGATTCACTTCTACACCTACTTTCTAGCAATCAGCTTTTTACAACTACACTTACGATCGTTCTATTTATAGGACTTTTAGAATTGGTTCTTACCTTAATGGGTATTGGCATTTCTTCTTTCTTAGATAATACCTTGGACCTAGCTTTTGACGGCCCTTCTATTGACGGTGGTCCTGATATTGATATGCCAACTTTAAATTCAGATATTAGTACATTTTCTGAAATTTTTAGTTGGTTAAACAAAGGTAAAGTTCCTTTGCTTATTCTTATTATTGTGTTTCTTACACTCTTTGGTCTTACAGGTCTTTTACTGCAGAATATTTATGCTTCATTTACAGGCTCTTATATGTATACTTTGATTGCTGCACCTATTGCATTTGTTATTTCTATGCCATTAGTTAGATATATTTCTTCTTTTGTCTCAAAAATTATGCCTAAAGACGATACTACTGTTATTAGTAGTAAGACTTATGTTGGACATATTGCTACTATTGTTCTTGGTACAGCTACTTACACTAAAGAAGCACAGGCAAAATTTATAGACGTGTTTAATGAAACTCATTATATGCAAGTAAAGTCTCACATTGAAGGAGAATTGTTCTCCCAAGGAGATTCTGTTTTTATTATTCAAAATGATCCTAGTAACGAGTCCCTATTCTATGTTATTACGGATCCTAACGTTAAAGGCGCATAATGTCTGGTAATTTTTTAGAAGCTCTTGAACTTACTTTAGATACACTAGTTGTATCTGATACTCATTTGGGGCATAAAAATATTTTAAAATTTTGTCCGTCTAGAAAAGTTATTTATGACAAGACAACAAAGAAGATAACACCTGAAGACATTCTATTAAAAAATATATTTGAAGATAGGGGTGAGGGCGAAGTTATATTTCATTTAGGAGATTATGCTTTTAATGGGCAAGGTATTAATAAATATAGAGATTCATTACTTGAAACTGATACTATTTTACTTCCTGGTAATCATGATAAAAAAACTAAACAGAATTTCATTTATAACGGTTTTAATAAAGTGATTGAAGGAGTTTTCGTTGAAAATTATGGTCTTACTTTTAGAAAAGCTTTAGATTATAAAAATCTCCCTTTTTGTAATGCTTATATTGTAAATATTGAAGGTGTTAAGATTATGTTTTCTCACTTCCCTGTATTTCATGATTGCCCACATGATAAAGCTGCTAGCTTTTATCCTTCTATCCAAAAATTAGAAGAAATTTATATAAAAGAAAACTGTGATTTCAATATTCATGGACATACTCATGAAAAGAATTCTAGTTTTCCAAATTCGTTTAACGTTTCTGTTGAACAAATTAATTTTAAACCTATATCTATTAGAGATATACTTACACACAAAGGACTCATTTAATGTTTAAACTATTTTCGAAGGGCACTTCTGCTCGTCTTAAACAATATACTAAAACTGCTCAGTCAATCATTGACTTACATACTAATACATTTAGCGATATTTCTGAAGAGGAATTACCTGATTTAGCTCTTCGATCTTTAGATAATCAAGTTCGTTTATTTGCAATTATCTATGAAGGTGTTATTCGTAGAATGAATATGACTCCTCATAAAGAACAACTTATTGGTGCTTTATCTATTGTAGACGGTAATATTAGTGAAATGAAGACTGGTGAAGGTAAAACCTTGACTGCTGCTATTGCTGCTACTTATTTGGCTATTATGGGCCGTAGAGTATATGTTGTAACTGTTAATGATTATCTCGTGAAAAGAGATTCTCAAGAACATGCCCCTTTATTTGGTTTGTTCAATATTGGATTAGGGTCTATTCTTTCTGGTATGAGATTTAAAGATTATAAGCAAGCTGAATATTCTTCTGGTATCATATATAGTACTTCTTCTGAATTAGCTTTTGACTATTTAAAAGATAACTTAGTCTATAATCTTGAAGATAAGGTTCAAAAAGATTTGGATTTTGTTATTGTCGACGAAATAGATTCTGTTCTTATTGACGAAGCTACAACTCCATTAATTATTTCTGAACAGGTTGACGGCGGTACTACAAACCTTATTCTTGTTAATAAAATTGTTAAAGATCTTATAGAGGGTGTTGAAACACCAGTTACTGAAGGTCTTCAAATTGTTAAAAAAACTTCTGGTGATTTTATTCTTAGTAGAAAAGAGCGAAGTGTTTATCTTACTGAGGAAGGTATCTCAAAGGTTGAAAAGGCCTTGAATGTTGATCACTTGTATGAGGGTGAGTCTGCTCATTATGTTGTTTTTATCGAAAACGCTATTTTAGCTAATTTTTATTATGCAGATAATGTAAATTATATTGTAAAAGACATGAATGTTGTTCTTATTGACGAATCTACTGGTCGACTTGCTGAGGGAAGACAATTATCAGAAGGATTGCACCAGGCCTTGGAGGCAAAAGAAGGGATCCAAATTTCTCCTTTTACTAGAACGCAAGGTGAGATATCTTTTCAAAAGTTCTTTAAGAGTTTTAACACTCTATCTGGTATGACTGGTACTGCTTCTAGTGAAGCGACTGAGTTCAAAACTATATATGAATTAGATATTATGACTGTTCCTACTCACAAGCCTTTGATTCGAAATGATAAGAATGACCTTCTATTCTTATCATTTAATGCTAAGATTACGTATTTCATTAGTGAAGTTAAGCGTATACATGCTATTGGTCAACCGATTCTCATAGGAACAACTTCTGTTGAAACAAATGAACTTTTAGAAGCAGCTCTTCTTAATGAAGGACTTTCTATTAATGTTTTAAATGCAAAGAATGCTGACATAGAAGCTGATATTATTGCTAAAGCCGGTGAGTTTAGTGCTATAACTTTGGCTACTAATATGGCAGGTAGAGGAGTTGATATTAAAGTTACTGCAGACTCTTTAGCTGTTGGTGGACTCTATGTGCTTGGTTTTGAGCGTTACTTAAATAGACGTATCGATAATCAACTTAGAGGACGTTCTGGTAGACAAGGCGATCCTGGTGACTCTCAATTCTTTGTTTCTTTTGAAGACGAACTTATTACTATTTTTGGTAATAATGAAAAAACTAAAAAAGTACTTTCTAAACTTGGCTTTGACGAAAATGAAGTTATTGATTCTGCTATGTTGACTCGGATTGTAGAAAAGGCACAAAAAGGTGTTGAGGGACAAGCTTATAACTCTAGACTTGAAATGTTAAAGTATGACGATACTATTGGAAAACAAAGAGAACAGATATTTAAAGTTAGAAATGAACTTCTTAGACCTTTTGACGCTGCTGGTAAGATTGAAGAACTATTGAATTTTTCTGTTGAAAAAGTTTTTGATTATGACGGAATATCTGAAGAAGCTATAAAAGACAATCTTGTATCTCTTATCGGGGTTACTACTTCAGGAGAAGTACCTAAAGATCCAGAGGCTTTAAAGAAATTCCTTGCTTCTGTAATATTCTCTAAGTTCGAAGATTTTAAAAGTGACGCTGAGTTCTTAACTAAAGTTGTTCGTCATGTATATCTTCAAAGTTTAGATAGACTATGGATTGAACACTTGACCGAAGTGGACCACTTGAAAGCTGGTATATCTCTTAGAGGATATAACCAAAAAGATCCTGTAGTTGAGTTTCAAAGAGAAACATATGGAATGTATATGAGACTTTTTGATAACATTAAGCTGGATATTATGCAAAACTTGATATATTTGAACATTCAAAAGGAGAATTAATGTTTGAACAAATTAAAGGTATCTATCCCGGTAGTTTTGATCCATTTACTGTTGGGCACGCAGATATATTAATGAAAGCACTTTCAGTATTTAATACTATTGATATTATTGTTTCAGTTAACTATGATAAAAAGCATATGTTTAATTCTGAACAACGTGCCGCTATTATAAGTAAATCTATTAAAGACCTTCATATCCCTGCTGGTAAAGTAGTAAATATCATTATCTATGGTGGTATTCTTGCTGAGTATGAAGACACTTGTCAAAAATATAAGAAAGTTATTATCCGTGGTCTTAGAAATCATATTGATTTAGATTATGAGCAGTCTCTTGAAGAATTCAATTCTTCTGTTAGTCCTGAAGTTGAGACTTGTTATTTTAGTGCTACTGCTAATAATAGACAAGTTTCTAGTTCTTTAGTTCGTAACTTTTTAGCAACTAATCATATTGGTAATGCAAAATCTGTTCTTTGTAACGGTGGGTTTGTTCAAATTAAACAGTATATATCTAATGATAAAGATTCTATCATTTCGTCTTTTTCTAAAGAAATTACTGTTCATTCAGTAATTGAAGGTGTACACTGTATATCTAAGTAGAAACTGTTATTTACAGTTTAGAGTCGAGTATTTTAAGGTTGTTAACCTTATTATGCTATAATAAAACAAGTTTGAATTAAAACAAACATTTAAATAAAGGAATTATTTTGAAAACAAAACACGCACTATATATGCTTATTCTACCTTTACTCATTTTTGTTATGAGTATCTTTGGTGGTTCAGCATTAAACGGATTTATTGCAGGCGCAGTAATTTATACACTTAGCATTTTTGCTTTTGCACCTCTACAAAAATTTATACAGAATTATGCTAAAGAAGACGTAGTAGAAGCTATTGATAACTTGGAAACTGACGCTGAAATGTATGAAAAGCAATTGTTTAATATTAACTATGCAATTAGAGTTAAGCCATTATCAACAAATATTCTTGTTGCTGCTGAATCAGTTATTGATAAAGTTAGAGATCTTTTAGAGATTGTAAATCGTGAAGGTAACTTCTCTGAGCTTACCGTTACGGTAAATAGAATCCCTGTTAAGTACTTGCCTTCTATTATTGATCCTCTTTTGGAAATGACTCCAGAAAAAAGATTAGAAGTTGAAACAAGTGTTATTGGTAATCTTGAGGCTATTGATATTGAGTTGATTAATATTAGAACGGCTTTAGATAATAATGAGCAAGGTAAATATCAAAGAATGTCAACACTGATTGATACTCTTTTTGAACAAAACAACGTAGGAGATTTCAATGTCTAAAAATATGCACAAAATGTTTGACACTCTAAGAGGTTTAATGAATCCTATCCCTGTTGGAGATAGATATAAAGCAGATCCTTTTGCTGTCGTTATTGGAGGATATGTTTCGATTAAAGGTCACCTTTGTAAGGTAGAAGATATTTATACTTACTCTTATAAAAAAGAAAAGTGGAATGAATTTAAACTTTATGATATTGTTGAAGATAAAACTATTTTCCTTGAATTTGAAATGGACGATACTTTATCATTTTCTCTTAGTGAAGATAAACTTCCTACACGTAGAATGCCAGTTACTTACTCTGAGATTGAATACATGGTTGACGCTGAAAAAGGTAGTTTTGAATTTGAAGGTAATACCTTTTACTATGAAGACGATTATTTTGCTAAATTCCGTAGAATGTCAGATCCTGATAAAAAAGAAAAAGTTGCTATTTATGAGTTTGAGAGTGAAGACGGAGAATGCTTTACTGTAGAACGTTGGAACGAAGACGACTTTGAAGCTTTCCATTCAGTTGGATTTAATGCTAGAGACTTTGAAATTATATCTCTGGACTAATACATTAGGGTGAACTTCCACCCTATTTAACTTTAAAATCCTTGAAAAAGATCTAGAGTAAACTTTTCTTGTTCTTTCCATATTTTACTCATAAAATTTCTCATTTTATCTTCAGTTACTAAATTTGTAGCTTCTTTTCTATCTAAACCTTTCTCACTTACTAGTTCGTCGATTATGATCCCTTTAAGTTGTTGTTCTACTGTTTGTTGTGCCATTTTAAATCCTTTGTTTTGATATTACTATTATAACTAAAATATACTATGAGCCAGGTTAATATTACCTCTATAACAATATACAATTTATTATTTTAAAGGAGCTATTATGGCAAAAAAGATTGTATTACAAGAAAATGAGTTATGGTGTCAATTCGAATATCACTTGAAAGCACAGAAACACAACAATAGTGTTGAGTTCGTTACTACTGAAGGAGAGTTTGTTGCTTCATTTAAAAAAGCTACTAGAAATTCAAAATATTTACCAGTATGTACTGTTGCTGCAAAGTTTACTCGTAGATTTTATAAGAGTGAGGGGATTCAATTACCAGTATCTCTTGAACATATGAGAGATATTTTAGCAGAAAGATCTGCTAATTTGAAGGCTAGTTAGAGTTAAGACTCTTTCTAACCTCTGTAACCTGGATTAAGGTTTAATTTTCTTTTTGGTATTCTCCGGTCCAATCAGGAATTAATGTCATTTCTTCTTGTTCATATCTCGTGTCAGATTGAAATTTTTCACCAGCCTTTATTCTAGCTGAGTATGGTGCTTTCTTACCTATATCATGTAGTTCTGATAATGTAAGCTTTTCTCCATTTGGAATAAAGTATCTATCAAATCCATTATTTGAAACTCCTGTTTCTTTAGATATAACTCCTTCAGATATTCCCACATACGATTTTACCATAAATCCGTCACAAGAGCTGATTACAGTTATCCATTTTGCTTTTTTACCTGTTAAGTCTGGTAGTCTATGCTTTAGGTGTTTTATATTTGTACCAATTTCTTCACCTTCAATAAATAATGAAGTATCCTCAATTAGCATGAAGCTATTCATATTATTTTTTACGTACATATCTTTTGCTTTATATAGTGCAACTAAATATGGATCTTGAGATTCAACTTCTTCTACGTCAATTAGTGGCTTTTCTAATAGTAGGCCAGGTATAACAGTTTTCAGGTCTTCAAACTTACCTAGATTACCTGTCATAAATTTAACTTTATTGTAATTCATTTATATTCCTTGTTTTCTTTAAGCTTAGTATAAGATAATCTACCTTATACTTATATTAAATACTATAACATTTTTCACAAATAATAAATTTAAAGAGAATAATAAATATGAATAACATAAATAAAGTTACATTGACTGTATTAGATACCGCTCAATTAACAGGAGAAGCCTCACTGGCTATGATACAAACCGCTGTTGGCCTTGGATTTACTAATCCAAAGGTTCTTGAAACACTACAAATAAATAATCCAGAAGACTTTGGAAAGGGTTATGGGAAAGAAACATTCTTACAAGTACTTAAAGACACTGATTCTTCGCTCTTGATCTACCCATTTTCGGTTTATTATGATAATCTTGAAGTCTCGTATGCTGGAAGGGTTAAAATGGATTCTATGGACGATATGGAGAATGGTGTAAATGATTTATTTGATAAGTTTTATATACCACTTATAAGAAGTGCCGGAAAAGATTTTAAATTAGTTGAGACTCAAGAAGGAAATCCCTTCTTAATAGTCTTTTAACACTAATCCCTTTAGGGTTTAGTATTCTAGAGTTTCTGGATCAATTGCAATTAGTTTCTTAAATACTGCTAGAGTACCTTCTGTATCTACTAATGCATTGTGGAATGATTGTCCTTCTTCTAGTTTTGGTAGAGGCAAATTAAATGCTCTCATACTTTCTTCTAGACTTGGGGCTTTCACTTTTTTACCATTTTTATCTTTAATGTTTAAGATATATTTCGCATATGTCATTGTATCAAAGATAGGGTAAGTTTCAATTGTGTTACTCACTCCCATTCTTTCAAACTCTCTTTCTAATACTTTCATATCAAATACAAGATTTTGACCTACTGCAATATCTGCTTCGTCAAAGAATTCTTTAACTTCAGGCCAGTAATGATCAAAAGTTGGTTCATTCTTAACATGTTCATTTGTAATGCCATGAACCTTTATTACGTCTGCACTTAATCTTTCTTGTGGATTAATTAGTGCATAGAATGTTTTTTCTACTTCTTTTGTTTCTAGATTATAAAGAACAAATGCCATTGACGCTGCATAACCAGTATATCCGGTTGTTTCTGTATCAAATACTACTGCTTTTTTAATTCTATAATCTGGATTAACGTTTGCTAGGTCAGTTAAGTACTCTTTTAGTGAGTAGTTTCCTTTACCTTTCTTTGGAATAGGGTGTAAGCCTAATCTTTCTTGTTTTTCTAGTGAGATAGATACTACGTAATCACCATAATTTCTTGGTGACGTATTATCTGTTGTTACAACCATTGACTTAGTTAAGACGTCTATGATCTTTTCTGGAGGAACGTTTATTGATTCCTGAATTGCTTTTTTGTTAAAAACTGTTGCTGCATAGGGTGTTTCCACTCTTACTGCTTTTTTTACGGTTCTTTTTTTTGCCATAATGTAAACTCCTGGTTTATTTTCTTTATTATAACAGAACTACCCTTTAATCTTTCTTATTTATTTCAATTTCTTTTATACCTTTATACATGTCACCTTCAATAATATTTTTTTGAATGTATCTATAAAGTTTAGTGTCTTTGATTTTTAGTTTTTCAACTTGTTTTTGAAAATAGGAAGGTTGTAGGAATACGTGGTTCTTTGTTAAGGTTGTTAAACCTGTTTCTGTTATAAAATCTGCAAATAATCTTGCACCTAATTCTTGTTTCAGATCTAGTATCTCTGTCATTTTACTACCCTCCTATATTTGGATAGTTGAATCCCCGAAGGAATTCTGACCTTTAGGCAGCTAGCTGCTTAGAGGTAACGCTGTGAGGAAATCTAGATTTGTGTAAAACTCTCTTTTCCTCATTTTCTATCTTTGTTTTCATATCTAGCTTAATTTTTCTATATGTGAATAGAGAAATCATAACTAGTACTATTCCGCCGATATTGAGTAAGTTTGTTAAACTTTCTTCCATAATATATCCTTTCATATTATCTGTTTAGAAGTGTTACCACTTCACCAATTCTTATTAATAAAGAGAAGCTAAAAAATATTGTGTTAATTTTATTTTTTGCCTCTCTTTCCAACTCTTCTTTTGGCTGCCTTTGTCGCTCTATCAACAGTGAAAGTTTTTGCTTTTACAGCGTTAACTTTGTCAGTTGCGATAGCGTCGATAAGACCCAAAAGGAAAGCTGCAAGTAAAGCCAATAATCCAAAGATTATGAATCTACCCGCTAATAAGAGATTTACGTCAGCTCCTGTAGCCAATGCTAGACCTACACCGATAAAAGTGAAGCCAAAGCCATTGATTAAACCAAGTAAGCTGTTTAAAGTATAATTTCTCATATTTAAATCCTCCGTTTTAGTAAGTTGCAAATCCTAAGAAATGCGTTAGCTTGTTATAAGTCTCTATATTTATTTTTTTTTAAAAAGACTTATATGAAAGAATTTTAAGATATTTATAGAATTCTTTGCCTTTGATTACTAAACTTAAAGACATATATGAAGAGGCAAATAGAAAAGATAAAACTTTGTGATCAAGTTATTGTCTTAAGTGTTAACGGTTATATCGGTGAATCTACTATAAAAAAATTGCTTCTGCTAAAAGTAATTGCAAACCTATTATTTATCGTGACTTTGATTCTTAATTTTATTTTTGATATAATCTTTTTTATATCTAATTTAAAGGTTCTATTTTGAAAAAAATATTGTTACTTATTATAATATCTACATTTAGTTTTAGTGAGGCTAATTATTGGGACCAAGACGATAATTCACCTTTCTTTCAACAAAGAGATAACCAAGCACATATTGCTATTAATACTCTTATATCAGGTACAGTAACGTATTATGGTAAAAATGTTATTGGATTATCTGATAGTGAGTCTTTTCTATTAGGTTTAGCTTCTGGATTAGCTTTTGGATTTATAAAGGAAAAATATTATGACGATAATTTTGATAATGAAGATATGAAGTCTTGGGCTTTAGGGTCTGTTATTGGTTCTACTTTTGTTATTACTGTTTTTTAAAGGTTTTACATGGTATTATTTTTTGGGCTATTGTCTATTATTTTTTCTTTCTTAGCTTATTATCAAATTGAACGTTTAAGATTCTTGATTTTAAATAGTCTTGCAATTATTAGTATTGGTATTAGTTTTTATTTGACAGAGGGTTTCCTTGGGTTCTATGCTGAGTGCATAATGTTAATAGTTCATATCGTCGCAATATTTACAAATGATATAATCAAAAGAAAGCTCTTATTATTTACTCCGTTTATTGTTTTCTTTCTGTACATATATCTTAATTACAATGCATTACTGGTTAACTATATGCAGATCTTTATTCCTATTGCAATGAGTTTGTTTTCTATTGGTGTTTTTCAAAATAAAATGTCTATAAATAAAGTATTTTTTATCTTTGGTTTATTATCTCTATTAATATATAGTTTATATACTGGTACTTATTATGTTGCAATCTCTAATTTTATAGGTATTTTCATTTTATTTAAACAATATTTAACTTTAAAAACTTTAGAGTAGTGAAATTATTATCTATTTAAGTTGTTCACTTTGATTATTAATCTCTAAAATTTTTATATCTTTGACAAAATATTTGATTATATTCATGATACTTAATATCGCTAACCATATTACAAGTACTTTCCAGTGGTTAAGAGTCAAATTATGCTCTGTTTCACTACCACTACCTATAGCTACTACCATGTAAATAATAGTATTTATTATTAGTAAAGCTATGAGATACATTCTTGTGCTAAATTCTATATCTGTTATCATTTTACTCAAAGTTGTATTATGTTTTATTTGTAATTTTGTTTTGCAATTATCGCAAGTGAATGGTTTTGTTGGATTTGTTTTTGTTTTTTCTTTACAGCTTGGACATATTATAGTTCCCATGGTGTATTCCTTATGTTAGTGATATAGTATACTCTATTTTAGACAGTATACCTAATAAGGTTTCTTTAAGAATATTCAGGTATACTTGTGGTTCATAAACATAAGATAGAAATAATTTTTAATTATTATAATCTTTTAAGGAGAAAATTATGAATAAAACAAAAAAAATATTGATAGTAGTAGACTATCAAAACGACTTCGTTAGTGTAAATGGTGCACTTGCTGTTTCTGGTGCTGAATCTATTGCACCTTCAATCCAAAAAGAAATTAACAATCCTAAGTATACTGACGTAATATATACTATGGATACTCACATGCCAGCAGATTATCCTTCTTCAGAAGAAGCTGAAATTTTTCCTGACATTCACTGTGAATTTAATACTCCTGGTTGGGACTTATTTGAAATTAAAGCTCGTTCAGATATTTTTACAGACTTTAATTGTTTTGAAAAGCCAATTGACGTTCAGAGAGATAATGAATTTGTGTTTGTTAAAGATAAATTTAGTGTTTGGGAAGGTAATTCAAACTATAAAGCTTGGTTTACAGATAGATATGATACTGACGTTGAAATAACTATTGTAGGTGTTGCTACTAATTACTGTGTCTTTTTGAATGCAATTGGTTATAAAGAGATTGGTTATGATAATGTTCGTGTTATTGAAGATTGTGTTAAGGGTATAGAGAATTTCCCAGACGGTTCAGCTGATCCTTCATTCGAAGTTAATATGTCTAAAATGAAAAATCAAGACATAGAGTTTATTTCGTCTGAGGACGCTGATTTTGAGGACTTTGTAGTTGCTGCAGGTAATGTAATGACTCCGTCAAAAGAACGAGTTTTTGAGGCTATTGATAGAGTTAGAAGCTATGTTCGTGATTATGTTAAAGATAGCGGACTTAAGTCATTGGTAATGGGTATCAGTGGTGGTTTAGATAGTGCAGTGGTCGCAGCTCTTTGTCAAGAAGAGTACATAGGTGTTCCATTGATTGGTATTTCTATTCCATTAAGCTCAAGTAATACTCATAAAGAAATGGCAGAATGGGTTGGTAATGAATACTGTACAGCATTTCAAGAAATAAATTCATGGGAAGAAAAGAAATTCGCTGCTCAAATAACTGCTCATGAGTTGGTAGACGAAGCACTTAAGCAAGTTGATATTGTTGCTGAAATGGCAGGATTTAATCCCGCTGAATTTGATACAAAAGTCACTCAAGGTAATGTGAAGGCAAGATTGAGAATGATTACCTTGTATGATTTGGCTAGAAAAACAAATGGTATGGTTTTATCTACTGACAACTATAGTGAATTGTGGACCGGGTTCTTTACATTGCACGGAGATCACAATGATTTAGGTGTCATTCAATATGTAGAAAAGTATTGGGAAGAAAGACCTATTGCATATGCTTTAGGTATTAGAGCTGATATTATTGAACAAGATCCTTCTGACGGATTGAGTGTTACTGAAAATGATACTGACGAAGCTCAATTAGGTATTACCTATAGAGAATTAGGGCCCGTAATATTTGGTTCTGAAGGTAGATTGCCTGACGATATTCAAGCTCAGTATGAACAGATCAAAAATGTTCCAAGAGTTGCTGCTATCTTGAAGCGTAATAAAGCATTACAGTTTAAAATTAACTGGCCTCACTTTATTGAACGTGAAGAAATTGGTTTCCCAGACCAGTTTTAAAAATAAATCCCTACTTTTAAGTAGGGGTTAAACACTCTTTTGCTATAATTCCCTTAATACAAAACATAAGGAACTTATTATGAAACCAACATTAAAAAAATATAAACTACTAATTGAATCTATTATAGTTGCAATCTTCTTTGGAATAGTATTCCTCGAACATGCTACTCTATTTAAGGTTATTGCGTCACTTTTAAGTGTCATTGTTATTTGGGAAGTTGTGCGTATGCTAGCTTCATATATCTTTGAAGACGCTAAGGTTATGAGAATACGATTAATTATTGACGGATTTATTATATTCTTCTTGAGAGATCTTGTTCTTATTTTTCAGAAGAAAAATATTCTATGGAACTGAAAGAGGATAAGCTTATTATGGTTATCTCTATTCTTTTATTTCTATTTCTATTTAGAATTTTATCTTTGTACTTTAGTCCTAATGATAAAAACTGTCAATCATGTCCTTCTATAAAGAAGATTGAAAAGCAAGAGATTAAGGATAATCAATAATGAAAAAAATTATTTTAACTATACTTTTAAGTATTTCTGTTCTTCATGCTGGTATCGAATCTGATAAAGTTAAGCATATTTATGCTGGTGTGATTATTTATGGAGGGTGTGTGTTATTTGGTAAGGCAATTGATTCTGATAGTCTTAATTACAAAACATGTTTGATTCCAGTTGTTGGTGCTGCAGTAGGTAAAGAAGTTTATGACTATTATCACCCTGAATCACACAGTGCTGAATTTATGGACATTGCAGCTACTATGGCGATCCCTCTCGCGACATATACATTCATTGAATGGTAATCTTAGTTAGAAGCCAAAGTCTTCTCTACGTTGATTATCTTTCTTCAATTTTTCTTTCTTTAACTGAATCTTTTTTAAAAGTTCAGCTTCTTCTATTCCCTTTGTATCGTTTGTATCGTTCGTGTCTGTACTATGTTCAAAATTTTCAAAAACACTATGATATGTATTTGGGTATTTTATTGTATCACCATATATAATTTTATTAACAAATATAGTTGTTTCTAGTTGTATTACATTCATAGCTGACACATTACTAAATGTAGTTAAGCCTACCATTATTAAAAAAGTTCCAATTAAAACTATCATTTTTGTAAATACAAATCTGCTAACTCTACTTTCTTTATCGAAAAATGCTAATGCTGGTACATATATCATTGCATACATTAATATTTGAAAGCTATTTGATAAAGAGGATATGTACTTATGACTAAAGAATATTATTGCAACAAGCCCAATCACCTCTAATGTTGCTATCACTTTATATAGAGTAGAAGAGCTTAGCATGCTGTATAAGGCAAAAACTATTATAGGTATATAGAATACACCTATTCTTTGATAAATGTCTGCTATAGATACCTCATTGTAATCCATTCCTGAACCACAAGCAAAAGCTAATCCTGAAAACAATAGTATAAAGCTAAGATATCTCATGTTTCAACTCCTTCTTTTTAAAGTTTTCCATTGATATATCATGTGCTATCATTGCCATTACTGGAGTAAAAATGAATAAAGTCATTGCAATTCCACCTATTATGGTTTCTTGTATAATTTCACCCATGAGTGAGTATATTAATGCTATCATTATCATAATAATGAAATAGTTTGATATCTTCATTTAATCTTCTTTGTTTAGGTTGTGTGTATCCATGCTGAAAGTAATATATCCTTCTTCGTCAGTGTGCATTGTAATATCATGTTTCATGAATGAAATGAATTCAATAAATTGTTTTAATGAATCTATACTCAATCTATATAATGCTTTAGTACTATCGTCTGTAGTATCCTCTTCATTTTTTGTTTTATCTTCAAGTGCACCATAGTTAAGTAATAGCTCATGATATCCTGATTCTAGATCCTGGTAGTTTATAATTGTTAGTAATATGTTCATATTAATCCTTTGTGTTTAATTTTGTTATACATATAGTATACCACAATGAATTCGTTATTTTTATTATTATTAAGAGTTTTTTGAGAAAAAAAAAGGCATAAAAAAAGGCCGGCTAACAAGCTCACCCAACAGGGGTAACTCGCTAACAAGCCTTTATCGTAAAACCTTTCTCTAATATCACACTACTTTCGTAGCAATCAATCTTCGATTAGTTCTAAGAGTTGAAGGAGGTTGAGAACTACACCTCTTCTGAAGCCACTTTTGCGAAGATTATGATCACAGTGCGAACCATGACTTTCCTTGCTTATCCACTAAATCCCATTGCTGGCGACCTAGTATAACTTCAATACCGCTCTTTTATAAACCGCTAGCATTTGCGGTGTCATACTAAAACTACACACTAGTTCATTTTCTGCTAGTCTTTCGATAAGACTATTTAAGGGTTTGCGGCCCTACATGCAATTTCCTAGAAAACAAAATCAGTCTTGCGGACTTCATTCGCTCCAAATTCTAACCGAGGTCAGTTTGGATTTAGGTATTTTTCGTTTCGTATCTGGACAGACTTTGCATTTTTTAAAATTAAAGTTTTTCAAATAAAAATTTTCCATTTTCATGTACTTAACTGAGACAGGCTGCCCTGAAGTTCCCTAAGCTTTTGGCCTAAGAAATGCTTCCCGCCTCATGTCGTTCGTTTTCCAACTACTAAACGATTACCCAAGTTCTAGTTCATGTTGAAGCCCTAGATCTTGAATTACTGGACAATAGCTCTTGTGCGGTAAAACACTTGAACATTTGTCCTTCCTATTCCATAACAAAGGTTTAGTTATTGGATTCTTTCCAATTCAATCCGTCCCCAGATCGAAGCTATAATCTTACCGTTAGGCCAAACTATAGGTATTCAAATAATACCAAAAGATAACTTTATCCCCTATCTCTCCATACGTAAATATGAAGACAACTTAGTTTTGAGCTAGGCTGCTTATAGGATTGCTTGGGTTGACCTCTAATTAAAGTGGCGACACCGTGTTAAGAACATGTGTCTTTCGCTGACATTGCTGCCAGTTATCATAGCCAAGCCTATCTAAATATACTAAGCGATTACTCACTTTTCTACCGACGCTGCTACTTCTTGAGTCTAGGTAAGTGCTTTTGAACAAAAGTTCATAGTTCAATTAGTCTAGTCAAGATTTTTACATACTTTTAAGTCTTTCGTCTTTTTTTTACATTTAAGACGGTAAGACCGCACAATTTAAAAAACTGTGAAGTACTTAGTTGCTTTGTAAAAGAGATTATAGTAGAACTAACCTTAAAGTTAGCTTAAACTAGAATTTATTTTTAAATTTCTTTAAAACTTCTTTACATTCCTCTTTTAAGTCCAGTAAATTGCCTTCATTCTCTATTACCCATGTACTCTTTTCTTTTTTAAACTCTCCTGATAGCTGGGTATTTATTCTGCTTAGGGCTTCTTTTATTGATAAGTTGTTCCTACTCATTAAACGTTCTATTTGTAATTCTTTTTTTATATAAACTAATAGAACTCTATCTATTGGATAATCACCTCTTTCAAAAAATAATGGTATATCAACTAAATATGGTTTATTCACTAATTCTCTTTTGTCCATTTCTTCTAGTATTCTAGCTCTTATACTTTCCTGGACTATATTTTCTAATGCTTTCAATTGTTTTTTATCATTGAATACTAGTTTCCCTAATTTTTTACGATCCACAATATCTTTATCTACATATTCTCTCCCAAAAACAATTGCAATTTGTGCATGCTTTTCATTCAATATAGTGTGAGCTATTTTATCTGCGTCAATTGTATGAACACCAATCTCCTTGAATATATCTTTTACTGTACTTTTCCCTGAAGCTATTCCTCCAGTTAACGCAATTGCATATTTATACATTAGTTACCACCTTTTAATAGATATTCATTATTTATCATTTTGAATTGTAAAATTTGATCATGGATTATATACTCTCTACTCTTGTATACATTCCCTTCTCTAATTTTATTATTGATACTAGCACCTTTTGCTACAGATAGTAATTCTTCTAGATTTTCACATTCTTCAAAGATTTTTACTTTCTCTCTTAATACTGGCGCTTGTTTTAATTCTTTCCCTGATATCTCATTTAACTTGTAGTTAATCATATCAGTAATTTCGTTTCGTTCTTCTGGTTTAAAAAATCTACTTCTTTTTATATCAAATATGTTAAATAGATAGAACTCATAACCTCTTAATTGTTCTCTATTTTTATGAAGACCAGGACCCATTAATTCTGCTTGTAATCCAATATTAAGGTTCAGTTCCTTTAATGCGATAAGGAGGCCCATTTCGTTAGCTAGCTTCCATGGTGGTACGTCTGGTATTGATTGGTATACATTATTTCTACCACATACCTTTACTTCATTATCAAAATCAAATATAGTGGTTGAACTTCCGTCTAATTTTAAACTTTCTTCAAATTCAATGTGCTTGAATAGTTCAAAGTATTCTGGTTCGCTTTGAATACGAGTTTGATCTGATTTAATTATGAAACCAGGGTAATCTGCTTCTATTTGATAATCTCCACCTGGATCTTGTTCCCATTTATTAACATTCAATTCATTTGATACGTCAGTTCCTACTTCTAGGTTATTTAATTCTGGATATAGATTGATAGGCATTGCTAGTCCTTGAGATACTACACCTCTTAGCTTCATTGTTTTCAGTCTGTATCCTTTAAACCCATTGTACATAAGTCTTTTACAGCAACCTTCTAAAAATTTAAAGTTAGGATCTTCTAATGGTAAGAATGAGTCTATTTCAAAATAAATACATTTATCACCTTCCTTATATATTTCTTTTGTTGAAATACATTTCCAGCCTATATTTTCAAATGTTAGTAATTCAATGTTATCTGCACCCTTGATAGGTAAAATATCTTTTATTACTTGTATTGTTGTCAATTTTCTCATGTTTTTATCCTTTGATTGATTTTAGCATGTTTATTGTTAATGTTTGTTTAATGATTTTGAGTATTAAGGTTAGATTATTTTGAAAATCACCTCACCCAAGAAGGGCAAAGTTTTTTGTATTATAGTTTTAGAAAGAAAGTACCATACCTGCACCCATTGCTGCATTTCCATTTGGAGAAATCCAACCTTTAGAGTCTATAGACATGTATACATTATTTGAAACCTCTCCTATTCCATATTTTATACCTGCTGCTCCTGCCCAGCCATTATAGTTATTATCATAATTGGAAGCTGAGTAACCCATACCAAAACCAATACTAACATGCCCTGCTGAAACATTTCCAAAATCTATTGCTGCAACTGCCATTGCTCCTGCTGCTGAATCTGCTGTATACTCTCCTTGATTTAGAAGATCTGCACTTAAGCTATATACTTCATTTTGTAGTCCATTAGAAATTCCATATAAATCACTAATTTGATTTTCTTGTTGAATATTAATATTATGTTCATTTCTAATATTTGTAGTATTTGTTGCAATATTTGAGCTATTTGTTGCGATATTTGAAGTATTCGTTGTAATATTTGAAGTGTTCGTTGAGATATTTGACGTATTCGTTGAGATATTTGACGTATTCGTTGAGATATTTGACGTATTCGTTGTAATGTTTGACGTATTGTTTGTTATCTTTGACGTGTTATTTGTAATACCTGTAGTATTATTTGTAATATTTGACGTGTTAGTTGTAATACCTGTAGTATTATTTGTAATACCTGCAGTGTTATTTGAAATATTTGACGTATTATTTGTAATATCAGTTGTATTCGTTGTTATACCTATCGTATTTGTTGTAATATTTGACGTATTGTCTGTAATATCAGTTGTGTTTGTTGTAATGCTTGACGTATTATTTGTTATATCAGTTGTATTATTTGTAATATTTGAAGTGTTATTTGTAGTGTTAGTAGTATTACTTGTTGTGTTTGCTGAAAGATTATTAATGTTAAACGTATTATCTCTAATATCATTAGCCTGAATAGCAAGATTATTAGTATTTTGTGTAACGTTGTTAGACACTGTAGTTAATTGATTTACATTTACTGCGTCTGTACCTGCAGTTCCTGCTGCTACATTTACTATTTGACGTTCAGTACCAGCGTCACCTACTGAAACCGTATTATCTCTATCTGATACAGAATTATTTCCTAATGCTACAGAGTTAAGTCCCGTAGCGCTTGCACTTGAACCTATTGCCACTGACTTATCTCCCGTTGCTTTAGAAAAATCACCTATTGACGTTGAAGTGTTCCCACTTGCTGTTGTATATGCACCTATACTAGTAGAATAATCTCCTGTTGCTCTTGAAACAGAACCTACTGCTGTTGAAACGGCACCACTTGCTGTTGAAAATGAACCTAAAGCTGTTGAGCTAGACGTAGAAGCAGTTGTTCCACGTCCTAATGCTATTGAATCAGAACCACTAGCTGTAGACGCACGACCTATTGCTATAGCATTAGAAGAATTGGCATTAGACGCTTCTCCCACTGCTGTAGAAAAATTTCCTGTTGCTTGAGAATTACTACCTACTGCTGTTGCATTTTGTGCTGTTGCACTGCTTGAAACTCCTAGGGCAGTTGATTGATAGTCTGAGGCTGTTGCATTTTCACCTATTGCTGTTCCGTTGGCATAAGGTGCTGTGGCTCCAGTACCTAATACAGTTCCTGCATTTCCTGAGGTAAATAGTATATTAATTAAGACTATCGACATTAATATTTTTTTGTATGATTCTTTTTTCATTGGTTTTTCCTTTCTTATATTGTTATATTTGAAATAATATCACAAAGTACAGATAAAAAGAATCTTTTTTGCGTCATATTTTTTTTAAATATATTTATATAACAATATATACTTATTGTTAAAATAAGAATAAAATATTTCAAGGATAAAAAATGAAAAAAATAAATTTAGTTATAGATTCTATGCCAGGAGGATATGGTGGTTATCATATAGAAACCAAGAAAGCTAAAAAAATCATGAAAAAATTGGTTAAAAAAGTTAAAAAGGCTAATAAGACTTCTAAATCTAGAGCTATTTCTAGCATTTGTAATACATTGGCTATTACTGGGAATGGAATGAATAATTTCATTGAGGAGCTTACAACTGATCACCATGGTTTTGCTGGGATTCAGGTAAAAATTACTTTTATTGATATTGATTCACTTGAAGAGTTTTTAACTTGGTACGAGTAAATAGATATAGGGAAAGTTCCCTATATCCGGTTCTTTTTAAGTAAATTATTCTAATTCATATCTAATATTTACTTCTTCTTCTTCTAGGGTTATTGTTGTAAATCCTTTCCCTTTATGAGTATTTATTACCTCTTCTAGTACTTCAACTAATTCTTCTTCCTCATATTCTAGGTCTCCCTCTTGTCCAAGTAAGTCAAAAAATTGTGCTCCACTTGCTGGATCTATTGATTCTTTAACCTCTACATGTACTTCTTCGTCTGTTGCTGGATTTATTTCAAATATATGGATTAGTGTTTTCAATGTTATGCCTTTTTTTTTGTATTGTATCATAAAGATTATTAAATCTTTCTGTTATTAGTGTAAGAGGAGGTTTATATCGTTGGTGCCGTAAGATTATTATCTTACGGGTCTTTGATTTCTTATTGAACAGTCTTGTTTTTCTTTTAATATAGACTTTATCTTTTTATTTATATCTGAATCTGTAATGTCTTTACCTAATGGTGAACCTATCAACATGTCTTTTACATAGTTTTTAAGTGATTGACCAATTCCTTTAGTATCTCTATCTTTAATTGGTGTATATGATTCTGCAGGAACCCATTGAATATGATATTCATTAAGTATGCCCCACTTTTTTACTATTTTAAATGTTTTTGGTATAAAAACTTTTGTTTCTTTAAATGTACCTACATTTATATATCTTCTTTCACCAAGCATTGGTTCTTTGTATTCAATAGAAGTATACCATGCGTCATTTCTCATAGTAAATTCATATCTTTGAATATTTTCTAATGGTCCAAATGGAAATAGATCTAAATAACCTTCATTTTCTAAAGTACAAGCGAAGTTACCACCTTGATTATTAATAACATGATTGTAGTAAAATTTTCTTTGGTTTTCTACTGTATTTTCAATATTACTAACTGGTACCCAACAAACAATATACTTTCTACTAAAAGCATTAAAGTCAAAAAATGATTTTTGAGAATTTGGTTTAAATTTCATATTTCCAATCTGCATAGTATCATTTATTGATTGCTTCTTATTTTCAGTACTTTCAAACCATAAACCAGCATAATTTCTCCATTTACAAAGAGGTAGTTTGTTTCTTTTGTTAAAATAAACTACCAAATAGTAATTATTCTTTTTTCTTTTATTTTCCATAGAACAATCCTAAACCATATTCTCTTGGAATACAATTGTTTTTGCTTTCCAATCATTGATACTTGATTGTACTTCTTGTTCTGTTAACCAAACAACTGTTGCTGCTGCTTCCATTGCTGATTGTGGATCTGCTTCTGTTTGTTCAATATCAGTTACGTCTACTGCATATAAATAACACATTTGATTTTGTTGAGTTGACACAAATACAACTTCTTCAAAGTTCACTCTATCCATATCTACATTATAACCTGCTTCTTCTCTACACTCTGTTCTAGCTAATGCTGCAAAGTGTTTAATACGTTCAGCTTGATTCATTTTTGCATATCTTTCCATGTCAATACCGTCATTTGAACCACCAAATGCTGTAATCATAAATGCTTCTCTTTCGTCTTGAAAAGTAACAAGCTCTTTAATGGCAGGTTCTACAATTCTTTCGTCCATAGGTGGTTTTCTTTCTTGAATTAATCCCCATTTACGAGTGTTTTTATCATATAAGATAAAGGCTGTACTATCAATACCTAAACGCTCTGAATAAAAATATCCACCTTGTGGATAATCTTTTACTATCAATCTATTACCTTTTGATCTGAATAATTCTTTTGCTTTTTCTATAATTTCTTTTATCATGTCTTTACCTTTTGTTTTATTTAATTAATTATACAATTACTTCACTTAAAGCTTGCTTGACTTTATTGTAAACTAACATATTAATTCCAGGATATTTATTTGTATCAAATGGAACTCCAAACTTTTCTGATATCACTTTAGCTATTGCTGGTGATCTACCTTTACCATAATCACAATGAACAACTATTTCATTTATGTTTTTATAAAGTTTTATATATTTTGCTATTTTTATAGCTTCTTCCTTTTTTATTGCTACGGAAGAGGTTTTGTCTGTAATATCATAAAAGTGAAATTTAATCACTCTTTGATAATTCTGTTTAACTGGTCTAAGATCCCATGAATCAGAGATTCTAATGAGAACACTGTTTTCATGAGGTTCATAAGTGTGTATACTGAACTTATCTTTAACCGTTACAATCATTAAGCTGCCTTAAGAATGTAGTGTCGTAGGTTTTGCTCGTAGTGTATTGACTCTTCGTCAGTTTCTGCGTTGTCAACAAAAAATTTATTCTCTTTTTTGTTAAATCCTAATACAAGCATTTTACTATTTAACCCACCATATTCGCCAATTAAATCTTCTTCTGTATCAATTACTGTGTAATCTTTTGATAGAAGTTCATTTGCATAAGTCACTAAGTCTTCTAGTTCATACTTCTTTTCATGTTCAAAAGGGTTAAATGAGCTAGATATTAGTGAAATGTTTTTACCTATAATATTAGAACAATCTTCTCTTAAGTCTTTGTTCGCTGAAAATCCAGGGACAATATCTTTGGTTCTAAGATCATGTATTTGCATTCTGTTTTTTAATCTTCCAAAATCTGTTGACATATTCTATCCTTTCTTAAATAGTTATTTTATTTGTTGGTCTAACCATACAAATGTATGGAATTGGTTCTGTACAGTTAAGTTCACTATTTGCATTAGCAAAAGATTCTTCATAAGTTAACACCTCGTGAATTGGCATTTTCTTTAGAATATAGTGTCTTTGATCTGTATCTAGGCTATCATTTGATTCGTCTACTCTAGCTTTGTCAATAAAAAATTGATTCTTAGAATTATTATATCCAAGTACAACCATTTTTTTATTTAAACCACCTTTTTCACCAAACATTTTATCTGCTTGATCAACAACTGCATATCCTTGTTCTAACAGTTCATTAGCATATGTACACAAATCTGCTAGTTCATGTCGTTCTCTGTAGACAGTTGGTATTAGAGAGTTTGATATAATAGAAATATTTCTACCTCTTCTTACATTGTTTCGCTTTGTGAGAGCACAGCTTTTTCTTAAGTCTTTAATAGCTTTAAGCCCAGTAACATAAGTTTCTGTTCTTAAGTCTTCAAGTTTCATTCTTGGTTTCATTTTTTTTGCCATAGTTTATCCTTTTAATATGAATACAAGTTCTAAGTAGAAAATGTTACATATTGTTATAGAAGGGTTAGTACCCTTCTCTAAAGATTACTTTTGTTTCTGCTACAACTTTACTCATGTCACTTGGATAACCAAATGTTTTTTGACCTATTTCCATAATCAATTCACCTTCTGGATTAATTGTTATTTTCTTCAAGCCAGGGTAGTTTGTTTTCCCTTCTGCCTTTTTCTCTGGATAGAATGTTTTACGGTCTTTTGTATATTCAACTATTTTGTAAACAAATCCTGCATTCATTTGTTCCATTTCAAAAATATTTACATATTTTGTTCCAGCCATTGTTAAGTCAAATGGAACATTCTCAGCCTCATACTCTCTTAACATTTCTGGAGTAATATCTCCACTTATAAAGATTTTTACGTCATTCCAACCTGCAGCGTCCAAAATAGATCTTACTTCATATGACAATGCTTTCAAGTCACCACTGTCAATTCTTACTCTAGCTGGTTTTAAATCTTCTTCAATTAACATTTTTATACAAGCTATAGTGTCATATGTATCAACTAAGAATGTAGAGTTAGGAAACACATTGTCCCATGCTCTAAATGCCTCAATTTCTGTTTCAAATGACATTACGAAGGCGTGAGCCATACTACCACCCAAGTCTTTTAATCTTACCATTTCTATTTGATATGCTGCTACATTACTTGTACCATTCCAACCATTATCTACTGCTATTTTGGAAGCCAAGTTAGCTATTACACTATTTGGTGAACGTCTAAATGCTGCTTCAAATAATAATCTAGTTGTTGCTTTTCTATATTCTATAGCTGTATTTGTAACTGCTGCAATGTAATCTCTATACGCTTCAGTATCTTCACCATTCATAATCTCTGTAACACTACCTATATCTGCTTCATAGAAGTCTCCTTGAGATTTATATGTTGCATATCCAGTTCTCCCATTTACGATATTCGTAATTCTGGTTTCAATCATTTGACCAAACATTTTTGGACCTTTGTATTGAAATACTGGTACATAAGGTCTTAAAACGGTTCCTTCTTCCATTACTGTATAGTCAAAGTCTTTTTTCATTTTATCAAAGTTTACTTTTGCTTTGGTATAGATCTCAGCTTGTCTATCTTCTTCAATAGAACCTTTTACAATCTGCCAGAATTTATCAAAGAATGTAGAATCTTTAATTTCTTCTTTTACTGATTTTATAAAGTTTTCTACTTCATTTTCTCCTGAGAAGATATAAAAATCTCCACTTGTATTTACTTTTGGTTTTATGTGTCTTACAAATGATTCAAAGCCCGTAGTTTCGTTCGCTTTATCTGCTACTAAATAAGCTAAACTCATTGTAAATTGGTAGTAATCTGTATCGAATATTTTCATGTTTTTTTCCTTTTTAGATTCCAATAATATAAAATTATTCCTATCTTTTTTTTGATACGTATATTATAGCTAAAATAAGCTTAAGTAAATATTAAAAGATTATTAAGTTGAGTTTAAGGATTATCTGCTATAATGCGAAAAAAATAATAAGGAGATTATCATGGAATATTTATTTAAACCAAGTGGCATAATTAATGTTGAATTTGAAACTGCTGTAAAGCATTTTGTTGAAAAATTTAAAACTGCTAAAGTATTTGTTGTTATTACTGACAATGAACCTACATTTACATTTGCTATTTGTTCTAAAAACTGTGGTGGGAATCTGACCTCATTTGAAGAAAGAGAAGACCTCTTTGCTCATATCTTGTCTGAATTCCCTGGAACTATAGAAGCTAAGGCCTAATAGCCTTACCCGCCTTGAAGTGCTTTGTTCACTTCCTCACCCGCAAACTTCATATCAATTGTATCTCGATACTTTGCAAGACCTTTCATTGCCAAACCTTTACCTTGTTTCATATTTCTGTTTTCTTCAGGAATAGTATCTATTACTGTTTTCACTAACGCTGTAATATCTTCATTTGTCATTTGTTTTGGTAGATATTCTGATAAGATTTCAATCTCAGCTAATTCACTTTCATAGAATGATTTGTCTCTACCTGCTTTAGTAAGCTCTGCAATTGTTTCTTTTAATTGTTTAACTTGTCTTTGAGTTGCAATTAGAAGATCTTTGTCTGTTACTATTCTTTCTTCTTCAGTTTTTCTTTCTTTTGCGATATCTTTTGCTTTACCAAGAACAAGTCTTAAAATACTTCTCGTTCTTGTATCTTTTTCTCTCATTGCTTGTTTAATTTTATCTTTAAATGTTTTTAGCATATTTTTTCCTTTTTATTTATATAGAAGGAACAAAAAAGTTCCAATCATAAGTAGTGTTAATCCTAGAATTTTAGTATATTCTTTAATTTCTCTATTTTCCATTTTTACACCTTTAGTCCATATAGTTTTCAGCATGCTTACTACATGCAATAGCTTCATTCTCACGATTGTACCATACATTACCTTTAGTTAAGGCTATGTCACATTGTAAACAGTGTCCTAGTATCTTATCTTCAAATTCTATTCCTAGGTCTTCTAGTACCATTATAAAGGCATTTGGAAACAATACGTCACCTTCTTCAATTTGATCTATCAGTTCTTGAAACTTCTGATTTAACTCTGCTCTCATTACGTAGTCCTTTCTCTTGTTAATGACATGGTACATTGCTTCCATTAATGTCTTGCATTACACTTCCCCAAGACCGTCTACCAGAATTGAATTTTACATAGGATACACCTTTGTAACATATTTCTGTTTGAACAGTACTATCTCGTACTTCTCTTTTTTCTTCTATTTCCATAGAAAAAAATATTACTACTAGTATTACTAACACTACTGGAAACCAAAGTTCTTTTAACATTTTTGACATTTTTTATCCTTTTATCTTATTTCAAAGATTGAACCATAAGTCGCACTATTTTGTTTATATTCCCAGAATATTTCTCTTAATGTTTTTCCTATTACATGTTCTATTTCATAATTTTTAGGATTAAGTAAAACTCCATTTTCCAACACTGGAATATCTTCAATGTGTGTTACTTTTAAATTAGGGTGTTCCTCTGCATATTCAGTATCATGTATGGTTATATATCCAACTTCAGAGTATCTTTTCACGGTTTGAATATACTCTTTTTCTACCATGGCTCTTTTCTTTGAACCATTTAGATCTCCCGCAATACCAACATAGCCTACTACACCATACACACCGTTTAGGTGCTCTACTCTAGTTTCTTTTTTTAATGCTTCTTGAACAAGAAGTGGATATTTCTCGTTTTCTTTTCTTGTTACTATAATCAACCCCCAACGTTCTCTCTTCAAAAAAGAGACAAATTTTCTAAATAAATTCTTTAACACTTTAACAGCCTTTTTTCTGATTGATATTGAATTCAAGAGTTAATTCTTTTGGAAACTCGTCTACCAAGAAGTCATGTAAACACTCTGGTACAAATTCTTTCCATTCTGAACTTGTAAGCTCTGGATTTACAATTGTATTAGCAATTGACTTTCTAATCTCTGTTGCAGACATTAATCCTGATTTATGTCTATCTAGGATTTTAATTTCAAACTCTTGGTCATGTAGATTTACTCCACCTGAAAACCATGAAATATCTGTCTTACAGCCACCGTAGTATCTTGTAGGTTGAGGTAAGTTAGTTTTACTTGCAATCTGTTCCATACAGTATGTAACCCAGTCCTGCTTATCTACTGCACCTAAATCCTTTAAGTGAATGATTTTAATCTTATTCGTTTTACCAAATACTTTATAAATCATTTCTTTACGTTGGTTTGGAGTGTATGGGTTGTTCATTGTCTTCTCAATTTGAGTAGAACCAAGACCAATAATTACAATATCATTGTCTCTTAGCATTTGAGAGATTAAGTTGAAGTGTCCAATGTGGAAACCTTGCATTCTCATTGCTGCATAGGCTACTTTTTGTTCAGTTTGTTTCATATATTTTTCCTTAATAAAAGCTTTTTCGTTTAAAAAACGATTACACTTTTTGTTTGATAATTGTATTATATACTATATTCCCTTAGTTCTGGCTTATAAGTCAATTGTCTCTTCTAAGTATTGACCTTTCTGTTTCTCTTTTACTTTTTTTCCAATTTTGTTTATCATGTCTAAATATACTTTCTTAGATACAGGGATCCAATCGTTTTTCTTTACATTTCCATTTTCACGTATCTCGTATTTATGTAGATATATTTTTCTAATATCTACTATTTCATACTCTGAGTCAGAATCACCTTTTATCCATTTTTCTGTAGGGTTTGGTATTACACTATTTATCAAATCTATAGAATAGCCATTCAATGGGCGTAACTTTTTATAATATCCTGTTGCTAGTTTCTTATTTTTAACTAAGATTGTTTGTACTATTTCTGAATAATGTTTATTTGTTATTAGAGTTTCTTCCATAGTGTATTCATGCTCTGTTGGATAATCTTCGTCAAACCACCATGACACTCTTGATACTATTACTCTATTGTTTACTTTTATGTCTGACAGAGTTGTTATTCTATGTATCTTTAATTCTGAAAATCTTTCTTTTATATTCATAAGATATGTATAGTACTTTTGATTTTCTGCTAGTAAATTGCTTGACTCTTTTTTAAATGCATTTTCTGTCATACCATTCTTTATCGCTGCTTGCAATACTTTTGATTTAAGTATTAGTGAGTTAACCTTTTTTAGCATTGGATTTAAGTTTTTGATTATCTCAGGTCTTTTATATTCTTTCGATAATTGTTTTAACTCTGTGCTCAATAATTCTTGTTCTTTCTTGTATGCAGTTATGTTATTTAATATTTCATTCATAACTTCATTGTAATACATAATCGATTCTGTCGATCTTTTTAATGCTGCTAAAATATTTGTTACTTCTTTTTTTACTTTTTTTATTTGAAGTTTTACTATGTTATATTTTTTTGAGAGTGATTCTATTGATTTTTGCTTTTTTATGTTTATGTTCTTAAAATCAATGATATTTAGTTTTATCTTTTTTATAGTTTTATTTATGTCATTAATATCAGTTAATTTTATGTTATTATCTTCAACAATTGTGTCTCTATATGAATCTGTTTCATTGTTTTCAAAAAGTTTTTTGTATTTAATACTTGTTTCATTTACCTGTTTTGTTAATATTAAGATATCTGTATCAAAGTCTTTTACCGCCTGAACTTGATTTTTTTGAGAAGTTAGTAATGTATTATCATTTTTACCATAAATTTTATACATAACTCCAAAAAGAACTGCAAATAGTACTAGTCCCCAAATGAAGTTAAAAAATTGTTCTTCGTTTTGATCTTGATACATTATATTCCTTTTTATCTATCTCTTTATTTTTCTGCACATTCTTTTATGAATAATCTGTATGTTAGGTTTGTTGTATTGAAATCTACTCTATTTACTTCTTTTTTAGAAAATGCAATTAATCTACTATTATTTAAACACAAATCATTTACATTTTCTTTATTATTATTTTCACTATTAGCTGTTGTTAAAAACATGGTTACTGGATATAAACACAATAACATTAACGTAATTAATACTATGTCATGGTAGGTTTCTTTTCTTTTTTTTGTCATGAAATTACCCCTGCTATAAACATTGCAATTGCTATCTTCATTCCAGAAACTATTACTATTGCAGCAATATTATCATTTTCTAATTCTTCAGAGATTGTTGTCTTTGGTAGGTAAATATAGTCTATAAACTTGTTTGCAAATAAAAATAATAGAATGAATCCAAAGACTGCATATACTGTTACGTCTGCAAGGTCATTTAACCAACCTGAAAAATCTCCTGCTAATGCTGTACTTATAATCATTGAGAATGATAAAACAATCGATCCTAGCAATATTCCTGAACTTATTCTATATCTTTCAATATTTTGAACTATGTTTTTATACATTTTCTCTGCTACAAAAACTGCTCCTATTAGAATCAACTGTCCATACATAAAGAATACTATAGAAGATATCCATGGGCCCTCTCCTGTAAATGACGCTTGAGCAATTAGACCTGTTCCTATAAATAGTCCTGCTTCAGCTAATGATAATGAAATATTCCCTTTTCCTATGTCAAAAGAATTATCAATTTTTGGAAACAATACTTTATCACTTATAATTGTTGATACGTACATGAACACTATAGCTGTTAAACCGTCTATAAGCTGCCAAAGAGGACTCTCTACAACACCTATCATGGCTAACGATATTCCTATGTAAATACTGGCATTTCGAATGCTTATACTTATTACACTTTCATTTACTTCGTCTAAGATATTATATTTTATTTTAAACATTCCATTTAAAAGTTTACTTGCAAGGAAAAGGATCCCTACTCCGATTAGTATTGCTACTATTGAATCTGTCATTAAGTGTCTTATTGTTTCTATCATTTTAAACTCCTACGTTTAGTTGTTTTTGCCAGCTGTCTTTCTTCTTTGGCTTTTTATGTACTTCAATACATTTACGTAATATATTTCTATACTCCTCGTCTTTTGTTAAGTCTTTTGACTTTAATGCCGCTTCTACAAATACTACTATCGTGTCATTTGTTTTACAGAATTGTAAAAACTTTTCTGTATCTGTTTGCTTTTTTCTTAACTCTGGTGCGTCTATTAATAGATAAAGACCAAAAGCAAATGTGAATAAGATTGCAAATATTGCACTAAAATACTTAGTCATTATTTATTTTCTTTGTATATTGATAAACATTTGTCTAGCATACGTCTATAATCAATATCTTTTTTTGCTTCTTCTGAAAGTTTCGCGTCATTAACCCACATTGCTGTCCCTATGTTCTGTCTACATAGTTTAGTTAAAGACCCTGGTATTAAATTCTTTTTCTTTTCGTAAATTTCTATTGCCATAGATTTTCTGAATTCTACTTCTTTTTCTAAAAAACTCTCACACTTCTCTAATATACTTCTATACTCTATTAAGTTTATTTTATTATCTACTTTAGATTCAATAACTAATTCTTTTATTCTTGAGGAATGTAATTTACATATTTCAACTTTCTTATATTGTTTTTCTGATATTTCAGCCTCTAGTAGAGGGTTTCCTTTTAGAATTAGATAAAATATAATACCTATACATACTACTATTATACCATACGCCTGTTTTTCATTTTTTCTTCTCATGAGTTACTTCCTTTTATTGCAACAAAAAAAACATTTAAAAATTTATCAATATCTGATTCTTTAAGTTTTTTTATCTTATCTAGTTTTTTTTGATAATCTTTTTCTTTTAATCCTTTACACTTATCAACTATTATTGAGTATTCTAAATTATTTATAGACTTGTTTTCTGTTGCACTTGAGAAATCTTTAGTTAATTTATTTGGATATAGTTTATAACATTCATAAAGACGAACTTTCTTTTCAAAGTTTACTTCACTATTTACTTGTAATATAGCTATTACTCCTAATACTAATATTAATAAAAATAAACCTAATAGGGTCTTATTAAAAAAGTCATATTTATGCATGATTTTCCTTTAGTTCGTTGATTATAATCTTCTTATCTTTTTTTTCTATCTCTTTTTGGTTTTCTTTTTTTATCTTAATATAAGATCTATGTATATCTTTTAATTCTGAATAGCTTAATAAATTATCTTCTAGACATTTTAATATTTGAGGTTCTAGCTCTCTATATTCTAATTTCCATGATAATATTTTTGCATAACTTTTTATTGATATTTCTTTTTTCTCATTTACAAAAACTGCTAGAAATGCTAAATTCATTAATATTGTTATTAGTAGTGTTGTTTGCCATAATTTCATAATGTAATATCCTTTTTAAGTCGATCTTTTAATTTTTTTAATTCTATAATTGCAGTTTCTTTATTTTCTTTTTCTAAGATTTCTTCTTTTTTTTCAATACATAAATTATGAATATTTGAATATTCTTTGAAAATAATTTTTCCTTCTGACTTTATGGCCTTGTTTATCATATTGGTAAGGTTTTTGTCTAAGTATTTACATTCTTCTATTTCTTGATATTGAGGTAGTTTTATCTCTGAGTTACTCATTGTATTCAGAGCTAGTATTATAAAAGTTAAGAATGCAGTTAAAAATAAAATTAACGGTAGGTAAGACTTTCTGTCGTCCTCTTTTAAAGTTTTGTAATCCATTGGCCTTCCTTTATTTATTATTTATTATAGTCTTTTATTTCTTAAGAACTCTTTAAGTATCTGTCAACATGTTTTTAATACCATGTACTATCTTTTCTTCTTTTTTTTCTTTGATTGCTTTAATCTTATCAGTAATCTCAATATATTCTCTTTTAGTACATTTTCCGTTAGAATTAGTTTTATTTGAGATATCTTCTTGTAAGTCTGGATACTCTAATGAGATTGACAATAAGTCATGATATTCTTCTTTTGTTATTTCTCTTTCCAGGGTCACTAAATTATAAAAACCTAACACAGTTAATACAATCACTAGTAATGCACCTATGGTAATCTTTTCTAAGGCTTTCTCTGGATTTACTTTTTTCATTTTAAAAGACTTTCTTTTTCTTTCAAATAAATTCTTTTTTTATATTCCTGTTTCATATACTTTACGAAATCTTTCAGATCTTTATATTCTTTTATTGTAATTTTTTTATCTGATACCATATCCTTTAGTAAGGTTACAAAAGGTGGTACATTAGAAAATTCATTTTCCCATGATTTTACATTGCTATACTCTTTTAATGATATCTCGTCTGTTTCTTCTTTTAATAAATCCTCTATGAGTAATACTTCTTTTGAAGTACTAAAATCTCTATTACTTATATCTGATTTATCTATTAATTTTTTGAATTCAGCATTTGTGATTTTAAAATCTGTAAGACTTTCTTTTAACAGAGCCTTGAATTCTGGATTTAAAGTATCTTCTTTTAATTCCTCTAAAAATTGATAATTTTTAAAATTTATCTGGTTGTTATCTACGGTTGACCATACTATGGTTTTAATCATTACACCTATAACAAGGCCTAGTAGTATGTATAGTAATGTACTTTTTATATCTTTCTTCATTTTAATCCTTCTTTTGTGTTGAAATTAATTTTTCTTTATACAGTAAGTTCTTCTTAGATATTGAATTCTTTTTATCATTGTCTTCTTTTAATGATTTTTTACATTCTCTACGTAGTTCTCTGTATTCTTTGTTTACAATTTTATTATCTTCTATCGCTTTTTTTAGCAAGCTATCGAATATATCATTTTTATACGCTTCTTTGCATGAATCCATATATGCATAACTTAAATTATCTATTTCTCTCTCTTGTGAACTGTAAAATTCCGCTATAAATAACAAGGCTAAGACTGTTAACAGAACTGAAGCAAACAGATAGTAAACTCTATCTTTTTTATCTATTTTCATTTTAAACCCTCTTTCATTTTTTTGAAATCTTCCGTATTTAGTCTCTCTATAATTTCTTCTGTTTGATTTGATATCTCATGAAATTCTTTTATAGTGATTTTATTATCATTTTTCATACACCTACTTATTGTACTATTTAACTCTGGATAGGTATTTTTTAGGTAATTTATTCTTTGATATTCAACTTTCTCTATCTCTAGGTTAAGAAAAACATAGTTATAAAATAATCCAAGAAATACTGATACGGATATAAATATGATATATCCTATATTCTGCAATCTCTTAACTTCTTCTTCTTCTTCTTCTTCTTTTGACATTAAAGTCCTTTCTTAACTTTTTTTAGTAACTCTTCTTTTTGTTTTTGATAAAGTTCTTCATTTGAACGATCTTCTTTATGTAATTTTAATTTATAGAACTCTAGTCTACTAACTTCGCCATTCTCAAGCGATTCTTTTAATATATCATTAAAGACTTTATGATTAGCCTTTTCTTTTAGTTTGATTAAATCTTTATATTTATCATTACTTATCTCAAGAGTTAATTCATAGGATATAATTGTTAGAAAGAATACACATACAATTAATATCACTTCAATTTTCATGATATTTTCTTTTTAAGCTCTGCTGCTTCTTTGATTAATCTTGGATCTCTTTTTTCTGGAATTGTACATTCCATATTTAAAAGAACATACTCTAATCTTGATATAATATTATCTTCTATTGCATTTTTTAAATCTTCTTTAAAGTCTTCATTTGTTGTTTTATCCACACATAAAGCTAGTTTTACATATTGTATCTCTTGTATCTCTGTACTTTCTAAACTATACAAAAGAATAGAAAGACCTGTAATGAAGATAAATAAAAATATAAGGAAGTTTTTCATTACTTTCCTCCTTTTCCTGGACCACGACTTCTTGTTTTTGAACCTGAACTTCTAAAGCTTGAACTTGAACTTCTTGACGGTCTACTTGAACTTGAACGTTTACTTAATGAACGTGTCGTCTTACTTTTTCTGTAGCTAGAACGTTTTGTACTTCTAGTTGTCGCTGATTTGTATCCACCAGTTTTGTTAAATGTACTTGACTTGTATCTATTTCTAGTATATGTTCCATTAGAACCATATCTACCATTTCCATAGTATGCTCCACTTGAACCATGGTATCTATTATAATCATTTCTGTAATATCTATGATCATTACTTCCAAAGATATGACCAAACATAGAGTACATTCCATAGTAATGCCAGAATGAATTCCCTGAACTATCTTGTTTCCATTCTCCATAATGAGGATTATTTACTCTACTCATTCCTTCTGGTGTTGGTCTCGTTGATTTTTCACTTTCAAAATATCCTATTGGCTTCGATACAATTTCCATTCCCAGGTTTTTCAAATACATATTGTATATTGCTGCTGATACAATTACCCATTCTGTTACTTTTGATTTTCCGTCTTCCATGATTCTATATTTGTGTGCATATGTTGCACCCATGTTTTTAATATAAAACTCGGCGTCGTCGTCCCCACTGTTCCAGTTCTCTTTAACATTCAAACGTAATTTATTAACATACCGCTGTGATACACCAGAAATAGCTGTTAAAGGCTTCATATCCTTATCGAACACACCAGACGTTGACTTCGCAATAAAATCAGTATTTAGGCTAATAAAGTACTTATACGTTTCATTATCCATAATAATATCTTTATACGTATACTTATGTTCTGTTGGATAGTCATATGAATTGTTCCATGAGATTCTTTCAACTGATAGAGTTGGTACTTCTTTCATGTCGACAAGTATTTTTGTGTAATCTCTATCTAGTTCTTCTACTCTCTTCCAGTAATCATAAATATCTTTATTTAGCTTCTCAATATCTCTATTTAATGTCTTAGAATAATCCATATACTTTACAATGTTTATCTTTTTACTATTATATTCTTTTTCAAATTTTTTGTAAGTTTTGTTTACTTGTGCATATAGTCCTACTACTGACTCTTTCATTTTATTGATTACTTTTTTCTTCTCAGAATACTTCTTTGCATATTTATCCATATGTTCTGCATAAGGATCCATTTTCTTTTTTAATGGTTTATATAGTTCTGTTACTGTTTTGTATGTAGAATCTTTAAGCTTCATTGCCTTATCTAGTTCTCTTACAAAATTTAAAGGATACTCCACATTATTTTTAATACGTCTTAAATCAAAATTAATTTCTTTTGCACTTTTTGCCATATTTGACGCATTGTCACTATTGTAGTCTTTAAGATCTTTGCTTAGCTTTTCTACTTTTGTTTCTTGAAGCTTCCAACTCTTTAATTCTTTGTCAAATACATTATTAAAATCTTTATCTGCTATATGTTCTGCATATTTAGTTTTTAATTTTGATTTTCCCCAGCCTTGTTTGTTTACTTTAATTGTTTCTTTTGTTGTCTTTAAAGCTATTTTAGTTGAAGCTACAGAATCTTCTAGTTTCCCTGAAGGTCCACCTGCTAATTTTATTACTAACGCTATTGCTATTAGTCCAAATGATAGTGCGAGTAGTGTTTTTTTCATAAGTATCCTTTTGTTATTTGTTCTATTTTAGTATAAACTTACTTAAGTTTACCTTTATTTACTGATATATTCGTCTTTTACAGCTATATCTTCATAAACTATGTATACATTTAATTGATCTGTTACATTTTTTATTTTTTCTTTAATACTGTTTATATAATCTTCTTCCTTTGATAATATCAAAGTAAAATTGATTTGTAAATTATCTATTTTTTCATATTCTGTATCTCTAAAGAACTTTTCAAATGTTATTCTTTCATGCTGTCTTCCAACATAACCTTCTTTTTTGATTTTTAAGAACTTTTTAAAAACTCTATCTCTATATTCTTGAGATTTAAAAGTGAAGAAGCTTACATAAACTATTTTATCAAAAGTAAGCCTAAGACCTCGCCCTTCATGGCGGGGATTCATGGCTTGCAATTTTAACTTCTTTCTGCTATACTTTTTTTATGTTTTTAAACTTTAAATATCGATTATTCCCTACAAAAGCACAACAACTTGTTCTTGACGAACAATTCTTTGTATCAAATCAAGCCTGGAACTATGCCTTGAATTTGAGGATTAAAGATCTTAAAAACAAATCTGGCTTCACAAAATCTACTCAAATAGAAAAATACGTTAAAACTAAATTAACTGTCAGAAATATTAACTATAAAACTGCTGTTCTACAAACTTCTGTTCAAAATTTAGATAAAACTTTACAAAAATTTTTCAAACAAAAAGGCAAATCCAATGAAATTGGGTTTCCTCAGTTTAAATCTTCAAACTTTATCCAACAATCTTTCGAATTTAGAAATCAGGGTATCCAAATTACTCAAGATTATTTCCAAATTTTCAGAATGAAAATTAAATGGACATATCATAGAGAACTACCTTCTAATCCTAAAAAAGTTGTGATAAAAAGAGAAGCTGACGGTAATTATTTTGTAATATTTTCTGTTGAAGTAGAAGAATCTGTTGCAGAAAAAACTGGTGTAAACGCTGCTATAGACTTGAATATTAAAAATATTGCTATAGCAACTAGCAACGGTGAAAGTTATTTGAGAGCAATCAAAAAAATGACAAAATATAGTAAAAAATACGCCAAAATCCAGAAAAAATTAAGCATACGGTATGAAAAAAAATCTAAAACTAAAAATACTAAAAAGTTGCAGATCAAACAAAATAAAATTCATGCTAAAGTGAAAAGAGTGAAAGAAGATTTCTTTCACAAACTTTCTAACGAACTAGTAA